>SWCG01002883.1_pt1 | contig 243527 bp, 210 predicted proteins | sample 4690071 | NCBI WGS metagenome assembly SWCG01 (sample SAMN10267281, study PRJNA491770) | bioreactor metagenome | isolation source: DHS bioreactor inoculated with subseafloor sediment | place: Japan: off Shimokita Peninsula | collected 2012-10 | reverse complement strand
CCCCCCGGCCACGCGCGGCGAGCGGATATTCGCGTAAGGCGGCACCGGTTCGCGGAACATGCGCGGATCGAGTTCCCAGGGTTCGCGGTTCACATCGAGATAGGCGCGCGGAAAATTGGCGATGAGCATGGGCGCGCCGCAACCAAGGGCGCCTGAGAACAGCTCGTCCACATAGCAGTCTTCCGAGCGGCGGATGGTGGCCGCATCGAGCCTGCTCATGGCGAGAAAACGTTCGGGATAATGGCGGCCGCTATGGGGCGAGTTGAAAACGAAGGGGAACTGCCGGTTTGCGGGTAAGACAACCTCGAACGCGGGAATCTGCGCGAAATCCGCCACGGCCTCCAACTCTGTTCGCGCTTCTTCGCCTTTCGTCATCTTCCGAGCCTGCCACCCTTGCAATCGCCTGTCCAGCCTGCCCCTGGCAGGTGGGATGCGGGATTCACTTGATATTTACCACGTGAGAATCATATAGCTAATCACTACGGAGCGGCTCGCGGGACGCCGCCTTTGCACGATTCGGAAGACATGATGGCACGGATTCTCCTGGCGGAAGACGACGACGATATGCGGCGCTTTCTTGTGAAAGCGCTTGAGAGGGCGGGATATGACGTTGTCGATTTCGACAATGGAGCCGGCGCCTATGACCGTTTGCGGGAAGAACCCTTCTCGCTGCTCTTGACCGACATTGTCATGCCTGAGATGGACGGCATCGAACTGGCGCGCCGCGCCACCGAGATCGATCCCGACCTCAAGGTGATGTTCATCACGGGTTTTGCAGCGGTAGCGCTCAACCCTGATTCCAATGCGCCCCGTGATGCCAAGGTTCTTTCCAAGCCTTTTCACCTGCGCGACCTCGTGAATGAGGTGGAAAAACTTCTGCAGGCAGCCTGAAGCGGGCTGGAATCTGGTTCTGTGAAGGGGTTTTCCGGCCATGTTCCGGACCTTCGCAGGGGAAGCGAAAAAATCGCCTCCATCTCTATTGACGGCGCCCGCGAATTTGTGATCTATGCGCGCGTCGGATGGGCGTGTAGCTCAGCGGGAGAGCACTACGTTGACATCGTAGGGGTCACAGGTTCAATCCCTGTCACGCCCACCATCCTTTCAAAGACTTAGCAGTATTTGACACAATTCCCGGCGGGTTCACTTGGCAGGTCCAGCTGTCCCGGCCCCCCTGGCAAATCCGTCAATCCAGCGACACCAATCATTGCCCCGTCCGAACCCTGAACTGGGCCATGGGTCGCGCTCATTATTAGCCCGACTGAGCACCGCCGCGGGCCCACACGCCTGGCGTTACCGAATACACAGCCTTAAACCGGCGCGTAAAATGGGCCTGGTCTGCGAAGCCTAATTCTGCGGCCACCTTCGATAGCGGAACGTCGCGCTGGATAAGCCGCCGGGCCTGCGATAGCCGCTGAATATTAAGCCAGGCAAAAGGTGGAAGACCGCGTTCAGCCGTAAACAGGCGAACCAGTTGCACGGGCGAGACATCCTCCGCCGAAGCCAAAACGTTCAGGCGGGGAGGATTTGCGATGTCATCGAGCAGGCGTTCGGCGGTGCGTCGGACAAGCGGTGAGGAAAGCGGTGAGGAAAGCGGCGTTCTGACAAACGAGGGTTCTCCGGTACCGTTGAGCGTGTAGTCCAGAAGTGCCACGACCGCTTCCCGAACCTCATCATCGCCTACCAGCCCTGCAATCGCGTTCTGACTCAAACATTTGATTTTGTAAGATAAGTGGCGATCATTGGAGACCGGCCTCTGGAATGCGACATTCTTATCGGTCAGATTCTCGGATACGAACGCGGGATCAATGTAGATGCTGAAGAATTTCCAGTCGCCAACAACTGGATGACCGGCCTGCACCTCCCCGGGATTGTACAATGTGGCGTCATCGATGGAAGCATCGAAGGTCCTGCGCTCAAGCCAGACATTCTCGCGCCCCACGATGTTGGCGCCCAGAATAAATTCTTCATGATAATGCTTGGGAAAGGACATATTTGTGCAGTCCAGGCGGGCAATATCGATACCGGGCATTGACCTCCGAAGGAACTTTTGGCTCTCCATCACCGCACCTTACGCTTGCCTGTTCCATGGAGTAACCATCACGATGCTTTGCGGCCCCGCGGCTGCCAGCGGATCTGCGACACGATCGCAAAGATACAGAGGAGCGCTACTCCAAATAATACAGTCGGTCGGACCTCAAGGCGAGAATCCAGAAGCTGGATGGCATAGGTAAACGCCGGGGCTGTCGAGATGAGGATCATCACCACCAGCGGATCCAGGTTTTTGATGCCGACCTGCAAGGCCCAAAGCGGGAGGATCACGCCAAAGGCGGCGAGAGCCAGGACATATGGCATGACCGGCAGAAGACTGAAAAAGTCCACCCTTGCGAAAAGCGCGATGAAAAACGCTACGCCCACCAGTAGATAGAAGCGATGGGCCATGATGACGGCCGGTGGATTGCCCACGTCGCTTAGTTTCTTGGAAAAGATGCTTGAACCCACCATGGCAACACTGCCTATCAGCGCGGAGATACTCCCGTGAAGGATATCTTTGGTCGTAATTTCGCCAAGCGATGAGTTTCCTGTTGCAACCAGGAAGATAATAAATCCTGTCGAGATGAGGATGCCGAGAGAGCCCGCCACTTCGAGTGGTCTTGCGCGTTTGGATTTATACCACACAGGCAAGAGCAGCGCAGTCAGGGCAGGCCCTACACCAACCATCAGCGCACTGACAATCGCAGGCTCCAGATAACTGACGCTATAAAAAAATCCGATCCATGAACCACAGGAGAAAATATTCAGCGTTACGAGAAGACCGGGATTGTCGAACGGGCGCGTATAAACTTCCACGCCTCGGATTGCCGCAATGAATTGAAAGAATATCGTCACAATCGCAAATATGAATGCCGTCAGAGCGATAGGATCGATAGTTTGCACCATAGCCCCTGACACAACCTCTTTGGTCGATGAGAGGATATTGTAGAGCATCACCATCAATAGACCGAGGGTCGGCCCGGCAAGCAACCGCTTTTTACGATCCGATATCGGCGGGACTGTTGTCATGCAGCCTCGACCGCAAAGAGCTCGCCAGCAGCTTCCCAAGCGCGGATTTTGGCATAGTCGCATTCGAGCTGCGCTCGGTTCTGATGAAGCAGATAAATAATGCCTGGATTGCTGAACAAATCGGTGGTGCGGTGAATTCTCTCTCCATGTTCCGGCGTATGGAACATGGAGAAGAACGACGGCAGGGTCGACACCAGCTTGTGAACCCGATTTTCCCGCACGATTCCCTCCAGGCTTGATTGAAGGGTCACGCAGTACAGAACCGCTCCCAGCTCATAGGCCTCGTTCACGTGTCGTTTGAAGGTTTCCGGATTCAGGTATCTATCGACGGTCGTTGTGACGTGACTTGAGCCGATGGCCGCCGCCACAGCTTCGTGGAGAATGGTTCCCTGCATCCTGGCTGCGGTCTCGATCAGAACCGGACCGTGGTCGGTGAGCATCAATTCGCTGTGCGAGGGGCCATTTCTCACACCGAGCGCCGTCAGAACGCCCTCCACATAGGGTTTGATCACGCTTTGCGTGGCACCGTTGTAGGGGAGCAGCTCTTCCTTGTCACAGATCAGCGCCGCACCATCGACGAGCGATTTATCGTCCGCCCAGATCTCGGTGATTTTGTGCAGCCCGTCGATGCTTACGGCATTCACAAAATACTGACGCCCAACCAGCCGTTCCTGAAGGAGGACGCCGCGATTGTCGATCCCGATGCGATTTGTTCGCCCAACGATCCGGCCGACCGCAGCATGAACCTCATCTTCATTGTAGCAGAAACTGACGCCATCAGCTCCTGCGCTGTCGAGGGGCTTGACGACAAGTGGCCAGCGCCCGAACTTCCTCGACCATTCCAGGGCCTCGTCGGCCGTCGCTGCTCTATGCTGCGCGATCGATGCAAGCCCTGCCCGCCGCAGAGCTTCCTGCATCTCGAATTTGTCACGACGCAAGGCGCTGGTGGAAGGATCGTTCCCTGGAAGATTGAGCTTGCTGGAGAGAAAATCCGCCAGGATGACGCCGGTTTCGGTGCCAGGGATGACGATCGCCGGGCGATGCGGCGCAAGCTTCTTCAGCACCAAGTCCCAGTCGTCTGTGGACGCGGCAATATGGTCCTTGAAATCACCTGGCCTGAAACTGCCGATGAAATCGGCGGGTATCACACGGCTCGATTGCACATGCACGCTCTGGTAGCCATATTTGGCGAACAGAGGGGCGAGTTCCGCCCCGGTGGAATACGCGTCGACTATCGCTACGATCCGATTATTCATGTCCAAATTCTTCTATTTGGTCGCGACGATGATCAGATTATCGTCGATCTTCTTGGGAGTGAGGTCGAACGACCCGTACAGTTCGACGCTTGCAAAGCCCGCGTCTGCCAAGGCCGCCTGCAAATCTTCCTTTCCATATAAGCGGGTCACGCATTCCCAGCTGTGCCCGAGATATTGGTATTCGACCGTCAACAAACGCGTTGGCCAGTCCATATGGAGCAGTTCGGTAACGCCGTTTGTTTCCCTGACCAGAGTACCGCCAGGTGGGATGCGATTGCGGGCCCGATCCATGTCCGCCAACTCCATGACGAGGACTCCGCCAGGTCGCAAAGCACCGTACCAATGGGCAAGCAGCGCCAGATCCTCCGTCTCGGTGGAGAAATAGCCGAAGCTCGTATAGAGGTTGAGCATAAGGTCGTAGGAATACGCGGGCAGGCTTGCCATGTCGCCCACCATGTAGTTGGGCCCTGGGTTTTTTCGCTTTGCCACCTCAATCTGGTCCGGCGAGAGATCGAGCGCGATCACGTCATGCCCCAGTTCCATAAGGGCTGCGGAAACCCGACCGATCCCGCAGCAAATATCGATCACCGAGCGGTGTGTAGCGGGTCCAAACCGAGATGAAATTGCGGCAGCATCTCGCGCCGTCGTTTCATAGCGGCCCAGCCTTTCCGAAACCTCGGTGAAGTAAACGGGAAATCCGGTGGGAGGGTTCATCCCCCCACCGAAGCCGGCCTTTTGGCGCTGCTCTATCGTGGAACTCATGCCCTATGCATCCTCCAAGGTGTCCGAGGCTTTCGTATCGGTCGGATAGATCGACACCATCGACTCGTGAGAGATGCTCTGATCCGTCAGATCCGATTCCGTGGCATAGGTGAAAACGATCACCGTCCGGCGAGTCTCTTGGGTCAGAGGTGAGATGCGGTGCAGGGCGTCTTTCGCCCTCAGCAGGTACGCCGCTCCAGCAGGCACGTGCACGCTTCGGATTTGCTCGTCCCTCAGCGTATGGTGAAGCAGGCTGCGTGTGTCGTCCTTGTTCCATTTGATGCGGGGTACGAATTCCACTCTCCCCCCGCTCAGTACATCTGGTTCATCCACGACCCATATGAGGGCGAAAGCGTAATCATCCCAATGCCACCCATGGGTGTCACCGGTTCTGCTCTGTGAATTGATGATGAATTCCTCGGGGGCGTACGGTACCCGATAGAGTGCCTCCCCCACGATCCGGCTTAAAAATGCGATGATTGTATCGCTATCGAAGAATGCGGGGATATATACGCCGTTCTCACGGATCGAGTTGCGCCCGACGCTGTTGTAAGCCCTCGGCGTTCCGCCACTGTGCTCGATGACGACTTCACGCCGCTGGGCTTCCGTGGAGAGGAGGGTTCGCGCTTCGTCTTCGAGCGCCAGACGAAGATGCTCCGGCAGGAGCTCACGGATGACAACCATCGTGTCATCCTTGTAGTCCTCCCGCAGGTATTGGATGAGTGTTTCCGGGAGGGAATTTAGATGACTGGCTACTTCTTCTTCGAATGCGGGCACGCTCACTGCCATTCGTCTACTCCGTGCTATGGGAACAGGAGTAGAGACCGAACGAGCCGGGCGTGTCTTGAACGCTATTTCAACCTTGGCGCGCAGAAAGCCAATGGCGGGAATTCCAAAAAGCTCGGATAACGGCCGATGCCAGCGCGGGCTTCAGCACGGTTTTATGCGACATGGAGACGGACTTCCTCGCATTTGATCGGTCGCCGCGGCAATACGCGAACTTATGATCATCGAACGGTCCGTCGTTGTTGCGCAACCACGGACCGCTCCAATGCTCATCGATCTGCGCCGAGGACTACATCATCCCCGCGACCAGCAATACGAGGCCGATCACCGCGCCGGTGGTGAACAGGGCCAGCGCGCAGAAGCCCATGATGTCCTTGGCGCGCAACCCGGCGATGGCCAGGGCTGGCAACGCCCAGAACGGCTGTATCAGGTTGGTCCAGGCATCCCCCCAGGCGAAAGCCACAATCGTCGGGGCTGGACTGGCGCCAAGGGCGCGGGCAGCTTCAATCGCGATCGGCCCCTGGATGGCCCACTGCCCTCCGCCGGACGGCACGAGGATGTTCAGCAATCCAGCCGAGAGGAAAGTCAGGAACGGAAGGGTTGCCTCGGTCGCGATCCCGCTGAAATAGCGAACGAGATCGGCAGACATGCCTGAACTCGCCATCATCCCCATGATCCCGGCGTAGAATGGAAACTGGATCACCACTCCCGTCGCGCCGGAGACCCCTTCTTTCAGCGCTTTCAGATAAGCGGCAAGCGAACCGTGCAGGACCATCCCCGTGAAAATGAGGATGAAGATCACCGCATTCAGATCCAGTCCACCGCCTTGCAGGAAATAGATGGCGATGGTCGCCAGGCCCAGAACACCGGTAAGGATGCCCAGCAGGCGCGAGTTTTCCATCCGCGTCGCCGGGAGTCCGTCGTCCGCTTCCACGCTGTCACCCTTTTCCGGAAGCGCCGAATGAGGAATCCCGATCGGCTCCGTGATGGACCGGCTGAGCAGGTAGAAGGTCAAAACCAGCGTCAACCCGACCAGAATGGACAGCGTCAAATTCAATGAAGAGAAGATTGTATCCGAGACCGGTATCAATCCGCCTGCCGCTTCCTGAAGAAAGTTTCCCTCGGTCGCCATAAGCAGGGTTGCGGAACCGGACAGCCCTCCATGCCACGCAATAAACGAACTGTAGGCGGCCGCGATCAGGAGGCGATAGTCGACGCCCTTGACGTTGCGGGCAAGTTCCCGCGCGAGAACTGCCCCGGCCACAAGGCCGACACCCCAGTTGATCCAGCAGGCGACAAGCGTGAACCCGGTGACGAGAACGATGGCACGCCCCGGCGTGGTCGCCAGTTTTGCAACCTGATCCACCAGCCATCCGAAAGCCGGGCTGCGCGCCAGCGCATAGCCACCCACAAGGACGAGAATCATTTGCATTGCAAAGGCATGCAGCTTGAAGAAGCCTCCATACCAGACTTCTGTCATGCCGATCGGGCTGACACCCTTCAGGACCATGCCGGCAATGAAGACAGCAAAAGTCAGGACGACGGCAAGGATCAACGGATCCGGCATGTATCTTTCGAACAGCCGGACGAAACCACGATTCACGATGTTCATTTCAGTCCCCTCAAGTCATTCTTCTGTTGTTACGAAGTCTGTTGGCATTCCCTATCCATCCAGCACCAGATCGCTGGCAGGCACGGTGCTGCATGTCAGGCACAGTTCCGGGTTGGCTGGGAATTCGTCGTTCAGGGGCTGGGTCTTGCCCTGGATGATCCTTACAGCACAGCTTTCGCACTGGCCGGCGCGGCAGCCGCTTGCCATCTCAAGTCCGGCCTTCTCCGCGAAATCAAGCAACGTTCCGGCTTCTCTGCGCCATGTCAGAATCTTGCCGCTGCGCCGGAACTCTACGGTGAATGGGCCCTCCGGCAGCTTGGCCGATTGCCCTGGCGGCGGTGCACCGAAGGTCTCACTGTGAATAAGCTCGGCCGGATGGCCGGCCTCTTCCAGCATGGCCTCAACAGCGCGCATCATCGGCGGCGGACCGCAATGATAAACCTCGGGCGTCGCGCCCAGGTCATCGGGGAGGAGATCGGCAAGACCGATACGTCCGGTGCGGTCGAAATCCTGTCCCTCGCGATCGCTTGCAGCCGGAGCGTCATAGAGCGACACCATGCTGAAACCCGGCAGGATCTTGCCAAATGCCCTCAGCCGGTCGCGATAGGCATCACTGGCCCCGTTGCGATTGGCATAGACCAGATGCACCCGCGCGGACGAACCGCTGCTGGCAAGCGTCTCGAGATAGCAAAGGAATGGGGTGATCCCTATGCCCCCTGCCACCATGACGACGGGACGTGACGGCTCAAGCGGAAGTGTGAAGCGGCCTTTTGGCGCCTGCAGCTCCACCGTGCTGCCCACATGCAGATGGTCGTGAACCAGCGCCGAAGCCCGCCCTGGCGGCAGATCGCCACGCCCGGCGGGCGCGCCTACCCTGCGGACGGTGATGACATAGCTGCCCCGGTTCGGGTCACGGGCGGAACCGACAAGTGAGTAGCAGCGCGTCACGGGGGCGCCGCCTTCCGGTACGGCGATCCGAAGCACGATATGTTGGCCCGGCGCATAGTCCGGCAAATTGTCCCGGCCTTCCACCGCGAAGCCGACCCGCATGCAGTCCTCGGCAATCCGTTCGTGCTCGATCACCCGCGCGGGACGGAAACCGCGCCAGGCTTGCGCAGCTTCATCAAGTGGCCGCACCGCACAGCGGGTTGAACGGTGGGGAAGGGCTCCGCTGACCGGATCGGCTTCGCTCAGGGAAATCAGCCGATTGAAGTTCGCCCCTTTGTTCGAAAAGGGATCGTATCCGGGCAATTGCAACTGCGAGTTCGCCTGCCAGAAGCCGTAATCGGCCACCGCCGTGCCGGGATCAAGGCTCCGGTCGCAGGCGAGCTGCATGCGCACCTCCCCGGTTTCGGTGCACAGACGCACCACTTCGCCATGTTCCAGGCCGTAGAGTGCGGCTGCATCCGGGTGCAATCGCACCTGCGGTTGTGGAGCCCGTTTGCGCAGTGACGGGATGGAGCGATATTGGCTATGACAATAGTATGGGCTCTTCGCTGTTGTCAGAAGCAGAGGAAAATCGCGGTCCGGTCCGGGAACATCGCCGATCATGCGCGGTACCGGCGGCTGGCCATGGCGACGCAGGAGATCCGAATAGACTTCGATCAGACCCGTGTCGGTCGCAAAACCGCAATATCCTCCTTCTGTCTCTTCGGCGTATTTGCGATGCCTTTGCTTCTGCGGCAACGAAATACCCTCGGGAATGGCCCGTAATTGCGCCACGCTCAAACCGGCAGGCGCCAGTTGCCAGTCGCGCCCGGCATTTATGTCCCCGCCGAAAAACGCATCGCCCATCCCCAGCCGTATAGCCAACGCAAAGACGATATCTGCGTCCGAACGGCTTTCCCCCGCCGACGGGATAACCGCCTGCCGCAGTTGGACAAGGCTCTCTGCTTCCTGGCTTATCTCGAAGCCAACGCGCAGGGCTTCCCGCTCCCATGGGGTGTTCGCGGGCAGGATGTAATCCGCAAACTGCGCCGTGGGGGTCATGACCCGATCGCAGTGTACATGGAACTCGAGTTGCTGCAGGGCCTCCACCGCCAGATCGGTCCCGGCCTGCGAGACTGCAAAGTTTGCGCCGAAAGACACAAGCCCCCGGACCTTGTAGGGAACTGCATCGAGGATCGCGCGATAAACGTCGAGCGCCCGCACCCAACCCATGCCTGCAGGGCCGATGGGGCGTTCGTCATGACCGACGGCGCGGGACGTGAATTCGCGCGTCAGCCATTCAGTCCCATTCACGGAGTTCGTGGGAACCCGGGTGAAAGCCACATTGCCGCCTGGGGCGTCGTGCTGACCTTTCAGGGCGACCAGGAGGGCGATGGCTCGATCCGTCTGCGTGGCATGCCGATGCTGGCCCACGCCCGTCCAGCAGTAGTAGGCGACCGAACGCGAAGTACTCAAAAGCTCCGCAGCCTTGTCCTGCGCCTCGGGCGCGACGCCGGTCATATCAGCTACGTGCTCCGCAGAATAAGGCTCCACCGCCTCGCAAAGGTGGTCGAAGGCCGGCCGGCATTCGATCCCCGCCACGACGATCCTGCCACGCAGCGACAAGCCGGCAGCATCGGCCCCGAAACTGCGTCGTTCGGCATCGTAGAGCACCGGCGCGCCGTTCCAGGCGACATAAGCTCCGGCAGGGCCGGCTTCCCCGATATCCCCCGCCCGCAGAAATTCTCCCGAATCTGCCCGCACGAGAAGGGTCGCATTTGTCCAGCGGCGCACAAATGACTCATCGTAGCCCCGGCGCTCAATCAGCTGGCGCAAGAGCCCCATGGCAAGAGGCAGATCGCTTCCAGGCCGCAGTTTCAACCAATGCTCGGCGCCACGCGCATAGCCCGCAGCACGCGGATCGACTGCGATAATCTTCGCACCACGCGCCTTGGCCTCGGCAATCTGGGTTGCCTGGTCGAGCCAGACGGCACTCGGGTTGAACCCCCAAAGCAGGATCGTTTCCGTGTTCCTGTAGTCCGGATAGAGAATGCCGCTTCCCGTCGTGAAAGCGTGAGCGAAATCCTTATGCCAGTTGCATAATTCCGTACCATAGATCGTGTTCGGGCTTCCAAAACCGCGGATGAAGCGCTCGACCCAGTCTATGGAATCGCTCATTGGCGTGCCGCTCGGGGTCGTCACCCCGAAGGCGACAGCTTCCGCCCCTGACTTGGCACGGATCGTATCCAGCCTTCCGGCAATATCATCCAGCGCCTCGTCCCACCCGACGGGCTCCCAGCCGGCATCGTCGCTGCCCTTGGGCCTGGTCCGGCGCAACGGGGTCAATATCCGTTCGGGATCGGCAACGATTTCCGGCGCAGCGCGGCCCTTTGTGCAAAGCGCGGAACCCGTGGGATGCGACGGCTCCGGATGAGCAGCCACAAGCCGCCCGCCACTGACCTCGAAGCGCGCTCCACATCGGGAGCGACACAGGGCGCAGAAGCCGGCTTTGAATATCGGTTCTTCAGAAGTTGCAGTTGCTCGGACCATGGGCCGGACGCTATGCACCGGCGCACGAAATAACTAGTTTAAATACATAAACAGGATTATTAATAAAATTTATGCTCCCAACCGTCCGACAGCTACAGTATTTCATCGCGGCCGCCCGCAGCGGTCAGATATCCCGCGCCGCCAATGACATGAATGTCACGCAGTCCTCGATCACCATCGCGATCCGGGATCTTGAAGACAGGCTGGGATACCGCTTGTTCCACCGCAAATCGAAAGGCGTCGAACTCACGGCTGCAGGACAATTGTTCCTGCAAAACGCCACCGGGGTCCTGGCCGGGCTCGAAGACCTGATGACGCTGAGCGTAGAGGATGACCGGAATATCGGCGGCGAAGTGCGGCTTGGCGTGACCGACACGGTTTCCGGTTACTACCTGCCTCGAATCTGGCGCGAGATGAGACACAGGGCGCCGAGCCTGACAATGCGTGTGACCGAACTGCCAAGGCCGGAGGTTGAAGCAGGCGTGCTCGAAGGGCGCTTCGATCTGGGCATCATCCTGATTTCCAACATAGGCAACAAGGAGGATTTCGAGCAGGAAACACTGCTCGTTTCACAAAGGCAGCTCTGGATCGGCGCGGGGCACCCCTTCGCTTCCCGAGAATCCCTTTCCTTTGCGGATCTCGTTGATCAGCCGTATTTCCTGCTTCAGACCGACGATCACGAGCACACGATGACGGCAGCCTGGGAGCAACACGAATTTCACCCGAACATCGTCTTCCGCAGCTATTCGATCGAAGCGATAAGAAGCCTTGTCGCCGCCGGCCACGGGATCACCGTTCTTTCCGACATGATCTATCGCGCCTGGTCGCTCGAAGGTCAGCGGCTGCTGCGAAAACCGCTCTCCGACCACATCTCGACCATGAATACGGGTGTCATCTGGCCGAAATCACGCGATATGAGCAAGGCCACCGCATTGTTCCTGCGCATCCTGACAGGCGACATAACGGCACAACGCGACCATGGCCGTCGATTTCTTGCCGAATAGCCTGCCGGATCACAACAGTCGTGCAGAGCCTCTGGAGAAGATGCGGCACGCATCCACCGGAGACGTTCTCGCCCCCATATCCCGGCGGTTCACATTGGCGTGACCCCATGCGGACAAGGGCTTTCCGGCGCAAGACCTTACGATAATTTAATACTAGAGCAGATGAAAACACCGGGCGAAGCTGTCATAAAGATCATGACCTGAAATGTCCGGCACCCCGGCGAACAGGTACGCCCACAGCCATTGACCGACAGCCGGAGCGTATATGTCATTCTGGAAGCAGGCGATCATCGCCTTGATCATACTCGCCGCGGCAGCATGCGCATGGCTGTGGTTCTTTCCTGCCGGACAAGCGGTCCTTGCCCGCGCGGGCCTTGTCAGAGAACCGGCGGCGACCGCACAGAACGGCGCCCCCGGTGGCCAGCGCGGCGGTGGAAGGGGTGGCGCATCGTCCGGCCCCGTCGTGACTCAGCCTGTGACCCTTGCCACCATCAACGATCACCTAACGGCCATCGGCACAGGGCGCGCCCTGCGCTCCGTTTCGGTCAACCCGCTCACCTCGGGCACCCTCACGGAGATTGTCGTGACCTCAGGCAGCGAGGTGAAGGCCGGCGACCTGATCGCGAAACTCGATTCCGCTTCCGAAGAGATCGTTCTCGACCGCGCCATCGTCGCCCTGGACGATGCCAATGCCACGCTTGAAAGGGTCAAGACGCTGCGGTCGTCAAACACGGTGAGCATCGTTCAGCAGAACGAGGCGGAATTGGCGCTGCGCAATGCAGAGCTGGCTCGGCGGGAGGCTCAGCTCGCTCTGGAACGTCGCTCCATCGTGGCGCCCATTGATGGCCGCGTCGGCATCCTGCCCATTTCTGCCGGCAGCTATGTCACCACCGGCACCGAGATCGCCACGATAGACGACCGTTCGCGCATTCTGGTCGATTTCTGGATACCCGAGCGTTATGCCGACCTCATTCAGATCGGTGCGCCCTTTACCGCGACCTCGGTCGCGCGTGCTTCCTCCATTCACAAGGGCACCATCACTGCGCTCGACAACCGCATCGATCCCGACAGCCGCACATTGCGCGTCGAAGGACAGATCGAAAATCCCGACGACCGCTTGCGCGCCGGCATGGCCTTCAGCATCGACATGCGGTTCCCGGGAGAGACCTTTCCCTCGGTTAATCCCCTGTCCATCCAATGGAGCGCCGATGGCCCCTATGTCTGGATCGTCGAGGGGGGCGTCGCCCGTCAGAAGCCTGTTCACATCATCCAGCGCAACGCCGATAGCGTTCTCGTCGACGCCGAATTCTCAACGGGCACCGAGGTGGTCACCCAGGGCATCCATAATGTTCGCGAAGGCGCCCCCGTCAGGGCGGCAGACGCGCCCGCCACATCGAGTGATGCCCGCGCCGTGAAGGCGGAAGGAACAGCCTCTTGACGAACTCCGTGAAAAACGCCGAAGCCGGCCTGACAGCGCTTTTCGTTCGCCGCCCCGTTCTTGCCTTCGTGTTCAACACGTTGATTGCCGTGGCCGGCCTCGCCGCGCTCTTCGGCATAGAAGTGCGCGAACTGCCCGATGTGGACCGGCCGGTCATCACCATCTCGACCGATTTCACCGGCGCCGCCGCCGAGACGATGGACCGGGAGGTGACAGCGCCCATCGAAGGCGCCATCGCACGCGTCTCCGGCGTCTCGGCCATTTCTTCCACCTCCTCCTTCGGGCGCAGCCGCGTGACGGTGGAGTTCTCCGAAGATGTCGACCTCGATACGGCGGCCTCCGATCTGCGCGACGCCGTGAGCCGCATTCAGAACAATCTGCCCGATGATGCCGATGCTCCGCGCATCGTGAAGGCCGACAGCAATGCGCAGGCCGTCATGCGGCTGGCGCTGACCTCCGACCGCATGTCGATCCAGGACATGACCGTGCTGGTCGATGAGGAAATCACCGATGCGCTCGCAGCCGTTCCAGGGGTCGCGGATGTTCAGGTCTATGGCGACCGTGCCAAGATTTTCCGGGTCGATATCGATCAGACCAAGCTCTCGAGCCTCGGCCTGAACGTGGCCGATGTCACGCAGGCCCTCTCTTCCGTCGCCTTCGACACGCCGGCAGGCTCGCTGACGAGCAGCACGCAGGACCTCACCGTGCGGGCCACCGCGGCCGTCACCACGCCCGCCGAATTCGAGGCGATCTATCTGAAGAACCATGTGCGCCTCGGCGATGTGGCGACCGTTACGCTCGGCCCGGATATCGGCGAGAGCCAGCTTCGCTCCAACGGCCGCAACGGCATCGGCCTCGGCATCCTGCGCCAGGCCCAATCGAATACGCTCGACATCTCGACCGGTGTGCGCAAGGCCGTGGAGGAAATCCGCCAGAACCTGCCCGAGGGCATGGATATCGAGGTGACGAGCGACGACGCCACCTTCATCAACGGCGCCATCCATGAGGTGGAGATCGCACTTGGCATCTCGGTGACCGTCGTTCTTCTGGTCATCTACATGTTCCTCGGTGACTTCCGCGCCACCCTCATTCCCGGCCTCGCCATTCCGGTGGCGCTGATCGGCACGCTCGCCGCCATCTACCTGACGGGCTTTTCCATCAACATCCTCACCCTTTTGGCGCTCGTGCTTGCCACGGGCCTTGTGGTGGATGATGCGATCGTGGTGCTGGAAAACATCGTGCGCCGACGCAATCAGGGCATGGGCGCGCGCGCCGCCGCGGTGCTCGGCACGCAGGAAGTGTTCTTCGCCGTCATCGCCACCACGGCAACGCTCGTCGCCGTCTTCGTTCCGATCTCCTTCCTGCCCGGACAGGCGGGCGGCCTGTTCAAGGAATTCGGCTTCGTCCTGGCGATCTCCGTTTTCCTGTCTTCTCTCGTCGCCCTTTCGCTGTGCCCCATGCTCGCCTCGCGCATGCTGACGGCCCATGGAGGCCAAGAGGCCCGTCGCAGCCACGGGATACTGGGCACTGTGGGCAGCTTCTTTGCCGGCGTCTACAAACGGATGCTGCACGCCTGCCTTGATGCGCCGGCGATCGTCATCCTGGTGTCCGTTCTCTTCGCCGGAACGGCCTTCGCGCTTTTCGGCACCATCAAGTCGGAAGTAACCCCCACCGAGGACCGCTCGATTGCCTTCATGCGCATCAGCGCGCCGCAGGGTGTGAGCCTGGATTATTTCGCCGACCAGATGCGCCGCATCGAGGAACTGATCGAGCCCATGCGCGAAAGCGGCGAGGTGCTCAGCACATTCTCCATCGCCGGCCAGGGCGCGGTGAACAGCGGCTTTCTCGTGTTGCGCCTTGCCCCCTGGGAGGAGCGCACGCGCAGCCAGCAGGAGATCGTGGCCGAACTTTCGCAGCGAACAAGCTCGCTTCCGGGCGTGCGCGCCTTTGTGTTCCAGCCCAACAGCCTCGGCATTCGCGGTGCCGGCAACGGCCTTCAGTTCGCCGTCGCCGGAAACAACTATGCCACGTTGAACGACATTGCGGCCAAGATCGTGGCCGAGATGGAAAAGGATAGCCATTTCCGTCAGGCCCGTCTTTCAAGCGATACCACGCAACCCCAGCTCGCCATCGCCATCAACCGCGAGCGCGCCTTCGATCTGGGGATCGGCATTGACGGACTCGGCAACGCGATCCAGGCCATGCTCGACGGCCGCAAGGTCGGCTCTGTCTTCATCGACGATCGCAGCGTGGACGTGAAGCTGGTTTCCACAACCGACCCGGTGAACGATCCGACGGATCTTGAGAATATCTTCATTCGCGCCGGCGATGGACGCTTTGTGCCGCTGTCATCCATCGCGACGCTCAAGGAGCAGGCAGTGCCTCCCTCGCTGTCGCGCGAACAGCAATTGCGTTCCGTCGCCATCAGCTCCGCGCTCGCCCCCGGTGTGGCATTGAGCGAAGCCTATGCACGGGCCCAGGAGATTGCGACACCACTGCTTGCGCCCGGAACCCGCATCATACCGCTTGCCGAAGCCGCGACACTGGGCGAAACCGCCAACTCCATGATGACCATCTTCGGCTTCGCCGTTGTGATCATCCTGCTTGTGCTTGCGGCCCAGTTCGAGAGTTTTGTAAGTGCCCTCATCATCATGGCCACCGTGCCGCTTGGCCTGGCCTGCGCGATCTTCGCCATGATCGCCACGGGCACCAGCCTGAACGTCTATAGCCAGATCGGCCTCGTGCTTCTCGTGGGCATCATGGCCAAGAACGGTATCCTGATCGTGGAATTCGCCAACCAGTTGCGCGACCGGGGCCTTGGCGTGCGGGAGGCCATCGAGCAGGCTTCGCTGATCCGGTTGCGCCCCGTCGCCATGACCATGATCTGCACCGTGGTCGGCGGCGTGCCACTTGTGCTGGCAAGCGGCGCCGGTGCGGAAGCACGCATTGCGCTTGGCTGGATCATCGTCGGAGGCCTCGGCCTTGCGACGCTGTCTACACTGTTCCTGACCCCGGTCGCCTATTTGCTGCTCGGCCGTTTCATGACCCCGAAAGCCGAAGAGGAGGCGCGGCTGGAACGCGAGCTCGACCATGCGGCCGGCCTGGAAGCGAAGCCGGAATAGGCGAAAGTCCGTGCGTTCTTTCGGACGCACGACGGACGCTAAATCCCTTTGTTTTTCAGAATTTCTGCGGACGCCAAGCGGTTTTGCATGACCGCAAAATGCTCCAAAGGGAACAATTATAATACGATAAGCGCGCAACGGGTGACAATGCGCGCTCAAGACGGTATCTCTGCCCGGCCCATCTTGGGGAATTGCCCCTGCTTAACAGGCTGCAGCACGGAGTATCATGGTGAGTGCCGGGACGATCAGCATTGAAAAGGCGACCGAACTCGTTGGCGAAAAAGTCGGCGTCTCAGAATGGCGTGTCGTCTCGCAGGAAATGATCGATCAGTTTGCCGCAGCAACGGATGATCATCAGTTCATCCACACCGATCCCGAGCGCGCGGCGCGCGAGACCCCCTATGGGGGCACAATCGCCCACGGCTTTCTTTCGCTCTCGCTTCTCTCCACCATGGTTTTCGAAGCGGTCCCGCTGCTTGAAGGCAGCAGCATGGGCGTGAATTTCGGTTTCGAACGGATTCGGTTTCTAGCACCGGTGCGTTGCGGCGCACGCATTCGCGCCCACTTCGTGCTCGCCGCTTTGAATGTTCGTCCCTCCGGCATCGTGGAAGTGAATTACGATGTCAGTGTCGAGATCGAGAATTCGCTAAAGCCCGCCCTGACGGCTCAATGGCTGACCCTTGCCATGCCTGATCGCTCGCGCGACGGCTAAAGCATCCGCATCGATGAATGACCGGCGTGCGCAAACGCACCGTCCGGCATCGATCCCGAGCGTGGTTCCACAATCGCGAATATGAGCGAGATCCCATATGCCGCGTGCTGTACGCGAACGCACAAGAGTGCGGTCTTGTGGTCATTCCGCATAAATGCACAGAAAAAGGGAGATGGAATGGAGCGGCGTTTTCATGAAACGATGAACCATTCTAAACGATCCCGCAGGCCCGCACCAGCTTGAGAAGTCTAGGCAGCGATGGGGCAGTGTTCATGGCGCACCACGTCTCCCTTTGCGTCCCCCCATAGCTCTCCTTGTGGCGGGCAAGCGACTGCGTCGGATAGACGAAACGCTGGGCAAGCGGGTTCGTATAGATGAACCGGAAAGCCCGCCGCGTCAGCCAGTCCTTGCGGAACTCCTTGTCCTCGATACGATGAAAAGGCATCAGCCCGAAATAAAGGCGGGCAACCCCCTCGGCCTGAAAAGCCTCGATGGCCCTGCGTACGAGGAAATAGGCAGATAAGGGGTCGGCATCCGGAAGCCAGCGGCGCGTCGCAGAAAGATATCCGACCAGCCTGCCGTTCTCATAGAGAGGGTCGAAAAAAGCAAACGCGATGGGTTTGTCACGCTCGTCCACGATGAAGAACTTGCGCACCCCCTCCTCGTCGGCAAGCTTTACCGGTCGCACGAGAAACGCAAGCTCCCGGCGCTTGGTTGCGCGCGTTCTGCGCCATCCGACCGAGATTGCCTCAATATCAGCCGGATCGAAGGCCGACATCGGGCGCTCCACCACCTGGCATCCCAGGCGGGCAAAACGATTGGCGGCCGTGCGAAAACTGCGCCTCTGCGACCCTTCGAAATCATAACCTGCAAGGTCAATGAAGCTTTCGACCCCGAGCGCGTTCACCGAGAAATCACGCGAGGCAAGCAGCTCCGCCATGGGACGGGAAACCTGCCAGAAGGTCACGTCCCGCTTTTTCTCCACAAAGGAATCGAGAAGGGCAGGCCAGTGGTCGCGGGGCGCAAGCGGATCAGCCAGTGCAAAGGCCGTCTTGCCGACCATCGTATAGGCTATGAGACCGCGCGCATCGCCAAAACGGCGCAGGCGCGGCTGATAAGCCACCGAATAGGCTAGAACGAAATCACCAAAATTCTCAAGCAAGGCCTTCCGCTCGGAAGCGGTAATCATACCGCCTTCGGCAAAACCTTCATCGATAGGCGCACGCATCAAATAGGTCACGGCGATGAATCAATTCCTTGCGCCCCCGCACCGGGAGGGATGACACGACCACATCGGTCTGGCAAGGCATCGATTGACATTAAAGAAACCATTAGGTTATTTTAATACCGATTTTGAGATTCGCGGTTTGAGTCATGGACGCAAAAACTTCCCCCGACAGCACTGAGCGGCAGGGTCCTGCCGGCCCTGAAACGGCCGATGAGCGCCTGCTTTTCTGCCTGAAAACGAAAGGCGCAATGACAGCCCAGCGCCTCGCCTTTTCCCTGGGGATTTCGCCCGTGGCCGTGCGCAAACAGCTGTCCCGTCTCGACGAGGCGGGCCTGGTCCAGTTTCAGGAAGAAATACGCGGTCCGGGCCGACCGGAGCGCATATGGCGGCTTTCCGCCAAGGGGCATGGCCGCTTTCCCGATACGCACTCCCAGCTCACCCTCGAACTCATCTCCTCGGTCCGCAATATCTTCGGCGAAGAGGGCCTCAACCGCCTGATCGGCCAGCGCGAAAGGGTCATGGAAACGACCTACGGCAAGGAGCTCGCGCGCCAGGACGATCTGGAAAGCCGGGTCGCTGCCCTTGCCGCGCTGCGCGCCAGTGAGGGATACATGGCCGAGATCGAAAAGCTCGAAGACGGCGTCTTTCTGCTGATCGAGAACCATTGTCCGATCTGCGCCGCCGCGCGCGCCTGCCAGGGGTTTTGTCGCTCCGAGCTGAACATTTTCCGCACGGTGCTGGGACCGCAGATGCAGGTCACCCGTACCGATCATATCCTTGCGGGCGCGCGCCGTTGCGCATACCGCATCGAAGCAGCAAGGCCGGCCTGACGCCACAGGCACATCGCCGCCCAAAGAGGTTCCAAAATGACTGAAACGAACACCGACGCCCGGCTCGGCAATGCCGGCTGGGCAGATATCCTGAAAACGGGCCAGCTCGGCCAGTTTGCGCTTCTGAGCCTCGGCATCTGGCTGCATGCCGCCGACACGCTGCTGGTTGCCACCGCCATGCCCGCAGCGGTGGCCGAGATTGGCGGCGACCGGCTGGTGAGCTGGACCTTGTCGCTTTACCTGCTGGGGTCGATCCTCTCAGGTGCGGCTGCCTCGCTGGTGGCCGCAAGCATGGGTTTGCGGCGCGCTTTCGTGCTCTCCGCGCTTGTCTACACGCTCGGCTGCGTGGTCAGCGCGCTCGCTCCCGACATGATCTGGATGCTTGCCGGCCGCTTCGCCCAGGGTGTCGGCGGTGGCCTGCTGGTGGCGCTCACCTATGTGGCGATCCAGCGCCTCTTCCCGAAGGACATGTGGCCCCGCCTCCTCGCCCTCATGTCCGCGATCTGGGGCGCCTCGGCCTTCTGCGGCCCGCTTATCGGCGGCCTTTTCGCAGATCTCGGCCTGTGGCGCTGGGGTTTCTGGGTCTTTGCCATCCAGGCAGTGCTTCTTGCGGTTCTCGTGCCGGCCTTCATGCGCCCCACCGGACGCACAACCGTTTCCGGGCAGCGCTTCCCCATCGTCCGGCTGGCGCTTCTGTCGCTTGCCGTTCTTTGTGTGGCCACTGCCGGTATCTATGTCGCGCCGCAGACATCCGTGCCTCTGGTTCTCGCGGGGGGAGTTTTCTTCTACCTGTTTCTGCGCCGCGACGGCAGCCGCGCCAAGGAGCGCATGTTCCCCGCCCGTCCCTTCGACATTCGCACCGTCCTTGGCGCCGGCTTCCTCGCCAATCTGGCGCTCGGCACCGCAGCCATGTCCTTCACCGTCTATGGCCCGTTTCTTCTCAACCGCATCCACGACGTTTCCGCCTTGACGGCCGGCTACATCATCGCCGCTGAATCCGTCGCCTGGAGCTTCGCCGCCGTCGCCTTCGCCGGCGTCGGCGCGGTCGGCGAAAAGATGGTGATCCGCGCCGGCGCGGCCCTCATCGTCATCGCCATCGCCTGCATGGGCCCGGCCATGGCAAACGGCCCCGTGTGGATCGTTCTCATCCTCTCCATACTGCAAGGAATGGGATTTGGCCTGTTCTGGGGCTTCCTGATCCGCCGCGTGGTGGCCTCCGCCCCCGAAACTGAACGCGACAGCGCCTCCTCTGCCATGCCAACCACACAGCAGATCGCCTTCGCCCTCGGTGCCGCATTGTCGGGGATCGTGGCCAATATCGCGGGGTTTGCAGAAACCACCAGTCCCGATGTCATGAAAACCATCGCCCTGTGGTTGTTCGTAAGCTTTGTCCCGCTGGCGCTCCTTGGCGCGGCGGCAGCCTGGCGTGTTTCGAACGCAGCGACAAAAGGAGTTCCATGATCACGAGACTTGCTCCTGACGGAATGCCGTCAGGAGCAAGTCATTATGGTGCAGCGCCTCAACATGCGGGACGCCATCGTGACCTACAGCGAAAACCTCTGGATATTCTTCACCCTGCTCTTCGGAATCATCATCGTGCCAGGGATGGACATGGCGCTGGTGCTGGCCAATTCCCTTTCGAACGGACGCTCGTCTGGACTTGCCGCAACGGCTGGGGTGATGACGGGCGGCCTGCTTCACTCGCTCTATGCCGCGCTGGGTGTGGGGGCCCTGTTGCGCTTCTTTCCCACCCTCTTCGACATCCTGCTCATTGCCGGTGCGGCATATGTGGCATGGATCGGCTATGCGCTGATGCGCAGTTCCATCGTCATGACCGAGACGGGCACCGCCAAGGCTTCGTCACTGACACGGATCTTCAGCCAGGGCATCGTCAGTTGTCTGCTCAACCCGAAAGCCTACCTCTTCATGCTGGCGATCTATCCGCAATTCGTGAAACCGGAATATGGCGCCGTCTGGACGCAGGCCCTTGTGATGGCCGCCATGATCGCCATCGTGCAAGCTGGCATCTATGGCTCATTGGCGCTTTTCGCCGGCCGCTCACGGTACTGGTTGCAGAACAATCCGGGCATGACCATCGCCATCGGCCGCGGGGCTGGCCTGTTGCTCATTGCAATGGCAGCACTCACCCTGTTCCGCGCCTTTCCGTGGGAATGAACCAGCCGGTCAGTCCTGCCCCTCGTCGCTCTTGCGGCCCGGCGCCCCTGCATGGCTGGAGGAGGTGACGGAAGCGGGGTCGCTGGCAGGAAAACTATCCTCCAGCCCTTCTTCCAGTTCCTCTTCCTTATCCCTGGCCTTTGAGGGCGTGGCCTTGGAAGGCTTTCCCGTTGCGAACTCATCGGGCGCTCCGGTGCGTGTGGCACGCGTCACGGACACTGGATCGCTGGCGGGGAAGGTCCCCTCCAGCCCTTCCTCAAGGGCTTCTTCCTTGGACTTGGATTCCTTGGACTTGAACGTTTTTGGGTCGGGTTGCATGACGAGATTCCTTTTGAGGAGAACGTCGCGAACCGCCAGACGGTTCCTTCACCCGTCGCGGGCGGCCGCCTCCAGCAACATGAAAACATAGTCCGCGAACGAGCGCCAGCATTCCACGCGGAATGCCTCCCGAGCCGTCCGCCACAAGATGACCTCCGCCTTCCCGAAAACCGTTCGGGAGGCTGCTCCCACCGGAAACACGGCAAGCGAAAGATCCTGCGGACACCCCGCATTGAGTACATCGGCGCAACGCGGCCCCGACACGATCAGACCCGTATTGCGGTGCGAGATATCGACGGCAGCATGAAACGCCTTCACGCGGGCGCAGGCGGCTGTAAGCTCCGCTCCGCTTCCATCGATCACCAGCCATTCATCCGGCCCAAGCCACAGGGCCGCGCGGCTTCCCGCGGTCGCGCTGCTCTTCGGGCTTGCAGGAAGTTCCAGCCCCAGCGCCCTGGAAAGCGAAGCGAGCGATTTCTCAGGAGCGCGCAGCGAAAGGCGCGACGCAGGCGCGGCGGGCCGTACGGTTACGCCCTCACCTTCAATCATGCACCCTTCCAGAACCACATCGCGCGGAAGCATCTCAGCCATGGAGGCGCCCTCCTTCCTCGTCGAAGAATACGGGCCGGCAAACCTCCACCTCCACTGTGCCCTCCGGCATCGGCACGAAGAGCCGTTCGCCAATGCGGCTTGCTCCGTCCTTAAGGAGCGCCAACGCAATGGATCGCCCGCAATTCTCGGACCAATAGGCCGACGTCACATGGCCGATCATTGTCATGGGCACAGGCTCGTTCGCGTCGGCCACGATCTGTGCGCCCTCCTCCAATACGGTCTTCGGATCGGCCGTTTTCAGTCCGACCAGTTGCTTGCGGCCCGTCGACACGAGATCGGGGCGCATCAGGCCGCGCATTCCGACGAAATCGGCCTTGCTCTTGCCGATAGCCCAGGCAAGCCCCGCATCGTGCGGCGACACCGTGCCATCGGTGTCCTGGCCGACGATGATATAGCCCTTTTCGGCGCGCAGCACATGCATCGCCTCCGTGCCGTAGGCGCAGCCGCCCTGATTGTCCATCTCGGCGAAGATTTCCTCCCACACCCCGCGCCCGAAATCCGCGGGCACGTTGATCTCGAATCCCCGCTCGCCCGTAAACGACATGCGGAAAATCCGTGCAGGAACCTCGCAGACCTTGCCCTCACGAACCGACATATGCGGCATCGCCTGATCGGAAAGATCGACGCCCTCGACAAAGGGCGCGATGATGTCGCGGCTCTTCGGACCCTGCACGGCGATGACGGCCCATTGCTCGGTCGTCGAGGTCAGATAGACCCGCATTTCCGGGAATTCCGTCTGCAGGTAGTCCTCCATGTGATGCAACACGCGGGGCGCGCCGCCCGTGGTCGTCGTCACGTGGAACCGGTTCTCGCCAAGCCGCCCAACCACCCCGTCATCGAAGATGAAACCGTCCTCGCGCAGCATGATGCCATACCGGCACCGCCCCACGCCGAGCTTCGCCCAGGGATTGGTGTAGATCATTTCCAGAAAGGCAGCCGCATCCGGCCCCGTCACCTCGATCTTGCCGAGCGTGGAAGCATCGAAAATACCGGCGTTTTCGCGCACCGTGCGGCATTCGCGCGCCACCGCGCCGTGCATTTCCTCTCCCGCGCGCGGGAAATAGCGGGCACGCTTCCATTGCCCCACATCCTCGAAGACCGCGCCCTGCGCCTTTGCCCAGTCATGGATCGGCGTGCGCCGTACCGGCTCGAAGAGGGCACCGCGCGCATGCCCTGCAAGCGCACCGAACGTGACCGGCGTATAGGGCGCGCGAAAGGTCGTAAGCCCCACTTCGGGGATGGATTTTCCCAATATGCCGGCGGCGATGGCGAGCCCGTGCATGTTCGAGGTCTTGCCCTGGTCCGTCGCCATGCCCGTGGTGGTGAAGCGCTTCACATGCTCGATGGACCGCATGCCCTCGCGGACGGCCTGCACGATGTCCTTCGCGGTAACGTCATTCTGGAAATCGACGAACGCCTTGGCAAAAAGCCCATCGAGCGCATTGCCCGCCGGACCGAGCATCCCCTTCGACCAGGAAGCCCCCTCTGTAACCGTAGGGTCTGGCTTGCGCCGGCGCTTGCCGATGGCGGCAGCGCCTGCGCGCGCCCCCTGCTCCACGGCTTCGGCAAGACTGAGCGCGCCAGCGCACGAACCCGCGGAAAAGCAGTCCTGCGGTCCCTCTCCCGGCAGGAAGCGCTGGCTTTCGGCATCGAAAACAAGCTTGCCGCGCGATTGCAAAAAGAGATGGACGGAGGGCGTCCAGCCCGCCGAGGTCACAAGTGCATCGCAGGCCACATCGCGGATGGCCGTTCCCCCGATACGCCGCGCCTTCAGCGAGGAGACCCGCAGACGTCCGCCGGTCCCCGTCACCGCATGCCCGCTCAGGCATTCAATACCGAGCGCCGTCGCCCGCTCGACGAACTCATCCGGCGGAGAGGGCCGGCAGTCGACGATTGCCGAGACATCGATCCCCGCGCCCTTCAGATCGAAGGCGGCCTGCCATGCACTGTCTTCTGCCGTATACACCGCGACACGGCGGCCTGCGGCCACGCCATAATGATTTAGGTAGCACTGCGCGGCGGAAGCCTGCATCACACCCGGCCGATCATTGCCGGGAAACACCATCGGCCGCTCGATCGCGCCGGTAGCGAGAATCACCTTCGCCGCCCGCACCTGCCAAAGGCGTTCGCGGGGCATATCGGTGGGCGGTTCAGCCAGATGGTCCGTGCGCCGCTCGGAAAGCGCGACCATGTTCTGAGCATAATAGCCGAAAGCGGTCGTGCGCGTGAGGAGGCGCACAGTGCCGCGTCGCGCCAGCGTCTCCGTTACTTCTTTTGCCCATTCCCAGGCAGGCTTTCCGTCGACCAGCGCCGCCTTCTCGCCGCGGAGCGCGCCACCCGTTTCCGCCTGCTCATCGGCCAGAATGACGCTCGCGCCCGCATCGCTCGCAGCAAGAGCCGCTGCAAGACCGGCAGCGCCCGCCCCGACCACCAGCACATCGCAATGGGCGAAGCGATTTGAATAACAGTCCGCGTCCGCCCTGTCGGGCGCAACGCCAAGCCCCGCGGCACGGCGGATGAAGGGTTCGTAAAACCGTTCCCAGGCGGCCCTCGGCCACATGAAGGTCTTGTAGTAGAAGCCTGCCGAAAAGAGCGGCGAGGCAAGATCGTTCACCGCCCCCGCATCGAAGGCGAGCGAGGGCCACCGGTTCTGCGATATGGCGGCGAGCCCGTCATAGAGTTCCTGCACGGTGGCGCGAACATTGGGCGTCTGGCGCGACCGGTCGCGTCTTATGCCCACCAGCGCATTGGGCTCTTCCGCCCCCGCCGAGACAATGCCGCGCGGGCGGTGATATTTGAACGAGCGCCCCACCAGATGCACACCGTTCGCCAGCAGGGCGGAGGCGAGCGTGTCTCCCTCGACACCGCGATAAGACTGTCCGTCGAAACTGAAGCGAACACCCCGCGCGCCCTCGAGGCGCCCCGCGCCGCTGATGCGGAAAGCCTCTGCCATCAGCGGCCTCCCTCAATGTCCGCCGGTGCATTCTCGCCCGCCCGATAGGTCGCCAGGAACCTGTCAGACACGGTATCCCGCGCCGCGTTGAAGAAGCGCCCGCAGCCATGGATGTGCCGCCAGCGCTCGAACACGAGCCCCTTGGGATTGGTCCGCAGGAACAGAAACGCCTCGAAATCCACGTCGCTCACATCGGCACCGGCAGGCCGTGCCACATGCGCCTCGCCGGCATGGCGAAATTCCAGCTCTGGGCGGTCCTCATCGCAATAGGGGCAGTGGATCAGAAGCATGCTCGCCCTTTCTAATGCGCAACGGCAGCAGCCGCTGCCTCGTCGATCAGCCGGCCGCTGCGGAACCGCTCCAGCGTGAACGGCGCATTGATCGGATGGGGCTCGTCGCGCGCGATGGTGTGGGCAAAGACATGCGCCGAACCCGGCGTTGCCTTGAAGCCGCCGGTCCCCCACCCACAATTCACGTAAAGCCCCGGCACCGGCGTGCGCGCCAGGATCGGTGAACGGTCGGGCGTAACATCCACAATGCCGCCCCAGGATCGCAGCATCTTCATGCGCGTGAACATGGGAAACATCTCGCAGATCGCGTCGAGCGTGTGCTGGATGACGTGCAGTCCGCCGGTTTGCGAGTAGGATGTGTACTGGTCGGTGCCCGCTCCGATCACCAGCTCGCCCTTGTCCGATTGCGAGATATAGGCATGCACGGTGTTGGACATGACCACACAGGGAAAGACGGGTTTGACCGGCTCCGACACAAGCGCCTGAAGGGGGTAGGATTCGAGCGGCATCCGCACCCCGGCCATCTGCATCAGCACCGATGTGTGGCCGGCTGCGACGACGCCGACCTTCTTTGCATGAATTGTGCCGCGCGAGGTCTCGACGCCGGTCACCGCACCGTCCGCGCCACGCAGAATGCCCGTCACCTCGCAATTCTGGATGATGTCGACCCCGCGTCCCGAAGCCGCCCGTGCATAGCCCCAGGCAACAGCATCGTGCCGCGCCGTGCCGCCGCGCCTTTGCAACGCTGCCCCCACGACCGGATAGCGCGCGGCGCGCGAGATGTTGAGCGGCGGGCAATAGGCCTTGGCTTCCTCAGGTGTCAGCCATTCATTGTCTATGCCGTTCAGGCGGTTGGCGTGAATATGCCGCTTGAAGACCTGCACATCGTGCACATTATGCGCCAGCATCATCACGCCGCGCGGGCTGTACATGACATTGTAGTTGATATCCTGCGACAACCCTTCCCATAGCTTGAGCGCATGCTCGTAGATGCCGGCACTCTCGTCATAAAGATAGTTGGAGCGGATGATGGTGGTGTTGCGTCCCGTATTCCCGCCGCCGAGCCACCCCTTCTCCAGCACCGCCACATTGGTAATGCCGTGTTCCCTGGCAAGGTAATAGGCCGTGCCCAGCCCATGCCCGCCGGCTCCGACGATAATGACATCGTAGCTCTTCTTCGGTTCTGGCGAGGACCATTGTTCCGGCCATCCCTTGTGGCCCCTCATGGCCTCCCGCGCGATGGCGAAAACGGAATATCTGCGCATGAACCTTCCCGAAGACAGAACCCTGAGCAGCTGATGCCGGCACCAGGAGCCTAACCGATCGATCCGTGAATCGAAATCGATTTTCGAGTGCTCCGACATGCGCTTTCAAGCCCCTGCCCGCCTTGCCCTGTTTCGGGTGGCCGATCGCCCGCCCTTCTGAAAACTTGCCGCGGCAGAAACAGACAGGAACAAGCAACATGTTTTCACTCACCAACAAGACCGCGATCGTGACCGGAGCAAGTTCGGGGATAGGCCGGGCAGCGGCACGGCTGTTTGCGGCCCAGGGGGCCAGGCTTGTCGTCACGGCCCGCCGCCTGGCCGTTCTGGAAAAACTGGTGCAGGAAATTATCGAGGCAGGCGGTGAAGCTGTTGCCCTTGCCGGAGACATTCGGGACGAGGCCCATCACGAAGCGCTCGTCGCCATGGCGGAAAGCCATTTCGGGGGTCTCGACATCGGGTTCAACAATGCCGGTCTTGTCGGCCCGCTGATGCCCCTTGAAAAAATGCCGGTCACCAACTGGAACATGCTCATGGAGACGAACCTGACGTCCGCCTTCCATGCCGCACGCCATCAGATTCCGGCACTGCGCCGCCGGGGGAGTGGCTCGCTCATCTTCACGTCGAGCTTCGTTGGCCACACGGCAGGCATGCCCGGAATGGCCGCTTATGCCGCCACCAAGGCGGGGCTGGTGGGTTTGATGCAGGCGCTCGCCAGCGAACTTGGCCCCGAGGGCATACGCGTCAACGCACTTCTGCCCGGCGGAACGGACACCCCCGCCGCCACCTTCAGCACGCCGGAGGAACGCGCCTTCATAGAGAACTTCCACGCCCTCAAGCGCATCGCGCGGCCCGAGGAAATCGCCAATGCGGCTCTTTACCTCGCTTCCGACGCATCGAGCTTCACCACCGGCACCGCCCTGCTGGCCGATGGCGGCGTCTCCATCAACAAGACATAAGCCATCTGGCGCGCGGATTCTCGCCTCCGCGCGCCGATATTTGCCCGTTTTGCCTAGACAAAGCCCCGTGGCTCTGTTATGAGCCGCCGCTATTCGTGGTAGGAAATTGCTGCGGAAACCTTTGCGGATGCGCAAAGGAATATGAATTCAATAGTATTGAGACCAACCTTCGACAGGAAGCCCACGTGCAGGTACTCGTCCGCGACAACAATGTTGACCAGGCGCTCCGCGCGCTCAAGAAGAAGATGCAGCGCGAAGGCATTTTTCGTGAGATGAAGATGCGTGGGCACTATGAGAAGCCCTCCGAAAAGCGCGCCCGCGAAAAGGCCGAGGCCGTGCGCCGCGCCCGCAAGCTGGCCCGCAAGCGCGCCCAGCGCGAGGGTCTGGTCGGCGGTCGCCCAGCAGCGCGCTAACCTGCGCCTATCTTTCGACGATTTCCGTCTATACTCAACGCGGTGTGATCGGCTGATCGCGCCGCGTTTTGGCGTATCCGGCATTTTCAGGTAAAGGGGCATCAATGGCTTGGTTTGGTAATAAGGCTATGGCATTAGAAGCAATGACTTCGATCCAGACTTCGCCATCCCTTCGTTTTCGGCGCGGCCTTGCAGCCTGCGTCCTCCTTGCCCTCCTGCCACTCGCAGCCTGTCAGTCCAACAGCCCCGCGACGGATTTAAGCCGCATCGACACCGCCCAGGGTTCCGCCGAGAACATTGCGTCACTGAGCGCCGTCATTCAGCGCACGCCGAACGAGCCGGAAGCCTACAACATGCGCGGCAGCGCCTATGGCCGGGCCGGGCGCTATGCCGAGGCACTCAAGGATTTCGACAAGGCGATCGCGCTCAACCCGCGCTCGCACAACGCCTATGCGAACCGTGCGCTGATCCAGCGCTACATGGGACAGAACGACAAGGCACTGGCCGATTACAATCAGGCGATTGCGCTCAATTCCAACTACGATACCGCCTATATCGGCCGCGCTGAGATTTATCGCATCTCCGGACGCAGCAGCGAGGCCCTTGCCGATCTGGAACGCGCCATCCAGCTCGATACGACAGACCCCCGCGCCTATTATCGCCGTGGCCTGCTCTACCAGGCAAGCGGCCAGCACCAATACGCCATCGAGGATTTCGCGACAGCCATCTCCCTGGCTCCTGAGGCCCCCTATGGGTACAACGGCCGCGGCCTTTCCTACCTTGCCCAGGGCGATGAAGAGAACGCCTTCTCCGATTTCAATACCGCCATTCGCCTGGACGGGAATATAGCCGAGAGCTGGGCGAACCAGGCCCTCGTCTATGAGAAGCGTGGCGACAAGGCAAAGGCCGCGAAATCCTATTCGCGCGCCCTCCAGCTGGACCCTGACTACGGTCCGGCCCGTGACGGCCTGGCGCGCACACGCGTCTGAGGCCCACCGCGCACCCAACGGCGTTCCTTCCAGCAGGCGCTTGGCTCCGAAAGACATTCCGGGGCCGGTTGCATTCGCTTTATCAACGTCAAGCTCAAGCAATATGCAGGCAGGTTCTTCCGAAAAATCCGGAACCTTGATGGAGCTCGGGGGTTATTGGCCCGAACCAAAAAGGAGTTCGGAAATGAAGAAAGCCATCCTTCTCGCCACCATGCTCGCCGCTTCCGCAGCAAGCCCGGCCTTCGCTGTCGAGCGCGTTGAGGTGGGTGTTCTCGACTGCGTGATCGAGGGCGGCGCCGGCGTGGTGATCGCCTCCTCCAAGGAACTTGCCTGCACCTTCAGGCCGGCCGACGAAAGCCGCCCTCCGGAGACTTATGTCGGCGTGGTCAACAAATTCGGCCTCGATGTCGGCGTCACCGACCCAGCGGTGATGCAGTGGGCCGTGCTTGCTCCGACCGCCGATACCTATGCGCCCGGCGCGCTGGCCGGAGACTTCATCGGAGCAAGTGCCGAGGCCTCTGCCGGGGTCGGCGCTGGCGCAAATCTTCTGGTCAGCAAGACGAGCGACAGCCTCATGCTTCAGCCTGTAAGTGTTCAGGCGCAGACGGGCATTAACGTGGCGCTCGGCGTCACCGAGTTCCAGCTCCGCTCGACGGCTCCATAAAGCCAAGCAACAGGGCGTTTGAGCGCGACAGCGTTCCCCATGCACCGGCAAGCCGCTCAAACGTCCAGAAAACAGCGGGAAATCGACCTCCTCCCACGAAAAAGCCCGGCACGGAGCCGGGCTTTTTTGCGGTAGTTCAAGGAGCCTCGTTTGCCCGGGCGCCGGACTGATCAGTGATCCATCGCCTTGACGATTTCCTCGGTCATCTTCTTGGCATCGCCAAGCAGCATCATCGTGCCGTCCTTGTAGAACAACGTGTTGTCGATGCCGGCGTAGCCGGAGCCGAGCGAGCGCTTGACGAACAGGCAGGTGCGCGCCTTGTCCACGTCGAGGATCGGCATGCCGTAAATCGGAGACGACTTGTCGTCTCGCGCCGAAGGGTTGGTCACATCGTTGGCGCCGATCACATAGGCTACGTCGGCCTGAGCGAACTCGGAATTGATATCCTCAAGCTCGAACACTTCGTCGTAAGGAACCTGCGCCTCGGCGAGAAGCACGTTCATGTGGCCAGGCATGCGGCCCGCGACCGGATGGATCGCGTATTTCACCTCGACGCCGGCTTCCTTCAGCTTGTCGGCCATCTCCCGCAGCGCATGCTGCGCCTGGGCAACCGCCATGCCATAGCCCGGCACGATGATCACCTTCTGTGCATTCATCATCAGATAGGCGGCATCGTCCGCGGAGCCCTGCTTGACGGTCCGCTCGATGCCATCGTCCGATGCCGCGGCTGTCTCGCCGCCGAAGCCGCCGAGAATGACCGAGATGAAGGACCGGTTCATGCCCTTGCACATGATGTAGGACAGGATGGCGCCGGAGGAGCCGACCAGAGCGCCGGTGATGATGAGCGCCAGATTGCCGAGGGTGAAGCCGATGCCGGCAGCCGCCCAACCCGAATAGGAATTCAGCATCGACACGACGACAGGCATGTCCGCCCCGCCGATGGGCACGATGATGAACACGCCCAGCACCAGCGACAAAAGCACGATCAGCCAGAAGATCGTGTGGCTCTGGGTCGTCACCAGAAGCACGATCAGCACCACGAGTCCGATGGCAAGGCCGGCATTGACCACATGGCGCATCGGCAGAAGGATCGGCTTGCCGGACATGCGCCCGTCGAGCTTGAGGAACGCGATAACGGAACCGGTGAAGGTGATCGCGCCGATGGCCACGCCGAGCGACATCTCGACAAGCGCCTGCGCGTGGATATCGCCGACAACGCCGATGCCGAAGCTCTCGGGGGCATAGAGTGCGGCTGCCGCCACCATGACCGCCGCCAGGCCGACCAGCGAGTGGAAGGCGGCGACGAGCTGCGGCATGGCCGTCATGGCGATGCGCTTGGCGATGACCGCGCCCGCGCCGCCACCGATGGCGAGACCGGCCAGGATCAGCACGAAACCATTGAAGGAAGGCGTCGCGTAGATCAGCGTGGTGACAATGGCGATGGCCATGCCGACCATGCCGTACAGATTACCCTTACGGCTGGTGGTCGGATGCGAAAGCCCTCGCAGCGCCATGATGAACAGGACGCCTGAAACGAGGTAGAGGAAGGATGCAAGATTGGCGCTCACGTCACTTGTCCTTCTTCTTGTACATGGCAAGCATGCGGCTGGTGACCAGGAAGCCACCGAAGATGTTCACGGAGGCCAGCACCAGAGCGATGAAGCCGAAACCGGTTGCAAGTCCGGATGCGGAGATACCGACGGCCAAAAGCGCGCCCACCACGATAACCGAGGAAATCGCGTTGGTGACGGACATCAGCGGCGTATGCAGCGCAGGCGTCACCGACCAGACCACATAATAGCCGACGAAGATCGCCAGAACGAAGATCGCGAGGCGGAAGACGAAGGGGTCGATCGCGCCGCCTGACGCCCCATGCGCCAGGGCGCTGGCTGCGTCGGCGACCTGCACGTTCTCAATGGCGGCGCGAACGCTCGCCACGGCGCTGTCGAGCTGGTCGAGCGCCTTTTCCATTACGGTTGGTTCCATCAGGATTCTCCCCCGGCTTCGGATGCCGCCGGCTTAGCTGCAGCGCCCTTGGCGCTCGTATTCGCGGTGGCCGGCTTCTTGGCGGCGGCAGCCGTCTTGGCTGCAGGCTTGCGCGTTACCGGTTTCTTGGGCGCCGGTTCCTTGGAAGCCTGTTTCTTCGGCGCCGATTTCGCGGTCGACGCGGCTTTGGCGGCCGGTTTCGCACTGTCGACGAAGTTTGGATGCACCACCTTCCCGTCATGGGTCAGCATGGTCGCCTTCACCAGCTCGTCGTCCATGTTGATGGAAAGCGCCTTCTTCTCCTTGTCGACCATCGTCTCAAGGAAGGTGTAAAGGTTCTTGGCATAGAGCAGCGAAGCCGAAGCGGCGACGCGGCCCGGCACGTTCAGGTGCCCAACAATCTTCACGCCATTGGCAGTGGTGACAACGTCGCCTGCCTTCGCGCCTTCCACATTGCCGCCCCGCTCGACTGCAAGATCGATGATGACCGAGCCCGGCTTCATCGACTTGACCATGTCGGCGCTGACCAGCTTCGGCGCCGGACGGCCGGGAATGAGCGCGGTGGTGATGACGATATCCTGCTTGGCGATGTGATCGGCCACGAGGGCTGCCTGGGCCTTCTTCTCGTCATCCGTCAGTTCGCGGGCATAGCCGCCCTCGCCGGAAGCATCCTTCAACGCCTCGGTCATGATGAATTTTGCGCCCAGCGACTGAACCTGCTCGCCGGCAGCCGCACGGACGTCGGTCGCCGTCACGACGGCGCCAAGGCGGCGCGCGGTCGCGATCGCCTGGAGACCGGCAACGCCCGCGCCCATGACGAACACCTTGGCGGCGGGCACCGTGCCGGCCGCCGTCATCATCATAGGCAGGGCGCGGTCGAATTCCGCGGCCGCATCGATCACCGCGCGGTAGCCGGCAAGGTTTGCCTGCGAGGACAGGATATCCATGGACTGCGCGCGGGTGATGCGCGGCATGAACTCCATGGCGAAGGCCGTGACGCCCGCATCCGCCATTGCCGCGACATCGCTCTCATTGCCGTAGGGATCCATCGTGGCAATGACGAGTGCGCCTTTTTTATAGGTTTTCAGCTCGGCTGCCGTAGGGCGGCGCAGCTTCAGCACGACATCGGCCTTGCCGGCGTCAGCCGTCTTGCCGATTTTCGCGCCGGCTTTCTCGAATTCGCCATCCACGATGCGCGAACGCGTGCCTGCTCCCGCTTCGATGACCACATCGAAGCCAAGGCCCGCGAGCCGTTTGACCGTATCGGGAGAAGCGGCCACGCGCCCTTCCGTTACGTCAATTTCCTTAGGCACAAATATGCATTGTCCCACCGCGATATCCTTTCGGTTGGATCTTCCTCCCCCGCTCCGGCACGTGTCGGAACGGCATCAAGCCGTGGGCGCGCCTCTAGCGCAGAAACCAGACGCCCACCGCTGAAATGAGAATGAAAAGAATGGTGCTGGAGATGAACCCGGCCGAAGTGAAAAAGCCGAAAGCCATGGCAATCAGAATGGCGATACTCACCAGGCTCACATATTTCGTGAGGCCCAGGAAGAGGTTGTAGGTACGCTCGTGTTCAGCGTAATCCATCTCCGCGCCCGTTTCGGCCGGACCGGCCGGCAAGTTCTCAGCCATCGCAAAAACCCCATGGGAATGAAACTGGTGTTGGGGAATAGCGAAAAGATGACGCAAGAGCAATGGCAGGAGAGCCTGTTTTGCATGGCTTTCCTGCGATTTGGTCGCTTGGCCGCACCTTTCACGACCAAAAATGTAAGCGCTTACAAAGCGTAAGCCGCCGATTTCGCGAAGAAGATTTGCCGGTGAAAAATCACGACAGCCAGCGCTTGCGCCTCTTATAGTGCTTCACATTGCGGAAGGAACGGCGCCCCTCACCCCCGACGCCGAGATAGAATTCCTTCACATCCTCGTTTTCGCGAAGGGCGCTCGCCTCGCCATCGAGCACGATGCGACCGGATTCCAGGATATATCCGTATTTGGCGTAACGCAGGGCAACATTGGTGTTCTGCTCGGCGAGCAGGAAGGAGACGCCCTGCTCTTCATTGAGCTTGCGCACGATTTCGAAGATTTCCTCGACGAGCTGCGGCGCCAGCCCCATCGAGGGCTCGTCCAGGAGGATCATTTTCGGACGCGACATCAGCGCCCTTCCGATGGCCGTCATCTGCTGCTCGCCGCCGGAAGTGTAGCCCGCCTGCGAATTGCGCCGCACCTTGAGACGCGGAAAATAATTATAGACCATCTCCAGGTCGTCGCGGATCGCCGCCTGCCCATCACGCCGGGTGAAGGCGCCGGTCAGCAGATTGTCCTCCACCGATAGATGGCCAAAGCAGTGCCGCCCCTCCATCACCTGAATGCAGCCCCGCCGCACCAGATCGTTGGGGGAGAGGTTCTGGACCTCGGCTCCTTCGAAAACGATCGATCCCTTCGTCACCTCCCCGCGCTCGGCATGCAACAGGTTGGAAATCGCCTTCAAGGTGGTGGTCTTGCCCGCGCCATTGGCCCCAAGCAGCGCCGTGATGCCGCCTCGCGGGACAGACAGGGAAACGCCCTTCAGAACCAGAATGACCCGGTCATAGATCACCTCGATGTTGTTGACCTCGAGGATCGCCTCCGCGGGTGCGGGGGCCGGTGCGGCAGCAGTCATGGTCTAACCTCAGCCTTTCGTGACGAAAACCCCGCCGCCCCTCGCCATGGGGAGAGGCGGCGGGAAATTCCTACATCTTGCACTCTTCGTTGACCGGCCAGGGAGCATTGGCGTCGGCATATTCCTTGGCTTTCTCAAGCTCCAGCGGTTCGATCTCCGCCCGGTCGGGCTGCAGGAGATCGGATGCCTTCACGAACTTCGCCCCATCCCATTCCAGGATCCAGCCGCCGCCATGGCCCGTATGGTTGGAGCAGGAGGTGCTGAAGGGAACAAGCATGCCCTCCGCACCCAGTTCCTTGAGACGCGCCTCATCGAGCTTGATGTTCTCCAGCCCCCAGCGCAATTGCTCCGGATTGGGAGCACGCACGTCGAAATGGTCCTGCGCCACCTTGATGCCTTCCACCAGCATCAGCGAGATCATCAGACCGCGCTGATAGAAGACGGAATCGAATTCGCCTTCCCCCTGGTTGATCTGCGACTTGCCCGCATCGACCACATATTTCTTGATGTCCTGCATCAGGGGCGATTCCGAATTGGGCACGCTCCAGGAGATGGAACGATAGCCCTTGCCGGCATCCCCGACGAGCTTCATGTCGCCGTCATGCCCGGACCACCACACGCCGACGAACTGGTTCATCGGGTATTTGGTCTTCACGGCCTCGGTGATCGCGCCGGCATTCATGGCGCCCCAGCCCCACATGATCACGAAATCCGGCCGTTCGCGGCGGATTTGGAGCCATTGCGCGGACTGGTTCTGCATTTCCGTCAGCCCCACCGGAATCGGGACCAGCGTAAAGCCGTGCTTCTTGGCCATGGCCTCCAGAAGCGGCAGCGGCTCCTTGCCGAAGGGATGGTCCAGATGCAGGAAAGCGATCTTCTTGCCCTTGAGGCTGTCGATATTGCCGCCAGAGATGTTCTGCAGGATCATCGACGCACCGTCCCAGTAGGAAGACGGCGGGTTATAGGCCCACTGGAACACCTTTCCGTCCGACATCGGCGAGAAACCGTAGCCTGCCGCCAGAATCGGGATCTTGTCGACATTGGACTTCGGCAGAACCTGAAGCGTAATGCCGGTAGACCATGGCTGCGTGACCACGGCGCGCGCCTTGGTCTTCTCGTAGCATTCCATGCCCTTTTCGGTGTTGTAGCCGGTCTCGCACTCGTCATATTGCAGCTTGACGCCGTTGAGACCGCCATCGCGTTCATTGAGCATCATGATGTAATCGCGCTGCCCGTTCATCAGCGGCGTGCCGGTCGAGGCGAATGGCCCCGTGCGATAGGCGAGGTTTGGAATGTAGATGCTGTCGTCCTGCGCGGCCACCGGCCCGGCGAGCCCGACACCGAGCGCGAGGGTCGACGACAGGATCGCAGTCTTGAACAATGCCTTCATGCTGTTTCCTCCACTTGTCCTGTTCTCCGAATGGATGGGGTGAACCGTCCCCGTTTTTCAAGCGCCCCTCCCCGCCGCTAGTGCGGGAAAGGCCACAGAATGAGTTTCTCCCGGATCACCGCCCAGAAACGCGCCAGGCCATGTGGCTCGACGATCAGAAAGGCGATGATCAGCGCCCCGATAATCATGATGTTCAAATGCTCCACGGTCGCCGAGCTCAGCGGCAGCCCGAAGGCTTCCGGCACCGAGCTGATGAGGACGGGCAACGCCACGATCAGGATCGCGCCCAGAAAATTGCCGAGCACGGATCCCAGTCCGCCGATGATGGCGATGAACAACACCCGGAACGACAGCGGGATATCGAAAAGATTGGCCTCCGCCGCTCCTCGCCAGAGAAAGACGAAAAGCGCCCCTGCAATGCCCACGACATAGGAGGAAACGAAGAAGGCGAGCAGCTTGGTCTTCATGAGGTTGATGCCCACCAGTTCCGCTGCGATATCCATGTCGCGCACTGCTTTCCACATGCGGCCGATGCGCCCGCGCGTGATGTTGATGATGAAGAAGGTCAACACGCACACGATGCAAAGGACGAAATAATACTGCACGATGGCCGGCGCCCGCGGGCCGGCAACGGTGATGCCGAAGAAATCGATATTCGGCACCTGGATCGCCCCGGAAGCGTTATAGTTGTAAAGCCACGCCCATTTCTGGAAAAGCCAGACCAGGAAGAACTGCGCGGCAAGCGTTGCGATCGCGAGATAGAATCCCTTGATGCGCAATGACGGCAGTCCGAAGATGACGCCGACCGTCGCCGAGAAGAAGCCGGACAAGGCCAGCGCCACCACGATGTTCATCTCGGGAAAGATCGAGATCAGCTTGTAGCAGGCGTAGGCGCCAACCCCCATGAAAGCACCGGTTCCGAGCGAAAGCTGCCCGGCATAGCCCGTGAGCACATTGAGCCCGAGCGCTGCCAGAGAATAGATCAGCACCGGAATGAGCAGTGCCCGGAAGGTGAATTCGCTTGCCGTCAACGGAAAGACGACGAAGGCGAGGATCAGCACAATGCCGAGCAGGAGCGCATCCTGGCGCACGGGAAAGAGCGCGTGGTCTGCCTGATAGGTGGTCTTGAACTGACCTGCGGTGCGATAGAACATGGATTACACCCGCTCGATGATTTTTTCGCCGAAGAGCCCCTGCGGGCGGAAAAGCAGCACCAGCAACGCCAGCATATAGGCGAACCAGGCCTCGGTGTTGCCGCCCAGCAGCGGCTGGCCCCAATAGATTTCGAAGACCTTTTCGAGAATGCCGATGGCAAGCCCGCCGATAATGGCACCCATCACGCTTTCCAGCCCGCCGAGCATCAGAACCGGCAACGCCTTGAAGGCGATGACCTCCAGGGCGAAGGAAACGCCAGCCCGCGCGCCCCAGACGATGCCCGTGGCAAGAGCGATGACGCCGGCGATGAACCATACGATCACCCAGATCGTGGAAAGCGAAATGCCGACCGAGAGGGCAGCCTGATGGTCATCCCCCAACGCGCGGATGGCGCGTCCGATCTTCGACTTGTTGAGGAAATAAAGCAGCGCCGCCACCAGAAGCACTGCGCCCATCACCGCTGTCAGGTCCTTCTGCTCGATGGAGACGAAGCCGCCGAACGGTTCGAACTCGAAACTGCCGGTCGGGATCATCAGCTGTTCGGTGATCATCACCTTGTTTTCGCCGCCGAAGATCAGTTCGCCGAAGCCGATCAGGAACATGGTGATTCCGATCGTGGCCATGAACAGGATGATGTCAGGCTGGTTCACGAGCGGTCGCAGGACCACGCGCTCGATGCCGACCGCCAGCACGAACATCACCGCGAGCGTCAGCGGCAGGGCGAGATAGGCTGGAATGCCACGCTCATGCAATCCGACCAGCGTCAGCGCGGCGAACACCACCATGATGCCTTGGGCGAAGTTGAAGATGCGCGAGGATTTGTAGATGAGCACGAAACCGAGCGCGATGAGCGCATAGAGCACGCCCCCAACCAGCCCCTCCCAGAGAACCTGGATCAGGAAGTCCGGTGCCGCCGCCATGTCGGCAAAGGGCTTCACAAGGACATTGTTCAAGAATTCCATCGTCTACCTGCTCCCTTTGCCGCGTTGGCGGCCGCGCATCTCATTGTTCGGCCGGCCTTGGCCATTCCCACCGCTTCCAGGCTTCCTCAGTGCGGCACGCCCAGATAGGCGTCGATTACATCCTGGTTGTTCTTCACCTCGTCGGGCGGCCCGTCGGCGATCTTCTTGCCGTAATCCAGCACGACCACCCGGTCGGAAAGATCCATCACCACACCCATATCGTGCTCGATCAGCGCGATCGTCGTGCCGCGCTGCTGGTTCACGTCCAGGATGAAGCGGCTCATGTCCTCTTTTTCCTCAAGGTTCATGCCGGCCATCGGCTCGTCGAGGAGCAGCAGGCTCGGCTCCATGGCAAGCGCGCGGCCGAGCTCGACCCTTTTTTGCAAGCCATAGGGCAGCTTGCCGACCGGTGTGCGGCGAATATGCTGTATCTCCAGGAAGTCGATGATTTCCTCGACCTTCTCGCGATGTTCGATTTCTTCTTTCAACGCCGGGCCGCGCCACAGCATCTGCCAGCCGATGTTGCGCTTCATCATCACCGAGCGCCCGGCCATGATGTTGTCGAGCGTCGACATGCCCTTGAACAGCGCCACATTCTGGAACGTGCGCGCTATGCCCTGCCCCACCGCCTCGTGCGGCTTCATGGAGCGGCGCTCCCTGCCGCGGAAAATGATGGTGCCCACCTGCGGCGTATAAAAGCCGTTGATGACATTGAGCATCGAGGTCTTGCCGGCGCCGTTCGGGCCGATGATGGCGCGGATCTCGCCTTTCAGCACGTCCAGCGAAATATCCGTAATTGCCTTCACGCCGCCGAATGAGAGCGAGACATTGCGCACGTCGAGCAGCACGTCCCCCCTGGCAATGCCGTCATCGGGCGCGACAAGCTGGCTGTGATCGGGACGCGGGTTCATTCGGCTGCCTCCCTGATCGCCTGTGACGGTGCCTCATGCACCACGGCATCGGCAATCCTTACCGTTGCGCGGATCACCCCTTTGCGGCCATCCTCATAGGTCACTTCAGTCTCCACGAATTTCTCCGCCGACCCGTCGTAAAGCGCCTCGATCAGCTCGCCATAGCGCTCGGCGATGAAGTTGCGTCGCACCTTCTGGGTGCGCGTCAGCTCGCCATCGTCCGCATCGAGTTCCTTGTGCAGGATCAGGAAACGCTTGATCTGCGAGGCGGCCATCAGCGGTTCGCGCGCCAGCCGCCTGTTGGCCTCGTTCACATGTGCGGCAATCGTCTCATAGACGCGCGGATGGTCGGCCAGTTCCTGATAGGATGCGTAAGCGATGTTATTGCGTTCGGCCCAGTTCCCAACCGCCGCAAGGTCGATATTGACGAAGGCTCCGCAGAACTCGCGGCCATGACCGAAAGCCACCACCTCCTTGATTTCGGGGAAGAATTTCAGCGTGTTCTCGATATATTTGGGGGCGAAGAGATCACCCGATGCGAGCTTGCCGACATCCTTCGCCCGATCGATGATCTTGAGTTGCCCATCGGCATCGAAGAAGCCGGCATCGCCCGTATGCACCCAGCCATCGGGCGTCTTGGTCTCGCGCGTGGCCTCCTCGTTCTTGTAGTAGCCGACGAAGACACCGGGCGACCGGTACATGACCTCCCCCGTTTCCCCGATGCGGATTTCCACCTCGGGCGAAGGCAAACCGACCGTGTCGGGCCGGATTTTCCCGTCGGCCTGCGCGGTGATGTAGACGGTGGCCTCGGTCTGGCCGTAGAGCTGTTTCAGGTTGAGGCCCAGCGAACGGTAGAAGCTGAACAATTCGGGGCCGATCGCCTCGCCCGCCGTATACCCGACACGCATGCGCGAAAAGCCCATGCGGTTCTTGAGCGGGCCGTAGACCATGAATTCTCCGAGCGCATATTTGGCACGATCCCACAGCGCCACCGGCTCGCCATTCAAAATGCGCTCGCCCACTTTCGCGGCATGCGCCAGAAAATAGTCGAACATGCCTTTCTTCAGCCGACCCGCATCCTCCATCCGCACCATGATCGAGGTGAGCATGGTCTCGAACACGCGCGGCGGAGCGAAGAAATAGGTCGGCGCGATCTCACGGCGGTCCTCGTTCACCGTTTCAGCGCTTTCCGGACAGGCCACACAAAAGCCCGCCGTGTAGGACTGCGCGTAGGAGAAGAGATGATCGCCAACCCAGGCGAGCGGCAGATAGGCAATGGTCGTTTCGTCTTCGTCGAGATTGTCGAAGGCGTTGCCGTTGAGCGCCGACCGCACGAAATTGTCATGCGACAGCATCACCCCTTTCGGACGCCCTGTGGTGCCGGACGTGTAGAGGATGACCGATATCTCATCCCCCTTGCCGCGCGCGATCTCGTCATGCCAGGCGTCGAGCACACCGGCCTCGCCTGCAAGCCGCTGGCGACCGGCTTCACGGACCGCCGAATAGGCATGCAGATGCGTGTGATCGTAGTCCTTCAGGCCACGCGGTTCGTCATAGATGATGTCGGTCAGGATCGGTACTTCCGATGAAACCGAAAGCACCTTGTCCACCTGCTCCTGGTCTTCCACAAGGGCAAAGCGCACTTCTGCGTGATTGAGGACATAGGCCATTTCCTCGGCCACAGCATCCGCATAGAGCGGCACGGGAACGGCGCCCAGCGACTGGATCGCCGCGAAGGACCAGTAGAGCCTCGGCCGGTTGGCCCCGATGACGGCGACCTTGTCGCCGCGCTTGAGACCGAGCGTCTGAAGACCGAGCGCCAGAGCACGAACTTCCTCGAGCTGTTCCTCCCAGGTCCAGCTCTGCCAGATGCCGTAATCCTTGAAACGCATCGCGGGCCGGCCGCGGAAACGCTCTGCGTTGAGCAGCAGATATTTGGCGAGTGTATCCGACGACGCGTGGTTTTGCGCCAAGCCATTTCCTCCCGTGCTCGGCGGTATTCCGCCGTTATCCGTACTTCCTCCCCGAAGCACGGATTGTTGATTGGATCGAGGTTTTCACGAAAATCAGCCGCAATCAACTCGTCCCTTGACAGACACGCAGGCAGTTTGTCTTTATACTGGAGCGGTAGAGTATTTTGGCGAGGCTTCTGCGACTAAAGTCGCGCATAGCCAAAAACATAACGCCTTGCCCAAGACCAAAGTATCACGGCAGTTTCCTGCAAAATCTTCTGCTTGAGCATGGTGGCGCTTCTTGTGCGGTCATGACGATGACTGTGGGACCAAAGTCTGAAGCGCGATCTTTTCAATCCATGCATACCGCGTTCGGGCACAGTCAGCGGTCGTTGTGGAGATGCGATTCGAAGACGCGAAATGGCGCGAGCACTATGAGCCGTAACGGCTCAGCGCCTCGGCGTCGACGATAGTGATCCGACCGTGTTCGGCGCGCAGAAGCCCTTTCTCCTCGAGCACCCGCAGGCTGCGGTTGACGACCTGGCGCGAGACCCCGGCCAAGAGGCCCAGTTCTTCCTGGCTGATCTCGATCTCATTGCCGGCGAGCGGATAAAGGGCCCGATTGAAGAACCAGGAGAGGTTGCGCGCCACCCGCGCCGTCGGGTCGAGAATCCGGTCATATTCGATGGTGGCGATGAACTGCCCCATGCGTTCATTCAATTGCCTGACCAGAAAGCGGTTGAAGCCGGTGCTGTTGTCGAACAGCCACATGAAGGTGCTGCGCGACAGCATGACGAGCCGCGTATCGCGAATGGCGACTACATCATATTTGCGGCGCTCGTTCTTCAGCACGGACCCTTCGCCGAACCAGCCTCCGTCCGTCACGCCGGCGAAGGTCATCGCCTTGCCTGCCGCCGAAATGGCGCTGATCTTGATAAGCCCGTCCACAACGCCGGTCCAGTAGTCGAGCCTGTCGCCGCGATGGCAGATATAGCTGCCCTTCGTGAAAATACGCTCCGCCAGCCCGCGCCGCGCGCGCTCAAGCTCATCAGGCTTGAGTTCACCAGCCCAGACAATGCTGTCGACAATGTCGTTGCGCGCGTTCATGGGAAATGGATACCCCGGCGAAGGGCGAGCGACAAGAAGCCATGCCCCCGTCTCCCCGCATAACCGCCATGTGGCAGTGCGATTCAGCACGCAGCCGGATGAACGCAAACCGCCGGGAATTAGGCCGCGTTGTTCAGATATTTCGCGGTGGGAAGAACCGTCAGCGACAGAGCCTCGCCCTCTGCGGGCCGCTCGAAGAGCAGGCGCTGTTCCGCGCGGGTGGAACGGAAAAAGGGGAACCGTTCCACGATGGGGCCGAATTCCTTTGCGCAAACGCCACCAAATAGCATGAGCGGAATGCTGATCGGCGGATAGGCCCGCTCCTCGCTCATCTGCCTTGCGCCGAATATCCTGCGATAGAAGGCCGTGTGTTCCTGCCGGATCAGGCAGGCACAATAGGTGGAGTGAAAATACTCGTAGGCCAGGATCACCGGCCGCAGCGTCACATAGGGCAAGGCCCTGTGTTCGCGGGCAAGCTCGGGATCGGCGGCAAGCATGCTCGGATTGATGCAGCTTTCGCCCCGCTCGATCAGCGGCAGCATGACATCTCCGAACCCTTTTATGACAGGGCCGAAGGGAACTTCCTTGTCAATCTGGTGCAGCCGCACCGTACTGACCAGATCGCCGTCGATATAGACGCCGAAATTAAAGCAATTGGGAAGGTCGTCCAGCTCGTCCTTGGTGATCTGCCGGCTGGATTCAGGCACGAAACCATGTGCGCGGTAGGACCTGTAACGCAGGTTGTAGATTTCCTCGCGGTCCTCGCCGGTGTCGCATCGGCGATATTCCGTGCGTTCGAGCAAGCGCAGCACGCCATCCACGAAACTCGTGGATTTCTTGTCCGCACCTGCCGCGCCAACGGTATTCCGCTGGCCGGAATCTAATCCAACCGCACCTCGCCGCGCTTCCATTTCCGCATCTGCCCCACCTTATTGCCTCGTATAAATGTTAGCCTAGCTAAGCATCTGTCTTTGTAAAGCTGAGATTGCGACGGATCTTATTTAGATTTTGTTAAGGTTAACGGCGCCGCTTGTTTGCCGGCGCCTTCCCTTGGGTTAGCTGGAACAGATTGTCGTCAGAAGGAAGCGCGGCTGCGTGCGCTTTCAATGCTCGTGACCAGCGGCTGCTTCATTTCCGCCATCGTCTCGATACCCGATGCCGTGAGAGCCGGGCCGAAGAGGAAGCCTTGCAGGAGGTCGGGCTTCACCGCGCTTTCAAGCAGGGTGAGCTGGTCGAAGCGCTCCACACCTTCCACCGTCACGTCGAGACCCAGTTTGCGCGAAAGGTCCACCACTCCCTGCAACAGATGCAGCGAGCGCTCCCCTTCCTTGAGATTGGCCACGAAACTGCCGTCGATCTTGACCTTGTCGAGCGGAAGTGTGTGCAGATAGCTCAGCGAGGAGTAGCCAGTGCCAAAATCATCGAGCGCAATGCTCACGCCCAGCTCCTTGAGCGCCTTGATGTAGGTCACGGTCGCGGCCGTGTCGTGCAGCAGGGCGGTTTCCGTCACTTCCACTTCGAGACGCGAAGCCGAAATGCCCGCCGCCTCGATGGCCGAGCGCACGCGCGCCACCACATCGATGGAGCGGAAATCCTTGGCCGACAGATTGACCGACACGCCGATCTGCTCAGGCCACTTGGCGCACTGCTTGCAGGCCGCATCCAGAACGATCGCGCTGATCTCCGAGATCAGGCCCATCTCCTCGGCAAGCGGAATGAAGATGGCGGGCGAAACCAGTCCGAGTTCCGGATGGTCCCAGCGACAAAGGGCCTCGCAGCTTGCAATGCGCATTGTGCGGGCATCGACAATGGGTTGGTAGACGACACGCAGATTGCGCGCCTCGATCGCGCTGCGCAAATCCGCCTTCATCACCTGCCGGTTGCGGAAGGCGACATCCATTTCCTTCTCGAACAGACGCCAGCAGTTCTTGCCCAGTTCCTTCGCCTTGTAGAGCGCAAGATCGGCTTTCACGATCATGGAATCCACATCGCTGCCCCGCGCGGTAACGACGACGGCGCCGCCGCTTGCCTGAAGGCGCATCGCGTGGCCGGCCACATCCACCTCACCCTGCAGGGAGGCGAAGATCTCGTCGAGCAGAACGCTGAACTGAGCCTCGTTGTCGACCTGATTGAAGAAGATCATGAACTCGTCACCGCCGAAGCGGCTGATCTGGACAGCGCTGCTGGCAAAAACCGACAACCGTTCGGCCATGGCGTAGATAAGCCCGTCTCCGACGGGATGCCCGAGCGTGTCATTGACGCTCTTGAAATCGTCGAGGTCGAGAACCGCAAGGCCGCAGAGGCGATCCTGGTCGCCCGCGGCCATCGTCTCACTGACCTTCTCGTGGAAATAGGCCCTGTTCGGCAGGCTTGTGAGACTGTCATAGCGGGCCATGAAGCGGATCTTCTCTTCCGCCTCGACCCGGTTCGTCACCTCCTCGAAGGTCAGAACCCCCACCTCGCCATGTCCCTCGCGGGCGGCAAATTCGAAATGGCGACCATTGGCCATGCTCAGGAGCACCTTGCGGTCGCGTCCCTCGCGCAGGGCCTTCGAGAGATTTTCCTCCGCATAGGCATAGTCGCGCTCGGAAAGGAGCCCGCTTGCCACACCGCGCATCAGCAGCGACTTCAGCGTGCGGCCCAGCATCTGGTCAGAAGACTTGAAGCCCAGCATCTCGGCCGCCTGACCGTTGCTGACCACCACGCGCTCATCCTTGTTGAGCATCAAAAGGCCGTGCGGCATGGTGTTGAGCGCCCGGTCGAACCGCTGCGCCAGGCGCGTGGAACGCTTCTCCTCGCTGATCGCGGTGAACAGAACCGTGCGCACCAGCTCGGCCATCTTCATCACCACGAGCATGAACGGCGCGATGAAAGTGCCCAGGATGAAATGGTAGATATCGCCTTTGAGCATCAGCCCGAGCGCGATGGGGAAGACGATGGTCAGCGTGAGCACCGAGATCATCTTGCGCGAGCCGTAATTGCGCCCCGCAATTGTAATCGTTCCGCACAGGATGGAGGAAACAGCAGCGAGTTCGGCAAAGCTGTCTTCGCCAAGCACGATGGTGGCAAAGCCGAACGAGCCGACGATCAGCCCATGCAGGCTGCCCCACCATAAATACCGTCGTTCCCAGACCAGAGCGGACTCCGTATCGTGGATTTCCGCATGATCGACGCTCATGATCTTGAAATAGCGCCACACGCCCGCCGCAAACATGGCAGGCCCGAGGAACAGCTGAAAGGTCTGACCGGTCTTGTAATAAAGCAGGAATGCGATCAACGCGAAGCAAAGACCGCCCAGCGGCAAAACACCCACGTCCTGAAACAGCGACCGGATGTAGCCGACATAAACGTCTTCGGGAATGCTGTTCCTGTTGTTTTTCACCGCACCAGCCCGTTTTATGGGCTCAGCAATGGCACAACAGCATTAAGAAAGATTTATGATTCCGCTTTTTTCCTGTCCGGCTAATGAATAGCCGGTTCACTCTGCGGCCTTCAGGATCGGGCCTTCTCCATCGCCGTCTTCAAGGCGAACCAGCAGCCGCTTCCGCTCCTCCGCCGCCTTTTGCGCGTTCGCCGCCTTGATGTGCCCATAGCCGCGAATGATCGCCGGGACTGAGGCAAGCGCAGCGGCGGCCTCGATCCGCGATGGTGCGAGTGCCGCCTCTATCGCATCCAGATCCCGCTCGTAATCGGCCAACAGACGGCGTTCCATCCGGCGCTCTTGCGTGTAACCGAAAACGTCGAGCTTCGTCCCGCGCAGCCCTTTCATCCGAGCCAGCACGCCGAACAGCTTCATGACCCATGGGCCGAAACTCGACTTTCTGGGCAGGCCATCCGCATCATGCCGCCCCAGGACCGGAGGGGCCATGTGGAACTCCAGACGATCGAAGCTCTCGAACTCGGCGGCGAGCTGCCGCCGGAAGCTGCCGTCGGTGTAAAGCCGGGCAACCTCATACTCGTCCTTGATGGCCATAAGCTTGAAGAGATTCCGCGCGGCGGCCTCGCTGACCGATGTCGAGCCCGGCACCGCTTTCTTCTCCGCGGCGCGCAAACGCTCGATGCGCGTGCGATAGCGCGCGGCATAAGCCTTGTCCTGATATTTCGCAAGGAAGGCCACGCGGCGTTCGATCACCTCGTCCAGCGTCTGCGATAGGGCTGGCCGGTCGCTTGCCTGCGACGACCTGGCCACCAGATCGCGAACGAACTCGGGATCGTGGGCGGCACGGCGTCCCCAGCGGAAGGCAGACAGGTTCATCTTCACAGCCTGCCCATTGAGCTCGATGGCCTTTTCCACCGCCTCCGGCGAAACAGGCAGCCCGCCAAACTGGCAGGCCATGCCGAGCATGAACATGTTGGCGCCGACGGAATTGCCGAAAAGGATCGTCGCGGTGCGCGTGGCATCAAAGAAATGGGCCTTTTTCTCGCCCACCGCCTCGCGGACCGCTTTCTTCAGCCGCTCGACAGGCAGCGAGAAATCGGCCGAACGCGCAAAATCGCCCGGCATCACCTCGGCCGTATTGGCCATGAACAGCGTATGCCCTTCACGCGCCGCCGCCAGCACCTTCTTGGCGCCCGAAACCACGAGGTCGCAGCCCAAAATGAGGTCGGCCTCGCCCGCCGACACGCGGATTGCATGTATATCGTCGGGCGTCTTCGCCACACGCAAATGCGTGAACACCGCGCCGCCCTTCTGGGCAAGCCCGGCCATGTCGATGATGCCCGCGCCCTTGCCTTCCAGATGCGCAGCCATGCCAAGAATGGCGCCGATGGTCACGACCCCCGTGCCGCCAATGCCGTCGACCACAGCCGACCACCCATGGTCGAGCGCATAGAGCGGCGCTTCCGGCACGCCTTCCAGCGGGTTGTTGTTGCCGACAGCCCCCTGTGCCTTGCGCAGTTTCGCGCCATGCACGGTCACGAAAGACGGGCAGAAACCGTTGACGCAGGAGAAATCCTTGTTGCAGCTCGATTGATCGATGCGCCGCTTGCGGCCGAACTCGGTCTCGAGCGGTTGCACCGAAACGCAGTTGGACTTGACGCCGCAATCGCCGCAGCCTTCGCAGACGAGCTCATTGATGAAAACCCGCTTGTCGGGATCGGGGAATGTGCCGCGCTTGCGTCTGCGGCGTTTTTCCGCTGCGCAGGTCTGGTCGTAGAGAAGAACCGAGACGCCCTTCACCTCGCGCAACTCCCGCTGCACGCGGTCGAGATCGTCGCGGTGATTGATGGTGGTGCCGGTCGGGAAAGAGGCCACGCCCGCATATTTTTCGGGCTCGTCGGTGACAACCGCGATGCGCGAAACCCCTTCGGCCCGCACCTGGTCAGCGATCATGTCCACCGTCAGGCCACCCTCATGCGGCTGGCCGCCGGTCATGGCTACAGCGTCGTTGAAGAGGATCTTGTAGGTAATGTTGGCGCCAGACGCGATGGCGAAACGAAGCGCCAGAACGCCGGAGTGATTATAGGTCCCGTCACCGAGGTTCTGGAAAAAGTGCTCGCGTTTGGAAAACGGCGCCTGACCGATGAATTGCGCGCCCTCTCCGCCCATGGCGGTAAAGCCGATATTGGAGCGGTCCATCCAGGTCGCCATGAAGTGACAGCCGATGCCGCCGCCGGCGATGGAACCCTCCGGCACGCGGGTAGACGTGTTGTGCGGGCAGCCCGAACAGAAATAGGGCGTTCGGGAAGCAACGTCGCGCGTATCGGCAAGCATCGCCTGGAACTGGCGCAACCGCGTCACATGGGCTGCGATCTCCTCCGACGGGCCGATCACGCGCAGGATGCGCTCGCCGATGGCAATGGCGATTTCATTGGGGTCAAGTGCCGCCGTAGGCGCGAAAAGGCGGTCGCCTTTTTCATCGACCTTGCCGATGATCTCAGGCTGATTTGCAGTGCCGTAGAGATTCTCGCGTAACTGCACCTCGATCAGCGAACGCTTTTCCTCGACCACGATCACCGTTTCGAGACCATGCGCAAAGTCGCGCATATGCTCCAGATCGAATGGCCACGGACACGCCACCTTGAAAAGGCGAATGCCGAGCGTGTTGGCGCGCGCCTCATCGATACCAAGATCATCGAGCGCCTGTCGCGTGTCGAGATAGCTCTTGCCAAGCGTCACAATGCCGATCCTGGCCCTTGACCCTCCCGAATAGACAATCCGGTTGAGCTTGTTCTCGCGAACGAAGGCAGCCGCCGCCGCGCGCTTGAAATCGTAAAGGCGCGTCTCCTGCCCGAGCATGTTGATCTCGTGGCGAATGTTCAGCCCGCCGGGCGGCATGTCGAATTCCGGGCGGATGATATTCAACCGTTCCAGTGACGCATCGACCGCTGCCGTGGATTCGATATTGTCCTTCACGCATTTGATCGCCGCCCAGGTGCCGGCAAACCGCGACAGCGCATACCCATAAAGCCCGTAATCGATCAGCTCCTGCACGCCCGCGGGATTGAGGATCGGGATCATGGCGTCGACAAAGGCGAACTCGCTGGCATTGGCGACGGTGGAGGATTCTGCCGTGTGATCGTCACCCATCAGGGCAAGCACGCCGCCATTCTTCGACGAACCGGCATGGTTGGCATGACGAAAGACGTCGCCGCAGCGATCCACACCCGGCCCCTTGCCGTACCAGACCGCAAAGACGCCGTCATATTTGCCCTCCCCCAGAAGCTCGGTCTGCTGCGAGCCCCAGCACGCGGTTGCGGCAAGTTCCTCGTTGAGCCCCGGCTGAAAGACGATATCGGAGGACTGAAGGCTTTTCTTCGCCTTCCAGAGTTGCTGGTCGAGCCCGCCGAGCGGAGAACCGCGATAGCCCGAAACAAAGCCTGCCGTGGTCAGCCCCGCGCGCCTGTCCCGCTCACGCTGCATGAGAAGCATGCGCACAACGGCCTGTGCGCCGGACACGAAAATGCGTTCCTTGGACAGGTCGTATTTGTCATCGAGCGAGACGTCGTGAAGCGTCATCTGCAATCTTCCTCCTCAACGGAACGGACTCCGTACACCATTCCGTCAGGTCAGTTTTCTATCGGTCTGCCAGCGCGTCAAACGAAATCGGGGGCTCGTTGTGAAAGAGCAAGTCCGCCGCTTCCAGCATGCGTTTGACGTAATTTTATTGTCGTAATCATTATTATTAGGAATGATTCTGTCCGACCATTCTAAGCATTTGGTCGACATTTTTGCGGCAGAGACCGTTCATCCACGATTCCGTGCCATTAGCGCTTGCATAACCCGCCATTCCCACGGCATTACTTTTTGCAATCACTGCACGCTGCTATTCAATTGCAGCCGCAAAACGGCCCGATGGATAAGACCGGAAAAAACGCGGTCGTCCATCAAAGGGGAAATGCAAAAGGGCAGACAATGACAACTATTCTTGAGCCGCGCGCCAGGCGCGCCGTAGGCGGGGGATTCTGACACGTGCGCGCGATCGCTCTGGCAGTCCGCGCCATAAGCGGGATCAATTCCCTTATCGGAAACATTTTCTCATGGCTTTCTCTGGCCATCGTTCTCGTCTGCTTCACCGTGGTGGTGCAGCGCTATGTGTTTTCGGTCAGTTTCGTCTGGATGCAGGATCTTTATGTGTGGCTGAACGGGGCCATGTTCACCGCCGTTGCCGGCTTTGCGCTGCTGCGCAACGACCATGTGCGGGTTGACATTTTCTACCGGCCGGCGGGCATTCGCCGCAAGGCGCTGGTGGACCTGATCGGTGTGGTTCTGTTTCTGATGCCGTTTTCCTGGATCGTCTACTACTATGGCTGGACCTTTGTCAGCCGTTCCTGGCGCATCCACGAAGCCTCCGCCAATGTGGGCGGCATGCCTGGCCTGTTCGTCCTGAAGAGCTTCATCATCGCCTTTGCCGTGCTGCTCGCGCTTCAAGGCGTTGCGATGGCGCTTCGTTCCATCCTGGTTCTGGCGGATAGGGAAGATCTTCTTCCGCCGAAACTGCGCTATGAAAACGAAGCCGAAGAGCAGCCGGAGGCGACGGTCTGATGGATCCTGTATTGATTGGCGAGCTCCTGGCGGGGCTCATGTTCTTCGGCATCATCGGCTTTCTGCTGCTGGGCTTTCCGGTCGCTTTCACCCTTGCCGGCGTATCGCTCATGTTCGGCGCCGTCGGCATGTGGTTCGGCGTGTTCGACCCCTCCAATTTCGGCAGCCTGGCAAACCGCTATATCGGATACATGACGAATGAGGTGCTGGTGGCCGTGCCGCTCTTCATCTTCATGGGCGTCATGCTCGAACGCTCCAAGATCGCCGAACAGCTGCTGCTCACCATGGGCAAGCTCTTCGGCAATCTGCGCGGCGGTCTTGGCATGTCGGTTATCGTGGTTGGTGCGCTGCTGGCCGCGTCCACCGGCGTGGTTGGCGCAACCGTGGTGACCATGGGCTTGATCTCGCTACCGGCGATGCTGCGCGCGAACTATGATCCCAAACTCGCCACCGGCGTGATCTGCGCCTCCGGCACGCTTGGCCAGATCATACCGCCGTCCACGGTGTTGATCTTCATGGGCGACATGCTGTCCGGCATCAACGCCCAGGTGCAGATGGCCAAAGGCAACTTCGCGCCGGTGCCGGTTTCGGTGGGCGATCTGTTTGCCGGCGCACTGTTGCCGGGCATCCTTCTGGTCGGACTCTACCTCGGCTGGACGGTGTTCAAGGCGATTTTCGATCCGCAATCCTGCCCTGCCACACCCGTTGCTCCGGAGGACAAGAAGCACCTGTTAGGCGAGGTTGGCGTGGCGCTCGTGCCGCCCTTGCTGCTTATCATGGCCGTTCTGGGCTCGATCCTCGGCGGCATCGCAACGCCGACGGAAGCCGCCTCGGTCGGCGCGGTCGGCGCGATGGTTCTCGCGGCGGTACGCATGCGCCTGTCCTTCAAGGTACTGCGCGAAACGGCCATGGCCACGGCTTCGATCACCTGCATGGTTTTCATCATCCTGTTCGGCGCCTCGGTGTTTTCCATCGTATTCCGCCTGATGGGCGGCGATAATCTGGTGCACGAATTCCTGTCGAACCTGCCGGGCGGAACGCTGGCAGCCGTGGCCGTGGTGATGTTCATCATGTTCATGCTGGGCTTCATCCTCGACACCTTCGAGATCATCTTCATCGTGATCCCGATCACCGCCCCCATTCTGCTGGCGCTCGATGTCGATCCGGTGTGGCTGGGCGTTCTCGTCGGCGTGAACCTGCAAACGAGCTTCCTGACGCCGCCCTTCGGCTTCGCCCTGTTCTATCTGCGTGGGGTGGCCCCGCCCAGTGTCTCCACAACGATGATCTACAAGGGTGTTCTGCCGTTTGTGCTTCTGCAGGTTCTGGCAATTGCAATCATGTTCCTGTTTCCCGAGATCGCCACATGGCTGCCGCGCGCGATCTACAGCTAGGGCGTCTTGCAGTCAGGTGGGCATCTCACCTGGCGTCCGCATAAACGCGGAAAAACGAAGTGACGCAGCGTTTTGCCCCCAGGTGGAGGTGCCCCTCCGCAAAACGGCGAGCGCTCCACACAAGAGGCCCGGACTGTTTCCAGACCGGGCCTCTTGTTTGAAGTGAAGCCGCCGGCCCAAACCGGCGGCGACAGATCTCAGATCTTGAAGTATTTGCGGCGCGCTTCCACGAAGGCACCGTCCGTACCTTCCGTGCGGGTGCGCACGATGTTGAGCGCTTCGATGAAGCTCTCGGTCGTCTTCTTGGTGAGCGCATCGCCGGAATCGCGCAGCTCGCCGAGGATTTCCTCTGCTGCCTTGGCGCCGGCTTCGATGATGTCGTCGGGGAACTGACGTACATTCACGCCATGCTGCTCGACCAGCGTCTTCAAGGCGCGCGGGTCGTTGGCATAGAAGTCCGAGGCCACCTGATCATATTCGGCCTGGCAGACATCCTTGACGATGGCCTGCAGGTCCGCGGGCAATTCCTGATACTTCTTCTTGTCGACGACGAGTTCCGTCGCCAGGCCCGGCTCCACGAAGCTCGGGAAGTAGTAGTTCTTGGCAACCTGATAGAAGCCAAGAGCCAGATCGTTGTAGGGACCGACGAACTCGGCAGCGTCCAGCGTGCCCGACTGCAGCGCCTGGAAAATCTCGCCCGCCGCCATGTTGGTAACGGTTGCGCCAAGCTTCTCCCAGACCCGGCCGCCGAGGCCCGGTGTGCGGAAGCGCAGGCCCTTCACCGAATCGAGGCCCGTCAGTTCGTTGCGGAACCAGCCGCCTGCCTGCGTGCCCGTATCGCCGGACAGGAAGCCCTGAACGCCGAACTGATCGTAGATTTCGTCCCAGATTTCCTGACCGCCCATGAAGCGAACCCAGGCTGCCATCTCGCGCGAGGTCATGCCGAAGGGCACGCCCGTGAAGAAGGACAGGGCGGCACTCTTGTTCTGCCAGTAATAGGCGGCGCCATGGCTCATTTCAGCCGAACCGTCGATGACGGCATCGAGCGACTGCAGCGGCGGCACCAGTTCGCCCGCGGCATAGACCTGAATCGTCAGCCGGCCTCCCGAAGCGGCTGTGATACGGTCGGCAAGGCGCTGTGCGCCAACGCCAAGGCCTGGAAAATTCTTCGGCCATGTGGTGACCATGCGCCAGGTCTGGTTGCCCTGCGCAATGGCAGGCGTCGCAAGCGCCGTGGCGCCAGCGCCGGCAAGACCGGCTTTCTTCAGAAACGATCGGCGATCCATGAATTACCTCCCAAGACAATCGCAATCGAAAAAAATGGCCGTCGAACGGCCCTGAAACGCCTCGCGGACAACATCACTTTCATGCATTGCCACGATCCGAACCCGTATCAATACACGCAGCTTCATGGGTGTCCAGTGCACGGTGGAACGCTTTGCCCCCTCACCCCGCCCATCGACCGTCGTTTCGGGACAGATTGGCCAAACCGCGATATATACTTTAGTAGAATAAGGACTTAGGGCCACACAAGGCCGTTGCACAAAACCCGCTTTCGCTGGAACACTGGCTGCGAAAACGGCATCCGGGATGGCCCGGCAAACGGTCTGCGGGGTGCCTGTATGTCGAACGACCGCATCACTATTCTGGCAGGAAGAGCCCGCACCATGTTACGCCCCCTCGTCGCAGTATCGACCGACGCAAAGCCCCTCGAGAATTATGTCTGGCACGCAACGCCGGAGCCTTATCTTGAAGCGGCGGTCAGCGGCGCCGGCGTCATTCCCGTGCTTGTTCCCTCGCTTGGCGAAAAGATCGACCTCGACAGCCTGCTGGCCGGTGTGGACGGGGTTCTCGTCACCGGATCAAAATCAAACGTCCATCCCAGCCTTTATGGCGGCGAGGCCACCGACGAAAACGGGCCCTACGACCCGGCGCGGGATGCGACAACCCTGCCCCTTATTCGCAAGGCGATTGAGAAAGGCGTGCCGCTGCTGGCGATCTGCCGCGGCATTCAGGAGTTGAATGTCGCTCTTGGCGGCACGCTGGCGACCGAACTTCAGGACATGGAGGGCCGTTTCGATCACCGCGCCCCCGAGAACGCCAGCCAGGACGAGCGCTTCGCCATTCGTCATCCGGTTGCGATTCAGCCTTCCGGCTGCTTCGCCTCGATCTTCGGGAAGGATGCCATTCATGTGAACTCCGTTCACCGCCAGGGCGTGGCAACAGCCGCCCCCCGGCTCGAGATCGAAGCGATAGCAAGGGACGGCACGATAGAAGCGGTTTCGGTCAGGAACGCCCCAGCCTTTGCCGTCGGCGTGCAATGGCACCCCGAATACTGGGTAAGGAGCGACGAGGATTCAGCCCGCATTTTCGGCGCTTTTGGTGACGCCGTTCGCGCGCATGCGGCAAGGCGGCAGGAACGAAGCGTGGCCGCCGGCTGACGCCCGTATCAGCACTCTAAGCAAGAGGACAGAACGGGACAGCGTCTCCTCGAAACGATGGACCGCTCAGCGTTCCTTGGGTTTGCCGGTCGACTGGCGCACATGCAGTTCCGGCTTGATGAGCTGCTGAGAGCGGTTCACCTCCGCACCGTTGAGCCGATCGAGCAAAACACGCGCAGCACGACGCCCGACCTCCCGCTGCCCGTTCCAGACCGTGGTCAGAGCCGGCGTGGCGATGGCCGCTTCTTCCAGATCGTCATAGCCCGTCACAGAAATGTCGACGCCGGGCACGAGCCCCGCCCTGGCAATGCCATTCATGAGACCGATCGCCACCAGATCGTTCCAGCACACGGCCGCCGTCGGCTTGTCCTGCAACGCGAGGAAGGCGCCGGCAACCTCGAAACCCGCCTGCTTGGTGCGCGGTCCTGGAAAACGCCAGTGCGGACGAATTTCGAGCCCTGCCTTCTCCATCGCGTTCACATAGCCCTGATAGCGATCGCGACCCGTCGAGGTCTGATCGGTGCCGCCCACCATGGCGATGCGCGTATGGCCGAGCGAAATCAGATGATTTGTGGCAAGCGAAGTTCCATAAGCGTCGTCTCCGCGGAAAACCGGGACCTTCGCCCCTTCCACGGAGCGCGCGATCAAGACAACGGGAAGGCCGTTATCCTCGATCAGGCGAATATCCTGAGCCGGCGTGCCAATGGCCGGCGACATGATGACGCCATCGGCGCCAAGCTGGAGCAGCGTGTCGATGAAGGTGCGCTGCTTTTCAAGCTGATCGTAATGATTCGACAAGAGAAAAGTCTGTCGCGATCGGTCGAGTTCGCTCTCGATGGAACGCAGGATTTCAGCGAAAAACGGGTTCATGATGTCGTGCACCACAACACCGACAATGCCCGAGCGCGACGTGCGCAGGCTCGCCGCGCGCCGATTGTAGATATAGCCGATCTCGCGCGCATATTCCTTGATACGCTCACGCGTTGCATCCGCCACGAGCGGACTGTCGCGCAGCGCAAGAGACACGGTCGCCGTGGACACGCCAAGCGCTTCGGCTATGGTCGAAAGCTTGATCTTCTGCGCCAGACCCGCAACTCCCCCTCAACACCAACGCCATATGGCGCACTTACCGGTATCCGGCAAAACCGCGCCATGCGTCAAGCCATCTAACGCATCGGTGCAAAAACCGGAAACGCTTTTCATATCCGATGGCGATATCGGAAAAACACGAAGCATTCCGGCTGGCATCGATAATCTGCCAGCCGGAATTATCTTCCGTTTTCAGGCTTTTGCTGGGGGTGAGAGCTCAGGTTGAAACGATGCGGAAACACCGCAAGAGAACGGCAGGGCAAGCGCCCCGCGAGCGGGATCCGAACCGGAAGGGGGCCGGTTCACGCGTCCTCGGTCATGTCCTCATCTTCCTCTTCGGTGACAGGCATCCCCGAGAGATTCGCTTCGACCTTGTTGAGAAGCTGGTTGAGAAGCTTCTGATCCTTCTTGTCGAAACCCTTGAGCGCAAGCTTTTCGGTCTTGCGCACGGATTTCTCGATGGATCGTATCACCTGTTCGCCTTCGTTCGTGAGGAAGACATAGGCGCGTCGCCCGTCATCCTCTGAAAAGCGCTTCTCAAGGAAGCCCTGACTGGTCAGGCGATTGATGGTCTTTGTTACCGTGGGCGGACGAACGCCCAACAGATTTGCCAGCTGGCTCGGGGTCTGCCCGTTTTCCGTAGCAAGCGCCAGCATGATCTTGTCCTGGCCGGCATATAAGCCGTGCGCCAGGAGCCGCTCGGCCAGAGCGGTACGTGAAAGCCTAGCGGCCGACTGGATCAAACCGATCGTCGCGCCCCTGACAGCCTTGGCCATTCAAAACTCCCCTTTCGATATCCCTAACGAAATCAAAACACGTCCCTGATGAATCAAAATAATCACGATGCATGGCTTTGCAACTTAAGATTGACATTGCCTAATCACCTCATTAGGCGTTACTTAGGCATAATTGTGTTTCCCTCGGGGAAGCGTTTCCGCCTGTGTGTGCCACGAGAAATGCCCTTTTCATCGAAAACGATCTCCATTTTGCCGCTCGGCGCCACTGAGCAGCACGGTCCGCACCTACCGCCGGAGACCGACTGGATCATTGCCGAAGCCTTTGCCCGCAAAGCTTTTGAGGCAGCGCCGGAGTACCTTCACGTGCATCTTTTGCCGGTTGAGAAAACCGGTTATTCCATCGAGCATGAAGATGCTGCGGGCACCCGCACACTGACTTTCGACGAAGCCGTGCGCCGCTGGATCGACATTGGTGAAAGCCAATACAAAGCCGGCATTCACAAGTTCGTGCTTCTCAATGCCCATGGCGGCAATTCGCCTCTGATGACGATAGTCACCACCGAATTGCGCGCCCGCTTTCCCATGCTTGCCGTGGCAACGAGCTGGACTCGCTTCGGCTATCCCGCTGACCTTGTTTCCGAGGAAGAGCGGGCGCTTGGCATTCATGGCGGCTTCATCGAGACCTCGGTGATGCTTGCCTTGCGGCCCGATCTCGTGCGGATGGACAAAGCGCGCGATTTCACGTCCGAGCAGGCCCGGTTCCGCCGCGACTTCACCCATTTGCGCGCCTACGGCCCGCACGCTTTCGGCTGGATGATGCGCGATCTTTCGCCCGACGGCGTGACGGGAAACGCCGCCGCGGCAAGCGCGGAAGCCGGCCATCGTATCCTCGACAATGCGCTCGAAGGCTTCATGGAGCTTCTTGAGGACGTCGATCGTTTCGACCTCTCTCATTTTGAAAGCCGGCGCGTGCAATCGTGATGGAGCCGTCCTATATGGAGGGCAACCAATCGAGCTTTGCGAGAAATCATGTCCGACGCGCAGACCACAACCTCCGCTGAAATCACGCAGATTCCGGTGACGGTGCTCACCGGTTACCTCGGCTCCGGCAAGACCACGCTCCTCAACCGCATTCTCACCGAGGACCATGGCAAACGCTATGCCGTGATCGTCAACGAGTTCGGTGAGATCGGCATCGACAACGACCTCATCGTGGAATCCGACGAGGAAATCTACGAGATGAACAATGGCTGCATCTGTTGCACCGTGCGCGGCGACCTCGTGCGCGTGGTGGAGGGCCTGATGCGCCGCCCTGGCCGCTTCGACGCGATCATTGTCGAAACCACAGGCCTTGCCGATCCGGCTCCTGTCGCCCAGACCTTTTTCATGGATGACGACGTCCGCGCCAAGACAAAGCTCGACGCGGTGGTTGCCCTGGTGGATGCCAAGCACCTGCCCTTGCGGCTGAAAGATTCCAACGAAGCCGAGGATCAGATCGCCTTTGCCGATGTGGTCATCGTCAACAAGACGGATCTCGTCACCCCGGAAGAACTTGCAGCGGTGGAATCCACAATTCGCGCCATCAATCCGACCGCACGCATCCTGCGCGCCGAACGTGCCGGCGTTTCCCTGAGTGACGTGCTCGACCGTGGCGCCTTCGACCTGAAACGCGTGCTCGACAACGACCCGCATTTCCTGGACCACGATGACCCGGACCATATCTGCGGTCCGGACTGTGACCACGATCACCATCATCATCACCACGATCATGATCATCACCACCATCATCACGACCATAATCATGGTGAAGTGTCTCCGATTCATGACATTCAGGTGCAATCCATTTCGCTGCGCGCCGGGGAAATGGATCCGAAGAAATTTTTTCCATGGATCGAGAAGACCACGCAAATGGACGGCCCGAGCATTCTCCGTCTCAAGGGCATCATCGCGTTCAGGGACGATCCCGACCGTTTCGTCGTGCAGGGAGTGCACATGATCATCGAGGGCGACCACCAGCGTCCCTGGCGGGACGATGAGAAACGCGAGACGCGTCTGGTCTTCATCGGCCGCAACCTGGACACGGAGCGCCTGACACGCACCTTCGAAGCCTGCCAGGCCTGATTGCAGCAGCAACCCGCATGACGAGCCTGCGGTAACGCGCAGAGCGCGCGTTCAGCAATCCTCATGGCGAGCTTGTCGAACCACGAGGGTGCTTGGCGTCACCGATTCCAGTGATAAAACACCGGCAACCAAAACCGCAGGATCGTTCAAAAAATGCCCACCGTCGCACCGCTGGACCTCGACGCTCATGTCATCGCCGTCGCCTGGCTGGGTGAGCTCCCGCATTTCGCGCTCGCGGACGGCGTTGTGCACCGGCTGGATGACGGCCACAAATGGAGCGAACTCCATGACGGGCTTCTGTGCGCCTACCCCGACCTGGATGCTGCGAGCCTGCTCACCGGCGGCGAGGACGGGCGCGTCATGCGGCTTCTTGCGAATGGAGAAAGTGCGGAGCTGGCCACGATTGGCCGCAAATGGGTCACGAGCATTGCAGCCGGGCCGCAAGAAGCCGTCGGCTTTGCTTCCGGCCGCAATGCCTATGTGCGCTTTTCCGATGGCAGACAGCGTGAGTTCCAGCATATGCGCGCGGCCGAAGGGGTCGCCTTTGCGCCAAAGGGAATGCGTCTTGCGGTTGCACGCTACAACGGCGTGACGCTTCACTTTCCCGCGACAGAAGGAAAACCCACGGAACTGGAGTGGGCCGGAGCCCATATGGGCGTCACTTTCTCGCCCGACGGCAGGTTCCTCGTCACCGCGATGCAGGAAAACGCGCTCCATGGCTGGCGCCTGCCCGATGGCAAGCACATGCGCATGGCCGGCTATCCCGCCAAGATCAAGAGCTGGTCGTGGAGCGCGAAGGGACGCTGGCTGGCCACCTCCGGTGCGCCGGCCGCCATTGTCTGGCCCTTCCAGGCGAAGGATGGCCCCATGGGCAAGGCCCCGCTCGAGCTCGGCACGCGCGGCGACACCATGGTGAGCAATGTTGCCTGCCACCCGGCGGAAGAGATTGCGGCAATCGGCTATGCCGACGGCATGATCCTCGCCGTGCGCTTTGCCGACCAGAAGGAAGTCCTGCTGCGCCGCGCCGGCAAGGGTGCGATCACGGCCATGGCCTGGGATCGGGATGGCCGCCGCCTCGCCTTCGGCGCGGAGACCGGTGAAAGCGGTATCGTCGATATCGCCGGCTGAGGAAACCGACAGATCTATCCTGTCAGGTCTATCGTATCAGGATCGCGCGCAGATCGTTGACGTTGGTGCCGGTCGGTCCCGGCACGAACAGATCGTTCAGGGCGTCGAACGCGCCCCATGCATCATGGGCGCCCAGAAGTTCCTTGGCATCAAGGCCAGCCTCCCGCAGCCGCGCGATGCTGCGATGATCGGCAAAGGCGCCGGCATTGTCCTGTGAACCGTCGATACCGTCCGTATCGGCCGCGAAGGCCGAGATTCCCTTCGCACCGTCAATTCCGAGGGCCACGGCAAGAAGAAACTCGCTGTTGCGCCCGCCGCGACCGCCCTTGCGATGCAGCGTCACCGTGGTCTCGCCGCCAGAAAGGATCACGACCGGTTTCTGGAACGGTCGGTTATGCGCCGCCACCTCACGCGCGATGGCGGCATGGACACCGCCTACCTCGCGCGCCTCCCCTTCCATGGAATCGGAAAGGATCACGGCTGGAATACCGGTGTCCAAGGAGGCCTTTGCCGCTGCCTCCAGTGAACGGGCCGCCGATGCGATGACATGCACCGCATTGCCTGAAAAACACGCTTCACCAGGCTTGGGAGCATCCGCCACCGGCAAAGAAAGATGCGCCATCACCTTGTCGGGAAGGGCAATTCCATATGCGCGTATTACATCAAGCGCATCCTGCCGTGTTGCCGCGTCGGGTACGGTCGGCCCCGAGGAGACCAGTGCGGGGTCGTCGCCCGGAATGTCCGAAACAATCAGCGAAACCACGCGGGCGGGATGTGCCGCCGCGGCCAGCCGCCCCCCCTTGATCGCGGAAACATGCTTGCGCACCGTGTTCATCGCCGAAATCGGCGCGCCGGAGGCAAGCAACGCCTCGTTCACCGCGATCTCATCGACCAGCGACAAGTCTCCCGCCGGGCTCGGCAAAAGGGCCGACCCGCCGCCACACACGAGTGCGATCACGAGGTCGTCCTGCGTCAGCCCTTCGACCAGCGAAAGCAATCGCTGCGCGCCATGAAGCCCCGCCGCGTCAGGCACGGGATGAGCGGCCTCAAGCACTTCGATCTGCGTGGTCGCGGCTCCGTAGCCATATCGGGTGACGACAGCGCCTTCCAGCGGCCCTTTCCAAAGCTCCTCCAGGGCCGCGGCCATCTGCGCCGCACCCTTGCCCGCTCCAACCACGATGGTGCGGCCGCGCGGACGCTCGGGCAGGAAAGTCTTCAGGGTCTGACGGGGATCGGCTGCGGCGACGGCAGCGTCGAAGAGGTTGCGAAAAAAAGCCTTGTCGTCGAACTGCCCCGCCACGTGCGCTTCCCGCCTCTCCTGGTTCTGCTTCGGTTGCGCAAGAGCAGCTGCTTACAGAGCGCTCTTTACCGCCTCGCCCGCAACATAGGTTTCCACCACGGCGCGGTCGTCCCCAAGTGTCTGTAGCACGAAAAGCTCTTCGGCGAGACTGCCCGCCCGCTCCATGCGCAGGGCCATGGCCGGCGTCGCCCGCGCGTTCAAAACGACCAGATCGGCATCCGTCCCTTCTTCCAGCGTCCCCACCCGTTCGGCGAGGGAAAGGGCCTGCGCGTTACCACGCGTTATCTGCCAGAACGAGGCGAGCGGATTGAGCTTCTCGCCGTTCAGCGCGATCACCTTATAGCCCTCGTCCATGGTGCGCAGCATGGAATAGCTGGTGCCGCCGCCCACATCCGTCGCGCTCGCGATCCTGAGTGGCTTCGCCCTCCTGCGATAGCGCTGATAATCGAACAGGCCCGACCCCAGGAAGAGATTGGAAGTCGGGCAGAACACGGCAACCGAGCCGCTGTCGGAAAGTGCGTCGGCCTCGCGCTCCGACAGATGAATGCAATGGCCGAGCAGGGCCTTCGGACCAAGCAGCCCGTAGTGCTCATAGATACCCGTATAGTCCGCTGCATCGGGAAAGAGCGTCTGTGTGAACGCGATTTCGGCATGGTTTTCCGAAAGATGCGTCTGCATATGCAGGTCCGGAAAAGCCCGCATCAACGCGCCCGCCATTTCCATCTGCTCGGGCGTGGAAGTGATGGCAAAGCGCGGCGTGACGGCATAGTTCAGCCGCCCCTTGCCGTGCCATTGCTCGATCAGCGCGAGACTGTCGTCATAGGAGGATTGCGGCGTGTCGGTCAGACCGTCGGGCGCATTGCGGTCCATCATCACCTTGCCGGCGACCACGCACATGTTGCGCGCATGGGCTTCGGCGAAGAAGGCTTCCGTGCTCACCTTGTGCACCGAGCAATAGGCCGCGACCGTGGTCGTGCCGTTTCGCAGAAGCTCATCGAGAAAAAGCCGCGCCACGCGTCTGCCATGTTGCAGGTCGTCGAATCGCAGTTCTTCGGGAAAAGTGTAGTTGTTCAGCCAGTCGAGCAGTTCCGCGCCGTAGCTCGCAATCACCTGCATCTGCGGAAAATGCGCATGGGCATCGATGAAACCCGGCAGGATCAGATGCGGCCGATGGTCGATAACGAGATGCCCCGGCCCAGCCTTCGCCGCAACGTCTTCATAGCCGCCGCACGCGGCGATGACCCCGCCATGCACCAGAACCGCACCATCCTCCTCATAGGTATAGGAGGCATGGTCCTCCAGGCTCTCCGGTTCGGCGTGGAATGTCAGAATGCGGCCACGGATAAGCGTTTCAGGCATTGTTCAGCGGACTTCCTCGAACCAGGTGACGATCAGGCGCCGTTCGTCTTCGGTGATGCCCGACACATTGCCGGGCGGCATGGCATGGCTGCGCCCCGCCTGCAGATAGATTTCGCGCGCATGTTCGGCAATGCCTGCATCCGTATCGAGCTTCACATTCTTCGGCGCGATGTGAATGCCGTCATAGCCGGGTTCGGCGGCATGACACATGGAACAGCGCCCGAGCACCGTATCGCGCACGGCGGGAAAATGCGCCGACGTCACGAAAACCTCGCCCGCAGCCGAAAGCTTCTCCTCGCCGGTCAGAACCTTGGGCACGGTCGACAGCCACATGACGAGGATGAAAAGCACGCCCGCCAGTCCCCAGGTCCAGTGCGGATTACCCTTACGCGCGTGCACCGTGTTGAAATAATGCCGGATCAGCACGCCGATTATGAAGATGAGCGAGGCGATCACCCAGTTGAACTGCGTCGCGAAGGCCAGCGGATAGTGGTTCGACAGCATGAGGAACACCACCGGCAGCGTCAGGTAGTTGTTGTGGAGCGAGCGCTGCTTGGCCTGCAGCCCAAGCTTCGGCTCGGGCTTGCGCCCTGCCTTCAGGTCGGCGACCACGATCTTCTGGTTTGGGATGATGATGAGAAACACATTCGCCGTCATGATGGTGGCGGTAAAGGCGCCCAGATGCAGGAAGGCCGCCCGCCCCGTGAAAAGCTGCGTATATCCCCAGGCCATGGCGACGAGAATGCCGTAAAGGACCAGCATCAGCGCCGTGTCGTTCCTGCCGAGAGGCGATTTGCACAGAAGGTCGTAGAGGACCCATCCAAGCCCGATCGAGGCAAGCGAGATGAGAATGCCAACCGTGGCGGAAACATCGAGCACGTTGCGGTCGACCAGATAAAGGTCGGCGCCCGCATAATAGACGATGGCGAGCAGGGCGAAGCCCGAAAGCCAGGTGGAGTAGGATTCCCACTTGAACCAGGTCAGGTGCTCGGGCATCGAGGCCGGCGCGACCATGTATTTCTGGATGTGGTAGAACCCGCCTCCATGCACCTGCCACTCCTCGCCGCTCACCCCTTCCGGCAGGCCGGGGCGTTTCACCAGTCCAAGGTCGAGCGCGATGAAATAGAAGGACGAGCCGATCCAGGCGATGGCCGTCACCACATGCAGCCAGCGCACGCCGAAGGACAGCCAGTCCCAGAGAACCGCATAATCGTTCATGCCTGCTTCCTTATCCGTGTCGGCCCAAGGTTACGGACTCCGACATAAACAGAAAGCGGGGATAATCACGATGACTTTCAAAATTTTCTGGAAAATAATGCCATGCAAAACAGGGGAGCCGGATGGCCTATCTGGACAACATCGCCATTTTCGTCCGCGTGGTCGAGCTGGGCAATCTTTCGGCGGCGGGCCGCGACATGCGCCTCTCGCCGGCCGTGGCATCGAATCGGGTGAAGGAACTGGAGAAGCATCTGGGCGTCAGGCTGTTCAACCGCACGACCCGCCAGCTAACCCCCACCGAGCAGGGGCGCGCCTTCTATGAGGGCGCGCGCAAGGTCCTGGAAGCCGTTGACGAGGCGGAAGCCTCGGTCGCCGCATTATCCGGCCAGCCGCGTGGCACGATCCGCGTCACCGCACCGCTCGGCATCGGCAAACGGTTGATCGCCAGCGGCATTCCGGAGTTTCGCGACAAATATCCCGAGATCGAGGTCCGGCTTCGCCTGTCGGATCATGAAGTGGACATGATGCGCGAAGGCATCGACGTCGCCTTCAAGCTCGGTATTCTGGAAAACTCGAGCTTCCGCATGCGCGGCATCATGGACTGCGACCGGGTGCTTGCAGCCTCTCCGGCCTATCTCGAACGCCGCGGCGAACCGCAGACCCCGCAGGACCTGATCGAGAACGGCCACGACTGCCTGATGCTGCGCTTTCCCGGCACCCGCGAAAGCCTGTGGGCGCTGGAAACGGACGCCGGCCCGCAGAAATTCGAGGTGCGGGGCCCGTTCGATTCGGATGACGGCGACGTCATCACCGGATGGGCGCTCGCCGGGCGGGGCATCATCAACAAGCCGCGCTTCGAGATCGAGCCCTTCCTGCGCGACCGCCGCCTGAAGGTGATCCTGCCGCAAAACCCGCCGGTCCCGGTAAAACTCGCCGCACTTTATCCCCACAAGAAATTCCAGGATCCCAAGGTCCGCCTTTTGGTGGACTTCATGGCCGGGCGCTGCCAGCGGATGATTGCCGATATTCTGGTAGGACGCTGAACCTCCGGTTCACGCTGCCTCGATATCCCCCTGAAGCGCCGTCAAATGCGGCTCTGCGGCGGCCAGCGCTGCCCGCTCGATGGCGCGGAACCGGCTGACGACGGCAAGGCCAACCGGCGTGAGCGCCGCTCCCCCGCCACGCTTGCCGCCGGTCTGCGTGGAAACCACAGGCTTTCCGAAAATCCGGTTCATTTCTTCCACCAGGTCCCAGGCGCGCTTGTAGGACATCTGCATCTGCCTGGCACCCGCCGAGATGGAGCCGAACGAGGCGATGTTCTCGAGCAGCTCGATCTTACCCGGCCCGATCCTGCCATCCGGATCGAGATTGACGCGAAGGCTGAGCGAAGGCATCGAACATATCCTGCGTGGAAAGCGTTATGGTCCCGACTTTATAACACCGCCCCAGCCGGCAAAAAAGCGCGCATGCGCAGTTTCATGGCCTGAAACCTATCGAGCGAATTCGAGAGATCGCGGCACATCATCGCGAAGCGAGGCTCGCGCTCTTGACCTGCGCGTGGATCGCCTTGCCCTCCGAAAGGCCGAGCACATCCCAGGAACGGCGTGTAATGCGCGCAAGCAGGCCATCGCCAGCACCATCCTCCCCCAGACCCAGAACGAGGATCATTTCGCGCTCATCGACCGTGCGCGCCGACCGGATGCGCGCCGGCAGCACGTTGAGGATGGACGTCGCGGCCGGCTTTTCAAGCGCGATGCTGACATCTCCTGCCCCCACGCGGAGCCTGAGACGAGTGCCCGGTTCCAGCCCTTGCCGCCCCGGAACGAGGAAAACGGCGCCACGCACGTCGAGCTGTAACAGCCCGTATCGTTCATCGAAGCCCTTCGCGACCGCGTCGAGGCTGACAGCAGCCTCCCGCTGCAGCGCGAGCGGCAGGCTTGTGTCGCTCTGGATCGCGCCAAGAGGACCGGAAGCGATCACGCCGCCCGCCCGCATCAGAACCAGTTCGTCGGCAAGCCGCTCCACTTCGAAAAGGTCGTGCGTCACATAGAGCACAGGAATCGCCAGCGCCTCGTGAAGCCTTTCGAGAAAAGGCAGGATTTCGTCGCGCGTTTGCCGGTCAAGAGCCGAGAGCGGTTCGTCCATCAGCAGGAGGCGCGGCTGGGAAAGAAGCGCCCGCCCGATGGCGACACGCTGGCGCTCGCCGCCCGAAAGGTTTTGGGGCGCACGGGCCATAAGCCGTTCGAGCCCCAGAAGATCGATCACCTCGTCGAAGCCGACACGGCCTTCGCCTGCCGGCAATATCTTGCCCCGCGAGGAATAGAGAAGATTGTTCCGCACCGACATGTGCGGAAACAGGCTTGCCTCCTGAAACACATAGCCGACCCTGCGCTTGTGTGGAGGCAGGAAAGTGCTCTCGTCCTGCCAGACCTCGCCACCCACACGGCATGTGCCCTCGAGCCTCTGCAGGCCGGCAATGCAGCGCAAAACGCTTGTCTTCCCGCAGCCCGATGGGCCGAACAATGCTGTGATGCCGCGCCCCGGGGCCCCAAAGCGCGCATCGAGCGGAAAACCACCCAGGCGCCCCCTGAAAGCCACATCGATATCGGCGCCGGAACTCATTCGCCTGCCCTGCGCATACGTTTTTCGATAAGCGTCATGGCAAGGATGACGGCGAAGGCGAACACCACCATGCCGCCCGCCAATATATTGGCCTCGCGCCAGCGCAGCGTCTCGACGAAATCATAGATGGCGACGGAGAGGACCTTGGTCTCGCCCGGCACGTTGCCGCCGATCATCAACACCACGCCGAACTCGCCCACCGTGTGGGCAAAGCCAAGCACGGCCCCGGTAAGGAAACCCGGTCGCGCCAGCGGGACCGCGACCGTCCAGAAGGCCCGCGCCGGCGAGGCGCGCAGGGTCGCGGCCACTTCCAGCGGCCGGTCGCCCATCGCCTCGAAGGCGTTGCGGATCGGCTGCACCACGAAGGGCAGGGAATAGACCACCGAGCCGATGACCAGCCCCTCGAAGGTAAAGGCAAGCGTGCGCGCGCCCCAAAGAGCGGCAAGCGCACCGCCCGGACCGCTCGGCCCCAGCGTCACGAGCAAATAGAAACCCAGCACGGTTGGCGGCAAGACGAGCGGCAGCGCGACAATGGCCGCCACCGCTTCCTTCCACCAGGCACGCGAACGCGCGAGCCACCAAGCGACCGGCGTGCCGACGACCAGCAGGATCGCCGTCGTCAACGCCGCCAGTTCGATGGTCAGTTGGACCGCGGTCCATATTTCCGGTGAAAGCGCCTGCACGATACTCAATTAGCAGATTCGACGCCGTAACCGTATTTTTCAATCACGGCCAGCGCCGCCGGGCTCCGCAGGAAGGCAATGAAGGCCTTGGCCGCATCGTTCGCCTCGCCCTTTTTCAGGAGAACGGCGTCCTGCTTGATCGGGCTGTACAGATCGTCCGGCACCTCCCAGCCCGATCCGCTTTCCTTGCCGGCGAGTTGCGCCTTTGCAACGAAGCCGAGTTCGGCATTGGCGGTTTCCACAAACTGATAGGTCTGCGCGATATTGTTGCCCTGAACGACCTTGTCCTTAAGCATATCGTAGACGCCGAGCGCCTTCATGGCTTCGACGGCAGCAGTTCCATAGGGCGCAGTTTCAGGGTTGGCGACGGCGATCTTCTGGAACGTGCCGGCCTTCAGCGTTTCCTCGCCCTTCACGAGATCGGCATCCGAGCTCCACAACACGAGCTTGCCGATGGCGTAGGTGAAGGCGGAGCCCTCAACCCCATATCCTTCCGCGATCGCCTTGGCCGGTCGGTCGTCATCGGCGGCGAGGAAGACCTCAAAGGGGGCATCCTGGCTGATCTGTGTATAGAGCTGCCCCGTCGAACCGAAGCTCAGAACCGCCTGATGTTCCGTCTCGGCGGAAAACAGGGTGGCGATTTCCTTTGCCGCCTCGGTGAAATTCGCCGCCACCGCAACATTGGTTTCGCCCGCCGCAGCCGGCCCCGCCAGAACGGCGCAAACTGCCATCACGGCTCCCGCGACACCCCACCGCACACGCGTCTCCATCAGCATGAACCCTCTCTTGAATAGTGAACCATTCCCTGACCGTGCATGTCGCATGGCCTTTTTCGATATATACAGATAAATATAACAATGGAAGACCAGGAATCGCCAATGCCATTGAAACAGGCACAGTGAAATGAGCATCGCCATTGACGCTATCTATCGCTGTATGGTGCGAAATCGGAATCCATCGGAAAAGAAAAAGGACGACACGATGTTGAGAACAAGCAGGTCCGCGTTGGCCCGGCACGCGCGGATTTCCCGCTGATGGTACGCGAAAACGAAATCAGGCCGAGCGAAGTGGCCGTCGAACTGCCGCCTGCGACCGATGCGGGACTCATTTTCATCGGAAAGATACAGTCACCCTGGACATCCCGTCTCAAGGCGCCACGTCAGGGCAGGCAGGACGGCCCGGTCTGCCGGATCGAGATTTTCGATCCGTGGGTGTCCGCGCTCGATGGGATCGGGCGCTTCGAGCGTCTTGAGGTGCTGTATTGGCTCCATCTGTCACGCCGCGATCTGGTTCGCCAGAGCCCAGCCAGTGACGGTCGGGCGCGCGGAACGTTCGCGCTGCGCTCACCGGTGCGGCCTAATCCCATAGGCACATCCATCGTTTCGCTTGTGGAGGTCGACGGCCCGACCCTGCTCGTAAGGGGGCTGGATTGCCTCGACGGCACCCCGCTTCTGGACCTGAAGCCGGATCGCACGCTCTTCACCCCCATCGCCCCGCCGCAACCCGGCGATTTCGAAACGGGAGGCTGAACGCTTCTTTGGTGGAACATGCTCTCCCGCGCAGAATGGCGCGAGTCCTCCTTGAGCAGCAAGGGCCTCACTCTTGCGCAAACAGGGCAGTCGCGATCTCCGCCGCCGCAAGCGCCGCGATCACCGCCGGTCTCTTGTCGCGCACCGCCTCCCCGCCGATGGGCGAATGAAGCCGCGCCAGAAGGGTGGCATCGCCCCCGTTGCGGGTGAACCAGGAGGAAAAGGTCGCCCGCTTCGTCCGGGAGCCGATCATGCCCACATAGGCAGCATCCAGACGCCCAAGCGCTTCGCCGGCGATCAGGAAATCCAGCGCGTGGTCGTGGGTCAGCACCACGAATGCGCTACCGGGAGAAGCCATGCGCACGGCCTCCTCGGGCATGGCCATAAGCTGCGCGTCCACGCCTTCAGGAAGGTCCCGAAGCGCCTCCCGCCGTGTCTCCACAACGGTCACCTTCACCGGCATCAGACATAGCGCCCCTGCCAGCGCCACGCCCACATGCCCCCCACCGAACAGAAAAACCGACGGTCGGGCGGCTTCCAGCGTGGCTGTCTCCTCGATGAGCGCCTGCCTGCCAGGCTCGCCCAGAAGCGCGATATCGAGCCTGACACGCCCACCGCAGCACTGTCCGATCTCGGGGCCGAGCGGCACATCGAGTTCCGCTTTCGCATCCTCCCCGGCAACGAGCGCGCGCGCCTGTTCGATCGCCATGAATTCAAGCTGTCCGCCGCCAATTGTTCCGAAGATCGCATCCGCTCCCACGAGCATCCAGGCCCCGGCCTCGCGCGGGGTGGAGCCTCTGGCGTCGCGAACGCGCACCAGCGCCAGCTCTGGCCGTGTGGCAAGAAAGGTTTTCAGTTTCGCAAGCGAATGGCTCATGCGATCCTTCATTTTTCCCGCGACCGAGGGTCTTATGCTCCGGTCCGGCCGGCCCGCACCCGCTCCACGGCCATCAGAACGCGCTCCGGCGTCGCCGGCGCATCGAGCCTCGGGCAGAGCCTGTGACCTGCAACGCTCGCCACCGCATCCGAAAGCGCATGCAGCACGGCCATGCCCAGCATGAAGGGCGGCTCACCCACGGCCTTGGAGCGATGCACGGTCGGCTCCGCATTCTCCGCCCAGTCGGCGAGAGCCACATTGAAGATTTTAGGCCGGTCGGAGGCAAGCGGGATCTTGTAGGTGGAGGGAGCATGGGTCGCAAGCCGGCCTTTCTTGTCCCAGACCAGCTCTTCCGTTGTGAGCCAGCCCATGCCCTGAATGAAACCGCCCTCGATCTGGCCAAGATCGATGGCCGGGTTCAGCGAACGGCCCGTCTCGTGCAGGATGTCCACCCGTTCGACCATATATTCGCCCGTCAGCGTGTCGACTGCGACTTCGGCGCATGCCGCGCCATAGGCGAAATAATAGAAGGGCCGCCCCTGTCCCTTGTCGCGGTCCCAATGAATTTTCGGCGTCTTGTAGAAACCAGCCGCAGAAAGCTGGACGCGCGCCATATAGGCCTGGTGGATAAGATCCTCGAAGGCGATCTCCTGATTGCCGACGCGCACCCGTCCCGGCAGGAACACGACCTGATCCTTCGGAACCTCATAGCGCTCCGCGGCGAAATCGATGAGCCGTTTCCTGATCTGGCGTGCGGCGTCCTGCGCGGCCATGCCGTTGAGATCGGAGCCCGAGGACGCCGCGGTGGCGGAGGTATTGGGCACCTTGCCGGTCGTGGTCGCCGTGATCTTCACACGGTCGATATCGATCTGGAATTCCTCGGCCACCACCTGCGCGACCTTCACATAAAGGCCTTGCCCCATCTCGGTGCCGCCATGGTTGAGATGCACGGACCCGTCCGTATAGACATGCACCAGCGCGCCGGCCTGGTTGAAATGGGTGGCGGTGAACGAGATGCCGAACTTGACCGGCGTCAGCGCCAGCCCCCGCTTGATGACCGGGCTGTTCTCGTTGAAAGCCGAAATCTCGCGGCGGCGACGGGCATAGGCAGCACTCTCCTCGAGCTCCGCCACGATGCGCTCGACGACATTGTCCTCCACCGTCTGGTGATAGGGCGTCGCATCGCGACCGGGCCCGCCATAGAAATTCGCCTTGCGGATATCGAGCGGATCCTTGCCGAGCGCGAAGGCGATTTCATCGATGATGCGCTCCGCCCCAACCATGCCCTGCGGGCCGCCGAAACCGCGAAAGGCAGTGTTGGACACTGTGTTGGTATAGAGCGGCCGCGAAACAGCGCGTATGGCAGGGTAGAAATAGGCATTGTCGCAGTGAAAGAGCGCCCGGTCCGTCACGGGGCCGGAAAGATCGGCCGAGAAGCCGCAGCGCGCCGCATAGGCGAAATCGACGGCCAGTATATTGCCATCATCGTCGAACCCGACATCGTAGTCGATCAGGAAGTCGTGTCGCTTTCCGGTCGCCGTCATGTCGTCGTCCCGGTCGGGACGGATCTTCACCGGTCGCTTCAGCCGTTTGGCGGCAATGGCGGCAATGGCGGCGAACTGGTTTGCCTGTGTTTCCTTGCCACCGAAGCCGCCGCCCATGCGCCGCACCTCAATGGTCACCGCATGCGAGGGCACGCCAAGCGCATACGCCACCATATGCTGCACTTCGCTCGGATGCTGCGTGGAGGAATGCACGAGCACATCGCCATCCTCGCCGGGCATCGCGAAAGCGATCTGACCTTCCAGGTAAAAATGGTCCTGTCCCCCGACCCGCATCTGTCCACGAATACGGCGTGGCGCTTTGGCAAGGGCTATCTCCGCATCTCCACGCGCAAGCGTCAGTGGCTTGGTCACCAAAGGCGCATCCGGCCCCGCATCGGCGATGTCGATCAGCGCCGGCAGCTCCGCGTAATCGATCTTCGCAAACCGGCAGGCGCGGCGTGCCGCCTCACGCGTTTCGGCAACCACCGCAAAGACCGGTTGGCCGAAAAAATGCACTTTGCCTTCCGCCAGGACAGGCTCGTCATGCAGCCCGGTGGGGCTGAGGTCATTGACGCCCGGCACATCGCTTGCCGTCAAGACATCCACCACGCCGGGCGCTGTCCGCACAGCCGAAAGGTTCATCGAAAGAATGTCGGCATGAGCGACGGTGGACAGGCCGAGACAGGCATGCAACGTGCCCGCCGGTTCCGGCATGTCGTCGATATAGACAGCCTCGCCCGTTACGTGCTTGTGCGCGGAATCGTGGCGCTGGTCGGTCGCCACCCCGCCTGAAATCCGCTTCCTGTCGAGCTGCGCCTGATGCTTGTTCATGTCAGGCAGCCTCATGGCGGGAAAGCGTCAGCGGCACATGGCCCTCCACCCCTTCGAGGAAGAAACGACGCAGCAGGTTTCCCGCGACCACAAGCCGATAGTTTGCCGAAGCGCGCATGTCACTGATGGGCGCGAAATCCTCGGCCAGCGCAGCGACAGCTTGCTCCAGCGTATCCGCATTCCAGGACCTGCCGGTTAGAGCCGCCTCGACTGCGGTGGCGCGCCTGGGCGTTGCAGCCATGCCGCCGAATGCGATGCGCACCGAGGTCACCACGCCGTCTTCGACGCTCACATTGAAGGCTCCAAGCACGGCGGTAATATCCTCGTCGCGCCGCTTGGAGACCTTCCAGACCGAAAAGCGCGCACCCTCCGGCGGCAACGGAAGCTCGATGGCCTCGACGAACTCGCCGGGCCTGCGGTCCTGCTTGCCGTAGTCGATGAAATAGGTCTCGAGCGGAATGGTCCGGCGGCTCCCGCCCTTGCGCAGCACCAGCCGCGCGCCGAGCGCGATCAGAGGCGGCGGCGTATCGCCGATGGGCGAGCCATTGGCGATATTACCGCCGATCGTGCCCATATTGCGCACCTGTTCCCCGCCAATACGCTCGATGAGGGCGCCGAGTGCGGGAATGCGCTGCGCAAGACGATCGAAAGTGTCCGTGTAGCTGGCGCCGGCGCCGATGCGGATCACGCCATCGGTGTCTTCGATGCCCTGCAAATCTTCCAGCCCACCGATGAAAACGACCGGGCCAATGTCGCGCATGAATTTGGTGACCCACAGCCCGACATCGGTCGCCCCGGCAACGATGGTCGCCTGCGGCTCCTCTTCCAGAATGGCTGCAAGATCGTCAGCATTCGCGGGAACGATCAGACGCTCCCGAGCCGCGCCGATCTCCACACGCGCGCCGTCGCGCATGGCAGCAAGCCGGGATACCACGCTTTCCCGCTCCTCGACCAGCGGATCGCCCGCAGAAGAAATCTCCCCGGCAGCGCGTGCCGCACGAACGATTGCCTCGTAGCCGGTGCAGCGGCACAAATTGCCCTGAAGGGCCTTTTCAATGGCTCGTTCGCCAGGCCCCGGCTCGCGCATCCACAGGGCATAAAGCGACATGACGAAGCCCGGCGTGCAGAACCCGCATTGCGAACCGTGAAAATCCACCATCGCCTGCTGCACGGGATGAAGGCTTCCGTCGTCACGCTTCAGATGCTCGACCGTCACCACATGGCAGCAATCGAGCGACCCCAGAAAACGGATGCAGGCGTTGACGCTCTCATAGCGAAGCTCCCCGCCTGACAAGTGGCCAACCAGCACGGTGCAGGCGCCGCAATCGCCTTCCGCACACCCTTCCTTGGTGCCGGTCAGGCGGCAGCGAAGACGCAGGTAATCGAGCAGCGTCTCGTCAGGCCGGACATCCGGCAGCGCAACCTCCGTTCCGTTGAGAAGAAACCGGATTTCGTTGCGCGTCTTCATCAACTGCCCCTGTATGTGGAATAGCCAAATGGCGAGATCAGAAGCGGCACATGATAATGCGCGGCCTCCGCCATGCCGAAGCGAATCGGCACAAGGTCAAGAAACGCCGGGTCGGGCAGCGGGAGGTTCTGGCTGCGCAGATAGTCACCCGCCGCGAAAACGAGCTCATAAATCCCGGTCCGGAAAGCTTCGCCTTCCAGCAGCGGCGCATCGCAGCGCCCGTCCCCGTTGGTGCGCACGGTCTTGATGAGGGAGCGGCTTTCGCCCTCAAGGCGATACAGGACGATCTCCAGCCCGGCGGCAGGCTTGCCGCTGGCCGTATCCAGCACATGGGTCGTCAGACGGCCTCCGCGTGCCTCGCTCATGCAGCCTCCCTTTTCCTGTTCAGGACTTTTTTCCAGCCGAAGCGATTGTGCTGCAAATCCATGGCGAGGATAAGGGGGGAGGTACCGGAAGCATTGGAAAAGACTTTCAAATTTTTCGGGAAAGTGACCTCACCATTCCATCGGCTATCCTTGGCAATAGAGTTCAATGGACCAGAGCATGACCCGTTATTTCCGAGATATGGCCGGCTACGGCCCCACCCCCCCGGATGCGAAATGGCCGGGAGACGCCCGTGTGGCCGTGCAGTTCGTTGTCAATTACGAGGAAGGCGGCGAGAACTGCATCCTGCATGGAGACGAAGCCTCGGAAGCCTTCCTGTCCGAGGTTGTCGGCGCCGCGCCCTGGCCCGGCATGCGCCACTGGAACATGGAATCGATCTATGAATATGGCGCGCGCGCCGGCTTCTGGCGGCTCCACCGCATGTTCACCGGGGCTCAGGTGCCGGTCACCGTTTTCGGCGTTGCTTCGGCGCTCGCGCGCAGTCCCGCACAGGTGGCTGCGATGCGCGACGCGGGCTGGGAAATCGCCTCGCACGGACTGAAGTGGATCGATTACCGCTCATACCCGCAGGAGAAGGAACGCGCCGATCTTCTGGAGGCGATCCGCCTGCACACCGAGGTGGTGGGCGAACGCCCGCGGGGCCTCTATCTCGGTCGCACCTCCGTCAATTCCGTCAGGATCGCCATCGAGGAAGGTGGGTTCGACTGGATTTCGGACACCTATGACGACGACCTGCCCTACTGGATCGATCATGACGGCCACGGCCATGCGACCCGCCCGCAGCTTGTCATTCCCTACACGCTGGACGCCAACGACATGCGTTTCGCGACCGCGCAGGGCTTCAATTCCGGCGACCAGTTCTTCGCCTATCTGCGCGACGCCTTCGACACGCTCTACAAGGAAGGCGAAACGGGTCGCCCGGCCATGATGAGCATCGGCCTTCATTGCCGTCTCGTCGGTCGTCCCGGCCGTGCCGCTGCCCTGCAACGCTTCATCGACCATGTGAAAAGCCGCGAGCATGTGTGGCTGGCCACCCGTGGCGAGATCGCCCGCCACTGGCGCGAGCATCACCCCTATGCCCCGGCTTCGCTGCGCCCGAGCCGCATGAGCGCGCCCGAATTCATCGAGCGTTTCGGCAGCGTCTACGAGCACTCGCCCTTCATCGCCAAGCGCGCCTACGAACTCGAACTCGGTCCCGCACACGACACGGCGGCAGGCCTTGCCAATGCGCTCGCCCGTGTCTTCCGCTCTGCGAGCGGGGAAGAACGCCTCGGCGTCCTGAAAGCCCACCCCGACCTTGCCGGAAAGCTTGCGGCCGCCAAGCGCCTGACAACGGAATCGACCCGCGAGCAGGCGTCCGCCGGCCTCGATGCCCTGACCGATGCCGAGCGTGCCCGCTTCAGCGCGCTGAACACGGCCTATACCGGCCGTTTCGGCTTTCCATTCATCATCGCCGTCAAGGACAACACCAAGGAAAGCATCCTGAAGGCGTTCGAGACCCGGCTTGAAAACAGCCGCGAGGAGGAACTCGCCACCGCCTGTCGGCAGGTCGAGCGGATTGCCTTTCTCCGGCTCAAGGACATATTGCCCGCGTGACACAGGACAATGAGATGAGTGCCCGCACCTATTTCGCACCGCATGGCGGACACCCGCCGCAAAGCCAGCTCCTGACGGGCCGCGCGGTCTTCACCGAGGCCTATGCGCTGATGCCCAGGGGCGTCATGCAGGACATCGTGACAAGCGCGCTGCCGTTCTGGGACGAGACGCGTCTCTGGGTGATTGCCCGCCCGCTCTCGGGTTTCGCCGAGACCTTTTCGCAATACATCATGGAGGTGCAGCCGGGAGGCGGCAGCGACAGGCCCGAGACCGAAAGCGGCGCCGAAAGCGCACTTTTCGTCATGGAAGGCGAAATCACCGTGCGACTGGATGGAGCCACGCACCGCCTGACACCCGGCGGCTATGCCTATCTGCCGCCCGATTGCGGCTGGACCCTGCGCGGCACCGGCAGCACGCCCGCACGCTTTCACTGGATTCGCAAGGCCTATGAGGCCGTTCCCGGCCTCGCCAAGCCCGACCCCATCTTCGTGAACGAGGCGGATGTGCCGGCAAACCCAATGCCCGGCACGGATGGGAAATGGGCCACGACCCGTTTCGTCGACCCGCAGGACCTGCGCCACGATATGCATGTCACCATCGTCACGTTTGAACCCGGCGCGGTGATCCCCTTCGCCGAAACCCATGTGATGGAGCATGGGCTCTATGTGCTCGAAGGCAAGGCGGTTTACCGGCTCAACAGCGACTGGGTGGAGGTGGAGGCGGGCGATTTCATGTGGCTGCGCGCGTTTTGCCCGCAAGCCTGCTATGCGGGCGGGCCCGGCAAATTCCGCTACCTGCTCTACAAGGACGTCAACCGTCACGCCAAGCTGCGCGGTCCCTTCGCACCATGAAGACCATTGTCGCAGAGCCGCTGTCCCGCGAAGCCTTCGCCCCTTTCGGCGACGTGATCGAGACGGAAGGCGCGGAAAGCTTTCTGATCAACAACGGCAAGTGCTGCCGCTTCCACGATCTCGCGAACGTGGAGGCCCGCGGTGAAAACGCCCGTGTCCTGATCAATATCTTTCGCGGCACCCCCTATACGATGCCGCTCGCCCTCTCGATGGTTGAACGCCATCCCCTTGGGAGCCAGGCTTTTGTGCCTTTGACGCCGGCCCCCTTTCTGGTCGTCGTCTGCCCCGATGAAGAGGGGCGGCCCGGCACGCCGCGCGCCTTCCTCACCGCACCCGGCCAGGGCGTCAACTATGCGCGCGGCACCTGGCACGGTGTGCTGACCCCGGTCGGTCAGGACCAGGATTTCGTCGTGGTCGACCGTGGCGGCGACGGCAACAATGTCGAGGAATATTTCTTCACCGAACCCTACAGCATCGCCCTGCCCGACGACCGGTGACACCCCATGACCGACAGCGCTTTCATCAATCGCCTGCTTGACGTGATCGAACAGGACATCTTGCCCAAAACGCGGGACGGTGTGGCCCTCGGCAACAAGCTCTTCGGCGCGGCGATCCTGCGCAAGGACGATCTTTCGCTGGTGCTTGCCGAGACCAATAACGAACTGGAAAACCCACTCTGGCACGGTGAAGTGCACACGCTGAAACGCTTCTACGAGATGTCGAAGGACCGCCGTCCCGACACAAGCGATTGCATCTTCCTATCCACCCACGAGCCCTGTTCGCTCTGCCTTTCGGCGATCACATGGACCGGCTTCGACAATTTCCATTACCTCTTCAGCCACGAGGATTCGCGCGATTCCTTCGCGATTCCCCATGACCTGAAGATATTGAAAGAGGTCTTCACATTGGAGCCCGGCGGCTACAACGCCGAAAACGCCTTCTGGAAGAGCTATGCCATTCCAGCATTGGCGCGGACGCTCCCGGAAACCGAAGCGCGGGGCGCATTGTCCCGGATCGAGGCAATCGGAGCCGCCTATGCCAAGCTCTCCGATGCCTATCAGAAGAGCAAGGCCGGAAACGACATTCCGTTGAACTGATCAGTGCGGGAACAGACGCCCGCACTCCTGGATCGATTCACCGTTTCACGGAAACCCTGAACCGATCTAACTCCTTGTTTCTCCGCATTTATGCAGACGTCAGGTGATTCCACCTGACTGCAAAATGCTCTGGCCGCGCTACACCCGCTCCATCGCGAGCGCGATGCCCTGCCCCACGCCAATGCACATCGTGGCAAGCGCAAGCCGACCGCCGCGCTCATGCAGTTCAAGCGCCGCCGTGCCGGAAATGCGCGCGCCCGACATGCCCAGAGGATGGCCAAGCGCAATGGCCCCGCCATTCGGGTTCACATGCGCCGCGTCCTCGGCAATCCCGAGCTCGCGCAATACGGCGATGCCCTGTGAAGCAAAGGCCTCGTTGAGTTCGATCACGTCGAAATCGGAGGGTTTCAGACCAAGCCGCGCACAAAGCTTCCGTGTTGCGGGCGCGGGACCGATCCCCATGATACGTGGCGCCACACCCGCCGTCGCACCGCCCAGAATGCGGGCGATGGGCGTCAGCCCGTATTTCCTGGCGGCATCCTCGGATGCGATGATGAGCGCTGCGGCACCATCATTGACCCCCGAGGCGTTGCCCGCGGTTACCGTGCCGTTTTCCCGGAACGGCGTGGACAATTTGCCAAGCTTCTCGACACTCGTACCGGGGCGTGGATGCTCGTCCTTGTCCACCACCACCGCATCGCCTTTCCGCTGCGGGATGGTGACCGGGACGATTTCCTTTGCCAGACGGCCATTTTCCTGCGCGGCGACGGCCTTGTCCTGGCTGCGAACGGCGAAGGCATCCTGATCGGCGCGGCTCACGGAAAAGTCCGCGGCAACATTCTCCCCCGTCTCAGGCATGGAATCCACGCCATACTGCTTCTTGAGAAGCGGGTTGATGAAGCGCCAGCCGATGGTCGTGTCGTAGATCTCAGCGTTGCGCGAGAAAGCCGTTTCCGCTTTCGGCATGACGAAGGGAGCGCGACTCATGGATTCCACGCCGCCCGCGATCATGATCTCGGCCTCACCGGCCTTGATGGATCTTGCGGCGATGGTGATCGCATCCATGCCCGATCCGCACAGGCGGTTGACCGTCGACCCTGGAACATCCATGGGCAGCCCGGCCAGCAGCGCGGCCATGCGCGCGACATTGCGATTGTCCTCGCCTGCCTGATTGGCGGAACCGTAAAACACATCGTCAATGGCTCCCCAGTCCACGCCGGCATTACGCTCCATCAGCGCCCGGATCGGCACCGCCGCCAGATCGTCGGCCCGCACCGGGGACAGAACACCGCCAAAACGGCCGATGGGAGTGCGGATATAATCGCAGATAAAGGCTTCAGCCATGATGCGCGGTTCTCCTTCGGGAAGGGTGAGCGAAGCGCCCGGTCCTTTGTGTTTAACAATAGATGGAAAATCAGCGTCCCTTATGGGCCGCTTCGGTGCGCGCCTTCAAGTCGCGCAGGGTCGAAAGCTCCTGTTCGGTCGGCGGCGGCGTCTCCTCGAGCACGCCCCCGAAATTGACCTTCCAGCCGCAGGTTTCCTGCACCATCTCCCGCGTCACGCCGGGATGCAGCGACACGACCGTAAACTCCCTGGTCTGCGAATGGGGCCTCCAGATCGCCAGGTCGGTGATGAGGAGGGTCGGCCCCTTGGTGTCTATCCCCAGTCGTTGGCGATGATCGCCCCCGTCGCCGTGGCCGAAGGAGGTATAGAAGTCGATCTTCTCCACCATCGCCCGGCGGGACTGCGCGAGCGTGATGTAGACCTCCTGCGAGGAACTGGCGATTTCCGGCGCGCCGCCGCCGCCCGGAAGCCTGACCACGGGGCGCTCGTACTCTCCCACTACCGTGGTGTTGATATTGCCGAAACGGTCGATCTGGGCAGCCCCCAGAAAGCCTATGGTGATGCGCCCGCCCTGAAGCCAGTAGCGAAACATCTCCGGCACCGGCACAGTGGTCAACGCGGTGTCGCAAAGCTCCCCGTCTCCGATCGACAAGGGCAGCACATCCGGCGCCGTGCCGATGGTGCCGGACTCATAGATCAGCGTGATATCGGGCGCATGTATCAACCGGGCGATATTGCAGGCCGCCGACGGTGCTCCGATACCCACGAAGCAGACGTCGTTGTTTCCGAGCGCACGCGACGCCGCAATGGTCATCATTTCATTGGGTGTGAAATCCGGACCTGTCATCCTGCAACCCTCAGCTTGCCGACACGCTGCTCGAAGTCCTCGACACGCCCCTGAAGCACGTTGCGCTCCATCCAGTCGCGAAAGGCTTCCCGGTCTGCCGCAACCTTGTCCCACTCCAGATAAGCCGCGTTGTCGCGGGCGTAATAGCCATGTGCGTAGGAAGGATGCGCCCCGCCCGGCACGACCGAGATCGCCGTGATCGTCCAGTGCGGCAATATCGTCAGGTTGGGATGCAGATCATGGAAATCCTCCACCACCTCCTCGACGGTGATGACCGCGCGGCGCGCGGCAAGCACGGCCTCCTTCTGGATGCCGACAATACCCTCCACGAGCACATTGCCCCTGCGGTCTGCCTTCTGCGCATGAATGAAGGTAACATCGGGCCGCAGTGCCGGAACGGCAGCGAGCTCCTCCCCCGTGAAGGGGCATTCGATGAAACGAATGTTCGGATTGACCCGTGCGAGCTCCGCTCCGCGGTAACCGCGAAACACAGCGCACGGCATGCCCGCAGCGCCCGCCTCATAAGCGTTGGCCATGGCAGCATGCGAATGTTCCTCGATTTCCAGCGCACGGGGAAATTCGTTCTCCACCGCATCGCGCAGACGGCGCAGAAGACCAACACCCGGATTTCCGGCATAGGAAAACACGAGTTTTCGCGCCATGCCCATGCCGATCATCTGGTCATAGACGACATCCGGCGTCATGCGGATCAGGGTCAGGTCGCGAAACCCCTGCCGGATCGCCTCATGGGCAGCCGCCGTGGGAATGAGATGCGTGAACCCCTCGAATGCAACGCTGTCGCCATCATGCAGGTTTTCCGCGACGGCCTGTGACAGCGGGAGGAAACGCGCCATTGGACTCCTCAAAAGTTCGTATTGCGAACAAAAGTTCTATATGCGATATTTATTAAATGGAGATCGAAAGCAAGTCAAACGCCGCGTCCGACCACAACCGCGACCTCGTGGGGTCCCTGCAAAAGGGGCTCGCCGTTCTGGAAATCCTGTCGCGCGCGCCGGATTCGCCGGGCGGCATGACGCTCACGGAGGTCGCGGCGGAAGCCGGCCTGCCCCGCGCCGGGGCGCGCCGCCTTCTGCTGACGCTGGTCGCCAGCGGTTATGCGCGCCAGGAGGAGCGCCGCTTCGTCTTGTCGACCAAGCTGCTCTCGCTGGCGCGTTCCTGGATGGGAGGCGCATCGGTCTGGCGTTATGCGGAACCGGTCATGCAGGCTCTCTCGGCAAGGCTGGGCGAATCCTGCTCTGCCGCCGTGCTGGAAGGCGATCACATCGTTTATGTGGCGCGCGCGGCGAGCCGGCGTATCCTGTCCGTCGCGCTCTATGTGGGCGCGCGGCTGCCCGCCCACTGCACATCCATGGGCAGGGTGCTTCTGTCAGATCTGGATTCTGCCGAACTCGCCCGTTTTCTCACGCATGCGCCGATCAGCGCCAAGACTGCGAAAACGGTGACGAACCGGACCGTCCTCGCCGCGAAGATGGCGGAAACGCGCGAGCGAGGCTATGCCATCGTCGATGAGGAACTGGAACTCGGTCTGCGCTCGATCGCGGTTCCCATACGAGACAGATCCGGCAAAGTCGTCGCCGCCCTGAACGTATCGACCCAGACCGCTCGCTTCACCTGCGCCGAGATGGAACAGACCATTCTCGCTCCGCTGCTCGAAGCGGCAGGTGAAATCGAGGATTTTCTCGCTCTGCAATGAAACATCATGGCTTTTCATGCAGCGCTCCGAGAGTTCTTCACCGGGGTCTTGGGCTGCTCGATGACATCACGCATGCGCCGCGCGAGCCTGGCCTGCAATCTGGCAAGAACGACATCATCAAGAACATCGCGGGACTGGGCAATGAATTGATCGCCGGCAACGGCATAAAGGGAATCAACTATCGAGACGTCCTCCTGCGGGGACAGGAGAGCGTCGATATGCGCATCGTTCTGCGCGTCCGAAAGGGCGTTACGAATATGCTTCATCATGGTGCGGATATTTGGTGGAGAATCCTGACGGCAAGGCGGCGGTCAGATGAAATTTTGAAGACAGTTTCTTGTCATGACACCGCCGCGCAGCGGGCTGCGCGGCGGCGTCATCAAAAACCGAAACTACTGGTGGGCAAGGCTGTGGCGCGAAAAACCTCCCGGCGGCGGCACCATTCGATGCAACTCGCCCTGAAGGAGCTCGAAAATGTCGAGCGCCATCCGGAGATTGAAGCGCTTGTCGTCAAAGAACATGCCGTAACGCATTTCCAGGCCTCCTGGCAGCACCTCGATGCAATCCTCAAGCACATTGGAAAACTGGCCGTCGAAAACGAAACTCGGCAAGGGTGAAACCGCTGCGCCGCTCGCCACGAGGCGAACCGCCGTCGCGATGTCATCGGCTTCGCTGAGCACATCATAGGAAATGTCCCTTTGCCGCAGCCATTCGCGCGCCGCAGCGCCCAGTGGCGACTGGGAGTTTGTCAGGACGACGGGAACGGCTCCGGGCGAGCCTTTCATCTGCGCGCCGAGTTCACGCGCGCCGATCCAGCGCAATGTGTGATCGGTCACAAGATCAGGCCCTAATTCCGAAGGATAGAGCGCCCGGAAGACCGCATCGATCTGGCCGAAATCGTACATTTCCTCGAGCCGCCTGGAATCTGCGATGTTCCAGCTTACCGTGTCGCGGACCTTGCCGAGCCGGCCGATGCCATTCAGAAGCAGCGGCGCGCAATAACCGCAGATTCCGACCTTGAGCTTGGAAACACTCTTTTCATATCCGACCGTGCGCAATCGGCGTTCCAGGTCGAGCATCTGGCGGATCAGCCCGGAGATCTCCTCCTTCACGATGATCCTGTTACCCAGCTTCTTGATCAGCGGCGTGCCGATGGCCCGCTCCAGCCTGCCGAGATGCATGCTCACCGCCGGCTGGCTGATACCGAGCTTCTGCGCCGCCCCGGTCAGGCTGCGGGTGTCGATAACGGCCTCCGCTGCCCGCAAAGTTGCAAATGATAATCCGTCTTGTTTATGCATGCCCATAATTTCGCGCCTCGCAATAATAAGATCAAACCTCGAACCCGACCGACGACACCGCTCTCACGGATCGCAAACACCCCGGAGCGGCAAAAGCCGGCCCCGCCCCAACCTGGACCGTCATGGCGCAGGACAGGGTTCGCGCGGCGAAAACACGCCGCCCGCTTCAGAGCAACAAGACGGACTGCACCGCATTCCTGCTCTAACTATTTGTTTTTAAGCAGCTCCCTCCGGGAGTCAGGACTCCCGGCGGCCAAGGCCGCTTTCAGGCACCGAAGGGCGCCGTCATTTACGCCAACACTTGCAGACCGAGCCGGGAACCACCGGCAAGACCTTCAACAAAGCGGCGCGCACAGATGTCCGCTGAAACTCATCCACCCCCTAGGCGATTGAGATACAACTGCCTCGACACAACTTCTGCACGATATCGGATTCGTTTTCGATATACAACCTATAAGGGATTATGTGGATATCTTTGTAAACATTCTACTATAGGAGAGGATAAGTCATAATTTTTTAATAGCAAAAACAATATCATAGAAAAAATCAGACTCAGAGAAACCGCCAGGGAATACAACCCTTGGTTTATGACCGTACAGAGATTTCATTTAAACAGAAAGCAGGCATGAAAACGGCGCGGCAGGCATTTCCCCTGTCCGCGCCGTATCGATCTCCTGCCAAACGCACGCCGCGACGTCCGTCAGTAAAATAAACAGAGACTAATCACCTTGAGGTAAACGAAGCAACCGAAGCGCGTTTAGCGTCACCAGAACAGTCGCTCCCGTATCTGCAAGAACGGCGATCCAGAGCCCGGTAAAGCCAAGCACCGTCGTAACCAGGAAAACAGCTTTCAGCCCAAGCGCAATGGCGATGTTCTGGCGAATGTTCCCCATCGTCATTCGCGCAATGCGGATCAGCGCGGGCACATCGCTCACGCGATTTGCAAGCAAGGCGGCATCTGCGGTTTCAAGCGCCACATCCGTGCCCGACCCCATGGCGACCCCGACCTGCGCCGCAGCAAGCGCCGGCGCATCGTTGATACCATCCCCTACCATCATAACCGCATTGGCTTGCGCAAGGTTCCTGATTGCCTCGACCTTGTCATCGGGCAGGAGCTCCGCCCGATGTTCCATCGAAAGCCCCAGGGCAATCGCAGCCGCTGTCCGGCGATTGTCCCCCGTCAGCATCATGGAGCGGACACCGAGCGAAGAAAGCTCTTCCACCGCCCGGCGGGCATCCTCGCGAGGTTCATCCCGCAGGGCGATGATCCCTTGCAGACGCCCGGCGCGAAACACCGCGGCAACGGTCTTGCCTTCGGCTTCCAAAGCCTCGATCCGTTTCAGGGCCTCGTTCGTCATGGCGCCCTGCTCGGCCGCATAACGGGGCGACCCGACAAAAGCCGTCTCCCCCTCGACATCCGCCTCGACACCGCGCCCAGCGACAGCCCGCGCATTTCGCCCGGCCTTTGCGGCAACACCGACCTCTTCAGCACGCTTCAAGATTGCTTCCGCCAGGGGATGGCTGGATCCAGCTTCCACACCTGCGGCAAGAGCAAGGGTCGCATGGTCATCCCCATCCACGCTCCACATATCGGTGACGACGGGCCTGCCAACAGTCAGCGTTCCTGTCTTGTCGAAGGCAACGAGCTGGATTCCGGCCGCCGTCTCGATCACGGCCCCGCCCTTCATCAAGAGCCCGCGGCGCGCGGCCGCCGAAAGCGAGGATGCGATGGAAGCAGGTACCGAGATCACCAGGGCGCATGGGCAGCCAATGAGCAGAAGCGCCAGCGCGCGATAGATCCAAACGTCCCAGCTCTGGCCGGCAAGAAGCGGCGGTGCAACGGCGACAAGCACCGCAAGCCCGACGATTGCCGGCATATAGTAGCGGCTGAAACGGTCGATGAAGCGTTCCGTCGGCGCACGCGCCTCCTGTGCTTCCTCGACAAGCCGAATGATGCGCGCGATGGTGTTGTCTTCCGGCGTACGCGTGACACGCACGCGCAGAACGGCATCCGTGCTGATCGACCCGGCGAAGACTTCCTCCCCCGGCCCCTTGCTCTTGGGCACAGATTCGCCCGTTACCGGCGCTTCGTCGATGCTTGCCATTCCATCCACGATTTCGCCGTCCGCTGGAATACGGTCGCCAGGCCGCACAAACACGGTCTGGCCGATCCGCAGGCTGGCAGCCTCCACCTCGCGCGTTTTGCCATTGTCCTCCAGAAGAGCCGTCTTTGGCACCAGATCGCCGAGCGCCCGAATGCCCGCCCGCGCTCTGTCCGCCGCGACCCCCTCGAGCACTTCGCCAACGGCAAACAGGAACACGACCAGCGCCGCCTCCTCAGCCGCCCCGATCACCAGCGCACCGGCGGATGCGATCGTCATCAGCATCTCGATGGTAAAGGGCATGCCCGCCATAAGCGCCGCAAGCGCCCGGCGCGCCACGGGAAACACGCCGATCAGGCAGGCAATCACAAACGCCCAGTGGGCCGCCTCTCCCGCCACCGCGAACTTGATCGTCCACGCTGCCACGAGCAACAACCCGGTTCCGATCACCAGCCTTCCCTTGCCGCTCTGATACCAGCTCTTGTCGGAACCGCCCGGCCCGTGGGAATGCAAATGGGCATGACCAGAATGATCTTGCCCTTCATGATCGTGCCCGCCATGGTCGCTTCCATCGCGATCGCGCGGTTCCTCCCCGGTGATCTCGGGCGCAACTCCCTGTCGGGCGGTGATGCCGTAACCCAGCCGGCGAACCGCCCCCTCCACCTTCTCGCGCGATGTCGCGCCCTCATCGAGAGAAAGGGCCAGCGTCTCGCCCATGACGGAGACCCGGACATCCTCGACACCCGGAAGCCGTTCCAGCGCCCCGCGAATCTTGGTGGCGCAGCTTGCGCAATCCATACCGCTCACCGACCAGGTCAGCGTGCAGGCGTCGGTATTTTCCTCGTTCGAAGGCACTGTGGGTCTCCTTGCAGTCTCTTGATGAGAGCAAGATAGGACCTCTAGTAGCTAGAGCTTCAAGAGGAAATTTTGCAATCGGATTCTCACGGGTTCAACGGATTGCCTTGCCTTCTCCATCGAAGCGATAAACCCGCGCGGGATCGAAACGGGCATTGAGCTTGCTGTCGATCTCAAACTGATGCTCGCCAAACAGACGCACGCAGATGAGCCCGGCTTCACCACAATCGAGATAGACATTCGTGTCGGCGCCCAGATGCTCCACATGCGAGACACGCCCCGCAATGTCGCCCTTTTCGGAACCGACCGCGATATGTTCGGGCCGGATGCCGATGGTGCGCGCATCCTCCCGGCCAAGATCGCCCGCATCGATGAAATTCATCTGCGGAGAGCCGATGAAGCCGGCAACGAACAGGTTGGCTGGATTGTTGTAGAGCTCCATAGGCGTGCCGATCTGCTCGATGCGCCCGCCATGCAACACGACGATCCGGTCAGCAAGCGTCATGGCCTCGGTCTGGTCGTGGGTAACGTAGATCATCGTTGCGCCAAGTTCGCGGTGCAGGCGTGCGATCTCAAGCCGCGTATTGACGCGCAATGCCGCATCGAGGTTCGACAAGGGCTCATCGAACAGGAAAAGCTTGGGCTTGCGCACCACCGCGCGGCCGATCGCGACACGCTGCCGCTGCCCGCCTGAAAGCTCCGCCGGCCGACGCTCCAGATAAGGTTCGAGCGAGAGCATCTTCGTCGCGACATCCACGCGCTCGGCAATCTGGGCGGGCGGGTGCTTGGCCTGCTTCAGGCCCAGGCTCATATTGTCCCGGACGGTCAGATGCGGGTAGAGCGCATAGGTCTGGAACACCATGGCGATGCCGCGTTTCGATGGCGGTGTCGCATTGACCGCCGCTCCATCGATCTCGATGGCGCCATCGGATGCGTCCTCCAGCCCCGCGATGATACGCAGAAGTGTCGATTTTCCGCAGCCCGAGGGTCCTACGAAAATAACGAACTCGCCGTCCTCGACCTCCAGGTCGACGCCTTTGATGACCTCGACCTTGCCGAAGGATTTCGTGATATTCTTGAGTGCAAGTGAGCCCACTGGTTCTTCCTATAGGTCGATTTCCCTGCCCGAGCGCACGCTTTCGTCAGCGGCAAGGCAGATGTTGAGCGATTGAACGGCGTCTTCCATGTGCCGGGTGAGGTCGATGTCCTCGCGAATGGCCTTGAGCACGAAGGCCTGCTCGCGGTCGCAAAGCTCCTGGTGCCCCGGCTCATCATCCATGGAAAGCAGCGTGTCGGGGCCGCGGAAGCGTCCCGCCGCGTCCGTCTCGGCGCGGTGAATGCGGATGGTCGAGGTTTTGGTGTGCGTGTCGATGTCGTCCGATTTCGCCCCCTCGGCCATGACGATGGAAACGCACCCATTCGGCGAGATGATATCCTTCACGAAAAAGGCCGTCTCGGAGATCATCGGGCCCCATCCCGCCTCGTACCAGCCGACGGAACCATCCTCGAACAGAACCTGGAAATGCCCGTAATTATACATGTCCGGAGCAATCTCGTCGGACAGCCGAACACCCATGCCGCGCACCTTAACCGGCCTTGCATCAGTGATCTGGCACATAACATCCACATAGTGCACGCCGCAATCCACGATAGGCGGTGTGGTCTCCATGAGCTGCTTGTGCGTATGCCAGGTAGGCCCAGAGGACTGCTGGTTCAGATTGAGCCGGAAGACATAGGGCCCTCCGAGGCTCCGCGCCTCACCGATCAGCCGCACCCATGAGGGATGGTGACGCAGTATATAGCCGATGACGAGCTTTCGCCCATTCGCCTTTGCCGCATCGACCACGCGACGCGCGTCCGCAACATTGGTCGCCAGAGGCTTTTCCACGAATACATGCGCGCCATGCTCCAGAGCCGCCACCGCATAGTCGGCATGGCTGTCGGAGTAGGTGTTGACCGAGACGAGCTCCGGATTGAGTGCGGCAAGCGCCTCGCCGTAATCCGACGTCAGCGCATAGCCGGCGAGCCCTTCGGGCAGCTCCGGCTTCGAGCGATTGACCAGCCCGACGATCTCGAAGCCGGGGTTCTCGTGATAGGCAAGCGCATGGCTTCGCCCCATATTGCCAAGGCCGGCAACCAGCACGCGCACGGGATTCTGCGAAGCGCTCATTTGACCGCTCCCGATGTGATGCCGCGAATGAGTTGGCGCGAGAAGATCAGATAAAGGATCAGCACCGGCAGGATGGCGAGGGAAAGTGCGGCAAGCACCGCGTTCCAGTTGGTAACGAACTGGCCGATGAAGACCTGCGCGCCGAGCGTGATGGTCTTCGTTTCCTCCGCCGGGGCGAGGATCAGCGGGAACCATAGGTCGTTCCAGATCGGGATCATGGTGAAGACGGCGACCGTCGCCATGGCGGGCCGCACGAGCGGCAGCACCAGCCGGAAAAAGATGCGGTATTCGCTGAGCCCATCGATGCGGCCGGCATTCTTCAGATCGTCGGAAACCTGCCGCATGAATTCCGAAAGGATGAAGATGGCGAGCGGTAACCCCTGTGCGGTGTAGACGAGGATCAGCGCCGTGCGGGTGTTGACGAGGCTGGTCGCAACCATCATCTGCAGAATGGCGACCGTCCCAAGCCGGATCGGGATCATGATGCCGAGCGCCAGGTAAAGTCCCATCAGCGTGTTGCCCCTGAAGCGGTATTCCGACAGGGCGAAGGCCGCCATGGCCCCGAACAACAGCACGAGAAACAGCGATACCACCGTGACAATGAAACTGTTCTGGAAATAGAGCAGGAAGTCGCCCTGCTGCAGCACGGTTTCAAAGCCGATCAGGCTGAAACTGTCCTTGTCGGGCAGTGCCAGCGGCGAACGGAAGATCGCCTTGCGAGACTTGAAGGCGTTGATCACGATAACCACCACCGGAAAGAGCGCGATCATCGTATAGGCGATCAGGATCGCGTGGGCGGCGATGGAATGGACGGGCGAGTGTCTGGCCTTGTTCATTGTGCTCTCCCGCTCAGAACTGATACCGGCGCAGGCGCCGCTGGATGCCGAACAGATAGATCGACACGCCGATCAGGATGATGAGGAACATGGCCGTCGCGATTGCCGCCCCCAGATTGGGATTCCCAAGCTGCAGCTGGAAACCGAAGAAGGTGCGGTAGAGGAATGTTCCCAGAATATCGGTCGAGAAATCCGGCCCCGCGAGCGCCCCTTGCGTGGAGTAGATCAGGTCGAAGGCGTTGAAGTTTCCGACGAAAGTCAGGATCGAGATGATGCCGATGGCCGGCAGGACGAGCGGCAGCTTGATCTTCCAGAATTGCGCCATGCCCGTCACACCGTCGCATTCTGCCGCTTCGAGAAGCTCATCGGGGATGGACAGAAGCGCGGCGTAGATCAGCATCATCGGAATACCGACGAACTGCCAGACGGAGATCAGCGCCAGTGTGGTCAGCGCATAGGCCTCCTTTCCGAGCCAGGGCTGGAACAGGCTTTTCAGGCCGACAAAATCAAGCAGATCGGGCGCCACTCCCCATAACGGGCTGAGGATCAGCTTCCAGGCGAAACCGGCAATCACGAAGGAAAGAATGGTCGGGATGAAAATGGCGGTGCGATAGACGGCGCGCATTCTCAGCCGCGGACTGCTCAGCAGCGCTGCCAGAAGAATGCCGATCGGGTTCTGCACCAGCATATGAATGATGAAGAACCAGACATTGTTGCCGAGCGCGTTCCAGAATTGTTCCGACCAGCGTTCATCTCCGAAAAGAAGCCGGAAATTGTCGAGGCCGATAAAGACCTGCGCATTCTGCGCGTCCGTATAGAGCGCGAGCTTCAACGTGTTGAACAGCGGCAGGATCATGATGGCCGTGTAGATCAGCACGGCCGGAGCCAGGAACACGGCGATGTGCCAGCGAATAGGTGGTCTGGTGCTTGGTTCTACGGCCATTTGCGCCCCTTTTGCCTTCCGTTTGGAGCACCGGGCAGTCGTTGCCCGGCGCTCCTGTTCAGGCAGGTTTTACTGCTTCTGCGGCTCGTACCAGCTGGCGAGCCCCTTCTGGAGCGTCTCGCCGGCCTCCTCGGGCGTCTGCGCGCCGCGCAGCACGTTGGCCGACACGTTCCACATCTCGTTCCAGAGGTTCGGCGTGCCGCGCGACAGGATCTGGTGTGCCGGGCGGATGGTGGACTTGCAGCTCTCACGCCAGGAGACGAACTCCTTGGCAAGCGGGTCTTCCATCTCCACCTTTTCGTTGGAGAGCGAGAAGAAGCCCGGCAGCGAGTTCGCATAAAGCGAAGCGAATTCGGCTGATCCGACCCAGTTCAGGAAGGTCTTGGCGGCCTCCTGGTTCGGTCCCTTCGCGTTCATGCCGATGCCGATGTCGGTGTGGTCGGAGATGTAGCAGGTATCGCCATCCTTCTGCACCGGCGGCGGGAAAGCCCCCATCTTGAAATCGGCCTGTTCATTGAAGATCGAAATCTCCCAGGAACCGGCAGGGAAGATTGCAGCACGACCGAGCGTGAAGAGGTTCTGGCTGTCGGGATAGGCCTGTGCCTCATAGCCGTCGCCCAGATAGGGCGCCCATTTGGCGAGCTGGCGGAAAGGCTCCACCCAGTCCTCGTCGGTCAGCTTCTGCTCGCCCTTGATGAGCGCGAGACGGCCTTCCTCGCCTTTCCAGTAGTTCGGACCGATATTGGTGTAGCCCATGGTGGCGGCTTCCCACTGGTCCTTGGCGCCCATGGCCATGGGAATATAGGAGCCGTCTTCCTTGATCTTGTCGAGAAGGGCGAAGAACGCGTCCACAGTCTTGGGTGCCTCGAGCCCGAGCTCCTCGAAGATTTCCGCGTTGTAGATGAAGCCGTGAATGACCGAGGCCATCGGCACGCAGAAGGTGGCCGACCCATCGTCGGTGCTCCAGGCGGCCTTCGCCACATCGCCGAAATTCTTCATGTTCGGCAGGTCCTGGATCGCCACCAGCTGCCCCTTGTTGAAGAGGCTTAAGGAAGCGTCGAACGGGCGGCACGTAATGAGGTCGCCGGCGGTGCCCGCTTCCAGCTTGGAATTGAGAACGGCGTTGTATTCCGTGGGGGCGGAAGGCGCAAACTTGACCTTGATGCCCGGATGGCTGGATTCGAAGGCGGGGATGAGCTTTTCCTGCCAGATGGGCAGATCGTCGTTTCGCCAGCTTTCGATCGTCAGCGTCACGTCTTCCGCCATGGCCGTGCCGGCGGAGCCGAGCACCGTGGCAGCCAGAAGCGCCAGCTTCATGTGTTTGAAAGTCATTGCCTTCTCCCTGTTGTCATGATGAATGCCCGCCTTGCGCAATTGGCCAATAGCGGCGGCTCAGGCGCCGGAGCGAAAAGCCCCGGCGCTCGGATGCGTCAGCCCGCAATCTATTTTTGCGGATCGTACCAGCTGGCGAGACCTTTCTGCAGGCGCTCGGCGGCGGCCTCCGGCGTCTCGGTGCCCTTGATGACATTGGCCGAGGCGTTCCAGGTCTCGTTTTCGAGGTTCGGCGTACCGCGCGACAGGATCTGATAGGTCGAGCGGATGGTCGATTTGCACTTCGTGCGCCAGGAAACGAACTCCTGAGCCAGCGGGTCTTCCATCTTCACTTCATGGTTCGAGAGCGAGAAGAAACCCGGCAATGCATTGGCGTAGAGCGTGGCGAATTCCTCCGACCCGACCCAGTTCAGGAAAGTCTTGGCGGCCTCCTGGTTCGGTCCCTTCGCGTTCATGCCCATCGCGATATCGACATGATCCGAGATGTAGCAGGTATCGCCGTCCTTCGGCACGGGCGGCGCAAAGGCGCCCATCTTGAAATCGGCCTGTTCGTTGAAAACCGAGATTTCCCAGGAACCCGCCGGATAGATCGCGGCGCGGCCGAGCGTGAAAAGGTTCTGGCTGTCGGGATAGGTCTGCGCCTCATAACCATCGCCAAGGTAATCCTTCCATTTGGAAAGCTGGCGGAACGGCTCGACCCACTGGTCGTCGGTGAGTTTCTGCTCGCCCTTGATAAGGGCAAGCCGCCCTTCCTCGCCATGCCAGTAGGTGGGCCCGATATTCTGGTAGCCCATCGTAGCGGCTTCCCATTGATCGTTCGTGCCCATGGCCATGGGAATATAGGTGCCGTCTTCCTTGATCTTGTCGAGCGCGGCGAAAAACGCATCGACGGTCTTGGGCGGCTCCACGCCGACGTCCGCGAAGGCGTCCGCGTTGTAGATGAAGCCGTGAATGACGGACGCCATCGGCACGCAGAACGTGACCGAACCGTCATCCGTGCTCCAGCCGGACTTCGCCACGTCGCCGAAATTCTTCATGCCCTCCAGGTCCTGAAGCGGCGCCAGATAGCCCTTTTCGTACAGGCTGAGCGAGGCATCGAAAGGACGGCAGGTAATGAGGTCCCCGGCCGAACCGGCCTCGAGCTTGGAATTCAGCGCCGCATTGTATTCGGTGGGTGCCGTCGGATTGAACCTGAGTTTGATGCCTGGATTTTTCGCCTCGAAGGCCGGAATGAGCGTCTCCTGCCAGATGGTCAGGTCGTCATTGCGCCAGCTTTCGATCGTCAGGGTCACGTCCTGAGCCATCGCCGGGCCGGCAAAGCCGAGCATGGTGGCGGCAAGAAGCGCCCGTTTCACTCGCTTGGTCATGGTCTTCTCCCTGTTCGCCTCAAGGACACCGGTCCGCGTTGCGGGCGGGCGCTGAGGGGCAGCCTGCTGCCTGATGTTCCTGTGTGGGGCTTTTACTTTTGTTCGCCCGCCATCCGCCTTGGCGGTGGCCGGTGCGCTCCTCGTTCCGGACAATGCGATGCGGACCCTCAGTCCTCATCATGCATCGTTTCCCGGCCCAGGGGACCGCCATACCTCCACCCGTTAATTTAAGGCCAAAAAAATACCATTTGTCCAGAGTTGAATCTTCATCGCGTAATCCTTGTGCTAAACGATTGAAATCGTGCAATTGCTGCGTCAGATTGACGTTGATTTTTGGCTGGATGGTTTTTCCGGTTCCCCAAAGGTATCTTTTTGGTATCATGTCCTCAGGGAGTGGTCATGTACGACTATGTGATAGCCATCGACGGTGGAGGCACGAGTTGCCGCGCCGCGCTTGCAGACCGGAATGGCCGGGTTCTGGGACGTGCCATGCGTGGTGCGGCGAACATCTTTTCCCGAGCCGATGCGATTGCGCAAAGCATCCTTGCGGCCTCGAACGCAGCCCTGGCCGAAGCGGGACTTGGAGCCGAGGCGCTTTCTGACATCCCCGCTTTTTTCGGCCTTGCCGGCCTCAATGTCGGCATGCGCCAGGAAACGCTGGCTGCTCAACTCCCCTTCCCCGAAACGCGTTTCGTGCATGACGGCCTCATTGCGCTGCAAGGTGCTCTGGGTGATGCCGATGGGGTGATCGCCATTCTGGGCACCGGATCCGCCTATGTCGCGCGTGAGAAGTCGAAGCTGCGCAGCATCGGCGGATGGGGGTTCATGATCGGCGACCAGGGCAGCGGCGCGGTTCTGGGGCGTACACTGCTGGCGGAGACTTTGCTCGCCAATGACGGCGTTTATCCGCAGACCGATTTGAGCCGCACCGTCATGGAGCGTTTCGAAGGAAATCCAGAAAACGCTGTGGAATTCACCGTAACGGCAAAACCGGCGGATTATGGCGCCTATGCCCCGATGATCCTTGAATTCGCCGATCGCGGCGACGCGCTGGCCTGCAAGATACTCAATGCGGCGGTGCGCGATGTCACCGATGCGCTCGATGCCGTCGTTTTTCCCGGCTGCGCAAAACTGTGCCTTCTGGGCGGCCTCGCCCCGCATTACGGCAAGCGGCTTTTGCCACGCCACCGCTCGCTGCTGCATGAACCTGAGGGGGACGCCCTTGCGGGCGCCGTTCAGCTCGCCGTAAGAGCCTTCATTCCGCAAAACCATGGAGCGGGACAGGAATGAGTGCAGCCGAACTCTTCAAGCCGGATCGTATCGCGGCTACGGGTCAGGGCCCCTTGTATATGCGGCTGCGCCGCGTGATCGAGGAAGCCATCGCAAGCGGTTCCCTCCAGGAGGGCGAAGCGCTGCCCACGGAGCGCGACATTGCCGAGCGTGCCGATCTGAGCCGCGTCACCGTGCGCCGCGCGGTGGATGATCTCGTCAAGCAGGGGCGTCTCATCCGGCGCCATGGCTCCGGCACATTCGTCGCGCCCTCGGTTTCCCGTGTCGAGCAGACCCTGTCCCTGCTTACCTCGTTCACCGAGGACATGGAGCGGCGCGGCCTTTCCGCCCGCTCACAATGGCTGGAACGCACGGTGGTTGCGCCATCGCCCGAGGAAATGATGGTGCTCGGCCTGTCGCTCGGCGAAAAGGTGTCGCGACTCGAGCGGCTTCGCATCGCCGACGATGTACCGATGGCCATCGAGCGCGCAACGATCATCGAAAGCTTCCTGCCCGATCCGCTGGAAGTGACCGAATCCCTCTATGAAGCGCTCGCTCGGCGCGCGGCCCGTCCCACCCGCGCGACACAGCGCATTTCCGCGCGCAATGTCGACGAACGGTCCGCGGAGCTTCTCAAGGTCGCGCCGGGAGAGGCCGCCCTTTTCATCGAACGCGTGTCCTACCTGCCGGATGGGCGCGTCATCGAATTTACCCGCTCCATCTATCGCGGCGATGCCTATGATTTCGTCGCCGAGCTGAAGCTCCCCCAACACTGATACGAAAGCCACTGGAACCCGCCATGACCTCTCTTGCAATCACCGGCGCGCGCATTTTCGACGGCGATGCCTGGCACGACGACCACGCGCTCGTCATGGATGGCGGGCAGGTGACAGGCATCGTGCCAGCGCGCGGCGTCGCGTCGGGACAGGCAGTCCGCACGGCGCGCGGGGCGATGATCGTACCGGGCTTCCTTGATCTTCAGGTCAATGGCGGCGGGGGCGTGATGTTCGACGGCGAATGCGGCGTCGGGGGATTGGAGACCATGTGCCGCGCACACGCAAAATTCGGCACGGCGGGCCTTCTGCCCACCCTGATCACCGACACGAAGGAAGCAACCGCAAGGGCGATTGCCGCCGGCATCGAAGCCGCACGCAACCGTATGCCCGGCTTTCTCGGTCTGCATCTGGAAGGTCCTCATCTCTCGCTCGCTCGCAAAGGCGCACACGATCCCTCGCTCATCCGCCCCATGGAAGAGGAAGATCTCAGCGCCCTCATCGAGGCGCGCCGGCATCTGCCCGTCCTGCTGGTGACGCTTGCTCCAGAAAGCGTCACACCGCAGCAGGTGCGCGCGCTTGCCGAAGCAGGTGTATGCATAAGCCTCGGCCACACCGACACCGGTTGCCGCACCGCGCTTGCCTATGCCGAGGCCGGCGCGCGGCTCGTCACCCATCTCTTCAACGCCATGAGCCCGCTCGGCCATCGCGAGCCCGGTCTGGTTGGCGCAGCGCTGGAAAGCGGCGCTCTGTGGACAGGCCTGATCGCCGACGGGATTCATGTCGACCCGGTGGCCATGCGCGCCGCCCTCAAGGCCAAGACCGGCCCCGCGCGCATCTTCGCCGTCACCGACGCCATGTCGACCATCGGCACCGATATGAAATCCTTCACGCTGAACGGGCGCACCATCGAGCGGCGAGAGGGGCGCCTGACCCTTGCGGACGGGACCTTGGCGGGCGCCGACATCGACATGGCCTCGACCGTGGCGAACCTGCACCGCCAGGTGGGCCTGCCGCTGGAAGAGGCCCTGCGGATGGCGAGCCTCTACCCTGCACAGGCCGTGAAGATCGAAGGCACCAAGGGACGCCTCGGCGCGGGAATGGATGCCGATTTCGTCGAGCTGACGGAAGAACTTTCAGTCGCCGCCACCTGGATCGGCGGCAGCGTGGTTCACGCGGCATAATGCGCCGAGCGGTTGCTCAAAGCCTGAGCAACATGGTGACGACGCCCGGCTCCTCGCTGTTTTCCTTGGCCACGAAGCCGAAATCTCGGCACATGGAAAGCATCTTCACATTATCGCTGAGAACGATGCCCTCGATGGCGCCGATCCCCTCTTCGCGTCCATAATCGATCAACTGCTTCAAAAGCGCGAAGCCCAGGCCATGGCCTTGCAGGTCGGTACGCACGAGAAGCCCGTATTCGGCAATTTCCTTGTCGGGATCGGAAGAAAGCCTGCCGATGCCGCCCATCTCGCCATCCTCGGCCCGCAGGGCAATGAAGGCGATGTCGCGCTCGTAATCGAGCTGCGTCAGCCGCAACAGCATCTCGTCGGGGAAGTGCCTGCGCGGAGCAAGGAAGCGAAAGCGGATATCCTCCGGTGAAACCCGCGACAGGAAATCGGGAAACAACACCACATCCGCCGGCTTGATCGGCCGCAAATGGTAGCGATGCCCTTCCAGGTCGACATCCTTTGCCCATCCGTCCGGATACGGGCGAATGGCAAGATCGGTGCTCGGCCCCTTGCGGTCGATTTCCGAGGGTTCGATCTCGATGCGTGCGTCGAGCGCCACCACGCCTTCGCTGTCGGCGATCAGCGGGTTGATATCCATGCCCTTGATGCAGGGAAAATCCACGATCATCTGCGAAATCGCGTTGAGCGCATCCGCAATCGCCTCGCGATGCGCGGGCGGGCGGTCGCGATAGCCGGCAAGGAGTTTGCCGATGCGCGTGGAATCCATCAGATCACCGGCAAGCACATCGTCAAGCGGCGGGAGCGCGATCGCCGTGTCGTCCACCACCTCGACGGAGGTCCCACCCGCACCGAACAGGACCACCGGCCCGAAGATCGGATCCTGGCTCACGCCCAGGATCAGCTCATGGGCATGCTTGCGGGTCACCATGGGCTGCACGACGAAACCTTCGAGGGCATCGGCCTCGCCGCGCTCCTCCAGGCGTCTCACGATTGCGTCGGCCGCCTCCCTGGCAGCATCCGCCGTCTTCAGGTCGAGCACCACCCCGCCGACATCGGATTTATGGGTAATGGTCTTCGACAGGAGTTTCACCACCACGCGGGAGGAGGTCTGCAGGAGATGGCCCGCGGCCTCGCCAACCGCATCGGGCGCCTGCGCCACGATCGTCTCGGGAACTGGAATGCCATAGGCGGCAATCGCCGCCTTCGCCTCGGGTTCGGTGAGCATGCGGCGCCCCTCGGCGGCGGCACCCGACAGGATCGCCCGCAGCGCATCCCGGTCGCCCGTCACGTCCTCGCTGCGGCTGGACGGCACGCGCGTCAGCGCCTTCTGCGCACGCGACCACTCGCCCAGATAGGAAAGGGCCGCGGTGGCGCTGGCCGGTGTGCTGAAATTCGCAATGCCGGCTTCCTGAAGAATCCGCCGGCCTTCGCGCGCCTTCTCCTCGCCGAGCCAGCAGGTGATGAGCGGCTTGCCGTTGAGCCTGCCCCGGTCGGCAAGGGCAGCGACGGCACGCGCCGCATCCGAGGGCGACGCCAGCCCCGTTGGACAATTGAAGACAAGCACGGCATCCGTGTTCGCGTCATCCGCGACGGCGCGCACAGCCTCGCTGTAGCGCTCGGCGGGCGCATCGCCGATAATGTCTGCCGGATTGGCGTGCGACCAGTTTTCCGGCAGCGCCTTGTCCAGCCGCTCGAGCGTCTGCGGGGTGAATTCGGCCAGCGTGCCGTTGAGATCGATCAGCTTGTCCACGGCCAGGACACCGGCCCCGCCGCCATTGCTCACGATCCCCACCTGCGAACGTTCCAGCGGCGAAAAGCGCGCCAGCACCTCGGCGGCATCGAACAACTCACCAAGATCGATGACACGCAGGATGCCCGCCCGCCGCAGCGCGGCTTCCACCACCCGATCGGCGCCTGAAAGCGCACCCGTGTGGGTGGCCGCGGCCTTGGCCGCCTGCGCGTGGCGTCCCGCCTTGATGGCAATGACGGGTTTCAGCCGTGCGGCCGCCCGTGCCGCGGTCATGAATTTACGCGGACTGGGGATGGTTTCGAGATACATCAGGATGCCGCGCGTGCGTCCGTCGCCGGCCAGCATCTCCAGATAATCGCCCACATCCACGTCGGCCATGTCGCCCAGCGAGACGATGTGCGAGAAGCCGATCCCTTCCGCCGCCGCCCAGTCGACCAGCGAGGTGGCGATGGCGCCCGACTGGGAAAGAAGTGCAAGCCCGCCGGGCTTTGCCTGCATATGGGCGAAGCTCGCATTGAACTTCATCGGCGGCACCATCAGGCCCACCGTGTTCGGGCCGATGATCCGGAAAAGATAGGGCTTGGCCGCATCGAGCATGGCCTGGCGCAAGCCGTTTTCCCGCGTCAGGCCCGCCGTGATGACCACAGCCGCACGCGTTCCCTTCTCGCCAAGCTCGGCGATGATGCCCGGCACCGCCTGCGGCGGCGTGAGGATGACGGCGAGATCGGGTATGGCAGGAATGTCGCGCGCGCTCTTGTAGCAGCGCCGGCCCGACACCTCCTTGTATTTCGGATTGACTGGCCAGATTTCGCCCTCGAAACCGCCTTCGATCAGGTTTTGCATGACGATATGGCCGACCGCGCCGGGCCGGCTCGACGCGCCGATCACGGCGACGGATCGCGGGCGCGCGGCAAATTCAAGGTTGCGGATCGTCATGAAGGGCTCTCCGGATCGCGGGATGATGCGTTTGCGTTGCAGTATAGCCCGATCCTTTGACGGCTTTGCAACCCGCGAACGGGTTCCCTCGGACTTTGCCAGCCCTAAATTTCAGTCCCCCTTTCGCAGCCTTGGCGCTGCCTCGACCAGCGCCTTCAGTGTCGGCGATTGCGGCCTTGAAACAACATCCTGCGTCAGGCCGCATTCCACGATCCGCCCCCGGTCCATCACGGCAACATGGTGGGCGATCACACGCACCGCCGCCAGATCATGGGAGACGAAGAGATAGGCGAGACCTTCGCTTTTCTGCAAATCAGCGATGAGTTGCAGTATCTGGCCGCGCACCGACACATCGAGAGCCGAAACGGCCTCGTCGAAAACGATCATCGAAGGGCGCGTCGCGAGCGCCCGCGCGACGGCGACACGCTGCCTCTGCCCACCCGAAACCTCGTGAATGCCGCGTTCGGCGATGGAGACGGGCAGGCCAACCCGTTCCAGAAGCTCCGCCACCCTGTCCGCAAATCTGTGCACCCGCAGCGGCGCGGCAAGGGCCGAGCCGATGGTCGCGCGTGGATTGAAGGCGGAAAGCGGGTCCTGGAAAACCATCTGGATCGAACCCCGGCGTTCACGCAGTGCGCGGCCTTCAAGCCTCAACCAGTCATCGCCATTGAACTGGATGCTGCCCGCCTGCGGTCGGATAAGCCGCATCAGGACACGGGCAAGCGTCGACTTTCCGCTTCCCGAAGGCCCGACAAGCCCGAGCGTCTCGCCGCGCTTGAGCGTCAGCGACACATCGCGCAACGCCTCCACACGCCGTCCGCGGCTCTCGAAAGTCCTCGACAGTCCCTTGGCCAGAAGCAGGGGATCTCCCATCAGCATGCCTCCCCCACAAGACGCGGCGCGGTAAGGTCGATCTGCGCGTCGAGCAGCCTGCGCGTGTAGGGATGCACGGGAGAAACCAGAATCTTGTCTGCCGGCCCGGTCTCCACCAGCATACCGTTCTTCAGGACCGCGATTGTATCGGCAAGACTGGAGGCAAGGGCGAGATCATGGGTGATGAAGACAAGCGTCATCCCGTCTTCCCGGACGAACTCGTCCAGCAGCGTCACGATGCCCGCCTGCGCCACAGTATCGAGGGCGCTCGTGGCTTCGTCCGCGATCAGAAGCCGGGGTCTTGCGGCTATGGCGGCCGCGATGGCGATGCGCTGCAACTGCCCCCCCGAAAACTGATGCGCGTAGCCGGCAAGGGCAGCTTCCGGCTCGGGAATGCGCACCCGTTCAAGAAGCCCCTTGGCAAGCGTATGGGCAGCCTTTCGCCCAAGCCCAAGGTGACGCCGCGCCCCCTCCACCACCTGTTCGCCGACGGGAATGACCGGATTGAAGCTTGCCGCCGGGTCCTGGAACACCAGGCCGATGTCGCGCCCCGCCAGCGGTGCATTGCCGGGACTCGGCCAGCGCACATTTCCCTCCAGACGCGCTTCCGGCGGCAACAGGCCGGCCAGGGCAAGCGCCAGTGTGGTCTTTCCCGAGCCGCTTTCGCCGATCACCGCGAGCTTTGCACCCAACCCGATGTCGAGATCGATGGCCCGCAGCGCGAAAGCGCCGGCATGGGAGACCGAAAGCCCCCGGATTTCCGCCAGATTGCCGCTCATGCCCGCCCCCGTCGTCGGGCTAGCGCCTCGGCCACGCCCTCGCCAAACAGATAGACCCCGAGCACAGTCGCTACGAGCCCGAGACCGGGTGCGATGGAGAGATAGGGCGCAGAGCGAAGGAGGTTACGCCCTTCCGCGATCATCGAGCCCCAGGTCACGATGTTGGGGTCTCCCAAGCCGAGGAATGACAGCGCAGCCTCGATCAGCACCGCACTGGCAACAATGACGGAAGCGAGCGCCAGAACCGGCGGCAGCGCATTGGGCAGGATTTCGCGGAACGCGATTTCGGCCGGATGCATGCCCATGGTGCGGGCGGCGGCCACAAAATCGCGCTCGCGGATGGAAAGCACCTCCGCGCGCACCAGACGCGCCGGACCGGTCCAGGCTCCAAGAGCAATTGCAGTCACCACAACAGGCAAGGATGCACCTGTGACGCTGACGAAAGCCAGCGCCAGAAGGAATCCCGGCACCACCTGAAACGCGTCCACCACGCGCATCAGAACCTCCTCGACAAGCCCGCCGGCAAAGCCCGCGACCGTGCCCACGACGCTGCCGGCAATCAGCGCCACGAGCGCCGCCGAAATCCCCACCAGGAGCGATGCACGCGCGCCATGCATCAGGCCCGCCGCCACGTCGCGGCCGAGCCGGTCCGTGCCAAGCGGAAAGGCCGGATCGGCGAAAGGCGCAAGCATGGGCCTGCCGGCGATAGCCATCGGATCACCGGGATAAAGAAGCGGCGCACAAAGCGCCATGCCGACAAGCACGAGCAACAGCACAAGCCCGGCCACACCTTCGGGCGAACGCATGAAGCGCAGCGCAAACGCCCTCATGACACCCTGTCCCCCCGCCCCACGCGCGGGTCGAGAACCCCATAGGCGATGTCGACCAGAAGATTGACCGCGATGACCATGACCGCGCTGACAACGATGATGCCGGTCAGGAGCGGTGCATCGCGCGCCGCCACCGCCTCATGCGCCAGCCGCCCGAACCCCGGCACGGCGAACACGCTTTCCACCACAACGCTGCCGCCGAGCATGGTGGCCGCCTGCAGGCCAAGCATGGTTACCAACGGCAGCAGGGCATTGCGCGCCACATGCCGCAGCAGCAGCCGGAGGCGCGATATGCCGCGCGCCCGCGCCGCCAGCACGAAATCGAGCCGCCACACCTCCGCCATGCCGGCGCGCATCATCCTCAGGAACAGCGCGAGATAAATGAAGCCAAGCGAGGCGACGGGGAGAACGAGATGCCGTGCAATGTCGAAAACGCGTGCCATGCCCGTCTTGCCGGAGGCCACGGTCTCGATGCCCGCTGTCGGAAACCAGCGCAGATCCACGGCGAAGATCAGGATCAGCACCAGCCCGAGCCAGAAGCTGGGCGTCGCATAGAGCGCCAGCGAGCCGATGGAGAGCACCCTGTCCGTCAGGCTGCCCGGCCGCGCTCCGGCCATGACCCCAAGCGCGCTGCCGAGCATGAAGGCGATTGCCGTCGCCGTTCCCATCAGCCAGAGCGTGTTGGGCAGGCGCTCGGCGATGAGACCGAGGATCGGACGGTCGAAGGCAAGGGACCAGCCGAGATCGAACCGCGCAAGAGACCCGAGATAGAACAGAAGCCTGCTGAACGCCGACTGGTCGAGCCCGTAGCTTTGTCGCAACTGCGCCGCAAGGCCCGCATCGCCGCCGCCCAGAGAAACGAGATAGGCATCCACCGCATCGCCCGGAGCCATCTCCATGAGCAGGAACGTGCCCATGACGACAATCAGCAGCACCGGAATGCTGCCGATCAGACGCCGTCTCGTCAAAATCCATGCGCGATGCATGCCGAACGCCGCTCTCCCGCTTTCAGCACGCCCTGCCGCTCATGACCACGCCGGTGATGGCCCCTCATGACCACGCCGGTCATGGCCCCAACGATCATCGGGCGAGCCCTGTATCGGCCCAGTTGGAGACCACCCAGCGCGGATTGTTGCCCACATTCACGACATTGTCGCGCACGACCGATGTAAAACCCCATTCGGCGACGTTGATGAGCGGAAGTTCCTCCGCGACCATGGTCTGGAAATCATTGTAAAGCGCCGTGCGCGCCTCCGGATCGACAGTCTCGGAAGCCTCCTCGATGATCGCATCGAGTTCCGCATTGGCATATCCGCCCTGATTGGAGAAGGGCACGCCGTCGGGAATGCCGGACTGTACGAGGATCGTGGTGGAGATCGCCGGATCGCCACGAAAAACGGGGGAGCCGACCGTCAGGTCGAACGCGTGATCCGTATAGACCGCCTTCAGATGCGCGGGCGTATCGTTGTTGACGATCTGCACGTCGACGCCGACAACGGCCAGCGCCTGGCGCAGGTAATCGCCGAACTGGCGCGTCTCGCTGAAGAAGGGCGCGGGCAGAAGCCGCAGTGAGAAGCGCTTGCCGCCCTCCCCGCGCGGATAGCCTGCTTCATCGAGAAGCGCATTGGCCCGGTCGATGTCGAAATCATAGGCCGGCACCTGCGGGTTATAGAATTCCGGCGCGTTCTTCGGCACAGGGCCGGTGGAGGAGGCCGCATAGCCCAGAAACACCGTATCCACCACGAACCGCTTGTCGATGGCATGGGCGATCGCCTGGCGCACTGGCAGTTTCGCGAGGATCGGGTTGCGGTGATTGATTTCCACGACGAGCTGATAGGTCAGCGCCTCATAGCCCTCAGTCACCACCTTGAGGCCCGGCACCTTGGAGATGCGGTCGAGATCGACCAGCGGCACCTGCGAAAACGCGGCGAGCTGGATTTCTTCCGCCTCGAGCGCCGAGGCCGCGGCCGCCCTGTCCGGCAGCACGCGATAGACGATCTCATCGAGCTTCGGCTGGTCCTCGCCCCAATAGGCCTCATTGCGCACGAGGCGATAATATTCGCCCGGCTTGTGCTCGGCAAAGCGGAACGGTCCCGTTCCGACCGGGGCGTGATTGGCCGGATTGGCGGCAATGTCGGTGCCGTCGTATAGATGCTTCGGCAGGACGCTTGTCACCGCTGGCATGGCATTTCGGATCAGTTGGATCGGCATCGGTTTCGAAAAACGGAACACCGCCGTATGCGCATCCGGCGTGTCGACGGTTTCGAGATTGGCGAAGACGAGACGCCCGAGATTTTGCAGCGGCTTCCACACGTTCAGGGCCGAAAAGGCCACGTCGTCAGCAGTAAAGGGCTTGCCGTCATGCCACGTCACGCCCTCGCGCAGCTTGAAGGTCACGGACAGCCCGTCTTCGGCCCCTTCCCAGCTTGTTGCAAGCCTTGGCGCAAGACCGCTCTCGCTGCCGAATGCCGCTTCGGCCAGCGGCTCGACGATCTTGCTGGCGATGAAGAAGACGCCGTTTGAGGCAACGATGGCCGGGTTGAGGCTGCGCGGTTCGGAATCCGCGGCCACCACCAGCCGCCCACCGCGCAACGCATCATCGGCGAACGCCAGGCGCGGCAGGACGAGACCACCGGCCATGAGCGCCGTTCCCCGCATCAAGGCGCGGCGCGAAAGCGAATAACCGAACATGTTCTTTCCCCTGTGAAATGGCCGTCTCGGGTCCGGCAGACCCTATGTTTCCTTCGTGTGCCTCGACAGGGCCATGGAGCGATTTCGCTTGGCCAGCGAGGAAGTCCGCGATCAGGACATGAGCATCCTGACAGCGGTGATCGCAAGGAAAAGGGCAAAGGCTCGCTTCAGGTTGCGTGCATCCAGCGCATGGGCGAGCCGCGCGCCGAGTGGCGCGCAGAGATAGCTCACGGGCGCGATGATCAGCGCGGCCGGCAGGCTGACATAGCCGAGGCTGCCGGGCGGCAGTCCCTCCACGCCAAGGCCGGCATAGATGAAACCCGCCACCCCCGGCACCGCGATCAGGAAACCGAGCGCCGCCGCCGTGCCCACCGCCCGGTGGGCGGGAAAGGAGAAAGCGGAAAGCGTCGGCACCGAAAGCGTCCCCCCGCCAATTCCCATCAACGATGAGATGATGCCGATCACCGCGGCGATCGCCCGGTTCACCAAACCGCTCGACGGCAGGCTTTCGGAGATGACCAGCGTTTTCGGGATGGCCATGTTCACGGCAACGAGAATACCGACGACACCGAAGATCATGCGCAGCGCATCCCCCGAGACGACCTTGGCGAGCCCCCCGCCGATCAGCGCGCCGACAAAGACCGCCGGCCCCCACACTCTCAGAAGGTCGCGGTCCACCGTGCCCCGCTTGGCGTGCGCCCGCATGGACGAGATCGAGGTCGGAATAATTGTGGCAAGGGATGTGGCCACTGCCAGATGACTCGCATGCTCGGGCGATATCTGAAACGTCTTCAGCACCCAGAAGAGCACCGGCACAATGACGATCCCCCCGCCCACGCCGAGCAGTCCCGCCAGGATGCCACCGATCATGCCTGTGAGCGCCATGCCGGCAATCAGAAGAGCGATGGTCGAACTGTCGAATGCAAGTTCCAAGGCAAACCTCTTTCTGCCAAGCCCCGCCCGAACAGTGGGCGCCGGCTGAGATTTGCACAAAGTCGCCACGATCTGAACCGACACTTTCCTCTGCCAACCGGCTTTTGCCCCTCAAATCGCAGCCTTGCCGGCTCACTTTCATTCGACGCACGGCGTATTGACACAAGGCGCCAGTCGGAGAGACTTGGAACCACAAATGGCCGCTTGCCCGGAAATGAGGAGAAACGGGCAAGATCAAGAGCCACCGGGAGGAAAACATGGATCGACAGGGTTTCCTGCACCACTCCGACAGGGTGCTTGCTGCAATCGACTCCAACAAGTCGGCAAAGTCCGCGCTGGTCGCATCCTGGCAGCGTTCCTCGCGGCTCCATCAGCTTGACCCTGATGAACGCAAGGGGCCATGCCGCGTTTCAGACAGCGAACTGGCGGCTGCACGCCAGAAGCTGGAACCGCTGATCCGCTCGGCCCAGGGCGCGCTGGACCAGCTTTTCAGCGCGGTGGGCGGCGTGGGATGCTGCGTCCTGCTTGCAGACCGCGACGGCATCCCGGTGGAACGGCGCGGCGCACCCGGAGACGACGAGACGTTCCGGCAATGGGGGCTTTGGACCGGCACCGTCTGGAGCGAGGAAAGCGAGGGGACCAACGGCATCGGAACCTGCCTTGTGGAGCGCCGAACCCTCACGATTCACAGGGATCAGCATTTTCACTCGCGCAATACGCTGCTCTCCTGCACCACCGCTCCGGTCTATGATCACGAGGGCAATCTCGCCGCCGCGCTGGATGTCTCCTCCTGCCGGGCCGACCTGACGGAAGGTTTCGTGAACCTGATCGCCACGGCAGCCAACGACACCGTGCGACGCATCGAGGCCGAGGCGTTCCGGCTGGCATTTCCCAAGGCGCGGATCATGCTTTTGCCAGGATCGGAAACCGGTGCGCTGATCGCGGTCGACGATGACGACCTGGTGATCGGCGCCACGCGCACCGCCCGCAGCCAGCTTGGCCTGGCTCCGGGACCGCTTGCCGATCCCTTCCCTGCCGCCGATCTTCTGGGTGGCCCGGCGGTCGGTCGCGATGGCCTGACAGAAGCCGAGCGCGGCGCCCTGCAGCGTGCGCTTGCCGGTTCGGGCGGCAATGTCTCCGAAGCGGCCCGCAGGCTGGGCATCTCGCGCGCCACCATGCACCGGAAGATGGCTCGCCTCGGGATTCATCGCACCCACTGATTTTTTCACGAATGCCCTGTCGCAACTCTGCGACAGGTACCGGCTCCGCCAGCCGCGCCCCTGCTGACAGCAGCAAGCGCCCGTATCATCCTTCCCTCAGTGCCGCAGGAGGCGGCATCCAAACGGGAGGATTTCATGAACCAGGTGGAACTCGCACGCACCGCGAAGATGCCCTTCGCCAAGCGCTATGACAACTTTATCGGCGGCCGCTGGGTGGCGCCGAAATCCGGCAAATATTTTGAAAACATCTCTCCGGTGAACGGAAGGCCGCTTGGCGAGATCGCCCGCTCCGATGCCGCCGACGTGGAACTGGCCCTCGATGCCGCCCACAAGGCCAGGGAGGCCTGGGGCCGCACAAGCCCCGCCGAGCGGGCGCTGCTGCTCAACCGCATCGCCGACCGGATGGAAGAAAATCTCGACCTTTTGGCGCTCGCCGAAACCTGGGACAATGGCAAGCCGATCCGCGAGACGACCGCCGCCGATCTGCCGCTCGCCATCGATCATTTCCGCTATTTCGCCGGCGTCCTGCGCAGCCAGGAAGGCTCGATCTCCGAGATCGACCACGACACCATTGCCTATCACTTCCACGAGCCGCTCGGTGTGGTCGGCCAGATCATTCCCTGGAACTTCCCGCTGCTGATGGCCTGCTGGAAGCTTGCCCCGGCCCTTGCGGCAGGCAATTGCGTGGTTTTGAAACCCGCTGAGCAGACCCCCGCCACCATCATGCTGTGGGCCGATCTGATCGGGGACATCCTGCCCGACGGCGTGTTGAACATCGTCAACGGTTTCGGCCTTGAGGCGGGCAAGCCGCTTGCCTCATCGAACCGCATCGCCAAGATTGCCTTTACCGGCGAGACGACCACCGGCCGCCTCATCATGCAGTATGCCAGCCAGAATCTCATTCCGGTCACGCTGGAACTGGGCGGCAAATCGCCCAATATCTTCTTCAAGGATGTGACGGCAGAGGATGACGATTTCTTCGACAAGGCGATCGAGGGTTTCGTGATGTTCGCGCTCAATCAGGGCGAGGTCTGCACCTGCCCGAGCCGCGCCCTGATCCACGAAGACATCTACGACGAGTTCATGGAGCGTGCGCTGAAGCGTGTCGAGGCCATCGTTCAGGGCGATCCGCTCGATCCGGCCACCATGATCGGCGCCCAGGCGTCATCGGAGCAGCTCGAAAAGATCCTGAGCTACATCGATATCGGCAGGCAGGAAGGCGCCGAACTCCTCACGGGCGGCGAACAGGCTCATCTGCCCGGTGACCTTGCCGGCGGCTACTATGTGAAGCCGACCGTCTTCAAAGGCCACAACAAGATGCGCATCTTCCAGGAGGAAATCTTCGGCCCGGTCGTCTCCGTCACCACATTCAAGGACGAGGACGAGGCGCTCTCCATCGCCAACGACACGCTTTATGGCCTTGGCGCCGGTGTGTGGAGCCGCGATGCAAATCGCCTCTATCGCTTCGGCCGCGCCATCCAGGCAGGCCGTGTGTGGACGAACTGCTACCACGCCTACCCTGCCCATGCCGCCTTTGGCGGCTACAAGCAGTCGGGCATTGGCCGCGAGACCCACAAGATGATGCTCGACCATTATCAGCAGACCAAGAACATGCTGGTGAGCTACAGCCCGAAGAAGCTCGGCTTCTTCTGAGCCACTCGCCCCCCTGGCCCGGAAAAGCCATCCGGTCGGGGTGGACATGGCCCAACGGCCAATACCGGGGAAGTTCGGCCAACCGGCCTTCCTGAAATGAGCAAGGCGGCTTCGTCCGGGTCGCCTGCTCAACGCAGCGGCGGTTTTCGCAAAACGGCAGGACCGCCGCCAACGCCTCCCAGGCGCTGGCCGCGGCGTAAAGGGTCTCTCCGCGCCGCGGCCAAGGCAGAATGGATATGATATGCCGGAAAACCCCGCGCTCACCGCCGCTTTGCATGACAAGGTCTCCGCAACCCCTGAGGCCATGAAGCTGCTTGGAGAGATCATCGCCGAGCATGGCCCGGTCCTCTTTCATCAGTCGGGCGGCTGCTGCGACGGCTCGTCGCCCATGTGCTATCCGCGCAGCGATTTCATTGTCGGAGACAAGGACGTATTGCTCGGTCATCTCGGCGATACGCCGGTCTATATCAGCGCCAGCCAGTTCGAAGCCTGGAAACATACCGATCTGATCATCGATGTGGTGCCCGGCCGCGGGGGCATGTTCTCACTCGACAACGGGCGCGAGAGGCGTTTCCTGACACGCTCGCGCATCTGCGAGGTCCCGCCTCACAGATAAGGCGGCGTACAGGCCGATACGACCACGGTGCGCCGGTCGGAAAGATTGCGGAAACGATGCGGGACCCGGCTGTCGAACAGATAGGCCTCGCCCGCTTTCAAGATTCGGAATTCATCACCCACATTGAGCGCGAGTTCCCCCTCGACAACATAGCCGCCCTCGCTGGAAGCATGCTGCAGCATGCTTTCGCCGGTATCCGCGCCCGGTTCGTAGATTTCATGCAGAACCTGCAGATTGTGAAGCCTGGCATCGCCGATCTGTCGTAAGGAGAGCAGGCCCGTCTGCGACACCGCCGAGTTGATCACGACGCGCGAGGTAAGGTCGATCAGCTCATCCGCCGAGAAATACGGGCCTGGATTGGGTTTGCGTTCCGGCTCGAAGAAATCGGCCATGGTAACGCCCATCCCCCCCAGAACCTTGCGCAGCGTGGCGATCGAGGGGCTGATCTTGTTCTTCTCGATATTGGAAATCTGCGCGTGGGGCACGCCTGCGCGTTCCGCCAGTTGGCGCTGTGTCAGTTGACCCGCGGTGCGCATCGCCTTGAGACGCGCTCCGATGTCGAACTCTTCCATGCCCGTGTCACTCATCATTTTCAGCCCGCACCGCCCGCATCGAAGGAAAAACACCCTTCCAGCGGAGTGGATTCTTGCACGAATTGCGCCTGCATCCTAGCCAGATCAGGGAATTTTGCTCAAAATTCGGCAATTCCGATCTCCCATTGCAACTCGAAAGCCACAACACGCGGAGCGCGAAAATCTTCAAAATGACGATTTAGAACAGGTATTTGAGGAAATTTCACACAAAACCCACCCGAAAGCGCGTTAGAACGTTGTCCCAACGCAACTCACAAGTGTTCAAAATCTTGAGCAGACAATTGTCTCCTGCAAATTTGAATGATACCCATATCGTCCTGCGCTCGAACGAGCGGCTATTATGCCGTAGCGGACGTCTTGCGCCGAGCATGCGAAATCATCCAGAAGCAGGGACCCTCCGATGAACGACAAGCCAAACTCCATCGAAGCGCGTGATATCGCTTATCACCTGCATCCCTATACCAATGCGAAAAAGCATCTCGAGGTCGGTCCGCTGGTGATCGACCGCGGCGAGGGCATCTACGTCTACGATAACAACGGCAAGCAGTATATCGAGGCGATGGCCGGCCTCTGGAGCGTCGGCGTGGGCTTCAATGAGAAGCGCCTGGTAAAGGCCGCCACGCAGCAGATGGAAAAGCTGCCCTACTACCACACCTTCACCCACAAATCGCACGGTCCCGTCATCGAGCTTTCCGAGAAGCTGATCGGCATGGCGCCTGTTCCGATGAGCAAGGCGTTCTTCACCAATTCCGGCTCCGAGGCGATCGATACCGCCCTGAAGCTGATCTGGTATCGCTCCAATGCGCTCGGCAAGCACGAGAAGAAGAAGATCATCGTGCGCAATCGCGCCTATCACGGCGTGACCATTGCCGGCGCCTGCCTCACGAGCCTGCCCGCCAATCACAAGTCCTTCGACCTGATCGTGCCCAATGTCCTGCGCATGACCGCGCCGCACCATTGGCGTGAGGCAATGCCCGGCGAAAGCGAAGAGGAATTCGCAACCCGCCTTGCCAAGGAATTGGAAGATACGATCCTCGCCGAAGGCCCCGAAACCATCGCTGCGTTCTTCGGCGAGCCGGTTCAGGGCGCCGGCGGCGTCGTCGTTCCGCCGGCCACCTACTGGCAGAAGGTGCAGGAGGTCCTGCGCAAATACGACATCCTGCTGGTGGCTGATGAAGTCATCTGCGGTTTCGGCCGCACCGGCACCATGTTCGGCTCCATCACCTATGGAATAGAGCCGGACATCATGGTCATGTCGAAGCAGCTCTCCTCCTCCTATCTGCCGGCTTCAGCCCTGATGATCAACGAGAAGGTCTTCCAGCCCATCATGGAAGAGAGCGACCGCATCGGCACGCTCGGCCATGGCTATACGGCAAGCGGCCATCCGGTGGTTGCAGCGGTTGCGCTGGAGAACCTGAAGATCATCGAGGAACGCGACCTTGTGGGCAATGCAGCCACCATGGGCAAGCGCCTGCTCGACGGGCTCAACGCCCTCGCCGACCACCCGCTGGTGGGCGAAGTCCGCGGCGTCGGCCTCATCGCGGCAGTCGAGCTGGTGACCGACAAGGCTTCCAAGAAGGCGCTGGAAACCCCTGGCGCTCTTGGTGCGCTGGTCAACGCGCACCTGCAGGAAGCCGGCGTCATCAGCCGCGCAATGACGGACGCCATGGCTTTCTGCCCGCCGCTCATTATCACCGCCGCGGAGGTGGATGATCTTGTGGCCCGGTTCAAATCGGGTCTCGACAAGGCGATGGCAGCGCTCCCCAAGGAGGCGCTTCCCGCCTGACGAAGACCAAACACGCACACTGCATTCGAGACTGAACATCGGAAACAATCAAAAGCGGAGGACAAGATGCTCTCGAAATCGAAAATGCTCTGGCTATCCTGCACCCTGGCAGCGGCAACGGGACTTGGTTCCGTCGCCGCCGGCGCCCGTGATCTCACGGTCGTCTCCTGGGGCGGCACCTATCAGGACGCCCAGCGTGAAATCTACTTCAAGCCCTTCTCCGAAAAGCTCGGCAAGCCCGTGCTCGATGAGGCCTGGAACGGCGGCTTCGGCGTTCTCCAGGCCAAGGTGAAGGCCGGCGCACCCAATTGGGACGTGGTTCAGGTGGAAGCCGAGGAGCTTGAGCTCGGTTGCGGCGATGGCCTTTTTGAAACCATCGACTGGGACAAGCTCGGCGGCGAAGACAAGTTCATCGACAGCGCAGTCCATGAATGCGGCGTCGGCGCCATCGTCTGGTCGACGGCAATCGCTTACGACGCGGACAAGCTCTCCGAAGGTCCCAAATCCTGGGCCGATTTCTGGGACACCCAGAAATTCCCAGGCAAGCGCTCCCTGCGCAAGGGACCGAAATACACGCTTGAATTCGCGCTTCTGGCGGACGGCGTGAACGCCGACGAGGTATATGACGTGCTTTCCACGCCCGAAGGTGTGGACCGCGCCTTCAAGAAGCTGGACGAAATCCGCAACGATGTCGTCTGGTGGGAAGCGGGCGCCCAGCCTCTGCAGTTCCTTGCTTCGGGCGAGGTGGTGATGGCGTCCGCCTATAACGGCCGCATCACCGGCATCAACCGCAGCGAGGGCCGCAACTTCAAGGTTGTCTGGCCCGGCAGCATTTACGCCGTGGACAGCTGGGTCATTCTGAAGGATGCCGAAAACAAGGACGCGGGCATGGATTTCATCGCCTTCGCCAGCGAGCCGGAAAATCAGAAGAAGCTCCCCGAATTCGTGGCCTATGGTCTGCCGAACAAGGAAGCCGCGGGCATGGTGAGCGACGAATACAAGGCAGAGCTCCCGACCACCACGGAAAATCTGGAAGGCGCCATTTCGCTGGACGTCAACTTCTGGATCGACAATTCGGAAGCCCTGACCGAGCGCTTCAACGCCTGGCTCGCCCAGTAAAGCCCTTCTTGGACGCGCGGAGCCGCTTCGCGCGTCCGTCCCTTTCGGGCAATATAGAATAACAAACAAACGTACCAAGCCAGCCGGGGGAGAGGCTCTTGAGCGACTTGCGCATACGATTTGACCACGTCACGAAATGCTACGGCTCACTGTGCGTGGTGGATGACCTGGAACTGGACATCGCAAAGGGCGAGTTTGTCAGCCTGCTCGGCCCCTCCGGCTCCGGCAAAACCACCCTTCTCATGATGCTCGCGGGTTTTGAGAGCCCGACCAAGGGCCGTATCCTCGTTGACGGCGAGGTCATCGACAACACCCCCACCTACAAGCGCGACATGGGCGTTGTCTTCCAGAGTTATGCGCTCTTTCCCCACATGACGGTGGGAGACAACATTGCCTTCCCCCTGCAGATGCGCGGCATGGGAAAGGCCGAGATTGCCGAACGGGTGACGCGCGTCCTCGACATGGTCCAGCTGAGCGCCATGCGCGACCGCTGGCCGGCGCAGCTCTCCGGCGGCCAGCAGCAGCGCGTCGCGCTTGCCCGCGCCCTCGTCTTCGAGCCGCGGGTGGTGCTCATGGACGAACCGCTCGGCGCACTCGACAAGAATTTGCGTGAACAGATGCAGCTCGACATCCGCGCGCTCCACAACCGGCTTGGCCTGACCATCGTCTTCGTGACGCACGACCAGTCCGAGGCCCTGACCATGTCCGACAGGATTGCGGTCTTCAACAAGGGCAAGATCGAACAGATCGGCAGCCCGCGCGAGATCTACGATCATCCTCGCACGCGTTTCGTAGCCAATTTCATCGGCGAGACGAATTTGCTGGAGGGCATCGTGGACGGCGCAGCCGGCAGCGGCGTCCGGGTGAAGCTCCCGGACGGGCGGCACATCGCCGCCGCGGCCTCCGAAACGCTGGCCGATGGGCAGAACGTGCTCGTTTCAATCCGCCCCGAACGCATTCGGCTGGACGAGTTGCATGGCGGCACCAACCAGCTTGCGGCCCGCATCACCGACAGCGTCTATCAGGGCAACCATCTGCGCATTCAGCTCGATGAAGGCGCGCATAATTTCGTCGTCCATCTGGACCGCAAGGCGGCCCAGCATGAACCGGGCGCGGATGTCGTGGCGCGTTTCCAGCCCGACGATTGCTGGGTGATCCGCTCATGAGCGCCTCCACCGGCAGGGGAAGGTTCGCTGCGGTAGCGCTGATCGCGCCGCTTCTCGTTTTCATCGCCGTTTTCTTTATCTGGCCGCTCTTTACCGTGATGAGCCAGTCCGTCTCAGACACGGCCGTGCTGAACCTTTTGCCACGCACCGCGCAAGCCGCGAAGGGATGGGATCCTGAAAGCCCGCCGACCGTGGAGATGAAGCGAGCGCTTGCGGAGGATCTTCAGGCAGTGGAAGATCGCCAGGCGCTCGGCGACATGACACGCCGTCTGAACAGCGCCCAGCCGGGCTTCCGCACACTCATGTCACGCACGACGCGGGCACTGCGCAAGGACGATCTTCCCGATCTCGGCGAAGTGGACGAGCGCTGGAACCAGCCGGTTTTCTGGCAGGCCATCGTCGGCGCCCTCTCGCCCACCACAGACCGCTATCTTCTGGCAGCGGTCGATCTGGAACGCGATGTCTCCGGCAATATCGTCGCGATGCCCGAAGAGGCATCGGCAAACCGCACGATCATGCTGCGCACCTTCTGGGTCGCTGCCCTCGTCACGCTCTGCTGTCTGGCCATCGGTTTTCCCTATGCGATGCTGATCGCTTCCACCGAGGGCTGGAAGCGGCAGGCGCTGCTCGGCGCCGTTCTGCTCCCCCTGTGGACGTCGCTCCTCGTGCGTACGGCGGCCTGGTTCATCATTTTGCAGGATAACGGCCTCATCAACTGGATGCTGACCGGCCTCAACATCACCAGCGGTCCCATTCCACTGATCTTCAACCGCACCGGCGTCGTCATCGCGATGACCCATGTGCTTCTGCCGTTCATGGTATTGCCGATCTACAGCGTTCTTCTGTCGATCCCGGACAATCTGATGAAGGCCGCCTCGTCGCTCGGCGCCCATCCCATGCGCGCCTTCCTGCGCGTTCTTCTGCCGCTCAGTCTGCGCGGCATCGCCTCCGGCTCCCTGCTCGTCTTCATGACGGCCATCGGCTACTACATCACGCCGGCCCTGATCGGCGGCGCGGGCGACCAGATGATCAGTTCCGTCATCGCCTTCTACGCGACGGGATCGGCCAATTGGGGCATGGCCGGCGCATTGGGTGTGGTGCTGCTGGCAATCACCATTCTGCTCTATGCCGTCTATGGCCGTCTGTCCTCGGCCGAAGAAAGGAGGGGCTGAAATGTTCCAGGGTCTGCGTCTTGTCTTCGCTATCGCCGCTGTGACATTCCTGCTCGCCCCGCTTCTGGCGATCCTTCCGCTCGCCTTCACATCGAGCGTCTTCCTCACCTACCCGATCCCCGAATTCTCAATGCGCTGGTTCGATGTGCTGTTCACGGCCGCATCCTGGAAGCGGGCGATCCTGAACAGCCTGATCATCGGCACAGGCACCACGGTTCTCGCAACCGTACTCGGCACCATGGCCGCTGTGGGCCTGCGCAACTGGCGACTTCCCTTCAAGGGTACGGTGCGAACGCTTTTCCTGCTTCCAATGGTGGTTCCGGCCGTCGTGCTCGGCGTCGGTATGCAGGTGCTCTTCGTGCGGCTCGGCATCGCTTCGAGCTATGCCGGCGTCATCGTGGCCCATACCGTCGTCTCGATACCATTTGTGGTGGTGAGCGTGATCGGTGCGCTCGGCGGCATCGATAGACGCGTGGAACTGGCCGCCAGCAGCCTCGGCGCCTCTCCGCTCACCGTATTCCGCAAGGTCACCCTGCCGCTTGCAATGCCCGGCATCCTGTCCGGAGCCGTGCTCGCCTTTGCCACCTCGTTGGACGAGGTGGTGCTCACGCTCTTTGTGGCAGGCCCCAATCAGCGCACGCTTGCACGGCAGATGTTTGCCACGATCCGCGAAAACATCAGCCCGGCCATTGCCGCGGCAGCCTTCCTGTTCATTGTGGGAACGATCCTTCTTGCAGCCATTGGCCTGATCGTTCGCAAACAGATCGCGGTTCGTCGCGGCCTTCAGAAAACGGAGGTCTGAGCCGTTCGGTCGAGCGTCCTCCAAGGCAATTGCCCCGAGGCTGCTCGATCGCCGGAGGAGAAGCTCCACCGGCTTTCCAGGAATGAATCATAGCCCCACGGCCCTGCGGGGAGTACAATAAGCCGTCTTCTTGAAGCAAAGCGCAGCCGGCGGGATCATCCGGCATCCGCATGGATGCTGGGACCAGGAAGGCGAAGCGGTTCAGCCTGGCCGGAAACTCTGAACCACCCCACGGGAGGCAAGCCAATGAGTTTCGACAGAGAGTTGATCTCAAACGGAAACCCGATGGAAGCCATTGTCGGTTTCAGCCGCGCGGTCCGGGTCGGCCCGTTCATATCGATCGGCGGCACCGCCCCCGTCGGAGCGGATGGCAAGACCGTTGGTGTCGGGGATGTCGCGGCTCAGACCCGCCAGTGCATCGAGATCATCAAGGCCGCGCTCGAGCAGGCTGGCTCCGGTCTGAGCGATGTTGTGCGTACCCGTGTGATCCTCACCGACATCGAGAACTGGAAAGCAGCCATCGACGTGCGGAAGGAATATTTCAGGGACATCCGGCCTGTGGATACCATCATGGCCGTCGACCGTTTCGTAAACCCGGAATGGCTGGTGGAAATCGAAGCCGACGCGATTATCTCTGGATGGCAAGGATAAATCCTCGGCCCAATGTTTCCAGAGGCTTATTCATCGACCGGCGGGATCCGCGGGAATATTGTTATAGTCTATCACGCCACCTCGTGCGTGACATTCCCTCAAACTCTCTGTATAAACAATTACGGAAAAGAAAAGAACTAAAAGACTTTCTAAACACCTCCGGTGCACAACCACGGCAATTGATTCCCAGGCGTGCTCTCTAAACGTCAGGATTGGCCCGTGAGCGATATTCGACCGCTGGATTTGCAGGATGTTCCACACGTTGCGTCCATGTTCATGCGCGTTCTGCGCAAGGAGTCCGGCCCCCCGTCGTCCGGGCTCGTCGATTATCTTAGCCGTATTTTCCTGGAGCCACCCGGCCATGATCCGGAGATCGTCTCGCAGGTTCATGTCCGCGATGACGGCTCGGTTTCTGGATTCATCGGCGTCATTCCCCTGGCCCTGACACTTGAGGATCGCCCGCTGCGCGCGGCAATCGCCAGCACCTATATGGTTGAAGACCACGAAAACGATCCGTTTGCCGGCGCCCGCCTCCTGCGCCGCTTCCTGGCGGGACCTCAGGATATTTCCCTCACCGAAACGGCCAACGACATTTCCACCGCCATGTGGCGGAAGATGCGCGGCACGGTGTTGTCCGATTACAGCCTGGAATGGCTGCGCGTCATCCGCCCGGCCGCATTCATGATAGAGGCGGCGGCCAGGGCGACACGCATCGCCCGCCTGGCATCACCGCTTGCCCGCCCCTTCGACGCCTTGATCCGGCGCAGCCCCGATGAGGCCGCCTGGTCGCATCTCTCGCCAGCGGTTCACGGGAACCGTCTGTTGCCCGGAGCCGACATAGACGACGACGAAGCAGCCTGGCTTCTCCGGCATTTTTCATCCGACTTTCCCATGCGCCCCGCATGGAAGGAGGAGGATCTCGCAGCGATGGTGGCTCATTCGCACAGCAAGCCGAATTACGGATCGATGGTACGCCGCAAGGTGTCGAGCCGCTCGGGCTCTCCGGTGGGCATGTTCCTTTACTATGGAGACAAGGCCCGTATCGGCCGTACGATCCAGATACTGGCTGCTCCGGGCCATGAGGGCGCGGTGATCGACGCCATGCTTGCCGATGCCGACCAGCGCGGTCTGGCGGCCTTGCGCGGTCGCACCCAGCCAGCGCTTCTGAACGCGATGCTTGGCCGTCGTTTCAGTTTCGTTCATTCGGCGTCCAGTATCGTCCACGCGCGGGATGCGTCGCTGGTGACGCCCTTTCGCTCGGGCCAGGCATTTTTCAACGGCTTCGCGGGTGAATCATGGACCCGCCTGATCGGCGGGCGTTTCGACTGAGGTAAGGTCGGAATTTCGGGGGGAAGACGATAATGTGCGCGATCGCTGGCTTCTTCGGTGAAGGATTGTCACCCCGTGAGGCGAACAGCCTCCTCAAATCCATGGCTGACGCGCTCGCCCATCGCGGTCCGGATGCAGAAGGCGTCTTCACGGGCAATGGCATCGGTCTCGCCCATCGGCGGCTGGCCATTGTCGGCCTGTCGGACGGCCTCCAGCCCATGCGGAGCGCCGATGGCGATCTTTGTCTCAGCTACAACGGAGAAATCTTCAACCATCTTGAATTACGCACTGAGCTGGAAAGCAGGGGACATCGTTTCCGCACCGGTAGCGACACGGAGGTGATCCTCCATCTTTACGATGAGATGGGGCCGGCCTGCGTGGAAAAACTGAACGGCGATTTTGCCTTCGCGCTTTGGGACAGTCGCCGCCGCCGACTGATGCTGGCGCGCGACCGCATGGGGGTCCGCCCCCTTTATCACACGCGCCATGAAGGCCGTTTCTATTTCGCCTCCGAGGTGAAGGGGCTTCTGGCGGTACAGGGCATTGAAGCCAAGCTCGATCCGATCGCGCTCGACCAGATATTTACCTTCTGGGCTCCCCTTGCCCCGCGCACCGCCTTCGAGGGCATCGAGGAATTACCTCCGGCCCATATCATGCTTGTCGAGGAAGGGCGCTTTGAAATCCGGCCCTATTGGCGTCTCGAATTCGGATTAGGCGCACACACTGTCCCGAACGGGGAAAGCACGGAAGAAATGCGCGCCTTACTTTCCGATGCGACCCGCATCCGTCTGCGGGCCGATGTCGAGGTGGGCGCCTATCTTTCAGGCGGCCTTGATTCCGCGTTGATCACAACGCTTGCGGCCCCCCTCGCACCTGCGGGGTTGCGCAGCTTCGGCATAGGCTTCGATGACGAGGAATATGACGAGACACCGTTCCAGAACATTATGGCGTCAAGGCTCGGCACCCGCCATGAGCACCTTGTCTGCGGGCAGGATGAAATCGCCTCAGCATTTGCCGACACCCTGTACCATACGGAACAACCGGTGCTGCGCACTGCGCCTGCGCCCCTTTACCTCCTGTCCCGCTTCACGCGCAGCAAGGGCATCAAGGCCGTGCTTTCCGGTGAAGGCGCCGACGAAATATTCGCGGGATACGATATTTTTCGGGAAGCGCGCATCCGCAGGTTCTGTGCCCGCCAGCCTGCTTCCCGCTTACGCCCGCATCTGTTTCGCCGCATCTACCCCTATCTGACAACGCTGCAAAAGCAGACGCCTGATTATCTCGGCGCTTTTTTCGGCATCGGTGCGGATAGCCCAGAGGATCCACTCTTCTCGCATCGGCCGCGCATGCGCGCGACTGTGGGCGCCAAGCTGTTTTTCGGCGAAGCGTTGCGCGAACGCCTGAAAGGGTATGACGCGGCCGACGAAATGGCCTCTCTCTTGCCGGCCGAATTCGCCCGATGGCACCCGTTGGAACAGGCCCAGTATCTGGAAACCCGCTTCCTCATGCCGGGTTACATTCTGTCCTGCCAGGGAGATCGCGTCGCCATGGCCCACGGGATCGAAACCCGCTACCCCTTTCTCGACCACCGGCTGGTGGAAGCGGCAGCCCGCCTCCCACCGGAGAGCAAGCTGCGTGGACTGCGGGAAAAACATGTATTGCGCGAGGCGGCGCGGGATTTGCTGCCGCGCGAGATCGCCAACCGCGCCAAACAACCATACCGCGCGCCTGAAAGCGTCGTTTTTTCCGGTGAAGCCGGCGCCCATGTCCGCACGCTTCTTTCGGAACGGTCGATCGGAGAAAACGGTCTTTTCAACCCGCGCGCCACCGCAAAACTTCTGGAGAAAAGCCAGCGCTCCCCGCTCGCCGGCTTCCGGGACAACGCCGCATTCGTCGGCATATTATCGACCGAGATCTGGCACAGGCACTTCACCCATAAGACCATGCCGACAGCCGCGCCCCTGGCTGTCTGACAGTTCGTTTCAGAGGGAAACCCATGTCTTCTTCAATCAAGACGGAAATCCGCGTCTTCATCATCGAGAATTTTCTTTTCGGTGATGAAGGTCAGGCGCCCGACGACGAGGTGTCGCTGATCGAGAACGATATCGTCGATTCCACTGGCATTCTCGAACTCGTCGCTTATCTGGAAGAGCATTTCGGGATCGCGATTGCCGACCCCGAAATCGTTCCGGAAAACTTCGACACCATTGCACGGCTCACCGCTTTTACCGACGGCAAGCTCCGGCACGGGTTGGCCGCCAAGGCGTCCTGACCGATGCGGATAGAGCAAACGCTGGCCGAAACCGCTCGCCTGCGGCCGGGCGCAACCGCCATCGTGGATGGCGACACACGCCTGACCTACCGCGACCTCGATCATCTTTCGAGCACGCTGGCCGCAGCGCTGCAACAGCGCGGCATCGCACCTGGCGACCGGGTTGTGCTGTTTCTCGATAATGGCTGGCGCACCGCTCTCGCCATCTTCGCTGCCCTGAAAGCCGGCGCGGTCGTCTGTCCGGTCAACCCTTCGGTCAAAAGCGCGGGGCTGAAACATATCGTCGCCGATTGCAAACCGCACACGCTGATTTGCAAAGGCAGGCATGTGCAGCTTGTCGAAACTACCATCCAAACTGCCTTCCCGCCTTGTTGCATCGTGAGCGATGGGGAAGGGACCGATAACGTCGAAGGCCTTTCAGAGCTTCTCGCGGTCGAGCATGCCCCTCACCCCATTCCCGGCGACGCGCACGCGCTGGCGTTCATTCTCTACACATCCGGCTCAACCGGCCAGGCGAAGGGTGTGATGATGAGCCACGCCAATGTCGACGCCGCCTCGCGCATGATCGCGGACTATCTGGAAAGCACCGACACGGATGTGATCCTGAGCGCGTTGCCGCTCACATTCACCTATGGTCTCTATCAATTGCTGGTGACGATCCGCACCGGCGGTTGCCTCGTGCTGGAAAGGAACTTTGCGTTTCCCCATGCACTCCTTGAAAAAGCGCGGCGCGAAGAGGTAACCGGCCTGCCGCTGGTTCCCACTACGGCGGCCATGCTTCTTCAGATGCAGGGAAACCCCGCAACCAGCCTGCCGCAGTTGCGTTACATCACCAATGCCGCGTCAGCGCTGCCGGCGACGCATATCAAGGCATTGCGCAGACTTTTTCCGCAAGCGCGCCTGTTTTCCATGTACGGCCTCACCGAATGCGCGCGCGCGACCTATCTTCCCCCCGAAGAGATCGACCGGCGGCCCGATTCCGTCGGCAAGGCATTGCCCGGAACACAGGCTTTCGTCATCGACGACAACGGGCACCCCGCTTCCCCCGGCGCCACAGGCGAACTCGTGGTCCGGGGACCGCATGTGATGAAAGGCTACTGGAACGCTCCGGAAGCAACCGAGCTGGCATTGCGCGCCTTGCCGGACGGCGAAGGCAAGGTTCTCCATACGGGCGATCTCTTCTTTGCCGACGAGGACGGTTTCCTCCACTTCGTCGCGCGCCGTGACGACATCGTGAAGATAGGTGGCGAAAAAGTCGCTCCGAAAGCGGTCGAAACCTTTCTCGCCGGGCTTCCCGGCATCGGCGAAGCGCTGGTCTATGCAGTGCCCGACCCGCTTCTCGGGCACAGGCTGGAAGCGCTGGTGGTGCCGACCGACCACACCCTGTCCGTCAACGGTCTCTTACGACATTGCGCCAGACATTTCCCCGACGCGATGGTGCCCAAAGGCATCGGATTTCGAAAGGAATTGCCCAGGACGGCGAGCGGAAAGCCCAGCCGGCGTCTTGCGGCCATGGAGGCAATGCAACGATCATGACCGCCAGAAGCCAACCCTTGTCAGCCGACACCCTGAAACTGGACGCGGCAGCCGAAACCGAACGCATCATCCACTGGATGCGCGCGGAATTGCGCAACGGCCTGCGCAAACGGGGCCTCGTACTTGGGCTTTCGGGGGGTATCGATTCCAGTGTTTGCGCGGCCCTCGCCACCCGAGCCGTCGGGCCCGAGCGGGTTTTCTGCCTTTACATGCCCGAACGCGATTCCGATCCCGAAAGTCTCCGGCTCGGGCAGGACGTCGCTTCCACGCTCGGCCTTTCGGGAGAGATTGAGGATATCGGCCCGATGCTCGACGCCATGGGCTGCTACGAGCGGCGCGATGCCTTCATCCGTCAGGTGGTTCCCGACTATGGCGAGGGTTGGACCTCCAAGATCGTGATCGACAACGCGCTCACCACCAAGGCCTACAACATTTCCTCGCTGGTCGTCCGCCGCCCGGACAGGCAGATCGAGAAGCACCGCCTTCCGCCGGATGTCTATCTGGGCATCGTGGCAGCCACGAACATGAAACAGCGCACCCGCAAGCAGATCGAATACTATCATGCCGACCGGCTGAATTTCGCTGTTCTGGGCACCCCCAATCGATTGGAATACGATCAGGGCTTCTTCGTGAAGAATGGCGACGGGGCGGCCGACATCAAGCCGATTGCTCATCTCTACAAGTCGCAGGTCTACCAGCTGGCCGAGTATCTGGGCATACCCTGCTCTGTTCGCTGCCGCACACCCACGACCGACACCTATTCCTTGCCGCAGACCCAGGAAGAATTCTATTTCGCGCTGCCCTATCGCGAGATGGATCTGTGCCTCTACGGCCTCAACAACGGCATTCCGGCAGCGGAAGTCGCCTCCGCCTGCCGGCTGAGCGAACGTCAGGTAGGGCTGGTGTGGCGCGACATCACCGCAAAGCGCAAGGTTGCCCGTTATCTGCAGCTTCCCCCGCTTCTGATCGAGGAAGAACCGGAGTGAAGCGACTTGTCAGGCGCATGAAAAACACTCACGCGCCTGCCCCGATGATTGTGCCTAAGCTCCACCTCAGTTGCCGCTCGCTCATATATTGGAGGTGACAATGCAGGCTCCCGTCATAATTCTTCCCGGCATCGGCGGTTCAGGCGTCGAGCACTGGCAAAGCCATTGGGAAGAACAGGATCCGTCGATGACGCGCTTCGGCCCTGCCATCTGGGATCAACCGGACCTCGACCAATGGATCGTTGCACTCGATGAAGCCGTCGCGGAAGCTGGCGAACCGCCTCTTCTGGTTGCGCACAGCCTTGCCTGCCTGCTCGTCGCCCATTGGGCGCGGCGAAGCGCGCAGAAGCCGCTTGGCGCATTTCTGGTTTCGGTTCCCGATGCAGACGGAAAAGCCTTTCCACCGCAGGCCGTCTCCTTCCGCGATCCCCCCATGCGTTCCCTTGGATTTCCCGCGCTGATCGTGGCGAGCACCGACGATCCGTATGGTACCCTGGACCACGCGACATCCTGTGCCGTCGCCTGGGATGCCGGGCTGGTGGTGGCCGGCGCGCTCGGCCACATCAACGGCGCCAGCCGCCTCGGGCATTGGCCGCAGGGCATGGCTCTGTTTTCCGCTTTCCGGGCAGGGGCGGGAGGGTAGCGGAATCAGGCTGCGTAAGGGCAGGCCCGGCGGCGGGTGGAAGCCTCGAACATTTCCATCAGCTTGCCGGTCACCTCTCCGACAGGCCAGCGCATCACCCGCTCGGACAGGGAGAGTTCGACCACCGGCAGAACCTCCACGGACGTTCCCGTGACAAAAACCTCATCCGCCGCGGCCAGCATGCCGAGAGGCACGGTCGCCTCCTCGACCTTGAGCCCCAGGCGACGCGCAAGATCGAAGACATGGTGTTTCGTAATGCTGTCGAGAAAACAGTCCGGCCTGGGGGAAACCAGCGTATCGCCGGCCAGAAACACGATGTTGGTCGCCGTGGTCTCGGCCACATTGCCCTGTGCATCCAGCATAAGCGCGTCATCATAGCCGCCCTCGGCGATCGCGTGGCGGGCGAGCGTCCCGATCATGTAGAGACCTGAGCATTTCGAGGCCGTGGGCGCGGTCTCGGGCGAAGGACGGCGCCAGTCGGCGAGGCGCATGCGCAAACCGGTCCTGCCCTTGCCTTGGCTCGCCGGTGTCGGCCAGTCCCAGGCAGCGATCGCCACATGGATACGCGCATCCGGCGCCGCCACAGAAACGCTTTCGGCACCGCGCCAGGCAAGCGGACGGATGTAGCAATCCTGGAGTTCGTTTGCCCACAACACGGCTTCGGTCGCCTTCATCAGCTCCGTCTTCGTCCAGGGAAGCGCAAACCCCAATATCTCCGCCGAACGCGCGAAGCGGTCATAATGCGCACCGCCCAGGAAGACATCCCGGTCATAGGCGCGAATGCCCTCGAAAATGGCTCCCCCCATATGCAGCGCATGGGTCAGGACATGCAGTTCCGCCTCGCGCCACGGAACCAGGGCCCCATCCAGCCAGATGAAACCGTCACGATCCGCAAAATTCATCATCATTCCACCTTTCGGCGTCGTTGCTTCGCAAAAGCTGACGGCAAACGGAACCTCAAGGCCAGTGAGCACTTCTCACCGGCCGGTGAGTTTTCATCACCGCTCCGCGAAACTGGCCCATTCCGGCAGGTCAAAGAGAAATGCTAGAAAGGAAGCATGGACAGCCAGACACCGATATCCATGCGCCTTTCCGTCCCGCTCAACGCGTTGCGCGCCTTCGAGGCAGCCGCCCGGCATCTGTCGGTCAAGGAAGCGGCACTGGAACTCAGCGTTACGGCCTCCGCCGTGAGCCACCAGCTTCGTATCCTGGAAGACAGTCTCGGGCTCGAACTGATGCGCCGCAACGGCGCGCGCCTCGAACTCACGGAGACGGGGCAAATGCTGGCGCCGGAGCTCACGGCGGGGTTCAGCCGCATCGTCCAGGCCGTCGAGAACCTGCGCCAGGACCGCACGAGCGGCCCCCTGCGCCTGTCCATGCTGCCGACATTCGCCGTGCACTGGCTTTCGCCTCGTTTGATTTCCTACCCGTTCGACAGGGCAGGTTTCGAGCTTCTGATTTCCACGACGCAGGCCCCCGTCGACCTTGCCGCCGGCGTCGCCGATGCCGCCATACGTCATGGAAAAGGGGATTGGCCCGGCCTGATCTCCGATCTGCTGTTCGACGAGACCGTTACACTGCTTGCCCCCCCTCGCCTCACCGAGGGCGGCGAGACAGCGTTGCGCAAACTGCTGGGCGAAACCAATCTCTTTCTCTCTCAGCACCGGCGCGAGGCCTTCGAGGACTGGAATGCGACCCTGCCCGGTGGACCGGTCAGGCCGGCCGCCATCACGATTGTCGATTCGGCGGGGCTTGCTCTCAAGGCAGCAATCGACGGCGCCGGAATCACCCTTGCGGGGGCGGAAATCGCCGGCGCAGATATTGAAGCAGGCCGCTTGGCTCCGCTCTTCGATCACCGCGTTGCAGGCGGAGGATACTATCTGGTCTATCCGCGCGCACTCGAACGGGACCGCCGGATCAAGAATCTGCGCCAATGGCTGATTTCGGCGACCCCAGGGCGGACCCGCTAAGGCGTCTGTGCGAGGAACAGAGCGATGAAACGGGCTTTCCTCAGGCGCTTTGGCGTTTTGCCAGCAGGGAAGAACCGGGAAAGCGCAGCAGCATTCCAAACAGATCGCGAGGCTCGTCGGGATCGGCCAGAAGATCGAGATCGACATAGTGCGACGTGCCCGAAAGCTTGTCGCGCACATAGCGCAGCGCAGAGAAATCCTCCGTGGCAAAGCCCACGGAATCGAACAGCGTTATCTGCCCTTTTTCGCGGCGTCCCACGGCCCTGCCCGCGATCACCCGCCACAACTCCTCGACCGGATGCCCGGCATCGAGCTGCTGGATTTCTCCCTCCACGCGGGTCTGCGGTGGATACTCCACGAAAATATCCGACCGCAGGAGAATGTCCCGATGCAATTCGGTCTTGCCAGGGCAATCCCCGCCCACCGCGTTGATGTGCACTCCTGCCCCCACCATGTTGTCGGTCAGGATCGTCGCATATTGCTTGTCTGCCGTGACGGTGGTGATGATCTCAGCTCCTTCCACCGCTTCCTGGCCGCTCGCGCATGCAACGATCTCGAACCCCAGACCGGCAAGGTTACGCTGGCACTTTTCGGTCGCGCCCCGGTCGATGTCGAAAAGCCTTAACCGGTCGACGCCCAGCAGGGCCTTGAACGCCATCGCCTGGAATTCGGCTTGCGCGCCATTGCCGATGATCGCCATGCTGCGCGCGCCTTTCGGCGCCAGATATCTGGCCGCCAGCGCCGATGTGGCAGCCGTGCGCAAGGCCGTCAGAATGGTCATTTCCGATATCAGCAGGGGGTAACCCGTCTCGACATCCGCATACACCCCGAAGGCCGTAACGGTCTGACGGCCATCGCGCGTGTTCTTGGGATGGCCGTTCACATACTTGAAGCCGTAATGCCTTCCATCGCTGGTGGGCATCAGTTCGATAACCCCTTCACGGCTGTGCGAGGCGACCCGCGGCGTCTTGTCGAAATCCTCCCAGCGGCGGAAATCCTCCTCGATATAGGCCGCGAGTTCCTTGAGAAATCGCTCCACGCCGATTTCCAGAACCAGCTCCATCATGTGATGGACGCTGACGAAGGGAACGAGATTGAGGTGACGGTCGGCGATGGGGACGGTAGGCATGGTTCAGTGGCTCCTTGTCGGGCGATCCATGATGCGGCGGCCCATCAGACTTGCAGTGAGGTCGACGAGAAGGATCGCGGTGCGCCCGCGCTCGTCCAGAAAGGGATTGAGCTCGACGAGATCGAGACTGGTAACGAGCCCGCTGTCATGCAGCATTTCCATGGCGAGATGCGCCTCTCGAAAAGTCGCGCCTCCAGGCACCGTCGTACCGACGGCCGGCGCGATGGACGGGTCCAGGAAATCCACGTCGAGGCTCACATGCAGCATGCCGTTCTGTTCGCTCACGCGTTCGAGAAAGGCTCGCAGAAGCGGCGCGATGCCATGTTCGTCGATGGCCCGCATATCGTGCACGCTCACACCCGCCTCATTCAGCGCTCGCCGCTCCGCGGGGTCGACACTGCGCAGGCCAAGCGTGCAGATGCGCGCCGGATCGACCGGAACGGCAAGCTCGGGAAAATACCCCTCGAACCCCGCCTGCCCCGCCGCATAGGCAAGCGGCACACCGTGAAGATTGCCGCTGGAGCTCGTCTCCAGCGTGTGAAAGTCCGGATGCGCGTCGAGCCATAGCACGAAGAGCGGGCGCCCTTGCTCTGCCGCCCGGCGCGCCACGCCCGAAACCGAACCGGCCGAAATACTGTGGTCCCCCCCCAGAAAGATCGGCATGGCGTCGGCGCTTGCCATATAGGCAGCTTCGGCAATCGCCTGCGTCCAGGCGCAAATCTCCGGCAAGGCCTTGAGCGCGGCATTGCCATGGGTAAGCCCGTGCCGCGCCTGCGCTGGCGCCACCGTTCCCATGTCTGTGACTTGATGACCAAGTTCCGACAGCGCCACGCCCAGCCCGGCCGCCCGCAGGGCATTTGGCCCCATGTCGCATCCCATACGTCCGGCGCCATCCTGAACCGGTGCGCCAACCAACCGGCAATGCATTCACTCACCCTCGATTGCTTCGTCTCAAGTTCAGCGCAAAGCTCTGGCGAAATGAACAAACCAATTTGCCAATATTGCAAATTTTATCTATCGTTTTGGTATATCAATGGAACAAAATGATCGATGGATCTGTTCGACGAAAAGCTCATCACGCTTCTGCGCCACGATGGCCGGCGTGGCATCTCCGATCTGGCGATGGATCTCGGTGTCTCGCGCGCGACCGTTCGCAATCGCATGGCGAAGCTGGAACAGACCGGGGCGATCCTCGGCTACACCGTGATCCTGCGCGCCGACGCCGTGGACTCGCCCGTGCGCGGCATCATGATGGTGGAGATCGAGGGCCGCGTGGCCGACCGCGTCGTGCATGCACTGAGTGGCTTTGCCGAGGTTTCAGCGATCCACACCACCAACGGGCGCTGGGACATCATCGTTGAGCTGGGAGCATCGACCCTGACGGATCTCGATGCCGTGCTGCGCCGCATCCGGCTGATCCCCGGCATCACGGGCAGCGAGACGAGCCTACTTCTGGCCACCCCGCACAGCACACGCGCACGCCTTTCCGGAACCTCTAAATAAAAAACGCCAGGGCGTGGCCGCCCCGGCGTTTTCCAAAATTCTTTGAAAGATACCTCAGAGGGACTGGGTGACGAACTTCGTCGAGAGATAAGCCTCGATTGCTTCGGAGCCGCCTTCGGTGCCGTGACCTGAATCCTTGATGCCGCCGAAGGGCACTTCCGGCAGGGCCAGACCATTGTGATTGATGGTCGTCATACCCGCCTCGATCCGCAGGCCGAGATGCTGCGCCGTTTCGCCGGAACCGGTGAAGGCATAGCTGGCAAGGCCGAACGGCAGACGGTTGGCCTCTTCGATCACCTCATCGAGCGTCGAGAAGCGGCTGAAGACTGCAATCGGGCCGAACGGTTCTTCATTCATGAGGCGCGCGGTCTTCGGCACATTGGCAATGACCGTGGGTTCGAAGAAGTTGCCCTTGTTGCCAATGCGGCGGCCACCGGTCTTGACCTCCGCGCCGGCCGAAACCGCATCGGCGATCAGATCCTCCAGTGCGGTGATACGGCGCTCATTGGCGAGCGGGCCCATCTGCGTACCATCCTCGAGGCCGTTGCCGACCTTGATGTTCTTGGCAATCTCGGTGAAGGCGGAGACGAACTTGTCGTGCACCCCGTCCTGGATCAGGAAGCGGGTCGGTGAAACGCAGACCTGACCGGCATTGCGGAACTTCGACGCCGACAGAACCTTCACCGCCTTGTCCAGATCGGCATCGTCGAAGACGATAGCCGGTGCATGGCCGCCGAGTTCCATCGTGGCGAGCTTCATGTGCTGGCCTGCCAGGGCCGCCAGATGCTTGCCCACCGGCGTGGAACCGGTGAAGGAAATCTTGCGGATAACGGGATGCGCGATCAGATATTCCGAGATTTCAGCCGGCACGCCATAGACCAGATTGACGACACCTGCCGGCATGCCCGCATCGACGAATGAGCGGATAAGCTCGGCCGGAGAGGCCGGCGTTTCCTCGGGCGCTTTCACGATGATGGAGCAACCGGCAGCGACCGCAGCCGAAAGCTTGCGCACCACCTGGTTGATCGGAAAGTTCCACGGGGTGAATGCGGCGACCGGGCCCACCGGAAGCTTGATGGCCATCTGCATGACGCCCGGCGCGCGCGCCGGAATGATCTGGCCATAGGTGCGACGGGCCTCTTCGGAGAACCAGTCGATGACGTCGGCTGCCGCCATCGTTTCCATCTTGGCTTCGGCAAGCGGCTTGCCCTGCTCGCGCGTCATGATGCTGGCGATGGTATCGGCCCGCTCACGCATGAGATTGGCGGCCTTGCGCATGATCTTGTAGCGCTCGAATGCCGGCGTCTGGCTCCAGATCTTGAAGCCCTTTTCAACAGCGGCCACGGCAGCTTCCAGATCCTTGCGCGTTGCGTGAGCAACCTCGCCTATCTTGTCTCCGGTTGCCGGATCGACCACGTCGATGGACTTGCCCTCGACGCCGTCGCGCCACTCACCGTCGATCAGAAGCTTCGTTGATGGATAGTTGCCGCTCATGCTGGTCACGGTTTGGCCTCCTGTTCAATCTGTTCGTATGAAGTGCTGATTTCCGGCGGAAAAGCCGGGCGCTGACCCGTGTCAGAATGCAGGTAAGCCCCCGGCCTCCACAGCGCAAGTGTGGAATGGGAAATAGAGAAAACATAATAATTGCGAATTTTCGATTGCATTTTTTTGCAATTGTGTTTTCCTGCTCCCCGCAGCTCTCTCAGGGTTCCCCCAAGGGCTCCCCATTCAACGGAAGGAAACCGTTATGACCAGCAATGTCGGAGGTATCGACCGGGTTCTGCGCATCGTCGTCGGCCTCGTTCTCCTGTCCCTGATCTTCGTTCTGGAAGGCAATGCCCGCTGGTGGGGCCTGATCGGCATCGTGCCTCTGGCGACGGGCCTCATGTCGTCCTGCCCGCTTTACTCGCTCGTCGGCATCAACACCTGCCCGCTCAGGAAGAAAAGCTGAAACGGCAACCGATGAAGCAGCTTCTTTCCTGCGAGACGGTCGGGATGAAGGCCCATGTGGACGAGGCCTCCGGCTTCCTGAAGAAACTGTCCAATCCGGACAGACTCCTCATCTGCTGCGCGCTCACCGACGGCGAACGTTCGGTGAGCCAGCTTGAGGAATTGCTGGAAATTCGCCAGCCCGGCCTGTCTCAACAATTGAGCGCACTGCGTTCGGCCGCGCTTATCGCCGGACGAAAGGAAGGCAAGCAGGTTTATTACCGGCTTGCCGATCCGCGCATCCGCACTTTCATCGCCACGATGCATCACCTGTTCTGCGGACAGGAGGTCGAGGCGGCAGCCCTTACCGGCAACTGAGCCTGCCCGACCGCCACACCCCTCAGGCCGGACATCGCTCCGGCAAGAATTGCTTTGGAGAACACCATGTCCGAACCGATCCCCTTCAACGCCGACCTCTCGGTCGCCCCCGAGGTCGTGCCCTTCTTCGACGAAGCAACCAATACCATCAGCTACATCGTGCGCGATCCGGCCACGAATGCCTGCGCCGTGGTCGATTCCGTCATGGACATCGACTATGCGGCAGGCCGCATCACCCATGACGGAGCCGACAGGATCGTCGCCCATATCCGCGAACAGGGCTGGACGCTCGAATGGCTGATCGAGACCCATGTCCATGCAGACCACCTCTCGGCCGCCCCTTATATCCAGCAGCAGTTAGGCGGCAAGCTCGGCATCGGTGAAAACATCACCATCGTTCAGGACACATTCGGCAAGATCTTCAACGAAGGAACCGAGTTCCAGCGCGATGGCTCGCAGTTCGACCGCCTGTTCGTCGACGGCGACACCTATCAGATCGGCACGATGACCGGCCATGTGATGCACACCCCCGGCCACACGCCGGCCTGTATGACCCACGTCATCGGCGATGCCGCGTTCGTGGGCGACACACTCTTCATGCCCGATGGCGGATCGGCCCGCGCCGACTTCCCCGGCGGCGACGCCCGCACGCTGTATCGCTCCATACAGCGTGTGCTTTCCCTGCCCGGCGACATGCGTCTTTTCATGTGCCACGACTACGGCCCGAACGGCCGCGACATCCTGTGGGAAACCAGCGTTGCGGACGAAAAGCAGCATAATATCCATGTCGGGCATGGCACGAGCGAAGACGAGTTCGTCGCCATGCGCGAGGCGCGCGACGCCACTCTTTCCATGCCCAAGCTCATCATTCCGTCTCTTCAGGTGAACATGCGCGCCGGTCGGATGCCCCCCAAGGACAAGGATGGCAAGACCTTCCTCAAAGTGCCCATCAACACGCTCTGACCGCCGCAACCGAGTGACGAGACCCGCGCCATGAACGGCCTTGCCCGATATTTTCCCATTCTCGACTGGGGCCGGAACTATGATCGCTCCGTTCTGACAAGCGATCTCGTGGCCGCGGTGATCGTGACGATCATGCTCATCCCGCAATCGCTGGCCTATGCGATGCTGGCCGGCCTGCCGCCGCAGATCGGCCTTTACGCCTCCATCCTGCCGCTTGCCGCCTATGCACTGTTCGGGACGAGCCGCACGCTTGCCGTCGGTCCCGTGGCCGTGGTGTCTTTGATGACCGCTTCGGCGGTGGGGCAGATAGCCCAGCAGGGCACCGCCGACTACCTGACCGCAGCCATCCTTCTGGCCCTTCTGTCGGGCGGCATGCTTATGCTGATGGGCGTGTTCCGGCTGGGCTTCCTGGCGAATTTTCTCAGCCATCCGGTGATTTCCGGCTTCATCACGGCTTCGGGCCTGCTGATTGCCTCCAGTCAGCTCAAGCACATATTCGGTCTGTCAGTGGGCGGCGACACCCTGCCCGCCATTCTGGGCGGGCTGGCCCTCGGGATCGGCGAAACCAATCCGATCACACTTGCCATCGGCACCGGGGCCATCCTGTTCCTGTATCTCGCGCGCACCAGGCTCAAAGGCATGCTGGCCGCGATGGGCCTCGCATCCCGGCCCGCCGACATTCTCACAAAGGCCGCTCCCATTCTGGCCGTGGCGGTTACAATTCTCCTGGCGAATGCCTTCGATCTCGGCGCCCATGGTGTCCGACTGGTGGGAGACATTCCCCGTGGCCTCCCTGTACCGGGTCTGCCCTCGATCTCGCTCGATCTTGTCGCGACGCTGGCGGCGCCCGCCTTTCTGATCAGCGTCATCGGCTTCGTGGAGTCTGTTTCGGTTGCCCAGACCCTCGCTTCGAAGCGCCGCCAGCGCATCGTTCCCGATCAGGAACTGATCGGCCTCGGCGCCGCCAACATCGCTTCCGGTATTTCCTCGGGCTATCCGGTAACCGGCGGCTTCGCACGCTCGGTCGTCAATTTCGACGCGGGCGCAGAAACGCCGGCGGCTGGCTTCTTCACCGCCATCGGGATCGCACTCGCCACTCTCTTCCTGACCCCGCTCCTGACCGACCTGCCCCAGGCAACACTCGCCGCCACGATCATCGTTGCCGTCCTCTCGTTGGTCGACCTGAAGGCCATCGCGCGCGTCTACGAATATTCGCGAGCGGATTTCGCCGCCATGGCCGCGACAATCCTCGTCACCCTTTTATGGGGCGTGGAACCCGGCGTCGTCTCGGGCGTGCTGCTGTCTCTTTCGTTGTTTCTCTACCGCACGAGCAAGCCTCACATGGCCGTCGTGGGCCAGGTGCCGGGCACGGAGCATTTCCGCAACATCGATCGCCACAGCGTCATAACGGATCCCTCGACCCTCTCCATACGCGTCGACGAGAGCCTTTACTTCGCCAACAGCCGATACCTCGAGGATCGCGTCGCCAAGCTGGTGGCCGATTGCCCCGCGGTGCGCCATGTGATCCTGATGTGTCCGGCAATCAACGACATCGACGCCAGCGCCCTTGAAAGTCTGGAGGAGATAAATCACCGCCTCAAGGATGCGGGCATCGCCTTCCATCTGAGCGAGGTCAAAGGGCCGGTCATGGACCGGCTGAAGAGAGCCCATTTTCTGGAAGAACTGACCGGCCGTGTATTCCTGAGCCAATTCGAGGCGGTTTCGGCCCTGAGGGATGGGGCAACGGATTCCCCCTCGGGTGAGACGACGCAAAATGTCCAACCAAGGGAAAGCGACGCGAAGCGCGCGCTGGGGCCTGGTCACTCCCTGCCTTGATGCCGCGACAAATAGGCAGCTTGTGGTGCGGCCATCATCGCCATACATAAATTTCAGAAATTTCTGAAAATACCGGATTCCAGATTGCAGGCGCTTGCTTGCTCCACTTGAACACCGTGAGAACAAAGGGACCGACCGTTTCGCCTTTCAAGGAAGACAGAAGCGGTCGGGCGACGAGCCACCATGAACCTGCCTCCGATCATTCAGTCTTTCGTGCTGCATTTCGGCGAAATGGGAAGCCGCTGGGGGATCAACCGCACGGTCGGGCAGATTTATGCTCTCCTCTATGTTTCCGAAGAGCCGCTTTGTGCCGACGACATCGTCGAGGCGCTCGGTATTTCCCGTTCCAACGTCTCCATGAGCCTGCGCGAATTGCAGGCCTGGAATCTCGTCATCATGCGTCATCTGCCCGACGACCGGCGCGATTTCTTCACCACGCCCGATGATATCTGGCAGATTCTGCGCACTCTGGCCGAGGAGCGCAAGAAGCGCGAAGTCGACCCGACACTTTCGGTTCTGCGGGAACTTTTGATGCAAAAGGCTGGTAACGAGCAGGAACGTTATGCACAATCGCGTCTGGCCGAGATGAACACGCTGATCGAGCAGCTAACCAACTGGTATGACGACGTGAAACGCCTCGACACGGAAAGACTGGCGACATTGCTGAGTCTTGGAGCCAAGGTCACGAAGCTTCTGGACGCCAAGGATCGTATCGTCTCCATCGGGCGCCGGCGCGCGGAGCCTGACGACCGATGACGAGCCTCGACGCCACAATCGGCCAGGGGCGCGGCAAGCGCGAGACCGGCGCCTCCCCTCATCCTCCCGATGTGCAGGAGGATGCGGGAAACGCTGTCGAAAAGGTGAACATGGCGGCTCTCGTCCTTCAGGCGTCCGCCTCCCTCCTGTGGATACCGCAAGCAGGCCTTCTGAGCCTGAGCGTCGGAGCGATAGCCGCCGGCGCCGGATTTCACGCGGCGCTTTGGCCTGCCCTTGGCATTTTCCTTCTTGGCGCGGCGCGCGCAATAGCGGATGGCGCGGGCGGGCGCCTCGCCTTCCACGATGCGCGACTGCGCCTGTCCGCACTGCGCGAAAAGGCCATCGAAACCGTGGCCAGCGCCTCGCCTCTCGATACCAGACGCGCCGCCTCCGGCCTTGTCGCCAGCACGCTTGCCGAACAGGCCGAGGCCGTCGTGCCCTATGTGGCAAAGTTCCGTCCTGCGCGCGTCAAGGCGATGATCGTTCCTCTCGTCATCCTCGCCTGTGTTTTCGCATTGTCCTGGACCGCAGCCCTGATCCTGCTCATGGCGGCTCCGCTGATTCCGATCTTCATGGCACTGGTGGGCTGGCGCGCGAAGGAAGCGAGCGAAAGGCAGCTCGCCGAAATGGGCGACATGAACGCCTTTCTGCTCGACCGCCTGCGTGGGCTTGCGACCATCCGCTCCTTCGATGCGGTGGACAGCACAGCCGCCCGGCTGCGCCACAATGCGGAAGATCTGCGTCATCGCACCATGGCTGTCCTGCGCATCGCCTTCCTTTCGTCCGCCGTGCTGGAGCTCTTCTCCGCCCTCGGCGTAGCGATGGTTGCCGTCTATGTGGGCTTTCACCTGCTTGGGGAGCTCAATTTCGGCGCCTGGGGCGGCAAGCTGAGCCTGGCTCAAGGCCTCTTTATTCTGCTTCTCTCGCCCGCATTCTTCGAACCGCTGCGTGAACTCTCCGCCGTGTGGCATGACCGCGCTTCCGGAAAGGCAGCCCTTGAAGCCTTGCAGAAACTGGCGGCGCCCGGACGCCCCCTGCCCGACGCGCTCGGCGTTGTTCCCGTTGCGGAGACTGAAACGCCGCCCTTGTCGGTCACCGTCGAAGACCTGCGTTTCCGCTTCAATGCCGACGCCCCTCTCGTTTTCGACGCTTTCAGCCTCGATGTGAAACCGGGTGAACGCGTCGCCCTCCTCGCGCCGAGCGGCGGCGGCAAATCCACGCTTCTGGCACTCCTTGCCGGGCTGGCGAAAGCCGATGCAGGCACGATTCGCATCGGCGGCGAGCCGATGCAGGAGCGCACCGCCGCGAAGCTGCGCAGCCAGATGGCCTGGGTTTCGCAGGAACCCCACCTCTTTGCGGGCACGCTTCGATCGAACATCACGCTCGGACGGCATCTCGACACCACGACGGCGGAGAAAGCACTTGCTGCCGCGCACCTTGCTCCCTTGGCGGCTGCGCGCGGCAACATCCCCATCGGGGAAAACGGCCTTGGCCTTTCCGGCGGCGAGGCGTTGCGCCTTGCGCTGGCGCGGGCTGCCGCCTCCCCCGGCGCGGGCCTCATCCTGGCGGACGAGCCGACGGCGCATCTGGACCGCCGAACGGCTTGCGGAATTACCCAAACCCTGCTCGACATCTCCAACGGTCGAACGCTCATCGTGGCAACCCACGACCCCGAGCTTGCGTCCCGCATGGACCGGGTAATCGCTCTGGGACAGCCTGCGACCCAAGGGAGCCGGCCATGATCCGCGACAACAATCTGCGCGCCGTCGCCAGCCTGTTTCTGTCGGCTAACCGCCGCCGGCTCGCTGCCGGCATGGCCTTGTCGCTTTCCACGGTTCTTGCCGGCATGGCGCTGCTCGGTCTCTCGGGCTGGTTCATCACGGCAACCGCCATTGCCGGACTGTCGCTGGCCACGGCCCTTGCGTTCGATGTGTTCGCGCCATCCGCAGGCATCCGCTTTCTGGCGCTTGCCCGCACCGCAGCACGCTACGGGGAACGCATTGCAACCCATGACGCGACGCTCGCCGTCCTGGCCGAGTTGCGCGAGCGTCTGTTTCGCGGCTGGGCCGAAGCCCGCGCGGCGCGCGCGCTCATCACCCGGCCCGCGCGCCTCCTTTTCAGGCTGACGGTCGATATCGACGCTCTCGACACACTCTATCTGCGTGTCATGGTGCCCGTTCTCTCGGCAATGGGCGCGGCCCTCGCAGCCACGATAGCGCTGGGCTTCCTGTCCCCGCTTCTCGGTCTTTCAACCGGTCTCTTCCTGCTTGTCGTCGGGCTTTGCGTCCCCATCCTGGCCGCGCGCATGGCGCGCAAGCCCGCCCGCCGCCGCGCCCACGCGCTGGAGGCGCTGCGCGCCCGCTCAATCGACCTCGTGCGCGGCCAGACCGAACTCGTCATGGCAAACCGCGCCGGCGCGCAGCGCGCGGCCATACTGGCCGCCGACCAGCGCCTGGCCGAAGCGGACGACGATCTGAACCGAATCGAAACCGGTAGTGGCGTGGCGCTCGGCGTTGCCGGGTCCGCCCTCTTGGCCGCGCTTCTTCTGGCCAGTGCACAGTTGGCGCAAACCGGCATGATCGGTGCGCCCGCCGCCGCCTTTGCCCTGTTGATCGGATTGACGGCCATGGAACCCTTCGCAGCGCTCAGGCGCGGTGCAGTCGAACTTGGACGGGCGATGCTTGCCGTGCGCCGGATCGGCCCGCGATTGGGCGTGCAGGAGCAGGAAGCCGGTTCCGCCGCCAGACAGCCTTTCGACGGTTCGATACGCCTCACCCATGTCAGCGCTCACCATACGGGCTGCGATCATCCCGCTCTCATCGATCTTTCCCTGAATGTCGCTCCTGGCGAGCGGGTGGCGCTCGTTGGCGACAGCGGCGCGGGAAAATCGTCGCTTCTGGCTCTTCTCGCCGGCGAACTGGCGGTTGCGAACGGCAGCATCGGCACATCGCCCGCAACACTCCTCACCCAGCGAACCGAGCTTTTCCGTGACACGCTGAGCGGCAATCTGCGGCTGGCCGCGCCGGACGCCACGGACGCCGACCTGCACAATGCCATGGACGCAGCCGGCCTCACCGATCTCGTGGACAGCCTTCCGCTTGGAATGGAAACCCCGCTTGGCGAGGGCGGTGCGGGATTGTCGGCCGGTCAGGCGCGACGGCTCGCGCTGGCGCGTCTTCTACTGCGCGACAGCCCCGTCTGGCTGCTCGATGAGCCCACGGAGGGGCTCGACGGCGACACCGCGCGCGATGTCATAGCCCGCGTCTTTGCGAAGGCTGGGCACCGCACGCTGATCGTCGCAACCCATATCCGCCGCGAGGCGGAAGGCGCGGACCGCATTCTTCTCATGAAGAGCGGACGCGTGATCCGCGATGCCCGCAAGGGCAGCGCGGAATACCAGAATCTGCTGGTCGGTCTCAGGCCCGACTGAGCATGCTCCAAGAGCCAAGGAGGCCGGGAAGCCGGATGTCGTAATGGAACTGGATATTGTAGCCCTTTCACGCCTGCAGTTCGCGATAACTGCGCTCTATCACTTTCTCTTCGTGCCCCTGACACTGGGCCTTTCCATCGTCATCGCGATCATGGAAACGGTCTATGTCATGACCGGCCGGGCGATCTGGCGCCAGATGACCAAGTTCTGGGGAACGCTTTTCGGCATCAACTTCGTGCTCGGCGTGGCCACCGGCATCGTGATGGAATTCCAGTTCGGCATGAACTGGAGCTATTACAGCCACTATGTCGGCGACATTTTCGGCGCCCCGCTCGCCATCGAGGGCCTGATGGCCTTCTTCCTGGAGGCGACCTTCGTCGGCTTGTTCTTCTTCGGTTGGGACAAGCTCTCGAGGCTCGGCCATCTGGCCGCCACCTGGGCGGTCGCCATCGGTTCCAATTTTTCCGCGCTGTGGATCCTGATCGCCAATGGGTGGATGCAAAATCCCGTCGGCGCCGCGTTCAATCCTCAGACCATGCGCATGGAAGTGGCGGATTTCTATGCGGTCCTCATGAACCCCGTCGCCCAGGCGAAATTCGTTCACACGGTTTCAGCCGGCTATGTCACGGCCTCGATCTTCGTGCTCGGCGTCTCCGCCTGGTTCTTGCTCAAGGGACGCCATCTGGAACTCGCGAAGCGTTCCATGACGGTGGCCGCTTCCTTCGGCCTTGCCGCCTCCCTTTCGGTGGTCGTCCTCGGCGACGAGAGCGGTTATCTCTCCACCGAACATCAGAAGATGAAACTTGCTGCCATCGAAGCCATGTGGGAGACCGAACCCGCGCCAGCGGCCTTCACCGCTTTCGGTTTTCCGGATCAGGAAGCGCGCACGACGCATTTCGCCGTGCACATTCCCTGGGTAATGGGTCTCATCGGCACCCGTTCTCTGACAACCGAAATTCCGGGCATTGAAGACCTCGTCGACCACGCTCGGGAACGCATCGCAAACGGCATCGTCGCCTATGACGCGCTGCAGAAGATTCGCGCGGCCGGCAGCGACGCGGCCATTCCGGACGACGTGCGCAAGGCGTTTGAGGACAACGGTGCCGATCTCGGTTACGCCCTGCTTCTCAAGCCCTATATCGACGATCCGCGCCAGGCCTCGCCCGAACAGATCGATCAGGCTGCCTGGGACACCGTGCCCAACGTGCCGACCCTGTTTTGGACATTCCGCATCATGGTCGGCCTCGGCTTCTTCTTCATCCTCCTGACGGCGGTCTTCTTCTATCTGTCGGCGCGCCACCGGCTCGACCGGTATCCCTGGCTTCTGCGCATCGCGGTCCTGTCGATCCCACTGCCGTGGATTGCAGCGGAATGCGGATGGATCGTCGCGGAATTCGGACGCCAGCCATGGATCATCGAAGGGGTCCTGCCGACGGCGGCAGCAGTCTCAAGCCTGGGCGCATCCACCGTACTGATGACGATCATCGGCTTCTCCGCGATCTACACCGTGTTGTTCATCGTCGAGATGTCGCTGATGCTGCGCGCCATTCGCAAGGGTCCCGAACCCGATGACGAGCCGCAAGCCGAACTCGTTCCTCCCGCACTCGCACCCGCGGAGTAATCGCCATGATCCTGCACACACTCATCGACTACGAAACACTTCGCGTCATCTGGTGGCTTCTGCTCGGCGTGCTGCTGATCGGCTTTGCCGTGACGGACGGCTTCGATCTCGGCACGGGCGCGCTCCTGCCCTTCGTGGCCAGGACCGATACGGAACGGCGTGTCGTCATCAACTCGGTCGGCCCGGTCTGGGAAGGCAATCAGGTCTGGCTGATCCTCGGCGGCGGCGCGATCTTTGCCGCCTGGCCCCCGCTTTACGCCGTCTCGTTCTCCGGCTTCTACCTCGCGATGTTCGCGATCCTGTTCGCGCTCATCCTGCGCCCGGTGGGATTCAAATACCGTTCCAAGCGTGACAGCGCCACATGGCGCAGCGCCTGGGACTGGGCGCTCTTCATCGGCGGTTTCGTTCCCGCTCTCATCTTCGGCGTAGCGGTCGGCAATGTCCTTCAGGGCGTTCCCTTCAGGCTGGGATCGGATTTGCGCATCTTCTATGAGGGCACCACCCTGTTCGAGCTTCTCAATCCCTTCGCGCTTTTGTGCGGCCTCGTCTCGCTCTCCATGCTGCTGATGCATGGCGCGGCCTGGCTGATGGTGAAGACGGAGGGCCCCGTGGCCGAACGGGCGCGGCGCTATGGCAGCGTCGCGGCACTTGCCACCATCGCGCTTTTCGCGCTTGGCGGTCTGTGGTTGTGGGCGGGCATTGACGGCTACCGTTTCACCAGCGAAGTGGTCACGAACGGCCCATCGAACCCGCTGGCGAAGACGGCCGAACAGGCGAGCGGCATATGGTTTGCCAATTACACGACACGCCCCTGGACGATGGCCGCGCCGGCGCTGGGTTTCGCTGGGGCTGCTCTGGCATTCCTTCTGATGCGCGCAAGGCGGGAGGTGCCGACAATCCTGGCGAGCGCGCTTTCGATCATCGGCATCATTTCGACGGTGGGGCTCGCAATGTTTCCCTTCATCCTGCCCTCCTCCATCGATCCGCAATCGAGCCTGACGGTGTGGGATGCCTCTTCCAGCCACCTCACGCTTTTCATCATGCTGGTGGTGACGCTGATCTTCGTTCCCTTGATCGTCGCCTATACGAGCTGGGTCTACCGTGTCCTGTGGGGCAAGGTGGATGAGAAGGCCATACGCGATGGCCAGGGCCACGCTTACTGATCCGACAACAGGAGAAACCCGATGTGGTATTTCGCATGGCTTCTCGGCCTCCCGCTCGCAGCCGCTTTCGCGGTGCTCAATGCGATGTGGTACGAGCTGATGGATGACGCCGCCAAGGCCAAGGACGCGCAAACGGAGCGATAGCGCTTTCAGTTTGACGTGTTGCCCGCCCCCCTCAATCCCCGACCTGGGGAGGCCAGGGGCGGGGCTCAGCCGGAACCGAAGATGCTCCAAATGAAAACGCCCGCGGTCGCTATGAACGCGGGCGTTTCCATTCGTTGTCGCGAAAGGTGTGTCAGGCCGTCTGCCAGACGATGTCGAGTTCCTCGCGGAAGGCAAAGCGGACGAGATGACTGTCGACAACATCCTGCAACCGCTTGATCTCTTCTCCGGAAGAGCCGTGCACAGTCATGGTGAGACCCGCTTCATCTGCTTCAAGACGGCAGACGCCGAAGGGGAATTTCACCTCCCCCGCATGCGGATCGAAAGTAGCCTCGACCTTATGGCCGAAATGCTTGCAGAGCTGCTGCAGATAGCGCGACCCATGATCGGTCGCAACACGCGCGGTGCTCGCGCTCTTGCCCGACACCTGTTCGCCCATCAGCTTCTCTCCACCGCCTGAGCCGCCGCGTCGAGGGCAGCAGCAATCGCCTCGCCCGTCTCGCGATCTATTCCCCCGCGCCGCATGCGCATCCGCATGGCAAGCTTGAGGTTCTTCATCGCACGAAGAACGGGAGCCGGCACCGGTTCCGCATCGGCGTTGCCGAGCCGCGCCGAAATTTCTTCGGCAGCCGCTGCATTCGCCTGCAGGAAGGCTTCGCCCTCCGGCGTGACACGGTAGAGCTTGCGTCCGCCTTCCTGCGTCTCGACAACGGCATAGCCCATGTCATCGAGCCAGGAAAGAGTGGGATACATGACTCCGGGACTTGGAGCATAGCTTCCACCGGACCGCTCCTCGATTGCCTTGATCAGCTCATAGCCATGGCTTGGCTGTTCAGCGATCGCCTTGAGAAGCAGCAGGCGCAGCTCGCCGTAATCGAAGAGCCTTCCGCCCCCGCCACGAGGTCCATGGCGGTTCCGGCGCGGACCGCCTTCATGATGATGGTGGTGACAATGACCCGAAAAAGCGTCGGGACGCGCGTGTCTGTATCGATGTTTCATGACGCCGATATATATCTCGATATAACTAAAATCAAGATATATCGAAATTATTTCGAGGTTGCCCGCCCAGCCCATAATTCTCCGGCCTTCGCAAGAGCACGACTGTATCCCTCCGCATGCGCGTCCCCCCTGCATAACCGCAAAGCAAAGGCGGTGGTCGCCAGAACGATGGCGTGGGCGCGTTCGTCGCGAACCTGCCCACTCCAGAGTGCCTGCCAGTATTCAAGGCTCGACAGGGCCGGGCGCGTCTCGCCGCCGGGGTCCGGACGCGAGGCGACGACCTCTTCGCTGCTTGCCCCCTCAATGAGACGATGCACGCGCGTCGAGCGGAAAGGCGTCGCCTGGGCCACGTCCCTGCGCGTGCCCAGAAGCGCCAAATCACGCCAACCGAGAAGCTGCGCCGCATCGCGATGCTGTGCCGGATAGGAAGGATTGGAAACCCCGAGCAGGCTGCAAGCTGCCCCCAACGGGTTGAGAAGATGTACCACCTTGTGAAGAGGGGAACGCAGTTCGAACAATGGATAAAGGGACAGCAGCGCGCTGATCTGCGGCGCAAATGCGGTGACGGGGAGAAACGCGATGCCGCGCTTATCGAGCATCGCATCGGCCTCAGCGATCGATGCGCAAACAGGAATTCCTGCCATCGCCACAGCCTGGTTGAGCCAGTCGATGGAACCGTGATGGCCATGCAAAAGCACCTTGTGGCCGGCCTGCGCCGCAAGCCGCGCGGAATGCAGGAACCAGGGTGCGAGACAAAGCTTGGGCGACAGATAGGCCGGCCAGTCAAGCGTATCGCGACGCATTCCGACCGGTAACGCGCCGCAATGCCGGCGGGCTGCCGACACCAATCCCGCCAGTTCCACGGCGGTCAGGCCCCGATGCTGCAAGAGGGTAAGAAATGCCCCGATCTGGATCGGGTCGGCTTGCCCCTCGAGCACAATGGAAAAGGCTTCGTCCGCCTCGTTCTGCGAAAGCGGTCGCGACCCCGCGGCTCCACCACCGATCAGCGCTATCGCCCGCGCCAACTTGCGCCGCGGATCCGTGCTCTCGCAGATAAGCGCGAGCTTGCGCGCGATATCTTCCGGCATCGGCTGATCTTCAAGCTTAAGCAAGGGTCTTGAAGCCAGAGGTGGTGCCGGCAATATCGGCCGGCTGCGTTCAACCGGCGGTCGTCGACCGTCTTCGGGCCCCTCGGTCGACGGAAGCCTTTCCAGCAAAGCTTCCGCCTCCGCCGTCAGGGCCCTGACCCGCACGCGTACGGATTCTGCAAACGCCGTGGGCACCATTCCCTGCCCCGTTCGAATGAGGATCGGGTCGGCATAAAAACTGCGCAATTGCGCAAGCAACCGGCTCATGGCCGGCGTTCCCATCCCCATCCGGCGCGCGGCGCCGCCCACACTTCCCTCCATGAGAAGCGCGTCGAGCGCGACCAGGAGCCGCAGGCGGTTGAGCCTAGGCGCGCCAGGCACCTCCTCCGCCCTCACGACAAGCTCTTGAATTTGCTTTCTTGCGGTCGTTCTGAACCTGCACCGAGCGGGCATGTTGCGCTTTCTTGAATTTAGAATCGCTCTGAATCATCGTCGTTGACTGGGGCCGGCGATTTAATAGGACAACATTACTCATGTTTTGAGCAGGAGCAAGAGCGACGCTGCACCTTTAAGGGTGCATTCGCCTTGAGGGATTGCCTGGGTGAAGTTTCTCCGCCCGCGCGACACGTCAGGCGAGTTGTCGATTTGCCCCTTCTCGTTACGGGCGGCTGCGGACGCAGCCATCAGTTGCAAAAGCGTCGGAAGCGAGCAGTCGCCAGCACCAGCGACGCATTCGAATGGGAATGTTCGATGTCACGACACTTGGTCCGCGGCGGCTGCCTGACGGCGCTCGCATTGTTTCTGCCCTTACCGGCCATCGCACAGGATACCGCAGGGGCCAATGGCGCACCGGAAACCACCTTGCTGGAAACGATCGTCATCCAGGCCGCCTCCGAAGAACTGAAGCAGGCGCTCGGCGTATCGACCATCACCTCCGGGGATCTTGAGGACCGCCCGGTCGCCAACGACATTTCCGAAATCGTGCGGCGCATGCCTGGTGTGAACCTTACCGGGAATTCCTCCACCGGCATTCGTGGCAACAACCGCCAGATCGACATACGCGGCATGGGACCGGAAAACGTTCTCATCCTGATCGACGGCAAGCCGGTCCTTTCGCGCAACTCCGTGCGCTATGGCCGCAGCGGCGAGCGCGACACGCGCGGCGACAGCAACTGGGTGCCCGCCGAAGCCATTGAAAGAATCGAGGTCATCCGCGGCCCGGCGGCAGCCCGCTATGGTTCCGGTGCCTCCGGCGGCGTGGTGAACATCATCACCAAGCGGCCGGAAACCGCGACCTACGGCTTTTCCACCTACATCGAAATTCCCGAGCACAAGGAAGAAGGCGGCAGCAGACGCGCCAATTTCGTGGTCGGCGGTCCGCTCAACGATGTCTTGTCCTATCGCCTTTACGGCGGCGTTGCGCAGACCGATGCCGACGCCCCCGACATCAACGCGGAGGCCGCCGGAGGCGACACCCGCCCCGCCGGGCATGAAGGCGTGAAGAACTACGATCTGAACGGCCTGCTTTCCTGGCAGATAGACCCGCAGCATCGCATCGACTTCGAAGCCGGATACAGCCGCCAGACCAACATCTATGCGGGCGACACCCAGTATGACAGCCCCACCGACATCATCAACGACCTTGCCGATGGCGGCGCGGAAACCAACCGGATGACCCGCTACACGCTTTCGGCCACCCACCACGGCGAATACGACTTCGGTGAATCGACCAGCTTCATCCAGTGGGAAAAGACCATCAACCGCCGTCTTCTGGAGGGATTGGCCGGTAGCGGCGAAGGCACCATCAACACAGGCAGTGAATTCGGAAAAATCTATCTCGACAACATCACGGCAAAATCGGAGTTTAATATTCCACTTTCACTCCGGTGGGATCAGACCGTGACGCTTGGTGTCGAATATCGCGGGGAATTCATGAAGGACGGTGTGTCCATCCGCCAGTCGGGCGCGGATGACGACATCGACCTCGGTACGCCTGTGGACTCGGCCAATCGCGACCCCAATATCTCCGCGAATCTGGTCGGCCTCTATGTCGAGGACAACATCGCCATCACCGAGCGGCTGATGCTCACGCCCGGTCTGCGCATGGATTACCATGACGAGTTCGGCTTCAATCTGAGCCCCAGCCTCAACGCCTCCTACAAGCTCACCGACCAGATCACCATCAAGGGTGGCGTCGCGCGCGCCTTCAAGGCGCCCAATCTCTATCAGCTCAATCCCAACTATGTTTACTACACCCGTGGCCGTGGCTGCCCGCCCGGTTACGGGCAGGTGGGAGGCATTGGCTGCTACGTCGTCGGCAATCCGGACCTCGAGCCCGAAATCAGCCTCAACAAGGAAATCGGTGTCAGCTATGCCGATGTGAGCGGTTGGAACGCGACGCTCACCTATTTCCACAATGACTACGACAATCGCATTGCGCCCGGTGTTGTGCCGATCCGTTATGCGGACGAGGAAAACGGGCGCGGCCGCCTGTTCCGCTGGGAAAACAGCGGCCCCGCGGTCATCTCCGGCCTGGAAGGAAGCCTTGCGGTTCCCCTGGCGGAAACGCTGACCTGGACCACCAACGCCACCTGGATGCTGCAGAGCGAGGAAAAGTCCACCGGCCAGCCTCTTTCGCTCGTTCCGAAATACACCGTCAACACGGCCCTGCGCTGGGAGCCTCTCGACACGCTGGGCATGACACTTTCCGCCACGCATTACGGCAAGATCGAGCCGCGCACGGCCGGCATCGTCGGCGGCGAATACACCGACCCCGAGGACCTGGAGACGCGCGGCGCCTACACGATCGTCAATATCGGCGCCGACTACCAGATCAACGAAAGCCTGAAACTCACCGCCGGCGTCAACAACCTCTTCGATGAGCGCCTGTTCCGCACCGGCAAGGGCGCCAACACCTACAACGAGCCCGGACGCTCCTACTACCTCTCCCTTTCCGGCCGCTTCTGAGACGCCGGACCTTCACGGACAAATGTCCCCGCCATGCAGGGACCAAGACGAAAGGACGAATGACGAAATGCTTACCACAATGATCGCCCGCCGCGGCGCGGTTGCGGGCCTGCTTCTTTCCGCCCTTGCCTTGAGCGGGCTGAACATGGCTGCCAATGCACAGGAAATCGCCGTTTCGCATGCCCAGGGCGAAACGAAGCTTTCGGCCAAGCCCGGGAAAGTCCTCGTTTTCGATCTCGCCACGCTCGACACGCTTGATGCACTCGGCGTCAAGATCGACGGTGTGCCGGAAGGCCCCAAGCCGCAGCGCCTGGCAAAATACAATTCCGCCGATTATCCGAAGATCGGCTCGCTGTTCGAGCCCGACTATGAAGCCGTCAACGCCGCTGAACCCGATCTGATCATCGTTGGCGGCCGCTCCGCCGCCAAATATGCCGATCTCGCCGGGATCGCCCCCACCATCGATCTGACCGTCGACGCAAAGAACTATCTCGCAAGCGCCAAGGCCAACGCCGAAACACTGGGTCGCATCTTCGGCAGGGAAGAGGAGGTGAAGATGCGCCTCGACAAGCTGGACGCTTCGATCGCTGCCTTGCAGGAGAAGGCCAAGGGTGCCGGCAAGGGTCTGATCATCCTCACCACGGGCGGGCGCATGAGCGCCTATGGCCCCGGCTCGCGCTTCGGCATCGTGCACGGTGACTTCGGCATCGAGGCGGCCGCGCCCGATATTCAGGTGGCCAATCACGGCCAGTCCATATCCTATGAGTTCATTCTCGAGACCAATCCCGACTGGCTGTTCGTCATCGACCGCGATGCGGCCATCGGCAATGAGGGAGAGGCGGCACAAAAGATGCTCGACAACGATATCGTCCACCAGACAACCGCCTGGAAGGAAGGTCACGTCGTTTATCTCGACCCGGCCGACTGGTATCTCGCCGGCAGCGGCATCTCGGCACTCCAGAACGCCGTGGATCAGGTCAGCGGCGCGCTCGGCGGCTGAGATTTCGCCGGTCACCAAACCCGGTCGCCCGCCTGCCGGGCGCCGGCCTCGGATCGTTTCATCCATTTCCGTAAGGGGGTGAAACGATCCATTTCTTGTTTTATCCGCAGGAGGGCTGCTTCGGTTGCAACCCTTTCCGTCGAATGCCAGTGCCGTTGAAAGTCCGGGTCCTGTCCCATTGAGTCGTTTTCTCCCCGCCATCCTCATGATCGCGCTTCTGGCGCTGGCGAGCCTTTTCGTCGGCGTCAGCGATGTGTCGCTCACCGCCCTGGCGAATGGCGAGGGTCATGCTGGGCTGGTGCTCATCGCAAGCCGCATCCCGCGCACCCTGGCCCTCATCCTGTCAGGGGCTGCTCTTGCCGTCGCCGGCACCATCATGCAGATGCTGGCGCGCAATCGCTTCGTGGAACCGTCCACCGCAGGCACGGTTGAATCGGCAAGCCTTGGCATTCTGTGCGTGATGCTGTTTGCCCCCGCAATGCCGGTCATGGGCAAGATGCTGGTCGCCACGGCCTTCGCCCTTGCCGGCACAGCTCTCTTCCTCCGGATCCTCAGGCAGGTTCCGCTGCGCTCCCCGCTGCTCGTGCCGCTGATCGGCATCATGCTCGGCAGCATCATCGGCGCGGTGACGACCTTCATCGCCTATAGATACGACCTCCAGCAATCCCTTGCCGCCTGGATGACGGGCGATTTCTCAGGCATCCTCAAGGGCCGCTACGAGCTCTTATGGCTCAACCTGGCGCTCACGATTGCCGCCTATGTGGCCGCCGACCGCTTCACCGTCGCCGGCATGGGGCAGGACTTCACCACCAATCTGGGCCTGAACTACCGGCGTGTTGTCTCCGTGGGCCTCGTCATCGTCTCCATGGTCACAGCGGTCGTGGTGGCGACCGTCGGAGCGATCCCCTTCCTCGGCCTCGTCGTGCCGAACGTGGTCAGCATGATCATGGGCGACAACATGCGCCGCTCGCTCCCATGGATCGCGCTGACCGGCGCAGGGCTGGTCCTGATCTGCGACATCGTCGGCCGCCTCGTCATCCGCCCCTATGAAATTCCCATCGGCACGGTGCTCGGTGTGGTCGGCAGCGTCTTCTTCCTCTACCTCCTCCTGCGGAGCCGCTCCCGTGTCGCGTAAACGCAAAGCGCCCGAACCAGCGTTTGTGCTGGCACTCCTTGCGGTTCTCGCGACGGCGGCCATCATCGCCTTCATGACGATCGGCGCACGCGGCAACTGGGACTTCGTTCTGGCCTTCCGGGGCCGCAAGCTGCTTGCCCTGCTCCTCGTCGCCCATGCGATCTCGGTCTCGACCGTGCTTTTCCAGACCGTCACCGGCAACCGCATCCTCACGCCTTCGATCATGGGCTTCGATGCACTTTTTGCCCTGATTCAGACGGTGTTGATATTCGTTCTCGGTTCTGCCGCCGTATCCGCTCTCGACCCGCGGCCCCTGTTCGCCTTCGAGGCGGCGGTCATGACCGCCTTCTGCGTCCTCCTTTACCGCTGGCTCTTTTCGGGGGCCACGCGCAGCCTGCATCTGATGCTCCTGGTCGGCATCGTCTTCGGCGTCTTCTTCCGCAGCTTTACGAACTTCCTCCAGCGCATCATCGATCCCAATGAATTCGTGGTGCTGCAGGATCGGCTGTTCGCAAGTTTCAACACGGTCGATACGAGCCTTCTCGGCCTGTCGGCCGGCATCATCGCCGTTGCAAGCCTGATCGGCTGGCGCCTGCGCCACACACTCGACGTCCTGGCGCTCGGGCGCGAGACGGCGGTCAATCTGGGGGTCGACCACCGCCGCACCGTCACCACCATCCTGGTGCTGGTCGCAATCCTCGTTTCAGTCTCCACCGCCCTCGTGGGGCCAGTCACCTTCTTCGGCCTGCTCGTCGCAAATCTCGCCTACATGGTCATGCCGACGCACCGCCACGCATGGCTCCTTCCGGCAAGCGCGCTGATCGCCATCGCCTGCCTGGTGGGCGGTCAGGTCGTTCTCGAACATGTCTTCGGCTTCGCCACGGCGCTCAGCATCATCATCGAGTTCGTTGGCGGCATCGTCTTCATTCTGCTCATACTGAAAGGGGCCGCGCGATGATCGAAATCAGGGATCTCGTCAAAGCCTATGACGGCAACATCGTCGTCAATGGCGTTTCTCTGCGGATCGTGGCCGGTGGCGTCACCTCGATCATCGGCCCCAACGGCGCCGGCAAATCCACGCTCCTGTCGATGGTCAGCCGCCTCGTGGCCATGGACCGCGGCAGCGTCACGGTCGACGGTCTCGACGTGACCACCACACCCGGCGATATTCTCGCACGGCGTCTGTCGGTGCTGCGGCAGGACAATCACATCACCACCCGCCTCACCGTGCGCGATCTGGTGGCCTTCGGCCGTTATCCCTATTCGAAGGGCCGACCGACCCTCGAGGACGCACGCCATATCGACGACGCGCTTTCCTTTCTGGATCTGGGTAATCTAGCCGACCGCTTTCTGGACGAGCTTTCCGGCGGCCAGCGCCAGCGTGCCTTCGTGGCGATGGTGCTCTGCCAGGACACGGATTACATGTTGTTCGACGAACCGCTGAACAATCTCGACATCCGCCACGCGGTTTCCATGATGCGACTTCTGCGGCGCGCGGCGCGTGAACTCGGCAAGACGGTCGTTGTCGTCCTGCACGACATCAATGTCGCTTCCTGCTTCTGCGATCACATCGTCGCGATGAAGGCCGCGCGGATCGCCGCCCAGGGAACGCCGGAGGAGATCATCGAGCCGGCCATTCTGAGCGACATCTACGAAGTGCCGATCTCCGTTCACGAGATCGACGGCCAGCGCATAACCACTTACTACCGCTGATCCCCGTCGCTGCCCGCCCCCATCGCTGCGAGCGGCAGGCTGATGGTCTGGACGAGTCCATGCGGCTTGCGGTTTGCCACCGTTACACGGCCCGCAAAGCGCTCGATGATCTCCTTGGCGATGGCAAGCCCGAGCCCGGCGCCCGGCACCGACTTGCGACGAGACGCGTCGACCCGGAAAAAGGGCTCGAACACCTGTCCGATCAGGTCCTCGGGAATACCCGGTCCCGTATCGGAAATCGTCATGACGGCACGCCCGTCGACCCGCGACAGGTCGATCGTCGCTCCCTTGCCATGGGTGGCCGCGTTGATGACGAGGTTGCGCAATGCCCGTTTGAGCGCGACCGGCCCCGCCGCCACAGGAAGATGTTCGGGCGACGGTGGCGTGACCTTGTAGCCGAGTTGCACAAGCTCCTCAGCGACTTCGCGTGACAGCACGCCCAGATCGACCTGTTGCGAACCCTCGTTGCTCGCTTCCTCGCGCACCAGACGGATCGCGCTGTCGGCGATGGTGTCGAGTTCCTCCAGGTCGTCGAGCCATTTTTGCCGTTCCGCGTCATCGGCGATGAACTCGGCTCTGAGCCGCATGCGTGTCATCGGCGTGCGCAGATCATGGCCGGCGGCAGCGACAAGACGCATGCGGCTTTCCATCGCCGATTTCAACCGCGCCGAAAGCCTGTTCAACGCCTGCGCGGTCGCTTTCAATTCGCCCGAACCGGTTTCGGGAATATGCGCAAGCACGCCGTCCGCCCCGATGCGACCGACCGCGCTCTGCAGGAGTTCGAGCGGCTTCATGATCTTCGAAGCCGCGAACACGGAGACGACAGTGCTACCTATGACGATGAGGGCGATCCAGCCGGCAAGCACCATCCAGCCGCCCGGCGGCGGACGCTGATCCGGAATCTGCACGATCATCCAGCCTTCCCCACCAAGGTCGACCGAGGCCGTCAGTGCGGGTGTGTCGGTGCTTCTGGTAACAATCACGTCGCGGGCCTCGCCCGTATTGGCGAGCGACCGGGCGAGAAACCGCGAAGGCCCCTCCTGCTTTTTCCCCTGGGCCGGAACCTCGTCGAGCGTGACGCCGGCGGCAACCGCCTCCGCCCGGTTGTTCCCGACGAGCCGCGCCAGAAGGTGAAGCTGGCGCGCCACGGGTTCCATGGTCGCTTCCAGCAAGGGCGGTTGCAGGGCCCGGCTGGCCGCAAAGGTCGCAAGCCCGACGACAGTGACGATGGCCAGAATAAGAAGCGCGACGATGCGTGCGCGCAACGATCTCATCGCGACACCGAACGGCTGGAGACGGGAACGGTGAACTGGTAACCGCCATTGCGCACGGTCTTGAAGATCGGCCCGGCCTCGCTTTCGCCGAGCTTGCGCCGAAGCCTGCTCATCAGGACATCGATGGAACGGTCCAGAGGATCGCGGTCGCGCCCCTGGGTGAGATCGAGAAGCTGGTCGCGCGAAAGCAGGCGCCCCGGCCGCTCCAGGAACACCTTGAGCAGGTTGAACTCAGCCCCCGTCAGGTCCACCTCCTCCCCCGCGCGCATGAGGCGCCGCAATTCGGGATCGGCCTCGAAATCCGCGAAGCTGTAGTGCTTTGCTTCCGGCTCCGCGGGTTCCTCATGTCCCGACCGTCGCAGCACCGCCTTGATGCGCGCGACAAGCTCCCGCGGGTTGAAGGGCTTGCCGAGATAGTCGTCTGCGCCGAGTTCCAGCCCGATGATGCGATCCACATCTTCCTTGAGGGCCGTCAGCAGGATAACGGGAATATAGGGCCGGCGGTCCCGCAGGCTGCGGCAGATGTCGAGACCCGAGCCATCCGGCAGCATCACGTCGAGAACGACGAGTTCCGGGCTGCCGTCGGCAATGGCGCTCTCGCATTCGCGCCGGTTGGCCGCGACCGAGACGCGAAATCCCTGCTCGCTCAGATACCGGGCAAGGAGCGAGCGGATTTCCGCATCATCGTCGACGATCAAGATATGCGTTGGGTTGCTCATGCTTCTTCCGTCTATGTGTTGGCGCCGAATATAGCCTCCCGGAAAGAAGCGGCAGGAGATTTTTGCAACGAAGCATTGCCAATGCTCCGCCAGAAACATTCGTTTACAAAAATCCCGCTCGCAGAAACGAAAGGATACAGTGCGGACCAACGGCGGACACGCGGCATGCCTAACTTCCGGGTCGTGCAATACGACAGGAAGAAAGGAACCAGCGATGAAACGTCTCGCGGGCGTCGCAGCCCTGATGTCGGCAACCATGTTGACGGTCGCAGCCATCTCCCCCTCGCTCGCCGGGGAAGATGGCAGCACCCCCACCCGGACAGCCACCGTGCGCGTGGTCGCCCAGCAGGATGCATCTGCCCCCAACCCGGCTCCCAACCCGGCCCCCAACCCGGCCCCCATGCATTTCAGCCCAGGCATGAAAGACCCGCGCGAAGGACAGCGGCAGCGCGGCCCCGCCAGGCGGATGCATGGCCCCGGCGTTCCTGGTTTGCAGATCGCAGGCAAGCTCTCAGCCGCGCAGACTTATGTCGGCATCACGCCCGACCAGGAAAATGCCTGGCAAACCTATTCGAACGCTGTGATCGATTTCTTCGAGCGCCCCGCCGACGGCCCGCCCGCCGGACCGGAGGAACGCGCCGGCAAACCGCAGCAGATCGGCTCTGATGCACCCCGCCCCTTCCTGGCCGAACGCATCGCCGGTTTCGCCATCGAGCGGGGTGAAAAAGGCAAGGCCCTGAAGGATGCTTTCGACACGTTGAAGTCGGAGCTTGGCGCAGACCAGCTCGACCGGCTTGCCAAGGCCGAACAGGCTTTCGCTTCGGGACCGCATGGGCCCGGCGGCAGAAGCCCTGGCCACGGCTTAGGCCCGCGTGAAGGCTTCTCCCCACCGTCCGGGGAGTAGGAGGTCGTCCGTCCCATCCCCCCAAAGTCGTACGGACGACATGACAGCCCACCGGCTGTATTCCGGGGGCGCATTGCTTGCCCTCTGCGCCCCCGGTCTGAAAATCCAGTTGCAGTTTCAAGGAGTGGCTCATGAACAGAGTATTTGCAGGCGCTATCGCGCTGATGATCGGATTGGGCGCGCTTGCCGGCGTTTCGGAAGCTGAAGCCCGCGATCAAACCCGTGAGAAACGTGTGGAGCAAAACCATGCGAAAAAGAACGCGTCCAAAAGGCAGCAGGCTCAGAAACGCCACTGGAAAAAGGGCAGCAAATATACGGGCAAGGTCCGTGGTGGCGAACCATGGCAATCACAGGCTCAAGGCGCCCGCCAAGGGCTATCGGTGGATGCGCGACGGCGATGAGTTTCTGCTGGTGCGCATCGGTTCGGGTCTGATCGCCGAAATTGTCAGGCCGACAGGCCGTTGATTTTCGCGGCGCGACCATCTGGCACGGCTTGGGGACAAGGATCGAGGGTTTTCTCCATGCTAGACCTGAACTTCATGCTGACCGCGGCTGCCACGTTCGTCGGTTTCGTGAACGCAAAGCCGCCGCGCCAGATCGCCCGAACGCTGCGGGCCGTATGTGTCCGCGCACCATTCGAACGCACACGATCGCAAGAAAGAGTGCCGCAGCGGGCGCTCCATGAGAAGGTGGCCGGCAAGGAATGCAAAAACGGCAAGCGACCGGCAATCCCCATCGGCAACAAGAGGCCGGAATGAAGAAGACGACACGCATCACCCTCTCGCTCATCGTGCTCGCCGCGATTGTGGTCGGCGGCTATTTCTATTGGCAGCAGCGCGCGGAATCGCAGGGCCAGACCTACCTGACGGCCGATGTGACGCGCGGGGATGTGGAACTCACAGTGCTTGCCAGCGGTACGCTCAAACCGGTGAAACTCGTGGCGGTCGGGGCGCAGGTTTCCGGCCGCATCACTTCCGTCGATGTGGAACTCGGCCAGACGGTGAAGGCGGGCGACCGCATAGCCGAGATCGATTCCGTCACCCAGGAAAACGCCCTGCGCACTGCCCGGGCTGCCCTTGCCAACACGAAAGCGCAGAAGCAGGAAAAGGAAGCCACCCTCGCTCTCAGGGAACAGACGCTCGAACGCCAGAAGCAGATGCTGGCAAAGAGCGCCGTCTCCAGGGCCGACTATGACAGCGCTCTGGCAGAAGTGTCGGCGACAAAGGCTCAGATCGCAGCGCTCGATGCTCTCATCGTGCAGGGCGAGGTCGCCATCGAAACCGCCGAGGCCAATCTGGGCTACACGCGCATCACGGCCCCAATCGACGGCACCGTCCTGGCCATCGTCAGCCAGGAGGGGCAGACGGTCAACGCCTCGCAATCAGCCCCCACCATCGTCGTCCTCGGTCAGCTCGACACGATGATCGTGCGCACGGAAATCTCCGAAGCCGACATCATCAAGGTGAAAGCCGGCCAGGTGCTATGGTTCACGATCCTCGGCGAGCCGGGCAGGCGCTATGAGGCGACGCTTGATTCCATAGAGCCGGCGCCCGAATCCATCACCAGCGACCGCAGCATCGTTTCCTCTTCCAGCTCCTCCTATTCGGGTTCCTCGTCGAGCGACGAGGCGATCTATTACAACGGCATCTTCAACGTCCCCAATCCCGACGGCCACCTGCGCACCTACATGACAGCGGAGGTCCATATCGTGCTCGGCGAGGCCCGCAATGTGCTGACCATTCCGTCCTCGGCCCTTGGAGGCCAGGACGGCGCGGGCCGGTATTCGGTTCGTGTACTTGCCCGCGACGGAACGGTCTCAAGCCGGCAGGTGGAGATCGGCCTCAACGACCGGATCACGGCGGAGGTTCGCTCAGGACTTGAGGAAGGTGACCGCGTGATCACCGGCCCATCCACGCAGCAGTCAAGTTCCGGCAGCAGCCAGCGCATACGCCCGCCGTCGATGGGGCTTTGACATGACCCATGAACCGCTCATCCACTTGCAGGACATTCGCCGGGAATTTCCCTCCGGTGAGGGAACGATTGCCGTTCTCAAGGATGTCGACCTGACCATAGAGGCAGGCGAGATGGTGGCCATCGTCGGCGCTTCTGGTTCCGGCAAGACGACCCTTATGAACATTCTGGGCTGCCTCGACCGCCCCACCTCGGGCAGCTACCGCATATTGGGCCGCGAAACCGCGGAACTCGACCCCGATGAGCTCGCCGCTTTGCGGCGCGAGCATTTCGGTTTCATCTTCCAGCGCTACCATCTGCTGGGAGAGCTGACGGCGCTCGGCAATGTGGAAATACCCGCGATCTATGCGGGGCGCGCTCCCGAAGAACGGCGGCGACGCGCAGCCGGGCTGCTCGCAAGGCTTGGCCTTGCAGACCGCACCGATCATCGTCCGAACCAGCTTTCGGGCGGCCAGCAGCAACGCGTTTCGATCGCGCGCGCCCTGATGAACAACGCCAGCCTGATCCTTGCCGACGAACCGACCGGCGCGCTCGACAGCCAGAGCGGCGAGGAAGTGCTGCGCATTCTTGGCGAGCTCCATGCGGAAGGGCGGACCGTTGTCATCGTCACGCATGACATGGATATCGCCAACCGAGCCGACCGCATCATCGAGATCAAGGACGGGCGCATCATCTCCGACCGTCCGACAGGTCGCGCTCAGGCTCTTGTCGAGCCTGTTCTGGAACCCTCCTCGCAGGACGAGGGCGCCGTTTCGGGTGGCAAGCTTCGTACCGGCCTCAACCGCTTCGTCGAAGCCTTCCGCATGGCCCAGATCGCCATGAAGGCGCATCGGTTGCGAACCTTCCTGACCATGCTCGGCATCATCATCGGCATCGCATCCGTCATCAGCGTCGTGGCGCTTGGTCAGGGTTCGCAACAGCGGGTTCTGGCAAACATCTCCAATCTGGGCACAAACACGCTCGAGATTTTCGCCGGCAAGGACTTTGGCGACACCCGCTCGGGCCGCATCACCACACTCGTGGTTTCCGATGCCACAGCGCTCGCAAGGCAGCCCTATGTGGCTGCCGTGACGCCGACCGTTTCCACCGGCGGGACGGCGCGCTTCGGTTCGAAGGAAGCAAGCGCACTCTTCAACGGCGTGGGCGACCAGTATTTCGCAGCCACCGGAACCACATTGCAGGAAGGTCGCTTCTTCGAGGCCGACAGCGTGCGCGACATGGCGCTCGAAGCGGTGATCGACCAGAACACGGTTGCAGCATTGTTTTCCGAGCACACGGGAAGCCCCGTTGGACAGGTGATCTTCATCGGCAATGTGCCGGTGCGCGTCATCGGTATCGCCCAGACCAAGCAAGGCGGTTTCGGCTCCAGCCAGAACCTTTCCATCTATCTGCCCTACACAACGGTGCAGGCCCGCCTTTTGGGTTCCACCTCGCTGCGCAGCATCACCGTGCGTGTTGCCGACGATGTCGACACGAGCCTTGCCGAGCAGGACGTCACACGCTTCCTGACCCAGCGCCACGGAACGAAAGACTTCTTCATCATCAACACCGACGACATTCGCCAGACCATCACCAGCACCACCGAAACGCTGGCGCTTCTGATTGCGGCCATCGCGGTCATTTCGCTCGTGGTCGGCGGCATCGGGGTGATGAACATCATGCTTGTCTCGGTTTCCGAGCGCGTTTCGGAGATCGGCGCGCGCATGGCCGTGGGCGCCAGGCAATCCGATATCCTTCAGCAGTTTCTCATCGAAGCGGTGCTGATCTGCCTTCTGGGCGGAGTGTTGGGCATCGCGCTGGCATTGGGGTTCGGTGCGCTCTTCACCCTCTTCAGTACGAGCTTCAGCATGATCTATTCCACCACGGCCATGGTGGCCGCAATCGTCTGCTCGAGCCTGATCGGCATCGTCTTCGGCTATCTGCCCGCACGCAGCGCCTCCCAGCTCGATCCCGTTGTCGCCCTGACCAAGGGATGAGCCTTCGACGGCCGGGCGGATCATTCGCCCGGCTTTCCCCGTCACATCGACCCATCCCTCTCCTCCCTCTTGCATGTCGGCGCTCGGATATGTAACGTTATTATATTACATAACGAGAGAGTTCCCATGTCCCGTCCAGACAACCGCCTCCCAGTCACCGTCCTTTCCGGCTTTCTCGGCGCGGGAAAGACGACGCTTTTGAACAGTGTCCTCAACAACCGCGAGGGGCGCCGCGTCGCCGTTATCGTCAACGATATGTCCGAAGTGAACATCGACGCCGACCTTGTGCGCGAGGGTGGCGCCGATCTGAGCCATACGGAGGAAAAGCTGGTCGAGATGACCAATGGCTGCATCTGCTGCACGCTGCGCGACGACCTTCTGATGGAGGTGCGCCGTCTCGCCGCAGAAGGCCGTTTCGACTATCTGTTGATCGAATCCACCGGCATCTCCGAACCGCTCCCCGTCGCCGCAACCTTCGAGTTTCGCGACGAGGCGGGCGAAAGCCTGTCCGACGTCGCCCGCCTCGATACGATGGTCACCGTCGTGGACGCGGTGAACCTGCTCGGAGACTACGCCAGCCATGATTTCCTGAAGGATCGTGGCGAAAGCCTCGGCGAGGAAGACAACCGTACATTGGTGGATCTCCTTGTCGATCAGATCGAGTTCGCCGACGTGGTGATCCTGAACAAGATCGGCGATGCCGGTCCCGCCCGCCTCGACGCGGCCCGCAAGATCGTCAAGGCGCTCAACCCCGATGCCCGGATCGTCGAGACCGATTACGGCGTCGTCAGGCCCGACGCGATCTTCGACACCGGCCTGTTCGATTTCGACACCGCCCACGAACACCCGCTCTGGGCCAAGGAACTCTACGGATTCGCCGAACACGTACCGGAAACGGAGGAGTATGGTGTCTCATCCTTCGTCTATCGCGCGCGAAAACCCTTCGATCCGCAGAAGATTCACGATGTGCTCAACGCGCCTTTGCCCGGCGTGATCCGCGCCAAAGGGCATTTCTGGGTGGCCACCCGGCCTGACTGGCTGGCGGAATTCTCGCTTGCCGGCGCGTTGAGTTCCATCAAGCCGATGGGAATATGGTGGGCTTCCGTTCCCCCGGAACGCCGCTCCAGCCACCCCGAGGCGGTCGCCTATCGCCAGCGCCACTGGCAGGAGCCCTGGGGAGACCGCCGGCAGGAACTGGTCTTCATCGGCGCGGGCATGGACAGGAACGTCATAACCGCTCTGCTCGACAACGCGCTGGTTGCCGAGGACAGTTTCGAGCCAGCGCGCTGGCAGGCCCTGCGCGATCCCTTCCCCGAATGGCGACGCACGCGAGAGGCAGCGTGAGGCCCATCTTTCCTTAAGCCTGGTTTAAGGTCGAACACGCCTTTGGACGGTTCCCGGTCGCGGACGATTCCCTTCGCGACCGCCTCGCATATCGCGTACCGCTCCAAAGGAGGCTTTCGAAGCAGTGAGCCAAGATAGACCGTTTGCCCTCTCGAGGCGTGTTTTCCTGCTCGGCACAGGCGCCATGACGCTTGCCGGCTGTGTGTCGACACCGCATCCCGAAAAGAACACGACCGCAATTCCGGTCGCGCCCGAACCAGAACCCGTGCGTCCGCTCATGTATGCGGCAATGCCCGATGAGCGGTTTCCGATCCCCGCCGTCAAGCTCGATCAGCTCGACCGCCGCTTCTGGCGGCGCGAGGTCGATTACCAGACCTCCGAACGCCCGGGCACCCTCATCGTCGATACGCCGGCGAAATATCTCTATCACGTCAGGCCGGGTGACCGCGCCATGCGCTATGGCATCGGTGTGGGTCGCGAGGGCTTTGCCTGGTCGGGCCGCGCCATTGTCGCCTACAAGCGCCAGTGGCCGCGATGGACCCCGCCCGACTCCATGGTGGCGCGCCAGCCCAGCCTTCAACCCTACAGCATCGCCAATGGCGGCATGGATCCCGGCCTGCGCAATCCGCTGGGCGCTCGCGCGCTCTACATCCATGAAGGCGGCAAGGACACGCTTTATCGCCTGCATGGAACCCCGGAAGCCTTCTCCATCGGCAAGGCTGTCTCCTCGGGCTGCATACGCCTGATCAATCAGGACGTGATCCACCTCTACGAGAATGTCCGCGACGGAAGCCCGATCGTGGTCATCCCCGACCCGGCCATGTCGAACATCGCCGTCAGTTCGCTCTGACGGCTTGCCGGAGCGGTTCATCGTTTCATGGAAGCACTGAGCCGCTCCGTCCCTTCGCCGCCGCTTCAGCGAAGGATGCGGCGGATATTGGCGTCCAGAGCCTCGGGGGAAATCTCGCCCGTATAGATCGCCGACAGGGCACCGGCAGGCTTGAGAAACAGCGTCACAGGCACCCCGATCGTGTTGTAGTGGCGCGGAACCGCCGAGCCGGGATCGAGAAGCACATTCTCAAGCCTCAGCCCTTCCCCATCGAGATAGGAGCGTATCCGCTCCTCGCCCTCGGCAAGGTTGACGAAGAAGAAGGCGACATCGTCGCCTCGCCTTTCGGCCGCATCCGCCAGAAGCGGCATTTCCCTCCGGCAAGGCGGACACCATGTCGCCCAGATATTGATCACGGCTGGCCGCCCGCCCGTGTCTGCCAGCGACACCGGCGTGCCTTCGAGTCGCTGCAACGCAAACTGCGGCGCAGGCTGCCCCATCGTCGCCTGGGTGAGCTGGAAAACGAGGCTCCACACAAACAGGCCGATGGCGAGCGACAGCCCCATGGCGATCCCGCTCCGCATCGAACGCAGGAAGAACAGCGCCGAAACGGCGACGCCGACAAGCCCCGCGAGCGGCTCGAACCCGCCCTGCCACAGCGCAAGGATGCGCCAGGGTGCCTGGGAAAAACTGTCCCAGTTGAGACCCACATGCCCGGCGCGGGCCGCCACGATGCCGGCAAGAAACGCCATGCCGGACCAACGCCCGACAACGGCGTCGAAACGACGGGCAAACAGGGATGCGGCAATCAGAAAAGCGAAAATACCCGCTATTGCCGCGAACCGGTCGGTGGCAAGGACGAGAGGGCCGATGGCAATGGCGTTCAAGACCCCGCCTCCGCCCGCGACACGGCATCGGCAAGGCCGGATCGCGTCACATCGCCGACAAGACGTGTGTTCGAGACCTCGCGTCCCTGCGGATCGAGGAAGACCATGGTCGGTGGCCCGAATGCCTCGAGCCGGCGCATCAGCTCCTGCTGCGACGCCGTGTTTTTGCTCACATCCACCTTCACGAGATGAAGGCCCGACAGGCGTTGCTGCGTGGCCGGATCGCTCAGGACACTGCGCTCGATGGCGGCACAGGTGACGCACCACTCCGCCGTGATGTAAAGCAGGCTCGTCCGCCCTTCGGCGCGCGCAACCTGTCGATCGAGTTCCCGCGGTTCCTCCACCAGCTGGAAATCGAGCCCCGCAGGCTGCTGATCGATCATCCCGCCGGCGACCAGGACACGGTCGAGCGGCCTGAAAGGGTCTCCCGAGCCGCTCGCCGCCCCGACACCCAGCAGGATGCCGTAAAGCGCCGCCGCAAGGCCCGCCGCCTTGCCCACCCGCTGCCTGCCCGCGGCATCAGGCGATAGCACGTCGAACGCACCGAGAAAGGTGGCTGCGCCGATGGCGAGCAAGGCCCAGAGCGCCATGGTGACCGGGGGCGGCACCAGTCGCGAGAGCATCCAGATGGCAGCCCCCAGAAAGACAAAGCCGAACGCCCGACGCACGCCATTCATCCACGCGCCGGTTTTTGGCAACGCCGCGGGACCGAAGGTTCCAAAGGCGATGAGTGGGATGCCCTTGCCGAGCCCGAGCACGAAAAGAGAAGCCGCCCCAAGCCTGACATCACCCGTTTGCGCGATGTGAAGCAGCGCCCCAGCGAGAGGGGCGGTGACGCAAGGCCCGACGATCAGCGCCGATGTGAAGCCCAGAAGCCCGGCCGAGGCAAAAGAACCTCGCCGCCCCTGGCCGACGCGCCCCACCGCACTGACCCACGAGGCGGGAAGCTGAATCTCGAACAGGCCGAACATGGAAAGCGCCAGGACAGCAAAGAGAACCGACACCGCCCCGACCGCCAATGGCGACTGCAGCACCATCTGCAGGTTCTGACCCGACCAGGCCGCGACCACACCGAGCAGGGCAAAGGCGCTCGACATGGCGAGCACGAAGGCAAGCGAGAGGGCGAAACCGCGCAACGGCGTCAGCCTGTCGCCCTGTCTTGCAAGCGCCCCGCCGAGGATCGGGTACATTGGCAGCACGCAGGGCGTGAAGGCGAGCGCCACACCAAACAGCAGGAAACTGCCAAGCACGAACAACACGCCGCCATCGGCAAGCAGCCCGGCCACCATGCCCTGATCGTTGCGCGACAAGGTTATGCCGCCGCTCTCCGGTTCCGACACCGCGGGGGCCGGGATGGCCGGCGCCTGCACCCATTCCGACATGGCCGGCGCGCCCGAGCTTCCGCCGCCACCACCCGAAACGGCCAGCGTGAGCGGATCGACAATACGGTCCGCCGGCGGATAGCAGATACCGCCATCCTGGCAGCCCTGAAAGGAAACCGTGAGCTCATCCGTGCCACGCGGAACCGGCACCGCCGCTGAGACCCGATCACGATAGATCGTGGTTACGCCGAAGGTCGGGTCATCCTTGGAAACCGCCTCTCCTTCGAGCGGAGGAAGCGGCAGATCGCTCGCAGCGCTGCGAAGGCCAAAGCCATCCTGATAGAGATAATATCCCGGCGCAATCGTCCATTGCAGACGAACCCGCCCATCCCCCTCCCGCTCCGCCGAAAGCTGAAAGGCCTCGTCCATCGGCAGGGGCTTCCCGCCTGCGAGAAGCGTCTGTGCCGTCGCCGGGGCCAAAGCTGCCGCATGCAGAAGGATCAGGAAAACTGTAGCGACGAAACTGCGCATGATGGCTGCCCGCAATTCCCGTTCACTTCATCTCGGCCTGCTTGGCGCGCGCATCGGCGATGATCAGCTTGAAATTCTTGTAATCCAGCGTCGAGGCCCGGTAAGGCCCCACCAGAAAGGACGGGGTGCCGGGAAAGCCCAGAGCATCGCCCTGCGCCATGTTGCGCTTGATGAGCGTGTTGATAGCGCCGCGGTTCTTCTTCAGATCGGCATCGAGCCGCTTCATGTCGATGCCCGCGGCCTTCAACGCCTGACGCATCTGGTCCTTCGTCGTATCGCGGCCCTTGATCCCCATCAGAGCATGATGAGCTCTCTCATACTTGCCCTGGTATTGCGCCGCCAGCGCCATCATCGCCCCGTCGATGGAGCTGGGCCGCAGGATGGGCCAGTCCTTGTAGACGATACGGATCTTGCCGTCCTCCCGCGCCACGCGGTCGAGCGTGACCGCCGTCTCCTTGCAATAGGGGCAATTGTAGTCGACATAAGCGACGATCGTCAGATCGCCCTTGGGATTGCCGCCAACCGGCGCAGCCGGGTCGTTGAGGATCATCTCGCGCGAGACATCTTTTGCGGACTGGGCAAAGACGCCGCCGGAGGAAAACGACATGGCGGCAAGAAGAGCCAGGGCAACCAGGGCGGCGCGGCGCGAAAGAGCAGGCATGCATGTCTCCTCATGCGTATGGAATGTTTCGGCAAGCCGTCCGGGCTTGCAATGGCGCCGAAGAGACATAGCCTACCTTAAGGCTGGCTTAAGTTTATGATCTGAAGTCATTTCCAGCAATTGCAGGTTTCCGGGAATGCGCATCTTGATTGTCGAGGACGACGAGGTCCTCATCGACGGACTGAAGGTCGGGCTGGGGCTCGCGGGTTTCACCGTGGATGCGGTGGAAACCTGTGCCGACGCTGCGGCTGCCCTGCACGCCTCCACCTTCGATGCCGTGGTTCTCGACCTGATGCTGCCCGACGGCTCCGGGCTCGACGTACTGGCTGAAATGCGCGGGCGCGGCGATGCGACGCCCGTCCTGCTCCTGACGGCGCGCGACAGCGTCGCCGAGCGCGTTTCGGGTCTTGATGCCGGAGCCGACGACTATCTCGGAAAGCCTTTCGATCTGGACGAAGTGGCCGCGCGGCTGCGGGCCCTGACCCGCCGCTCGGCCGGAAACGCTTCGGCGGTATTGCGCTGGAAATCGTTTCAGCTCGATCCGGCCAGCATGAGCGTTTCGGATGCCGGGCGGCCCTTGCGTCTTTCGCGTCGCGAGTTCTCCATTCTTCGCGCCCTGATGGATCGTCCCGGCCAGATTCTTTCGAAAACCCAGCTAGAAGAGCGTCTCTACGGCTGGCAGGAGGATGTGGAAAGCAACACGATCGAGGTGCACATCCACAATCTGCGCGGCAAGCTCGGCCCCGGCCGGATCGAGACGGTGCGCGGCGTGGGATACCGGCTCGCGGAGAACGGTGCATGAAATCGATCCGTGGCAGGCTGTTCCTCATCCTCATGGTCACGACCGGCCTTGTCTGGCTGTCTGCCATCGGCTGGATTTACCTGAGCACGCAGGCGAAGGTGGAGAAGGTTCTCGACGCGCGTCTCGTGGAGGCTGCGCGCATGGTCAGTTCCCTTGTGGCAAGCCAGGGAGTGGACCCGGCACGGGCCGCCGAATTCCATGTCGCCATAGCCCAGCCGCATCCGCTCTACGATCGTCAGCTCTCCTGCCAGATATGGGCTTTTGACGGCACGCTCGTGGGACGTTCCAGCGGAGCGCCCGGCACGCCGCTCACCGAAACCGACGAGGGCTTTTCCGAAACCCTTATCCATGGAGAAACCTGGCGTGTCTTTGCGGTGGCCGATGCCGAGCACGGCATGCGCGTGATGGTCGGCGACAATCTGTCGGTGCGCGACCGCCTTGTCGCCGACGTCATTCGCGGTCTTGCCCTTCCCGCTATCGCAGCCCTGCTCGCGCTGTCCGGCCTGATCTGGCTCAGCGTGGGACGCGGCCTCGCACCCCTCAACGCCATGGCGCGCGCGCTCGCCAACCGTCCCGCTTCCGATCTGAGCCCCCTGCCCCAGACCGATAGCCCTTCCGAGATTCGCCCGGTGGTCGACGCGCTCAACGGATTGTTTGCCCGCGTCGGCGCGCTGCGCCAGCGCGAACGCGACTTCACCGCCTTCGCCGCCCATGAGCTCAAGACACCGATTGCCGGCCTCAGGACCCAAGCCCAGATCGCGCTTGGCGCGGGCGAGGGAGATGTCCGCGGCAACGCCTTGGAACAGATCGTTATCGGGGTGGACCGCACCTCCCGCCTGATCCGCCAGCTCACCGATCTGACAAACGCTGAGAACGGCGACGAGGCCGGACCGGGAGGAACAGTCAACCCCGGCAAGATGCTTGAGCTGCTGGCCGATGACATCCGCCGCCATAAGGCCGGCTCCGTGACGGTTCGCATCGCGCCGGATCTCCACGAGGCCACGCTTCCCGTCGACCCGTTCCTGTTTTCGCTGGCCGCGCGAAACCTTCTGGAAAACGCTGCCATGCATTCCACGGAGGGCGGCGCGGTGCGCTGCACCCTGAGCCGACAGGGCAATAGCGCCAGGGTGGCCTTCGACGATGACGGTCCGGGCATTCCCGACGACGAACTCTCGAAGGTGCGCGACCGCTTCTTCCGCGGTCGCAACAAGACACCGATGGGAAGCGGCCTCGGCCTGGCCATTGCGGAACTGGCAATGAAGCGAATGGGCGGCATGCTTCACATCGCCAATCGTCCCGAAGGCGGGCTGCGCGCGGAAATGGAATTCCAGCTTCCCTCTCAAAATAACACTTAAAGATATAAAGATTTCTTTATATCACCTTGACATTTGGCGGCCACCGAAGGACTTTGCCATTGTCATGGTTCTGCGGCGCGGTTTGCCGCGCCGAAGCTAAGAGGGAAACCGGTGCGCTTGCAGATCGCAAGCAAGTCCGGCGCTGCCCCCGCAACTGTAGGCGGCGAGCCGAAGTCCACACTGTCACTGGGATGCCCTGGGAAGACGGACGAAGGCACTGACCCGCAAGCCAGGAGACCTGCCTCGACAAACAACGTCCACGGGCGGGGTGCCCCGGAGGTCGCGGCAGATGGCGTCTGTGCGCCATATGCAGGCTTTCGTTCGCCCTGCCCCAGCCAACGGGGTATGACATGACCGAGAAAAACACCGTCCAGGTCGCAACGCTGGGCGTGCCGCGCATCGGCCGCCACCGCGAACTCAAATTCGCACTTGAATCCTACTGGTCCGGCAAATCCTCCGCCGAAGACCTGATGGAGACGGCCCGCACCCTGCGCGCCCGGAACTGGCAGGAACAGCGCGACCGGGGCGTCACGCGGATTCCTTCCAACGACTTCTCCCTCTACGACCACGTACTCGACATGGCGGTGATGGTCGGCGCTGTCCCAGCCGCCTATGGATGGCGGGGTCGCCCCGTGCCGCTCGACACCTATTTCGCCATGGCGCGCGGCAGCCAGAAGGGACCCGAAACCGGGTGCAGCCATGGCAACCATGGCGTCACCGCAATGGAAATGACCAAGTGGTTCGACACCAATTATCACTACATGGTGCCCGAGCTTGCGGTGGAGCAGGAATTCACCCTCACCTCGGCGAAGCCGGTGGACGAATTTCTGGAGGCCAGGGCGCTCGGCATTCACACCCGCCCGGTCATCCTGGGCCCCGTCACCTTCCTGAAGCTCGCCAAGCCGCAGGAGGATGGCTTCGACCCGCTGGTTCACCTGCCGAAGCTGCTGCCCGTCTATGAAGAGGTCCTGCGCCGGTTGAAGGATGCCGGTGCCGACTGGGTGCAGATCGACGAACCGGCTTTGGCCCTCGATCTCGTGCCGAATGAGCGTGATGCCCTGAAATTCGCCTGTACGAAGCTTGCAGCCGCAGCCCCCGGCCTGAAACTCATGCTCGCGACCTATTTCGGTGAACTGGGCGACAATCTTGAAACAGCCCTTTCGCTGCCGGTCGCCGGCCTGCATCTCGATCTCGTGCGCGCGCCGCAGCAGCTCGACGCGGTTCTTTCCACTGCCCGCAAGGATCTGGTTCTGTCGCTCGGCGTAATCGACGGCCGCAACATCTGGCGCGCCAATCTGCCCGCCATTCTCGAACGCCTCGAAAAGGCGGCGGCGGTCCGCGAGGCCGGCATCGAGGTTGCGCCATCCTGTTCGCTGCTGCATGTGCCGATAGATCTCGATCTCGAAACGGCTCTCGATGCCGACGTGAAGTCCTGGCTTGCCTTTGCCGCGCAGAAGGTGGACGAGCTCTCGGTGCTCGCCCGCGCTCTGAACGATGGCCGCGGCGCTGTCGCCGCCGAGCTTGCCGCGTCCGCAGAGGCGATTGCCGCACGCGCCGCTTCCGCCAAGGTGCACGATCCGGCCGTTGCAGGCCGTGTCGCCGCCGTCACGCCGGACATGACAAGACGCAAGAGCCCCTTCGGGCAACGGGCGGACCTCCAGCGGGCAAAGCTCGGCCTGCCGGCATTTCCCACCACGACGATCGGCTCCTTCCCGCAAACCGCCGAGGTGCGCAAGGCACGCGCGGCCCACGCAAAGGGCGCTATGAGCCCTGCCGATTATGAGGCCTTCCTGCAAAGGGAAACCGCAGACGCGATCCGCTGGCAGGAGGAAATCGGCCTCGACGCGCTGGTGCATGGCGAATTCGAACGCAACGACATGGTGCAGTATTTCGGCGAAAAGCTGTCGGGCTTCGCCTTCACCAAAAATGCCTGGGTGCAGAGCTATGGGTCGCGCTATGTGCGCCCCCCGGTCATCTATGGCGATGTCTCCCGCCCCGAGCCGATGACCGTCGGATGGTGGCGCTATGCCCAGTCCCTGACCGACAAGCCGGTGAAAGGCATGCTCACGGGTCCGGTGACGATCCTGAACTGGTCATTCGTGCGCGATGACCTGCCACGTTCCAAGGTCTGCCGCCAGATCGCTCTCGCCATTCGCGACGAGGTCGCCGACCTTGAAAAGGCGGGGGCCGCCATGATCCAGATCGACGAGGCTGCTCTGCGCGAGGGGCTGCCGCTGCGCCGCAGCGACTGGAAGACCTATCTCGATTGGGCCGTGGACTGCTTCCGCCTCACCGCCTCGGGCGTGGAAGACGCGACCCAGATCCACACCCATATGTGCTATTCGGAATTCAACGACATCATCGACGCCATCGCGGCCATGGACGCCGACGTCATCTCCATCGAGACCTCGCGCTCGCGCATGGAACTGCTCGATGCGTTCCGCAGCTACAAATATCCCAACGAGATCGGACCGGGGGTCTACGACATCCATTCGCCCCGTGTGCCGGAGGTAAAGGAGATGACCGACCTGTTGGGCCTTGCCCGCCAGCGGCTCGCCGACACCCAGATATGGATCAATCCCGATTGCGGATTGAAAACCCGCAAATGGGAAGAAGTCCGGCCGGCGCTCGTCAACATGGTCGCGGCCGCCCGCCAGTTGCGCATGGCAGCCGGCGCCTAGCGCATTCAACCCGCTCCTCTCCCCGTTTCGGCGGGGGGAGGAAGGGCGCAGCCCCCTCAACAGGAATGGCTACAGCGCGTAGCGCTTTTCGAGTTCGTCGTAGAAATCCTTCTGGACCACGCGCTGGCGTTCACGGAAGCTCGCCACCGGACCGCTTTCATCAAGCATGGTGTCGCGCTTGAGCTGGCCAAGCGCCGCCTGCATGCCGTAGACGGCCCCCTGCAAGGCCACATTGGCGTAGAGGAGCAGGGCAAAACCCATTTCCTCGATCTCAGCCAAAGGCATGATCGGCGTCTTGCCGCCCACCACCAGGTTGAGAAGCTGGGGCGTTCCCTTCAGCGCACCGGGGATGCCGCGGATTTCCTCAATGCTCTCCGGCGCCTCCACAAAAGTGATGTCGGCGCCGTCCTCGACGAAGGCGGCCGCCCGGTCGAGCGCTTCCTGGTAGCCGCGTGTTGCGCGCGCATCCGTGCGCGCCACGATGAGAAGGTTCGGGTCCTGGCGGGCATCGACCGCAGCCTTGATGCGGCTGCGCGCCTCATCGAGCCCCACCACGTCCTTGCCGGAGAAATGGCCGCAGCGCTTCGGCGTCATCTGGTCTTCAAGCTGCACCGCGCTGGCGCCCGCCCGTTCGAGTGTGCGGATCGTATGGCGCACGTTGAGTGCGTTTCCGAAGCCGGTATCCGCATCGACCACGATGGGCAATTCCGTCGCGTCACGGATCGTGGCCGTATGCAGGGCGATCTCCTGCAGGCCGACGAACCCCAGATCGGGCTTCCCGAGATAGGTATTGGTCAGGCCGGCACCCGAAAGATACACCGCCTCGAAGCCCATATCCTCAATGATCCTCGCAGCCAGCGCATTCGCCGCCCCCGGCAGAAGCACGGCGCCACCCTTGTTCAGGCGGTCGCGAAACTGTCGGTTGATTTCATGATTGAGCACGTCTTAACTCCTGCTACTGCGCTGTTTCTGCCTTCGGGGAGGCAAGCGACCCGCGAACGCAGACCGCACCTTCCATCAAGCGTCTTTGTGTGCGGATCACCTTCGCCGAGAGGATGCGGCCATCCCGTGTCTCCGCCCCCACCGTGATGACGCCGCTCGGCGTTCCAAGGCGAAGCCCGCCGATATTCGCCCCCTCGGAGAGACAGGCGGCAACGATGCCGCCCTCGACGGTCGCCGCGCTGGCAAGCGCCAGCGCGCCCGTGATCGGGATCGCGCGATGGGCCTGTCCGGCCGAAATCATGCGCGCGAGAATGTCATGACTTTCAGCCGCGACACTTTCCCCGGCAAGCGTGCGAAACGCGCCCGCCGGCCCGACCATCGCTATTTTGGGAATGGCGATAATGGCGCCTGCCTGCTCCGTGTCGGGCGCGATCCCCATTGCCACGGAAGCCGCCCGGCGCAATTCCTCGAGCTGCGCCATGAGTTCGGCATCGGCATCGATATCCTGTGGCAACGCCCCGCAATCCGCTCCCAGATCGGCAGCGCGAACAAAAACGGCAGGCGTGGCTGAATCGACCGCCGTCGCCGCAACCGTCCTGCCGTCGGAAAGAGCAAGCTCGACCACTGCCGCACCCGCGGGCAAAAGTCCGTTTCCGCGCGTGCCGGCCGGATCCTGAAAGGCCAGTTCCACGGGTGCTCCGGTGCCCGCAACGCCCGGAAGGATGAAATCGCCGTCAACTACGGCCGCGCCATCGCGCATTTCGAAACGGGAATGAATGATCTTGCCCGAATTCGTGTTGTGGATCCGCACGATCGCCTGGCCGTCGGATGGCGCGGAAACGAGCCCCTCCTCGACAGCGAACGGGCCAATTGCGGAGCTCATGTTACCGCAATTGCCACTGAAGTCGACCGTGGTGCCGGTGACGGAAACCTGCGCGAACGTATAGTCAACATCGGCATCGGCACGCGACGAAGGGCCAACCACGCATATCTTGCTGAGCGAGGAAATCCCGCCCCCCATTCCGTCCAGCTGACGGCCATTGGGATCGGGACTTCCAAGAACCGCGCGAAACAGCGCCGGCCATGCGGCTTCCTCTGGCAGGTCGCTGCGGCGAAACACCACCGCCTTGGAGGTTCCGCCCCGGATGAAGGCCGCCGGCACACGCATCAATGTCATTTCTTCCCTCCGCCATTCTCGATCTGCGGTGCGAGCGAAAGCCAGCTGTTGCGGATATGCCTCCGCATCAGGAGAGCCGCGACCTCCTCGTCGCGGTCCGCGATCGCATCGACGATCCGCCGGTGCTCCATCAACGCCGTCTGCCCCCGGCCCTGCACATTCCGGTGCTGGCGGCGCATGAGAACGAGCTGCGGATAAAGCTCCTCGCTCAAGAGACGCAGGATCATCGGATTGCCCGACAAAGCGGCCACCACCACATGAAAATCCGTGTCGCTGCCGCTTTGCAGATAAGCTCCGGCAGGATGCGCCGTGACCGACACCGCATGACCGTCCAGAAGCAGGCGCAGTTGCTCCGTCTGTCCCGCGGTTGTCCGCCGGGCAGCAAGCCGCGCGGCTTCCGATTCCAGACCTTCGCGCAATTCGTAAAGGGCCTGCGCATCGGCAAATCCGATCTCGCGCACCCGGACCCCCACATTGGGCACCAGCGTGGCCAGTTGTGCATCGACAAGGCTGCGAAGAGCCTCGCGCACCGGCCCCCGGCTCACCGAAAAGCGTTCGGCGAGCGCCACTTCGCCCAGGCGTTGGCCGGGCAGAAGCTGGCCCGCAAGAATCTCGTCCTTGAGGCTCGCAGTGATGGAAGCTGCGGAAAGGCGTGCTATTTCCTGCATATTGTTTACAATAACGACTGAACGGCCTGATCAAAAAATTGGATCGGAAACGCCGGGCGCCTGCCGATTTTCTGGAAGTATCCCCTCTATTGCGCCGAAGTCAATGGTATCAAAGCATTTTTCAAGGGGCTTGACATATCGGAGCACAAGCTGTTCTTTCTCGAAAATTCTGACAGATTGTAAACAATCTTTTCAGTCTGAGTTTGAACAGGAGGAGATCAGATGTCTTTCAAGGCAATCAGAAAATTTGCCGCCATTGCCGGCCTCGCGGTCGCGACACTGGCGGGCGGCATGCAGGCGGGCGCCGCCGAGGACTGGCCGAGCCAGCAGATCACATTCGTCGTGGCCCTCGGCCCTGGCGGGTCGGCTGACCGCACCGCACGCCTCGTCGCCCAGCGCATGCAGGACGAGCTTGGCGTGCCGATCCACATCGTCAATCAGGAAGGCGGCGGCGGCCATGTCGGCCACAGCTACTTCCTCAACATGCCCGACGACGGCACGTTCTTCCTCGCCTCGTCCATCCATCCCTACATCAGCAACGCCATTCTCAAATTCGACGCCGAGTACTCGCTCGACGACTTCGCCTTCGTGAACGGCCAGTGGACCGACGTCGACCTCTTTGCGTTGAACAAGGACCTGCCCTATGGCTCGCTGGACGAGTTCATGAAGGCAGCGAAGGAAAATCCGGGCAAGATGAAGATTTCCGTCGTTCCCGGCTCCACCGGCTACATCAACACCCTTCTACTGCTGGAAGCCTACGGCATGAGCAAGGATGACGTGAACATCGTCACCTATGAATCGGGCAGCGCCGCGCGCACCGCCGCCGCCGGTGGCCAGGTGGACCTGACCGTGCTCGGCGCAGACGGCACAGTGCCGATTGCCGAGTACATCAAGCCGCTCGCCGTGACCGGTGACGATCGCCTCCCCGAATGGGACGCGCCTACCATCAACGAAGCTCTTGCCCCCCTCAACGTGAAGGTGCCTTCGCTGGTGGGCTCCATGCGCGGCATCGCCGCCCATGCGTCCTTCAAGGAGAAGTACCCGGAGCGTTTCGAGAAGTTCGCCGCCGCCTACAAGGCCGCTCTTGCCGATCCGGATTTCGCTGCCGACCTCAAGAAGCAGAAGATCGGTGCCGAGTGGCTTGGCCCTGAGCGCACCACTCAGATCATCACCTCGAACTTCGATATCCTGAAGCGCTTCCAGGAAAAGAAGTAAGAACTTGCGCGGCGGGGCCGGCACGGCCGCCTCGCCGCGAATTCATTTTTCATCCTATGAGGACATGCCATGTCCGGCCGACTTACCCTGACGCACACGGCGTTTCTTGCGCTCGTGGCACTTGTCACCTCCTATATTTCCTGGAGCGCGATCAAGGCGTCCACCAAGCTCTTCAACCTGATCATCGTCGTTCCCGTGGCCGCGATCATCACCATCCTGATCGTGACGATCATTGCCAGCGCCTTGCGCGGCAAGGCCCCGGACGGCGCGATGCCTTCGCGTGCCAACACGCTGGGCGATATTCTGCTTCTTGGTTGTTTCGCCGTATTCTGCGTCGCGCTGACAAAGGTTGGCTTCGACATCGCGACCTTCATTTTCGTATGGATCGGCATCGTGTTGGGAGGAGAAAAACGCATCTGGCTGCCGCCGCTCTTCTCCGCCCTCTTCACGCTCATTCTCGTCAAGGGCTTCGGTGCCCTCTTTCCCTTCCCCATGCCCATGCTGGTATTCTGAAATGCTCGATACCTTTGCATTCTCCCAGGCCATGGACATGCTGTTCTCGGGCTTTGGCCCGTGGCTCTATGTCATTCCCGGCCTGCTGATAGGTCTTGTCTTCGGTGCCGTTCCCGGCCTGCAGATTTCCATGGCCATGGCCGTGTTTCTGCCCGTCACCTTCGCGATGGACTTCCTGCAGGCGATGCTGTTCCTCACGGCCATCTTCACCGGCGGGGCCTATGGCGGTGGCGTCACGGCCATCCTGATGAACATCCCCGGCTCCTCGTCCTCGGTCGCCACCGCATTCGACGGATACCCGATGGCGCGACAGGGAAAGCACAACGAAGCCCTTGGCCTTGGCCTCGGCGCTTCGGTCGTTGGCGCCTTTATCGGCTATATCCTGCTCCTGTTCCTCATCGAGCCACTGGCCGGTCTTGTCCTCAAGCTTGGGCCACTGGAGATGGTGATGGTCGTCCTGTGGGGCCTCACCCTGATCGCCACGCTCAACGACAGCACCGTCGCCAAGGGCCTCATGGCCGGAGCGCTCGGCCTCATTCTAAGTCAGGTCGGCATGTCGACCACCGGCGTCCTGCGGACCCGGATCGGCAATCCCTATCTCATCGACGGCATTGCAGTCGTGCCGGCGATGATCGGCATTTTCGCGGCCTCCGAATTGCTGCGCCTGCGCGGCAACACCTATCTCGTGGAGGCCGAAGGAGCCCGCAATATCTCGTTCCGGCGCATTCTGTCCGGCATGTTCGAGACATTCCGCTATCCCGGCGTTCTCCTGCGCGGCAGTCTGATCGGCGCGGTAATCGGCGCCATTCCCGGCGTTGGTTCCTCCGTGGCCAATCTGGTTGCCTATGGCGAGGTGCGCCGTTCCTCGAAGAACCGCGACAAGTTCGGCACCGGCGTTCCCGAAGGTGTTGTGGCGGCCGAATCCGCCAATTCCAGTTCCGAGGGCGGATCCATGACCGCGCTTCTGGCGCTCGGCATTCCAGGAGGTGCCGCGACAGCCGTGCTTCTTGCGGCCTTCTCCTTCCACAATCTCGTCGGCGGCCCCGCCTTCATCCGCGATGAGCGCGACGTGATCTATGCGATCATCGTCGGAAATCTCGGACAGGTGGTTCTCCTTGCCGTCATCGGCCTTCTGACACTGCGCCTCCTCGGCATGGTGGTGAAGGTGCCGCTCACCTATCTGGTGCCCTCGGTGCTGGCGCTCTGCGCCTGGGGTGGCTTCGGCATCACCGGCACCATCGCCGGCCCGGTGACCGTGGTCTGTTTTGCCGGACTCGGCTGGCTTATGCGCCGACATGACTATCCCGTTGCGGCAACGGTCATCGGCCTCCTGCTTGGCCGCATGACGGAGGGCGAACTCGTTCGCACCATGCAGATCTCGGGCGGCAACCCGCTTGCCTACATGGTCGAAAGACCTATCGCGATCCTGTTCCTGGTCCTGCTGGTTCTGATCACGATCCTCATCCCGTTGTGGCGCATTTACAGAAAGCGCCGGGACGCAGCCGAAAATCCATCCTGAATGAATATTCGCCGGCTTTGCCGGCGAATACGCATCCAGCCTCCTTGATCCGGCAGGAGTTTCAGTCGAAAACCGATCGAGTCTTTCGGCAATTCTGCCGCCCCGCGCGGAAAGCATACATGACCATTTCACCACCACGCTGGCTACTGGGACTTGCAGCACTTGCCGCGGGCCTTTGCGGTGGACTTCTCTTCTTCTATCTCTCCATTCCCCTGCCCTGGGTTCTGGGCAGCTTCGCCGCCACGGGGCTTCTGTCCCAGCTGGGCGTCAAGCTTTCCATGCCAGCACGCTGGCGCGGCTATGCGATGCTCATCATCGGCACCATGCTCGGTGCCGGCTTCACTCCCGAAATCGTCGAGCACGCCACCACATGGCTCCCCACGCTATGTGCCATGCTTGTCCTGTCCTGGCTCTTCTTTGCCGGTGCCTTCGCCTTGCTGAAGCGGTTTTCCGACATGGATACCGGCACGGCACTTCTGGCCGCCGTTCCCGGCGGCCTGGCGATGGTCAGCGCACTGGCTGAGGACTATCATGCGGATGTGCGCCGCATCGCGCTCTGCCACTCAGCGCGCCTGGTCGTGCTTCTTGTCATGACGCCCTTCATGATCGGTCTCGTGTCGGACTATGACCTGGCCACATCGACGAGCGTCGCGCTTGCCCATCCTGAGCCATTCGATGCGGTGCAGCTCTCGCTTCTTGGAGCTTGCGTGCTCGTCGGATGGGCCCTGGCAAGACTGACAAAGCTGCCGTCCGGCCTCATGCTGTTGCCTTTGCTCCTCTCCGCGCTTCTCCACGCCACCGGCATCGCCAGCGCCCATGTGCCCTTGCCGCTTTCGGTCCTCGCGCAGCTTGTCATCGGATGTGGTATCGGCATCCGCTTTCAGGGATACCGTGCCCGCGACATCATCCGCGACGGGCGGCTTGCCGCTTTCACGAGCCTGATCTTCGGGCTTGCCTCGCTCGCCGCAGCCTGGACAACCGCACAGGTGACGGGTCACGAAATAGCCCCACTGCTGCTCGCCTACCTCCCCGGTGGCGCACCTGAACTCGGCGTCGTTGCGCTCGCTCTCGATATCGACCCGGCAATGGTGGCCACGCATCACGTGGTGCGGGTTCTCGCGATAGCGCTCTTCGTGCCGCTCGCAATGCGCCAGATCAGGAAACCGCAACAGCCGCCTGCCGCCTGAGGCATTTCACGAGCGGCCAACCCCGGCATAAGGCCGCAAAGAACGCTACACCTGCCGCTGGATGCCGGAAGACAAGGCTGATAAACAGTCTCCCAGGGAATGAATTCGCGGAGAAGCCATACAAACGGGCGAACGCGGGTTTTTCGTGCGGCAGCGAACACCGTCGCCTTGGGGGAATCGACATGACGACCATCTGCGGGGGCTCGGTCCGGCAGTTTATTGCCGCGACGCTTCTGTTCACCGGAATGCTGCAGGCGTCCCGCGCCGCCGACCTGCCGCCGCCCAGGGGACCCGTCATCCTCACCGTATCGGGATTGATAGAAAAAACGAACGACAAGGACGGCTCGGTAAAATTCGACCTCGAGCTTCTGGACCGCCTTCCCCAGACAGGCTTCAGAACCCGCACCATCTGGACCGAAGGCGACCCGGAGTTCAGCGGCGTTTCGCTCAGCGTCCTGCTGGATGCGCTTGACGCGCACGGCAAGATTTTGCGCATGACAGCGCTCAATGAATATGCCGTCGATATTCCCATTTCGGAAGCGACCGACGCAGGCCCAATCCTTGCGTCGCGCGTGAATGGGAAACCCATTACGGTGCGGCAGAAAGGCCCGCTCTGGCTGGTCTATCCCTATGACATAAATCCCGAGTACAAATCTGAGGTTACGTACTCGCAAAGCATCTGGCAGTTGAAATCCATCGACGTCAGGGACTGAACCGCAACAGGACCAGGATATGCCGGATCGCCGGGAAGAGAGATGGCCGCGCTGGTCGATCAGATATTTCACCGCCGGCATCCTCCTTGTGATTGCCGCCGGTTTCCTGAGCACGCTCAGCGCCCAGCTCACCCACGAACTGGCCCGCCTGCGCGCCGCCCCCTCCGACAATCTGCAATGGACCATGGCGCAGGTTCAGGTCGAGCTTCTCATTCTCGAAGAAGCGCTCCATGATGTTGTTCACAATCGCGGCGCTTCGCTCGACCAGGTTCGCCAGCGCTTCGATATCTTCTACAGCCGGATCGACACGCTTGAGCGCGGTTCGATGTTCGCAGCCATCAAGGCCGAGCCGAGGGCGCACAAGGCACTGAATGAAATCCGCGAGGCATTGATCGCATCGCTTCCTCTGATTGACGGAACCGACGAAACTCTGCGTGCTGGCACCCCCGAGCTCTATGAGCGCGCCCACAGGCTCCAGCCGGCGGCGCGCAATCTGGCACTCGAAGGGGTTCTCGTCCTTGCAAGGCAGGCCGATTACGAGCGTCAGGAATTCACCGACCTTCTCCTGCGCATGGCGCTTGTCGCTCTCATCATCTTTTTTGCGATGCTTCTCGCTCTTGCCCTGTTCTGGCGTCAGTCGCGCGTTGCAAGGCGTCGTTCGGAGGAGTTGGCCACCAGCAACCTGCGCTATGCAAGCGCTATCAGCACATCGCTTGACCCCATCATCGTGTCGGATGCGCAGGGGCGCATTCTCGATATAAACCCCGCCGCCGAAAAAGTGTTCGGCTATATGCGCGAGACCACCGTCGGCAGTACGATGGAAGAACTCATCATTCCGCCGGAGCTGCGTGAAGCGTATCGCGAAAGGCTGAAGAAATATCTATCCGGCAGCAACCTCCGCATCCTGAGGTCGGAGCGGATAGACACCGAAGCCATGCGCGCCAGCGGCAAACACTTTCCAGCCGAGTTTTCCTTCGGTGTCACGATCGGCAATGAAGGTCCGATCTTCACCACCTATATCCGCGATATCTCCGATCGCATCAGGGCGCAGGAGGCACTGACCGCCGCCCGCGACGAAGCACTCGCCATGGCCAAGGCGAAATCGGATTTCCTCGCCGTGATGAGCCACGAGATGCGTACCCCGCTGAATGGCGTGATGGGTGTTCTCGATGTCCTGCTTGACACGAAGCTCACCCGCAAGCAGCGGGATTACGTGGAAACCGGAATAACATCCGGCGAAATTCTGCAGCGTCATATCGATGAGGTTCTCGACATCACGAGGATCGAGGCTGGTGCCTTAAAGCTGCGCCCCTCGCAATTCGACGTCGAAACGCTCCTGCGCGAAGTGCAGAACATCAATGAGCAGGCGGCGCTGCCAAGGGGAAACCGCATCGTCACGGGCGTTGGACCCGACCTGATCGTCTTCGCCCAGGATCGGCATTGCCTGCGTCAGATCCTGATGAACCTCGTGTCGAACGCCATCAAGTTCACACTGAACGGTGAAATTCGGATCGAAGCCCGCGCGCTGCCCGAAGAAAACGGGAAGAACTGGGCGGAGTTCGCCGTCAGTGATACGGGCATGGGCATCAAGCCGGAGGATATCGACCGCATCTTCGAGGATTTCGTGATGCTCGATCCCTCTCACCGGCGCACCTCCCCCGGTTCCGGGCTCGGGCTCGGCATCTCACGCCGTATCGCGACCTTGATGGGAGGCGAAATAACCGTTGAAAGCGTGCCGGAAAAGGGCAGCCGCTTCTCCGTCCGAATCCCCGCAATGCCCACCCCGGCGACCGAGGAAACCCGCAGCAGGCGCGAAAGACCTCATCCCTCAGCGGCTCCACGCCAGCACGATCTTTCCGTGCTGCTGGTCGAGGACAACGAAACCAACCGTCTGGTCGCTCGCGCCATGCTTTCCAAGCATGGTTGCCGCATAACCGAAGCGCCCGATGGAAAGGTCGGCGTATCGCTTGCCCACGACACGCGTTTCGATCTCATCCTCATGGACATCAGCATGCCGCGTCTGGACGGTTTGCGGGCGACACAGCTCATCCGCTCCGGCGACGGCCTCTCGAAGGGCGCGCCGATCATAGGTCTTACGGCCCATGCGCTGCCGGAAGAACAACGCGAATTGAAGCGCGCGGGAATGCAGGACTGCATCATCAAGCCCCTGCGCTCGGAAAAGATCGCGGCACTGCTCGACCGCGTAACAAGCCAACCCCGCCCGACGACCGAATATCAGGGCGCGCCCTCTGAGCAGCCCTTGCCATCGGCAAGCGAGCCGACGGAACCCGCGCTGCTGGACCCCGCGACATGGGCGGAACTGCAAGGCTCACTCCCTCCTGCGCTCCTCGAAGCGCAATTGAAGCGGTTCCATAAGGAACTGGATGGGATCGAGAGCCTTTTCGCAGAGGACAATGCAGGCTCGATGGAACTGAAGAAGCTCTGCCGCCTCGCCCACAATCATGCGGGAACGGCTGCGATCTTCGGCGCCGGCATCCTGCGTCGGACGCTTCTCGATTTCGAGACAGCCTGCAAGAAAGGCGACATTGCGTCCCTCTCTGAGTGCTGCCTTGCGGTCTGCGAGGCCGCCCGCAAGACCCGCAATGCCCTCGTCTCAAGGCAAATCGACCCGGTTTGAGCCAAAAACTATACCAATGGGTAGGTCGGCAAGCCAAAAGAACTCACACGTGTCCGTCGGGACTCATCATAACAATAAGCGAGTGAGCTACGACTGTTCTGCAAGAACGTGACACGAATCACAAACAAGAACAGTCGAATGGCGCATACGGGAAAAAATGGCTCTGGTTTGCTTTGCGGGACTTCGGTCTTTTGCTTTGCACCATTTTCCATTGCGCCCAAGTCGGGGCGGAGGGGCACCACTCCGACAGCACGGCCCACCGGTCCTTGCGATCGGTGGGCCTGTTTCGTCGGCAAGATTGGAAATGCCGACCATGCCCGCGGTTTTCTTTTCAGAACCAGCGGTCGCGCGATAGAAGCTGCGCCGCAAAAGCGTATTCTCGGCCATATCGCTGAGTTGGATCCACCCGTCCAACTCGCTGCCTGAGCCTGGGGTGGCCGAGAGGGAGGCCCGTCGTGAAAACGGCGGGCCTTCTCATTTAAGGCATGGCACGGTTTGAGGTTTGTGCATTCGGGCAGGCTCCATACGCCTTCCCATGAACGCGGGAAACAAGTCGACAGAGCGTCTTAGAAGAGCCCCGCATCACGCGCGGCCATAGCCGCCATCGTCCGATTGCGCGCCGAGAGCTTTCGGCAAAGCGTGCGCACATGCAGCTTCACCGTCACGTCCTGCAGGCCAAGCAAACGGCCGATCTCCTTGTTGGAAAGCCCCTCGACAATTCCTTTCAGAACCTCGAGTTCGCGCTTTGTCAGCTTTTGGGCCAGCGCGTTGGGTTGCTCGCCACCATGTATCGTCATGAGCTGTACGGGAACATACTGTTCCCCCGCAGCCATAAAATGCACCGCATGAACGAAGGACTTCGCAGGCAGCGTCTTGGGCAGGAAACCGGCAGCGCCGGACGCAAGCGCCTCCTCCGCCACCGCACGGGAGGCCGTTCCGAAAAGGAGCGCCACCGGTCCACCGAGATTCAATTCAAGTGCCTTGCGCAACCCCTGAAGACCATCCATGCCCGGCATGGAGTAATCCAGGAGAACGAGGTCGAACGGCCCCTCGCTGACGATCTTCTGAGCTGCTTCGTGGAAATCTCCCGCAACGGAAACCGTGACACCGGCTTCCTGCGACAGAAAAAGACAGAGCGTGTCGCAAACCAGCTCATGGTCATCCGCAATGAGTATCTTCACAAGTTCCGGCTCCGAATACGGTCTCCAGGACGCTTTGGCAGCGTTCATGCGGGTGGATATCCCACCATCCCATTACGCAGCAGGGACGGCATGGATCAGTTCCGAGCGTACACGCCGGGTTTATTGCGTTTGCTCGCGATGCTCAAAAGGTATTTGGGATAACCCGCGTGATAACCGCCTTTGCCCCATGAAAAATGCAGTCACCACCAAAAAACGTTGAAAAAGAGGCGTTTTTTAAAGGCCAAAACACCACGCGCGCAGAACAACCCGGCCTGCATTCGGCCTTATCCGGCCTTGCAGCGATCATTTCCCCTTCCCGCACCGCCCCGATATATGGCTTCCGCCAATCTGTCCTGTTATTAGTTGGGACAATCACGGGACAAAAATCGGCAGATCAATCGGTGTCCCGAGGCCAGCAACGGGACAATTCGAGTGAATGACGGCACCGCACGTCTCTCCAGGGCAGACCGCATCGTCCAGCATGTGAGCAGCCTTCTCTCCGCCGGCGCCTACAAGGCGGGAGAACGACTGCCTTCGGTAAGGCAGGCAGCCCGCGAACACGGCGTTTCGAAAAACACGATGGCGGAGGCCTATGACCGGCTGGTTGCGCGCGGTCTTCTGGAAGCCCGTGCCGGCTCCGGTTATTACGTAGCCCAGTTCAAGCTGCCCACCTCAGTGCCGCCTGCCCCCCATGTTGCAGCCGCCATCGACAATGTTTCGCTCCTGCGTGAACAGCTTGACCAGCATTACGAGGTGAGGCCGGGCGATGGCCGGCCACCGGCCTTCTGGATGGAACGGTCCGAACTCAAGAGCTATTTCTCGGCGTTCAAGACGGGGGACCCTTCCGCGGTCGACTTCGGCTATGGCAGCTCATGGGGTTACGCCCCCTTGCGCGAAAGGCTGCGGGTCCTGTTGCTCGAGCGCTCGATCACGGTCCAGCCCGAAGGCCTTCTTCTGACCCATGGCGCCAACCATGGACTCGACCTGATCATCCGCCACCTAGTCGAGCCCGGAGACACGGTTTTTGTCGATGATCCCGGCTACTACCCACTTTTTGCCAAGCTGACGCTTGCCAAGGTGAAAATGATCGGCATCCGCCGCAGTCATGACGGTCCGGACCTGGAAGACCTTGCCGCCAAACTGGCCCTGCATCGCCCGAAAGTGTTCTTCACCCAGTCGCTCGCCCACAACCCGACCGGCGGCACACTCTCGCCGGCAGTCGCATTCGGCCTGATGCAACTCGCCGAGCGCTGGGGTTTCCTGCTCGTGGAAAACGACGCGCTGGCCGACATTCTGCCGGCCACCCTGCCGCGTCTTGCGGCCCTCGATCAGCTCAACCGCGTACTTTATGTCGGCACATTCTCGAAAACGCTCTCGGCGAGCCTGCGTTGCGGTTTTGTCGCCGGACATCCGTCCATCGTGAAGGCGCTGGGCAATCTGAAGATGCTCACCACAGTCGCGACCTCCGATTATGTGGAGCGCTTCGTGCACCACCTTATCCAGGGTGGCCAATATCTGCGCCATCTGCGCCGGCTGAAAACCCGTGTCGAAGAAGCGCACAAAGCCTCCTCGGCACGGCTCGAGGCGCTTGGCCTCAAGGTAAGCCAGAGCGTGACGCCGGGCTTCTACCTGTGGGTGGAATTTCCCGATGACGTGGATGAACTCGATCTTTGCCGGGCGGCGGCCGAAAGAAGCATCTTCCTGGCCCCCGGCAGTGTCTTCACGCCCGGAAGATCGCCGAGCGGAGCAACGGCGATCCGCGTCAACGTCGCCTACGGCACCGATCCGCGTTTTCTGGACTTCCTGCGCGACCAGCTGCCCTGATGCAGACAGCCGTAAGCGAGCATATCAGGCCCGGATTTCCGCAAGATTGGAGCGGGCTTTCGACGTGGCCATAGCCAGATCCGAACTGACGGAAACCCACGAGAAGCCCGCGTCGAGAAGCCGCCGCGCCATGGCCGGATCGGTGGCCAGAACCCCGCACGGCTTGCCCGCTTTCCGGCATGCGCCGGCCGCTGCGGCAAGGGCGGCCTGCACCTTCTCGTGCCCCACCTGGCCAATCAGCCCCATGCTGGCCGAAAGGTCGCCGGGACCGATAAAGATGCAATCCACACCGTCGACCGCCGCGATCTCAGGCAGTTTGTCGAGGGCGTTGACAGTCTCGATCTGCAGCGTCACGCAGATCTCGCTTGCAGCCTTGCTGAAATAATCGCTCACGCCCCCATAGCGCGCCGCCCGGTGCATTGCGGCGGCTCCACGGATGCCGTGCGGCGGGTAACGGGTCGAGCGGACGGCGGCTTCCGCCTCCTCCACGCTTTCAATGAAGGGGAACATCAGGCTTTGCGCCCCGCAATCGAGCAACCGCTTGACGATGACAGGATCGTTCCACGGGATGCGGACCAGACTGGCGCTGGGTGTGCCCGCCACAGCCTGGAGAAGCGCCAGCGTCTGCGGCACGTCATTCGGCGTGTGCTCCATATCGATCACGATGAAATCATACCCGCAGCAGCCCATGGCCTCAGCCATGACCGGGCTCGTGCTCATCGTCCAGGTGCCGATCATGGGAGGATTGGCGTTGAGACCGCGCTTGAAGGTGTTGACTGGAAGGTCCATCAGAAAATCTCCGGTTCGGGCGTCGCAGCGCCGGCTTGAAGGAAATCGAAGTCGCAGCCCTTGTCGGCCTGCGTCACATGCGCCTCGAACATGGAGCCGTATCCGCGACCGTAATGGGCGGGCGGCGGCGTCCATTCGGCGCGTCGGCGCTCGAGCTCGGCGGGTTCGACCAGCATGTCGAGGCGTCTTCCAGGCACATCGAGCACCACCTCGTCCCCCGTCCGCAACAACGCCAGCGGTCCACCCACATGGGCCTCCGGCGCGACGTGCAGAATACAGGTGCCGTAGTGGGTTCCGCTCATACGGGCGTCCGACATGCGCACGATATCCGTGATACCCTGCTCCAGAAGCCGCTTTGGCATGGGCAAGGCGCCCCATTCGGGCATGCCCGGACCGCCGACCGGCCCCGCTCCCCGCAACACGAGAACCGTATCCTTGTCGATCTGAAGCGCCGGGTCGTCGATGTTGCGGGTAAGCTCACCATGATTGTCGAAGACAACGGCCCGTCCCCGATGTTGCAGGAGGTGCGGGCTGGCCGCCGAAGGCTTGATGACCGCGCCATCGGGCGCCAGATTGCCACGCAGGACCGCGAATGCAGGCGCGTCCGTAACCGGCCGGTCGAGCGGGCGGATGACTTCGTCGTTCCAGCATTGCGCACCGGCAATCGTCTCGCCCAGCGTTTTGCCGCTGATGGTCGGGGCATTCAGGTCCAGCCGGTCAGAGAGCCGGGCAAGCAGCGCAGGCAGGCCGCCGGCAAAATAGAAATCCTCCATCAGATACCCCCCGGCGGGGAAGATATTGACCAGCACAGGCGTGCGCCGGGCAGCCTCATCGAAAGCATCGAGCGACAATTCGATGCCTGCCCGCGCCGCCATGGCGACAAGGTGAATGACCGCATTGGTCGACCCGCCGAGGGCTGCCGTAACCTCCACCGCATTGCGAACCGACGCGGGAGTGATGATCCTTGAAGGCTTCAGGTCTTCCCACACCATTTCCACGATGCGCTCACCGCAAAGCGAGGCCATGCGGGGATGCGCCGAATCCGCGGCCGGGATGCTGGTCGCACCCGGAAGCGTGAAGCCGAGCGTCTCCGTGAGCGACGTCATGGTCGAAGCCGTTCCCATCGTGTTGCATGTGCCGGGAGACCGCGTCGAGATACCCTCGACATCCGCCAGATCCTCGCCACTCAGGCGTCCGCCGCGATAGGCGTCCCAGTATTTGCGCGTATGCGTTCCCGCCCCCACGACCTCACCGCGCCAGCGCCCGTTCAGCATGGGGCCGGCCGGACAGAAGATGACCGGGATATCCATGCTGAAAGCGCCCATCAGCAGTCCGGGCGTGGTCTTGTCGCAACCGCCCATCAGCACCGCCCCGTCGATGGGTAGTGAGCGCATGAGTTCTTCCACCTCGATGGCCAGCAGGTTGCGGTAAAGCATGGTCGTGGGTTTCACCATCACCTCGCCAAGAGACATGGCCGGCAGTTCCACCGGAAATCCCCCGGCCCGGATGATACCCCGGCGCACGGCTTCGGCCCGCCCGCGCAGATGCACGTGGCAGGGGCTCAACTCGCTCCACGTATTGATGATCGCAATGACGGGACGGCCGACGAACTCTTCGCGCCGAAACCCCATCTGCTGCCCGCGCTGGCGATGGGCGAAGGCCCGCATGTCGCTGGCGCTGAACCAACGCGCGCTGCGCAACTGGTCGGCGGTTTTACGTCTTTCCATCTTTCATCTCCGGAATGGCGGCGGGCCAGCGTCTAGGCCCGCCATCGGCATGTGGGGCACGGGGCCGGAAGGTCCCGGTATGGCCAGAACGTGTCAGGCCGCGTTCTCGCGAGGGCGCCGCAGGCCCAGCAATATCGGCTTGGCCAGAAGCAGCGCGGTAACGATGAAGAGCACGAGCGCGATCGGGTGCTCGGTCAGGAAAAGCGTGGCATCGCCATCGGTGATCACCAGCGCCTGCCGCAAACTGAGTTCCATCTGCGAACCGAGCACGAGCCCGATGACCATCGGCGCGATGGGCACATGGAAATAGCGGCACAGGAACCCCAGAATGCCAGCGGCAACCATCGTCATCACATCGAACATGCTGCTGCGCACGCCATAGGATCCGACGACGCAGAAGAAGACCACGAGTGTAAAGATGATCGCCTCGGGGGCCTTCAACGCGAAGGCGATGGCACGGATCGTGGCCAGCGCGATGACCAGCATGGCGATGTTGATGATGATCAGGACGATGAAGCTCGCATAGACGATGTCGGGGTTCTCCACCATCAGCCGCACACCTGGCGTAATGCCTTGAATGATCAGCGTGGACAGCATGATCGCCGTGACCGCATCGCCGGGAATGCCGAGCGCGAGCGTCGGCACGAGCGCCCCGCCGGTCACCGCGTTGTTCGCGGATTCGGCGGCGATGATGCCGTCCGGCTCGCCCTTTCCGAAACCATCCCCTCGAAGCGAAGTGCGCTTCGCTTCCGCGTAGGAAATGAAGGCCGCGGTGGCAGCGCCGGTTCCCGGCAGGACGCCAATCACCGAACCGATCACGGATGACTTCAAAAGAACACCAAGGCGCCCCTTCCATTCCCCTAGGGAAGGCAATGTCATGCGCGAGAACGCCGGCACGGCGCCGGCTTCCGCACGGTCCCCGGCGATGCGGGCAAACACCTCCGAAAGGGCGAAAAGTCCCACGACCATCGATACGAGATCGAAACCGGCCGAAAGCGGAAAATAGCCGAAGGTGAAGCGCAGATCACCGCTGATCGGGTCGGAGCCGACCGCCCCGCACCACAGGCCTATCGCGCCCGCAAGCAGTCCCTTGATCATGCTGCCGCGCGAAATCGTGGCAATGCATGTGAGCGCGAGGCAGATCAGGGCGAAAACCTCGACCGGGCCGAAATTGAGCGCGAAGGCGGCAAGCTGCGGCGCGAGCAGGATCAGCACCACGCAGGAAAACAGCCCCCCGAAAACGGAGGCCGCCGTGGCCCAGCCCAGCGCATGCCCCGGTTTTCCCAGTTTCGTCATGGAAAACCCGTCGAGCACGGTGGCTGCCGACTGCGGCGTCCCCGGCGCATTGATGAGGATTGCGGCGATTGATCCGCCATAGATCGAACCGCAATAGACACTGAGCAGGAGCGCGATAGCCGGCATCTGCCCCATCACGAAGGTGAAAGGCAGGCAGATTGTAATGCCGATGATCGAACCAAGGCCCGGAATTGCACCGATCACGATACCGAGCGCGGTACCGGTAACGATGGCCAGCCAGACCATCGGGTCGGTTATCAGCCAGAGGGCGGCTCCGAGGGCTTCAAACATGGGAGAGCTCGTTCAAATTGTCACGAACCAGGGCGAGGCTGGCAGCCCGATCTGGATCACGTAGGTAAAAAGCGCCCAGACAGACACGGGCAGGACCACACTCGCCAGGGGAAGCAGAACGGGGTTGCGAAAGCCGAAGACCACCAGGCTCAGAAAGGCGCAGGGCACGCTGGCGATCAGGAAGCCGAGCTGCGGAATGAGCGCCACATAGGCAACCACGATGGCCATGAAGGCGGCGAGCCTTCCAAGAGCCCATTTCTCCGCTTCCATACCCTTGCGGAACGCCTCGACCGCGCCCGCGAGCGCAAGCAGTATCCACAGTGCGAGAACGACCCGCGGAAAGAACATCATTGCGCTGGCGCTGCCTGCCGAGCTTTCATAGCTCGGATCGAAACTGTGCCAGAGGAGCAGAATTCCGGCGAGCGCCAGGATCAGGAAGAAGCCCGAGCTTCGTGCATGAGTTGTCATGTCATTTGTCCGCTAAGGCAGGCGGCCGGAACCCGTCCAGCCGCCTGGATCAAACCGTCCGGGGACTACTTCTTGATGCCGACGGCGTTCACGACGCTCTTCATCGACTCGTATTCGCGGTGCACGAAGTCCGTGAATTCCTGGCCGACCATCGGGCGAAGATTGATGCCGATCTTCCTGGCCGATTCCTTGAAGGCATCCGAGTTCACAGCTTCATCGCAAGCCTTGGTGAGCTGCTCGACGACCTCGCCCGGCACCTTGGAGGACACGAAGACCCCCGCCCAGAGCGAAAACTGCACGTCATGGCCAAGCTCCTTCATCGTCGGAACATCCGGTACTTCCGGGAGGCGCTCCGGCGACAGGGCCGCAATCGGCGTAACGTCATAGCGCGTCACGATGACCGGCGTATCCGCGAACAGGTCGATCGTGCCATTGGCGAGCGAAAGCATGGCAGGGCCCGCACCCTTGTCGGGAACGTGCCGGCCTTCCAGGCCAAGTGCTGCCGTGGAAGCCGCCGAGGCCAGGTGATTGATCGTGCCCGGTCCGGTGGACCCGTAGATGATCTTGCCCTTCTTCACCAGGTCATCCACCGATTGCAGAGGGCCCTTCTTGTTGGTGACGAGAACGAGATTGGACTGGTAGATGTTGCAGATCGGCTGCCAGGAATCGATGTTGTAGGGCAGATCGCGCAGGTGGTTCTGCACCGTCACCGGCCCGAGCGGCACGAAACCGATGGTCAGCCCGTCCGGCTTCGCCGTAACGATCTCGTTTGCGCCGACCGTGCCGGCGGCTCCGTCCGCGTTCTTCACCACCACGTTTCCGCCAAGCGCCTTGCCCAGCTCCGGCGCGAGCGCGCGCGCCACGGAATCATTGGTGCCGCCCGCGCTGAACGGCACGATCATCGTCACCGTGCTGTCGGGATAAGCATGGCTGCTGGCCGACAATGCAAGCACGGCGGCTGCGGCCACAAGCATGGATTTTCCGAGTTTAAGCATGTTCCTCCCTTTCCTCCTCGATACCGGGCTTGTCATTTCGTGAAGCCCGATGGTATCGATACCATCATCAGGGAAGAAACCGTCGATTGTCAACGCCCATCTTCCCGATTGACCGCCACGAACCCTGGGAACGCCGTTCCGGCGCTTCCCAGGAAAGGCGCTTGAAAACTGGTCCTGGGAGGGGTTTAGCTTTGAAAATCAAGGAAATCCGGACGCTGATTCTGAATGATCGGCCCAATCAGCTCTGGCTGGAGATCGAAACCGACGAAGGCATTACCGGGCTTGGGGAAACCTTTTTCGGGGCCCAGTCGGTCGCCGCCTATGTTCATAGCGTGGCCGCTCCCCATCTGATCGGTAAAAACCCGCTCGACATCGAAGGGCATGCCCGCGCGCTCAAACCGCGCCACGGTTTCCGCAGCAACGGGGCGGAGATTCGCGGCAATTCCGCCATCGACATCGCGCTGTGGGATCTGATGGGCAAGACGTTCGACGCGCCGCTCCACACCTGCCTGGGCGGCGCCTCCCGCAGCGAGATCGCCGTCTACAACACCTGCGCCGGCTACAATTATCTCAAACCGTCCGTGCGCCTCGCGCAGGCCCGCTCGCTCGATTGGGGCGGCACGGAACAAGGCCCCTACGACGATTTGCAGGCCTTTCTCGACACACCCGAGGATCTCGCCCTGAGCCTGATAGACGAAGGCTACACGGCCATGAAGATATGGCCCTTCGACCGGGCCGCGATGAAGCACGGCGGACAATATATCGACAGGGAAGACCTTGAAGCCGGCGTCGACATCGTAAGGCGCATCCGCAAGGCAGTGGGCAACAGGATCGGCATCATGATGGAATGCCATTCATTGTGGAACCTTCCGACCGCCAAGCGCATAGCCCGCAGGCTGGAGGAATTCGATCTGGAATGGCTTGAGGACATGGTCCGTCCCGATGACATCGGCGCGCTCGCCGAACTGTCGGCCTTCACCAGCACCCCCATATGCGCCAGCGAGCTCATGGGAACACGGCATAATTATCGCGATCTTCTGGAGGCACGCGCCGCGTCGATCGTGATGATCGATCTCACATGGTGTGGCGGCCCGACCGAGGCGCGCAAGATTGCCGCCATGGCCGACACCTACAGCCGCCCCGTGACCATGCATGACTGCACCGGCCCCGTCTCCTTCGCCTGCGGCGTGCATCTCTCCATGCATGCCCCGAACGCCATGCTTCAGGAGATGACACGCGCCCACTACTCGAGCTGGTATCGCGAGGTCGTGGACGGCTTACCCCTGGTCGAGAATGGTCGTGTCATGGCTCCGCAAGCGCCAGGTCATGGATTGGCTCTCTCGATGGCCCTGCGCGACAATCCCGGATTGGAGGTTCAGGTCACCCGGCGGGAGTGACGGGCACGCGGCCCCCTGCGCCTGTGCTCTCGCGCACGATGAGCGGCGTGTCGAGCACAACAACGCTGCCAGTCACATCTGCACCGGAAATCCGCTCCATCATCAGATTTGCCGCGCGTTTTCCGACCTCGTAGCGCGGCATCTGCACCGTGGTGAGGCTTGGATAAAGCTGTGAGGCGATGTCGTAATCGCCGATACCGGCAAGCTTGATCTGGCCGGGAACCGAAATCCCCTGCCGCTGGCATTCGAACAGGGCGCCCGCAGCGGGATAATCACTCCCGAACACGACGGCATCCACTTCGGGATGATCGCTCAAGATGCGCCGCATCGCTTCGGCGCCACCGGCAATTCCGATGGGGCCTTGCGCCGGTGTGATCGTCAGCGCGAAGTCGATCCCCCGATCCTGAAGCGCCTGGCGGTAACCCTTCTCGCGCGTGCCCGCCCGGTCGCCGGATTCGTAATTTCCACGAACGAACGCGATGCGCCGCGCACCCTGCTCGACCAGATGATGGGTAATCTCCTCGCCAATCCGGAAATGCGAAAAGCCCACCGACATATCGATGGGTTTGTCGGAAATATCCCAGAACTCCACAACCGGCGTTCCCATGCGGCGGAACATATCGCTCGTCGCAGGCGAATGTTCCGTGCCCGTGATGAAGGCGCCAGCCGGCCGCCATGAGAGCATCAGCCGGAGCAGGTCCTCCTCGATATCGAGCGAATAGCGCGAGGTGCCGAGCAGAATATGCATGCCGTGCTTGTCGAGCACATCGGTGATACCCTGGATCGTGTCGGCGAACGTGGATTCGGCAATGCTCGGAACGATGATGACCACGGCATTGCTTCGGCTCGACGAAAGAATGCCGGCAATCGAGTTGGGGATATAATTGAGCTCGCGCATTGCCTCGTAGATGCGCTCGCGAAGGGCCGGCGAAACACTGTCGGGGTTGCGCAGCGCGCGGGATACGGTGATCGTTCCCACCCCTGCGCGTTCGGCGACATCCCTCATCCGTGGATGCCGCCTGGCCTCTGGATTTGCGTTCGACACGTCCGATTCCTCACAAGCCGTCGCGAGGATTTTCTACTACGCAACAAACCACCCATGCGCAAATCGAAGCGCAGCGGCATATCGGAAGGCAGATTGCGGCATGGCAGCAATCATGCCCCCTGCCACCAACTGAGGTCAGGACGAGCACTGCCGAAGCGGCATCGCTTCGGCGTAAAATAATGCAGAAGAAACAATACTCTAGAGTATTTCGAAGCCAAGCCGCCTCACATCGATTTCGCATGAACGCGGAAATGAGGCGGGATGAACGCGGCTAGTCGGCATCGTTGAAGGCGTAACGGGCTTCCAGTTGCTTGTAGAAATCGTGATTGACGGTTTCCTGCCGTTCCTTGAACGAGGCAACCATATGCTCGAGCCCGGCCGCGCTGCCATTCTCGCGGATCGCGGTAAGAACCTCGCGCATTGCCTTGACGGCAGCCTGAAGCGGCGCGTTTGCGTAGATGATGCCGGCAAACCCCATCTCCTGGAGCCGCTTCTGCGACAGGATGGGCGTCTTGCCACCGATCACCAGATTGCATATCTGCGGGCCCGGACATTCAGCGCCGATGCGCGCGAGATCGGCCTCCGCCTGCGGCGCCTCGACAAAGAGCAGGTCAGCACCCGCTTCGTGGAACAGATGCGCGCGCTCGATTGCCGCATCGACGCCGTCGGTAGCGATCGCGTCGGTCCGCGCGAGCACGAGCGTCTCCTCGGATTTACGCGCGTCAACCGCCGCCTTGATCTTCCCCACCATCTCGCCAGCCGAGACCACGGCCTTTCCGTCGAAATGACCGCAGCGTTTCGGAAACACCTGATCTTCGAGCTGAATGGCCGAAGCGCCCGCGCGCTCGAACATCTGCACGGTGCGATAGACATTCACGCCATTGCCGAAACCGGTATCGCCATCGGCGATCAGCGCAATGTCAACCGCATCGCGAATGGTCCAGACATGGTCCGCCATCTCCTTGACCGAGATAAGACCGACATCCGGCTTGCCGAGATATGTGTTGGTAACCCCGGCCCCGGTCACCAGAAGAACGCGGTAGCCGGTCGCCTCGATCACCCGTGCGGCAAGTGCGTTGGCGGCTCCCGGAATGAGCTCGCCGGCCCCGGGAACCAGAATCGACTTCAGGGATGGGCGCATCGGTCGCTCCTTCGCAATCTAGAAAACTCCGCCCCTTATTGCATACAAAAATAGAGTTTCAATGCCGAATCTTTTGGAGTTGACGAGTCTCGAACACAAAAGTTACATACAATCCAACTTTAGAGGAGGAGATGAGGCAGCGGCAATGCTGGCCTCGTCGCCCTAGGTCGAGGGTGGAGAATGGGCCTGCATACAAAATTGCCGGAAACGCTGAGCAACGTTGAGAGGACCCTGCGGGTCGGCGCGCGCGACTATCGATATGTGTCGCTTGCAGCACTTCAGGAGGCAATGCCGGGCGCGCGCATCGCCCAGCTGCCGGTTTCGCTCAAGGTCCTTCTGGAAAACCTTCTGCGCAATGTCGCCCGCGGCAGCGTCTCGGTGGAGGACGTGGCGGCGATCGCCCATGGCAGCGATGCGGGAGATCGCGAAATCTGCTTTCACCCGGTTCGGGTTCTCATGCCCGATTCTTCGGGAATCCCCCTTCTCGCCGATCTCACCGCCATGCGCGCTGCAATGGTGCGTTCGGGCAAGGACGGCAATGGCGTCAACCCGCTCATTCCCGTTGATATTGTCGTCGATCACTCGGCAACAGCCGAATTCGCCCGCAGCAGCACCGCTCTTTCGCGCAATCTGGAACTTGAGTATCGGCTGAACGACGAGCGCTACAAATTTCTTAAATGGGCGGCCACCGCCTACGAGAACTTCCGCGTTCTGCCCCCTGGCAGCGGTATCGTCCACCAGGTCAATCTCGAATTCCTCGCACGCCCGGTCTGGAGCGAGGAAAGCGACGGCGTGTTCTGGGCCTATCCCGACACTCTCGTCGGCATGGACAGCCACACGCCGATGATCAACGGCATCGGCGTTCTTGGCTGGGGCGTCGGTGGCATCGAGGCCGGGTCGGCGATGCTCGGCGAACCCATCACCATGCAGTTGCCCGAAGTGGTCGGTTGCCGCCTCACCGGCGCGCTGCGCGAAGGGGTGACCAGCACCGACCTCGTGCTGACCGTGACCGAGCGCCTGCGCAAGGTCGGGGTCGTGGGCCGGCTGGTCGAATTCACGGGTCCGGGGCTGACGGCTCTTTCCATTCCCGACCGTGCGACGCTTGCCAACATGGCCCCCGAATACGGGGCGACCATGGGTTTCAGCCCCATCGACGCCGAGACCATCCGCTATCTGCGTGAAAGCGGCCGCACCGAAGCCGACGTCGCGCTCGCGGAAGCCTATGCGAAGGAACAGGGCATGTGGGGCGGCGAAGACGAACGCCGGACCTACACGCAGCTTATCGAAATCGACCTGTCCGAGATCGAAACCTCGGTTGCCGGCCCCCGCCGCCCGCAGGACCGGCGACGTCTGGCCGATGTGCCGGCAAGCTTCGCTGAATTCTTCGAAGGCAAGGCCACGCCGAGCGCACCGGCACCATCCTCAGGCGAAAAGCGCCCGCTGGTCGATGGCGACGTCGTTATCGCCTCCATCACCTCCTGCACCAACACGTCGAACCCCTCCCTGCTCGTCGCAGCCGGGCTTCTTGCGCGCAAGGCCCACGCCATGGGGCTGGAAGCCAAGCCGTGGGTGAAGACATCCCTGTCGCCGGGCTCGCGCATCGTCGCCGACTATCTCACAGCCTCCGGCCTGCAGGCAGATCTCGACGCGGTGGGTTTCAACATCGTCGGCTTTGGCTGCATGACCTGTGCCGGCGGTTCCGGCTCGCTCGCGCCCGAGATCGAGGCGGAGATCCGGGAAAACAATCCCGTGGTGGCAGCCGTTCTTTCCGCCAACCGCAATTTCGAGGGGCGCACTCATCCTCTGGCGCGCGCCGGCTACCTGTGCTCGCCCCCGCTCACCATTGCCTATGCTCTGGCGGGCAATGTGCTGATCGATTTCGAAAAGGAGCCGCTCGGCCTGACCGCCGATGGCCGCGCGGTCTATCTGCGCGATATCTGGCCCGATGCCCGTGAAGTCACGGAGATCGTCTCGCGCCATGTGACGCCCGACCTGTTCGCCGCGCGCAAGACGCGCCTTTTCGAGGGGGACGAATACTGGTCCCGGCTGGAAGCGCCGTCCGATGAGCTCTTCGAATGGTCGCCCGAAAGCACCTATCTGCGCTGCCCGCCCTTCTTCGACCCTGAATTCGTGGACCGTGCGCGCGGGACCCCCGATATCACCGGAGCGCGCGCGCTTCTCGTTCTCGGCGACAGCATCACGACCGATCACATTTCGCCCGGCTCCGCCATTCCCGAGGACAGCGAAGCAGGCCGCTATCTCAAGTCCTGCGGCATCGAGCCCCGCAATTTCAGTTCCTATATCGCCCGGCGCGTGAACCATGAAGTGATGATGCGCGGCACCTTCGCCAATCTGCGCCTTGTCAATGAAATGGCCCCGGACCGGATGGGTGGTTTCACCCGCATGCAGCCAAGCGGCGAGGAAATGTCCGTCTTCGAGGCTTCGCAGCGCTACCGGGATGCAAGAACCCCGCTGGTGGTCGTTGCAGGCAAGGAATATGGCACCGGCTCGTCGCGCGATTGGGCCGCCAAGGGAACCCGGCTTCTCGGGGTCAACGCCATCCTGGCCGAGAGCTTCGAGCGCATCCACCGCTCGAACCTGGTGGGCATGGGCGTCCTGCCTTTGCAGTTCCGCCCCGGTGAAAGCCGCCGCACATGGAAACTGGACGGCACCGAAACCTACGACATTCGCGGCCTCGAAATGGGCCTCAAGCCCAAGACCGAGCTGAAGGTGACGGTGCACAGGGCAAACGGGGAGCGTGTCGACATACCGGTGATCTGCCGCATCGACACCGACCGCGAGCTTGAATGGTATCGCAACGGCGGCGTGCTTCAGCACGTCTTCCGGGCGATGCGCGATTAACGCCGCCGGCGCCCGGCCGCGGCAGAAAGTTCATTCGGGAGGAGAACCAATGACCCAGAACAACGGAAAACTGCATCTCAAGCGCCGCAGCTTCATGATCGGAGCCGCAGCCGTCGGGGCTGGCCTTGCCATGCCCTCCCTTTCACGCGCCGCAAGCTGGCCCGAGCGTCCATTGACCATGATCGTCCCGTCGGACGCCGGCGGCAGTCTCGACCGCACGATCCGCGGTCTCTCGACGGTCATGCAAAAGCATATCGGCCAGCCGATCCAGGTGGAAAACCGCCCCGGCGGCTCCTTCATGCTGGGCGTGCGCTATTTCCTCCAGCAGCCGCAGGATGGCGATGTGATCCTGGCGCATGCATTGTCGCCTTACATCGCATCCTCGATCCTGTTCCATGACGCGCCCTACAAGATGGAGGACTTTTCCTTCATCAACGCCCATTGGTCGGATTGGGACGTGATCGCCGCCTACAAGGATTCGCCTTACCAGACGCTGCCCGACCTGCTGAAGGCCATCAAGGAAAACCCGAAAAAGGTCCGCGCCAGCGTCGTGACGGGTTCCAGCGGGCATCTCACAACGCTTCTGATGCTCCAGCGCTCAGGCATCCCCATCGAGAACCTGAATCTCGTCACCTTCCAGGGCGGCGGCCAGGCACGGCAGGCGATTGCCGGCGGCCAGGTGGATTTCATCGTCATCGCCGGCAGCGGCAGCGAAGGCATCCGCGACTTCATCAAACCGCTTGCCGTGGTTCGCGACACCCCGCATGCCGATTGGGATGCCCCTGTCCTTGGCGAAGCCACCAAGCCGCTCGGCCTTTCCCTTCCCGTCCTGCCGGGTTCGATGCGCGGCCTCGCCATGTCTTCGGGCTTCCGCGCCGAACATCCTGATCGCTGGGACATCATCTCGTCGGCCTATAAGGCGACACTCGAGGATCCTGAATTCATCGAGTTCGCCGAGACAAACGCCATGGGGCATGATTGGCTGGGGTCGGAGGAGACCACGGCGAAAGTCATGGCAGTGCATGACGTGTTTGCGGAATTCAAGCCGCTGCTGCAGCGCTGACGGCGAACTGCCATGAAGCGCGTTCTTAGAAACCCCGGCAACCTTCTGGTCGTGCTGGGCTGTGCGGCAGCGACGATAGCCTATGTGCTCGACGCGCAGGCACGCTCCCGCTCGATCGAGAACCTCGCCTTCATTGTGCCGCTCGCCGTCGCGGTTCTGGCCCTGTGCCTGCTCGTTCTCTTTACGCAGCAGGAGCCGGCTGAGAACGCAAGGACCAAGGGGGCGGAGAAACCCCAGGGAGGCGCGGCAAACACCGCGCTTCCCTATTACTGCTTCGGCGCTTTCGTCGCCTATGTCCTGTCGATCCCCCATCTGGGTTTCGATGTGGCGAATATGATTTTCGTGGCGCTGTTCGTCTGGCTGCAATCGCGCCGCCAACCGTTGCGCGCTCTCTTGTTCGGAGTCGTTTTCGGCCTTGGCGCGGCTTGGGTTTTCCAGACCATCCTGCCCTACCGGCTCCCCATGACCCTGCTTTAGGAGCGGCTACGATGTGGCTCGATTTTTCGGCGATCGATGGGGCTCTGTCCCTTCTCGGCAGTTCCTGGACCGCCTGGGCGGTCGTCCCTCTCGGCCTGATGATCGGCCTCGTCTTCGGCGCCATCCCCGGCATGCAGACTTCCATGGCCATGGCGATCTTTCTGCCGGCCACCCTTTACATGGACTTCCTGTCGGCGATGCTTTTCCTGACCTCCATCTTCACCGGAGGCGGGTTTGGCGGTGGGATATCCGCTATCCTGCTTGGCATACCCGGCACGTCGACGGCGGTCGCCACGACCTTCGACGGTTGGCCGATGACCCAGAAGGGGCAGCACAATGAGGCGCTTGGCGCGGCGCTTTTCTCCTCCTGCGCCGGCATGCTTTTCTCCTACATACTCCTGTTCCTGACGATCGGTTTCCTTGCCAGCTTTGTTCTGAATTTCGGCCCGCTCGAAATGTTGATGGTCGCGCTCTGGGGCGTCACCCTGATCGGCATCCTCGGCGGCGCCAGCTTTTCCAAGGGGCTGCTAGCCGGATTGTTCGGCCTGCTTCTTGGAACCATCGGCACGAGTCCCATCGGCATCACGCGAGGCACGATGGGAATCCCGGATCTTCTGGACGGCATTCCCGTCGTGCCCGCGATGCTCGGCCTGTTCGCCGTCTCAGAGCTGATCGGCCTGACCCAGCGCGACTATATCGTCGGGACGGAAGGCGCGCGAAAACTGAGCTTCCGCCGTATCATCGCCGGATTCGGTATGGCCATGCGCTACCCCGTCATTCTTCTTCAGGGCAGTGTGATGGGCGCCCTCATCGGTGCCATTCCGGGCGTCGGTTCCTCCGTATCGAACCTCGCCTCCTATGCGGAAGCACGTCGGCGCGACAAGAACCCCGAGAGCTTCGGGCAAGGGAACCCGAAGGGCGTGGTGGCCGCTGAATCGGCGAACTCGAGTTCCGAAGGCGGCTCGATGGTCACGCTCCTCGCCCTCGGTCTGCCGGGCGGTGGCGGCACCGCCGTCATGCTGGCGGCCTTCGCTGCCCACAACATCACCGGCGGCCCGAAGTTCATTCGCGACCAGACCGACATCGTCTATGCGATCATTCTGGGCAATCTCGCCCAGGCCTTCTTCCTGATGTTCCTGGGTCTGTTCACCATCCATTTCATCAGCGCGCTGGTGAAGGTCCCGATCCGCTACCTGACTGCCGCCGTGCTTGTGATGTCGGTAACAGGCGCCTATGCGCTGACGGGCAGCATGCTCGGACCCTATGTGCTGGTGGCCTTCGGCGCGCTCGGCTGGATAATGCGCCGTTTCGACTATTCGATACCCGCCATGGTGGTAGGCCTTCTGATGGGCAGCCTTTGCGATACCAATCTGGTATATGTCTATCAGATCAGCGGCGGAGACTGGCTTTATATCTTCGAGCGCCCTCTGGCCTTGGCTCTGGCGGTTCTTCTGCTGATCTGCGTAGCGGTCGTACCGGCCCTGCGCTGGGTCAAGGAAACGCGCCGGCCAGACCGCGCAAGCAATGCAGGATAACCCATGACGGACAGGATGGAATCCGGATCGCTCGTGGATTTCGTTGTGGATCGGATCGAGAAAGCCATATTGCTTGGCGACTATCCGGCCGGAATGAAACTGTCCGAGCAATCGCTTGCGACCGAACTGGGCGTCAGCCGCAGCCCTCTGCGCGAGGCTTTCCGCCGGCTCGAGGGCAAGAAGCTCGTCGTACGCCGTCACAATGCCGGCGCCAGGGTCGCCGAACATTCCGCCAAGGAACTGCGCGAGGTTCTGGAAATCCGCGAGGCGCTGGAAAGCTATGCCGCGCGCAAGGCCGCCGAAAACATGTCCGAAGAAGAGAAAGCGGATCTCCTGCGCCTCGTCGAGCGACAGCGCGAATATGAGCGCCTGGGCACCACGGTCGACCGCAACCAGTCACCCGAGCAGGACTTTCACCTCTTCGTGATCCGCGGCAGCAAGAACGACCGCCTCTCCGACATGCTCTATGGCGATCTGTACTACGCGCTTCGCGTTCTGCGCTATCGTTCCAGCGCGCATGCGGGCCGAAGCCGCCTGGCAATCGAGGAACATGCCGTCGTGGCCACGGCCATCGCGACCGGCCAACCGGAGGTGGCGGAACAGGCCATGCGCGTTCACCTGCGCCGTTCGCATGAGAACATGCTCAACGCCGAGCGGACGCGGGGCTGAGCCGCAGGGCCCCGCGCCACCACTGGAAACGCGACGCCTTGCAAATCGCCATGCGCCGGGCAAATCGCCATGCACCGGCAATCCCTGTCAAGCGCTGACCCGGTTTGTGAGCTTGCCGAGCCCTTCGATGGAAACCTCCACCACGTCGCCCCTTTCGAGACGACCGACACCGGCAGGCGTTCCCGAATAGATGAGATCGCCCGGACGCAGTTCAACAAACTGCGAAAGGGCAGCGATCACATCGGGAACCGCCCAGATCATTTGCGACAGATCGCCGGCCTGGCGAACCGTACCGTTGACGCTCAGCACGATGGCCCCCTTCTCGGGATGGCCGACCTCGGAGGCCGGATGGACCGGGCCGCAGACGGCGGAGCCATCGAACCCTTTCGCCATGGTCCACGGCCGGCCGAGCTTCTTCGCCTCTGCCTGAATATCGCGCCGCGTGAGATCGTTGCCGATAGCATAACCCCAGACGAGATCGAGCGCGAAGGCGGGTTCCACATCGCGCCCACCCTTTCCGAGCGCGACCACAAGCTCAGCCTCGTGCTCCAGCCGTTCGGTAAGCGTGGGATAGGGAATATCCACCTCCCCGACGACCAGCGCGTCGGCGGGTTTGTCGAAGAAGAAAGGTGGTTCGCGATCAGGATCATGCCCCATCTCGCGGGCATGATCGGCGTAGTTGCGCCCGACGCAGAAAATGCGGCGCACCGGGAAACGCGCTTGCGATCCGGCGACAGGCAGGCTCGGAACCACCGGCGGTGAAAAAACGTATTCGGTCATGTGGTGTGGCTCCAATGTCAGATATTGCGCAAAAGGCCGCCATCCACCCGCAAGCTCGTGCCGGTGATATAGCCTGCGCGTCCAGAGCACAGGAAACAGGCGGCATCGGCGAATTCGCGCGGCGCGCCATAGCGCCCCATGGGGATCGTCGCGCGCGATGCCGCCGCAATCTCATCCGCGGTCTTTCCGCTGCGCTTTGCGGCGGCGGCATCGAGCTGGTCGACGCGATCCGTGTGAATGCGGCCCGGTATCAGCCCGTTCACCGTAACTCCGTCGGCCGCGACTTCGGCCGCGAGCGTCTTCGCCCATCCGACGAGAGAAAGGCGCAGCGTATTGGAAAGGCCCAGATTGGGGATTGGCTGAACCACGCCCGACGACAGAAGTATGAGAATGCGTCCAAATCCCTGCTCGCGCATATGCGGCAACAGCGCGGTGGCGATACGGATCGGTGCCTCAACCATGGTTTGGAAATGTGGCGTCAGGCTCTCCGGATCAAGCGAAGCCATCGGTCCGGGCGGCGGGCCGCCTCCATTCAGAACCAGGATATCGGGCATCTCACCGGCCTTCACCTGATCGATGGCCGACGTCACCGCCGCCGGATCGCCCAGATCGGCAACAAGTGTCGAAATCCGCCCCCTGGCAGTCGCGGCGATCTCTTCACGCACCACTTCCAGCTTCTCGGCGGAACGCCCGCTCAGAATGACATTCGTACCCTCAGCGGCGAGCCCCTCGGCAATGGCACGGCCAAGGCCGCCGGAAGCACCGAAGACCAGGGCAGTGCGGCGGTCGAGTTCAAGATCCATCATACTCTCCTGTCAGACCCGGCGGGCGCGGGCAAAATTGCGTGTTTCGGCAACGAAGGCGCGAATGAGCGGATGCGGCCGATCCGGGCGCGAGGACAATTCGGGGTGCCCCTGCATGCCCATGTAGAATCCGTCCACAGCCTCGATTGCATCGGCGATGTTCTGCTCCGGAGTCCCCCCGAGCGCGCTCACCCTCACGCCGCGCGTTTCAAGACCGGCATGAAGCTCCCGCGCAAGGCGGTAGCGATGATTGCAGGCGATGCCGGTCTCGTCGTCCAGTATCCGCGCAAGGCGCGTCCCCTCGACCGGCCGGGTCTCGCGGTGTCCAAGACGATATTCGCCACTTTCGATGGGAACGAAGCTGTGCCGTGCGCTGGCTGGAGCGGCTTCCGCCATGTCGGCGTTTTCCCAGCCCGGAAGCTCACGCGCCACCGCTGTCGACATGCTCTGCATGCCAAGACACAGACCGACGATCGGGGTGCCAGACTTGCGCGCGGCCTGCGCCATCGCAACCTGCCCGGCCACCGCCGACATTTCCGAACCGCCGGGCAGAAGCACCCCATCGACACCATCGAAATCGGCCGGAGAGAACTGGCGGGGGTCGACATAACGAATTGCACTTCCCGGCGCTTCGCATTCGATGGCATCCGCAAGCGCCGCAAGCGGCGCGGGGCAGGTCTCGAAAAACTGTCGCGCGGGCCCTGCTATGGCAAAGGTCAGTTCGCAAGGCTCGACCTGTTCGGGCATCTCAAGCCGCACACGCCCATGGCCATCCCGCCAGCCGATGATCAGCCCCTGCGCATCGACAAAACGGTTCCCCTCGATGCGAACCGTGCGCTCCTCCCCGGCGGAAAGGCCTGCCAAAACCTCACCGTCCTTGAGAAAGGCGCTGTGAACCGGCACCACTGCGAGACCGTCCCAGGCAGCAAGTTCGCCGAGCGGCCGGGCAGCCGGCAAGCCGAGCCGCTCCACCCAGATCAGCCCGCTTGGAACCAAACCACCTTTGGCGGCCACATGCTGTGCGGCATCGGGATGACGGGAAAAGTCGAAACGGGCTTCCGGCCAGAACACCTGCCCGCCTTCGCGCGCAGCGACAAGGGCTGCCGCAGCGCCATAAAGCGCTGGCTCTTCCGTCTCATGCCGGACAATGACGACGCGTGCCATGAATTTCCTCTACGCGATAACGAGCGGCTTTGCCCAAAGAATGTGCATAAATTGTACAAAACGTACAATGAAAAACCCAGCCTTACCGATGGATTATCGATCACGGCAAAAATTTTCAAGGTTCATATTGTATTTTTTTTCAATTATAGACAATATGAGAAACCCATTGGAGGAACAGGCATGAACGCCAGACTTTCGCCCCGGATGGCCGTCATCGGAGCGTCGCCCACCGCGGAAATTTCCAACAAGCTGCGCGCGCTCGCCTCCGGGGGTGCAAAGGTCATCAACCTGGGGGAAGGCGAACTCGATTTCCCCACACCAGAACATATCTGCGAGGCAGGCATCGCGGCGATCCGCGCGGGCGACACCAAATATACAGCCGTTTCCGGCACGGCGGCGCTCAAGGCGGCGATCGCACGCAAGTTCGAGCGCGAAAACGGCCTTCGCTACCCCCCCTCTGGCATCATCGCCGGCACGGGCGCCAAGCAGCTTATCTTCAATGCCTTTCTGGCGACCCTTGGCGAAGGCGACGAGGTGATCGTGCCTGCGCCCTACTGGGTCAGCTATCCCGACATGATCAGGCTTGCGGGCGCAACGCCTGTCATTCTTCCCTGCCGTGCTGAAGACGGCTGGAAGCTGACCGCGCAGGCGCTGGCCGAAGCGCTGACGCCGCGCACCCGCTGGGTGATCCTGAATTCTCCCAACAATCCGACCGGCGCCGTCTATACGAGCGCGGAATTCGCGGCGCTGGAAAAGGTCCTCGCGCCCCACGACGCATTGATCATGGCCGACGACATCTATGAGCACATCGTCCACGACAGCAGCTTCGCCGCTCCGGCGACGGCCATGCCCTCCCTGTTCGACCGTATCCTGACGGTCAACGGCGTTTCCAAGGGCTATTCCATGACGGGTTGGCGCCTTGGATATGCCGGCGGCCCCGAATGGCTGATCCGCGCCATGGACGTTCTTCAATCGCAAAGCACCTCGAACCCCTCGACCATTTCGCAGGCGGCGGCCATTGCCGCACTGGATGGCGACATGGCCTTTCTGGGCGGCTGGAAGGAGATCCTTCGCAGCCGCCGCGACCACGTGCTTGAAGCCATCGGGAAAATTCCCGGTCTTTCCGCCCTCGAAACGCCCGGCGCCTTCTATGTCTTCGCCGATTGCACGGGCCTTTACGGTGCGAAAACGCCAAAGGGCGAGGAACTCACATCCGACCTCGATGTGGCAAGCTACATCCTCGACACCGCCCATGTAGGCATGGTGCACGGATCGGCTTTCGGCATGCCGGGCCACCTCCGCATCGCCTATGCGATCGATGATGACAAGCTCGTCGAGGCCCTGTCGCGCGTGGGCGATGCTATCGCAGGGATCACGCGAGGCTGAACGCCTCACCGGCAAGAACCCAAAGAAAAAGCCCCGCCACGCAAACGGCGGGGCTTTCCATTAAGCGGAATGGATTCAGGCCGCGAGCTTCAATCCGGCACGCGTATCGGCGGCAAGCCTTTCCATCACGGCACGCAACTTGGGAAGCACCGAAGCCGGAACATCGCGCAGGGGCAGGCGAACCGAGCCGCCATCGAAACCGCGCATGTTCATGGCCGCCTTGACAAGCTGCGGCTGCCCATGCGCGCGAGCCAGGGCGCGGTAGTCGTACCAGAGCGCGTGCAGTTCGCGCGCCTTGGCGGCATCCCCGGCTTCCACAGCCCGGTATGTGGCAAGGATGAGCTCCGGCAGCGCTCCGCTATTGGTCGTGGAGAAACCGTCGAAGCCCGTCATGACCGGCCCGAGGAAGGCGAGATCCGAGGCGCAGAAGGTCTTGACCCGGCCACGCAGGCTGTTGGCGATGCGGTCGATGGCCGTCGGGTTGAGATCGCCCTGCTTCAGTCCGACCATGCCGTCGATATCCGCCAGCCGTTCGATCAGCGCGGGCGACAGCGTGATGCCGATGCCCGGCGCGTTGTAGATGATGATACCCGTACTGGAGAGCGGCGCGACATCGCGAAAGAACTCGACGATCTGGTCATCGGTAATCTCGGAGACGAACGGCGCCGTCACCATCGGCACCCCGCCCAGATCGCCGGCAAGCTTCGTCAATTCGAACACATCGCGCGGATCAGAACCGGCAGAGCACAGCATGGCCGGAATGCGGTCGCCGATCACGTCCATGACATGAGTGAAAATTTCGGCGCGTTCGGCAACCGTCATGGTCGGAAACTCGCCATAGGTTCCACCGATCAGGACCCCGTCATATCCAAGTTCGATAACCCGCTCGACATTGCGGGCAAGACCGGCCTTGTCCAATGCGCCATCCTTTGCGAACGGCGTCATGGTGATGTTGAAAATACCCTTCAGGCGCGCTTGCGCCTCTTCCCTGTTCTTCATGGGAAATCTCCTTCTTGATGGTTTCAGGCGCCGACGCGGGTGAGGTCGCGCGATACGGTGCCAAGCTGCCGCCAGCCCGTTTCCGTCACGACGATCGTTTCGGAAACGCCGACCGTGAAGCGACCGTAAATGCGCAGCGCCGGCGGCAGGTGGAACGTCATGCCCGGCTGAAGCTCGGTCTTCACGCCCGTGTTCAGCGAGAGGATTGCGCCCTCCCCCCAGTCCGGGGCGAAGGAAATGCCGACCGAATAGCCAAGCCGTTTGCGGAAATTGTCGGTGAAGCCGGCTGCATCGATCACCTTCTGGCAGGCAATGTGCGGCACTTCGCAGGCCACGCCCGGCTTCACCGCGTCAAGCGCCGCGGCAAGCGCGTCCTGGCAGACCTTCATCATCTCCTCGGCTTCCGCCGGCACCGGCCCGACCCAGGCCGAGCGCATCAGCGCGGCGTGGTAGCGGTCATGCACCGCCGCCATTTCGAGGAAAGCCGGGTCGTTCTGCGTTAGCGGCGTGCGGCGCCATGTTCCGTGCGGCACCCCGGTGCGCTTGCCCGTGGAGACAAGCGGCTCCATTCCCATATATTCGGAGCCCGCGCGGATCGCGGCTTCCATCATGGCCGCCACGAGATCGTTGTCCGTCGCGCCAGGCTTTACGGCCGCAAGCCCTGCCCTCATGCCCGCATCCACATAGGACGCCGCCTTTTCGAGCTTTTCCACCTCCAGCCGCGACTTCACAGCCCGCAACGCCTCCACGATCCCCGCCCCGTCGTGAACGGTGCCAAGCGCCGCCTGCAGCGTTTCATAGACGGCGATCGGCAGGAACCACCCGCGCTTGTCGATGGCCACCCGCTTGCCCGAAAGCCCCTTGCCGGCAATCACCTTCATGAGGAAGCCGATCGGATCCTCGCTGTCCTGATAAACCTCGGCATCGGGGATGAAGGTGTTGGCGATGAAATTGAAATATTCAAGCTGCCGGATCACGAAGACCGGATCGCCTTCAGCCGGCAGGACGAGCGCCTGGAAGGTGTAATAGCCCGGCGTCTGCTGGCCGGTCAGATAGAAGATGTTTTCCGGCCCGGTGATGACCAGCGCATCCAGCCCGGCGCGCGCGAGACCTGCCCGCGCGCGGGCCTGCCGCTTCTCATATTCGTCTTTCGGGAAGGCCGATTCCTGTCCCAGCACCACACCTGCGGTATCCATTTCATTCTCCCAGGGAAACAGGCGCGGAAGGCGCCGTGAACTTCAATCCGAGGCCGGGTGCCTCGCAGACCCCGACGCGGCCATCCCCATAGGAAAGCCCCTCGGCCGGGTCGTTGACGAGGCCGTCCGCGCCATAGAGCTCCGCGTGCAAAGGGCAGGTCGCGACGGCCAGATGCAGCGCGGCGGCGGTCGCCACCGCGCCTTCGTTCATCTGCCCGATCATGAAGGCGATGCCCGCGCCCTCGAGTGCGCGCGCGGCGGCAAGCGCCGGCGTCAGGCCGCCCAGCTTGATGAGCTTCAGGTGCCCTTGAAGCATGCCGTCCGCCTCCTCACGCCGCCCGATCAGCTCGTCCACGTCGGCAGGCGAGGCAAGGCTCTCGTCCAGCATGAGAGGCATCGGCGCTCCCACCGCAAGCCTCGCCATCGCCTCCCAGTCGCCGGCGGCAATGGGCTGTTCCAGATAAGCGAGTTGGTAGGGCGCCAGTGCCGCAAGGCGCTCCGGCGCCTCCGTTTCATTCCAGGCGCCATTGGCGTCGGCGGCAAGCTTCACACCCTCACCGTAGGCCGCGCGGATGCGCGCATGCCGGGCGCAATCTGCTTCGATGTCCTGCCCGACCCGCAGCTTCAAATCGCGAAAGCCGCGCGAGACGTAATTCGCGACCTGCCGGTCGAATGCCTCGTCGGAAGACAGAAACAGCGTCTGGTTGGTCGCATACGAAAGCGCGCGCCTCTCCCCCGCCAGAAGGTGAGCAAGCGGCAGGCCGGCGCGCTTCGCGCTCAAATCCCACAGCGCGATATCGATCAACATTCGCACCGGCGCCGGAAAACCGCTTTCCTGCAACCCGGCGCGCACTATCTCTGGCGCTGCCTCCCAGTCCGTATTCGAAACGGCCCTGCGGGCGGCGGCAAATAGATCATCGGGCTGATAACCATTGAGATAGGCACAATTGATGCGCACCTCCCCGATGGCGCGATGTTGACCGTCATCGAGTTCCAGATAGAGCGTGTCCAGCCCCGCGACCGGTCCCGAACTCGCGGTGTGCACCGTCAGCCCGGCATAGGTCAGCATGCTGCGATAGAGGCGCGCCTTCATGGTCACGGCTTCAGGATGCGCCGCGCGATATCGGCATAAATGACGGCGCTCTCGATGAATTCGTCCACCGGCACGAACTCGTCGGGGCGATGGGCGACGCGAATGTCACCGGCCCCGATCACGACGCCTTCCGCACCCGCTTCGATGAAGTGAACAAGGTCGCAGGCGCCTTGGAAGCCGAAAGGCCCCGGTTCTTTGACGCCCGCCGCGCGACATGCCTCCAACGAGGCCTGAACGATTGGCGCGCCGATGCCTGTCTCCGTCGCTCCGCCGGTGGTCGCGTGGTAGCCTACGATCTCGGCACGTATCCCAAGGCTTTCCTCCGCCTGCGCTAGAAGCTCGCGGATTTCGGCTTCCGCGCTCGCGTCCGTCTCGCCGGGGATCAGCCGCCGGTCGAGCAGCATCTCGCATTCAGCCGGAATGACATTGTCTGCATGCCCGCCCTTGATGCGGGTGACGGTCAGACTGGGGTTGCCGACAAGAGCGTGGCTGCGCTTCGTCAGCTCCTTCTCGTGAAAGGTCGCCAGAAGAGGCATCAACTGGCCCGCGCGGAAAACGGCATTGTCGCCAAGATGCGGGCTGCCGGAATGGGCAGCCTTGCCTGCAATGCGCACGACCGGGCGGAAGGATCCCTTATGGGCTGAAAAACAGGCATTGCCCGTCGGTTCTCCCACCACGACGACATCGATCTTCGGCCGGGATGCCGCATAATGGCGCGCGCCCGCGCTCGCCACCTCTTCATCCCCCGTAAAGACCGCCATCAGGGTGCCGGACCAGGCCTGCTTCTGTGCAACCAGCATGCGCACCGCCTCGATCATGGCGGCAAGCGGTCCCTTGCAATCGCAACTGCCCCGTCCGAACAACTTTCCGTCGCGCTCGGAAAGCGTGAAGGCGTCGGAAGTCCAGCCATCGCCCGCCGGAACCGTATCCATATGCGTGTTGAACGCGAAAACCGGCCCCTCGCCATTGACGAGGCTGGCCTCCACATTGAAGCGGCCCGGATCGTATTCGATCAGTTTCACTTCGAAGCCCAGGGGCACGAGCACGTCGCGGATCCACAAGGCGACCTTGCCCTCGCCGCCCGGCGGGTTTTCCGAATTGATCGCGACCAGTTCGGCAAGCTCGCGCTTCATGCGAGCGGCATCGGGACGGAAATCCATTGGGGCATTCCCTTGTACAATTGGGTTCAGTGCAGGATCTGGTCGAGGAACTGCTGGGCGCGCGGGCTGACCTCGCCGCTGAAGAACACGTCGCTCGACGCGTTCTCGATGATCGAGCCCTGTTCCATGAAGATGATCCGATCGGCTGCCCGGCGCGCGAAGCCCATTTCATGGGTCACGCAGACCGAAGTCATTCCATCGGCCGAAAGCTCGGTCATCACATCGAGCACTTCGCGGATCATCTCGGGATCGAGTGCCGAGGTCGGCTCGTCATAGAGCATGAGCTTCGGCTTCATCGCCAGCGCGCGGGCGATCGCCACACGCTGCTGCTGCCCGCCGGACAACTCGTCGGGCAGATGGTCCGCACGATCTGGAATGTGCACCTTCTTCAGAAGCTCAACCGCCAGATCATGCGCGTCATGCCGCGAATAGCCGAGCACCTTCATGGGAGCCAGCATGATGTTCTCGACCGCGTTCAGATGCTGGAAGAGTTCGAAATTCTGGAACACCATGCCGATCTGCGCGCGCAGCTTGTCGGCGTTGCGCAAATCGTCGGTAATCTCCTTGCCCTGAAAGCGGATTGATCCGTCGGATGGCGGCTCAAGCAGGTTTATGCAGCGCAGAAGCGTCGACTTGCCGGAACCGGAGGGACCGATGAGAACCACGGTCTCGCCCTTGTTGACCGAGAAGGAGCATTCCTTCAACACCTGCAGAGGCCCGAACGATTTGTTGACGCCGGTAACTTCGAGAAAAGCGGGACTGGTCATTGCGAACCTCAATGCTTGTCTTCTGCGGGCTGAAGAAGGGCAGACAGGAGGGAGCGCTTTTCGACGCGGCTCCGTTTGGGCTCCAGCGCGCGCTCCATCCAGTACTGCCCGGCCATGAAAATGGTCGTCAGCGCGAGATAGTAGATGCCGGCGGCGCTCAGCGCCTCGAAGTAGCGAAATGTGGCGGACGCCGTCTGGTTGGCGACGAGCAGCAGTTCCTCGACCGCGATCACCGAAACCAGCGCCGAGGTCTTCAGCATGCCGATGGTCTGGTTGCCGATGGGCGGCAGCATGATGCGCGCGGCCTGCGGCATCACCACATGGCGCAGCACCATGGTTCTGCTCATCCCCAGCGCCATTCCGGCCGTGCGCTGGCCGCTCTTGATGGCCTGAAGGCCGGACCGGATGATCTCGGCCATATAGGCGCCCTCATTGAGCGAAAGCGCGATCACGCCCGAGGCAAAGGCGGAAAGCCTGATGCCGAAGGTCGGGAGCACATTGTAGATGAAGATGATCTGGAACAGGACCGGCGTACCCCGGAAGAGCCAGAGATAGAAGACGGTCAGCCATTTGACGGGCGCGAACTTCACCTGGTTCAGAAGCGCCAGCAGAAAGCCTGCCAGAAGACCAAAGACGAGGGAGCTGACCGTGATCAGCAAGGTCATGATCGCGCCGTGAATGAAGGTGGGCGAGACGAGGTACTGGAAGACCAGTTCAAGTGACATCAGTCAGCTTTTCCGTTTTGAAACACGTTGAGCCAGCATTGCGGGCCAGACAGCCGGAGGTCGAAACCTCCGGCGCAAGAGCATTTTTTACCAGGTGGAATGACCTGGCGTCCGCATCGATGCGGACATGAGAATGCTCCGGTTCGATCAGTCGAACAGGGAAACCGAGGCGGGCAGCTTCCACTTGGCGATCATTGCCTTGTAGGAACCGTCCTCCACCATCGCCTTGATCGCGGCCTGCAATGCGGCCTGCAATTCGGTCGCGCCCTTGGGCGTGGCAATGCCGATCTGCGTGTTCATCTCGAACGGCTCGCCGGCGATCTCGAACACGCCCTGCATCTTCTCCAATGCCATGACGGCGCCCGGCGTGCTTTCATAGTTGGCGTCGGCGCGTCCCTGGCTCAACGAAAGCGCGCTGTCCTGTGCGGTCGGCAGCGTCAGCACCTTGACCTCGCCAAGGCCGGCGGCCTTGCAGCGGTCGTTGTCGGCGCGCGCCTGACTTTCGGAGATACCGCCGAGCGTCACCGCAATCGTCTTGCCGCAAATGGAATCGTCACGGCCGGTAATGCCCTTGGGGTTACCTGCCTGCACCATAACATTGTTGCCGATCTTCAGATAGGGAACGAAGTCCACCTGCTCGGAGCGGATCGGATTGATGTACATGGCGGAGTTGATGATATCGATACGCCCGCCTTGCAGCGCAGGGATAAGCCCCTTGAACTCCATGTTCAATGCAGAAGTCTCGACGTTCAGCTTCTCCGCAAGGCCATTGATGAAGTCGATATCGAAGCCCGTAAGCTTCCCATCCAGCATATATTCGAACGGCGCGAAGCTGGCGGCGACGCCATAGGTCAGCTTGCCGTTTTCGACAAGCTTGACGCCATCGAGGGTCTGGGCCGATGCCGCGCCAGCGAATGCGGCGACTGCCAGCGGCGCGGCGGCCAGGAGGAGATTGCGAAGAGTGCGTTTCATGCGGAGTTCCCCATTTTTGGTTGCAGGAGCGTTGATTGCATGCCCTGAGCGCCTTTGTGGCCGCCTCATTGTTTTTATTTAAACACTTGTACAATCCGTTTTGAAACCCGTCAACCCATTCCCTCGGCGAGAAAACCACAAATGGGCTTGCCATCGGCTTTGCAGATTTGGTTATAGTTACGGGAATTTCGCACCTTCTCGCGGCGGAATACTGGTGCAAAATTATGCAAATCCAGCTGCGGGAAGTTTGAAAATTGACCAGATTGCCTGTACAATAGGCAAACAACAATACAATTTGCTCCCCCGAAAATGGACACAAACCCTCGTCAGAACCGCTATCTCCTTGCCAATCGGATCATCGAACTGGCGCGCGCGTCGCGGTTCCAGGCCGATTATCATTTGCGCGAACAGCAACTGGCCGACATGCTTCAGGTCTCGCGCACACCGATCCGGGCGGCATTGATGCTGCTCGAGGAACAAGGGGTTGTGGAAGCGCGCAAGAACAAGGGTTTCTTCATGAAGCTGGGTGCCGAGGCACTTGGCCGTGCGGAAGTCGAGATACCGACCTCCCCGCAGCAGGATCTCTATGCGCGGATCGTCGAGGACCGGCTGTCCAACCAGCTCGGCGAGACCATCGGGCAAGCTGAAATCCTGCGCCGCTACGGCGTCGAGCGCAATGTGCTGCAAAAAACCCTGTCGGCATTGACCGCAGACGGGCTGATTACGCGGGGCCCTGGCCGCAACTGGACCTTCCAGCCGACACTCGACAACAAATTCGCCCTCGACGCGAGCTATGCGTTCCGCGAGGTGATAGAGCCGGCCGGCATATTGATGGACAGCTTCCGCGCACATCCGGCTGCCCTTGAGCATATTCGCCTCGAACATCTGAACCTTCTGGCGCGGCCCGACGTGAACAGCCTGCCGGGGCGGCAGCTGTTTGAACTCGACGCCAGTTTTCACGAGACCATCGCGGAGTGTTCGGGCAACACCTTCCTGCTCCAGTCGATCCAGCAGCAGAACCGACTGCGCCGTCTCCTGGAGTTTGCGAGCTACAACAATGGCCGCCGCGTGCGCGAATGGTGCCAGGAACATCTGCGCATTATCACCGCGCTCGAGGAGGGAGACCGCAAACGCGCCGCCGACCTCATGAGAGGTCATCTCGACACGGCTCGCGCCAGCTCCGAACGCTCCAGGCGCAACGGCGGCTGACGAAAGGCTCCGGGAAACGCACTTGGCAATTCCGCCTCGGGAATATATGAACCATATATGATTCATATATGGAGAACCCGATGGGCATCGTGAACATCGACGACGAACTGCACGACCAGTTGCGCCGGGCGAGTAAAGTGTCGCTTCGCTCGATCAACGCGCAGGCCGCCTATTGGATCAAGATCGGCATGCTGTGCGAGACCAATCCCACGCTCAGCTTCGCGGAAATCATCGGGCGCGAGCTGGACGCGGCAGGTGTATCCGCCCAGTCGATGGCGGCGCTCGAAGCATGATCAAAAGCTCCCTGGAACTTGCTCTGATGGCCGAATCCGGCCGGCTTCTGGCATCCGTATTCGAACTTCTGGACCGCACGCCCCTTGCCGGCAGGTCGACGCTTGAAATCAACGATATGGTCGAGCGCTTCATAGTGCACGACCTCGGCGCGCGGCCGGCGAGCAAGGGGCAGTATGGCTATGGTTTCGTGCTGAATGCTTCGGTGAACGACGTGGTCTGCCACGGTGTCCCTTCGCAGACATCGATCCTGCGGGAAGGCGACATCGTCAATCTCGACATCACGCTCGAAAAGAACGGCTATATCGCGGATTCCAGCAAGACCTACCTCGTCGGCAACGTCAATCCGGCCGCCAGGCGTCTGGTGCAGACGGCCTATGATGCCATGTGGATGGGCATTCAGGCCGTTCGTCCCGGCGCGCGGCTTGGAGACATCGGCTGGGCAATCGAACGGCACGCCAAGCGCAACGGATACTCGGTTGTGCGGGAATTCTGCGGCCACGGCATCGGCAAGGAGATGCACGAGGAACCGCAAATCCTGCACTTCGGAAAGCCGGGAACCGGCCCCACCCTTCGCCGGGGCATGGTCTTCACCATCGAGCCGATGCTCAATCGCGGAAGGCGAAACGTCAAAACCGAGGCTGACGGATGGACCGTCTCGACGAAAGACGGGTCGCTCTCCGCCCAGTTCGAGCACACCGTGGCCGTTACGGATTCAGGCGTTTCGGTGCTCACGCTGCGCCAGGACGAAACCGGCAGGCACGCGGCCTGAAGCTTCGGGCTTCCGTCTTGCAACTTCACTGCAGGACCTGGCTGACGAAGAGCCGGCTGCGCTCGCTGGCCGCATCTGGAAAGAACACCTCCGGCGCGGACACTTCAAGAATACGACCGCCTTCCATGAAGGCGATGCAATCCGCGACGCGGCGCGCAAACCCCATCTTGTGGGTGACTATGAGCATGGTCATGCCCCCGTCGGCAAGCATCTCGATAATGTCCAGCACTTCCTTCACCATTTCGGGGTCGAGCGCTGAAGTAGGCTCGTCGAGCAACAGGATCCTGGGGTTCATGCAGAGTGCGTGGGCGATTGCGCCGCGTTGCTGCTGTCCGCCGGAAAGCTGGGCTGGAAACTTGTCCGCCTGCTCGGCAATGCGCACCCGCTCCAGATAGGCAAGGGCGCTCGCGCGCTTCCTTGCGCAGCACCTTCACCTCGTCGCTGGTCGCGGCGCGCGCCGTGTCTCCGGCCAGCCGTTTCTTGCCGGCTTCCAGGAGTTCCTTCGACCAGTTGTAGTAAAGGCTCTCGACAATGCCTTCGCGCCGGCACAGCGCGGAGATCGATTCCTCGCCGCGCAGCCCCTCCAGAACGATGCGGATCTTCTCCTCCGCGCCATACTGCTTGCGGGTCACCCGGCGGATGTCCTTGATGACCTTCTCCGCCGGCGCTTTCCTGGTCCCGGATTTCTGTCTCATCTTCGCTCCTTTGAAAGACTACGATGAACCAGAAATCCTCCCTTCTCAGTTAAGCCGATTTGGTCCCGTCAGGGCTGACGCCGGACAGGGCGCAGTTCTGGCCTCGATCAAGAAGGCCGTTCGCGCGGGCATGGAAATGCCCCACAACGAGGGACTGAAATTGGAACGCGCGCTTTTCCACGAGACGCTGGACCTGCCTGACCGGCAGGAAGGAATGCGCGCGTTCACCGAACGTCGCAAATCGCTCTTCAACACCGGACATTGAAGAACGGAAACGGAGAGAAATATCCGGATGTTCCACGGCCAGGCCAGGTCGCCGGGCCGTGGGATTGATGCACAGCGATCTAGTGAGCCTTGTCCTTCTTGAGCACCAGTTCGTCATATTCGCGGCTTGAAACGAGCGCCTCCACGATCATCGGCTTGCCGGCGGCAAAGGCTTCGCGCAATGCCGTGCGAAACCCGTCGCGATCGCTTGCCGTCAGCACGGGAACGCCGAAGATATTGTCGCCGCCAATGGTGCCTTTGGCCCGAATGGGTGTGCCATAGATCGGGTTCTGCTTCTTTTGCTGCTTGATGCGGATGAGCGCGAGGTCGTTGTCCGTGAGCACCACGGTGACGATGGGCAGGTTGAGCCGTACGGCCGTTGCAAGCTCACCCGCAGACATCAGGAAACCGCCATCGCCCACGACCGTGCAGACATCGACGTCCGGCCGGCACAACTTTGCTGCGATGGCCGCGGGAATGCCGAAGCCCATGGTCGACCAGCCATTGGTCATGATCTGCCGCCCCGGCGCTGGCGTCAGCCATTTCTGGCCGATGAGATGGGTATGAGCGCCCACATCGCAGGTCATGATGCCGTCCTCCGGCAGGACTTCGCGGAGAATGTCGAGCGCGGCACAGGGGCCGAACGCATCAATGCCCTTGAGCCGTTCGAACATTGCCTCGCGGCGCTCCTTCAGCGCTGCCATGTCCCAGTCCTTCGCCTCCATCGACATGGCTCCCATGGCCGCCACGCTGGAGGCGATATCGCCCGTCACCTCAAGCAGGACGGGGTAAGCCTCGCGGTCGATGTCGGCGGGTTCATCGTCAATGTTGATCAGCGCCACTTCCGGCGCCCAGGCCTCGACATTGAATTCGACGGGATCATACCCCACCAGCACCACCAGATCGGCCTGCTGGTGGGTTTTGCCGACTTCGTCGGAAAGAGCATGGAACAGAACGCCCGCATAGCAGGGATGGTCTTCGGCAATCAGCCCTTTGGCCATGGGCGTGATGACGATGGGAATATCGTATGTCTCGGCGAAGCGCAGGACGGCATCGCCCACGCCGGTCCGCACCGCGGCAAGTCCCAGCGCAAGCACAGGCTTCCGCGCCGAGGAGAGCGCGGCCTGCATTGCCTCGATGCTCTCGGCAGAGGCCTTCCCCGCCGCCGCCGGGTGCGGCGCGGCCAAGCCCCTCGCCGGAACACTCATCTCGGCGCTCATGCCCACCGGCAGCCCGACGTGAACCGAGCCGGGTCGCCCGGAAAGGGCCACGGTCGCCGCATCGGAAATGATTTCGCGAACCTTGTCCGTCTCGAGCCTGGTCGTCTTCTTCGTCACCGGCGCAAAGAGTGCCTGGTGGTCGATCCCCATCTGGGTGACCCTGCCGCGCATCGGCGCAGGCATCTCGTCGGTCAGCGCGATCATGGGCGAGCGATCCAGCAACGCTCCGCCGACACCGGTCGACAGATTTGTCGCGCCGGGACCGAAGGTGCCGAAACAGACGCCGGGCACCCCGGTCAGGCGTCCGCAGACATCGGCCATGATCGCTCCCGTCCCCTCATGGGTGGTCAGAACGAACTCGATGCCGTCGGTCGTGCGCATGGCTTCCATATAGTCGACCCAGCCGCCGCTCGGGACGCCGAAGACATGATGCACGCCCATGTCGCGCAGGGTCTCGACCAGTTGCCGCGCGACGCTCGCTTGCTCGCTTTCGGGCCGGACATTTGTCGTATTCTCACTCATAGGCTGCGCAGACATATTTCAGCTCCATAAAATCCTGCATTCCGTAAGGGCCGCCCTCACGCCCGAGCCCCGATTGCTTCAGGCCGCCGAAGGGGATGGGCGCGCCGGTCATCTTCGACGTATTGATGCCGACCATTCCATATTCGAGGCGGCTCGACACCCGTTCGGCACGGCCGAGATCCCGTGTGTGCAAATAGGCTGCAAGGCCGTATTCGGTGGCGTTAGCCCGGCGGATCGCCTCCTCCTCGGTCGCGAAACGGCTGATGCCGGCAACCGGGCCGAAGGTTTCCTCATGCATGATGAGCATGTCATCCGCCACATTCGACAGCACCGTCGGTGCATAGAAATTCGGTCCCGCATTGTGCACATGCCCGCCAAGTTCCAGCCGCGCGCCGCGCCGTTGTGCATCCTCGACCTGCTCGTGCACCTTCTGCAGGGCCTTGCCATGGATCATCGGCCCGATACCGACGCCCGGCGCAAATCCATCGCCCACTTTCAGCTTTGCCGCGCGGCCCACGAACCCCTCCACGAAGCGGTCATAGAGACGGTCGTGCACGAAGATGCGGTTGGCGGCGAGGCAATCCTGCCCCGTCGTCTGGAACTTGGCGTTTATGGCGTCATCCATGGCGCGTTCCAGATCGGCATCCTCGAAAACGATGAAAGGCGCGTGACCGCCCAGTTCGAGGCTCACCTTCTTGATGGTGGGTGCGCAAAGACCTGCGATCACACGGCCAACCTCGGTCGAACCGGTAAAGGAAACCGCGCGCACACGCACATCGCCACACAACAGGGGAACCACGCGGCGCGAATTGCCCGTCACCACCGAGAAGACGCCTTTTGCAAAGCCGGCCTCCTCCCCCAAGCGCGCCAGCGCCAGAGCGGAAAAAGGCGTCTGTGAGGACGGCAGGCCGATGACGGGACATCCGGCAGCAAGGGCCGCAGCCGCCTTGCGCGCCAGCATCGCGGAAGGAAAGTTCCACGGCGTGATGGCTGCCACGACACCGATCGGCGCGCGGTTCACATGCAGTCGTCGGCCAGGAAGATGGCTGCGCAAAACGTCTCCGCCGTCGCGCTTGGTCTCCTCGGCATACCAGCGGATGAAGCTTGCCGCATAGTCGATCTCACCCAGGGACTCATGAAGAGGCTTGCCCTGCTCGAGTGTTATCAGTGCGGCAAGGCCTTCCCGCCTGGCCAGCATCAGGTCGCACCAGGTGTTGAGGATGCGGCCACGTTCGGCCGGAAGAAGCCCCGACCAGAGCTTCAATCCCTCTTCGGCGGCATCGATCGCCGCCGTGATCTGGGCATCCGACAGATCTGGAGCGGTGCCCATCACCTCCCCTGTCGCCGGATCGTGAACCGCATAGGATTTGCCCCCATCGGCGCCCTGCCATCGACCGGCAAAGAAGGCACGTTCTTCGATCAGCGCTCGTGCGCGCTCACGTGGATGCTCGAAATAGCCCACCATCTGCTCCCGGCTTGAGGTCATCGCTTTCGCCGGACTATCGGCCCGAACCGGTCTTGGAAACAAACGAATAGCGCGACGTTCATGAATGAACTGGGCTCATGCATGAACGTCCACGCCATCTGCTTTCTTCCACTTTCAAAGGGCCTTCCGGGCACAAGCCCCACAACGAAATGAGCCCGGCGCATGCACCGGGCTCATTTCGCACGAACTGTTTTCTGCTCCCAGGCAATGATGGCCTAAAGGGCAAGCCCCTCCGCAAAGCGCAGGAGATCGAGGTCGCCATAGGGGCGCCCGATGATCTGCACCGCAACCATCTGGCCGCTTTCGGGCAGTCTGAAGGGGATGGCCACCGCCGGCAAGCCAAGGCTGTTGACCCACCGATTGAAATCGAGAAGTTCGAGCGTCAGCGCGCGGACGCTCTCGGCCGGCCCGTTCAGTTCCTGCCGCCGATAACAGGCGCGCGGCGTGATAGGCGAGACGATCAGATCGCATCCCGACAGGGGGCCTGCGAGGAAATTGACGGTCAGGCGGGAGCGGATGCATTGGGCGGCATCGTAGTCCCGGCGGTCGATGGACGCACCTATCGCGAGGCGCTGGCGCACATTTCCCGTAAAGGCATCCGGCATTTCCTTAAATGCGGGGTGCAGGAAACGCGCCGCCTCATAACCGGTGATGATCGTGGCAATGCTGTTGCACAAGGCAAGGTCGGGCACCGTGACATCCGGCCCCGGACCGGAACGGGCCGCCGCCAGAAACCGGGCTAACGCCTGTCTCGTATTCTGATCGCTCGCCGCAAACTGCGCCCGCGCGATGCCGACCCGCATGCCATCCGCTGCCTTCCGCCAGGCCGGAGACGATTTCCCGATCAGCGTTTCAGCGACCCGGCGCAGCATGCGAGCGTTCCCGGCAACAACGGCCGGGCAATCATGGCTGGGGCTCAGGGGCACGAGCCCTGATGCATCGAGCAGCCCGTTGGTGGGCTTCCATCCCCAAACGCCACAAAACGCCGCCGGGATACGGATGGAGCCCCCCGTGTCCGTGCCGATCGCAAACGGCACGATTCCCGCGCCAACGGCGACCGAGGATCCGGAGGAAGACCCTCCGACCAGAAGCTCGGGATCAAGCGGATTGACCGGGGGACCGTAAAAGGGATTCTCGCCGGTCGTCGAATAGCTGAATGGGTCGAGATTGGTCGCACCGACGGGAATGGCCCCGGCGGCGAAAAGGCGGTCGAGAAGCGGTGCCTGCTCCAGTCCCTGCGTCGGAAAACGGTAGGGCGTTCCATCGCCGGGCCGATGACCACGCGCGAAGAAGACATCCTTGAACGCGAAGGGGAGATTGGCGAGGGCGCCCCCCGCTGTTGGCCTTCCGCCGGTCATCGAGCGAGCCTCCTCCTGCGAAAAGCAGCGGATGAAGGCGTTGAGCGTTTGCCGTTCCCCCGCTTTCCGGCGAGCACCCTCAGGAGCACTCGAAGGCGCAGCTTCTCCCGCGAGCGCTTCCGCGGTTTTTCCGTTGCGGCGCTCCCCTTCGGCGGCAAGGATTTCGTTCACGAAGGGCAGGACATCGGTCGTCTCGTGAGCGTCGAGCGTCGTCTTCAGTCCATGAACGGCGTCCAGCACGCCCGATGGGTTCGGGGGATCGAAAGCAAGAGTGGCAGTCATTCCCCCGATATTTCCTTTCACCCGATATTTCCCTTCAAACGTGGCCGTAGATCTTCAGCGCCTCGCTGAGGGTCATGCCGTTGGCGAGTTCCCGCCGAATGTTGATTTCACCGGCCGTCAAAGCCTCCGCCTTCCCGAGAACAGCCTCGATCCGTGCGGCGGGAATGACGATGGCGCCATCTGCGTCGGCCAGAATAAAGTCGCCGGGCGCAACCTCAACATATTTCGACGTGGCGCCACGGATAAAGACCGGCACCTGCCAAGCATTTACCTTCCAGCGCCCAATCGACTGGACCGGCGAGCGGTATCGGGCAAAGACAGGAAAATCATGCTGGTTAAGCCATGCGATGTCACGCACACCGCCGTCTGCAAGCGCGCCAACGCATCCCCGCTCCTTCAGGCCGAGCGCGATCAGCTCGCCGAAATAGCAAGTGCCGTCGCCATCGCCCGACCAGACGGAGATATCGTCTTCGGACACCCCTTGGCACGCGGCCATCTTCTCGGCATCGCCGCCCATGCCATAGGGCGTGGATTGGCCGCGTATCGTGTAGGCAAACCCGGCAAGCTTGCCGCTTGTGCCCGAAAAGCTGCGAAAATCCGCCGCCAGGCCCTGGTGCAGCAGGCCCATATCGTCGAGCACGTCGGCGACATTGGATGTATCGACCTTGAGAAAGCGCGCGCGGATTTCCGCCCGGTTGTTCTGGGACATATTCAGTACTCCTGAAAAAGGGATCAGATGCTGGCGATCAACCCGCCGTCGACGCGAATGGTCGATCCGGTGATGTAGCCCGCCTGGCGGCTGGCGAGAAAAGCGACCGCCGCGCCGTATTCGGCCGGATGGCCATAGCGCCCCACGGGTATGGAGCCTGTACTTTCCGCCTCGACCTCGGCGACACTGCGGCTCTCCCGCTTCGCCTTCGCCTCGTCGAGCTGGCGTATGCGGGCGGTCGCGATGCGTCCGGGAAGAATGATATTGGCCGTGATCCCGTCGCGCGCTACCTCACGCGACAACGTTTTCGACCAGCCGACCAGCGACATGCGTACAGCGTTCGATATGCCCAGATTAGGGATCGGCGCCACCACGCCCGACGACGTGCTGGTGACGATGCGCCCGAACTTGCGGGCCCGCATGCCAGGCAAGAACCGATCCGTGACCGCGAAGACGGAGCAGGCCATCGAGCGGAAATAGCGCATCCACGCCTCCCCTTCCACGCCCGCGGCGGTCGTTGGCGGAGGGCCACCCGTATTGTTGACGAGTATATCCACGCCGCCATGGCTTTGCTCTATCGCCATGGCATGGCGCTCCAGCGCCTCCTCGTCGGCAATATCCCAGACCAGTGCATGGGCCTCTCCGCCCGCTGCGCGTATGCGTCCCGCCACGGCGGAAAGCGCGCCCTCGTTGATGTCGGCCACGAACAGGCATGCACCCTCGGCCGCCAGAGCCTCGGCGATTGCACCGCCGAGTCCTCCCCCCGCACCGAAGACCAGCGCGGTTTTTCCCTTCAATCCGAAATCCATGTCAGTCTCCGCTCAGGTGCCGACCCGCAGGGGAGCGCGCAGCCTTCTGAGCGCCGCGATCACCGAAAGGGCGGTGATGCGCCCCGTCTTGGGGTTCTCGCTGGGAATGTTCTCGATGGACATCGAGAAGGATGCGCTGTCGGCATCCACCTCGATATGATGCGTGTTGCGCTTCAGCGCGGGGTCCGCCCAGATGTCGAGCTGCGTCTTGTCCGGCCCGAGGCCGGCCAGCGACAGGGCGACCGCGACATTCAGATTGGCGGGAAAGCCCACTGCCGCCTCGCGGGCAGTGCCCGAAAAGACACGCAATGGCTCCTTGATGTCCTGGATATCGATGTTGTTCGAAACCAGATAGGGCGCGCCGACAAGTCCGGTCACGGGCTTGCGCGTGGTCATGCGCACGCTGCGGATTTCGCCTTCGGCGGCAGCGCTCACCGCGTCGAGCCCCAGAAGAGCGCCCGAGGGCACGATGATCTGGCCGCCATTTTCGCGGGCCGTATCGATCAGATCCATATTCCGCAAAAGCGCGCCGCAGGAAAGCACCACCGCCTTCTTGCCCTGGCTCACGAAGGGCAGAACCACCTCGCGCAGGATTGCTGCGGGAGCGCATTCCACGACGACGTCGGCATGCTGCTCCAGCTCGTGCAGATCGACAATGGCCGTATCCGCATGGCCAGGTCCGAGCTTCTCGCGCGCCGCATCCTTGTCGCGCACCGCGATGGCTCCGAGCTCGAAGCCCGGCAGGCCGTCGGCCAGCCTGCGCGCGATCTGCAAACCGACGGCGCCAAGACCCGCCACGGCAACCCGCAACGGTCTCTCTGTGGCTGTTTCGGGCAGGTTGGGAGCATTTGCCAATGCCATGGCTACACCTTTCGGTTGGCGGACAGGGCCGCATAATGATCGTGGATTTGGCCGGGCGTGGTGAACCAGATGCGGTCGCTGTGCTCTTTCAGCTTGTCGAGCACGCGCCGGAACTGGCGAAGCCGGAATGGCTGCCCCACCAGGAATGTGTGAATGGTGATGCCATAGACCAGGGACTGGTGCCGGGACTGGTCGAGCATCTCTTCCAGATTGTCGATCGCCATGTCGGCGAACGCGCTCGCCGTGCCGTCATGCAGCGCGATCATTGGAATGTCGTTGACCTCATGGGGATAGGGAACGCTCATCAGCGGGCCGTGCGCGGTCTTCAGCCATGCGGGCTGATCATCGATCGGCCAGTCGAGCGTGTAGTCGAACCCCCGTTCCTTGAGCAGGTCTTCAGTGTTGGCGCTTGGATGCGCGCCGGGCGACATCCATCCTTTTGGCGCCGCCCCCTCGTGCTGCTCGATCAGCCGCGCCACACGGTCGATTGCAGCGGCTTCCTGCTTCAAGTCCATGCCGTTGGGATGTTCGGAATTGGTATGACCATGGGCAACGAACTCGTCCCCGCGCCGACGGAACTGCTCCAGAAGCTCGGGACAGTGGTCGTAGCAAGCCGTGTTCAGCAGGATCGCCAATGGAAGATCATATTCGTCGAACAGGCGGGCGAGCCGGAAACCGCCGACGCGGTTTCCGTATTCACGCCAACCCCAGTTATAGCTGTTGGGATGCTGGAGCCCCGGCGAATAGGCGAGCCCCAGCCCGGAGCCGTAGGAAAAATGCTCCACACAGAGGGCCACATAGACGGCCAGTCGCTTCCCCTCCGGCCAGGTGAAGTCCGGCCGGTTTTCGATGGGCGAGTAGGTCAGTCTCGGATTGTTCAGAAATTCCATTGTGCGGCCTCCTGTCTGATGCGCTTCTGTTACGGGCGGTAGCCTTCCGGAGCGACCACATCGCCCAGGTCGACCGTGTCCACATTGCTGGCATCGATCAGAAGCGCCGGCGTGACGATGCTCTTCTCGACTGCGACGCCCCTGGAAGCATCGACGGCGGCCTTGAGCGCCGCCCTGCCCTGCGCCACGATCTTCTGGATCGAGGTGCATGCAAGCTTGCCGGACTTGATGAGGTCCTGCGCGGTGGGGCTGAGATTGGAGGCCGTGAACACCACGTTCTTGATGCCGGCGGCCTCGAAGGCGTTGATGACCCCGGCGGCCATGTCGTCCGTGGCCGAGTAGACGCCGTTGACGTCCGGGAAGCGCTGGCTCCAGTCCTCGGCAACCCGCAGTGCATCGTTGCGGTTGTCGGCGAGGCGGGATTCCGCAACGACCTTCATGTCCGGAAATTCGGCCGCCAGGGTCTCGTTGAAGCCGGCAGCACGCCGGTCAGACCAGGTCTGTCCCTGCGGCCCGGCCATCATCGCGACCTCGCCCTTGCCGGACAGGGCCTTGCCCATGCACTGCGCCTGCAGCTTGCCCATATCGTAATGGTCGGCGCTGACGACGGCGCTCAGCCCCTCATTGGACGGCGGCGAGGAAATACCGACGACCTTGATGCCGGCGGCAAGCGCCTGCTCGACCACAGGAGCAATCGAATCCCCATTGGTCGCTCCGATGACGATGGCGTCGACACCACGTTGCACCAGATCCTGAATCTGCGAAATCTGCTGCACGGCATTGGCATCGCCGCCGGCATCGACGACGACCAGTTCGACACCGGCTTCCTGCGCCGCCTTCTGTACGCCATAGGTGGCCGATACCCAGAAGGAGGAGGCAAGGCTCGGCACGGAGAAGCCGATGGTTTCGGCCTGGGATGAGGAGGCCGCCGAGATGGCGAGAAGCGCAGCTGCAGCCCTCAGTTTCGCTTTGAAAGTCATGGTCTCAATTCCCCTTTTTTCGGGCCCGTTTTTTCAGCCGGGTCACCAATTGTGGCGCAACGCTTACGGAGGATGCGGCAATGATCACTGCGCCAATCGCGATCTCTGCCGTGAAGGGTGAAATGCCCGACATGTTGAGGCCACTGCCGAGCGACTGGATGAAAGCAGCCCCCAGAAGCGTCCCGAGCGGCGCGGCCACACCACCCGTCAGTGCCGTTCCGCCGATCACGGCAGAAGCGATGGATTGAAGCTCCATCCCCGCTCCATCGGTCGGAAGGCCGGCCCCGGCGCGGGTGAGTATGGCGAGGCCTGCAAGGCTGGCGAACAGGCCGGCGAACTGATAGGCCGCGATATGCACACGCACCGCGTTCATGCCCACCAGCCTTGCGGCATCGGGATTGGAACCGAACATCAGAATGCGGCGGCCAAGCAGGGTGAAGCGGATGATGCACGCTGCGGCCAGGACGCCGGCGAAGGCAAGCCAGGCGAGTGGGGCGAGCCCCAGCCAATTGCCATAGGCCAGTTGCAGCATCGCGCCGGGCTCGCTCATCGGGATGACCTGACCGGAATCGCTGATGAGAAGACTGAGCCCCCGCGCACCGATCAGCATGCCAAGCGTCGTCACGATGGGCTGGACCTCGACGCGTGCGATAAGAAAGCCGTTTATCGTTCCAGCGACGAACCCTGTCAGAAGGCCGGCCAGAAGGCCGACCGGCCCCACCGCGTTCCAGGCGAGCGCCGCAACAACGCTCGACAGGGCCGCCACCGCGCCCACGGAGATATCGAAACCGCGCACGGTCAGCGCGAACATCTGCCCCGTTGCCAGGAGAACGAGCACACTCATCTGCAAGGCGATGCTGGCGGCGTTGCCGGTCGTCATGTAGCGGCCGTTGAGAAGGCCGAAGAAACACCAGACGCCGACGAGAAACAGGAAGGCGACAAGCGCTCGCGCATGCAGCAGACGGTAGATCAGGACGCTCATCGCCGGGCTCCCTTGAACAGGATCTGAAGATCGACGGAAAACCCGGAGGCAAGCCGCTGCATGACGACCGAAACCACAATCACCAGCGCGATGAGCAATTGCTGGATGGCGACCGGATAGTTGAGCAGAACGACTGCATTGTTGAGCATCGCGATAATCGCGACCCCCGCGATCACCTGGATTGTGGACCCGCGCCCCCCGGTCAAAGGAATGCCGCCGATCGCACAGGCCGCGATGGTCTGGAACGGAAGATCCGGCATCAGATTGGGCTGGCCCGATCCCACGCGGCTCGTCAGGATGACACTGGCGACGCCGGCAAAAAGCCCCGCCAGCACGTAGCCGGTGAAAAGCGTGCCCTTAACGCCAATTCCCGAAAGGCGGGCGGCGCTCGCATTGGCGCCCACGAGATAGAACCGGCGCCCGAGTTCGGTGCGGGCAAGCAGTCCCCAAAGGCACAGGAGCGCAATGGCGGCAAAAATCACGGCGACCGGAATTCCCATGACCTCGCCAACGGCCGGCCAGCGGAAGAGCGGGCTCGGCGCCGCATCGATGGGCAGGCCGCCTGCAAGGCTGGATGCCAGTCCGTGGCCGATCATAAGCGTGCCGAGCGTCACCACGACTGCCGGCAGGCCTATGCCGGCAATGAGCGTCGCGTTGAGGACGCCGACCAGAACCACCACGACGATCCCTGCCAGAAAGGCGATAACAGGCCCGAAGACTGGCAGCAGCGTGACGGTGACGACCGATGCGAGGGCGACCGACGAACCGAAGGAAAACTCGATTCCCCCGAGGATCAGGACGATGGCCTGACCACAGGCGACGATCGCCAGGATCGCCGCGATGCGCGCGACATTCTCGAGATTTCCCGGATTGGCGAAGCGCGGCACGAACAGGGCGCAGGCCACGAAGAACACGAGTGCGATCAACACCGATACGGGCAGATGACGCAAAAGCCTTGAGAGAGCCCTCATGCCGCCGCCCCCGCCAGCGCGCCGATAATGTCCTGCCGCTGCGCTCCGCGTGCAAACGCACCGGTGATGGCCTGATCCTGCACGATCAGAACGCGGTGGCAGATGCTCAGCAACTCGTCGATATCGCTTGACGCGACGATGACGCACACGCCCCTTTGAGAAGCCTCCAGAACCACCTCATGGATCGCCCGGCGCGCCGCCACGTCCACGCCCCGCGTCGGCTCGCACATGACGAGGAGCTTCAGGTCGTCGATCAGAAGGTTGCGGGCCACCACGAGCTTTTGCTGATTGCCGCCGCTGAAATCGGCCGCTTCAAATTCGAGCCGGAAAGGAAACAGTCCGATCCGTTCAAGAATATCGTGAGCCTGCCGGTGTTCGTGGCGCTTGCGCAGAAAGCCGCATCTGGAAATCAGGCCATGGCTCGCTGCCGAAGTGTTCTGGAGCACGCCCAGAATGCTGAACACCCCATCGGCATGCCGGTCGGTCGGCACGAAGCCGATACCATTGGCCACCGCCTCCTTGCGGCGGCCGGCCCGCACGGACGTTTCCTCAATGGAGATTTCGCCGGAAACCGGTTCCAACGCCCCGGCAATCGCTTCGGCGATCCGGTCCGCACCGCTTCCCACGATGCCGGCAAGTCCCACGATCTCGCCCCGCGCGACTTCGAAACGCACGGGCGCGGCTCCCTCGCGCAAACGCAGGTCGCGGATCGCGACAACGACCTCCTCCTTGTGCGGGGCGATATCGGTGATAGGCGCGACATCCTTGCCGACCATGGCAAGCACGATATCCCGCGTCGAGATATCCTCCATGACAGCGCCCCTGATGACGCAGACCCCGTCGCGGATGACCGTAAGACGATCTGCAATGGCGACCACCTCATCCAGCTTGTGGCTGATGAAGAGAATGGCCGTGCCGCGCTTACGCAGCTTGTCGATCGTTTGAAGGAGAGTTTCCGATTCCGCATGGGTCAGCGCCGCTGTCGGCTCGTCAAGAACGAGCACCTTCGCCTCCTGTGCGATGGCGCGTGCAATTTCAAGAAGCTGCATTTCGCCGATGGAGAGTTCGCGACACAACGCATCCAGCGAGACGGTAAGCCCCACTTCCAGGAGCCAGCCGCGCATGACGTCATCCGAAGGCATGGCCTTCGAGGCCAACAGCCCGCGGGACATGCCAAGGCTGAAGGCCGCAAGGTTTTCCCTGACCGTCAGATCGGGAAACTGGCTGAGATGCTGGTAGATCGGGAAAATCCCCTTCGATATCGCATGCCGCACGGACCGGAAGCTCATCGCCTCTCCCTCGACCGCGAGCGACCCTTTCGTGGGCCGCAACGCACCGAGCAATATCTTCACGAGTGTGGATTTTCCCGCCCCGTTGCCTCCCAGCAGAGCGTGAACCTCACCAGGATACAGGTCCAGATCCACGTGCCGGATCGCCTGGGTGGCCCCGAAGGACATCGCAATGGAGCGCGCGCTCAGCGCCGGCGTCCGGCCTGCATCCTCGCTCCGTTCCGGCTTTGTGCTTGCCTGCCCCATCCTGCCCGCCTGTTGATTGAAACCATCGTCATGATGATTTGCATGCCGGGGAGTGACAAACGAATTGCATTCGTGTCATGCATTAGTAAAAATCATGCATGAAAATGACAGGTGTGTCATGAAGAAACGGCTGCTGCCCCCCCTCTCCGCGCTTCATGGTTTTGAAGCATCGGCGCGGCATCTTTCCTTTACGAAGGCCGCCGAAGAGCTTTACGTGACGCAGGGCGCGATCAGCCGGCAGGTGCGGCAACTTGAGGATTTTCTTGGAGTTGCGCTGTTCGAGCGTTACACGAGGCGCATTGAGCTGACGGATGCGGGAGAGGAGTTCCACACGGTCGTCTCGGATGTTCTCGACCAGCTGTCGAACGTGGCGCGTCGTGTAAGGCGGCGCAACGAAACGGATATTCTGACGGTTTCGGTCTTGCCGAGCTTCGCATCAGCCTGGCTCATGCCGCGCCTTTATCTCTTCACGGAAAAGCATCCTTCCATCGAGGTTCGGCTCCACACCTCCATCGATCCGGTGAGCTTCGGTTCATCGGGACCGGACGTCGCAATCCGTGTCGGGCGCGTGCCCGGCAAGCACTATGAACGCAATCAGCCACGCATCGAGCTGGAGATGGCGGACAGCTGGCGCGGCATTCACATTGATGAGTTGCTTCCCGACCGGCTGGTCACCGTGTGCAGTCCAAAGCTTCTGGATGGCCGGGCCCCTCTGACACCGGACGACATGACGGGGCTGCCGCTCATTCACACGACGAGTCGGCGCTTTGCCTGGCCCGACTGGCTCCACGCCCACGGGATCACATATCCCGGCGGCGCAGCGCAGGGGCTGGAACTCGGGCATTTCTTCATGTCCATCGAGGCTGCGTTGCGCGGACGCGGCGTGGCCATTGTCCCGGATATCGTCGCCCGTCAGGAGGTCGAACTTGGCCGACTTGTGATAGCCTGTGCAAGCACACTCGAAAGCGCCGGCGATTACTGCCTCCTGACCCCCGACAGCAATCTTCAACGTCCCTCCATCGCTCACTTCCGCGAATGGTTGTTGAGCGAGATTTCCGGCCACCGGAAGCAGTCGGGGCGATACGAAATGACAGTGCCATAGGGCGTGTCGTAGGCGACTGCGTAGAAACCGGCAGACTGCCACGCTTTATACTGGGCATCACTAATACCCATGTCAGCGCGTTCCAACAGCACAGCCTCACTGAACCGAACCAGTTAAACGCGACACGCTCTAATCGCAGGTGAAGAAAAAATCCCGTGGCAGGTCAGGGGCTTTGTGGCACCAAATTCAAAAGGGGAGCTAATCGCAGAATCTAATCTACAATTGAACACGTTTGATAGGGACGCGGATTCGAGTGTGCGATCAAAGTTTGATGGCTCTTTTCGAGGAAACGACCAGAACCGCTGCAACCACCGCCGTGATACCAACGCAAATTGCCGCTTCGCTTGGCGTATCCGCAATCGAGGCCAGGAAGCTCGTGACGCTTACGAGCGAGAAGCCACCACGTTCGAGCAGGCTCAGGGGCCGGCGCCAGTATCCGATCAGCGCAATTTGCATCGCGCAGAGGCACACACCCACGGCAACGGCTGTCAGCACGACGACGTGGATCCGGTCATCCAGCAGTCCGCCGAAGGCGAAGACGAAGGGCAGCAGGTAAAGCGCTTTGGCAATCTTCACGCTCAGCCAGCCGGTCTGCATTGGCGGCGCTCCGGCAATCCGGGCACCGACCATCGCGGTCATGCAGATCGGCGGAGTGATCGTCGAATCCTGTGCGAACCAGAAGATGATCAGATGCGCCGCCAGAAGCGACACGCCCAGATCCTGCAAGAAGGGTGCGCCAAGCGCGGCAATGATGACATAGGAGGCCGTTACCGGCAGCCCCATGCCGACAAAGTAGCTGATAAGCCCCAGCAGGATGATCGCGAACACCGCCGAACCACCGGAGAAAGTCAGCAGGATCGACGTGACCTTGGTCAGCAGACCGGTCTGCACCACCACGCCATAGATCAGGGCTGCGCTGGCCAGTAGCGCCGAGATGCTCAGCGCCGTCCGCGCCCCCGCTTCCAGCAGTGCAATCGTCTTGCGGAAATCCAGGCGCGTGGACCGGCGTATCATCGCGACAAGAAAGGTGCCGATGACGCAGGCCGCAGCGGCAAAGTATGGCGTATATCCAAGCAGCATCAGGCCGATCAGGATCAGGATCGAACCCAGGATGTGCCAACCGCTGGCAAACACCGATACCAGGGTCGGAAGCTGTTCGCGCGGCAGGCCCTTCAGATCCCGCTTGGCGGCGATGGTGTCGGTGAACACATAGAGGGCCAGATAATACAGGATGGCCGGAGCAACCGAATACAGAAGGATCGTCGTCAGCGGCAATCCGGTCAGGTTGGCCATGATGAAGGCTCCGGCCCCCATGAGCGGCGGTGCCAGCGCACCGCCCACCGAGGCCACCACCTCGATGGCGGCGGCCTCAACCGGCTTGTAGCCGGTGCGCTTCATCAACGGGATCGTCATCACACCGGTAGTGGCGACGTTGGAAATTGAAGAGCCCGAAAGCATCCCCATCAATCCGGACGAGATCACCGCCACCTTCGCGGGTCCGCCGCGTCGATGTCCGGCTACCGAGAGGGCCAGGTTGGTGAAAATCACGTCACCGCCGGTGGCCCTGAGCAATACTCCGAACAGGAGGAATGCAAAGAGGAACGTGGCCATGATCCCGGTGATGAAGTTGAACAGCCCGCTGGTGTCCATGTAGAGCGTTTCGATCAACTCATCGAGCTTGATGCCGCGATGCTGGAACAGCCCTGGCCAATAGGGCCCGGTAACGGCATAGACGATGAAGACAAGGTTCAATCCCACGATCACGCCGCCAACCGTGCGACGGGTCGCCTCGAAGGTCACGATCAGCGCGATGACGCCCAAGGCGATATCGTAGTTCGGTATCGGATCGAAACCCACGTAACGGTCAAGCCAACGTTCCTGCGAGATGACGGCCCACCCGAACGCGATCACCGCAAGCGCAGCGAGCCCCCAGTCGAGCATCGAGGGTCCATCCTTCCGGCTGCGGCGAAGCGCCGGGTAGAGCAGCAAGCTGAGCGGAACCGCGAAGGCTAGGTAAAGGCCCCGGCTGGCAATCTCGCCAATCGTCGTGCGAAAAGCGAAGAATAGCGTGAAGATGGTCAGGGCAGCGCAGGCGACCCGGATGACATGCCGGGTCAGACCGTGCGTCCGGCGCTGTTCAGCGGGGAAGATCGAGGTCTCGAACTCGGCCTGCGACAGGGCGGGAATATCGAGAGGCGTTTCGCCCATGGGAGCATCAATTGCCGTTGTATCCGTCATCATGATCCCCGTGACGCGGTGATATTGCCATTGTTATTGGATCGCCCCGGGACAATATCCCGGGGCGGTGGTCTCAAATTAGGCCGGCTTCACTTGATCCAGCCGACTTCGCGGTAATACTTCTCTGCACCCGGATGCAGGGGGATCGGCGCGCCGATGGCCATATCCTTCGGCTCCCAGTTGGCAAACCCGCTGTAGGCCGACACCAGGCGCGGCTTGTTCTCCGCCATGCGCTTGACCATTTCATAGACCATGTCGTCGTCCATCGACGCGTTGGTGATCACCAGCGTCGACAGGTCGAGCGACGGCACCACTTCGGTCTGGCCGGCATAGGTGTTGGCCGGGATGTCATAGGCCACATAGCCCCAGTTCTTGATCATTTTCTGGCGAATGTCTTCGGGAATGGCGTAGAGACGCGAACTGCGTGTCGCCAGCGCCTGCTGGAAGTCGCTCGCCCCGGTGCCGACCGTATTTGTATAGACGTCGATCTGCCGGTTCAGGAATGCATCCAGCAGACCCTCCTGCGCGCCTTCCATGACAAAACCGCCATTGCGCTCGACCGCCGCGAAATCCGCGCCATTCTCGATCAGGATCTTCTCGACGCCGAACAGATTGGATGATCCTTTCGCCCCGACGCCGATTCGCAGTTTGCCGCCGTCCTTGATGTCGGAAAACACGGTGTCGGGCACGTCACCGGCCAACACGATCTGGACGGTGTTTGGCACCACGTTGGCGACAACGCGCAAATCCTTCAGACCGTCACGGTTGAGCACCGGGTTATTTCCTTCGTACACCGCGAGAAGGAAGGGTCCGTAGGAAAGCCCGAAGTCCGCTTGCCCCGAACCGACAGCCAGTGCGTTACCGATGGCGCCCTTGCCTGGCAGCGTGCTGACCGGCTGGCCTTCGTAGGCCTGGTTTACCATGTCGGAAATCGCGGTGGCCGTTGGGTACCAGGTGCCCGTCGCACCGCCCGAAATAAAGGATGCAACCGCATGCGTCTTGTCTTGCGCCAGGGCCGGACCGGTCGTGGCCAATCCGACGACAGCTATGGCTGCAAGAAGATGTGTGATCTGTTTCAATGGCTTCCCCTCTCATTCAGTGGTTGCGTTTTTTGGTTTTTTCAACTTTTGACTAGAGCGCACGCTGTCCTAGCGTCCATTAATATACTAGACATAGTTTTGTATATCAAACAGAAAACGCTCTGCTTCAGCGCTTCTGCGATTGGCGGAACTTGCCCGTCACAGCGATTGCGCTTCGCCCGCATGTCCCGGTGCCCCAACGCTCTCTGCACGGTTCGGGCGCAGGCCGGGCAAGATCAAAACCGCCCGCAATCGACCTTCATCTTGTCGCCGGTGATCGCCGATGACAGGTCGGAGGCATAGTAAAGCGCGGCCCGGCCGACCTCTTCAGGGGCAACCCATCGTTTCAGCGCGGCAACGTCGGTGTAGTTCTCGCGCTCGATTTCCTCGACCGGGCGCCCCTCCGCTTTGGAACGCCGTTTCAGGATCCGGTCCATGTTTCCGCCAGAGACCGCACCTGGCATCAACGCATTGACCCGAACCCCGACGCTCCCAAGCTCGCGGGCCATGGTCTCGGTGATGCCGATGAGGGCGAACTTCGAGGCGACATAGGCCGAGCGCATCGGATAGCCTTCAATGCCCATGAGCGACGACATGTTGATGATCGACCCCGAACGCTGCGCGCTCATGATCCGGGCTGCTTCCTGGAGACAGTACATCGCACCGACCAGGTTGATGTTCAGACAATTTATCCAGTCCGCCATGTCGACCTCGGCGACCGGCGCGATCGGACCGGGACCACCAGCGTTGTTCAGCAGGACGTCGACCCGCCCGGTAATTGCGAGCGCCTCGGCGAACATGCTCCTGACCTGCGCTTGATCCGCAACGTCGCAGGCGATCGCATGACCGCCGATCGCGTCGGCGACCCGCTTGATCGGCTCGATCCGGCGCCCGGCGACGACAACCTTGGCACCCGCCGCGGCAAAGACCCGGGCGGTGGCTTCGCCGATTCCGCTGCCGCCACCGGTGACAACGGCAAGCTTGCCGTCCAGGCGGGAAAGATCGTTGAAATCATCGCTCATGCCGCGTCCTTTTCGAAATCTCGCCCCGGATCGAACAGAGGCATTTCAGGGCTGTGCCCCAGGATGAAATCACCCATCAGCCGGCCGATATAGGGGCCGATGGTATAGCCGCCGCGCACGCAGCCCAGCACGAATGCGTCCGGCACACCGGGAAGTTCTCCGGCGAGCGGGTAGAAGTCGGGCACGTTGGCTTCAAAGCCGGTCCAGCTGCGGAGAACCCGCGCCTGCCCCAGCTTCGGCAGGGCGAGTTGAGCCAGCGACAGGTTCGGGATGAGACTGTCGGCGATGACTTCGCCCCTGCCCTCCTGCGGCGTGCCGCGCCCCTGCCAGCCACCGCCGATCAGGATGGTACCGTTGCCTTTCTGCTTCATGGTCAGCAAACCGGTCGCGTGGCCGATGACCGTCTTGAACAGCGGCGGCATCCGTTCCGTCACCGAAACCGTGTTGATCCGGGCATTGACCGGCAGATCGACGCCAAGCATCGCGGCCACCGGTTTCAGCCAGGCGCCCGCCGCGAGCAGGATCCGCCTGGCCTTTATTGGCGGACCATCAGTGTGCAGCACGAAGCCCTGCGTATCGCGGGTGATGGACGCCACCGAGCATCGCTCGCGATATGGCACCGAAGCCTCGCGCAGGCGTCCGCGATAATACTGACCGGTCAGCGAGGAGTTCGCATAGCCATCCTCGCGGCAATAGCTCGCCGCCAGCACGCGGCGGGTCAGGTTCGGCTCGGCGGTCAGGATATGGCTGTTCGTCACGAACTCAATCGGCGCGCCGGCTTCGGCCTTGAGCGTCTGGCGTTCCGTCAGCAGCTCTGCCTCGCGCTCGGTGAAGGCGAGTGTATAGCCACCGGTGCGGCGAAAGCCGACCGCATCCCCCATGCGCGCCCACTCCTCATGGCCCTTCAGCGCATAGGGCATCAGCCTGACCCGCTTGATCTGTAACGAGAGCGTGCCGGCGTTGACGCCGGATGCTCCCTGCCCCAGATCGCCACGGTCGAGCACGATCGGCGCCATCCCGCCCGAGGCCAGACGCAGGGCCGCGGCGCAACCCATGATGCCACCGCCGATTACCGCGATGTCATGGTTCTCGCTCATAGCGGCGCCGGTTTCGGCATGGGCAGATCGCCATAGTCGAAGTCGCCCGCTAGAGCGGACACCGGAACCGGGCGTATCGGTGGCCGCGGCGTTGGTGGTGCGATCTCGGACAAAGCCCGGTTTTCATGCAGCGCGATAAGCCGGGCCACAGATGACTGGCAGTATTTGCCACCACAAGGCCCCATGCCCGCACGCTGTCCCGACTTGACCGCATTGCTGCTGACCGCACCCGACTCGATCTCGGCCTCGATGGCACGCCGGGTGAGGCTTTCGCAGCGGCACACGACCGTGTCGGGAGTGGCCAGGACGATCGGGTCCGCACGCAGCGCCGACAGGGCGGTCATCGCCTCGCCAAAATGCGACGCACGGCGATAGGCCCTTTCCAGGGCCGGATCGGACGCGCTGGCCTGCCCGATATGGCACAAGGCGGTCCGAGCGACGATCTGGCCGTGCAATTCGGCCGCGACCGCGCCTCTGATGCCACAACTGTCTCCGGCGAGGAACAGTCCTTCGCGCGCGGTTCTGCCGTCCGATTCGGCTTCGGAAACCCACCCGCCGAGCTCGGGTCGGTACCGGACCGCTACACCGGCCAGTTGCGCCGCCTCGGTCGATGGGGCAAGACCGCCCCCGAGGCAGACGGAATCCGCCGCGATCCCGGTGTCGCCCGGAAGCGGCGTGCCATCGGGCGCCAGGCGGCACAGGGTGACGCCGGTGACCCGATCGTCTCCAGAAACGGATTTCACGGCATGGCCCCAGTAGATCGGCACGCCAGCCAGCATCAGGTCGGCGACCCAGCGCCCGCCGCGCCACAGCAGGTCGGGTCGCGCCACCATCGACGGCAGGCGTGCCAGCCAGTCGGCGCGGGTGTTGGGTGTAACAACAGCCGCCACCGTTCCCCCCAACCGGCGAATTTCGCTGGCCACGAAGAATACCAGCGGCCCGGTGCCCGCAACCACGCTCGCCCGACCAGGCAGCCGGATCGACTGTTTGAACAGCGCCGTTGCACCGGCAAGTCCGATGACACCCGGAGTGGTCCACCCCCGAACCGGCTGTGCCTCCTCGCGCGCGCCCGTCGCCAGTATGACGGCGCGGCTATGCAGGCGACCCGCGGTGCCATTGCGCAGGGTATGTATGACCCAATGCTCGCCCTGCCTTTCGATCTGCCAGACCCGCGTGTCGGTCATCTGCCTGACACCGCTTGCGGCGAGCCTCTCGCGCAGATTGTCGCCGGAACGGCTCTCGGGGGTCGCCGGGGCAGACAGGATGGATCTGTCCTTGGCCCGCCAGACCTGTCCGCCCGCCTGGCCCTGCTCGTCAATCAGCAAGGACCGACACTCCGCCTGGCCGACGACCAGAGCTGCGGTCGCACCGGCCGGGCCTGCGCCGACGATAGAAATGTCGACGATGTCCCGCATCGCCGTCACCGCCGCGACTTGACGACAAGGCCGGGCGATACCGTGAGACGGCAGCTTTCAACACTCTGCCCATCCACGAAGACCACGCATTCCTGGCATAGGCCCATCATGCAGAACGCGCCTCTCGGAGCACCGTCGCCCGGTGCATTCCGCTGATGCAGAACTCCCGCCTGCATCAGCGCCGCGGCAAGGTTCTCGTCCGCGCATCCCATCAACGCGACCCCGTCGAAGGTGAAAGGCACCGTCTCCGAGCGTTGGATCCGGGCGGAATGATCGGGAACGAGGCGGATCATCTGTAGCTGATCCCCAGCGCGTCAAAGGTGCGCCGGATCTTATCGAGATCCTGCCCGCTCAGCGGCAGGACCGGGTCGCGTGGCACGCCCGCCGGTTGGCCGATCAGGTTCAACGCCGCCTTGAAGGAAGCGGGCCACGTGCCTGTCCCCATTAGCATCTCGTATATGACCGTCAGCTGGTAATGCGCCTTGCGATAAGTCTCGTCAGGCGCGGAAGTCCCGACTTCCTGCATCTGCGAGGGAAGCAGATCGGTGAACTCGGGGCCGGTGGCGATGAATCCCTTCGCGCCCAGCGCAAAGGCCGGCAGGATATAGTGGCACGGGCCGGTCATCACAGACATCTTCCCGCCTAAACGTGCGAGCAGATGTGTATGATAGAAGAAGTCGCGCTGGCTTTCCTTGATACCGATGACGTTATGCGCGTTCACCAGCGTCTCGGTCTGGTCCACGGTCAGTGAGAAGCCCATCCGGCGCGGCGAGTTATACAGAACCAGTGGCAGCCCGGTCGCCGCCGAGATCTTGTCGAAGCGGGCCATCAGTTCCGCTTCGGAAGCCTTCAGGACATAGGTCTGCGGCATCGACAGCAGCACATCCGCCCCGTTCTCTTCGGCCGCCCGCACGTATCCCAGACAGGCTTCGATCGTAGGGGCCGAAATGCCCATCATTACCCCAACACGGCCTCGGGACGTATCCTTGGCCAGGCGCACGAGCCGACCACGTTCCGCAGCGGTCAGGGCCCAGCTCTCGCCGTTGTCGCCGGCGATGCAGATGCTGGTCGCCCCCCGTCCGATCAGGAACTCAAACAGCGCGACAAAGGCGTCCTCCATGATTTCGCCCTTCGCGGAAAAAGGCGTGGCGATTGCGGGGACATAGCCGTGCAGGTCATCTTTGTTCATTGAGGGGTTCCGTCAGTCGGGGATTGCTGCTGTGAAAACGGTGCCGGTCTGGGCATCGACGATGAAAAGGCGGGATGGTTCGTCTGGGCCAAAGGCGACCGAGGTGGTCCAGAGACCTTCGGGCAGCCGGATCTCTGCGACCGGATCTCCCAGGGCATCGAAGACATAGGCGCGCCCGGCCTGCGCCTGCGCGACGGCAAGCCAGCCGCGGATGTTGGTGGCCAGACCGTCCGGCCCGAGACCGCCGGACAGTTGCAGGAAAACCCCGACCATCGGCTGGCCCATGGCGGGCAGGTGCGACGACAGTCGCCAGACCTGGTTGGCGCGGGTGGCGGCGACGTAGACCCAGGCACCGTCCGGCGACAGGCAGATACCGTTGGAATAGGGCACGCAATCGAGCACCAGCCGCAGTTCGCTGTCCGACATCCGGCACCAGACCCTGCCCCGCTGGTCGCTCAGCGAGGTGCGACCGCTGTCAGTGAACCAGAGCCGGCCATCCGGCCCGTAACACATGTCGGAAAGACCCAGGAAACCGCAGGATTCCGCCCCGTTCTCAAGAACCGTGAAGCCGCTTTCGTCCCTCAACTCGATCACCCCGTGGCGATAGTCGACGGCGATGTGCCGCCCGTCGGGTGCAATTCGCATGGCATGTGGCTCACCGTCGATCCGGTGAGCCATCGTCCATTCGCCGCCGGGCGTAACCCGGAACACCCGACCGTAGGGCACATCGCAGAGCCAGAGATTCCGCTCGGCATCAAAGAAGGCGGCCTCAAGGAAGGAATGCATCGGCTGCCCAGGACGGGTCATTTTCGCCCAGGCGGAGGGTTCGCCCCGGTGCCGCAACTCGTCGGGAAGCCGGAAGGCTGGTTCGGCGATGAGGCGCGGCGTCATCGCACCACCCCTGCCGCGATCAGGGCGTCGATCTCGGAACCGGGCAATCCTGCGTCCAACAACACCGCCCGGCTGTGCGCACCCAGTTCGGGAGGCGCCATCGTGACTCCGGGTCCGCCCCGCGACATCGTGTAGCCTGCCACCGGCAGACGGACCGAAGGGTCATCCGGTGACGCAGTGAAATAGCCCCGATCCGCCAGCTGGCGCGAAGCAACCGCCTCACCAAGCGTGACGATCCGTTCCGCCGGTACATCCGCGCTGTCGAGCAGACCGACCCATTCCTCTGCACCCCGCTGCCGAAAGATCGCCTGAAGCCTGACCCTGATCGCGGCGGAATTGGCCCAGACATCGGGCCAGTCCCTGATCTCATCGAGAATCGGCAGCGAATATCCGGCCTTGGCCAGGCAGCGACCGAGTTTGCGATATTGGGCCGGCCTGAATGCACCCAGCATCAGTGGTCCGGTGGCCGTCTCATAAGTCGCGATCCCGGCTTCTTCCCGTTTCGGAGCAGCCGGCGCCACCTGAAGGGCGGCCGCTTCGGGAGCCATCAGCGACATGGCCACCTCGAGCATCGACACGCTGATATGACAACCCTCACCGGTCCGGTGGCGTTGCACGACTGCCGCAGCAATTGCGAAGGCGGCCGCATATCCGGCGGTGTAGTCGACAAACGACAGGCCGGGTTTTTGCCCCGCGCTTTGGGATATGATTCCGGAGGCGGCCTGGATGGTGTTGTCATAGGCTCCCTTACGCGCCTTCGGCCCGGTTTCTCCGTATCCCGTCATCGAACAGTGGATCAACCGGGGATTGCCCCCCCGCAAAGTGTCGTAGCCGAGGTTCAGCGCGTCCAGTGTTCCTGTGCTGTAATTCTCGATGAAGACATCCGCCGTACCCACGAGCTTATGCAAGGCGGCCGCTCCGCGCGGGTCCGTCAGGTCGAGCGCAAGCGACCGCTTGTTTGCGCCCTGCACCTGATAGGTCAGCCCGACTTCGCGTGTGTTCAGCGCCGGCACCGGGCCGCGTCCGCGCGCGCAATCGGGCGTCCGCGGGCTTTCTACCTTGATGACGTCCGCGCCAAGCAAGGCGAACTGATAGCCGCAGAACGGAGCCGCGAGCACCTGCGACACCTCGATGATCCGCAGCCCCTCCAGGGCACCTACCAAGTCAGACTCCTGAATTTTTCGGCTCGTGGAGAATTTCCTTGAGCTCGCTGATTTCGTCTAATATACAAAACGCATATCCACATGCAAGACGGAATGAACATGTCCAGTGTGCTCCATCGCAGCCTGAAATCAACCCTTCCCTCAGTCGTTGGCGGTGAAGGCAGTTACCTCGTGGACGACGCGGGGAATCGGTATCTGGATGCCTGCGGCGGTGCGGCAGTATCCTGCCTTGGCCATGACAATGCCAAGGTAATTGCCGCCCTGAAGCATCAACTCGATCAGGTGTCCTTTGCCCATACGTCCTTCTTCACCAATGCACCGGCCGAGGAACTCGCAAAATTCCTGGTCGATCGCGCGCCGGAAGGCACTGGCGCCGGGCGTGTGATGTTCCTGGGCAGCGGCTCGGAAGCAATGGAAGCCGCCCTGAAACTCGCGCGTCAATACCACCTGGAACGCGGTCAGCCCGAGCGCGTCCGGATCATTGCGCGCTCACCCAGCTACCACGGAAACACCCTTGGCGCCCTCGCCACCGGCGGCCACGCCGGCCGGCGCGCACCGTTTCAGCCGCTGCTCATGGAGGTTGCCCACATCGAGGCTCCCTATGCCTATCGCCTGCGCGAGAGCGGCGAAACCGAAGCGGATTACGCGCGCCGGATGGCCGACCTGCTGGAGGCGAAGATCCTCGAACTCGGCCCCCGGAACGTCATGGCCTTCGTGGCCGAGCCGGTGGTGGGTGCCTCGCTGGGAACGCAGCCTGCGCCCGCCGGCTATTTCAAGCGGATCCGCGAAATCTGCGACGCGCACGGCGTCCTGTTCATCGCCGATGAGGTCATGTGCGGCATGGGTCGCACCGGATCTCTGTTCGCGCTCGAACAAGAAGGCATCTGCGCCGACATCACCACGCTGGCCAAGGGCCTGGGCGCCGGCTACCAACCGATCGCCGCGGTCATGGCCGCCGAGAAGGTGATCTCCGCCATCGAAACCGGCAGCGGGACTTTGTGGAACGGGCACACCTACATGTCCCACGCCGTCGCAACGGCCGGAGCGCTGGCCGTCCAGCAGGTGATCGAAGACGATGGACTGTTGGCCAATGTTCGTGCCAGGGGCGGGCAGCTGCAACAGTCGCTCCATGTCCGCCTGGCCCAACACCCCAATGTCGGCGACATTCGCGGCCGGGGCCTGTTCTGGTCGATTGAAGCGGTCGCCGACCGCGACACCAAGGCCCCCTTCCCCGTCCAACGCTCCGTCGCGCAGAACATCCAGGCGGAGGCATTCGCCCGCGGGGTAATGACCTACTCGGCGCAGGGCTGTGCTGATGGGCGGCTGGGCGACCACGTCCTGCTCGCGCCAGCCTATACATCAACGCCGGACGAGATTGAGCACATCGCCGATACGCTCGCCGCAGCGGTTAATGCCGCACTGGACGCCCAAGCATGAGCAGGAAGACAATCCTTACCGCCGCGATCACCGGCAACCTGATGACACCCGAGATCAGCCCCTACCTGCCGGTCACGCCGGAGCAGATTGCGCGTCAGGCGCTGGATGCGGCGGCTGCGGGGGCGGCAATCGTGCACTTGCATGTCCGCGATCTGGAAACGGCGAAAGGGTCGATGGATCTGGCGCTCTACCGCGAACTCGTCGACCGGATCCGCTCGGAGAACACCGAAGTCCTGCTCAACTTGACGACGGGTGAAGGAGGTCGCTTTATCCCGTCGGACGATGATCCGAGGGTAGCCGCACCCGGCTCGACCCTTTGCGCGCCCGAACGCCGGGTTGCCCATATCGAGGCCCTGCTTCCAGACATCTGCACGCTGGACTTCAACACCATGTGGTCCGGCCAAGCCAGCGTGATCAACAGCCCGCGCAACCTTGCCATTATGGCCGAGAGGATAATCTCCGCCGGGGTGAGACCGGAAATCGAGATCTTCGATTCCGGCGACCTGCACATGGTCAAGGATTTCGTGGCGCGCGGCGTGCTGACAGTGCCACTTATGGTGCAGATGGTCCTGGGCGTCCGGTTCGGCGCCGTCGCCAACCCCGAGACGATGGCCTATCTCGTCGGCCAACTTCCCGCCGGCAGCGAATGGGCCGCCTTCGGAATCGGCCGGATGGCCTTTCCGATGCTGGCGCAAGCCTTTCTGCTGGGAGGGCACTGCCGGATTGGGATGGAGGACACGGCCTACATCGACCGCGGCGAACATTGCCGGTCGAATGCCCAACTGGTGGAGAAGGCGATCAGGATCATACGCGATCTTGGCGGCGACATTGCCGCTCCTGCCGAGGCCCGCGCGATTCTCGCGCTGGCCTGATGCCTTCAGTTGTCGCCCAGATACCCGAGCTCGCGCGAGATCTGGAGCGCGGTCGCCCGCGTTTCGGCGATGTAAAGGCTATCCAACTGGTCGAAGTCGAACCCGCTGTCCGGCCCAGAGACATTGACGCAGGCGACTACCCGGCCGGTGTTGTTGCGCACCGGCGCCGCGACGCTCGACCCACCCGGCTCGTGAAAGCCGCGCGAGAAGACATAGCCCTGCTCCCGCACGCTGGCGACCTTGGCTTTCAGCTCGGTATAGGTCGTCGGCGTATGCTCGGTTGTTGGCACCATCTTTTGACCGGCGCAAAAGGCCTTCAGCTCGGCATCGTCCAGCGCTGTCAACAGTACCCATCCAACCGGAATGACATAGGCCTTCACCCGCGTCCCCGTCACCATGTTCGAGACATAGCCGGTCCTGGCCTGGTGGCTGCCTAGGTACAGAACGTCCTGCCCTTCCAGCACGCTGAGATGTGCGCTGACGCCAGTTTTGTCCCTCAGGTTGGCCAGATGCGGACGGGCGATCGTGGTGATCGGCTGCTGATTCAAATAGGCAAAGCCGAGGTTCAGGACCCTTGCGCCGAGAGTATAGGTGTCCTTCTGCTCGCCTTCCTTGAGAAATTCCATGTGGCGCAGCGTGTAGACGAGGCGAAAGGCCGATGACCGGCTCAACCCCATCGCACGACCGATGTCGCTGATCGACATCGCCTCCCCCGCCGCGCCGAGTAGCTCGAGCACTTTGAGACCCCGATGCAATCCGGGGACGAAGTAAACCTTGTGATTGGGGGTGTCAGTCATGTCAGCTCGATCAGGATGGCCTTTTCGGTTGTTTTAGATGCAAAACGCTTTGCCCACAATGGAGAGGAGACTAGATGAAAGTAGGCAGTCTTGTATTTGGCAGCCAAGCACCGAGATTTCCTCCTTTTTTTGTCCAGCTTGAACACGTCACTTTAATTGCTTGCCCACATATCGCCCCCCTTTCGGGGGTGAAATATCTTCTGGCTCAGGACCCATTAATCGTGTTGAGGCGGCTTTGTCTCAAACTTCAGCTTTGATTTCCAAAGGCCGTTGAACTTCTTCAATCAGGCCGCCAAGGAGGCGAATTGTGCAAACGGGCAGAGTCCGGGCGTCATCTGACCTTGCGGATCATGTTCGCGCTGACTCGGCGCGATCATGCCGCGGCAGCGCAGGCCGGCGATGAAGGTCTGCGTCTTCCATTGGCCGAAGGGGGCGTGCGTCTTGTAGCGCTCGCCGCACGGCGACCAGCCGGCGCGCTTGGTCAGCTTGGTGTTCGTGGACGTCTCGTCATCGTGTAGCGTTCATCGTTCCAAGAAGACCGGGCGTCGTGAAGGTCGTCTCGGTGGTGCCACTCGCACTCGACACGTCTGCCTACCCGCCTTCTTCGGCGAAGTCACCTATGTGCAGGTTCACATGGGCAAGACTGGTGAAGAGCTCGGCGGGATGACACAGCGGACAACCGCCAATCGGCTTCCACTGGCCAGCAATGACCGCAGCCTAGAATCGTGCGGTCAGCGTACCCTGGACATTCCAGTCGCCGGCTCTTGTGTTTCCGCCGTCGCTGAGTGCGACACCGGCGAAGAGGTTGGCCGTGAAGCTGTCGGCGACATTGTAGTCGAAGCCCGCTCCAAGTCCCCCCAAGGTCGTGCTGCGATTGGTTGCGTGATCGCGACCGAAACCGAGATCGGCGAACAGATAGGGCGAGAAGCTATCCTGCGTGGGCAGAAGCCAGTCGCCGCCGGTCAACTTGCCCAGCAGCGAAAAGCTCGGCAGGCGCAGTTCGTTGCGCCAGATGATGCCGCTGTCCACGCTGACATCGTCGTAATTGTAACCGCGCACCGCATAACGCCCGCCGAGCGAAACGCGCTCCGTATCCGGCAGCGCCTCGCCGGAAAGGGTCGCCGAGATCGAGGACATCCAGGAAAGCCGCCCCGGCAATGGCGTGGCGCGCGTTACGTCCATGGCGACATAGGCATAGCTGAGATCATCGATCCTGCCGTTGGAAAACGCCTGCCAGCTGGCCGCGTCATTGCCGTGGAGCACGCCGCCCGGATTGGCCTTGAGCCGCACATCCACGGCCGTTTTCCCCCAGCGATCCTGAAAATTGCCGCTCCAGCCCAGAACCAGCTGGAAAAGCTCGGCGCTGCCGTCTGCAACCGGCACACCATAGAACAAGGTGCTTCGCTCGAGGTGCTTGAATTCGACGCCGCCATAAACGTCACCCCAATAGCGTCCCGGCAGGATGTTCGAAACCGCCGAGCGATAGATTATGGGCAGTTCGAACGTGGTGTTCTCGATGGTGAAAAAGCGGTTTGGACGCTCGCTGGTGGCGACCAGCGCCGGAGCGATTTCCAGGCTTTGCCGGGCAAAGGTCGGGATGGTGATCCGTCCGGCATGGCTGATATAGCCTGAATATTCCCCTTTCCGGGGAATGAGGATGTCGGGATCGCTCCAGATGTCGTCGCTTGCCGTTACCTGATAGGAAACCCAGGGCCCGCCCGGCAGCGGCAGGCGGGCATTGCCCCCCAGGAAATAGCGGTCCCGCCCGGTATCCCCCGAGCCCGAGTTCGACCAGCCCGCAAAGAGATTCCAGGGCTTCTGCGCTTTGACCGTGACATCGAGATTGCTGAGCGCGGCATCCTCGCCGGGGCGAAAGACCCCTTCGGCGCGCCGATAGGGCGAGCGGTTCAGCCAGTTCAGATCCTCTTCCAGAGCGCGTGCATCGATCCTCTCTCCCGGGATCGCACGCAGCCCATTCCTGATGCTCTCGGCTTCCCCTGAAGCGACGCCGTCGACCGTCACCTGGCCGGTACGGAACTCGATGATCCGGACCTGCAGCACGCCGCTGGTGATCTCCTGCGGCGGCAGGGTGACGGAAACAAACGGATAACCTGCATCCCTGTAGGCTCGGGCTATCGCTGCCTGAATCCTGCCTGCGAGCGCCAGCGTCAGCGGCTCGCCGATGAACGGGCGCAGAGCCGCTTCGGCAACCGTTTGGTCGATGATCCCGCTACGGCCCCCGATGCCTTTGGGCGGCGTGGCGGCAACCGCATCGTTCTCACCGATCAGAAAGACCCCGGCGAGATCGACGCCGAGGGGCGTCGTGTCTGTTGCACCGAATTCCTGCGCATCCACGCCAAGAGACACACGCTCCCCGGGTGTGACGCGTGGCAGGTTCCGCTCGATGGCCGATTGCGCCAGCGCCGCCGACTGGCAGAGCAGGAGACACGCGCACAGCGTGGCTGGCAGCGCCAGATGCGGGCGGCTCGGGAGTTTTGACACCATGATCATTCCACCGCGGCGCTGAGCCATGCGCCGTAAGATCGGTTGCATGGATGAACGGCTATCGGGCCGCTCTCACGAACGATCACCGGCTCGCAGGTGTCGGTCGTTCCATCATCCACTTCGACCGGCAGAGGTGGCGCGGATTCATCCACCTGCGGTCGGACGGCCGGTGTCGGCACGTTAGGCTCATCAAGGACGGTCAGAACGCCGCCGAGATAGGTCAGCACGTAGTTGGTCGACAAGGCCAGCGAGCCCTGGTCGATGTCGTACGTGCCGGCCGGCGAGTTGGCGTCCGCCACCGTCGAAAGGCTGCCGCTCAACTGATCGCCATTCACGAGAGTTCCGGACACGATGGTGTAGGTCAGCGCGGGATTGGCCTCGTTGATATCCCGTTGCAGATCATCCGCCTGCACCGTCACCGCACGGCGGGTGACCGTCACGTTGGCACCGGTGAAGGCGATCTGGTAATTGCCGCCGGCCGATAGCGAGCCCTGCGTGATCCCATAGCTGCCGACATTGCTGGTGGAGGTCGCGCTGCTGGTCAGGGCTCCGGTGAGCACCGACGCATCGTCGCTACCGACCAGTCCGCCATAGGTATAACCAAGGGACGGCACGCCGTCGCCATAGATCATGCTCGCCGAATTTGCCGCCACCCACAGGGTCGCCGGCGTAATGTCGGCGCTTGAGGTCGCCGTCGAAGCAATCGTGTAATTGCCCGCATCCGCGCCGGTCAGGCCGAGGCCGGAGACGGTGACCGTCTTGCCCGTGCCGACGTTCTTGTCCGAGAAGGCAAAGCTGGCGCTGCCGGACACATTCACCACATCACCCCCGATGAGACCGGAGAGACCTCCGAAGCTACCGGTTGCGGCGGTGGTGCCGTCATAGATCTTGCTGTCGGCGTTGACCGAAACGGTGAGCGCCTTCGGCGTGATGGCGAGAGACCCCGAGACAAGCGTCAGGTCGTAGCCGAACTGACTGGAGTAGAGGCCGCTCAGGGTCAGGTCGCCGCCGGTGTAGACGCCCGCATCCGCATCAGCGGACAGGTAGCCGGCCGTGCCGAAGATCAGGGCGCTGTCATAGGGCGAGCCGTAGACGAGCGTGCCGACATCGGCGCTCGTCGCGCTGCCGTCATAGGTCTTGGTGCTGTTGCCGCCCGTCACCGTCAGCCCGGTCATGAAGCTGCGCAGCAAGGGCGCGGTGTTGCCCTCATAGATGCGCCATGCCGCGCCTGTGCCGCCCTCGTCGTCGACGTCGAAGCCGTGGTCGACAAAGGTCGAAAGCTGCTTCATCTCGGCGCTGGAGACGCCATCGACATTGGAAACAGTACCGCCGCCGAGATCGCCGACGGCCACCGACTGCCCGCTTGCCTCGCGGTCCCAGACACTGTCCGTGAGATTGAAATAAATGTACGCGCTCTGACCGACCAGGCCGCCCGACAAGGCCCCATCCACCAGGCCCGAGGCGTATGAGGTGCTGACGCTGGCCCGTCTGCTCCTGCCGATGAGCCCGCCGGCGATGCCGGAGCCACCCGACGCAACAGTGCTGCCCGATGCGTAGGAATCGGAGACATGAAGCCCGTCCGCCCAGCCAACCAATCCGCCCGCGATGCCGGAGTCGCCCGACGCGGTCGTGCTGCCCGATGTGAAGGAGTTGGAGATTCCGACATTGTCGCTCGCAAAACCAACCAGCCCGCCTACCCAGGCATTGCTGTCGGTCCCGAGGACCGATCCGGAAAACCAGGAGTTCGAAATCGAGAAATTGCTATCAAGGCGGCCGGCGAGACCACCCAAATTGCTGCCGCCGCCCGCCGATGTGACTGTTGCCGACGCCCAGGAATTCGTGATGCTGCCGTCATCATATGTATAACCGATCAGTCCGCCTACGCGTTGGCCGGAAACGGTTCCGGTAAAGCTCGAGTCCGTGAGGTTCAGCCCCGCCTCCACATAGCCGAACAGGCCACCGGCGTCGGAGTTCCCGGAAACATCGACGTCGGCGCGAATATTCGTGGCCGTCCTGTACTCTGTACTGGAATAGTACCCCCCGACCCCGCCAACATAGTAGCCGCCTGACACCGTGCCACTGACGTAGATATTGGCCAGGGTCAAGGTACCGGCATAGCTCTGCGAATGTCCAAACAGGATGCCTGCATAATTATTGCCCGCTGCCACAACATGGGCGTTGGTGAGAGACAGGTCCTTGATTTCAACCGATACGGCGCTGCCGGATTCGAGTTGGTTGTCCCAAGTACCAATGAGGCCGGCGTTGTCATTGGGGGGTTTGTAAACGTATAGCCCGTCGATGGTATGTCCGCCGCCGTCGAGAGAGCCGGCAAGAAAGACAGGCGCGAACCCCGCGCCATCGTTCCATCCGGATGTGCCCGTGGCATCAATGTCGGCGACGAGCTGGTAGCTGCGGCCGTTATTGCCGGATGGTTGGTTCCCGAGAGTATCCAGTCCCGTGATCCCCTGCAGGCCGTAGACATCGAAAAGCTGATAAGGGTCCGCGACGGAACCATCGCCACCCTGCGCCCTGACAAAGCTTGCGTTGTAGCGGTTCGTCCTGAAATCAAGCGCCTCGAAGGACGGCAGGCTCGCCCCGACCTGATACCAGTAGCCCTTCGGGAGATTGAAGGTGCCGACATCGACCGTGCCGTTGGAGCCGGTGCTGATCGTGCCGACGTCGTCGCTTCCGCCAGTGCCATAGGCACGCAGCGTCAAGCCGCCATTCTGGCCGTCGATCGCGCCGTTGAGCGCGATATCGTCGTCGGAGTTCAGCGTCAGCGTGCCGGTGCCATTCCAGGTGACGCCGCTGTTGATGAGGATCGACCCGGCATCGGTCGTCTTCAGCGTCCGGTCGGCGTCGATGGTGAAGGTGCCGCCGCTGGTCAGCGACAGAAGGCCGCCCGAGGTCAGGTCCTGATCGAGCGTGTAGTCGGACGCGGCATCGAGATAAAGACCCTGGCCGCTCGCGGTGAGCTGGGTCGCGCTCGTGTCGATGAAAGCGAGATCGCTGTCGGTATAGGAGCCGAGCGTCGTGGTGAGGTTTGCGACCGTATCGGACAGCGCCGCCTCGTTCGTGACCAAGTTGAGCGAAGAGCCGTAAATGTCGAGCCCGGTGACGCCAGTGCTTGTGACGCTGTCGCCAAGGGCCGCTCCTTGCGTTGCATCTCCGTCGAGATAAGCGAGCGCGCCGGAGGCATCGAGCGCGCCCGGAAGGGCGAGATAATAGTAATAGCCATTGGCGCCCGTGCCCGTGCTGCCGAGGTACGAACCACCCGAAACAATGCCGATCTCGGCGCCCGTGAGCACCGGCGCGCCGGCGTCGCTATAGGCGAAGCCGGAAACGGCGCTTGCGCCGGTGGGATAGAGCCAGTTGAAATAAGGATAGAGATTCGTGCCGGTACCCCACACGGCGTTGGAGAAACCCGATGGCAAAACGCCCTGCAGCCCGGCGGTCGTCAGGCCGGTGATATCTCCGCCGCCGGCTACAATCCCACTTGCCTGTCCGCTGGTCTCGGTGTTCCAATAGGCCGACTTTATGGCGGACGCATCGGCGCCACTGCTGCCGGCAAATCCACCCACCGGCGCGGCCCCGGTGACCTTTCCGGTTGCATAGGCATTTTCGATGCTGGCGCTACTGAAGACCACCCCCACAAATCCGCCTGTCGCGGAGGACGATCCGGTGCTGGTCACGTTCCCCATTGCATAGGCGTTGGAGATTGCACCTTCGTTGCTGCCGACCAGTCCGCCAAGGCCGTAACCCGAGCCGGTAACATTGCCGGTGGCAAAGGACTGATCGATCGTGCCGTCACCGCTGGCATAACCGTTCGCGCCAACGAGACCTCCGACCAAGCTACCGCCGGACACGTTGCCTGTGGCATAGGACCGGGAAAGCGTACCCTCGAAAAGAGCACCGATCAGGCCGCCGACTGTATCACCGGAACCGGAAACGTCGCCGCTCGCAGATGCAAGCGATATTGCGGTGAAGTTCTGGCTCGCCCCCACGAGGCCGCCGACGAATTCGCTCCCCTCGACGGAAATATTTGAGGAAACCGAGGTGATCGTCCCGCCGTTGAACTCGCCTGCCAGGGCTCCGACACCCTGGTTGCCGGTGATGCTGCCGCTGGAAAGAGTCAGGTCGCTGACCGTGGCATCTTGGGTATAGCCGAACAGGCCGACATCCCCTTCTCCAGCGCGGTTGATCGTCAGACCCGAGATCCTGTGGCCCTGTCCGTCGAGCCCCCCGGTGAAGGGATTGGCGCTGTTTATGCCGACCGGGTCGAAACCGGCAGAACTCCAGACGCCACCATAATAGCCGCCACTATTGGCGGCGAACGCGCCCGTCATATCCAGATCGGCGCCCAGCGTGTAGCCGGCACCCAAATCCAGCGCCATCAACTGAAGCTGATGGGGCGTGAAAATCGTGGTCGAATACTCGCTTTGCAGCATCGGCCGCGTTTCGCCGTCTATCAGCACCCATGTATCGGTGAAGTCGAAGCCCGAATAGGTCGATTGCGTGAAAGCATTCGCGTTGCCGATGCCGCTGCCGGCGAAACTCGTGCTCTGCCCCGTCGAATCGACATCCCAATAGGCGTTCGTCGCGGTCACGGCACCTGCAAGGATGGCGCCGCCGACCAGGCCTCCGACATTGGTGGTGCCCGTCACGTTGCCGCTGGCATAGACATTGGTCAGCGTGCCGCCCTGAGAGGTGCTGCCGACAAGCCCGCCGACATAGTCGGTCGTTCCCATAACGGCGCCGGTGGCATAGGAATTGGTGATTGAAGCTGCGCGCAAGCGCCCGACCAAACCGCCGACTTCGCCGAAGCCCGTCACCGTCGCCGTCGAGGACGAATTGGAAATGGAAGTCTGATCGCTCCAGCCGATCAGACCGCCGACCTGACCGCCACCGCCAAGTGACGTGATCGTGCCAGTGACATGAACATTGCTAACGCCTGGCCCCGCGCTAAAGCGATAGGCCAGGGCACCGGCACTACCACCGCTTATCACCGAGACATTGGACAGGGTGAAGTCCCGGAAGCCCCCGCTGGTCGAGGAGAACATGCCGACCGCTGCCTCGCCCGGACGGTTGATCGTCAGGCTGTCAATAGTATTCCCCAGCCCTGCCAGGGTGCCGCTGAAGCCGGAGATCGGGTTGAACCCTGCACCGGAATTCCAGGAGGTGGTTCCGCTCGCATCGATCTTCCCCGCAAGCGCATAAAGACCGCTGCCGGAGATCGCCTGAAGATCATTGACGTCGTGGATCAGAGTATAGGCGTTACTGTTCAAGCTCAGGCTGGCACTGTCACCGGACAGCGTGATCCTGCCGCCATTGGCGAAACTGTAGCCGCCGCCATAGGTCAGAGCGAGACCTGCGTTGGTGCCGGTCGCGGTGATTGTGTCGTTGATCTCAACATCGCGGACCGCGTTCAGCGTCAGCGTCGTGTCTGCGGTCCAGGAGATTGCGTCATTGACGAAAATATCGCCATTGCCGGACGTCGCGCCGTCATCACTGGACAGGGTCACGTTGCCGCCTGCCAGGTTGGTCGAAAGTGTTTCCCCGGTGATGTCGCCACCCGAGGCCGCGATGGTCAGGTCATTCGGATCGATCAGCCAGGTGCCTGCCGCACCACCATCGGAAAGGGTCGTCACCCGAGCCGTATCGGCAATGGAAATCGATTTGCCTGAGGTCTCGACGAAGCCTCCTGAACCGCCGGTCCCGCCCTTCGCCTCGATAGCGCCCGAAAAGGACATGCCGGACGATGCAATCGCAATCACCGTGCCGCCCTTGGTCCCGCTGGTCTCCGCAGACGCATCGATCGTGCCGGAGATGGAGATATCGCCACCACTCACCGTCACATGGCCGCCCTCGGTGGCGGGCCTGGGACTCGGCACAGGAGCCGTTTTGGGGAGCGACCGGGCTTTCAGCCGGCCGGTGACCTTGACCTTGCCCTTGCTGCCCGCCGTGAGGAATATCCGTCCACCGGACGTCGATACGCCAGTTGCCTTGATAACACCCTCGGTGTTGCCGGCCAGCGCATAGACATTGCCGCCATTGGCGCGGATCTCGGCATTCGCAGCGGCAATCGTGCCCGAATTTACGGCTTCCGTGTCCTCGCCACCAAGTTGCACAGAGAGGAGCCCGTCCGCGTCGGTGCTGTCCTTCATGAGCACTTTGTAACCGGCGGCAAGCCCGGCGGTGCCATTCGGCGCTTCCAGAGTGCCGCTGTTTTCCACCCGTCGGGCGATCAGCGCGATGTCGCCCTGCGCGGAGCGGATGGTGCCGGCATTCGTCACCCCTGCCATGCTGGTGCCGGAAAAGGTCGTGCTGCCGCCATCGAGGAAATCGGCATCCGTGACGTCGTGGGTGGAGGCGACGAACGAGCCGCCCGTTGCGATCATGCCGCCACTGCCGACAACCACGCCGGCCGGATTGACGAGAAACACGCTGCCGGTGGCGGTGAGGCTGCCGTCGATCTGGCTCGAAACGTTTCCAGTGACCCGATTGAGCGTGGCGCCGTTGCCATTGTCGAAATGCACGCGATTGCCGGACCCGACCGAGAAACCGTTCCAGTTGACGATGCCGGCTTCGGTCGTCTGGCGGATATCCATTCGCGGGCCGCTCGCAGAAATCGTCCCGTTGCCGGCGGTAAACTGCCCCCCGGAGGGCAAGGCGTCACCGGCAATGGCGGTGGCGGGAACAAGCGCCGTGGTCAGCATGAGGGACGCCGTCAGCGCACGGGAGAGGTGAACACCTTTGCGCGAAGTCCTGTCTCCCGCCTCGGCGCCCTGGATGCAGACGCCAATCCTTCCCTTGGTCATGCTTCAGCTCCCCCC
>SWCG01002874.1_pt2 | contig 282867 bp, 257 predicted proteins | sample 4690071 | NCBI WGS metagenome assembly SWCG01 (sample SAMN10267281, study PRJNA491770) | bioreactor metagenome | isolation source: DHS bioreactor inoculated with subseafloor sediment | place: Japan: off Shimokita Peninsula | collected 2012-10 | reverse complement strand
TGGCATCCCCACTGGCATCCCCACTGGCATCCCCACTGGCATCCCCACTGGCATCCCCACTGGCATCCATTGCCCCGCTGCGTTCTTTGGCCTACATACGCAGCGCGTCGGGTCGACCAATTCGCCACGACGCCAGTCAGACCTGATCCCGATTCGACCTGTTACGGAGCGCGACGAGCCAAATGGCACGCCAATTCATCTATCACATGTCCGGCCTCAACAAGAGTTTCGGCGCCAAGAAGGTTTTGGAGAACGTCCATCTTTCGTTCTACCCGGACGCGAAGATCGGCATTCTCGGCCCCAACGGCGCCGGTAAGTCGACCGTCCTGAAGATCATGGCGGGGCTCGACAAGGAGTTCACCGGCGAGGCATGGCTTGCCGATGGCGCGACCTGCGGATATCTGGCGCAGGAGCCTGAACTCGACCCGGCGCTCAATGTGCTGGGCAATGTGATGGAAGGCGTCGCCGCCAAGAAGGCTGTCCTCGACCGTTACAACGAACTGATGATGAATTACTCCGACGAGACGGCGGAGGAGGCATCGCAGCTTCAGGACCAGATCGACAGCCAGAATCTGTGGGACCTCGATTCCCAGGTGGAGATGGCCATGGAGGCGCTGCGCTGCCCGCCGGGCGAGGCCACCATCGACAATCTGTCGGGCGGTGAGAAGCGCCGCGTGGCGCTCTGCCAGCTCCTGCTGCGCCAGCCCGACCTGCTCCTCCTCGACGAGCCGACCAACCATCTCGATGCCGAGACGACGGCCTGGCTCGAAAAGCATCTGCGCGAATATCCGGGCGCGGTAATGATCATTACCCACGATCGCTACTTCCTGGACAATGTCACGGGCTGGATTCTCGAGCTCGATCGGGGGCGCGGCATTCCCTACGAGGGCAATTATACCGCCTATCTGGAAGCCAAGGCCAAGCGCATGGCGCAGGAAGGCCGCGAGGAGGCCGCCCGCGAGAAGGCGCTGGCGCGCGAGCGCGAGTGGATCGCGGCAAGCCCCAAGGCGCGCCAGGCCAAGTCCAAGGCGCGTATCCGCGCCTATGACGAACTTGTGCGTGCAGCCGGCGACCGTCGTCCGGGCGACGGCCAGATCGTCATCCCTTCCGGGGAGCGCCTGGGCTCGGTGGTGATCGAGGCGGAGGGCCTGAGCAAGGGATTTGGCGACCAGCTTCTGATCGATGGTCTCGACTTCAAGCTGCCGCCCGGCGGCATCGTCGGCGTGATCGGCCCCAACGGCGCGGGCAAGACCACGCTTTTCCGCATGCTGACGGGGAAGGAAAAGCCCGATTCCGGCGCAATCCGTGTCGGCGACACGGTGAAGCTTGCCTATGTGGACCAGAGCCGCGACGCGCTCGATCCCGACAAGACCGTCTGGGAAGAGGTTTCGGGCGGCAACGACATCATCAAGCTCGGCAAGCACGAGATGAACAGCCGGGCTTATTGCTCCTCGTTCAACTTCAAGGGCGGAGACCAGCAGCAGAAGGTGGGATCGCTTTCCGGCGGTCAGCGCAACCGCGTGCACATGGCCAAGCTCCTGAAGGAGGGTGGCAACGTTCTTCTGCTCGACGAACCCACCAACGATCTCGATACCGAGACGCTTGCTGCGCTCGAGGATGCGCTGGAGAACTTTGCCGGCTGCGCCGTCATCATCTCGCATGACCGCATGTTCCTCGACCGGCTGGCGACGCATATCCTCGCCTTCGAGGGGGACAGCCATGTGGAATGGTTCGAGGGCAATTTCGAGGATTACGAGCAGGACAAGATTCGCCGCCTCGGTCCCGACAGCGTGAACCCGAAGCGGGTCACCTACAAGCGCCTGACGCGCTGATCCGGGTGCTTTCCAAAGGGCCGGTTTTCCCCGCGCTGCAAGGCGTTGGGGGCAGCCGGTCCTTTCCATCGCGCCTCCATTCCGCCCCATTGGCATTCTCTTAGGGTGTTACGGCTAGTCTCAGGCCGTGATGAGCGGGGAGCGTGTGTCACCTTGACTCTGCCTCCCCCTGGCGTAAATCCGCATTGAGGGCAAACACGGGCAGGGATCATGCTACGGCGTACCAGCGAGCAGGGTGCTTCCGAAATCGCGAACCGGGATTTCAGCGCCCGGCGTTCCAACGCAATGACACGAGTCTGCGTGAGCGGGATCGGTGTGGAAATTCCCGAAGCCTCCATTTCCAATGAGGAGCTTGTCGAGAGCTTCAACAGTTGGGTGGATGCGGAGAATCCGAAGCGCGAGGCCAAGGGGTTGCCGCCTCTTGCCAAGTCTGACGCGGGCTTCATCGAACATGCCTCGGGCATCAAGCGGCGGCACGTCTATGAGCGCGAGGGGATTCTGGATCCTTCACGCATGGCGCCGAGAATCCCAGCGCGAGCCGATGACGATCTTTCCGTCATGGCGGAGTTCGGCGTGGCGGCGGCGCAGAAAGCACTCGATCACGCGGGTGTTTCGGCGCGCGACGTCGACCTTGTTATCTGCGCTTCGGCGCATCACCAGAGGCCTTATCCGGCCATCGCCATCGAAATCCAGAAAGCTATCGGTGCCGTTGGCGCGGGTTTCGACATGGGGCTTGGCTGTTCCTCGGCGCTTGCGGGACTGCATGTGGCCACGAACCTGGTGCGCGCCGGCGCGCATCGGCGGGTGCTCGTTGTGACGCCGGAGCTTATCACGGCCCATCTCAACTTCCGGGACCGGCAGACGCATTTCATCTTCGGCGATGCGTCGGTTGCCGTGCTGATAGAGGCGCTGGGAGCCTCGGAGGAGCGGCCGGGACGTTTCGAGATTGTCGATACCGGTTCCTGGACACAGTTTTCCAACAATATCCGCACCAATTTCGGTTTTCTGAGCCGGGTTGCGCAGGAAGACCCGTCCTACATGGAGATCGAGGGAAACCTCATCAAGCAGAACGGGAACAAGGTCTTCAAGGACGTCACCATTGCCGGGCATCAGTTCATCGTCGATTTCCTGGCCGAGCACGGGCATACGCCCGAGACCATGCGGCGTTTCTGGCTGCATCAGGCCAATGCACGCATGAACGCGATGATCCTGAAGCTTGCTTTCGGAACCGAGGTGGGACACGACCGCGCTCCCATGGTGCTCGACCGGCTCGGCAATACGGCCGCCGCCGGCGCCATCATCGCGCTCAAGGAAAATCATGAGGACATGAAAGCCGGCGAGCACGGGCTGTTGTGCGCGTTCGGGGCGGGCTATTCCATCGGCGGCGCGCTGATGCGCATGATGTAGGGCGCACGGTCCGCCGCTCAGCAATCCAGATTGTTTTCGACAGATTCTTCCTCGGGGTCCAGAAGGCGCGTGGCGCGCCAGCGGGTCAGCACCTCGTTGATTTGGGTCACCACGAAATGCCGGGCGGCGTCACGGTCATAGCCTTCATCGAGCAATTCTTCATATTCGGTATGCACATGGCGCACGTGGGAAACAGTCGCAATCCATACCGCGATGGTTGCGGGAAGGGTACGCAGTTTCCGGTCGTCGGCCAGGGCGCGGATGGCCTCGGCGTCGGAATAGGGCGTCAGCGGCGCCAGAAGCGTCAGCGCCTTGTCGACGGCGCGATGCCTGGCCGTGGATGCGCGTCTTGTCAATTCTTGAAGCCTTTCGATCCCGTGTAGGACTGCGGGCGCACAGTGACGCGCGAAGCCTTGCCAAGCAAGTCTGAACGATATAAACATATCTTTATATCTGTTAGGAGATGCTGCGCATGCTGACGCGTCCGGCAATTCATCTCGACCATATGGTCGATACTTTGAAGGCGGCGGCCGAAACGAGCCGGCTGCGCATTCTCGTGCTGCTTGCGCAGGGCGATCTGACGGTCACGGATCTGACCGAGATTTTGAGCCAGTCGCAGCCGCGCGTCTCGCGCCATCTCAAGCTTCTCCTCGAAGCCGATCTGATCGCGCGGTACCAGGAAGGGTCATGGGCGTATTTCCGGCTTTCAGATGCCGATGCGGCGCGGGAGTTCGTGGATGGCGTTGTGGCGCGGCTTGATCGGGCCGATCCGGTGATCGACCGGGACTTCGAGCGTCTGGCGGCCATCAAGCATCGTCGCGAGGAGCGGGCAGCGGAATATTTCTCGCTCAACGCGGCAAGCTGGGACGAAATCCGCTCACTGCATGTACCCGACAAGGCTGTCGAAGAAGGGCTTCGCAAGCTTGTCGGCGACAGGCCGTTTCAGTCCATGGTCGATCTGGGAACGGGGACGGGGCGGCTTCTGGAGATTTTCGCACCGCTCTACCAGCGCGCTGTGGGCATCGATCTTTCGCGGGAAATGCTTGCGGTGGCGCGGGCCAATCTCGACCGTTCGGGAATCACTCACGCGCAGGTGCGCCTTGGCGACATCACCGCTCCACCCGTCGAGCGTGATGCGCATGATCTGGTGACCATTCATCAGGTTCTGCACTATCTCGACCGACCGGGCGTGGCGATCCGCGAGGCGGCAAGACTGTTGCGGCCGGGCGGGCGGCTGGCGATCGTCGATTTCGCACCGCATGAGCTGGAATTCCTGCGTGAGGAGCATGCCCATATGCGCCTCGGCATTGCAGACAACCAGATCGAGGAGTGGCTGGGGGAGGCCGAACTCGACCTTGAGAACACCCTTGAATTCGCGCCTCAGGGCGATGCCGGGAAGGGCCTTACGGTCAAGCTCTGGCTCGCTCGTGATCGGCGCATATTGCTGGCCGGGGCCGATGTTGCGGCAAATACCCAGGCAAATGCCCAGGCAAATACCCAGAAGGAGACGGCTTGATGCCGCAATCGCGATTTTCCCGCCAGCCCGATATGGCTGGCAAGCTCCGTGTTTCGTTCGAGTTCTTCCCGCCGAAGACCGACGCGATGGAGGCAAGGCTGTGGGAAACCGTGACGCGGCTTGCGCCGCTGTCTCCGGCCTTCGTTTCGGTGACTTATGGTGCCGGCGGCTCGACACGCGAGCGCACCGCGCGCACGGTGAAGCGCATTCTCGATGAAACGGCGCTGACACCGGTGGCGCACATGACCTGTGTCGATGCGACCCGTGAGGAAGTGGACCAGGTGATCGCCGAATTTGCGGGCATGGGGGTTTCCCGTTTCGTGGCGCTGCGCGGCGATCCCAGCGCGGGGCTGGGCGAAGCCTATCAACCCTATCCGGGCGGCTATGCCAATGGTGCCGAACTGGTTGGTGCCATGCGCCGGCAGGGGGATTTCGACATCTCCGTTTCAGCCTATCCGGAAAAGCACCCGGAGAGCCCGGATTTCGCGACCGATATCGATATGCTGAAGCGCAAGGTCGATAATGGCGCCACGCGCGCCATCACCCAGTTCTTCTTCGACAACGATGTGTATGAGCGCTATGTCGAACGCGTGCGCCGTGCGGGCATCTATATTCCGATCGTGCCGGGCATTCTGCCCGTGCATAATTTCACGCAGGTCGCCAATTTTGCCGGGCGTTGCGGTGCCCGTGTGCCCACATGGTTCGCCGAGCGTTTCGAAGGGCTTGAGAACGAGCCGGAAATCCACGCGCTGGTCGCCTCTGCGGTAGCCGCAGAACAGGTTCTCGACCTGATTGAGCGCGGCGTCGACGATTTCCATTTCTACACGATGAACCGGGCAGAGCTGCCCTATGCGATCTCGCACATGATCGGGATGCGCCCGCGCGGGAGCGAGGCAGAGGCGAGCCAGCCGGCGGCCGCCTGAGCGGGGTTTCAAAGATCGACTGCAAGAAGGGCCGGATTTACTCCGGCCCTTCTGTCTTCGGAAACAGTCCGAACAGTTCTACGATGTAACAAATGGCGCTTGGCTGCCTTGCTCGGTGGCGCGGCGGCAGTGGCCTATGGCAGGACGCCCATGATGAGGGCGCCGATGAAAACAAATGCTGCGCAAATCATCACTGCATTGACAGGCCGTGTCAGTCCCATGGCAAAGCCTCCTCTGCTTTAACGTTATGGATTCTATGGCAGAGCGAGGGCGCCGCAAAGCAGATTTTTTGCTGCGCTGCGGCAAGAATGGGAAAAATCCGTCCGCATTTCCGCCGTGCCATTTGAAATTGCTCAGCAATCGGTTCGATTCACATTTGTTAACAAGAGTGGTCCGAGCCGGTCGCCAGAGCTTTGCAGATGTGGGTTTGCAACGGTTTCGTTTCAAGATGTTTCAAGACGTTTCAGGCCCTTGAGGCATGTTACACGCTCGTGAAGAGCCGACATCACCTGCGGCGGGGATTTTCGCAGTCGCGCAACCGAATTTCGCGTCAAGCATTTTCCAGAAGGGGAGGATAGGCTAGTTTTTGCCCGGATGCCGGGTTTCCCGCGCGAATCGGAGACGCTGATGCAAGTGTTCGACACTGCCATAGATGCAGCCCTGAACCTCCGCCCCGATGAACCCGTCTATTGCTTTCGGCCGGAGGTGCTGAAAGCGGATGCCCGCTCCTTCATGAAGCAGTTCCCCGGAAAGACCGCCTACGCGGTCAAGACCAATGGCGAGCCGCTGGTCCTGAAAACCCTGGCGGAAGCCGGCGTTCAGGCTTTCGATGTGGCCTCTCCGGCCGAATTCGCCGCGGTGCGGGCGGTGGCTCCGGACGCGGAAATGCTCTATATGCATCCGGTCAAGGCGCAGTCGGATATCCGGCTGGCCCTTGAAGGATACGGTATCCGGGTCATTGCGGTCGACCATGAGGATGAGGTCACCAAGCTTATCCGGGTTGTGCGCGCGCTCGACATTGACCCCCGCGCTCTGACCGTCTTCGTGCGCATTCAGACGAAGGGGCACGCGACCTACGAATTGTCCAAGAAATTCGGTGCCGGACCGGCGCAGGCGGTTGAGCTCTTGCAGCGGCTTTCGCGACACGGCTTTCCTGTAGGCCTCTGCTTCCATGTCGGCTCGCAGATTCAGGATCCCGATACCTATGAAAGGGCGCTCGCCTCGGCGGACTGGGTGCGCAACCGGGCCGGCTTGCCGCTTGCGGGGCTTGATGTGGGCGGTGGTTTTCCGGCCGAATACGGTCACGACCCCAATCGCAGGAAGCCGGAGATGCCGAGCCTCGACGAGATCATGGCGCGGCTTCGGCAGGATATCTCGGAATGGGGGTTCGCTGAAACACCGCTGGTGGCCGAACCCGGCAGGGTGATCGTTGCCCGTGCCTTCTCACTCGTGGTGCGGGTGCTTCTGCGCAAGGGGCGCAGGCTCTATATCAATGACGGTATCTGGGCCTCCCTGTCGGATTCATGGACCGGCAAGATCACGTTGCCTGCCCGTTTCATCCCGGATCCGGCGATCCGCAGCCGCAATGGCGATCCTGACAAGCTGGTGCCGTTTCGCGTTTGCGGAGCGACTTGCGATTCAGTCGATATCCTGTCGCGCCCCTTCTGGCTGCCTGAAACGGTGGACACGGGGGACTGGATCGAAATCGGCCATATTGGCGCTTATTCAATGGCGCTCAGAACGCGTTTCAACGGGTTTTATCCGGACCTTTTCGTGGAGGTGAAGACTCCATTCGATGCCGGGAAGGCCCCGGACGGCTTTGCCAGTCTGGAGACGATGGCGGACTGAATATGCGGAGCGCAGTGCTTTTGCGTGCACAATGAACGCTGCTCCATCATTTTTCCGGCATTTATGCCGATGTCAGGTGATTCCACTTGACTGAAAAATGCTCCAGAAAGGAACCCCACGTTTGGAAGCAGCAGCCCACGCCGTTCCTCTGACCGAGATGGCGTTCGTCATCCTCGTCGCCATCGCGCTCGGACTTGGGCTGATGCGGCTCAAGCAACCGCCGCTGGTCGGTTTCATTCTTGCCGGCGTGGTTCTGGGGCCCACCGGTTTCGGACTCATCAGCAATTCGGACACCGTTTCGGCGCTGGCGGAAATGGGTGTCCTGATGCTGTTGTTCTTCATCGGGATGGAATTGTCCCTGAGAGCCTTCATCTTGAGCCTCAAGCCTGCCGTGCTTGTGGCCGCCGGTCAGCTCGCCGTGGCGCTCGCCATCGGCTTTGCCATAGCCTATGCGGGTGGGGCGCGCCTGTCGGAGGGGCTTATCTTCGGCTTCATCATCGGCTTGTCGAGCACGGTTGTGGCGATGAAGATGCTCGACGAAATGGACGAGTTGCGCGGCGATGCGGGCAGGATCGCCATCGCTGTGCTGATCGCCCAGGACATCGCCGTGGTGCCCATGCTCATCATCGTGTCGTCGCTTGGCGGGCAGGGGGCCGGAATCGTATCGGTGGCCGCCAAGGTGGTGTTGGCGGTGGGCTTTCTCGGCTGGCTCCTGTGGTGGCTTGGCCGGCGCGGCAAGCTGCGCGCGCCCTTCGCAGCCGGCATCGGCAACAATGTGGAAATTCTCGCCCTTGGCGCCATGGGCGTGTGTTTCGGCGCGGCGGCGTTTTCGGGTTTTCTGGGACTCTCGCCCGCCTATGGCGCTTTCGTGGCGGGGATCGTCGCGGGAAACTCCACCTTGCGGTCGCGCGTCATCCCTGTGATCGAGCCCATCCAGAGCGTATTGGTGGTGGTCTTCTTCCTGTCCATCGGCTTGCTGTTCGACCTCTCCTATATCTGGAACAATCTCTGGATGGTGCTGGGGGTCGCGCTGCTGGTGATCGCGGCGAAAACACTCCTCAATGTGTTCCTGTTGCGCCTGACGGGGCATGACCGGGAAACCGCGCTGATCGGCGGTCTTTCCATGGCGCAGATTGGCGAATTTTCCTTCGTGCTTGCGGCGGCCGGCCTGTCTGCGGGCGCCCTTGCGCCGGACAGCTACCGTCTTGCGATCGCGGTGACTGCCATATCGCTGCTTTTTTCTCCGGCCTGGATGTCGGTCATGCGGCGCATCGAGGATGTGGCGGCCAAAGGCTTTTCTTCCTATCGCCAGGCACTCTCGGAGGCCTATGCGGACGAGCTTGAGAATGTCGGCATGGGTATTTCATGGCTGCGCGCACGCCAGCGGGCCGCGCGATTGACCCTGACACGCTGGCGCGCCAGACGCGCGGTGGAGAAGGCGCAACGCGCGTTACGGAAAAAGGAAAGGGAAACCGCACAGGGAGAACGGGAAGAACAGGAAAAACTGTCGCTTTCCGATGTGGCCGAGGGCGGGAAGCCGGAGGCAGAGCCAGGGCCTGGAGGATAAAAGGCCGGACGTTTTCGTCCGGCCCTGAAACTCTCTTAAAAAATCAGAGATTTGAGAAAAGCGTCGGTGTCGGCCAACCGTCGGCCGGCAGCCCCAGCCGCAATTGCTCCTGCCGTACCGCCTCGCGGGTTCCCGCACCCAGGATGCCGTCCACGCCACCCACATCATGGCCGCGGTCGGCAAGCTTCTGCTGAAGCTGTTTCATCACTTCGGGTGCGAGCCCCTGATCGGGATTGCGCACGTTGAAACGCGGCTCGCCGGCAAGGCGCGCGGCCAGATGCGCTGCCGTCAGCGTGTAGACCAGAGACTGGTTCCACTCCAGATAGATGTCGTAATTGTCGAAGGCGAGGAAAGCGGGGCCCTTGTAACCCATGGGAAGCACGAGGCCAGCCTGGACCGCGTCGGTTTCCAGCGGGCTGCCATCGCGGCGGGTAACGCCCATCGCGGCCCATTCGGACCGCGGCAGCTTGTTCACGCGGCCGGTCTTTTCCCAAGCCATATGGTCGGGGATGCGCACTTCCTCCAGCCAGGGCTGGCCGGGCTTCCAGCCGAGCGATTGGAGGTTTTTCGCCGCTGTCAGAATGGCGTCCGGGGCACTGCCCTTGAGATCGACCTTGCCGTCTCCGTCGCCGTCCACACCCTTGGTGTAATAGTCCGAAGGCAGCATCTGCATCTGGCCGATCTCACCGGCCCATGCGCCCGTCACGGTGGCGGGCACCCAACCCTGATCGATCAGGTGGAGGAGCGAGATCAGTTGCGGTCGGAAAATCTCCGGCCGTCGGCAGTCATGGGCAAGCGTGGCGAGGGCGTTGAGGGTCGAGAAGTCACCCTGCACGGCGCCGAAATCTGTTTCCAGCGCCCAGAAGGAAGCGATCACCGGGCCGGGGACGCCGAACTCGTTCTGCGCGCGGGCAAAGGTGTCGGCATATTTCCTCAGGTTCGCCGCACCGTTCTTCAGGCGGTAGTCATTGATCATCCGGCCGGAAAATTCGGCGAAGGTCTGGTTGAACACGCCCTGCGCGCGGTCGCGCTGGAGCACTTTCTGATCGATTTGCGCCTGGGTGAGGGCGGAAAGGCCGCGCTCACCAATACCGTCGGCCGCGGCCTCGGCGCGCACGCCGTCCCGCCAGGCGCTGAAATCGCCGCCGCATTGCTGCGCCATGGCGGAGGTTGAAAAACCGAGCGCAACGGCAAGGCCGAGCGCAGAGATTCTTGCGTGCATTTGGAGGCTCCTGAAAATTCGACCGCTCAGCTCGCGTGGGCTTTCAGCCAGTTGCGCCAGGCAGAGCTGCTGCCGTTGAAAACGTTGATATCTGCCTTGCCCTCTATGCCGGGAATGACCCCGGTGCCGGTGTATTGCCAGAACACCCAAGGATGTTTCGAATATTTGTCATCAGGATGACCGGCAACGGAGCGTAACCAGAAGGGGTAGCCGCGGAACTGGCTGAGGCCGTTATCATCGAAGAAATCGATGGAGGTATAGATGATCGGCCGTTTGCCATAGTGCCGTTCGATCGCCTGCAGGAAGACGCGCATTTCGGCGCGAACCGTTTCGGCGGGAGGACGCAGCCTGCATGTGGGCGAGTGCGCGTTCCATTCCATGTCCAGAACCGGTGGCAGGGATGACTTTTCGCGTGGCACATTGCGGATGAACCATTGTGCCTGTTCGATGGCCGGGCGGCAGAAATAGTAGAAATGATAGGCGCCGCGCGGAATGCCGGCGGCCTTGGCCTGTTGCCAGTTGCGGGAGAAATAGTCGTCGACCCGGTCACCGCCTTCGGTGGCCTTGATGAAGGCGAAGGAGATGCCGTTGCGCGCCACCTTATGCCAATCCACCTCCGCCTGATATTTGGCGACATCGGTGCCATGGACGGAGTAATGCCAGGGCGCGCCGCCTTCCCATTCATGGGGGTCCGTATCGGCAAAGCGCATCTTGCCCGTGGCCGCCGGGCGGGCGGGCTTGGCGACATCGGAAAAATCGTAATCAGTGGTCGAACAGCCGACAAGAAAGGCGGTTAGACCGGCAAGCAGGCAACGGCGCAGAAACAACGGCAGCCTCTCAACAGCGAATCGACGGAAACGAAATCATTACAAGAGATAGGCCAAGATTGGCTGGCCGTCACGTCGCGATGGTTGGGGGACCGTGCGTCCTGTTGGACGCGCGAGGGAAGCTCAAACTTTTTTGTTTTGCCGCAATGATGCGGGGGGCAGATGAAGCCAGCTGACTGCAAAATGCTCTAAAGCATGGAGGAATATGGGAATGCACAGGGTTTTCGCGGTTGCCAGATGGGTGCTTCTCGGGGTGCTGCTTGCCGTGGTCGCGGCGTCCCTGTGGCTTTATCTCGCACCACCAGCCTTGATCCGGCTTGGCTCGAACTATGCCGCGAAGATCATATGCTCAAACGTGTTTCTGGCAGGGCGTGATGCAGAAACCGTGTTGCGCAACGACGTTCAGGCGCCGGGACATCCGCTTCTCAAGCTGATGCGTGTTTCCGTCGATCCTCAGGAAGCGAGCGTGCGGACGGGCCTGTTCGGTGCGTTTGGTGGCGGCCTTGCCGTTTATCGCGGCGGCACAGGCTGTGTTGCGGTTCCAGACGGCGATATCGCAGCCGCTGAAGGGCTGGATTTCACGCCGCCCGAACCCGCGCCGCGCCGCGCTTCCCTTTGGCCCGAGGGCAAGGAGACGGATGCGGCAGACTATCCGCAAATCGCGGCACTTCTGAACGATGAGCGGCTCGCGGGACCGGGCATGCGCGCGATGATCGTGGTGCAGCATGGCCGCATCATCGGCGAGCGCTACGGACCCGATATGGTGAGCGCGGATCAGCCGCTGATCGGCTGGTCCATGACGAAAACCGTCACTTCGGCTCTTGTCGGAACCGTGGTCGGGGCGGGAAAGCTCTCGGTTGACGACGATCACCTCCTTCCCGAATGGAGCGGCGACGAGCGCGCCCGGATAAAGGTCGCGGACCTGCTCGGCATGCAGAGCGGGCTCATCTTCAACGAGGATTACGGCGATGTGACCGATGTCACGCGCATGCTCTATCTGGAAAACGACATGCCTGCCTTTGTGGCCGATAAGCCCCTTGCCGGACCTTCCGGCACGATCTTCAATTATTCGAGCGGCACGAGCGTGCTGCTCTCGCGGGTCTGGCAGAACGCGCTCGACAGTGACGAGGAGGCTCTGGCCTGGCCTTACGAAGCGCTGTTCCGGAAGATCGGCATGGACAGCGCCGTTTTCGAAACGGATCCGCGAGGCACCTATGTCGGTTCTTCCAATCTTTATGCGCAGGCGCGCGACTGGGCAAAATTCGGCCAGCTCCTCCTGCAGGGCGGCGTTTGGAAAGGCGAGCAGGTTCTGCCGGTGGGGTGGGTGGACTACATGCGCACGCCGACAAAGGCATCGGGGGACGAATACGGGCGTCAGGTCTGGCTCCACGGGCCTCGCGCAAACACGCCGAAAGGTGTGCCGGAAGACCAGGGATTCGACCTGCCGAAGGACGCGTTCTGGATGCTTGGCCATGATGGTCAGACGATCACCGTGATTCCGTCACTCGACATGGTGGTGGTGCGGATGGGACTGACGCCATCCTGGCTCGGCTACAAGCCGCAGGCGCTGATAGAGGCTTTGTCGAAGCTGCCGGAGAGCCCGTCCTGACCGTCAGGCGGGCATCTGGACGACCGCTTTGATCGCATATCCCCTGAAAAGGGAATCGAACCGGAGGCTTGCGCCCAGTTTCTCGCATTCCGATTCAAGGACTTCGCGCATTGAATCACGCGGCGCCACATGGAATGCCGCAAGCCATTGCCGCAAGCCGGCACGAAACCAGCCGGGAAGGCGCTCCTGGCGACCGAAATCCACGATGTGCAGCGAGCCGCCGGGATGCAGGGCCGCCAGTGCGGCGGCGATGGTTTCCCGCCAGGGCGGGATCATCGAGAGCGAATAGGAAATGAAGACACGATCGAAACCGGTCTCGCCGAACAGGCGCGGGGTATCGAAGGCGGAGGCATCGGCCTGTGCCAGCAGGGCGTCTACACCTTCCCGCGCAAGCCGGGCTTGCGCGGTTGCCAGCATCTGACCTGAGATGTCGAGGCCGAACAGTCGCGCGTGAGGGAAGTGACGTGCGGTGAGCGAGAGGTTGCGACCGGTTCCGCAGCCGAGTTCAAGCACGCTTGCGTCTCGTGGCGCGGCAAGCTCCGCGATCATGCGGTCACGACCCAGAAGATAGTATTTCCGTGTCAGGTCGTAGAAATGCCGTTGGTGGCGATAGACACCGTCCATGAGCTGCGCATGGGCGCTTTCATCCAGCGTGCTCACGACCGGGCGGTCTCCGGCTTCACATAAAGGTGGAAGCCGCCATAGATTGCCGAGCGGTCATTCGCGGTCAGTTCGCGCGAACGCATTTTCTCGTAACGCCACTGGCTGAGCAAGGCATCCGAGATGCGACCAGGCAGCAGCGAGGGCGCGGCTGCGGTCCGGAAGATCACGCGCGCGCCAGGGGCTGCTGTGCGGGTGATTTCGCCCCACAGCGTGTTCAACTGTTCGTCGTTCATCCAATCCTGGGCGTCCAGAAGAACGAAACGATCGAGACTTTCCGACGGTTTGGCGCGCAGCATGTCGACGAGATTGACGTGGTGGACCGTCACACGGTCGACCGAAGAGCGGATGGTTTCGAAGTTCCGCTTTTCCAGATAGGCGGGCAGGGTGGCTTCGCCGTGGGCTGGATAGCGCCGGGCGAATGCCTGCCATGCGAAATAGTTTTCCTTGAGGGGAAAGTGGCAGGCAAGCTTTTCAAGCCGGTTGGAGAGCACTTCGGCCATGGTGCCGTCGCCCGCCGTCAGAAGGGAATCATATTGTGCCGGGGGGATGCCCAGGCCAAAGAGCGAAGCCTTGCGCGAGGTGATCCAGCGGATCGCGCCCCGGTCGAAAAGCGGCTTCAACTGCTCTTCGAAGAAGATGCGCTGATCGCGCAGCGTGCGCGCCTTCATGATGTCGGCGGGGTTTACGCCATAAAGACGGGCTGCTGTGTGGCCCGTTGCGATGAAGAAGCCAAGGAGACCACAGCTATAGAAATTTCGCGAGAAAGCTCGGATGCGCTGTCGCCCAAGCAGATCGCGGCCCTCCCAATGCCTGCGGGTTTTGGGGTCGAGATGGGGCGCGATGAAGCGCTCATAGGCCTCGCCATTGGCATGTTCGTTGGTGGCGCCGAAGAAGCGCAGCAGGTCGCCATGGGAGGGGAGCGTCCTGAAAGCGGTGAGCTTCAGCCGGTTCAGCGCCACATGCGCGGCGTTCAGGTCGACGGCGTCTATGCTTTTGGGCTGGCGGGTGAGATAGGCGAGCACGTTGCAGCCGCCCGATGCGATGGTGGCGATGCGGTGGCTCTCGTCGAGTTCCATCGCGGCCATGTCCACATCCGGGTCTTCCCATATCTGCGGGTAGACGAGGCCGGAAAACAGGAGCGCGAAAAGCCGCTCGGAAAGACCGGCCCGCGAGGCCGCGCGGTTCTGATAGACCGCCTTGCCGAGATGACGGCGGGTGGAAAGGCCGGAGCCTGCCGAAAGATCTGTCATGGGTCTCTCCCCTCAATCTTTCCCTGAGGGGCTACTGCGCTTCCATGACAGGCGCGTGAAGGCTTGGTGACGGAATGTGATGGGGATGTTGATGACGGCTCCTTCTCCCCGCACGCGGGGAGAAGGAGCCTCGACGTCAGTGTGTCGCCTCCGCCGGAACTGGAGCGGGGCTCAGGCCTTGCCGAAGCCGCCCGCCGTGGGCGTGGTGAGGATGACGGCTTCGCCGGCCTCGATCACGGTCTGGTCGCAGCCCTTGAGACGTTCGAGATGCCCATCCTTGCGGCGGACCTCGGTCTTGCCCATTTCGCCGTCGCCGCCGTTTTCGACACCGCGCGGCGGCAGCGTGCGATGGGAGGAGAGGATCGCGCATTCCATGGTTTGCAGGAAGCGGATCGTGCGCATTGTGCCGTCGCCGGCGGACCATTTTCCCTTGCCGCCCGACCCCTTGCGGATGTGGAAATCCTCAAGAAGAACGGGAAACCGCAACTCCAGGATTTCCGGGTCGGTGAGGCGCGAATTGGTCATGTGGACATGTACGCCGGAAGCGCCGTCAAAGCCGCGTCCGTCATTCATCCGCCCGGCGGGCGAGCCGGAGCAGATCGTTTCGTAATACTGATATTCGGCGTTGCCGAAGGTCAGGTTGTTCATGGTGCCCTGGCTGTTGGCGATGGCCTTCATGGCACCGAACAGTGCGTTGGTGACGTGCTGGGACGTTTCCACATTGCCGGCCACCACCGCTGCGGGATAGGCGGGCCGCAGCATGCAGCCTTCCGGTATGATGATGTTGATGGGCCGCAGGCAGCCGGCATTCATCGGGATAGACCCCTCCACCATCACGCGGAAGGCGTAGAGGACGGCGGCGCGGGTCACCGGCTCGGGGGCGTTGAAGTTGTTCTTCTCCACCATCGAGGTGCCGGTGAAATCCACCGTCGCCTCGCGCTTTTTTCGGTCGATGCTGATCCTGACCCGGATCACCTGGCCGGTGTCGGTCGGGTATTCGTATTGCGAGGCGTCCGGAAGGCGCTCCAGGACCCGGCGCACGGCTTCGGCCGCATTGTCCTGAACGTGTCCCATATAGGCTTCGACAACCTCCAGGCCGAACTGGTCGATCATCTTGCGCAGTTCCGCCACGCCCTTTTCGTTGGCGGCAATCTGCGCTTTCAGGTCGGCGATGTTCTGGTGCGGATTGCGCGCCGGGTAGGGGTGGTCGGTGAGGAGGGTGTGCAATTCCTTCTCGCGGAACCGCCCGCCCTCGACCAGATGAAAATTGTCGAACAGCACGCCTTCCTCGTCCACTGTGGTGGCGAGCGGCGTCATGGAGCCGGGGGCGGTGCCTCCGACATCGGCATGGTGGCCGCGCGAGGCGGTATAGAACAGGATGTTCTCGCCCGCGTCGTCGAAGACGGGGGTCACGACGGTGATGTCGGGCAGGTGGGTGCCGCCATTATAGGGGGCATTCAGGGCGAAGACGTCGCCGGGACGGATCCTGCCTTCGTTCAGGCGGATGACGGTTTCCACCGAGCGGTCCATGGAGCCCAGATGCACCGGCATGTGCGGCGCATTGGCGACCAGAGCGCCGTTGCGGTCGAAGACAGCGCAGGAGAAATCGAGCCGTTCCTTGATGTTGACCGAATAGGCCGTGTTCTGGAGTGTCACGCCCATCTGCTCGGCGATCGACATGAAGAGGTTGTTGAAGACCTCCAGCATCACCGGGTCGGCCTCGGTGCCGAGGGCTGCCATGCGCGACTTCTTTTCGACGCGGCGCATGAGAACGTGGTCGAGCTCGGTGATCTCTGCCTGCCAGCCCGGCTCCACGACGATGGTCTGGTTCGCCTCGATGATGAGGGCGGGGCCGGAGACTTTTGCACCGTGGGAAAGCTCGCTCCGGCGGAAGACACCCGCCTCGCGCCATGCGCCGTCACAGAAGACGCGACGTGTCTCGCGCGCGGTGGGGCGCGAGACGGTGGCCGCGTTCTTCTTTTCCTGCGGCTTGCCGTCGCTGGCATCGAGCCCTTCGACGCTGACGGCTTCGACGACCATCGGCTTGTTGTCGTAGACGAAGCCGAACTGCGCCTTGTGGGCCACCTCGAATGCGGTCTTTGCAGCATCGAGCGAGGCATCGTCGAAGGCGACGGGCAGGGTGGTGTCGGTTCCCTCGTAGCGGATTTCAAGTTTGGTGCGCCAGGCAATGCGCTCGCCCGTGATGCCCTGATCGGCGAGTTCTGCGCGAACATCCTCGCGCAATGCTGCAGCAAGCGCCTCGATGGCTTCGAGCGAAGCCTGCCCGAAGGGCTTCAGAAGGGCCTGCTGGCGTGAGGCGAAAACGGTCGCAAGGCCGATGCCATAGGCCGAGAGGAGGCCGGACATGGGGTGGATGAGCACGGCTTCCATACCCAGCGCATCGGCCACCAGACAGGCGTGCTGTCCGCCAGCGCCGCCGAAGCAATTGAGAAGGTATCCGGTCACGTCATAGCCGCGCTGCACGGAAATCTTCTTCACGGCATTGGCCATGTTCTCCACCGCGATGGTGATGAAGCCTTCGGCCACCGCCTCGGGTGGACGGCCATCGCCGAGCTTTCCCGCAAGCTCGGTGAAGCGGGCGCGCACGGCGTCCACGTCGAGCGGCTCGTCCTGATCGGGACCGAAAATGGCGGGGAAGAAATCGGGCTGCAACTTGCCGAGCATGACATTCGCGTCGGTGACCGCAAGCGGACCACCGCGGCGATAGCAGGCAGGGCCGGGATTGGCGCCGGCGGAATCGGGGCCAACCTTCAGGCGGCTGTCCTCGTAATGCAGGATCGAGCCCCCGCCGGCGGCGACCGTATGGATGCGCATCATCGGCGCGCGGATGCGCACGCCGGCAACTTCCGTGTCGAAGGCGCGCTCATATTCGCCGTCATAATGGGTAACATCGGTGGAGGTGCCGCCCATGTCGAAGCCGATCACCTTGTCGAAACCGGCAAGACGCGCGGTCTCCACCATGCCGACGACGCCCCCGGCCGGGCCGGACAGGATGGCGTCCTTGCCCTGAAACTTGTCGGCGGCGGTGAGGCCACCCGACGACATCATGAATTTCAGACTAGGACCGCGGTTGCCTTCCGCGACGCCCAACTCGGCGGCCACGCGGTTCACGTATCGGGCAAGGATCGGGGAGAGATAGGCGTCGACCACGGTGGTGTCGCCGCGCCCGACGAGCTTGATCAGCGGCGAGGTTTCGTGGCTGACGGAGACCTGCGAGAAACCGGAGTCGCGACAAAGACTTGCCGCGGCTTTCTCGTGCTCGGGGTATTTCCACGAATGCATGAAGACGATCGCGATCGCATCGATCCCGTCCGCACGGGCGGCGGCGATCTGGTCCTTAACGGCCTCAAGGTCGAGGGCGGTTTCGACCGTGCCGTCGACACGAAGACGCTCCGGCACCTCGATGACGCGCTCGTAAAGCTGTTCGGGAAGAATGATCTCCTTGGCGAAGATGTCGGGACGGGCCTGATAGGCGATGCGCAGCGCGTCGCGAAAGCCCTTCGTGATCAAGAGAGCGACGCGGTCGCCCTTGCGTTCAAGAAGTGCGTTGGTGGCAACCGTGGTGCCCATCTTGACGTCGCCGATGCGTTCGGAGGGCATCGGCGCGCCTGAGGCGACGCCCAGGTGATCGCGAATGCCCTGGATGCCGGCATCCGCATAGGCTTCGGGGTTTTCCGAAAGCAGCTTGCGCGCATGCAGCCCGCCCCGCGGATCCTTGCCGATGACGTCGGTGAACGTGCCGCCGCGGTCGATCCAAAAATCCCATTTCCCTGCTGTCATGGCGTGTTCCTTCGCACTAAACTCCATGACAGGAGAAACACGTCATGGACAAAACGTCAATAAAATGTTGACATATTATTTGTGTGTGACAGTCTGACCTCTCGCTACGCAATGGAGTGGCGCAGCAAACAAATGGGAGCAGCAAAATGAAATATCTTGCGAAATCCGCAGTCCTCGCAGCCGCCATCGGTTTTTCGTCCGCCTTGACGGGGGGAGCCTGGGCGGAGACCAAGTGGGACATGCCGGTGCCCTATGGCGATACGAATTTCCACACCCAGAACATTGCCCAGTTCGCAGACGACGTGAAGGCGGCGACCAACGGCGAACTGGTGATCACGGTCCATTCCAACGGTTCGCTCTTCAAGCATCCCGACATCAAGAACGCTGTTCGCCAGGGCCTTGCGCAGATCGGCGAAATCCTTGGTTCGCGCCTTTCCAACGAAGACCCGATCTACGAGGCCGATTCCATTCCCTTCCTGGCAACCAGCTATGACGATGCCAAGAAGCTCTACGCTGCTTCCAAGGACGTGCTTGCCAAGAAACTCGATGAGCAGGGCCTGCAGCTTCTGTTCTCCGTTCCGTGGCCGCCGCAGGGCATTTACACGAAGAAGGAAGTCGGCAAGGTCGAGGACCTGAAGGGGCTCAAGATGCGCGCCTATAATGCGGCGACCGAGCGTCTTGCGCAGCTTGCGGGATCTCTGCCCACCCAGGTGGAAGTGCCAGACCTGCCGACCGCCTTTGCCACGGGGCGCGTGGAAGCCATGGTGACCTCGCCGTCGACCGGCGCGAATTCGAAGGTCTGGGATTTCCTGTCCCATTATTCCGACGCCCAGGCGTGGCTCCCGCGCAACATGGTGTTCGTGAACAAGGCTGCCTTCCAGGCATTGCCTGAGGACCAGCAGAAGGCCGTGCTTGAAGCGGCTGCCACTGCGGAAACGCGCGGCTGGGAAGCTTCCGTCAAGGAGACGGAAGAGAAAACTCAGGAACTGAAGGACAACGGCATCACCGTGACCACGCCGACGCCCGAGCTGAAGGAAGGCCTTGCCAAAATCGGCGCGACCATGGCCGAGGAGTGGGCCGCCAAGGCCGGCGATGAGGGCAAGGCCGTCCTCGACGCCTACAGAAACTGACCGCTTTGACCGGGCCGGGCGGAACCAACCGTCCGGCTCCCTTCGCCTGCTGAAAGCGGGCTGCATTCGTCGAAGCGGGAGTTCATGACGATGCGGAAATTACTAGACGGGCTTTACGGCGTTGCCGAATGGCTTGCCATGGCTGCACTCTGCGCCATCGGGCTTCTGGTGTTCGCCCAGGTTCTGGGGCGCGTGCTCGATACCATCCTGAAGCTGATGGGCCTGCCCCCTTATGGGTTTCTCGTACCCTCGCTTGCCGAAATCGCCGGCTTTCTTCTCGTTGGAGCGTCCTTTCTGGCGTTGGCCGGATCGCTGCGCGGCGGCGTCCAGATCCGCGTAACGCTGGTCATCGGCGCTATGCCCGAGAAAGTAAGGCGGTTCGCGGAAATCGCGGTGCTTTGCGTGGCGGCGGCTCTTGCTGCCTTCTTCTTCTATTACGCGGCCAAGCTCGCCATGGACAGCTATCGCTTCAACGAGCTTTCCTACGGGATCATCCCGATTCCGTTGTGGATTCCGCAAGCCGTGATGGCGGGGGGCATCGGCGTGTTCGCGATCTCCCTTCTCGACGATCTCGTGACACTGCTGCGTGGGGGGCTGGCATCCTATGCCCGTTCCGAGGTGCAGGCGGCGGAGGAGCTTTGATGGATCTGGCTTCGATTTCTCTGACGCTCGGCGTTGTTCTCCTGGCGCTTCTGGCCTCAGGGCTCTGGGTGGCGCTGGCGCTGATGGTTGCCGGTCTTCTTGCCATCTTTCTCATGGTTTCGGTGCCTCCCGGCGCCGTGATGGCGACGACTGTCTGGGGGGCCATCAATTCCTGGGACCTTGCGGCTCTTCCCATGTTTATCTGGATGGGGGAGATACTGTTTCGCACGCGGCTTGCCGAAGACATGTTCGCCGGCCTCGCGCCGTGGATGCGGCGGCTGCCGGGCAGGCTCCTGCATGTGAACATTCTCGGCTGTGCCATCTTCGCCGCGGTGTCCGGATCGTCCGCCGCCACCACGGCTACCATCGGGCGCATGTCCTTGCCCGAACTCAGGAAGCGTGGCTATGACGAACGGATGGCCATCGGCTCGCTGGCGGGATCCGGCACGCTGGGACTTCTCATTCCGCCCTCGATCATCCTGATCGTCTATGGCGCGGCGACGGAGCAATCCATTGCCAGGCTCTTCATCGCCGGCATTATTCCGGGGATGATGCTTGCGGCGCTGTTCATGGGGTACACCGCGATCTGGGCGCTCATCAATCGCGACCGCATGCCGGAGCCCGACCCACGCGTGCCGATCCTGGAGCGCATCTGGCAGACGAGGCGGCTCTTTCCCATTCTCGGGCTGATCGCTGGTGTGATCGGTTCAATCTATGGCGGTTTTGCCTCACCCACGGAGGCGGCCGTGGTGGGGGTCGCGCTCTCGCTCGGCCTTTCCTGGCTGACGGGAACACTTTCGCGGGCGACTTTTTTTGAAGCGCTGCGCAATGCCTCGCGGACCTCGTGCATGATCGTGCTCATTCTGGCCGGCGCTTCCGTGCTGACCGTGGCTATGGGATATACCGGCATTCCGCGCGCCCTTGCGCAATTCATCGCCGAACAGGGATTTTCGCCTTTCGCGCTGCTTGCCGCGCTCACGCTCTTCTTCGTGGTGCTCGGCTGCTTTCTCGACGGAATCTCCATCGTCGTTCTGACCGCGTCCGTCATCCTGCCGATGATCGAGGCGGCCGGGCTCGACATCATCTGGTTCGGCATCTATCTGGTGCTGGTGGTCGAGATGAGCCAGATAACGCCTCCGGTCGGCTTCAACCTGTTCGTCCTGCAAGGGCTTACCGGCTACAACATCCTGAAAGTGGCCGCGATGACCTTGCCGTTCTTCCTGATGATGATTGTTGCGGTCGTGCTCATCGTGCTCTTTCCGCAACTGGCGCTGTGGCTGCCGCAAACGATGCTTGCGAGGTGATGATGACGAACCGGGAAGGAAAGAAGGTCGGTCCCGTCGTTTCCGCGGCCCACCTGGCAGCGGGCGCCATGCCGGCACTTTCCGAAATCGAGTTCGCCATGACGGTGATGAGCCATTCATTCGAGCGTTGGATGGTTCGTTGCATGGGCGCGGCCGGCGTGCCCGGACTGCAACCCACCGCGGTCCAGATCCTCCATGCCGTCAATCATCGGGGACGCGAGAAGACGCTTGGCGAACTCTGCATGATGTTCAACATCGAGGACGTGCATGTGGCTTCCTACGCCATCAAGAAGCTTGCGGCGCTCGGTCTGGTGAAGACGGGGCGACGGGGCAAGGAGAAGACCGTCAAGGCGACGGCTGAGGGGATGGCCGCATGCGAACGCTACCATGAGGTGCGCGAGGCGCTTCTCGTGGCAAGCGCCAAGCGTCTCAAGCTCGACGAGGAAGCCCTTTCGGGGATTGCCGCCGTCATACATGCCCTTTCAGGGCAATACGATCAGGCGGCGCGCAGCGCGACCAGCCTCTGACTTTCAAGAGGCGAAGTCTGTTCGTTCCACGATTATTACGTGTGGTTATCGAACGTTACGAAACCGCTTTCCATTCCGCGCATTTATCGGCTGCACGGCGCGCGATGCCGCGCCTCAGTGACGCGCATAATGGAGAGTTATTATGAAAAAGATCCTTATTGCCGCCGTTTCCGGTTTCGCTCTTCTGGGCCTTGCTGCCTGTAGCGAGGGCGACAACACCACGACACAGAGCGTCGAGCCCACCCAGCAGGATACTGCTCCGATGGAGCAGCCTTCGGCCACGCCGGACGCAACTTCGCCTGACGCCACAGGGACTGCGCCTCAGGGTCAGGATACGATGCAGCAGTAATCTTCGCCCTCTTCAGGGTGACCAAGGAGCCGGCGGGAACCTGTGTTCCGGCCGGTTTTTTGTCGCCGATTGTGCGTCATCGCTGTCGGAGTGCGAGGGATTTGAGCGATTTCGCCTTGATGCAAAATGTTCTAGAAGACGGGCATGACATTCTGGGCCCGTATTACCGATTTCATAACCCGAGCACCGGGGAGCGCGCTCTCGGCCATGGTCGAGGCGATCCGCATCGTGTTCGAGGGCGATCCGCAACTGCGCCGGCGGGTGGCTTTTTCCATCGCCATTATCGCGCTTTCGGCCAAAATGGCGAAGGCCGACGGCGTTGTGACGCCGGATGAGATCCAAGCCTTCCATGAAATCTTTTCCGTGCCGCAGCAAGAGATGGCCAATGTCACGCGGCTTTATCGGCTGGCCCAGCAGGATGTCGCGGGCTTTGAGGCCTATGCGCATCAGATGGCTGGTCTTTGCGGGTCCGATGGGCCCAATTGCATGATGCTCGAGGATATTCTCGACGCGCTGTTTCACATTGCCAAGGCCGATGGGGTGATCCACGAACGGGAAACCGATTTCCTGCGGCGCGTTGCCGGCATTTTCTGCATCGAGGACGATCATTTCGAGCAGCTTCTTTCGCGCCATGCCATAATGGGCGAGGGCGACCCCTATCTGGTGCTCGGCGTCGAGCGGGGAACAAGTTTCGACGAGGTGAAAAGACGGTATCGCAAACTCGTTTCGGAGAACCATCCCGACAGGTTGATCGCGCGCGGGGTGCCCGAGGAATTTCTGGCGATCGCCAATACACGCGTTGCGGCCATCAATGCGGCGTTCGAAAGCATCGAGAAGGCAAGGGTGGGCGCGTGAGCGCAGGCACAGTGTTTCCGCCCGATTATGCCGGCGCCGAAGTGGCGATGTCTCCCAATTTCGGAGCAAGGCGTGAGGCCAGGACGCCCGATGCGCTGATCCTTCATTATACGGGCATGGAGACGGGAGAGGGCGCGCAAGCCTGGCTCTGCGACCCGCGCAGCGAGGTCTCGGCTCACTACATCGTTCACGAGGACGGACGCATCGTCCAGATGGTGCGCGAAGCCGACCGGGCCTGGCATGCGGGACGTGGATCGTGGGGCGGTGCGGACGATGTGAACTCGTTTTCAATCGGTATCGAGATCGTCAATGCCGGGCCATTGCATGGATTTCCGGATTTTTCCGATGCCCAGATCGAGGCTGTAATCGGGCTTTCGCGCGACATTTGTCAGCGTCATGGTATTTTTCCGCACCGTGTTCTCGCCCATTCCGATACGGCACCCGGACGCAAGATCGATCCGGGCGAACGATTTCCATGGCACATTCTGGCTGCTGCCGGAGTGGGGCATTTCGTGCTTCCGGTGCCGGTCACGCAGGGCAGGATCCTGCAGGAAGGGGACCGGGGAACGGCCGTCGACGGGCTCAGGCGAATGCTTGCACGTTATGGCTATGGCATTGAAACAGAAGGGTGTTTCGATGCGACCTTGTCCACTGTGGTTCAGGCCTTCCAGAGGCACTTCCGGCCCGCGCGCGTTGACGGAATTGCGGATGTCTCGACCTGCGAGACCTTGAGGGGGCTTCTCGATTCCCTGCCGGATCCGGAAAATTATTCCGCTTGAACTTTCAAATTCTTCATGACTGCTTATTTCGTCTTGTAATTTTTTTTGAATTGATGCGCCATTTTTGTTTCCCCTTCGGCTGCGAAACAGCCAGCCGCATTGAAGTTGAGGGGCGTGCCTCCGAGCTTCCCACACATTAAAAGCAACAGCTGCACATCAAGTTGGCAGCAAGAATTCACGGGTCGAAATGAAAATCAAAATCCTTCTCGCGGCAGCAATCGCTGTCAGCGCCACTGTATCTTTGTCTCATGCTGAAGATACGCCGGACGTTGCGCAACAAATCGCAATCTTCTCGGCAAAGAAAAGGCAGCAGGAAGCGGATGCAGGCAAGGAAGGCTCAGGCGGGTCGTTCCTGCGCGATTTCATTCGCGGTGGGCGCCCGGCAAATGTCGATAAGACAACCACGGCGTCCATCAGCACCAAGAAGGTGTCAGGCAAGGCGGTTGCCACCAAGTCCACCGTCACGAAGTCCGCCAAGGGTGGCTCCTACCAGACCATCGTGGCGCGGTATGCCTCGGCCTATGGGGTTCCGGTTTCGCTGGCCCATGCGGTCGTCAGCATCGAGAGCAATTACCGCGCCAATGCACGCGGCCGTGCCGGTGAAATCGGTCTCATGCAGATCAAGCCGTCGACCGCCCGCATGCTTGGATATACGGGTTCGTCCAAGGGGCTCTACAATCCCGATACCAATGTCAAATATGGCATGAAGTATCTCGCCAAGGCGCACAAACTCAGCGGCGGCAATACCTGCGGGACGATCCTGCGCTACAATGCGGGCCATGGCGCCAAGCGCATGAACCCTGTTTCTTCCGCCTATTGCTCGAAGGTGAAGCGGATCCTCGGTCGCTGATCGGCGGCCCCGGATGGAGGGGTTCGTGCGTGCCGCATCTGTTTTGAGTTGCGTTTTGCCGCGCGAACCCCTTTATACGCCTTGCCAGCCGGTCGGACGGCCGCGCGAACGAGAGCCGAAAGGCTGTTTGCGAGGAAAGTCCGGGCTCCACGGAAAAACGGTGCCGGATAACTTCCGGCGGGGGTGACCCCAGGGACAGTGCCACAGAAAGCAGACCGCCCCGCCTGTATTTCGGTTCGCTCGCATTCGCGGAAGAACCGAAATACTGGCGGGGCAAGGGTGAAAGGGTGGGGTAAGAGCCCACCGCGTCGCCGGTAACGGGGACGGCACGGTAAACCCCACCGGGAGCAAGACCGAATAGGGACGGCGCGAGGGGCAACCCTCAGGGCTTTTTCCGGCCCGACCGTCCGGGTAGGTTGCTAGAGGCCGATGGCAACATCGGTCCCAGAGGAATGGTCGTCACGTCGCGTTGCCCGAGGGCGCGCGGCCATACAGAACCCGGCTTACAGACCGGCTGGCATCTTCCTGCCCGTCCCCGCCTCGACCTGCGGGGGATGGACCAAAACGAGGCGCAAAGCGCTTCCTCTCTCCCATCCGTGCCCGGTTTCCTCTCCTTAATGCGCCTCGATGCCGCGCTTTCGAGGCCGCGATCGTGCGCCTGGCGCTTGCTGGCGGCCTGCCTCGCCCCGTGCTCGTAACCCTTCGTTAGCCTTAACAAGCGATAAAGGCCGATGGTCTGCGAAACGTCGAAATTCGCCGTTAAACGGGCCTTCGTGAGGCCTAATCCCGTTGACGCCCATAACAGCCCATGATACCCCATATTGCAAATCAGCGTTTCGTTGCAGTTGGCGTTCGTTTTGGAGTCGCAAATCCCTGTGTTTCGGGCGGTTTGCGGGTCTTGGGTTCACCTTTGCAGGGGAGCGGGCAAGTGTTCATCGAGCCGTGGGGCGCGGCCATTGAAGAGATGCAGAGGGACAGCGGCCTGACGGTCGCGGCGCGTCATGGATCGATTTCTGTCGAATGCGGTGAACAGGATCGACTCGAAGGGACGGGTTTCCGTTCCTGCGCATTTCCGTTCTGTCGTTCAAAAGCGCGGTTTCACCGAACTCTATGCGTTGCGAGCTCTCGATATTCCGGCGATGGATGTGGGGGGTCTGGATCTGCTCGACCGCTACGAGGAGCGGATCGCGCAGGAGGATCCCTTTCTTCAGACGGCGGACGACATGTCGTTCTTCGTGCATGGCGACGGAGCGTTTCTGAAGCTCGATCAGGACGGGCGCATCACGGTCTCGGATTTCATTCGCGAGCACACGGGCATCACGACGGAAGTTGCGTTTGTGGGGCGTGGTCTGTTCTTTCAGATGTGGGAGCCGGAGCGCTTGGCCGTGCATGGTCGTCAAGTGCGCGAACGGCTTTCCAAGCTGCGTCAGGCGGCCATTGCGGTTCGGGCGCCGGGGCAGGCGGAATGATGGCGGGCCCCGGTGGCTCAGGCCAGTCCGGTGGCGGACCGGCCCGTCATATTCCGGTTCTCCTCGATGAGGTCGTCGAGGCGCTGGGGCCTTGCGATGGCGCAGTCTTCATCGACGGGACTTTCGGCGCCGGCGGCTATACCGGCGCGCTGTTGAATGCGGGCGCCTCGGTAGTCGCGATCGATCGCGATCCCACGGCGATCGAGGCAGGGCAGGCGCTGGTCGCCAGTTCGGGTGGACGATTGCGGCTTGTCGAGGATCGCTTTTCCCATCTCGACACTGTCGTCGATGCTCCCGTCGATGGCATCGTGCTCGATATCGGCGTTTCGTCCATGCAGATCGATCAGGCGGTGCGCGGTTTCTCTTTCCAGAAGGATGGCCCGCTCGATATGCGCATGGAGCGCAAGGGCATGAGTGCCGCCGACGTGGTGAACACGATGAAGGCAGGGGATCTTGCACGCATCTTCGGCATTCTGGGAGAGGAAAAGCAGGCGGGCCGCATTGCACGCGGGCTAGAGCGCATGCGCGCCGAGCGGCCCTTCGAGACGACGCTTGAACTTGCCAATGCGGTGGAAAAGATCGTTGGCCGCCGCCCCAAAGAGAAAATTCACCCTGCAACGCGGGTGTTTCAGGGCTTGCGCATTTTCGTGAATGACGAGCTTGGCGAACTGGCACGGGCGCTTTTTGCAGCCGAGCGCGCTCTCAAGCCCGGCGGGCGGCTGGTGGTGGTTACGTTTCATTCCCTCGAGGATCGGATCGTCAAGCGGTTCATGTCCGAGCGTGCGGGCGGACAAGGGGCGTCGCGGCATCTGCCGGAGGCTTCCGGTCCGGCTGCGACCTTCGAGAAGCCTTCGAAATCCGTCTCGGCAAGCGAGGCGGAGACCGCGCGCAATCCGAGGGCCCGTTCGGCGCGCCTGCGGAGGGCGGTGCGAACGGCGGTGCCTGCGGGCGCCGTCGATTATGAAATTGTCGGCCTGTCGCGCTTTCCGCGGCTGCCGGGCGTATCGGAAAGGTAGGGGCGAGCCATGTTTCGAACCAGCGATATTGTGCTGATCACCGTCATGTTGGCGGCGGCGGCCTTTACCTACAAGACCAAGCACGATGCCGAGGCCAAATATGACGAGTTGCGCAAGATCCAGGTTCAGGCCCGCCTGGAAGAGGACACGATCAACATCCTCAAGGCCGACTGGAGCCTTCTGACGCAGCCCTCGCGCCTTCAGAAGCTTGAGGAAAGATACAATGACGAGCTGGGGCTGAAGCCGGTGGGCGCGCCCCAACTCGCCGAGTTCGCCGATCTGCCGCAGCGCCCGCTCACGATCGAAGGCATTGTGACCGACATGGCCAAGGCCGGTGGCGAACCTGATCGAACCGTGACGGGGGCGGTGCAGCCATGAGCGAGAAGAACGCATCCACGCAAGAGGAACAGGGCGCCTCCGCCGTCCGGCCGGGCGCTGCGACTATCGTCATGGACGGCGCCGGCAAGGCGCGCGGCGGGCGGGCGCAAAACCGTGTTATCATGGCGATGGCGGTGATCTTCTCGATCTATGGCGCCATTGGTGGGCGTCTCGTCTATCTGGCAACGCAGGACGAACCGGAAGCAAGCGTGCCGGCAGCCCGTATCACGGCGTCGCGTCCCGATCTGGTCGACCGCAACGGAGAAGTCCTTGCCACGGACATCAAGACGGCCTCGCTGTTTGCGGAGCCGCGCCGGATCGTCGATGTGGACGAGGCCATCGAGAAGCTCGCAACCGTGCTTCCGGACCTCGATTACGAACAAACCTACCGGCGGCTGGACAGCGATGCGGGCTTTGTGTGGCTGCGTCGCCAGCTTTCGCCGCGTCAGCAAGCGGAAATCATGGCGCTTGGTATCCCCGGCCTTGGTTTCCGCACGGAAAAGCGTCGTTTTTACCCCGGTGGCCCTACGGCTTCCCACATTGTCGGTCTGGTGAACATCGACAACAAGGGCATCGCGGGCATGGAAAAGTTCGTGGATGATCAGGGGCTTGCCGATCTGCAGGCCACGGGCCTTGCCGTGGCGGGGCATCTGGAGCCTGTGCGGCTTTCCATCGATCTTCGCGTGCAGCATGTCATTCGCGACGAACTGGCCCAGGCCATGCAGCGCTACAAGGCTGTGGCGGCGGGCGCGATCATGCTCAATGCCCGCACCGGCGAGGTCATGGGCATGGCTTCGCTTCCTGACTACGACCCGAACAACCCGGTCAACGCTCTGGAAAAGGATCGCCTGAACCGTGTCTCGGCCGGTGTTTTCGAGATGGGCTCGACCTTCAAGCTGTTTACCACGGCGATGGCGCTCGATTCCGGCCTGGTGAAGATTTCCGACAGTTTCGACGCCTCGCGGCCGATCCGCATCGGCGGGTTCACCATCAACGATTTCCACGGCAAGCGCCGTGTCCTCAGCGTTCCGGAAATCTTCATTTACTCATCGAATATCGGTACGGCGAAAATGGCCGACGTGGTGGGTATCGAGGGGCATCGCAATTTCCTGAAAAAGGTGGGGCTGCTCACCCGCACCCCCACCGAATTGCCGGAAGTGGCCATGCCGACCGAGCCGAAGGAATGGAAGAAGATCAATTCCATCACCATTTCCTACGGCCATGGCGTTGCGACGACGCCCTTGCAAACGGCGATGGCCGCCGTCGCCATGGTCAATGGCGGCAAGCTCATTCCGCCGACCTTCCTGCCGCGCAGCGAAGCCGAGGCAAACGAAATCGCCACACCGGTGATTTCTCCCAAGACCAGTTCGCAGATACGCTACCTCTTTCGCTATAACGTGGAAAAAGGCTCTGGCCGGCGGGCCGACGTGGACGGGTATTTCGTTGGCGGCAAGACTGGAACCGCTGAAAAGGTCGTCAACGGGCGCTATTCGAACAACACCCGTTTCAACGCCTTCATCGGGGCATTCCCTGCGGATAATCCGGACTATGTCGTGCTGACTTTCGTGGATGAACCGAAGCCCGAACGCGAGGGTATCGGTGCTACCGCGGGCCTCAATGCGGCGCCGATGGTGGGGAACATTATCCGCCGTACGGCCACCCTGCTTGGCGTCAAGCCAGAATTCAGCCATGAAAGTAAGGCTTTGCTCGTCTCGCAACAGTGAGTCGGTATAGCAATCCGGGAGCGACGTTCATTGAAGAAGTTGGCATTGAAGAAGTTTGGTTCCGATGAAATTCAGTGAGTTTGCAGACATCCTGCCTCAGAACGGGGCCTTGCCTGCGAACGCGCAGATCACCGGCATTTCTTCGGATTCGCGACGTGTCGAGGCCGGAAATCTCTTCTTCGCGCTGGCCGGAAGCAAGGCCGATGGATCGGCCTTCGCAGCCGATGCGGCAGGCAGGGGCGCCGTCGCTGTCGTGGCGCCGGCAGGTCACATCAAGGACAATCCGGGCGTGCCGGTCATCGAGGTCGACGATGCCCGCAAGGCGCTTGCCTTTTGTGCTGCGCGTTTCTATCCGCGCCAGCCGGGGACGATGGTCGCGGTCACGGGTACCAGCGGCAAGACGTCCGTTGCCTCTTTCACGCGCCAGATATGGGAACATGCAGGACTTGCCGCTGCCAGCATCGGCACGACCGGGGTCGTGGCGCCGGGGCGCGACGATTACGGTGAATTGACGACCCCCGATCCCATTTCCCTGCACCGTCTGCTTGACGAACTGGCGGGCGAGGGCGTGACGCATGCCTCCATGGAAGCCTCCAGCCATGGGCTCGATCAGCGCCGTCTCGACGGCGTGCGGCTTGCTGCCGGCGGTTTCACCAATCTTGGCCGCGATCACATGGATTACCACCCGACGATGGAGGCGTATCACCGCGCGAAGCTGCGTCTTTTCGATACGCTCCTGCCCAAGGGAGCGCCGGCGGTCATCTTCGCCGACGACCCGTGGTCCGAGCCGACGATCAGGGCTGCGAAAGCCGCCGGTCTCAAGGTTCTGACGGTGGGGCGCCATGGCGATTTCCTCAATCTGAAGCGGGTTGAACATGAGCGGCATCGCCAGCGCGCGGAGGTCGAGCATGAAGGGGCGATCCACGAGATCGACCTGCCGCTGGCCGGCGATTTTCAGGTGGCGAATGCCCTTGTCGCGGCCGGCCTCGCCATCGCGACCGGGACGTCCGCAGAGGTGGCCTTCGCCGCGCTCGAGAGACTGAAGGGCGCTTCGGGCCGGCTGGAACTGGTCGGCTCAGCCGAAAATGGCGCCCAGGTGTATGTCGACTACGCCCATAAGCCGGACGGGCTGGAGAATGTGCTGCAATCGGTTCGTCCGTTCACCACGGGACGGGTGATCGTCGTCTTCGGATGCGGTGGTGACAGGGATCGCGGCAAGCGACCGATCATGGGGGAGATCGCTACGCGGCTCGCCGATGTCGCCATCGTGACCGACGACAATCCCCGCTCGGAGGACGCGGCGACGATCCGCGCCGCGATCATGGAGGCGGCTCCCGGTGCCCGTGAGATTGGCGACCGACACGAAGCGATCCGTGCCGCGGTGACCATGCTTCAGGAGGGCGACACGCTGATCGTCGCTGGCAAGGGGCATGAAACCGGGCAGGAGATCGCAGGCGTCAAACACCATTTTTCCGATCATGAGGAAGTGCGCGCGGCACTCGCGGAGCGCCTTTCATGAGCGTCTTGTGGACCTTCGAACAGCTGGCGCAGGCTACGGGGGGCCGTCCGTTAGGCTCGGTGCCGGGCGGGATCGGCGGCGTTTCCATCGATACGCGTTCGCTCAAGCCGGGCGATGCCTTCTTCGCAATCCAGGGCGAGCGTTTCGACGGGCATGATTTCGCCACGGCAGCCATGGCAGCGGGCGCTTCCGTTCTGGTGGTTTCGGAGGGAAAATTGCCGGCGCTCGGGCGGCTGGCGGTGGCGAAGCTTGTCGTTCCCGATGTGCTGAAGGCGCTTGAGGATCTCGGCCGCGCAGCGCGCGAGCGCACGAAAGCCAAGGTCATCGCGGTGACCGGCTCTGCGGGCAAGACCTCCACCAAGGAGATGATGCGCCAGGCATTTTCGGCGGTGGGTGCCGTCCATGCCGCGGATCGCTCTTTCAACAACCACTGGGGCGTGCCGCTGACGCTCGCGCGCATGCCGGCCGATTGCGATTATGCGGTGATCGAAATCGGCATGAACCATCCAGGCGAAATCCGACCCCTGGTCGGGATGGCCAAGCCACATATCGCCGTCGTGACGCTGATCGCGGCTGCCCATATGGGCTTCTTCAAGTCGCTTGACGAGATCGCCCGCGCCAAAGCGGAAATTTTCGAAGGCGTGGTGAAGGGCGGTTATGCGCTTATCAATCGCGACGACAAGCGCTGGAAAATCCTCTCTACCCTCGCCGCCGAGGCAGGCGTCAGGAATATCTGGGGGTTCGGCGAGAACGCGCGCTCCGAGGTGAAGCTCCTTCATGCCGAACTCGGGCCCCAATCCTCCACGCTCGCCGTGAAGATCGATGGGGAGGAGATCGAGGCGCGTCTTGGCGCGCCGGGCAGGCACATGGTGCAGAACGCGCTTTCGGTCCTGGGGGCTGCGAAGATCGCGGGCGCCGATCTGCAAAGGGTTGCGCTTGCGCTCGGTTCCTTCCGTGCGGAGGCCGGGCGTGGCCAGCGCCATCGCCTGCGGGTTGGAAGCGGCAGCTTCACCCTGATCGATGAAAGCTATAATGCAAACCCGGCTTCCATGAGCGCTGCCTTCGATCTTCTTGGCAAGTCGGAGCTGGGCGAGGGCGGTCGGCGCATTGCCGTTCTGGGCGATATGGCCGAACTCGGCGAACATTCGCACAAGCTGCATGCGGGGCTTGCCGATCTCGTGACCGGCTCCAAGACAGATATGGTCTTTCTTGCCGGTGCCGAGATGAAAGCACTGGCGCAAGCCTTGCCGGACGGTTTCGCGGTGGAACACCGCGAGCGCATGGACGATCTGCGCGACCTGGTGATCGAAGCGATCAGGCCGGGGGACGCGGTTATCATCAAATCGTCGAACAGCGCCGGCTTCGGGCGTCTGGTAGATGCTTTCCTGAATACTTTTCCGAGTGTGGCGACGGGGGACTGATCCATGCTGATGATGCTCGCCGAACTCGCCGATGAACTCTCGGTGTTCAATGTTTTCCGCTATATCACCTTCCGGACCGGAGCGGCGCTGATCACCTCGGCGCTTATCGTCTTCCTGTTCGGGCCGATGATCATCGCTTCCCTCAGGGTCCGGCAGGGCAAGGGGCAACCGATCCGCGCGGACGGCCCGCAGACGCATTTCAAGAAGGCCGGAACACCCACCATGGGTGGCCTGATGATCCTGTCCGGCATTCTGGGGTCCTGCCTGTTGTGGGCCAATCTCAGCAGCGTCTATGTCTGGGTGGTACTGATGGTGACGGTCGGCTTCGGTGCGATCGGCTTCTATGACGACTATCTGAAGGTCACGAAGCAGTCGCATCTCGGTTTTTCGGGCAAGCTCAGGCTGCTCATCGAATTCGCAATTGCGGGTGCCGCGGCCTGGTTCATCATGCGGGCGGGGCAGGAGCCCTTTTCCTCCTCCCTCACTTTCCCCTTCTTCAAGGACCTGATCCTCAATCTCGGCATTTTCTTCATTCCCTTTGCCGCCTTCGTGATCGTGGGGGCGGGCAATGCGGTGAACCTGACCGACGGGCTCGACGGTCTTGCCACCGTGCCGGTGATGGTGGCGGCCGCATCCTTCGGCGTGATCGCCTATCTTTCGGGCAACGCCATTTTCGCGAACTATCTCCAGATTCATTTCGTTCCGGGAACGGGCGAACTCGCCGTGATCCTCGGCGCGGTGATCGGCGCGGGCCTCGGCTTTCTGTGGTTCAATGCGCCCCCGGCGGCCATTTTCATGGGCGATACGGGATCGCTCGCGCTGGGCGGCCTGATCGGTTCGGTAGCGGTGGCAACGAAGCACGAGATCGTGCTGGCCATCATCGGCGGCCTGTTCGTGGTGGAAATTCTGTCCGTCATCATTCAGGTGGCCGTCTTCAAGATGACGGGCAAACGGGTGTTCCTGATGGCGCCCATACATCACCATTTCGAAAAGCTCGGCTGGACGGAAAGCCAGGTGGTGATCCGCTTCTGGATCATCGCGGTGCTTCTGGCGCTGATCGGCCTTTCCACGCTCAAGCTGCGCTGAGGCGGACCGCATGATCCCCGTCTCGGTCTTCAAGGACAGGAAGGTCGCCCTTTTCGGCCTCGGCGGTTCCGGCATTTCCACAGCGCTGGCACTGGCGGCCGGCGGTTCGCTTGTCACTGCTTTCGACGACAATCCCGATAGTATCGCACGGGCCGGGACGGAGGGTATTCCGACACGAGACCTCCACGAGATCGACTGGACCGAGATGGCGGCCTTCATCCTGTCCCCCGGTGTGCCGCTGACGCATCCGCGTCCGCACTGGAGTGCGGACCTCGCGCGCGCGGCGGGCGTCGAGATCATCGGCGACATCGAATTGTTCGCCCGGCAACGCCGTGCGAGCGCGCCGCAAGCGCCGCTGATCGGCATAACCGGTACGAATGGCAAGTCGACCACGACGGCGCTGATTGCCCATATGCTCGCCCATTCGGGACGCGACACGCAGATGGGCGGTAATATCGGGCGCGCGGTGCTGACCCTCGATCCACCCGCCTCGGACCGGCATTACGTGATCGAATGTTCCTCTTATCAGATCGATCTCGCGCCAACGCTCGATCCTTCGGTGGGCATTCTTCTCAACCTGTCGCCGGACCATATCGACCGGCACGGGACCATGGAGAACTACGCGGCGATCAAGGAGCGGCTGGTGGCGAAAAGCGCCCTGGCGGTGATCGGCGTCGACGATGCGGATTGCCGCGCCATTGCCAGCCGCCTCGAGGACGAGGGGCGGCGGGTGACGCGAATTTCGGCCACCGCAAGGCTTGAGGACGGGTTTTACGCCGAGGGATCCGATTTGATGCGGGCGCGAGGCGGCAGGAGCGAAACCATCGCGAAGCTTGAAGGTATCGGTTCTCTGCGCGGCGCGCACAATGCTCAAAATGCACTTGCAGCGGTCGTCGCCTGCCTTGAATGCGGCCTCGATGCGCGGGAGATACAGGCCGGGCTTGCCAGCTTTCCGGGCCTCGCGCACCGCATGGAGCAGGTGGCGCGGCAGGGCAAGGTACTGTTCGTCAACGATTCGAAAGCCACCAACGCGGATGCGGCGGAACGCGCGCTTGCGAGTTTCGAGCATATCTACTGGATTGCTGGCGGCCTGCCCAAATCGGGTGGAATAGAGCCGCTGCGCCCCTTCTTTGCGCGCATCGCCAAGGCCTATCTGATCGGCGAGGCGGCACCCGCCTTCGCCGCCACCATAGGGGAGGCGACGCCGTTCGAAATTTCGGGTACCATTGACGCAGCCGTCGAACATGCTTCGCGCGATGCGGCAGGCGATGTGGCAGACGGTTCTGTGCCGGAGGCTGTGGTTCTGTTCTCCCCGGCTTGTGCGAGTTTCGATCAGTTCAGAAATTTTGAAGTGCGCGGCGAAGCCTTCCGCGAGGCGGTTCGTTCGCTCGCCGGCACGCAGATGATGGAGAAAGAGTGACATGGTGAGCCGGACCGACCGCAGCCCTGTCGCCAACTGGTGGTGGACCATCGACCGCTGGTTCCTGGCCGCATTTCTGACGCTGATGGGACTTGGCGTGGTCCTGTCCTTTGCCGCGAGCCCGGCGGTGGCCGAACGCATTGGCCTGTCGAGCTTTCATTTCGTGACGCGGCAGATCATCTTCATGGTTCCGGCCGTGGTGGTGATGATCGGCATTTCCTTCCTGACGCCGCGGCAGGTGCGGCGCGTGGCGCTCATCATGCTGGTCGGGGCGCTCGCAATGATGGTGATGACGCTGTTCTTCGGCATGGAAGTGAAAGGGTCGCGCCGCTGGCTGCATATCTTCGGCGTCTCGGTCCAGCCGTCCGAATATCTGAAGCCGGCTTTTGTGGTGATCTGCGCGTGGCTTTTCCACGAACATGCCCGCCAGCCAGAAATTCCGGGCAATCTTTTCGCGATGCTGCTTCTGGGCCTCGTGATCTCGTTGCTCGTGGCGCAGCCCGATCTCGGGCAGACCATGCTGGTTCTCGGCACCTGGGGAGCGATGTTCTTCATCGCCGGCATGCCCTGGCTCTGGATCGCCGTGCTTGGCGCATTGGGGGCGGGCGGTGCTTTCCTTGCCTACACGGTCTTTCCCCACGTGTCGGAGCGCATCGATCGCTTCCTGACCGGGGAGGGAGACACCTATCAGGTGGATATGAGCCTTGAGGCGCTGTCGCGCGGCGGCTGGTTCGGGCGGGGACCGGGCGAAGGCACGGTGAAGCGCATCCTGCCGGACAGCCACACGGATTTCGTCTTTGCGGTGGCCGGTGAGGAATTCGGTATTATCCTGTGCTTCATCATCCTCGGCCTGTTTGCGTTCGTGGTGCTGCGTGGGCTTGCAAAGGCGCGCAGGGAAGAGGACGACTTCACGCGCTACGCGGTGAGCGGACTGGTCATCCTCTTCGGGTTCCAGTCCATCATCAACATGGCCGTGAACGTTCGCCTGATGCCCGCCAAAGGCATGACGCTTCCCTTCATTTCCTATGGCGGTTCCTCTCTTATCGCTATGGCGATTTCCATGGGCTTCGTGCTTGCCCTGACACGGCGCAGGCCCGAGAAGCGGCGGCCCGTAACCTATGCTCCGCCCGCCGGAACCGAGGCGCTCGCTGGCTGACATGAGCAAGGGAACGATCTTCCTCGCCGCCGGGGGGACCGGCGGCCACCTGTTTCCGGCCGAGGCGCTGGCACATGAACTCAATGGGCGCGGCTGGTCCACGCATCTCGTCACGGATGCGCGGGCAGCCCGTTATGCGGAGCATTTTCCGGCTGCTGAACTGCATGTGATCGAGGCTGCGACATTCGCTTCGAAGAACCCGATCGCGCTGCTGAAGGCCGGCTGGACCATCTGGCGGGGCGTAACGCAGGCATCCAAACTGCTGCAGCGCCTGAAGCCTGCTGCCGTAATCGGCTTTGGCGGCTATCCGACGCTGCCGCCTCTTTACGCGGCGACGCGGCGCGGCGTGCCGGCGCTGGTGCACGAGCAAAACGCCGTGATGGGCCGTGCCAACAAGGCGCTCGCCGCACGCGTTCAGGCCATCGCGGGCGGATTCCTCCGGGCGGAGGGGCCCTTTGCCGACAAGATCGTCGAAGTGGGCAATCCCGTGCGTCCGGCGGTGATCGAGGCGGCTGGAGTGCCCTATGCGGCGCCGCATGATGCGGGGACAATCCGTCTTCTCGTGTTCGGTGGCAGCCAGGGGGCGCGCTATTTTTCCGACACGATGCCCGAGATCGTTGCCCAAATGCCGGAGGCGCTGCGACGCAGGCTTGCCGTCACCCACCAGGCCCGTCCGGAGGATGAGGAGCGGGTGCGGCGACGTTACGACGAGCTCGGGGTGAGCGCCGAGGTGGCGCCATTCTTCGCCGATCTGCCGGCGCGCATGGCGGCTGCCCATCTGGTCGTCAGCCGGGCGGGCGCTTCCACGGTGCTGGAACTCTCCGTCATTGGCCGTCCGGCTGTTCTGGTTCCGCTGCCGCATGCGCTCGATGACGACCAGGGGCATAATGCCAAGATATTGGTGGATGCCGGCGGTGCGCTGATGCGGCGTCAGCAGGAGATCGACGTGGCCGCTCTCGCAGGCGAACTCGCAGAACTGTTGCAGGACGACGAGCGCCTCGCGGCCATGGCCGCAGGCTCAAAAAGCGTCGGCCGTATCGACGCCACGCGGTTGCTTGCCGATCTTGTGGAGGCTATTGCCTCCCGCACGCCCGTTACGCGATTCAAGGAAGGACACGGCGCATGAAGATGCCGCAGACGATCGGTACAGTGCATTTTGTCGGCATCGGCGGCATCGGCATGAGTGGCATCGCGGAGGCCCTGCATACGCTGGGCTACCGCGTGCAGGGCTCCGACCAGTCGGAGAACGCCAATGTTCAACGGCTGCGTGAGAAGGGCATTTCGGTGTTTGTCGGCCATGCGGCTGAAAACCTTGGCGATGCCGAAGTGATCGTTGTCTCGACGGCAATCAAGAAGAACAATCCGGAGCTGATGGCCGCGCGGGAGCGCCATCTGCCTGTTGTACGGCGCGCCGAGATGCTGGCGGAGCTCATGCGCTTCCGGCAGGCCGTGGCGATCGGCGGCACCCATGGCAAGACCACGACCACCTCCATGGTGGCCGCGTTGTTCGATGCCGGCGGGTTCGATCCGACGGTGATCAATGGCGGCATCATCAATGCTTATGGAACCAATGCCCGGATGGGCGATGGCGACTGGATGGTTGTTGAGGCGGATGAAAGCGACGGCAGCTTCCTGAAACTGCCGGCCGAAATCGCCGTCGTCACGAATATCGACCCGGAGCATCTCGACCATTATGGTGGCTTCGACCAGGTGCGGGAGGCGTTTCGCCAGTTCGTCGAGAACGTGCCCTTCTACGGTTTCGCCGTCATGTGCATCGACCATGCAGAGGTTCAGGCGCTGGTGGGGCGCATCGACGACCGACGGGTCATCACCTATGGGGAGAACCCGCAGGCCGATGTACGCTTCACCGGTCACCGCATGGACGGGGCGGTCTCGGTGTTCGACGTGGTCTTCCGCGACCGCAAGACGGGCAAGACCCAAACGCTGGAGGGGCTGCGCCTGCCGATGCCCGGCCGGCACAATGTTTCCAACGCCACGGCCGCAATCGCGGTGGCGCACGAATTGGGCATCGGCGGTGAGGCAATTCGGACCGGGCTTGCCGGTTTCGGAGGCGTGAAGCGCCGCTTCACGCATACGGGAAGCTGGAACGGCGTCAGCGTGTTCGACGATTACGGGCATCATCCGGTCGAGATCAAGGCCGTGCTGCGGGCGGCGCGTGAAGCCTGTTCCGGGCGCATCCTGGCAATTGCCCAGCCGCATCGCTATTCGCGCCTGCACGATCTGTTCGACGATTTTGCCGCCTGTTTCAACGATGCGGACAAAGTGCTGATCGCGCCGGTCTACGCGGCGGGCGAAGACCCTATCGAGGGGGCATCCTCAGAGGCGCTGGTTTCCCGCATCAGGGCGGCCGGCCATCGCGATGTGCGTTTCATCGAAGGGCCGGAAGCGGTGGAGACCATCGTGCGCGACTGGGGCAAAGAGGGCGATTTCGTCGTCTATCTCGGTGCCGGCAACATCACGCAATGGGCCTATGCGCTGCCTGGCGAACTGGAGGCCGGGAACTGATGCGGGGCGCTCAACTGCTTGAAAGCCTGGGGGACCGGCTGTCGGGTCTGCGCGGGCGCATCATTCCCGATTCCGGCATGGACAAGATCACCTGGTTTCGGGCCGGCGGACCGGCGGATGCGCTTTTCCAGCCGGCGGACGAGGACGATCTGGCGGCCTTCCTGAAGGCCGTTCCAGAGGAAATCCCGATCACCGTGGTGGGCATCGGTTCAAATCTTCTGGTGCGCGATGGCGGCATTCGCGGCTTCGTCGTGCGCTTGTCCGCAAAGGGTTTCGGCCATGCTGATGTTGTTTCCGATACGCGGATCAGGGTGGGGGCAGCCATTCCCGACAAGAGGCTCGCCGCAGTGGCGCTCGATGCGGGGATTGGTGGTTTTCACTTCTATCACGGCATTCCCGGCGGGATCGGCGGCGCGTTGCGCATGAATGCAGGGGCGAATGGCGTCGAAACCCGCGAACGCGTCATCGAGGTCCGCGCCCTTGACCGCAAGGGCGGCCTGCATGTCTTTTCCAATGCCGATATGGGGTATGCCTATCGCCATTCCGACGCTCCGAAGGATCTCGTCTTTACCGAGGCCGTTATGGAAGGCTATCGGGAAGACAAGGCGATCATCCAGTCGGAGATGGACGCCGTGCAGCATCATCGCGAAACGGTGCAGCCGATCCGCGAAAAGACGGGCGGATCTACCTTCAAGAACCCGGCGGGAAGCTCCGCATGGAAGGAAATCGACAAGGCCGGCTGTCGTGGCCTGATGATCGGCGGCGCGCAGATGTCGCCGATGCACTGCAATTTCATGATCAATACCGGCACTGCGACGGGCTATGATCTGGAATTTCTCGGCGAGACCGTGCGCACGCGCGTTCTGGACCATTCCGGCATCAGGCTGGAATGGGAGATCAAGCGGATCGGCAGCTTCCGCGAAGGGCATGAGATCGAGCCGTTTCTCGGTCGCCTTCTGTGAGCGTATGGCGCTTCGGCGCCTTCACGAAATGTCGTTAGCGTTCACAAACCGTAACATTTTCAGAAAATTGAATCTTACGGAATCTCAAGCTCTTGCCATGGAATCAAACCTCTGATTCTTTGGGGGCATAAGTAATCACTGATTTGAGTCGCGGCGTACCGGTCGGGGGCTTTTCCGTTCAAGGAGGTCTTGCTCGACCAATGGATACTATTGCCCTTTTTTGGGCTGGCCGGATAAGGGGGGTGGCCGGGATATGAAGAGAAAACACGTCGCCGTTCTGATGGGGGGATTTTCCTCTGAACGGCCGGTCAGTCTCTCTTCCGGTGTGGCTTGCGCCGATGCTCTCGAGGTCGAGGGGTATTCCGTCACACGTGTCGATGTCGGGCGCGATGTGGCTAAGGTTCTTGCCGAACTCAATCCCGATGTCGCCTTCAATGCCTTGCATGGTCCTTATGGCGAAGACGGGACGATCCAGGGGATTCTTGAATATCTGAATATTCCCTACACGCATTCGGGCGTGCTGGCTTCGGCGCTCGCTATGGACAAGCAGCTTGCCAAGACCGTTGTTCAGACGGTCGGGATTCCGGTTGCCGAGGCGGTCACCATGAATCGCTTCGAGATCGTTTCGGAGCATCCGATGGCGCCGCCCTATGTGGTGAAGCCGGTCAATGAGGGGTCGAGCTTCGGCGTGGTGATCGTGCGCGAGGACCAGTCCCATCCGCCGCAGATCGTCAGCTCCCCCGAGTGGCGGTACGGCGAGCGGGTGATGGTCGAGCGCTACATTCCCGGACGAGAGCTTACCTGCGCTGTATTGGGTGACAGGGTGCTTGGCGTGACGGAAATCGTTCCCGTTGGGCATTCCTTCTATGATTATGACTCAAAATATGTTTCGGGCGGATCAAAACACGAATGCCCGGCAAAAATTTCACCAAATATTTACCAAAAAATACAGACACTGGCTCTTGAAGCACACAGGGCAATCGGCTGCCGGGGTGTGACCCGGTCTGACTTCCGTTTCGATGATCGCTCTTCCGAGGATGGCGAGCTTGTCTGGTTGGAGATCAATACGCAGCCCGGCATGACGCCGACCTCTCTTGTGCCGGAAATCGCCGCTGAGGCGGGTTTGGGTTTTGGTGAATTGTTGAGTTGGATCGTGGAGGACGCCTCGTGTTCCCGCTGACGACACGGCAAAGCGGAACGGTCCGCCTGGCCGGTGGCGATTTCGTGTTGCCGCGCTGGCTGCGGCGCCCGGCGCGCTTCATGCAGCGCGTCAATGCCGGCGAGGTCGAAGCACCGCGCTGTGGGGCGACCATTGCGAGCGCGCTGCTGCTGGGCGCTGCCGTCGTCTATGGAACTGTTGCCGGTGGGCACATGCCGCAGGTGGTGGAGACCGTGACGGCCCGCACCGGTTTTGCCATCGCGAAAGTGAATGTCGCGGGAAACCGCGAGACGTCGGAGATCGATGTCCTGCAGGTGCTCGGTCTCGACGGCTGGACGGCCCTCATGGGGTTCGATGCCGAAGCCGCGAGGGAGCGCATTGTGGCGCTGCCGTGGGTCGAGAGGGCAGCTGTGCGCAAGGTTTATCCGGGTACAGTGGATGTCGATATTGTCGAGAAATTGCCCTTCGCCATCTGGCAGCAGGGCAGCAAACTGTTTCTGATCGAGAAAGATGGCTCGGTGATCGTGCCGTTCGATGGTTCCAAATTCGCATCCCTGCCGATGATCATCGGAACGGGCGCGCGTGACTCCGGTCCGGAGTTCATCGCCAGGGTTGACCGGCATCCGGATCTGGCTCGCCGCGTGCGGGCCTATATCCGCGTGGGGGAACGGCGATGGGACCTGCGGCTCGATGACGGGGTTACCGTCAAATTGCCGGAGTTCGGCGAGGAGCTGGCATTGGCGACACTTTCGCGGCTGGACCGCGAGGAGGGGCTTCTGTCTCGCGACATTACCTCCATCGACATGCGTTTGCCCGACAGGCTCGCAATCGGCCTGACGCCGGAATCGGCCGAGGCGCATGAAGCTGCCATGCGTGAACGGCTTGGTTTGAAGAAGAAATCCGGGGCGCGCATATGAACTGGTTATCAGAAACAAAGGACAGCGCGCGCCGCTCCGGCATCATCACGGTTCTCGATGTCGGTTCGAGCAAGATCTGCTGCATTATCGCCAAGCTGATGCCCAATGAGGAGGGGCGTGCCCTGCGGCATCGCACCCATCGGGTCAAGGTGATCGGCATCGGCCATCAGCAGTCGCAAGGCGTGAAGTCCGGTGTCATCATCGATCTGGACCGGGCGGAGGAAGCCATCCGGCTTGCGGTGGATGCGGCCGAGCGGATGGCCGGGCTGACGGTCGATTCCCTGATTGTGAACGTATCGGCGGGGCGACTGAAGAGCGAGACGATCTCCGCTTCGATCAATCTCGGCGGCCACGAGGTCACGCGGTCCGACATCAACCGGGTTCTTTCCGCCGGCGCCCGTCACGGTCTCGCGATGGAGCGCGAGGTGGTGCATTCGCTTGCCACGGGGTTCAGCCTGGATGCCGAACGCGGCATTCGCGATCCGCGCGGCATGGTCGGTTCGCAGCTTGGCGTGGACATGCACATCCTGACGGCGGATGTGGCGCCCCTGCGCAATCTGGAGCTTTGCATCAATCGCTCGCATCTTTCGGTCGAGCGTATGGTTGCGACACCCTATGCAAGCGGTCTGTCGGCCCTGGTGGACGACGAGGCCCAGATGGGGGCTGCCTGTATCGACATGGGCGGCGGCACCACCACGATTTCGGTGTTTTCCGAAGGCAAGTTCGTGTGGGGCGACGCCCTGCCGATCGGTGGCAATCACGTGACAATGGATTTGGTGCGTGGCCTCTCCGCACGGCTCGAAGACGCCGAGCGGCTCAAGGTCATGCATGGCTCGGCGCTGTTGTCGTCGAGCGACGATCGCGACATCGTTTCCATTCAACCAATGGGGGCGGAGTTCGGTGAGCAGCCGATTCAGGTGCCGCGCGCGGTGATGACGAGGATCATCCGTGCGCGCATCGAGGAGACGCTGGAGCTGGTGCGGGACAAGATCAATCGCTCCGGCTATGGCAGCCTTGTTGGCCGGCGTGTCGTTCTGACGGGTGGCGCAAGCCAGCTCGTCGGTTTGCCCGAAGCGGCACGCAGACTGTTCGGGCGCAATGTGCGCCTTGGCCGTCCGCTCGGTGTTGCGGGACTTCCGGAGGCGGCAAAGGGGGCCGCTTTCTCCGCGACGGTCGGGCTCTTGATCTATCCGCAGGTGGCGGAGTTCGAAAACCGTGGCCGCGGCGGAAAGAGCGGCATATTCACTCGCGCGACCGGCACTGGCGGCCGGCTGCAGCGCGTCAGCCAATGGCTGAAAAGCAACTTCTAGCGGGGGATACGCCCCAAATGACGACCGCGGCGGCGAGGCGGCGGCAAAGGCGGAAAGGACGAAACAATGACGATTAACCTGCAGAAGCCGGATATTACCGAGCTCAAGCCGAGGATCACCGTATTCGGTGTTGGCGGCGGCGGCGGCAATGCCGTCAACAACATGATCAATGCCGGCCTGCGCGGGGTCGAGTTCGTGGTCGCCAATACTGACGCCCAGGCGCTGACGCAGTCGCGCGCCGAGCGTCTGATCCAGCTTGGCGCCGCCGTCACCGAGGGGCTTGGCGCCGGTTCCCAGCCTGAAGTTGGTCGCGCCGCCGCTGAAGAATGCATCGACGAAATCGTCGATCACCTGACCTCCACCCATATGTGCTTCGTCACCGCCGGCATGGGCGGGGGCACGGGCACGGGTGCAGCCCCGGTTGTCGCCCGCGCCGCCCGCGAGAAGGGTATCCTGACCGTCGGCGTCGTCACCAAGCCGTTCCATTTCGAAGGTCAGCGCCGCATGCGCACCGCTGATGCGGGCATCGAGGAACTGCAGAAGTGCGTCGACACGCTGATCGTCATCCCGAACCAGAACCTCTTCCGTATCGCAAACGACAAGACGACCTTTGCCGATGCGTTCGCCATGGCGGACCAGGTTCTCTACTCGGGTGTTGCCTGCATCACCGACCTGATGGTCAAGGAAGGCCTGATCAACCTCGACTTTGCCGACGTGCGTTCGGTGATGCGTGAGATGGGCAAGGCCATGATGGGCACGGGAGAGGCTTCGGGCGAGGGCCGCGCGATGGCCGCCGCCGAGGCGGCAATCGCCAATCCGCTGCTCGACGAGAGCTCGATGAAGGGCGCCAAGGGCCTGCTCATCTCTATTACGGGCGGTCGCGACCTGACCCTGTTCGAGGTGGACGAGGCGGCAACCCGCATCCGCGAGGAAGTCGATCCGGACGCCAACATCATCCTCGGTGCGACCTTCGACGAGGAGCTGGAAGGTGTGATCCGGGTTTCGGTCGTTGCCACGGGCATCGACAAGGCTGCCGCCGAAATGGCTGCTCCGGCGACGATCACCCGTCCGGCCGTTGCGCCGCGTCCGATCGAGGCAGCGCGCCCGGCAGCCGTCGAGGCCCGCCCGCAGCCGGTTGCTGCCGATCCGGTCGCCGAGGCGATCCGCGAGGCAGAACGTTCTGTGCCGCAGATGCCTGCGGCGGCTCCGCGCGCAGCCGCCGCCGCGGAAGGATTCCAGCCGCAGAGCACCTTGTTCCGTCAGGCGCCAGAGCAGCCTGTGGCCCGTCCCGCGGTCGCTCCGCGTCCCGTTCAGGCCGCTCCGGCGCCTGCCGCCGTTCGCGAACCGCAGCCGCAGGCCGCCGCGCCCCGCATGCCGCGCGTGGAAGACTTCCCGCCGGTGGTCAAGGCGGAGATCGAATCGGCTTCCCATGCGCATCAGGAGCAGGAAGACCGTGGACCGATGGGGCTCATCAAGCGCCTGACCCATGGTTTGTCTCGCCGCGACGGCGACGCCGCTCCGGTCGAGCAGCCGCGCGAACCCAAGCTTCGGCAGGCCGCGCCGCAGCCGCGTCAGACGGGCAGCAACGAGGCGCAGCTTTATGCGCCGCGGCAGGGACAGCTTGACGAGCACGGCCGTCTGTCAACGCAGCAGCGCAGCGTTCAGGAAGACGATCATCTCGAAATTCCGGCGTTCCTGCGCCGGCAAGCCAACTGACCCGGAGGCCGGACTTAAACGTCCGGCTTTTTCCGTATGTCGGGAATCGGTTGCATACTCGAGCCAGACGGAAAGGCCGGACCATTCGCCGGCTATCGGATAACGCTTGTTAACAGCATGTTTCAGGGGAGGCGCCATGCGCCTCCTTCTTATTTAAGAATTAGTAAATAAAACAGTGTCTTATAAGTGCATTACTGCACTTGTGTGTCGTAACACGGAGTAAGAAAGCGTGATTTGGAGTCCGTGTCTCGCGACATTATCTTTCGCCCTGGATAAAGGCGGGGCGTGGGACGCATTTGGGGGTGTCGTCCTAAGTATCTTCGAACATGCGGCAGCGTGTCCTTGCGCGCGGGCTGCGGATTAGACGAGCTGACGGGGACCCATTTTGCTCGAATATCAGACGACACTGAAATCGCGTTGTTCGCTCTCTGGCATCGGCGTTCACAGCGGCAAGCCGGTTTCCATTCATTTCTCGCCCGCCGACGCGGACACCGGCGTGGTGTTCCAGCGTATCGACGAGGGCGGTACCGGCCGCGTGATCCGCGCGCTGGCTTCCGAAGTTGCGCAGACCGACCTTTGCACCGCTCTTGGCGATGTGCGCGGCGAGCACGTCGCGACCATCGAACATCTGATGGCGGCTTTGATGGCCGTGGGCATCGACAATGTCGCGATCGAGATCGATGGCAGCGAAGTGCCGGTTCTCGACGGCAGCGCCATCGGTTTCGTGGAAGCCTTTGAGCAGGCGGGCATCGCCACCCTGGCGGTGAAGCGGCGTTACATTCGCGTGATCAAGCCGATCCGCATCGACAACGGCAATTCCTGGGCCGAATTTCGCCCGTATGACGGAACGCGCTTCGAGGTCGACATCGATTTCGATTCGCCGGCCATCGGGCGCCAGTCTCTGACGCTTGATCTCAGCGCCCGCAGCTTCCGCGAGGAAGTGGCGCGCGCACGCACCTTCGGTTTCATCAAGGATGTGGAACGCCTGTGGGCCGCCGGTTTCGCGCTTGGCTCCTCGCTCGAGAATTCAGTGGTGATCGGCGAAGACCATAAGGTCATCAATATGGGTGGCCTGCGCTACCCGGACGAATTCGTGCGGCACAAGATGCTCGACGCCGTGGGCGACCTGGCCCTGGCCGGCGCCCGCTTCATCGGCTGCTTTCGCTCCTATCGCGGCGGGCACCGCCTTAATGCGGCGGCTCTGCGTCACCTTCTGACCGACCGCTCGGCCTATGAGGTGGTTGAGACCACACGCCGTGAGCAGGGACGCCGTGCGGAGATGGTGGCGGTCAACGCGCCGGTCTATGCTCCCTGGATGATCTGAGCCGGCGCATTTTGTTGCCCTTGGCTGTGCACTGCTGGGGGCTTTTGATGGCGAAACGTCTCACCGCCACAAAATTGCACTATTGCACGGCAATAGCGTTGCCGGGGCAGCAGTGATATGCTCTATGGCTGCGATCCAGTGTCGATTTCCCAGATGCGAGAGGCGAAATGCGTTCAACCAATGTTGCCGGCATGACCAGAACAAGCAGAATGGCTTTACTGGCGGTATCGGCCCTCGGCGCTTCGCTTCTGCTTGCCGGCTGCAATGCGGAGAAGGATCTCGATCTGTCGACCTATGTCGAACCGACGGATTCCGCTGACGTTCTCTACAATCAGGGGCTTGCCAACATGAGTGCCGGCCGCATGAAGGAGGCGAGTGCCAAATTCGAGGCCATCGATCGGCAGCATCCCTATTCCGAATTCGCCCGCAAGGCGATGATCATGAACACCTTTGCCAGCTACCGGCAGGCGAAGTATGACGAGGCGATCAACAGCGGCAAGCGCTATGTCTCGCTTTATCCGACCTCTGATGAGGCTGCCTATGCCCAATATCTGGTCGGTCTAAGCTATTTCCGCCAGATTCGCGACGTCACTCAGGATCAGCGCGAAGCGCGCCTGACCGCCGAGACGATGGGCGAGGTTGTTCAGCGCTGGCCCGATTCCGAATATGTCGAGGATGCCAAGGCCAAGATTCGCTTCGCGCAGGACCAGCTTGCCGGCAAGGAGATGCAGATCGGCCGTTACTATCTCGAGCGGCGTGAATATGTGGCTTCGATCCGGCGCTTCCGTGGCGTGGTCGAGGACTATCCCAACACCCGCCATGTGGAAGAGGCGCTGGCGCGCCTGACGGAAGCCTATTTCGCCATGGGGCTGGTTTCCGAGGCGCAGACGGCCGCCGCCGTGCTGGGGCATAACTTCCCTGACAGCAAGTGGTACAAGGATTCCTACGCACTGCTGCAATCGGGTGGCTTCGAGCCGCGCGAGAACACGGGGTCGTGGTTGTCCAAGGCCGGGTCCGCAATTCTCGGCGGCTAGTGCGGTTCATTGTTTCATGGAAACGCTGTTCCGCTCTATCTCCGTGTTTTTCCGCATTCATGCGTCGTCAGGTGATTCCACCTGATCGCGAAATGCTATAGCGTCGGCACCCATGCTCTCACATCTGTCGATCCGCGATATCGTCCTGATTGAACGCCTCGACATGGATTTTCCGGGCGGGCTCTCGGTCTTGACCGGCGAGACCGGTGCGGGAAAATCCATCCTGCTCGATTCCCTGTCGCTCGCGCTCGGGGGCCGGGGGGACGCGTCCCTTGTGCGCCATGGCGCGGATCAGGGGCAGGTGACCGCCGTTTTCGATCTTCCCGCCGTTCATCCGGTGCGCGCGCTTCTGTCGGAGAACGCCATAGACGATGAGGGCGACATCATCTTGCGCCGCGTGCAGAGTGCCGATGGGCGTACGCGCGGTTTCATCAACGATCAGCCTTCGAGCGTCGCACTCATGCGGCAGGTGGGGCGTGCGCTCGTTGAAATTCACGGGCAGCACGATGAGCGTGCGCTGGTGGACGCGGCGATCCATCGCGACCTCCTCGATGCGTTTGGCGGTCATGGCGATGCGGTCGGGCGGGTGCGGCTTGCCTGGCGGGATCTGCGGCAGGCCGAACAGGAATTCGCGCGACACAAGGCGCGGGTCGAGGAGGCGGCGCGGGAGGCAGATTTCCTGCGTGCCTCGGTCGATGAATTGTCCAAGCTCGATCCTCGTCCGGACGAGGAAGAAGCGCTGGCCGAAGAACGCGCGAGCATGATGCGCGCTGAAAAGATCGCCTCGGATATTTCGGATGCGCAGGAGGTTCTGTCGGGCAGCGCTTCAGCGGTGCCTCAGCTGTCGAGTCTTCTGCGCCGGCTCCAGCGCAAGGCACAGGATGTGCCGGGCCTGCTGGACGGGATCATAGAGCCGCTTGATGCGGCGCTGCTGTCTCTCGATGCAGCCCAGTCGGGCGTCGACGACGCCATGCGGGCGACCGAATTCGATCCGAAGCGTCTCGAACAGGCGGAAGAACGCCTCTTTGCCCTCAGGGCCGCCGCGCGCAAGCACAATGTGCAGGTGGACGATCTGGCGGCTCTGTGCGCGCGCATGGTTGGTGATCTGGATGAACTCGACGCAGGCGAAGAACGGCTTGGCCTGCTCGAGGCGCAGGCCGCCGCGGCAGTGAAGGCTTATGATGCGGCTGCGGCGGAACTTTCGCGGATGCGCCTGAGCACCGCCGAAGGCCTCGCCAAAGCTGTCATGGCGGAACTTCCGGCGCTGAAGCTGGAACGCGCCGAGTTCATTGTGGAGATCGCCACCGAGGTGCAGGACCGCGCCGAAGAAGGCATCGACCGGGTGGAATTCTGGGTGCGCACCAATCCGGGAACGCGTCCGGGTCCCATGATGAAGGTCGCATCGGGCGGCGAGCTCTCCCGTTTTCTGCTGGCGCTGAAGGTGGTTCTCGCCGACCGCGGTTCCGCCCCCACGCTGGTCTTCGATGAGATCGATACGGGGGTGGGCGGTGCGGTTGCCGATGCGATCGGTCAGCGGCTTTCACGCCTTGCCGGTCGTATCCAGGTGCTTTCCGTCACCCATGCGCCGCAGGTGGCCGCGCGCGCGGGGACGCATTACCTCATCGCGAAGAGCGGCGGCCAGGAGAAGGTTTCGACCGGTGTTCGCGTGATGGATACGGATGCGCGTCAGGAAGAGATCGCCCGCATGCTGGCGGGCGCCACGGTCACCGACGAGGCCCGCGCAGCGGCCCAGAGGCTGCTGCAGGGAACGGCCTCCGCCTCCTAATCCGGTTCGCCGTTTCACGGAAACGCTGCGCCTCTCTCTCATTGTTTTTCCCATTTGTGCGGATGCGGGGTGGTTCCGCCCGACCGTAAAATGCCCTGAGCCGCTTCAGCAGTTGTCAGCATGTGTATGACGGGGTCAAAGCGGGTTTTCTCGATGGGCGGATGATGGTCTAAACTCCGGCGCAGTTTCACAGCCGGAATCAATGCCATGCCCGCAGCCAAGCCGCCCGTCGAGGATCTGACGGAAGATCAAGCCAGGGAGGAGCTGGAGAAGCTCGCGGCCGAAATCCGCACCCATGACAAGCGCTATTTCGAAGAGGATGCGCCCAGCGTTTCCGACGCCGAGTACGATGCGTTGCGGCGGCGCAACCTGGCGATCGAGCAACGTTTTCCCGATCTTGTGCGGGCGGATTCGCCATCGCGGCGTGTGGGGGCGCCCGTTTCCGGAAAGTTCGAGAAGGTTCGGCACAAGGTGCCGATGCTCTCTCTGGACAATGCATTCTCAGATGAGGACGTGATCGATTTCGTCGGTCGCATTCGCCGTTATCTCAAGCTCGGTGCGGATGCGCCCGTGATCATGACGGCGGAACCGAAGATCGACGGACTTTCACTCTCCCTGCGCTACGAAAACGGACGGCTGGTTTCGGCGGCCACGCGTGGCGACGGGCAGGAAGGCGAGAATGTCACCGCAAATGCCCGCGCCGTTGCCGATATCCCCACCGTGCTTTCGGGCAACCCACCGGAAATCCTGGAGGTGCGCGGCGAGGTCTACATGACACATGCCGATTTCCTGGCGCTGAACAGGCGCCAGGAAGCCGAAGGCAAGCCGACCTATGTCAATCCGCGCAATACGGCAGCGGGGTCGTTGCGCCAGCTGGATGCCTCGATCACCGCAGCCCGCCCTCTCAAATTCTTCGCCTATGCCTGGGGGGAGGTCTCGCAATTGCCGGCCGATACCCAGACCGGGATGGTCGAGGCGTTCGAGCGCTATGGTTTCCGCGTCAACCCGTTGATGGTGCGCAGTGAGAGTGCCGAGGGGCTGCTCAAGCAGTACCGCAAGATCGAGGAGGAGCGCGCGCGGCTTGCCTACGACATCGATGGGGTTGTCTACAAGGTCGATGACCTGGCCTTGCAGGAACGGCTGGGCTTCGTTTCGCGCAGTCCGCGCTGGGCCATCGCTCACAAATTTCCCGCCGAGAAAGCAACGACCATTCTGAGGGGCATCGACATTCAGGTGGGCCGCACGGGCGCGCTGACACCGGTGGCCCGGCTCGAGCCGGTGACGGTCGGCGGCGTGGTGGTGACGAATGCGACGCTGCACAATGCCGAGGAGATCGAGCGGCTGGGCGTGATGATCGGCGATACGGTGACCGTTCAAAGGGCCGGCGACGTCATTCCGCAAATACTTGGCGTCATCGAGGAAAAGCGGCCGGCTGACGCGGAAGCTTTCGTGTTTCCGACCGTTTGTCCCTGTGAACTCAAGACGCCGGTGGTGCGCGAAGGGATCGGTACGGGCGTGGAAGGCGTCGTGCGCCGCTGCTCGGGGGAGTTCGCCTGTCCCTTCCAGCGGGTCGAGCATCTGCGCCACTTCGTGTCGCGCCGCGCATTCGATATAGACGGGCTGGGCGAGAAGCAGATCGAGTTCTTCTTCAACGATCCCGACCTGCCGGTCAAAAGCCCCGGTGAAATCTTCACGCTGGCCGAACGCGACGCGGCGAACATCAAGAAGCTCAAGGACAAGGAAGGGTGGGGCACCACCTCGGCGGCCAATCTGTTTGCTGCAATCGAGGCGCGCCGCGAGATTGGCCTCGAGCGCATGATCTATGGGCTCGGCATTCGCCATGTGGGTGAGCAGACTGCCAAGACCCTGGCGCGCGCCTATGGGGCCTGGGGGGAGTTCCACGATGCCGCGCTCAAGGTTGCCGAGAGCGACATGCAGGCGCGCGAGGAGATGGACGCGCTCGACGATATCGGCGATGCGGTGATCGATTCCATCGCGCAGTATTTCGGCGAGGAACACAATCGCGACCTCGTGGAAAGACTGGCCGATCAGGTGAGGGTGATCGACGCCGAGCGACCGGCAGCCGATTCTCCCGTTGCGGGCAAAACCATCGTCTTCACGGGCAGTCTGGAGCGCATGTCGCGCGACGAGGCCAAGGCGATGGCGGAACGTCTTGGCGCCAAGGTCGCAGGGTCGGTCTCGAAGAAGACGGATCTTGTCGTGGCCGGGCCGGGCGCCGGGTCGAAGCTGAAAAAAGCTGCTGAATTCGGCATCGAGGTGATCGACGAGGATGCCTGGTTCGACCGTGTCGGCGGGTGATCCCTGACTGTCAGCCATATTGATCGCTGGCTCAAAGAAATTGAAGCGACTGGTCAGCGAGACTGACCTATCATGGGCTTTCTGGAGGCTCCATGACAACCGATATACTGGCCGGTCAATCCGGTCCACGCGACTTCGCGCAGGGTGTGCGCGACAGTGTTCCGATCATTGTTGCTGCCTTGCCGTTCGGGGTGCTGTTCGGCGCGCTGGCGATCGATAACGGTTTTACCGTCTTCGAGGCGGTGCTCATGAGCGCGGCCACCTTTGCCGGGGCCAGCCAGATGGTGGGCATCGAGCTTTTCGGGCAGAAGGTCGCCCCGTGGCTGATCGTTTTTTCGATTTTCGCGGTCAATTTCAGACACGTGCTTTATTCGGCAACCACCGGGCGGCGGATCGCCCATTGGAAGCCCTGGCAGCGCCTTGTCGGATTCTTCGTGTTGTCCGATCCGGTTTTCGCCGAGACCGAGCGGCGCGGAGAGACGAAGGGCGTGGTGACCTGGGGCTGGTATCTGGGCGTTGCCATCCCAGTTTATTTCACCTGGATCATCGAAGGCTGGGTCGGGGCGCTTTTCGGCAAGATGATGCCGGACCCGGAGCCCTACGGGATCGACTTCCTGCTGCCGATCTATTTTCTGGGCCTGGTGATGGGCTTTCGCAAGCGGCCTTTCTGGCTTCCCGTCGTGGCGGTCAGCGCTGTGGTTTCGATCATCGCCTATCGCACCGTTGGCTCACCCTGGCATGTATCCATCGGGGCGCTTGCCGGGGTGCTTCTGGCCGCGATGTTCTCTCCCGATGCAAGAGGAAAGCGGGGCGCGCAATGAGCACCACCATCTGGATCATTCTGGCCGGCGGGCTCCTGACCTATCTGACGCGTATTGGCGGCCATATCGTCCTGTCGCGTTTTGAACGCATTCATCCGCGCGTTGAGGCCGGGTTGAACGCCGTGCCGGCAGCCGTTCTGACGACGCTCGTCGCGCCTGCTGCCATGAATGGCGGGCCTGCCGAGCTTGCAGCGCTTGGTGCGGGGATTCTCGTTTCCTTCTGGGCGGGCGGCATGATGACCGTGTTCCTGACGGCGGCTGTCGTGCTCATCGTGCTGCGTAATATCGGTGTCTGAGGGGCGCAGGGTGTGTTCCACCGCGCTGTTTCAGCCTGATCTGGCCAGGAAACCCGCCGCTTTGCGCAAAAACTCTCCCGAATCGCTATCCCGCTAGCCGGCTCGGTATGGTATCCGACGGTGCAAAGGTTTACTTGGTGACCGATGATCCAGCTCTTCGCAAGAGCCATATGTGAGTGAAAGACGACAGCCCAATGCCAGATTATCGTTCGAGAACAACCACCCATGGACGCAACATGGCGGGAGCCCGCGGCCTCTGGCGCGCGACCGGCGTGAAGGATGGGGACTTCGGCAAGCCGATCATTGCCGTGGTCAATTCCTTCACGCAGTTTGTTCCCGGCCATGTGCATCTGAAAGATCTGGGTCAGCTCGTCGCGCGGGAGATCGAGGCGGCGGGCGGTATCGCCAAGGAGTTCAACACCATCGCGGTGGATGACGGCATCGCCATGGGCCATGACGGCATGCTCTATTCGCTGCCGTCGCGCGAAGTGATCGCCGACAGCGTCGAATATATGGTCAACGCGCATTGCGCCGACGCCATGGTCTGCATCTCGAACTGCGACAAGATCACGCCTGGCATGCTCAACGCGGCCATGCGGCTCAATATCCCGGCGGTTTTCGTTTCGGGCGGGCCGATGGAGGCCGGCAAGGTCGTGCTGAACGGCAAGACCCAGGCGCTCGACCTCGTCGATGCCATGGTGGCGGCTGCCGATGAGAATATTTCCGATGCCGATGTCTCGGTCATCGAGCGCTCCGCATGCCCGACCTGCGGTTCCTGCTCGGGCATGTTCACGGCCAATTCGATGAACTGCCTGACCGAGGCGCTCGGCCTGTCACTGCCCGGAAACGGATCGACGCTTGCCACCCACGCAGACCGCAAGCGTCTCTTCCTGGAGGCGGGCCGCCTCGCGGTGCATATCGCGAAGCGCTATTACGAGCAGAACGATGCCTCCGTTCTGCCGCGCAATGTGGCGAACAAGCGTGCCTTCGAGAACGCGATGTCGCTGGATATCGCCATGGGTGGTTCCACCAATACGGTGCTGCACATTCTGGCGGCTGCCTATGAGGGGCAGATCGATTTCACCATGGACGATATCGACGCGCTGTCGCGCAAGGTGCCGTGCCTGTCGAAGGTCGCGCCCGCCAAGCAGGATGTGCACATGGAAGACGTGCACCGGGCCGGCGGCATCATGGCGATCCTCGGCCAGCTCGATGCGGGCGGTCTGATCCATCGTGATTCACCCACCGTTCATACGCCGACCATCGGCGAGGCGATCGACAGCTGGGCCATCGACCGCACGGACAGCGAGAGTGTGCACAATTTCTTCAAGGCCGCGCCGGGCGGCATTCCCACCCAGACCGCCTTCAGCCAGGAGGCCCGTTGGGACGCGCTCGATCTCGACCGTGAAAAGGGCGTCATCCGCTCCGTGGAGCATCCGTTTTCGAAGGATGGCGGCCTTGCCGTGCTGAAGGGCAATATCGCGCTCGACGGCTGCATCGTGAAGACGGCGGGGGTGGATGAATCCATCCTGAAATTCACCGGTCCCGCCGTGGTCTATGAGAGCCAGGACGCGGCCGTGAAGGGCATTCTGGGCAGGGAGGTCAACGAAGGCGACGTGGTGGTGATCCGCTACGAAGGCCCCAAAGGCGGCCCAGGCATGCAGGAGATGCTCTATCCGACCAGCTATCTCAAGTCGCGCGGTCTCGGCAAGGCGTGTGCGCTGGTGACGGATGGCCGTTTCTCGGGCGGAACGTCGGGGCTTTCCATCGGCCATGCATCGCCGGAAGCGGCGCAGGGTGGGGCCATCGGCCTTGTGCGCAATGGAGACATGATCGAGATCGATATCCCCAATCGCACGATCAACCTTGTCGTGTCGGATGCAGAGCTTGCCGAGCGCCGTGCCGAGCAGGACAAGCTTGGCTGGAAGCCGGCCGGGCCGCGCAAGCGCAATGTCACGACGGCTTTGAAGGCCTACGCGGCTTTCGCCTCATCGGCGGATAAGGGCGCGGTGCGCGTCCTGCCGGAGGAATAAGTCAGTTTTTTGCAGTTGGAGCGCCGTGCGTCCTTTTGGATGCGCGGCGCTCTTTCTTCTTGTTTTCCACGTTATGTGGCTACAGGCGATTCCGGCTGACCGTCAATGCTCCCGGCGATTTCGCCGGGCGGATTGCAGGTTTGTGTCGAGCCCACCGCTTACCCGTTTGCGTGGAGAGGGGCGCTCCAGACATTGCGGACATGCTCCTTCTCCTTTGCATGGGGAGAAGCAGCCGCAAGGGAGAAGAGGGCGACCGCGCCCTCAGTCCAGGCGCTCTCAAGCCGCAAACGTGCCATTGGTCAAGCACAGTCAGGAAAGCGGCGCGGTCGCCTGTTCGAGCCAGGCGCGCACGTCTTCTTCCACCATTGGTCCAATCTCGCTCAGAACGCGCGCATGATAGGAGTCGAGCCAGGCGCGCTCGCCCTCATCGAGGAGTTCCTTGTCGATGAGCCTGCGATCGAGCGGGGCGAGGGTCAGCGTCTCGAAACCATGCATGGGTATCTCGCCACCTGCGAGGGGAGCGGCAGGCTCGACCACAATGAGGTTTTCCAGACGGATGCCGTAGGCGCCGGGCTTGTAATAGCCGGGCTCGTTGGACAGGATCATGCCGGCTTCCAGCTTCTGCGTGCCGGTTTTGGCGATGCGTTGCGGCCCTTCGTGAACGGAAAGATAGGAACCGACGCCATGGCCCGTGCCATGCGCGTAATCGAGGCCAGCTTGCCAGAGGGCGTGGCGGGCAAAGGCATCGATATCCGCGCCACGCGTGCCCTGCGGGAAGCGCAGGCGCGAAATGGCGATCATGCCTTTCAGGACACGGGTGAAGCGGTCGCGCATTTCGGCATCCGGCTCTCCGATGATGACGGTGCGCGTGATGTCGGTCGTGCCGTCCTCGTACTGTGCGCCTGAATCGACCAGATAGAGTTCGTTCTTTCCAAGCGTGCGGTTTGTCCTGGTTGTGACCCGATAATGGATGATCGCCCCGTTGGGACCTGCTCCGGAGATGGTGTCAAAGGAAATGTCGCGCAGCGGCATTTGCGTCTCCTGGCCGGTCGCGGCGCGGCAGGCCTCCAGCTTTTCGGCAACGGCGATCTCGGTCAGGGTTCCGGATGGCTGGGCGTCGAGCCATGAAAGGAAGCGGGTCATTGCCGCGCCGTCGCGGCGGTGTGCTGCGCGCGCGCCAGCCAGTTCCGTCGCGTTCTTGATGGCGCGGGGCAGGCGGGCGGGATCGGCAAGATCGACCGTCTCCATGCCTTCTCCCTCGGCGATGAGACGCAGCTTTTCGGCGGCGAGCGCGGGATCGAGGCCGATGCGTTTGCCGTTGCCGGTCAGGCGTTTCACCTCGTCGTCGAGCGTGGAAGGAGGCATCAGTTCGGCGAACTGGGTCAGATAGGCCTCGGTTTCGCGATCGAGCTTGCGCTTGTCGAGAAACAGGAGCGGTCGACCGCTCTCAGGAATGATGGCGAAACCGAGCGCGAGGGGCGTGTGGGGTACATCGCTGCCCCGGATGTTGAAGGCCCAGGCAAGGGACGACGGATCGGTCAGGACCGTGAAGTCCGCGCCGCCCTGCCGCACGGCTTCGGCCAACCGCTCCAGCTTTCGGCCTGCAAGTTCTCCGGCAAATTCCCTGGGCTGGATGCGGGCCTGTCCCAGGGGCGCTGCGGGGCGTTCGTTCCAGATATCGTCAACCAGATTGCCATCGGAGGGGACCAGTTGTCCGCCGATCTTTGCCAAGGCTTTCTCAAGGTCGCGAACTTCCCCCACCGTGTGCAGCCAGGGATCGAAACCGATGCGCTTGCCTGCCGTCAGGTTCGACGCCATCCAATCGCGTGGAGGGTTGTCGACGAGGCTTTCGATGGTGAAGATTTCCGGATCGGTCTGCTCGGACGCCTGCAATGTGTAGCGGCCGTCGACGAAAAGAAGCGCCTGGTCAAGCAGAATGAGGGCAATGCCGGCTGAGCCGGTAAAACCGGTCAGCCAGGCAAGCCGCTCCGAGCAGGCAGCCACATATTCCCCCTGGTGTTCATCGGCGCGGGGAACCAGATATCCCGCAAGACCGGCGCGCTCCATTGTTTCGCGCAGGCGCGCCACACGAGCGACGCCCTGAGACGGGTCGGCGGTAACTTCAAAGGACTGGAACATGGGAACCTATGTGAAAGTCAGAACCGGCCAGACCCTACAACATGACACATGGAAGCGAAATCAGTTCGTTCAGAGGGGTGGAAAAGTACTTTAGTTTCAAGAATGAGTGCGGCGCAGCAATTTATGTTGCGATGCAAAAATGAATGGATGCCATGCGCAATCAGCGCTGGTTGGAGCGCGGGGGCAGACTTATCTTCTGATCAAGATCAGGGATCAAGGAGAGTTCAGATGGCTCAGATGGCAGGCAAGCGCGGTTTCTTCCGCAATGCATTCGACGCACTTATCGAGGCTCGCCAGAGGCAGGTCAGCAGCTACGTCAACGGCGCTCTTTTGATGCTGGACGACGAGACGCTGCGCGCCCACGGTTATACCCGTGACGAACTGAAACGCAGCCGCAGCGTTTCCTACATGTTCTGACCGGAATGTTTTGACCGGAGGGTGTCCGCAGGGCATCGCTCCTTCCCAAATAGCCCCGCAAGCCGCCAACGGTTTGCGGGGCTTTTTGTTGCCTCACGGCAGATTTTCTAGCGCCGCAGAACGATCGTTACCCAGCCTTCGCGCGCTTGTGTGCGGATGTGGCGGAATCCCTGATTGACGTAGGATGCCACCACCGCGTCGCGCTGGCGCTCAAGGATGCCCGACAGGATCAGCGTGCCGCCGGGTGTCAGATGATTTGCCATTTGCGGAGCCAACCGCATCAACGGACGCGCCAGAATGTTTGCGACAATCAGGTCGAATGGCTTTCGCTCGGCAAAGATACGGTTGTGAAAGCCGGGAGCGGTGTGTGCTTCAACCAATGCGCCGACGCCGTTGAGGCGCGCGTTCTCGGCGGCCACCTGCGTGGCGACGGGGTCGATGTCGGTGGCCAGAACCGGAATGCGCGCTGCGCGCGCAAGGGCAATCGCCAGAACGGCACTGCCCGTACCCAGGTCGAGCGCGTTTCGCGGCTTTTCCCGCTTGAGCAGATCCGCGATTGCCTGCAGGCAGCCGGCCGTGGTGCCGTGGTGGCCGGTGCCGAAAGCAAGGCCTGCCTCGATCTCGATGGCCAGATCTCCGATGCGTCGCAGGTTCCGGTCATGGCTGCCGTGAATGAGGAACCGCCCGACACGCACCGGTTTCAGCCCCTCCAGAGAATGGGCGACCCAATCGATATCGGGCAGATCCTCACGAAAGAGCTGCGGCGGTGCGGAAAGCTGGGCTACGGCCTCGTCGACCTCCTGGAAGACACGATCCGCTTCCTCCCTCTCCGCGTAAAGGGAGATCTCGAAGCGGCCGTTTTCCTCATCGGCTTCGAAAACGCTGATGGGCAGCCCGTCTTCCTCGAAACGGGCATCCAGCAGCTTGAAGAGGATGTCGGCCTCGCTTCGGGAGGCGTTCATGAAAATGCGTGTCTGGGCCATGGATCCGTTCTGTCAGGCTTCTTTCGCCAGCCGTTTCAGCTTGGCGATGGCTGCGTCGCGATTCTCTTCATAGGCGATGGTGCCGAAAAAGTCGCCGTCGCTGTCGAGAAGCAGAACGGAAGCCGTGTGGTCCATCGTGTAGCCGCCGCCATCCAGTTCGACCTTGCGCACATAGATGGAAAAGCCCTTGGCCATGGCAGCCACCTTGTCGGGCGCGCCGGTGATGCCGGTGATGCGGTCCGAGAAATTGCCAAGATAGGTCTTCATGACCTCGGGCGTGTCTCGCGCGGGGTCGATCGAGACGAAATACGCCTTTATGTTCTTTCCCTCGTCACCCAGTTCGTCGAGCCATCCATCCAGTTCGAAAAGCGTGGTGGGGCAGACCTCGGGGCAGTGCGTGAACCCGAAGAAGACCACGCGCGGCCCGCCCTTGAAGGCTGCTTCCGTGATCTTCTGGCCATTCTGGTCCACCAGTTCAAACGGGACGCCGAATGCCTTTCTGGCATTCTGCTGTTCGTACCACTGGAAGGTCAAAAAACCGATGCCCGCGGCCATGACCGCGAGAATGCCGACGAGAATGGAACGCATCATGAAGGAAATTCCCGATTGTGGGCGAGGCCTATCCCGGAACTATCGACCTAGAAACACCAGGAAAGGCCGGATTGGGCCATGGCAAAGAATATGCCGGAACCGTGCTGCATCCACATTGAAAAGGCCCAGCCGGAAACAGCAGCCGCCGCAAGTGCGCCGATGCCTGCCTTGAGCCAGGTTCCCGAACGTGGAAGGTCTTGAGTTTTCATGGCCCATGATAGCGCAGATGAGGGCTTTCACAAAAGCCGCAACTTGTCGCAAGGAGGTCGGGAAGAGGGGACCTCCCGTCGGCTCGCGACGGGAGGGGGGCGGAATAGGGACACTTACTGGGTAGTGCAGACCAAGTGTCTACAGGGACAACCTAACGGATCCGGGTTGCGAATTCGCGTGGGTTGATCACACTTTTCGAGTGTGTGCGGTTGAAACGGGTGAGCAGGCCCTGGATCGTGCTCAAGGGGGGAGGGGCGGTTTCGATGCGCGATTTAATATATAACGCCCGAGAACCACGACGCGAATCCCGGTGCGAAACCCGGAAATGTTCGGGTGGAGCGTGTCGTTGCAGAATTCGATGTCCGGATATCGCTTCAATTCGGTCGTGCTTCTTTCCGGAACGGGGCGCATCACGACCTTATTCTTGGATTTGGAGAGGCTTTGTGGTCACCGGCTTATAAAGGTTGGCGAATCATCTTCCATGAATGGAGCAGGGCGCTCAACCAGTGGGTGTCGTGCGGAAACTGGCTCTCCGGATTCATCTGGCATTATGCCAGATGAGGGAATTTCCTGTGTTTATTGTATACTCTAGGTTTCTTTTGTTGACTTGTCGTTCTGTTATATAGACATATGCCGCGACTGATAGCTTATGGCTGCATAATGGCCGGGTTACGGGGGCGAAGGCATGATCAAGGATTTCGATATGTTAAAGCAGCAACTCGCCGAGCTGGCGGAGGCGGTGAACAAGTTCGAGTCCGAGGCGGTTCAGCTGCGTGTGGTTGAACTCGTTCTGGAGAATGCGCCGAAGAAAGATATCGGCTTCTCCGAAGAGAGTTTCTCGCATTATGTGGCCGCGCCGGACCTTTCGGGGTTCATGCGCAATGGCCGGCTGCGCAAGACAAAGCCTTCCGAGAGCGCCCGAGGGGCTGTTGCCGCGCTCAACGATCTGATCGAGAGCGACTTCTTCAGCGCGCCGCGCACCATTGGCGACATCGTTTCCCATTGCGAGGAAGCGCGGGGCGCGCAATACAAGTCGAATGCCTTTTCCGGGCCGCTTTCGCGCCACGCCCGCAGCGGGGTTCTGGCCCGCGAGAAGAATGCCGACGGCAACTTCGTCTACTACAAGCCCTGACTTCCTTTTTCACACCGTCGCGTTGCAGAGCCGCTCCAACTGGCCACAATGAACTAGGCGGGTTGCACGAAACTGTCGAGAACGCGTTTCTGGCCTGCCTTGTCGAAATCGATGGTGAGCTTATTGCCGTCGATGGCTGCGACATTTCCATTGCCGAACTTCATATGGAAGACGCGGTCGCCCACCTTGAAGGCCGACGGGTTCTCGGAAACGGATTTCGCCACCAGCTCGCCTTCGATGACACGGCCTTTTACGGAGCCTCTGCCGGCGCCGTAGCCCGAATCAGTCTCGCCATAACCGATCCGCTCGACCTGGTGGCCTGAACGCGTTCCCCAGTTTCGGGCCGTCGCGTCGCTGCGGTTGTTCTGCGCGCGTTGCCAGCCGGGTGTCGAATAGGTGTTGGAAAACACCTCGGCATTGTCGAAACGCGATTTTCCGTAGGGATTGGGCCTGCCGATATGGCCCTGGCCGTACCCGCCATAGGAGCTTCCCTCGTCGGCCACATCCACATGGGCTTCCGGCAGTTCATCGAGAAAACGCGAGGGAATGGTCGATTGCCAGAGGCCGTGGATACGGCGATTGGAGGCAAACCACAGGTGAAGGTTCTTCTTGGCGCGGGTGAGCCCCACATAGGCGAGCCGCCGCTCCTCCTCAAGCCCGGAGCGGCCACCCTCATCGAGCGCTCTTTGATGTGGAAACAGGCCTTCCTCCCAGCCGGGAAGGAAGACGGTCTCGAATTCCAGACCTTTCGCCGAATGCAGGGTCATCAGGCTTATGGCGTCCATTTCCTCGTGGCGTTCGGCGTCCATCACCAGCGAAACATGCTCGAGGAAGCTGCGCAGGCTTTCGTAATCCTCGATGGAGCGGATCAGTTCCTTGAGGTTTTCCAGCCGACCGGGCGCTTCGGGTGAGCGGTCATTCTTCCACATGTCGGTGTAGCCGGATTCTTCGAGAATCGTTTCGGCAAGCTCGGTGTGGGAAGTCTTGTCCAGAAGATCCTGCCAGCGCGCGATATTTTCCGTCAGCGTGCGCAAGGCGCTGCGCGGCTTCGGCTTCATTTCCTCCGTGCCGGCAAGGTCGCGCGCGGCTTGCAGCAGCGGCACCTGGCGGGCGCGCGCCACATCGTGCACCTGCCGCAGGCTGGCGTCGCCGAGCCCGCGCTTGGGCACGTTGATGATGCGCTCGAAAGCCAGATCGTCGGCTTCCTGCGAGACGATGCGGAAATAGGCGAGGGCGTCGCGGATTTCCTGCCGTTCATAGAAGCGCGGTCCGCCGATGACGCGGTAGTTCACCCCGAGGGTGACGAAGCGGTCTTCAAATTCACGCATCTGGAAGGAGGCGCGCACGAGGATCGCCATGTCGTTCAGCGCGTGGCGCTTGCTTTGAAGCGCTTCGACCTCCTCGCCGATGGCGCGGGCCTCTTCCTCCGAATCCCAGGAGGCATGCACCTTGACCTTGGCCTCGTCGGGCTGGGCCTTGTCGGTGAAAAGCGTCTTGCCGAGGCGGCCTTCATTATGCGCGATGAGATGGGAGGCCGCGCCGAGGATATGGGCGGTTGAGCGATAGTTGCGTTCGAGGCGGATAACCTTTGCGCCTGGAAAATCCTTCTCGAAACGCAGGATGTTGTCGACCTCCGCGCCGCGCCAGCCATAGATCGACTGGTCGTCATCGCCCACGCAACAGATGTTCAGGGGCGCGTCACCGGCGCTTTTCGGGCGCTGGGCCAGCAGGCGAAGCCACATATATTGCGCCGTGTTGGTGTCCTGATACTCGTCGACCAGAATATAGCGGAACTTGCGGTGGTATTCGGCCAGCACATCCGGATTGTCGCGGAAAATGCGGATGGGCAGGCACAGAAGGTCGCCGAAATCGACGGCGTTCAGCGATTTCAACCGCTCCTGATACGCGGCATAGAGTTCGCGTCCTCGGCCGTTGGCAAAGGCGCGGGCGTCGCCCTCGGCGATCTCCTTCGGGGCGAGCCCCTTGTTCTTCCAGCCATCGATCATCTGCGCGAACTGGCGGGCGGGCCAGCGCTTGTCGTCCAGCCCTTCCGCCTGGATGATCTGCTTGATGAGACGGATCTGGTCGTCCGTATCGAGGATGGTGAAAGAGGATTTGAGGCCCGCAAGCTCCGCATAGCGGCGCAATATCTTGACGCCGATGGAGTGGAACGTGCCGAGCCAGGGCATGCCCTCGACCGCTTCGCCGACAAGGGTTCCAATGCGCTCCTTCATTTCGCGCGCGGCCTTGTTGGTGAAGGTCACTGCGAGAATCTGCGAGGGATAGGCGCGGCCCGTGGCGAGGATATGCGCAATGCGCGTTGTCAGCACCCGCGTCTTGCCGGTGCCGGCGCCGGCAAGAACAAGCACGGGGCCTTCTGTGGTCTCCACGGCCAAACGCTGCTCGGGATTGAGCGCGTCGAGATAACGCGCGCTTGCGGCTCCGCCGCGCGCGGCCATGGCGCGGGCGGCAATCCCGGATCCCGACCCTGCCGGCTTCTGCTGCGCGGGAGGGGTCGCGGACGGCTCGTCCTCGTCAAAGAATGGAATATCGTCAGGAAAACCGGACATCGCGCCTGCATATGGTGATTCGCGGGCCAAAGCCCAAGGATGTTTTCCATTTGTACCGGTTTGGCGCCTGTGGGCCAAGGGCTTCCTGTGGCCGAGCCGGCAAAGGTAAGAGGCTGTGGAACAGGATTGACGAGCGCACGAAAATTCCCGAGCATGCCTTTCGGCAGGATGCAGCCGGCAGTCCGCACCCGTATTGGGTTAGGCGAATGCATCCGGATTCCGACCCTGCTTCCTCGTCAGTGGCGAAGGCATCGGCAATGCGGACACTGATCGTTTTCCTCGCCGCGATGAAGGATGCATATCATGCGCACATTCATGGATGCCAAGGCCATGGCGAAAGCCATGCGCGAGGCTCTCGCCGCCCGGAACGTGGACCTTACCCATAGCGAGGCACTGGAGATCGTTGCCCGGCAGTTCGGCTTCGACAACTGGAACATCCTGTCGTCCCGCCTGTCCGGAGGCCAAGCGCGGCAACGCGACCGCGAGGAGGCTGCGTTCGAGCCCGCCGTTCCGATCTTCCGCATCTTCGATGAAGGCAAGGCACGGGAATTCTATAAGGATTTTCTGGGCTGCAGGGTCGATTGGGAGCATCGTTTCGCGCCCGAGGCACCGCTTTACATGCAGGTTTCGCGTGGCCGGCTGTGTCTTCACCTGAGCGAACATTCAGGCGACGCGACGCCTGGTGGCAACGCGGTGGTTTTCATTCGAAATATCGCAGTTCTGCACCGGGAGCTGATCGACAAGGACTATAAATACAATCGTCCTGGCCTGGAGACGCGGGATTGGGGTGTGGAAATGGGCGTGATCGACCCGTTCGGCAATCGCTTGCGCTTCATCGAGCGCGGGGAAGATTAGAAGCGGCTGAAAAATACCGATCGGGCGCATCAGCGGCCGGTCGGCCCGGTGTCAATGTTCGCCGTCGCAAAGCGAGTGATCGCCGAGGGCGGCCAATACGGAGCAATCGCCCACCGCGCCGTTGTCGCAGCTTTCCACGATGCGCTCGAGTTCATGCTCGAGGCGTTTCAGGCGCGCAATGCGCGCGCGCACCTCCTGCAGATGCTCACGGGCAATGCGATCCGCCGTTTCACAGGGCTTTTCGGGATGACCGCTCAATTCGATCAATTCGCGGATCGCGTCGATGCCGAGACCGAGATCGCGGGCGTGGCGGATGAAGGTAAGCCGCTCCAGAGCCTGCTTGTCGTAGCGGCGCTGGTTGCCGGCCGAACGCTCGGGCGTTTCGATCAGTCCGGTATCCTCGTAGTATCGGATCGTCGGCACCTTTACGCCCACGCGTCGCGATAATTCTCCGATCGACCACATATGCGTCTCCTGTCCGGCTTTTTCCCTCATCATATAGGCTTGGATCGGGACCTGATGAAGGTCTTGCGTACGTTCACGGGGCTGTGAATGGACGTTGCGGCAAGGCGACCTAAACTTCGAAAGGCGGGCGGACACCGACATAGGGAGACGAGCATGCAGGAAGAGCCGAAGATCACACAGGCCATGATCGACGCGTATGATGAGTACACCCATCTTTCCCTTGATCGCCGCGCGTTCATGAACAAGCTGACCGCGCTTGCCGGGTCCGGTGCAGCGGCGGCAGCCATCGCACCGATGCTGGCCGCCAATTCCGCGCGTGCGGCCATGATCGCCGAGGATGACGGACGCATCAGCGCCGAGGATGTGACCTATCGGGGCGATGGCGGGGAGATGACGGGGTATCTCGTCAAGCCGACCGGAGAAGACACAAAGCTGCCGGCGGTGATCGTTATTCATGAGAACCGCGGTCTCAATCCGCATATCCGCGATGTGGCGCGGCGCATGGCGCTCGAAGGCTTTGTCGCGCTGGCGCCTGATTTCCTGTCGCCATCGGGCGGCACCCCTTCGGATGAGGACAAGGCGCGCGAGATGATCGGGGCGCTCGATGCCGGCCGGACGGTGCGCAATGCGGTGGCGAGCGTCGCCTTCCTGGCAGGGGATGAAGCGACCACGGGCAAGGTGGGCGCAATCGGCTTCTGCTGGGGCGGCGGCCTTGTCAACCAGCTGGCCGTCAATGCTCCCAATCTGGGTGCAGGCGTTGCCTATTATGGGCGGCAGGCCGATGCGGCTGACGTGCCGAAGATAAAGGCACCGCTCCTCCTCCATTATGCGGGGCTGGACGAGCGCATCAATGCCGGCATCGATGCCTACAAGAAGGCGCTGGAGGCGGGCGGCAAGGATTTCACGATCCATGTCTATGAGGGCGTCAATCACGCCTTCAACAACGACACGGCGCAAGCCCGCTACGACAAGGAGGCCGCCGATCTTGCCTGGCGGAGAACGGTCGATTTCCTGAAACAGAAACTCGCCTGAGCGTCTGACGTCAGAACCGGTCGCGCACTTTCTGCGCCCGGCGCAGGATCGCGCGTGTGAAGACCAGGTCGATCGGGATCGGCCTGCGCCCGCTCTCGATTTCGTTTAGTTCGTCGTCGAGCGATGTCAGCGCGCAGCGCATGTCGCTGTCGCTGATGTTTATGTTGTAGGCAACGGTACGCGATAGCGCGTCGATGTCGATCTTGCTCATATCTCCTGCCGCACGCTCTTCCTCGCCAATCCGCAGACGGGGCGGAGCCCGAAAATGCCCATCCGCCGAATCGGGACCCTTGAGACAGAGTCTCAGCCCGTCGCCGCCGCGTTCAAGAACGCGCCGCGCCATAGCTGTGCATAAGAAAAGCCGAGCGGATTATGGTTAATGAAATCTCCGGAAGATTTGCCGGCTGTGTATTCCTCATGGGATGCTGATTTCCCACGCCAATGGGCCAGAAGGCGGTATTTGCTGGTGATGGACGTGGTTTCGGGCGAAGCGGCTTGCGTTCTGCGGCGTACGCGCAATATGACAGGAGGAGCGCAAGGCGCGAAAATTCTGATGAAAATCCAGCTCGCAAAGGATCCGTTATGTCCTCCCAAGTCACAGCCGTTCTGCCCGCAGACAAGAGCGTGTCGGGCGGAGGAGGCGGTGGGGGAGACGACCAGGAGGGGCTGGAAGCCCCGGAACCTTCGGAAACCAACGAGCGCGAGTTTTCGCTTCCTGTCCTGTCGGGCATGGCCCTGCTGGTGGGGATTGTCGCCGCTTTCGGTGCGATCGTCTTCAAGTTCCTGATCGCCGGTATCTATAATCTGGCCTTCTACCAGACCTTTTCGTTCGATTACGACCCGAACTCCTTCGGTGATCCGAGCCCGCTCGGGCCGCTCGTCATCCTCGTGCCCGTCATTGGTGGCCTGATCGTGGTGGCTCTGGTGCGGGCATTCGCGCCGGAAGCCAAGGGGCATGGCGTACCCGAGGTTATGTATGCGATCTACCACAAGGGCGGCAATGTGCGCGGCGTGGTCGCCATCGTTAAGTCGCTGGCCTCGGCAATCTCCATTGGAACGGGGGCATCGGTCGGGCGCGAAGGACCGATCATCCAGATCGGATCTTCCTTCGGATCGACCATTGCCAGGCATCTCCGGCTCGTACGGCCGCAGAAGATCACATTGCTTTCGGCAGGGGCGGGCGCGGGCATCGCAGCCACCTTCAACACGCCGCTCGGCGGCGTGCTTTTTGCAAGTGAAGTGCTTCTGCCGGAAATCTCGCCGCGCAGCTTCCTGCCGGTGGTCATTGCCACCGCGACCTCGACCTATGTCTACCGCCTCGTCATGGGCGGGGAGACGGCCTTCATCGTCCACGCCTTGTCGGAAGTGGAGTTCTCGGTCGTCAATTTCCACGAAATCGGTCTTGCGGCGCTGACCGGCGTCGTCATGGGCGTGGCCGCCTATACCTTCGTCAAGGTGCTGGCTTTCATGGAGGACTGGTTCGAGGAACTGCCGCTCAATGCCTATCTGCAGAACATTATCGGTATGCTCGCCGTCGGTCTGATGGGCTACGGGTTCTTCCTGGTGAGCGGACATCATCACGTTTTGAGCGTCGGCTATTCGACGATCCAGGACATCCTGTCGGGCGGTAATGCGAGCATCGTACTTCTGGTCGCTCTTTTCGTGGGCAAGCTTCTGGCCACCTCCATCAGCCTGGGCGCGGGGGCGTCGGGCGGCATCTTCTCGCCCAGCCTCTTCATGGGCTCGACGCTGGGGGCCGCGATCGGCGCTGCCGGCGCCATGGTCTTTCCCGATGCAGGCATTTCCGTGCCGACCTTCGCCATGATCGGCATGGGCGCGATGGTGGGCGGGGCAACCAGCGCCGCCATGACGGCCATCGTCATGATCTTCGAGATGACACGCGACTACAACATCATCCTGCCGCTGGTGCTTGCGGTCGCGCTCTCGATCGGCATCCGTCGGGCTCTCATCGTGGATGACATCTACACGATCAAGCTGCGCAATCGCGGGCGCCCAATTCCTACGAACCGCACCACCAACATGTTCCTTGTGCAGCCCGTGACGGAAATCATGAACCGCGATTTCCATGTGCTGCCGGGGGACATGAAGGTTGCCGAGGCGCTGAAGCAGATCGATGTCAGCACGGCAAAGCTGATCGTCACGGACGGGCAACGCATTTCAGGCTTCATCCGGCTCGGCACGCTGAGGGCCGACATGGAAAAGCTCGGCAAGGAACGGCTCGATTCTATCTCCTCCAACGCCTTCATCATGGCCACGGAGCGGAGCAATCTCAACGATGTGGTGACGCGCATGAGCCGCAGGCAGCGCTCTTACGCCATCGTCATCAAGGGCAATCGCGGCGTGCCGCGGCCTGACGAGATTGTCGGCGTGATTGACCGGGAAGAGCTTGCCCAGTCGGTTATCCGCAACCATTACGGCTGAGTGCGGGCTGGTTTGCGGCGGATGCCGATGGCGCGCCCGGCCCGCTGCGGCCGCGGCAGCCCCGCGTGGCGCTCGCGCATCGCTTCGATATTGGCAAGAATGTCGGCGGGGAAGGGCGCCACCTTCGGCCCGGACATGTCCACATGCAGGGTCAGCACCTCGCAGCTGGCGGCCAGCCAGCCATCCACATGGTGCAATTCCTGAAAGAGATGCAGGCGTTTTTCGTCATGGTCCAGCAGTTGCAGCGTTCCGCGCACACGGTCGCCCAGATGCAATTCGCGAACATAGCAAATGTGGACTTCCGCGGTGTAGGTGGTGAGCCGGCGGGCGGCGGCATAGGCCGGTCCCATGCCCAGCGCTACTGAGACCTCGTCGCTCGCCCGGTCGAACAGCACATTGTAATAGGCCATGTTGAGATGGCCATTATAGTCGATCCAGTCCTTTTCGAGGGCAAAGACGCTGGAAATCTCGGGCTTGGCTTGAGGCATGTGCAGGTCTGTTCGCATCCGGCTTTGACAGTGTCGGCGCTCGCCTTGCGCTGGCGCAAGACAGAATGGGCGCAATGGTGCATAGAAGCCTAGAGCATTTCCCTCCGAAGCGATATCGCTTCGACGCCGGATAATGCGGCGAAAACAGAAATTTAGAGTGCCCTTTGTCCGTGCAGACGCACGCCCGGCGCTCTCAGCGGGTCGTCCCCTCAAGGGACCGAAAAGCGTATGGAGAAGGCAATGGCGCTCGCAGAACTCGAACAGGTTTCCCGCAATGAAGAGGGCATCGCCACGGTGCTTGGTATTTTGCGGCAGCGGTTCGGCGAACGGCTTCTGACCGGACAGTCGATCCGCGAGCAGCACGCGCATACCACGACCTATATTCCCGCCCAATTGCCCGATGCGGTGTTTGCACCCGAGGATACGCTGGAGGTTCAGGAAGTGGTGCGGATCTGCGCCGAGCACCGCGTTCCCGTTATACCCTTCGGGACGGGAACATCGCTCGAAGGCCATGTGAATGCGCCTGCCGGCGGCATTTCCATCGACCTGATGGGGATGAACCGCATTCTTTCCGTCAATGCGGAAGATATGGACTGCACGGTGGAACCGGGGGTCACGCGCGAGGATCTGAACCTGCATTTACGCGATACGGGGCTGTTCTTTCCGATCGATCCGGGTGCCAATGCCAGTCTCGGCGGCATGGCGGCGACACGGGCCTCCGGCACCAATGCGGTGCGCTACGGGACCATGCGGGACAATGTGGTCAGCCTTTCGGCGGTGATGCCGGACGGGCGCCTCATCCAGACAGCGCGGCGCGCCAGAAAGACGTCTGCCGGGTATGATTTGACGCGCCTTCTCGTCGGTGCGGAGGGAACGCTCGGCGTGATTACGGCGCTGACGCTTCGACTCTACGGCATTCCGCAGGCGATATCGGGAGGGGTGTGTCCGTTTCCGGATGTGGAACGCGCGTGTCAGGCCGTGATCACCACGATCCAGATGGGGGTGCCGGTCGCCCGCATCGAGTTCGTCAATGCGCTCGCCATGAAGGCGATCAATGCCTATGCCGGCCTCGATTATGCCGAAAGCCCGTGTCTGTTTCTGGAGTTTCATGGCAGCGAGGCGGGGGTGAAGGAACAGGCTGAGACCTTTGGCGAGATCGCCGCAGAGTTCGGCGGCGGACCGTTCCAGTGGACGAGCGTTGCCGAGGAAAGGACGAAGCTCTGGAAAGCGCGCCACAATGCCTATTGGGCCTGCGTGGCGCTGCGTCCGGGCGCGCGCGGCCTCTCGACGGATGTGTGCGTGCCGATTTCGCGGCTTGCCGAATGCATCGTCGAGACGGAGGCGGACATTGAGCGGTCGGGACTTCTCGCAACCGTTCTTGGTCATGTGGGCGATGGCAATTTCCATGTGCTGGTCATGATGGACATGGATGACCCGAAAGAGGTCGAGGCGGCGGAGTCCTTCGTGGCCCGGCTCAACCGGCGGGCGCTCTCGATGGATGGAACCTGCACCGGCGAGCATGGAATCGGCCAGGGCAAGATGCGCTTTCTCGAAGAGGAACTCGGCGAAGCCGTCGATGTCATGCGTGCGGTGAAACAGGCAATCGATCCGCTCGGCATCATGAATCCCGGCAAGGTCGTCGGGGCAAGACGCATATAAGCCGAATTTGTGCGATCATTCCAGGCGAGGCCCCTTTATCGTCATCGAAATCGCACTACTGTGCGCTGGGTGATGGGAGAAGGCTGAGGAGAAGCAACTGGCCCGGCTGTTCGTATTTTTTGGTGGACTTGTTGTGCTGGCGCTCACGGCGGCGCTGGTGGCCCCTTATTTCATCGATTGGAACCATTATCGCTCGGCCTTCGAGCGCGAGGCGGGACGGGTGCTTGGCCGGGAAGTGCGCGTGGAGGGCACCGCGCGGGCACGCCTGCTTCCCTTTCCCTCGCTGACATTCACCGATGTCGTCGTCGCCGGCGAGACGCAACAGGCTCCTGGCATGACCGTGGAGGAATTCTCCATGGATGCGGAACTCGCCCCGTTTTTGCGCGGCGAGGTCCTGATCTTCGACATGCGGCTCGTGCGGCCGAAGGCCCGGATTTCCGTGGCCTCGGACGGGGCAATCGATTGGGCGGTCCGCCCCACCGGGCCCTTCGATGCGCGCCAGGTGACACTTGAAAAAGTGTCGATCGTGGACGGTTCGGTCGATCTGAGGCATGCGGCAAGCGGGCGCGAACACCGGCTGACCAATATCGATGCCGATCTGTCCGCGCGGACGCTGGCCGGGCCGTGGCGGATATCGGGGCACCTTGATTTCGACGACCTGCCGATTGCCGTTTCCGTGGCCACGGGTGGCGTGGACGAGGACGGCGCGATGCGGCTGCGCGTGGAAGCCGTGCCCGATACGGTGCCGGTCAAGATCACGGCAGACGGGCAGGCCCGGATCGAAGAAGGCGCCGCGCACTATGACGGTACGTTTGCGCTCAACACCTATGCGCAGCAGGAAATGGACCGGCTGCGGGGCAGTGATGGTGAAACCTTTGCGCTGACCGCCTCTGTGGCAACCAACCGGCTTTCCGGTCGGTTCGGGCTGGTGCACAACCGCCTCACGGTCGAGGAATTCCGCTTCGAGACCGGGCCGGCGAATGAGCCATACCGGGCAGAAGGCACAGCAAGCCTCGAATTCGGTGACGCACCGCGCTTCGACATCATGGCGAGCGGGGCGCAATTGCGCTTCGAGCCGGACGCACAGGCCGAAAATGCGATTGCGGGCATCGACCTTGAAAAGCGTCTTGCGGCGCTCGCCGAGGTGCTCCAGTCGGTGCCGGAACCCGGCATTCCCGGCAAGGTGCGCATCAACCTGCCGGCCATCGTGGCAGGCGACACGACGATCCGCGACATAGAACTGATGGCTGAACCCGAAGAGGGCGGTTGGTCCATCTCTTCCATGGCGGCGACCCTTCCGGGACGTACCCGTTTCGAGGGGCGGGGGCTGCTGACGACGCGCGATGCGCTTTCCTTCAACGGTCACATGCTGCTTGCCATATCGCAGCCCTCCGGCTTTGCCGCCTGGATATCGCGCGATGTGGACGATGCGATCCGCAGGCTGCCGGCGGCGGGCTTCAGTGCCGATGTGTCTCTTGCCGGGGAACGCCAGAGTTTCGAAAACCTTGAACTCGTCCTCGGGGCCGCCCGCTTCGGCGGGCGTCTGGAACGGGACCAGCCGGAGGACGCGCGGCCCTCGCTGGCGCTCAACCTGGAGGGAGATGCGCTCGATTTCGACGGGATCAGGGCGTTTTCCTCGCTTTTCGTAAGCGATACGGGAATTAACCGGCTGGCTGGCAGCGATGTCGACCTCTCGGTCAAGGCCGGGCCGGTTTCGGCGCTCGGTCTTCAGGCGGACCGGCTCGATACCGCGCTGCGGCTCCGGGAGGGTGTGCTCGAGGTCGACCGGCTGACGGTGGGCGGACTTGCCGGCGCGCAGTTGAGCGCCACGGGGCAGATCAAGGATTTCGCTTCCGCTCCGACCGGCCAGATCGACGCTACGGTGGTTTCGACCGACCTTTCGGGGCTCGTCGCCGCCCTTGCGGCGCGGTTTCCCGAAAACCCGTTGCTTACGGGCCTGTCGAAACGCGCACTCGCATTTCCGGGATTGCTGGCGGATGCGGAGCTCAATCTCGTGGCGAGCGCTGCTGACAATGGCGACGACACGGTGGGAATGGCTGTGAGCGGCGAAGGCATGGCGGGCGGTACCGATCTCAGTTTTTCCCTGTCCGATACCAGCCCGCGAAATGCCCTGTTCGATGGTCGCTTCAAAATGATGCTCACCGCGCGCAACGATGATGCCGCCGTTCTCTACGGGCTTGCGGGGCTTCCCGCGCTGCCGCTGGGGCTGGCCGGTGAAGCGAAGGTCGAGGCAAGCGCCGAAGGGTCGCGCGCCGACGGCATTGCCACGAAGGCGAGCCTTGCGGGCGAGGGGCTTGCGGCGACATTCGATGGAACATTGTCCCTTTCTGGGGACAAGTCTTCGCTTTCGGGAAAGGCGGAACTGAAAAGCGACGACCTTGAACCGTGGCTGGCTGTCGCCGGCACCACCTTGCCGGGGTTCGGCCTTGGCATGCCCGTCGATCTCTCCGCTGAGCTGGAATGGAGCGAGGGGCTGGCGGTGCTTTCCGATCTCAAGGGCAACGTCGTGGATAGCGGCGTGTCCGGTGATCTCACCGTCGGGTTGAAAGAGAGCCTTCCCGATGTGGAAGGATCGCTCGAATTTTCCAGTTTCGATCTTGGCCCCGCCGCCGAACTGGTTCTGGGCACGAATGCATTTTCTGCGGAAGCGGGAAATGTGTGGCCGGAGGTCCCTTTCGGGCAGGAGGTCGTTCTCCCCTTTACAGCCGATCTCGATCTGCGCGCCGATGCGCTGTGGGTCGGCGACTGGGCCGGCGCGCGCAATGCGGCCATGAAGCTCAAGCTCGGTGAGGAGGGGCTTTCGGTTTCCGATTTGAAGGCCGAAATCTACGGGGGAGCCGTCGAGGCGTTTGCCACGCTGCGCAACAATGCGGGCACCGGGCTTCTGTCCGCTCAGCTGGGGGTGACGGGAGTGGCTCTCGATGCTCTTCTGCCTGAGGCAAGCCTGGCGGGTGAGGTCGATGCACGCACGAGCCTGACGGCGAGCGGCAAGACCGTGAATGCAATGGCTGCTTCGTTGACCGGGTCCGGCTCGGCCGTGGCGCGCGATCTTGTCATAGAGGGGCTTAACCCGGACGTTATCGGGCCTATCCTCGAACAGGCGGACCGGATCGGCAACGCCATCACCGCCGAGCAGGCTGCGGATTTCGTTCCCGAACTGGTGCGTTCGGGCAGTTTTGCCGCCGGCGAGGCGGAGTTCGCGTTCACGATTGCCGGCGGTACGGTGCGCACGCCGCCCATAAGGCTTCCCGTCAATGGCAGCGCGCTGTCGGCGGAATTGTCCGCCGATCTGAAGACCCTGAACGTACGCGCCTCGGGAAGGCTTCTCTACGATGCGGGCCGGGAGGCTGTGGTGGGTGCGGACCCTGCCGTCACTTTCGAGGTTTCAGGCCCTCTGGGGGAAACGATCACAGAGATCGGAACGGGCCCCATGGCCCAGTTTCTGACCCAGCGGGCCCTCGAACGTGAGCAGGCTCGGGTGGAACGCATGCAATCGGTGCTTCTGGAGCAGCAGCGTCTGCGTCGCGAAGCGCGCTATTTTACCGCGTTGGTGGAAGAGCGGGAACGGGTGGAGGCCGAGCGTCTGCGCAAGGAACAGGAACTCAAGGAGCGGCTGGACCGCGAGAAACGCGAACGCGAAGAGGAAGAAGCGCGTCGCAGGGCCTCCGAGGAAGCTGCGAAGCGGGCTCAGGAAGCGGAACGGGCGGCAAAGGCGCTGCGGGAGGCGGGCGAGAACCGTCCCACGCGGCCCGCCGGAGGCGCGGATGTCAAGCGGGCGCCGCTTCCGGCGCCTTCTGGCGCCGCGTCGTCCGGAACCCCGAATTCGCCCGACGCCGTCTCCGAATTCTTCCGCGCGAAGGAGTTGTCCACCGACCGTTTGCGGGAACTGCTGCGCTCAACCGATTGATCCGTTCGCCGCCAGTCAGGAACGGGTGCGTTTCAGATCCTCAAGAACCATGAGGCGCAGGGCCGATGACAGATTGCTTTCGTCAGGGCGCGCGGCGTCGGCCTCCGCGATGAGCGCGGCGACGGGGATGGCACGCTCACGCGCCATACGCTCTATCTCGGTGAAAAAGGCAGGTTCGAGGGAAATGCTCGTGCGGTGCCCGCGAATGCTGACGGAATGCTTCTTCACGCCCATCAGCGGGGCTTCGCCTCGCCATCGGGCGACAGGCGGTGGCCTTCCAGATGGCTTTCCGCCAATTCCGCAAGCTTCTGCTCGCGCTTCCTCTCTGCTTTGGAACGCCCATGCAGGACACGGTTCTCCGCTGCGCGCTGTTCCTTTTCCTCACGCGCCTTGCGTTTGCGGATATGGCGAAGGTTGACGACCTCGCCCATTGTTCACTTCTTGCGAAATGCGTCGAGGGAAACGACGTCCGCGCCCTTGGTTTCAGGCTTTTCACCGTCCGCCGCATCTTTTTCGAGGGCTGCCTCGGGGGCTTCGCCTTCGGGGGCTGGCGAGGATTCGCCCTCATCCTGGCTGATTTCGCGCAAGGGCTGCGGTTCGGCCGCGTCTTCCTCCGGGCGTACGTCGAATTCCAGCTCGAAATTGACCGACGGATCGTAGAAGCCGCGCACCGCGGAAAACGGGATCGACAGCATTTCCGGCACATCGGCGAAGGACAGACCGACCTCGAAACCCGTCTCGGTGACTTTCAGATCCCAGTACTGATACTGCAACACGATCGTCATCTGTTCGGGATAGCGTTCACGCAGACGCGTCGATATCCGCACGCCCGGCGCTGTGGTCAGAAATGTGATGAAGAAATGGTGCTCGCCCGGCAGACCCGTGCGGGCCACCTCGGTCAGTACCTTTCGCATCACACCACGCAGGGCGTCCTGTGCGAGAATGTCGTAACGGATACGGTCTTCGGCCATCGTGGGAACCGGGTTTGTGAATCTTGTCATACCTCTAATGAAGGAGCGTGCCGAGGTAAACCGGCAAAAGCCGCAATGGTTCAACCAAAGTTTCGCCAGGCGCCGGAAAACGGCCGGCAAAAAGACCCGCAGGCCGGGCATGGCCTTGGTTTTTTGTCTTTGATAAGGGGACGTGCCGGCAGGGAAATAAAGTGGAGGCTTCTGTTGCCAGGTGCCTCCGGACCCCGCTTAGACCTGCGACGGCCTAAGGCTTGATTTGAAGCTATCGCGCTGCATTAAGCAGCGAGACGTGCCTCCGCATAGTTGTCGTTGGCAACTATAGAGTTTAGCCCGATAACGGTGGTACCATGCCGAGCGAAAGTCCGATCTTTACACCCTCGTCGATCCTGTTTCGCCCCCAGCAGAAACCGCCCTGCGATTGTCGCCTTTCGGCGGTTTCTGGTGGAGGCGCCGGGCACTGCCCCCGGGTCCGAATGGTTTATTTCACCGGCAGTTTATCGCCATAGTCGGTCAAGCCGACGAGCCGAATATAGTGAGGCTTAAACCTCATGGAAAGGGGCTTGCGGGGGAAAAGGGATTTCGGGATTGACTTGGCGTCATCCATTGCGGAATCTCTCTCCCGGTGTGGTGAGGTTTTGACGAACGTGCAGGTTGCGTTAGCGACCTGTGGTTGAAATGAGGCCACGATCTGCAATTATGAGGAGAGGTCATGGCTGATTATCTCGCAGACGTTAAGAAGTACGACGCAGGCGCCTCCGAAGAGGCCGTCAACAAGATCGTGAAGCATCTGGGCATTGCACTTCGCAGCCGCGATGCCTCGCTGGTTTCCTGCTCCGATCCGAGCGAACTCGACCGGGTGCGCGAGAGCTGGTGCATGAAAAAGCTCGGCGAAACCGATGCCGGGAAATGCGATTCGACCATTCAGAAGGTCTGCGAAGCCATGTCGGCCGACCGTTCCAAGAGCCGCGTGACGTTCTATTATCTCGTGGCCAAGGATTTTGGAAAGCTCGCGACGCTCTAAGCGTCGCCTGCAAGCCGGCGGAAACAGCCGGCCTCTGCATCGGGCTTGTTCCTTTCAAGCACTTGAGCGCCTTTTCCGGTTTCGGAGAAGGCGCTTTCTGTTTGTACCGTCATGCATTTGCTTGGACGCCAGACGTGGCCGGCTGGATGTGGAATGCTCGGCATTGCCGACCATGTGGACGATTGCCGGTTTTCCTTTCCGTTGCCGTCTGCTCGACTATGATGGCGCCCTCACACGACACTCCGAATCGGTTTGCAATGCGCCAGTATCTCGATCTTCTTTCCCATGTGCTCGAACATGGCGTCGACCGCGGCGACCGCACCGGAACCGGCACGCGCGGTATTTTCGGCTATCAGATGCGCTATGATCTGGGCGAGGGTTTTCCCGTGCTCACTACCAAGAAGCTGCATCTGCGCTCCATCATCCATGAGCTTCTTTGGTTCCTGAAAGGCGACACCAATATCGCCTATCTCAAGGAGAACGGGGTTTCGATCTGGGACGAATGGGCTGACGAGAATGGCGATCTCGGTCCTGTCTACGGTGCGCAATGGCGTTCATGGCCGACGCCCGACGGCGGGCATATCGATCAGATCGCACGCCTTGTCGATGGCATTCGCGACAATCCCAATTCGCGTCGGCATGTGGTTTCGGCCTGGAATCCCGCCGAGGTGGACCATATGGCGCTTCCGCCCTGCCACTGCCTGTTCCAGTTCCATGTCGCCGAGGGAAGGCTTTCCTGCCAGCTCTATCAGCGTTCGGCCGATATCTTTCTCGGCGTGCCCTTCAATATCGCCTCCTATGCGCTGCTGACGATGATGGTCGCTCAGGTGACGGGGCTGAAGCCGGGCGATTTCGTGCATACGCTGGGGGATGCGCATCTCTATTCGAATCATTTCGACCAGGCGCGCGAGCAGCTGCAACGCAGCCCGAAAGCCTTGCCGACCATGTGGATCAACCCCCAGGTCGACGATCTCTTCGCTTTCCGTTTCGAGGATTTTCGCCTTGAGGGCTACGAAGCCTGCCCGAGTATTCGCGCACCGATTGCGGTCTAGGGCGCGGTGGGTGCTTTGCGAGGTGCAAGAAACACCCGGTCAGGTCAGTTTCTGCTGTTGCTCGGGCAAGGCTTGATGCCAACTGGCTGCAAATGTTCAAGAGGCCCGCTATGAGCATTGAACTGGTTGTCGCCGTTTCCGACAACGATATTATCGGCAGCGACGGTGACATGCCCTGGCGGCTTTCAACGGACCTGAAGCGCTTCAAGGCCCTGACGCTGGGCAAGCCGGTCGTGATGGGGCGCAAAACCTGGGAGAGTCTCGGGCGGCCTCTGCCGGGCCGGCGCAATATCGTGATCACGCGCCAGACAGGATATCGGGCAGAAGGTGCGGAGTGCGCGGGCTCGCTCGATGAGGCGCTGGCGCTGGCCGAAGGTGAGGGCGGGGATATTGCCATCATCGGTGGCGGCGAAATCTATCGTCAGGCGCTGGCGCTTGCCGACCGGCTCCATGTGACGCATGTTCATGCGCGACTGGAGGGCGATACGCGCTTTCCACCGATCACGCCCGATATCTGGAAACCTGTCTTGAAGGAGGAGGTTCCAGCGGGCGAAAAGGACAATTATCCCACGACTTACGTGGTCTATGAGCGGCTTTTAACGAATTGAATCGGCTCTTTGCCGCAAAATAGCTGAAATCAAGGCGGTCGCGGCGGCGCGCCGCGTTGAAAGCGCTTGCTGTGCTACCTATAACAAGCCGGATGGAGGAGCGGTCCCGTCGAGGGATGGCCCGGATCTAGAAAAGGAACACGAATGCCCTGGAACAATCAAAGCGGTGGAGGCGGCCCCTGGGGGGGCGGCAATAACGGAGGTCCATGGGACCAGGGTCCTCGCGGACCGAGCGGACCGCAGGGGACACCGCCCGATCTCGAGGAGATCATCCGGCGCGGCCAGGACCGCTTGAAGAACGCCCTTCCGGGTGGCGGTGGCATCAGCCCTGCGATGATCGCTCTCGTTCTGGTGGCGCTTGCGGGACTGTGGTTGTTCAAGGCCGTTTATACGGTTCAGCCTGATGAGCTGGCGGTGGAACTGCGCTTTGGCAAGCCGAAGCCGGAGCTTTCCGAACCGGGGCTTCACTTCCATTGGTGGCCGATCGAGACCGTCGAGCGCGCAAGCGTGGCCGAACGTCTCGTGGACATCGGTTCCACGCGTGGCGGGACCTCCAGTGGCCTGATGCTTTCGGGCGACCAGAATATCGTCGACGTCAAATTTTCCGTCGCCTATCAGGTGAGCGATCCGTCGGCCTATTTGTTCAACGTCGCAGGTCCTGACGAAATGCTGCGTCAGGTGGCTGAAAGCGCCATGCGCGAAGTGGTCGGACGTCGGCCCGCACAGGACATTTTCCGTGATGACCGCCAGGGAATTGCCGACGATGTTCGTACGACCATTCAGACCGCGCTCGACCAGTATGGCACGGGACTGACGGTGAACGCGCTTTCCATCGAGGATGTGGCTCCGCCACGCGAGGTGGCCGACGCGTTTGACGAGGTGCAGCGCGCCGAGCAGGACGAGGATCGTTTCGTCGAGGAATCGAACCAGTATTCGAACCAGAAGCTCGGTCAGGCGCGCGGTGAGGCCGCCCAGGCCCGTGAAGAAGCCGCCGCCTACAAGAACCGTGTGGTTCAGGAGGCCGAAGGTGAGGCGCAGCGCTTCATCTCCGTCTACAACGAGTACGCCAAGGCTCCCGAGGTGACGCGCAAGCGCCTGTTCCTGGAGACCATGGAAAATGTGCTGCGCGGATCGAACAAGGTGATCGTCGAGCAGAATGGTGGCGGACCGGGCGTGGTGCCTTATCTTCCCTTGCCCGAACTTCGCCAGCAATCGCAGCAGCCGCGTCCGAGCGCGGGAGGTAGCAACTGATGTCCAACCGTCTCCCAATTCTGGCTGTCATCGGCGCGGTCATTCTCTTCCTGCTCTATTCGGCGATCTTCGTGGTCAATGAACGGCAGCAGGCCATCGTTCTGCGCTTCGGCGAGATCGTCGACGTGAAGACGCAGCCGGGACTTTATTTCAAGCTGCCCTTCGCCTTCCTCGAGGCCGACAATGTTCAGATCATCGAGGACCGCATCCTGCGCTTCGATCTTGACGACATCCGCGTTCAGGTCTCGGGCGGCAAGTTCTATGAGGTCGATGCGTTCATCGCCTATTCGATCAACGACCCGCGTCGATTCCGACAGGCGGTTTCGGGCAGCGTGCCGCTGGCCGAACAGCGCCTGCGCACGCGTCTCGATGCGGCTCTGCGTCGGGTCTACGGTCTGCGCGGTTTCGAATCGGCTCTCTCGGAGGAACGCTCCTCGATGATGCGCGAGGTGGCCGAAGACCTGCGTCCGGCAGCCGCTTCGCTCGGGCTTGAGGTCAAGGATGTGCGTATCCGGCGCACCGACCTGACCGCGGAGGTCTCGCAACAGACCTATGACCGCATGAAGGCGGAACGTCTGGCCGAAGCAGAACGGCTTCGCGCTCGCGGTCGCGAGGCCGCGGCCCGCATTCGCGCTCGCGCCGACCGTGAGGTGGTGGAAATCCTTGCCGCCGCCAATCGTGAGGCTGAAATCCTGCGCGGTGAGGGCGAGGGCGAGCGCAATGCGATCTTTGCCGACGCATTCTCGCGCGATAAGGACTTCTTCGAGTTCTATCGTTCGATGGCGGCCTATCGCGAGGCTCTCGACCCGGCAGGCACGACCATGCTTCTGTCGCCCGATTCGGAGTTCTTCCGCTTCTTCAATGACGCGCAGGGAACTTCGCGCCCAGGAGCGGGCCCCCGGATCGGCGCCCCCGCGCAATAGGGGCAGGCGATGAATGATTTCATCGCCGCCCTTGGCCTCGTACTTGTGGTCGAGGGACTGGTCTATGGCGGGATGCCGGCCTTTGCCAAGCGGCTCGCCGAACAGGTGACCGAGATGCCGGAAAGCGCGCTCAGAGGCGCGGGCATCGCGGCCATGGTGGCAGGCGTCTTCATCGTCTGGCTGGCGCGGGGCTGATACAGGCCCAAGAAGCTGGCCCAAGAAGCCGGCCCAAGAAACTGGCGGCCCGCGCGGGGAAAGACCCGCGCGGGCCGCAAACACGCCGCAATCACGCCGGATCATGCAATGGTGAAGCGCGTTTTCATGGAAAATGCGTCCGTGTCGTCTTAAACTGCCGGCAAAGTGATCCACACGACAAGCCATCCGGAGATCTGTCCTCAATGACGTCGTCGAAGATTTTACGCGCTGTTCGCGCGCTTCCCGTTGCCGCAACGCTGGCTGTCTGCGGTCTGGCGTCGTCGCCGGTCCTGATCCAGCAGCACGCCATGGCCGAGGGGCCGGCCTCAGTGGCCGATCTCGCCGAGCGGCTTGCCGGTGCTGTGGTCAATATCTCGACGTCGCGTTCCGCGGGGAATACCGGTTCGGGCAAGGTGCCCATGCCGAAGCTTCCCGAAGGATCGCCGCTACAGGAATTTTTCGACGATTTCTTCCAGGAGCAGCCCGATCAGGAGCATGAGCCGCAGCAGGCGCAGTCCCTGGGATCAGGTTTCGTCATCGATGCCAAGGAAGGGATTGTCGTCACGAACAACCATGTGATCTCGGGAGCGGATGAGATCGTCGTTAATTTCAGCGACGGCGGCAAGCTCGATGCAGAACTGCTGGGCGTCGACACGAAAACGGACATCGCGGTCCTCAAGATCGATCCGTCGAAAAGGGAACTGAAAGCAGTGCCCTTTGGAGATTCCGACAAGATGCGCATCGGTGACTGGGTGATGGCCATCGGCAACCCGTTCGGCCTCGGCGGCACGGTGACCGTGGGCATCATTTCGGCGCGCAACCGGGAAATCGGCTCTGGACCCTATGACGATTTCATCCAGACGGATGCGGCCATCAACCGGGGCAATTCCGGCGGGCCGCTGTTCAACATGGATGGCGAGGTGATCGGCATCAACACCGCGATCATTTCGCCGACCGGTGGGTCCATAGGCATCGGATTCTCTATTCCCTCCTCGCTGGCCGTCAATGTGGTGGACCAGCTGCGTGCGTTCGGCGAGACCCGGCGCGGCTGGCTCGGCGTGCGCATCCAGGAGGTTACCGACGACATTGCCGAAAGCCTCGGCATGAAGAAGGCCATCGGAGCGATGGTCAGCGGTGTTATCGAAGGCGGCCCTGTGGATGACGGCACAATTCAGCCCGGAGACGTGGTGACGCGCTTCGATGGCAAGGAGATCGTGCATATGCGCGATCTGCCACGCATTGTCGCCGAAAGCCCGGTGGGCGAGGAGGTCGACGTCGTCATCATCCGCAAGGGTGAGGAAATGAAGGTTCGTGTGAAGCTCGGACGGCTCGAGGACAGCGAGAAGCTGGCTTCGGCGGAAGAGGGGCAGGACAAGTCCGGTGACGATGCTGCGCCCGTTTCCACTGCCGCCGTGCTTGGCATGCACGTGGCGCCTCTCGATGACGCGACACGCGAGCAGTTCGAGATATCGAACGATGTTTCGGGCGTTGTGGTCAGCGAAGTCGATGAGGGTTCGGTGGCGTCCGAAAAAGGCGTTTCGGCCGGTGACGTTATCGTCGAGATCGCGCAGGCGACCGTTTCGTCCCCGAAGGATGTCCTGGACCGTCTCGAAGAGCTCAAGGGGCAGGGCCGTCGCAACGCGCTTCTCATGCTTGCTTCCAAGAATGGCGAGTTGCGTTTCGTCACGTTGCGGATGGATTAGAGAGCATCGTGCGGAGTTCGCGGGCAATTCAGGCGAGACAGCGCTTACCTGAATTGCTCCAGAGCCGCGTAGCACCCGGCGCAGGCTGAAGTCGCTATTGGTTCAAGGCCTGCCACTGCGCGCGCGCAAGGCGGTAGAGTACGTGGCGCTTCAGGTGCGGATGCGTGTCCGGCACCGAAGGGTGATCGAAATCGCCCGCATCGTCGCGTGTCATGCCAATACGCTGCATAACGGCCGTCGAGCGTGTGTTGCCCGCGACCGCGAAGGAGACAATCTCTTCAAGACCGAGCGGGCCGAAGCCATGGTCGAGCCAGGCTCGCGCGCCCTCCGTGGCAAGGCCCTTTCCCCAGAATTCAGGCGCAAGGCGCCAGCCAATTTCGATGGTTCCTGAAGGAAGGCCGGGCAGTTCCGCTGTCTCGTGAAGACCGACGAAACCGATCAGTTCGCCCGTTTCGCGAATTTCCGCAGCCGTAAAACCGAAACCGCTTCTTGCGATCTCTTCGTTCATCAGGTCCATGACGCCATCGGCTTGTGCCCGATTGCGGCGGAAGGGGAAGAATTCCATGATCGTTTCATCGCTGTTGAGGCGATGAAAGAACGGGCGGTCGCGCTCTCCCCAGGCGCGCAGGACCAGCCGGCTGGTCTCAAGCGGCCTCATTGCCTGAACTCACTGGCGCGGTAGCCCTGCAAATAGAGAAGTGCCGTCAGGTCGCCGTGGTCGATGCGCACGCGCGCCTGGGCGGCTACGGCGGGTTTGGCGTGCAGGGCCACACCGAGGCCGGCCATGAAAAGCATGTCGAGATCGTTGGCGCCATCGCCGACGGCGATCACGTCGCTATGGGTTATGCCGCGCTCCGCCGCGAAAGCGGCCAGTGCCTCGGCCTTGGCGGCGCGTCCCAGGATCGGCTTGCCGACGCCGCCCGTCAGGCTGCCGTTTTCGGTCAGAAGCGTGTTGGACTGATGTGTGTGGAAGCCAAGCATCTTGCCGATAGGGCCTGTGAAATGCTGGAAACCGCCGGAGACCAGCGCGGTGAAGGCGCCGGCGTCGTTCATCGTCGCAACGAGTGCATGGCCACCGGAAGCGAGCGTGATGCGCCGTGCGATCACCTCGTCGATCACATCGACGGGCAGGCCTTTCAACAGACCCACGCGCTCTTCCAATGCAGGTTCGAAGGCGATCTCTCCGTTCATGGCGCGGCGGGTGATTGCGGCAACCTGTTCCTTCAGGCCAAGTTCAGCGGCAAGCTCATCAATGCATTCCTGATCGATCATGGTGGAATCCATGTCGGCGATCAGCATTTTCTTGCGGCGGCCCGCAGCCTTTTGCACGGCGATGTCGATCGGTTTGCCTTCGAGCAATTTGCGCAGACGCTCTTCTATTGCGGCCGCCTCCATCGGGGTACCGTCGAGCGGTATGTCGCAGGCAATGCCTTCGCAAAGCCATTCCACACGGCTTGCATCGAAAGCCTCCATGGCCATAGTCGCATTGGACACGGTTACCGCGGGATTTGCGGGATGGGAAATAAGAGTGGCAACGAGAGACATGGGCTTTTCCGCTGAGAAGGAAGGGCAGGAGGGCCTGAAGAATGCGATCCTGATAGCGGGACCGACAGCCAGCGGCAAGTCTGCCCTGGCCATCGAGATCGCGCGGGCCGTCGATGGGGTCGTTATCAATGCCGATTCCATGCAGGTCTACGATGTTCTTTCGCTTCTTACGGCGCGTCCCGATGCTGCCGATCTGGCGGCGGCGGTGCACCTGCTCTATGGCCATGTGAACCCCGCTGCCCATTATTCCACCGGCCACTGGCTGGACGATGTCGCGGCCCTTTCAGAACGAGGCGTTCTGAAAGGGCGAAGACCAATCTTCGTTGGAGGGACAGGGCTTTATTTCCGGGCGCTGACGGGGGGACTTTCGCCCATGCCACAGGTGCCGGCGGAGCTCAGGGCGCATTGGCGCGCGCGTCTTCAGGAGGAAGGCTCGCAGGCTCTGCACCGGTTGCTGGACGCGCGCGATCCGGTTGGCGCCTCTTCGATCCGGCCCTCGGACGGGCAGCGCATCGTGCGGGCGCTGGAGGTGTTCGAGGCTTCGGGCAGGCCGATCGGTTCCTGGCAGGGCGAAGCTTCCCGGCCGCTTGTCGATGCGGCCACGATGACTTCCATGGTCCTCATGCCGGATCGCACCTTTCTTGCCGAGCGGATCAATATGCGTTTCGAGCGCATGATCGCGGCTGGCGCTCTGGACGAGGTGCGGGCGCTGCGGGCGCTCGATCTTCCCTCCGACCGCCCTGTAATGAAGGCAATCGGAGTGCCCGAGCTTGGCGATGTTCTGGATGGCAAGCTCTTGCTTGAGGAGGCCGTGACGAGGGCCAAGACAGCCACGCGCCGTTATGCGAAGCGCCAGATGACCTGGTTCCGCAACCAGTTCGGCCCCGAGTGGCGCGAAATGCCTGTCGAGCGGGGTATGAGGGAGCAGGATGTTGCTGGTCGCGGGCTCGATATTCTCCGCTCGAAATGACCCGAAACTCCATTTCTGATTGTGGAGATTAACCTTGCGTAAGTGAGAGTGTGCGAGAAGGACCCAAAGGTATTTGACGGGGCGGGGATGCGTTTCCACAAGGCAGAATCGGCGTTTTTTGTATTCGTCTCCCTGGTCTTTGGCGCCGGGGCTCTGCTCGTATACACCTACGTGCTCATTCAGAACGGGTTTGCAACCCAAGGCGTGGCCGAGCATCTGCAGCGCTTCAACCAGCTTCTCTTTCTTGTCGGCGTGCTTTTAGCCACGGCGGTGGTGTTCGGCGTTTTCTTCATTTATCCGCTCATTCGCACCCAGGTGCGTGAGGAGGGAAAGTTACGGGCGATGACGGAATCGCTTAGCGCCCGCTCCGAATCCCTTCAGCATGCAGCTCTCACCGACCCCCTGACCGGCACGCAGAATCGACGTTTCTTCGACGACGCATTAAGCGAATATCTGCACGAGTTCGGCCGGATCGAGAAACCAGTCGGCCTGATGGTGCTCGATCTCGATCACTTCAAACAGGTCAATGACACACACGGGCATGATATTGGCGACAAGGTGCTGCGCGAGGTTGCGCGGGCCTTCAAGGACATGACGCGTTATCACGATGTCGTTGCCCGCATGGGCGGTGAGGAATTCGCCATCGTTGCACCGAATATGAGCCAGGAAGCCCTGGTGAAGCTTGCGGAACGCATTCGCAAGGCGGTCTCCGGACTGATCATCGACGCTGGTAATGTGCGCATCCGGGTGACAATCAGCATTGGCCTGTCGATCTGGAACGGGCGGGAATCGTCCGAGGAGTTCTATCGGCGCGCCGACAAGATGCTTTATGAGGCCAAGCGCCTGGGCCGAAACCGCGTTTGCGCCTGAGCGCAGCGCTTTACCCTATCTTCCCGATCTGCCGTATCGACATGGCCCCCGGCGCACCAGGGGATGGCGTGTGTTCGCGGGAGAGGCTGTTACCGATCGCGGTCGATGCGCGTGACCCCGCCCTTTTTGACATTCGTCATGCCACGAGGTGGCCGGGGGATCGCTGATCAAACGGCTCGCCCGCGGAGGCGCTCAAAATCGGGCGCTGTCCGTTCTGGCTGTCTCAGCCGCCGTTGTGAGGACGAAACCTGCTTCAGCGATTACCGAAGCGGCTGCGTGCGCCGGGAATAATCTGTTGTGAGCGCGATCCCAGTGCTTCGTCCGACCAGACTGGCGGAGGGCTGCTGTGGAATTCGCGTTGCGTGGGCGCATAGCCCCTGTCACCGGCCTGGCCAAGAGAGGAGGAGTGGATGTCTTCGGCTTCTGAAACGCCGGAGGGGCGCCCCTGCGCCTGCCGGGATGTATGGCCACTTTCGCGAAGCCGCTTGATGATCGAAGCAAGATCGATGTCCTGCCCCTCGGCATTCTCCTCGACGGTTTCGGCTCCGCGGCGCGCGCCGGGGACCACCGCATCGGGCAGTTTCTCGAACTTGACGCGCATGGTGGTCGCGACACCTTCACCGAAGACGATGGCTTCGCGCCGGCCCATGGCCGACAGGAAGGAAAGGGTGGAGGCGGAAGAATCTGCAATGGCCGAACGGATGATCGACTGGTCGAGCTCGTTGGCCAGACGCATGGCAAAAACGGTCGAGCACTGCGAAAGCACGGTCGGGTCCAGTTCGCCGGGGCGCTGGGTGATGACGCCCAGATAACAACCGTATTTGCGGCCTTCCTTGGCGATGCGCGCCAACGCATGGCGTGTTGGCGCAAAGCCCAGCCGCGTGTCGACGGGCATGTAGCGGTGCGCTTCCTCGCAGACCACGAGAACCTTGAACTTGCCGTTGCTCCACAACGTCATGTCGAAGGCCAGGCGCGCCAGAACCGAACAAACGGAATTGATCACTTCCGGCGGCATGCCTGCCATTTCCAGGCAGGTGACGGTCTTGCCGTTGCTTGGCACGCGGAAAATCTGGCCGATGGTCTGATGGATCGTATCCTCGATCATGCGCGACGCGAACATGAAACGATAGCGCGGGTCGCTGAGCGCAGCCTCGATACGGGCCTTCAGGCTGCGATAAAGCGGCCGCTCGCTCTTGGTCTCCAGCATCCCCATGCGGTCGTCGATCTCACGGATGAGGTCTGCCATGCGATAGGGGACGGGCGTGTCGGCGGTCAGGCTGTTGGCGTCGCTGCCGCGCTTCAGAATCGAACCCGGCTGCTGCGGGTTCTGATAGACATGCTTGGCGTGCGGGATGAGGTCGCGCAACAGCTCCACTTCTTCGGGGACGGCTTCGCGGCCGCGAAACAGAACCTCGACGAATTCCTCCAGGCGGAAGAGCCAGAAGGGCAGGTCGAGTGTCGATGTGTCGATGCGGACGGCGTGTTCAGGAAGTGCCGTGGCAAATTCATTGTGCGGATCAAGGATCAGCACGCGCAGGTCGGGCCGCGAGGCGATGGTCTTGCGTAACAGAAGCGCCACGGCCGAGGACTTGCCCACGCCGGTCGTGCCGACCACGGCAAAATGTCGGTTCAACGTGTCGTCGACTGCGATGCAGGCGTCGATCTGATCGTCCTGGGAGAGTTTGCCGATGACCGTCGAATGGCGGCCGTTGAGATCGTAGATCGCCTGCAGGTCGCGGGAGCGGATGCGGTGGGCGGGCGCGCCGATATACGGATATTCGGTGATGCCACGGTCGAAGATGGGCTTGTTCTCGAAGTCGCGGACCTCGCCGACCAGTTCCACCGATATGATGATAGGATTGGTTTCGTTGTCGTTCCAGCGCTGGTCGGGGCGTTCCACGGCATAGACGAGGCCGACCGTGCGGGTGGTGCCCAGATTGATGGAAATCATCTTGCCGACGGCCCAATGATTTCCTGAACCGGAATCGACGGTCTCCGTGTCGGCGGCGATGGTTGCGCGGGCGCCATCACATTGAACCACATGGCCGAGCAGGCGCCGTTGCGGCTGGTCTACCGCGCGCCTTTCCTGCGATGTGGTTTCGCCTTGCGTTGTCCCGCGCTCCACAAACATTCAGCCACCCCTTTATTCCCTAAATTCCGACTTTAGTTGGCATCGGTTAAGGGGGCGTTGGATGAAATGGTTGATCGAGAGTTAAGACAGGCTGCTGTTTCCGGCGCAAATGGCGGTTGACGACGTGCGTGCGCAACCTTATTGTGCGCCACCATGAACACTGGAAACATTCTTATCGTACGAACGCGCATGGGCAAGGCGGTGTAACCGTCTGGCGAAAGCCTCTCATGCGCGAAACACAGGCTCCTTCGGGGGCCTTTTTTATTGGCCTGGTGTTTCCATGGGGGGCATCGGGCGGCTAAATCAACTTCGCCGGATAAACAGATCGGAAACAGACAGATGAACAAGGCAGAGTCAGGTGCCGCAACAGAGGCTTCTTCGCGCCGCGAGATGACAGGCGCCGAGATGGTCGTGCAGGCGCTCAAGGACAACGGGGTCGAGCATATTTTCGGATACCCGGGCGGCGCCGTACTGCCGATCTATGATGAGCTTTTCCAGCAGGAAGACGTCCAGCACATCCTGGTCCGCCATGAACAGGGAGCAGGGCATGCGGCGGAGGGGTATGCCCGCTCCACCGGCAAGGCCGGCGTCATGCTCGTGACCTCGGGACCCGGTGCCACCAATGCGGTGACGCCGCTGCAGGACGCGCTCATGGATTCCATTCCGCTCGTCTGCATCAGCGGCCAGGTTCCCACCACCCTGATCGGTTCGGATGCCTTCCAAGAATGCGATACGGTCGGTATCACGCGTCCCTGCACCAAGCACAACTGGCTGGTGAAGGACGTCAATCAGCTTTCGGCTATCCTGCATGAGGCCTTTCATGTGGCGACGACCGGACGGCCGGGGCCGGTCGTTGTCGACATTCCGAAGGATATCCAGTTCTCCAAGGGCATCTACACGCCGCCTCAGACCGCGCCGCGCACCAGCTATCACCCGCAGGTTCAGGGCGATATGGAGCAGATCAAGGCGGCGATCGCGCTGATGGCACATGCGAAAAGGCCGGTCATCTATTCCGGTGGCGGCGTCATCAATGCAGGTCCGGAGGCGAGCCATCTCCTGCGCGAGCTCGTCGATCTGACTGGTTTTCCGATCACTTCGACGTTGATGGGGCTCGGCGCTTATCCGGCCTCGGGCAAGAACTGGCTGGGCATGCTGGGTATGCACGGCACCTATGAGGCCAACATGGCCATGCATGATTGCGATGTCATGCTGTGCATCGGTGCGCGTTTCGACGACCGTATTACCGGCAGGCTCGATGCGTTCTCGCCCAATTCGCGCAAGATTCACATCGATATCGATCCTTCCTCGATCAACAAGAACGTGCGGGTTGATGTTCCGATCATCGGGGATGCGGGCCGCATCCTGGAAGATCTCGTGCGGCTGTGGCGGGCTTCGGTCAAATCCGACAAGGAGGCGCTCAAGCCGTGGTGGACGCAGATCGATATCTGGCGGGCGCGCGATTCTCTCGCCTACCGGCCGAACGACGATATCATCATGCCGCAATATGCGATCCAGAGGCTCTATGAGCTGACGAAGGACCGCGAAACCTACATCACCACCGAGGTGGGGCAGCATCAGATGTGGGCCGCGCAGCATTTCGGCTTCGATGCGCCGCATCACTGGATGACATCCGGTGGTCTGGGCACCATGGGCTATGGCCTGCCGGCGGCGCTCGGCGTGCAGATCGCACATCCCGGTGCGCTGGTGATCGACATTGCGGGCGATGCCTCGGTGCAGATGACCATTCAGGAAATGAGCGCGGCGGTGCAGCACAACGCGCCGATCAAGATTTTCATCCTGAACAACCAGTATATGGGCATGGTGCGGCAGTGGCAGCAGCTCCTGCACGGCAACCGCCTGTCGCATTCCTATACGGAAGCGATGCCGGATTTCGTGAAGCTGGCGGAAGCCTATGGCTGCCACGGCATTCTGTGCGACAAGCCGTCGAAGCTGGACGATGCGATCCGTGAGATGATCGCGGTGGACAAGCCGGTGATCTTCGATTGCCGTGTGGCTGCGCTCGCCAATTGCTTCCCCATGATCCCGTCCGGCAAGGCGCATAATGAGATGCTCCTGCCCGATGAGGCGACCGACGAAGCCGTGGCGACAGCCATCGATGAGGAGGGGCGGCAGCTGGTCTGACGATCCGCCGCCTTCCTTTCATGAGTTGCACGATGTTCCTCGAAAAGAGACCCATTCCATGAATGCTCAGCTTCAGCCGACCGGCTCGGCCTATTTCATCACCAAGGAGACCGAGGCCGCACAGCGGCACACGCTTGCCATCCTTGTCGACAACGAACCGGGTGTTCTTGCCCGCGTCATCGGCCTTTTCTCCGGCCGGGGCTACAATATCGACAGCCTCACCGTGTCGGAGACCGAACATGAAAAGCACCTGTCGCGCATCACCATCGTGACGCGGGGCACCGGCCATGTGCTGGAACAGATCAAGCACCAGCTCGAACGCATCGTGCCGGTTCACCGGGTGGTGGATCTTTCGGTGGTTGCCGACGAACTTGGTCATGACCGGCCGATGGAGCGCGAGCTTGCCCTGGTGAAGGTGCGCGGCACGGGCGATGATCGCGTGGAGGCGCTGCGGCTTGCCGATGCGTTCCGGGCGCAGGTGATCGACGCCAACACGGAGCATTTCATCTTTGAGATTACCGGGCGTGTCTCAAAGATCGAGCAGTTCATTTCCATCATGACGCCGCTTGGCCTCGTGGAGGTGTGCCGCACGGGCGTGGCCGCGATGAACCGTGGCCCTGAGGGTATGTGAGGTCTGGAATCTTGCGATAAGCGTCCCGTCATGGGACGCTTGCTCAACATGACGTGAAAATTTGGCAGTAGCGGGCCGGCGCTTTCCGGCCGATTCTTGCTTGCCGGAGGAGGAGCCTCATGTCGGCAGACGTTTTTGCGGCGCTATTGGTTTTCGCATTTGTTTCCTCTGTCACGCCGGGCCCCAACAATTTCATGCTTCTGGCGTCCGGCGTCAATTTCGGGTTTCGGCGCACGATACCGCATATGTTCGGCATCGCCTTTGGCTTTGCCTCGCTTCTGGTCGCCTCGGGCTTCGGGCTGGGTGCGCTTCTCACCGCGTTTCCGACCTTGTATCTGGCGCTTAAAATCGCCGGCGCTGTCTATCTGCTTTACCTGGCCTGGCGCATCGCGATGTCACGCTCGCTTGGCGGCAAGGCGGGAGAGGAAAAGGTCAAGCCGATGACCTTTGTCGAAGCTGCCGCTTTCCAATGGGTGAACCCCAAGGCCTGGGTGATGGCGCTGACGGCGATGGCCCTCTACACCAATCCCGAAGCGCCATTGTTCACCGTGCTTCTGGTGACGATGGCCTTTGTGATCGTGAATTTTCCGAGCGTTTCGATCTGGGCCGGATTCGGGGTGGCGCTGCGCGGTTTCCTGTCCGATCCGATGCGCCTCAAATGGTTCAACATCGCGATGGGTGTTTCGCTTGCGGCCACGCTGTGGCCGATGTTGCGATAAGATGGCGAAGGGTCCCGTGAGGCCACGGGACCTCATTGTTCGGCAAGAAAGCCCGACAGTTCGGCGAGCGCCGCGTTCCAGTTGATCGCCATTTCATTGGTCGACCAGCTTTCGATGTCGTCGATGTAGCAGAATTGCGGGGCGCAGCCCTTACGCTTTTCCTGCACGACTTCGTCGATCAGCCAGACATTCGGGCCCCCTGCAAGGGTTCCCTTGGGCGGGTTCGGCAATGTCGGGTCCACGGCATTGGCGAACCAGCGTGAATGCTGGTTTTTCGCATAATCCGTGCCGTAGCCGGTTACGTAGGAGATGCCCGGACCGTTGCGCCCGAAGATGTAATCCATGGTTTCCAGCACGGCGTCGCGATATTTGGGGTTTCCGGTCAGGTCGTGGGCGCGTGCTATGATGATGGCGTTCTGCAGGATCAGGTGGTTGGACCCCCAGGCGTATCTGCCTTCGGGCGGATCGTAGACATGCCCGAAGGGCGCCCGCTTCTGAAATTTCAGATATTCGTCGGCGGCGGTGACGATATCGCGTTTCAGCCATTCCGCGTCGCTGCGGGAGAGGGCGTTCGGCACAAGGGCAAGCGACAGGGCCGCTCGCGTTGCCACGCTCGCCCAATCGTAGCCGGCAGGTTTGAAAATGGAACTGCGCCAGTGGGGCGAAGCCTCGATTGCCGCGCGATAATCCGCGTTCCCGGTGGTGATGAAGAGTTCTGCAGCCGCCCAATACAGCTCGTCGGTAAGATCCGTGTCGTGATAGGCGCCGCCGCCATCGGTATCGCCTTCGGGGGCAATCAATCCGGGGTGCTCGGCAGCGGCCCGCCATGCCTGTTCTGCCGATTTCAGGAGCCGTCCGGCGAAGGTCGCGTCGTAGGGTTTGAAAAGACGCGCGCCCTGCGCGGCGGCGGCTGCAAGGTTGAGGGTCGCGGCGGTGGAAGGGCGGTGAAGAAGACGCCTTTTCGGGTCTTCATGGGGCAGGGTCGGAACGCCGGTCCATTCGTCGTCATGAACCTTGTGATGCGCCATTCCCGCCAGCGGCTTTCCTTCGGGAACCTGCATGGACAGGAGAAATTCCAGCTCCCAGCGTGCTTCGTCCAGCGCGTCCGGCACGCCGTTTCCATGTTCAGGCAAGGCAAGCGCCCCATCAGCGAAGGGCTTTGCCGAGGCGCTCTTCACATAAAGGGTGCGCTCGAAGGCGCTCATGAGCTGGGCGACCGACAGCGCGCCGTTGACAACGTATTTTCCCTGATCGCCGGCATCGTACCAGCCACCGGTCACATCGAGCGTGTAATCGCAGCTCCAGGGGGTGCCGTAGATCTTCAGCGCCTGACCTTCGTCCTGGCAGGGAACGGCCTTATCGCCCTGGTTTCTCGCACCGCTTCCGGGGGCGGAGACATGGCCGGCGGGGCGCGCATAGGCTTCACCGGCGATCTCGGGGCGGATTTCGATGCCCGAGCGCACCGGATAAAAATAGCCGAAGGCATCCCGCGGCAGGTTGGCATAGAGCTTCGGCATGATCGCAAATGGGGGGCTGACCACGCGCTCGGCCACCAGGGACAGTTTCTCCCCATTCTCCCCGACATCGCTGAAATCGATCAGATGGACCTTTCGTCCAACGGATGCGTCCAAGCCGAGCGGCTTGGACTGGCCGCGCGCAATCTCCTTGCCGTTTGCATCGATGAGTTGCCACAGCACCGGTGTCGGACGGTCGGTGATCAGCGATGCGCGCTTCGGTCCGTCGGGAAAGTAGCCCAACTGGTTGACGCGCAGAAGCGTGTCGGCGAGGGCCGTGCCCGGCACAAGGAGTGCGCCGCTCGATAGGGCAACGGCGAGAAGGACGATTTTCATGCAGCACCCCTGTTGATGCAAAATCCGGTCGGCCCCATGTCGCAGGGCGCGCACCCGAAGGGGTAAAGAAACTTTGCCGCAAAGGGAATGGCCTGTTCACAGGACAACGAATCTGCTTTCTCAGACCAATGGAATTCTCCCCGCAACAGGATGAGGCGCTGAAATCTGTCGCGCGCTGGCTGAAGGCCGGCGACAGCCAGATTTTCCGTCTTTTCGGCTATGCCGGTACCGGCAAGACGACGCTGGCACGCTATTTCGCCGAGCATGTGGATGGGGACGTGCAGTTCGCCGCCTTTACCGGCAAGGCGGCGCAGGTGCTGCGTTCACGCGGCGCGACCAACGCCCGCACCATTCATTCGCTCATCTATCGCCCGCGCGGCGAGGAAGAGGTGGAGAACGAGCTGACGGGCAAGACATCGATCTCGCCGACATTCTCGCTCAACCGGCAAAGCCCCATCGCGAAGGCCGCGCTTGTCATCATCGACGAATGTTCCATGGTGGATGAGGCGCTCGGGCGCGATCTCATGTCCTTCGGCACACCCATTCTGGTTCTTGGTGATCCAGGCCAGCTTCCGCCTATTTCGGGCGGAGGGTTTTTCACCGAGCACGATCCGGACCATCTCCTGACCGAGATTCACCGTCAGGCGCGCGACAACCCGATCATCCAGCTTGCCCTCGACGTTCGCGAGGGGCGTGACATCGAACCCGGCGACTATGGCGCGGCACGGATTATCTCCAAGGCCGAGGTCAATCAGGATATGGTCCTGTCCGCCGATCAGGTACTGGTCGGAACCAATCGCACGCGGCGGCGCTACAATCAGCGCCTGCGTGAACTCAAGGGGTTCGATGCATCTTATCCTCAGGCCGGCGACAAACTCGTCTGCCTCAGAAACGACCCCGCCAAGGGGCTTTTGAACGGTTCCTTGTGGAAGGTCATGACCTCATCGCGGGAGACTGTGAAACCCGGCATCAACCTGCTTGTCTCGCCCGAGGAGGACGATCCCGATCGCGGGATTTCCAAGATCAAGCTCCTGAAGGCAGCGTTCGAGAATCCTGACGGCGAAATTCCCTGGCAGACCAAGAAGCGTTTTGACGATTTCGACTACGGGTATGCTCTGACCGTGCACAAGGCGCAGGGTTCGCAATGGGACGAGGTGGTGCTGTTCGACGAGAGCTTTGCCTTTCGCGACACCCGCCAGCGCTGGCTTTACACGGCCATCACCCGCGCCTCGGAACGATTGACCATCGTCCGCTGAGCCGCAGGTCGCGGGCGCGAGACAGCTCTTCAAGGCAAGTGCGGAACTAGACCCCAGCCCTGGTTTTGTCGGGGGACGCCGGCTTAAGGGGGGCGGCGCCGATCCAAGCCCAGGCCGCTTCAGTCTGGTCCAGCTCGAAATGCCTGATCTCCATGGAGAAGAATGGCCTTGCTATCGAAACGATGGAGCTCATCCAGCCCGGCCCTCCGACAAAAGCATATTTGCGGATATGCTTCAGCGCGTGGGTCTTGCCGATCATCGTCTGTTCCTTGAAGGCTGCCTGCCAGTCGAAACCCTCATAATGATGCAGGATGACGATGACATCGATGCGGTCGTTCATCTCGTAAGCCCCTTCAAGCAGGCCATAGAGATTTTCGACATCGGCGGAGGTGATGTGGCCAACGATCTCGAAAGCGTAGGCGTCGTCCCGATCTGTCTCGATGCGCCGCACATGCGGCGGTTCGTCAATGGCGGTCATGGCGTTCTCCAATCGCGATGCGGGCAGCAAATCACATCTGTCCATCACCACAACGCCAATTGGTCCTGTGCGTTCCGCGCCGGACAAGGTAAGCAGATACGGTAGACCAGAAACGGGCGATAATCGGGACGAACCATGCCGGCTAAACTCTCCGTCAACCTCAATGCCGTCGCCATGCTGCGCAATCGGCGCGATCTTCCCTGGCCGAGCGTGACAGGGCTGGGGCGCGTCGCGCTTGGAGCCGGCGCGCATGGCCTTACGGTTCATCCACGCCCGGACCAGCGCCATATCCGTTTTTCGGACCTGCCCGATCTCCGCGCCCTGATCGATGACGAATTCCCCTCTTGCGAATTCAATATCGAGGGGTATCCGAGCGAGGATTTTCTCGAACTCGTGGAGCGTATCGAACCCGAGCAGGTGACGCTGGTGCCGGACGACCCTGCGCAGGCCACCTCCGATCATGGCTGGGACTTCGAGGGGCAGGGGCGTTTTCTGGAGCCGGTGATCGCACGACTGAAGAAGGGCGGTTTTCGTGTTTCCCTGTTCAGCGATCCCGAAGCCGACGGGGTTGCGGCCGCAAAGGCTCTCGGTGCTGACCGGGTCGAACTTTACACCGGCCCCTATGGGGGTTGCCACGACGATCCGGCCAAGGCTGCGGCAGAACTGGAAAAGCTCGGAAAGACGGCCGATGCGGCACATTCAGCCGGGCTTGCGGTCAATGCCGGGCACGATCTGACGGTCGACAACCTGCCGGCTCTGATGCGGCGCATTCCCGGCCTCGCGGAGGTTTCGATAGGGCATGGCCTGACGGCCGATGCGCTCGAATACGGCATGGCGGAGACGGTGCGCCGCTTCCTCAGGGCCTGTGGAAACTGAGGCGATGGGCCTTATGGTTAACGGAAAGCGATAAGGATTCTTAGCATTTTACCCATTAGACCGGGGCACCGTTTCATGGAAGCGCTGTCCCGATCCATCCATTTTTTGCTTTCCGCATCCGTGCGGAGGTCAGGCTATCCTGCCTGAGGGCAAGATGTTCTGGCGCGGTGCAGCCTGTAAGGGTTTTTCATGCGCGCCATCGTTCTTTTGTCGTTCGCCCTCGTCTTATCCGCTTGCGCCTCCACGCCAGCCCGGATCAACAATGTCTGTTCGGTCTTCGACCAGAAGCAGGGGCCGTTCGGGGGCTGGTACACGCAGGCCAAGCGGACAGAACGCCAATACGGCGTTCCGGCCTCCGTTCTCATGGCCACCATCCGCATCGAATCCGGTTTCCAGTCGAGTGTTCGTCCGCCACGAACCAAACTGCTCGGCATCATTCCATGGAAACGGAAATCGAGCGCTTACGGCTATTCGCAGGCGCTGGACGGCACGTGGGAGCGCTACAAGCGCGAAACCGGGAACTGGTCGGCGCGCCGGTCGAATTTCGCCGATGCGGTGAATTTCGTGGGGTGGTATCACTACACCAGCAACCAGACCAACGGCATTCCACTGAACGACGCCTACAATCTCTATCTCGCCTATTATGCAGGCCATGCCGGCTACTCACGCGGCGTCTGGCGGAGCAATCCCGGCATGCAGAAATCGGCCCGCAAGGCCGCCGGCATGGCCAATAGCTATGAGGCCCAGATGAAGAACTGCGGACGATAAACCAACGTCTCGGCAAGCCTGCCCATCGGCGATGATGCGATGCGCGCCTTTCTCCCGGCGATCAGGAGAAAGGCGCCCTCCCGCTTATGCCCGACGATCAACCGGCCAGAAGCGCTACCTTGTTTTCTTCCAGAAACGCCTTCAGCGGGCGCGGTTCGACGCCGGAAAGGGTCTTTACGTCGTTTGTGACGTCACTGATCGTGCCTGCGCGCGTGTTCGCATCGAAAGAAACAAGCAGCGCGGCCACGGGAGCAGGCAGGCCGGAGGCCTTCAACCCCTCAAGCAAGGCCTCGTCCGACAGGTGCACGACCTCAATGGGTTTTCCGGTTACGGCACTTGCCAATGCGGCAATCTCATCGGTGTCGAGGGACTGCGAACCGGTCAGCGTGAAGGTTGCATTGTCTTTCTGCCTTGAGGCAAGTGCTGCGGCGATGGCGCGTGCAATGTCCTCGCGCGCCACATGGGCGAGGCGGCCCGAGCCTGCGGACGTGAACCATTTGCCGCTCGCGATGGCGTGCGGCAGCCCCATGAGCAGGTTTTCCTGATACCAGCCATTGCGGAAAATGGTGTAGGCGAGGCCGCTCTCCCTGATCGCCTGTTCGGTGCCGTAGTGATCGCCGGCGAAAAGCACCGGATTGCCGGGCTCGGGATTGGGCATGGAGGTGTACGCGATCCGGCGCACCCCGGCTTTCTTGGCGGCTGCGACCGCCGATCTGTGCTGCGCAAGACGCTTGCCTGGTTCTCCCAGCGCGTCGGTGGAAACGACCAGAAGCGTGTCGATACCCGCGAAGGCTGCGGCGAGTTCGTCGGGCTTGTCGAAATCGACCTGCCGGGTGGCAATCCCGCGACCCTCAAGATCGGACAGCCTGGCAGGTTCTCGCGAGCCGGCGACAAGACGGGCCGGAGCGACCTTCTGCGTTTCAAGGAGGTGGTTCAGGACAAGGCGTCCCAACTGGCCGGATGCGCCGGTAACAAGAATGGTTTCAGACATGGTTCTTCCCGCTCAACTGTAAATCTGATAGATGGTCTCAAAATGAGAGCAGGGCGAAAATAGGAATTTGCTGCGGCTCGTAAAGAAGGCAGTTTTTTGGCTGCTGGTTACCTTGAAGTGACCTGCTTTTGGAAAGCGGCAGGCTCCAGGTTGTTCCAGGCGGCAGGAAGGGGCGGTCCGTGAAAACAGATGGCAGCGCAAACCGGTATGATTTCGAGCGGATCGCGGGTGGCAAGGGCGTGGGCGGGGAAGGCAGCGGGTTCGGCGATTGTCCCGTGCGCGCGGTGATCGCGAATATCGGTGGAAAATGGATATCCCTCATCATGCTGGCCCTGGCCGACGAGCCGCAGCGTTTCGGCGCCTTGCGCCGCATGCTGCCCGATATATCGCAACGCATGCTTACCCAGACACTGCGGGATCTGCAGCGGGACGGCTATGTTCACCGCGAGGTCTTTCCCACCAAGCCGCCAAGCGTCGAATACAGCCTTACCGAACTGGGGCGATCCATGTATGACCCCTTGCGCGATCTGGTTCTTTGGGCAGAAAGAAATCATGGTGCCGTGGTTGCGGCACGCAAGAAATTCGACGCTGCCGAGGGATAGAATGCGCCGACTGGAGATCGCTGTGGCCGGCGCCGGGCCGGCGGGGCTTGCCGCAGCCCTGTTTCTGGCGCGGGCGGGTCATCGCGTTATCGTCTTTGAGCGTTTTGAAACCCCAAAACCTTTGGGGTCGGGCCTGGTGCTGCAGCCGACAGGACTAAGCGTTCTCCATGCCCTCGGTTTGCTGGATGACATCCTTGCGCTCGGCAATCGGCTCGACAGGCTTCACGGGCGCGATGCACATACGGGACGTACCGTGCTCGACGCGCGCTATTCCATGAAAGCCGCCGGGCGCTTCGGTCTTGCGATCCATCGTGCCGCACTCTTCAACGTGCTTTTCGATGCCGTATTCGCCGAGGATATTCCAATCGAAACAGGCATGGAGATTGCCGGGCTCGACATGCATGGCGAGCGCCCCTGCCTGTTGACCTCGGGCGGTCAAAGGCTGGGACCTTTCGATCTCGTCGTGGATGCGAGCGGCGCACGCTCGCCGCTGCGCCATCATGCCGACATTCCCGTCGAGCCGCGTCCGCTCTCCTACGGGGCCATCTGGACCACGCTCGATTGGGTCGGCGGCTTCGATGAGCGCGCTCTGAGCCAGCGATACGACAAGGCAAGTGTCATGATCGGGATTCTTCCGGTTGGCCGACAGACGATTTCGGGCGGCGATCAGGCCGCATTTTTCTGGAGTCTCAGGGTCGATACATTCGAGGCCCTGCGCCAGGAAGGCCTTAGCGCCTGGAGGGAGCGGGTTCTGGGTTTCTGGCCGCAGAGCCGTCCCTATGTCGATCAGATCGCCAGTTTCGATGAGGTGACGCTCGCGCGCTACCAGCATCACACCTTGCCTGTTCCCGCGGGACGCGGGCTTGCAATTATCGGAGATGCCGCCCATTCGGCGAGCCCGCAATTGGGGCAGGGGGCAAACATGGCCCTGCTGGACGCGGCAGCGCTCGGGGCGGCCATTGCATCGTCGGGCGATGTGCCGACCGCACTTCAGGCATATGCCGCTGGAAGGCGGGCGCATGTGCGGCTTTTTCAGGCGCTTTCCCGTATGTTCACGCCCTTCTATCAGTCGGATTCGGACGTCTTGCCCTTTCTGCGCGATTGGCTGGTGGCGACGGTGGCGCGTATTCCTCCGGCACCGAGTGTTCTGGCCGCTCTCGTCTCAGGCATGCTGGTCGATCCGTTGGGACCGCTTGGGCTCGATGAACCTGATTGGGCGCGCCATGCCTCCGCTCGTGGATTGAGCACCCCCGGGCGTGCATCCCTGCGCGCCGCGGGCTGATTTCCACGGCGCTCCCGGCCTAAAGATTTTGACCCGCGGCGCTCCGCCAGTCTTGCATTCGGGTCCGTATTGTGGAAGAACCGTACCGTACGGTACGTAGTCGCCAGGGTAATATTCTTTTGCAGGAAGCTTTCAACGATCCCGAAAATTTCACGCCGCGCCAGCGCGCGGTACTGGATCGTGCGTTGGGCCTTCTGATGGAGGGGGGCGAGCGTGCGTTGACGACAGCCGGCTTGGCGCGGGCTGCGAGCTGTTCCAAGGAAAGCATCTACAAGTGGTTCGGTGACCGCGACGGGCTTCTGGCTGCGATGATCGCGCATCAGGCGAGCAAGGTGCGTGCGCCCAGCGACGACGGTTCGGCGCTCGATCTGGCGCGCTTTCGTGCAAGGCTCGTGGATTTCGCCGATGACCTCCTGCACGTTCTGGGAGGCGATGTGTCGCTTGCTTTGAACCGGCTTGCGATCGGGCAGGCGAGCCGCGAGGGCAGCCGCCTCGGTCAGCTTCTGATCGAGCGCGGGCGGCGCGGCATTGACAGGCGGGCCGGCGCGCTGCTTGAAACGGGGCGGCGGCGCGGGCTGATCGACTATCGCGACCGCGATGCCGCCTATCACACGCTTTATGGCCTGATCGTGCGCGATCTTCATGTGCGCATGCTTCTGGGCGAGCCGGATGCACGCCGGCCGGAGGCTTTTCGCTCGCTTGCCGAGGAGGCCATTGCACAGTTCTTCGTGCTCTTCGGAGTGCGGGATACCAAGAAGGCGGACCCGGCCTGACACCGGCCCGCCAAACGAACCACGCCAGTTGAACGTCAAAGGAAGGAAACGGGTATGCGTGTTTATTACGATCGGGATGCCGATCTGAACCTCATCAAGGGCAAGAAGGTCGCGATTATCGGGTATGGCAGCCAGGGCCGTGCCCATGCGCTGAACCTGAAGGATTCGGGCGCCAAGGAAATCGCGGTTGCGCTGCGCGCCGGTTCCTCCACCGCCAAGAAGGTCGAGGCCGATGGTCTCAAGGTGATGACCGTGGCGGAGGCTGCTGCCTGGGCCGACCTCATGATGATGGCGACCCCCGACGAGTTGCAGGCCGGTATCTACAATGAAGAGATCGCGCCGAATATCCGTGACGGTGCCGCGATCGCGTTCGCTCACGGTCTCAACGTTCATTTCGGCCTGATCGAACCAAAGAAGACGGTCGACGTTCTGATGATCGCCCCGAAGGGTCCGGGCCACACGGTGCGCGGCGAATACCAGAAGGGTGGCGGCGTGCCGTGCCTGGTGGCCGTTCACCAGGATGCCTCGGGCAATGCGCTCGACCTGGCGCTTTCCTATGCAAGTGGCGTCGGCGGTGGCCGTTCGGGCATCATCGAGACCACGTTCCGCGAGGAATGCGAGACCGATCTTTTCGGCGAGCAGGTGGTTCTTTGCGGCGGTCTGGTTGAGCTCATCCGCGCCGGTTTCGAGACGCTGGTTGAAGCTGGCTACGCACCGGAAATGGCCTATTTCGAGTGCTTGCACGAAGTGAAGCTGATCGTTGACCTCATCTATGAGGGCGGTATCGCCAACATGAACTACTCGATCTCCAATACGGCCGAGTGGGGCGAATATGTTTCGGGTCCGCGTATCATCACGCCGGAGACCAAGGCAGAGATGAAGCGCGTCCTGCAGGACATCCAGTCCGGCCGTTTCACCTCGGAGTGGATGCAGGAGTGGCATTCGGGTGCTGCCCGTTTCAAGGCCACCCGCCGCCTGAATGACGAGCATCAGATCGAAGAAGTCGGCACCAAGCTGCGCGGCATGATGCCCTGGATCACGAAGAACAAACTGGTCGACAAGGACAAAAATTAGTTCTTCTGAATAACATTATATGCGCGCCGTGGAGAAATCCGCGGCGCGTTATATATATTGAGTGTATTTTACGAAAGTCGCGTTGCCACAATCCTGCCGCAACGATAAAGCTTCTGGTTGCGGAAATGGTTGGAGGCATTGATGCGTTTTTCTATTCGGGTGGCTTTTTCTTTTCTTTCTATTTCTTTCTCCGCTCCCTCGTTCGCCGCTTCAGATGAGGCCTGGAAGGCTTTTCAGGATGAGGTGCGCAACGCCTGTCTGGAGGCTGCCGGCGAAAGCCTTGACGGGGCCAAGGCGCTGGTCGATCCCTTCGGTTCCGAAACATTCGGGCTCGCCCTTGTGGGCGGCAAGTCGAAATGGTCCGACGACCGTCTGGGCATGATCTGCGTCTTCAACAAGCAGACCAAAACGGTGGAGCTTTCCGGTGAACTCGATGCGGGTCAGGTGAGCGAGACGCTGGAATAGGCTTTGACCGGTTCCAGGGTGACGGGAGCGTTACGGCGCTCCCGTGGATCAATCGCATTCTCTTGTAGCAGGTTCAGCCACAGCGCAGAATTGCGTGGATGCCCGACCATTGTTATCTTCGGTCGTTACTGCCGCTGCAAAAAACTGGGGGGAGTTGGTGGGTGATCACGGGCTCGAACCGTGGACCCGCTGATTAAGAGTCAGCTGCTCTACCATCTGAGCTAATCACCCAACCCTCCGGCCGGCAAGTCCGTTGCCAACCGAATGTCCGGCTCATTAAACGGTTTCGCTTCGGCATGCAAGCGCCCGAATGCACTTTATTGCGCCGTGCCTGAATTTGCTGGGTAAAGTTCTTTTTTGCCTTCGCAAAATACCGCCATCCGCTTGTTTCCGTTCGCTTTGCCGTCAAGAATTTTTGGGGGGCGGGGAGCCGCATTCCCGTAAAAACGGCCACCCTGTTATCCCACCTTGTCATCCCACCTTGTCATGCCACCCTTGGCCATCGGTTCGCGGCTCTTCAACCGGAGTGTCGATGTAGCCTCGGCAAGATGGGGGGAGCGTCAGGCGTTCACAGAAGCAATTTGCCTTCAGCAATTTTGATGGCGCTCCCACCGATGCGGGCTGATTCCAAACTTCCCCCTTTTACGTCCAGTTCCAGGCGGATGCTCGATGGCCGACCCATCTCGATGCCCTGTTCGATGAGGATGGGGTGGGAGCCGTCGACCGGTGCGTCGTGCATGACGATGGCGCCGGAAAACGCAGCCGCCGCTGAACCCGTGGCGGGATCTTCCGATATACCCGCGCCAGGCGCGAACATGCGGACATGAAAGGCATGGTCGTGGTGCATCGTCTCGCGACAATAGACATAGGCATCAGCCAGAATGCCCTTCACTTTTGGCGCAAACTCGGCCCAGAGCCGCTCATCCAGCCGCGTGCGCCGGGCCGCATCGAGATTGGCCAGCGGAATGCAGATAAAGGGAACGCCGGCGCTCCAGCCGGTGATGGTGTGATTTTCGAAGCCGATCTCGTGATGGCCAATACCGAGAGCTGCGGCGACAGCTTCCTGCGTGCCGGAGAAGGGCACCGGTTCAGGCAGTCTCGGCAGATCGAACTCGGCGAAGCCCGGCGCATCACCATCGATCTTGACTGCACAACGTACGGGCCCCACGCCTTCTTCCAGGACCAGGATCGCTGTCTGCTCACCCTCGGTCCTGTTCCTGTGTTGGGCCAGCGCCACCGCAGAGCCGACCGTCGGGTGACCGGCAAAGGGCAGTTCCTGACGCGGCGTAAATATTTTTACCCTGGCCGTATGACCGGGGTGCTGCGGCTTCAAGATGAAAGCCGTCTCGGACAAATTGAATTCACCAGCAATTTTCTGCATGTCGGAAGTCTCAAGGCCATCGCTATCCATAACAACGGCAAGTGGATTTCCTGATAGTTTTTTTGACGTAAATACGTCATAAATATAATAGTTTCTTTTCTTCATTTATTTCTCGTGATTTTTCCTGAAATATTTCATTCGCCACAGTTTTGACTTTTTGGATTTGTTTTTAAATCCGGGGTATTTTTTCAAGTAGTTACATGACACATGATTTTGCCCGCGAGGCTGGCTCTTCGACCGCATCCGAAGTTCAATCTTACGCGTCTAACCGGAGAACGCGAAAGCGAATTCGCCGTTTTTTTGCGATGATTCTTCTCAGCTTGACCGCGCTTGGCGCTGGGTTTCTCTTTTATCCCCATACGGTCGACGAGGTGCCCGCGACCTACCGGACCATGCAGGTTTATCGTGGAGAGTTGACGGCTCGCATCGCGACCACCGCGACTTTGCGCCCTCTGACCGAAGTCAATATTGCCAGTGGCCTGAGTGGCACCGTCGAGGACGTTCCTGTCCGTCAGAACCAGCGTGTGAAGCGCGGTGATGTGCTCATCAGGCTCGATGCCCGTGCCTGGGAATTCGAGGTGCAGAGCGCGGAAGCGGCGCTGAAAGTGGCGGAAGCGCAATTGTCGGCCGCACGAACGACGCTCGAGGAGGGCGAAAGACGCCTGCAACGGGCGCTCGCTCTCAGTGCCGGGCGGGCGATAGCAGATCGGCAAAAGGAGGAGGCCGAGGCAGAGCGCAACAGGGCCTTCAACCGGGTCGAGGTGGCAGAAGCCGAGATGGCGATGCGGCGCGCGACCTTGAAGCTGCGCCAATATGATCTTTCCCGCGTCGAATTGCGCTCGCCGATAGACGGTATCGTTCTGGCGCGCAAGGCGGACCCCGGCCAGACGGTGATTGCGGATGCCGAAGCTCCCGCACTCTTTACGCTGGCTGAGGATCTGCAGCGCATGGAGCTGATCGCGCGTATCAACGAGGCCGATATCGCAGAGGTAATGGAAGGCCAGAAGGCGACTTTCACCGTGGATGCCTTTCCCGGCAGGAGATTTTTCGCGCGGCTGCGGGACGTTTCCTTCGCTCATAAAACGGAAAACAGCGTCGTGACCTATGAGGCCAGGCTCGATGTGGACAATGGCGAGCTCCTGTTGCGCCCAGGCATGACGGCGTCGGTTTCGATCACCACGGGGGAGGCTCGGAACACCCTTCTGGTGAATTCCAGTGCGCTGCGGTTTCGCCCCGACAACGGGAAGGACGCCGGGCTTGCGGAAGGGCAGGCCGGGGCCGATATGGGGCGCGCGCTGCTTTACCGCCTCAAGGACGGCGCACCCGACCCCGTCACGGTCGAGATCGGCATCAGCGATTGGGACAAAACGCAGGTCGTCTCGGGGCTTTCGGAGGGCGATGTCGTCATAACGGGTGTTTCGGGAGGCGGGCGATGATCCATCGATCCGGATCGGCATTTCTGCGCTTTGAAAACATATGGAGAAGCTATGGCGAGGGCGACGCTCGCGTCGATGCTCTTGCGGGCGCCAACTTTTCGATAGCGAGGGGAGAGTTTGTCGCCATAACCGGCCCGTCCGGTTCGGGAAAGTCGACGGCCATGAACATTCTGGGATGTCTCGACCGCCCGACTTCCGGCATCTACCGGTTTCTTGAGATGGATGCCGGGCAACTCGACGGGGACGCGCGGGCGACCCTGCGCAATACCCATATCGGCTTCGTCTTTCAGGGGTACAATCTTCTGCCCCGGACGACGGCGCTCGAGAATGTCGAGTTGCCTTTGACCTATCGTGGAATGCCCCACAAGAAGCGCAGGGGCCTTGCCCTGGAGGCATTGGAGAAGGTGGGGCTTGCGGGGCGGGAAAAACATATGCCGCATCAGCTTTCCGGTGGTCAGCAGCAGCGCGTTGCAATTGCGCGCGCGATCGTCTCGACGCCCACGCTCTTGCTTGCCGACGAACCGACCGGCAATCTCGATACTGCGCGCAGCCATGAAGTCATGGGACTTCTGGTCGACCTCAACCGATCGACGGGCATGTGCATCGTGCTGGTGACACACGAGGCCGATATCGCGGCTTTTGCCGGCCGGCGGATCGGTTTCAGCGATGGGCATATCGTCCATGACACTGCGCTTGAGGTGAGCGGCCAATGTTCGCGCAGAACATAATCCTCGCCTTTGCCTCGATTGCGCGCCACAAATTGCGCGCGCTGCTGACGCTGCTTGGCATCATCATCGGCGTTGCCGCCGTCATCGCGATGCTGACCGTGGGAAATGGCGCACGCGACCGGATTTCCAGCGAAGTGGCCGAGCTTGGCGGGAGCCTGCTATCGGTCTGGGCGCAATATGTCGCCGGGGATGGCTCATTCGTACCACGGCAGGCGCCGGCCTTGCGGATGCGAGATTTCGAGCCTCTGATGCGCGAATTGCGCGACAGCGCCGATGTCATCGCCATGTCCGAAACCAGCGGACAAGCCGTCTTCGGGCCTCGTTCCGCCGATGTCACGATCATCGGGGTTTCGGAAGCCTATGCGGCCATCGGGAACTGGCGTGTGACGGAAGGCAGGCCTCTTGAGCGCTGGGAAATTGCGAGCGGGGCCGGAGTTTGCCTCGTGGGGGCGCAGGTCGCCAGGACCCTGTTCGCTGACGAGAGTCCTCTGCGGGCGCGTCTCCGTATCGGTCCGGCTGCATGCACGGTGGTTGGCCTGCTCGCTTCGAGAGGGGCGTCGCTGGGGGGCAGTGAAGACAAGACGGTGCTGATGCCGCTCGCGAGCCTGCGGGCGCGGGTCGAGGGCAGCCGCAACCTCAGCAGCATCCTGATCATGGTTCGCGAGGACGTTTCCGCCGGAGACGTGATACGCCGGGCGAGGGAAAGCCTTCGGCTGACGCGGCGTATCGCCGGTGACCAGAATGACGACTTCTTGGTGGAGGATAATGCGGAACTGATCCGCCATGCTTCGCGCCTGGCGGGGATACTCACCGCATTTCTGGGGTCGGTGGCCGGCATCAGCCTGCTGGTCGGCGGCATCGGCATCATGAACATCATGCTGGTTTCTGTTGCCGAGCGGACACGTGAAATCGGCGTGCGCATGGCAATCGGCGCGCGGCCTTCGGATATTCTGCTTCAGTTTATCGTGGAGGCTTCGGCGATGGCGCTGCTGGGCGGGACAATCGGGATCGGCCTTGGCCTTCTGATCGCATTCATCACGACGAGGCTGGTTGATCTGCCCTTCGCGCCGGATGCCGTATCGATCGCGGCGATTGCGCTTCTATCCATGCTGGTCGGACTGGTCTTCGGGTTCTTTCCGGCATTGCGAGGCGCTCGTCTCGATCCCATAGAGGCGTTGCGGCACGAATAGAGCTGTCGGGGCGGTCACCATGCGTTCCTTCGCACACGGTGATCAGGCTTTTCTGCTTTTCGTACACGCGACGGAGGGCGGCAAGCCGGCAGGCGCCTCAAAGCATGTCGAGGGTTACCGCCACCGGGCAATGATCGGACGCCTTGGGGCGGTCCCAACCGGTGCGGGGATAGCGGTCGATCTCCTGGCCGGGAGGGAACACGGTGCGCCAGGGTTGTCCGGCGCGAATGATTTCCGGTACGGCGCGCGCATTGTGCCTGGCCAATCCTTCGGACAGGAGAATGTAGTCGAGCTGGCACAGATGCCGCTCCTGCGGGCCGCGTGTGTGATACAGCGTCCAGCGGTCGATCTCGGGCCTGCGTTCAACGACGTTCTCGCAAAAGCCACCCGCCGTAAGCACGTTCAGGCTCGATACGGCTTCCTGAGCAGGGGTAAAGCGATAGCCGGTGTGGGAATCGCCCTCGATGATCACACGTTCCCGATAGTCATTCAGGTCGCCACAGATCACCCAGCGCTTGGCCGCTGCCTTTTCTGCGCCGAAGCGGTTCTCGATGATATGGCGCACCGCCTTTGCCTCGGCCATGCGCACCGGCATGGAAGCCTCGCGGCCGTCCATACCGTTGCGCGGCGGGCTCATGGCCTTGAAATGCACGATGTAGAGGGTGAGGGGACGGCCATCCACCTTCAGGTCGATCTCCAGGCAGTCGCGCCGGAAAATACGATCATGCGGTTCTATGCCAAGAGCCGCCAGTTCCGGCGTATGCAGGCCGAAATCCGCGAAGCTGTGATGCGCATGGCTCGTCATGCGCACAAATTCTATGGGCTGCCCGTGAGCGGTCTCACGCCGCATCATGACCGCTACGTCAATGCCGCGCGAATCATTGCCCGAGGCCGAGTACTTGTCCTGGTAGCCATGGCCTATCATCTTGAAAAGATAGCCATATTCGAAGGCTTTCAGGGCGGCCAGATTGTCCACTTCCTGCAGGCACAGAATATCGGCGCGCGTCGCGGCGATGGCGAGCGCGGTCAGCTGACGGGCATCGTCGGTGAGCGCGATGGCGCGAGCTTGTTCAAGGGCGCGGTATTGCTTCTCGTCGGCGATTTCGAAGAGAGCGAGCGCGCGATCCTGGTTGAGTTCATTGCGGAATCCTGAGAAATCGAAGCGATTCATCAGGTTTTCGAGATTGAATGTGGCAATGCGAAGCGACATGGCCGGCACGTTTACCCAGTGCGGCGCCGATTACAAGATTAAAGCGGGGAAGTTTGTGCCTGTCAGGCTGCAACCGATGCATTCATCGCGCGTTCATTAGCAATCGTTTTTACTATTATATAGTTATAACGGATCTGGTTTTTGGCGGAAGGGATCCGAAGGGGGCTGGAGAAACAGGAGATTGTGATGAAACACAAACTGACTTCGCTTGCCGTATCGGGGCTGTTTGCCCTCGGCTTCGCTTTTGCCGCAGCGCCTGCGAACGCAATGGCGGTCGGAACCGCTGGCGGCAGCGTGATGCAACTGGTCGACAAGACGGGTTCCAATGCACCGGTGGTCAAGATCGACCATCGCCGGGGCCATTGGCACAACAGACGCCACCATCATCCACGCCGGCATTGGCGCCGTTCGGCACCGCGCTCGGGCATCTATTTTCACTTCGGCCAGACCGCGCCGCGCTATGCGCGACCGTATTACCGGCCGCGGGTAGCCCTTTCACGAGCCCATGTGAACTGGTGCCACAATCGCTATCGGTCCTACCAGGTCTATGACAATTCCTGGCAGCCTTACAACGGGCCGCGCCGCCAGTGCATTTCGCCCTACTACCGTTAGGGGCCGACCCCTCAAATGAAGAAAGGCGCGGACCCCCGTCCGCGCCTTTTTCTTTGGGCCGAATTTTCCTCGAACTGCTCGTAAATTCGCGGAAAACCTGACTTTTTATGCATCTGCTCTCGTCTTATCCACGGTGCATTCCACGGAGAGATGCGTCATGTTTTCCTTTGTTCGTCTGGTTCTTTTCCTGCTCTTTTCTCTGAGTGCCGCCGAAGCCGCACAGGCCGGCTGTCTCGTGCGCCCCGGCCATTGGGGCGGGATCGGTGACTGGTATCGCGCCAGGCCGATCGATTGCATGTTTCAGGGGCGCATGCGGGTCACGCTGGGTTTGGCCGGCCGGGATCGGAACTGGTCCGGCAGGCATTGGCGGCTCCGGGATCCGTTCCTCGACGACCCATGGTTCCGCACCCGCGGCGCCAGCCACTATTTTCATGGCCGGGACTATCTTTTCCGCGATATCGGCCCACGGCCGCGAACCCGCTATGTGATCGTGCCGGTCTACCGGGAAACGGAAAGACGGATGGTTCCGAGCCAGGGGCAATGGGCATCGCATCTCGATTGGTGCCGGACGCGTTACCGCTCCTATCGTGCGCGGGACAACACGTTTCAGCCTCTGAAGGGCGCGCGCAGGCGATGCAACTCGCCATATGGGCGTTAGCCGGGCTGGTTGAAGCCGGTATCGAGACGCGCAGAACGGGACATGCGGAGCTGCCAGCTCTTTGCACGGGCGGTTCATCAGCCGGCGGCATTTTATCGAGGACAATGGACAGAGGTGGGCGTTTGGAGTCACAATGACAAAAATTCTCGCGCAGCATGACCGCTGGCCGCGTAACCGTTGGCAAGGCTGGATTGAAAGACACGCAGGACAACCAGACCGGCAAGCGCCGCCGCGAGATGGTGGCGCTTCTTCAAGGGCGTGGTATCCGTTCTGCGGACGTCCTTGAAGCCATGGGGCAGGTTCCCCGTCACGCTTTCGTTCCCAGGCATCTCGTGGAGCTTGCCTACGAGGACGGCGCCTTGCCGGTGGGGGAGGGGCAGACCATTTCCCAACCCTATATGGTCGCGTTGATGACCGAAGCGGCTCGCCCAGGGCCGGAGAGCCGGGTTCTGGAGGTGGGCACTGGCTCCGGTTATTCCACGGCCATTCTTTCTGCCGTCTCCGGGTCCGTGTACTCGATCGAGCGCCATGAAGTGCTGGCGGAAGCCGCGGGCGAGCGCCTCAAAGCAACGGGGTTTGCAAAAAACGTCTCCATTCGCGTCGGCGACGGGACGTTGGGCTGGCCGGATAAAGCGCCGTTCGACGCCATTGTCGTTGCAGCAGCCGGCCCCAGAATTCCCGATGCGCTGAAAGCCCAGCTTGCCATCGGTGGCAGGCTCGTCATGCCGGTCGGACAGGCCGCAGGGGCCCAGCTTCTTACGCGTGTTGTCCGAAAGAGCGTTGAGGAATACGAAACCGAGACGCTTGCCCAGGTCTCCTTCGTACCGTTGATCGGCGCTCAGGGCTTTCCCCGCTGACATGGGTCCGACAGACAGGCTGGCAGGCGATGTCCAGAATTTTCATTTTTCCGATGGGGACATGAACTTTTTTGTTCTGATGCCGGAACCTATCGCGCTTTCGGTTGTTGTTGGAGCAGGCGCGCTTCCCCCACACACCCCCGACCCGAACAGCGCGCGCCATTGGCCGACCGGTTTTCCGGTCGGCCTTCTTTTTTCATGAAAGGTCAGTAGTCTTTTTCGAAGAACACGCCGAGGCTCGAGTCCCCGTTCGAACCGACGCTGCCGCGTGCCTTGAGATCGTCCGTGATATCAAGATTGATCGTGCCTCGGGTCGTGCCCTTGGCCCCGGCCTCCACACCCAGATAGATGTTGTCCTGAATGTAGCGGCCGGCGCGAACGGCTGCGTTGCCTTCGCTGTCGGTGACGACATCCAGGTCGTCGAGGCCGGCGGCACTGCGCAGCGAGCCCAGGAGAGAGGTGTTGGAACCGCCCGCCAGCTCGGCGGCAGCGGCAGCCAGCTGGGCGATCTGGATCGCGGAAAGCTCGTCGATGCCGCGGTTGAAGATCAGGCGGGCGAGGACCTCGTCCTCAGGCAGTTCCGGCTGCGAGCTGAAGCTGATGTTCAAATCCGAAACACGACCCTTCACCATAATGAAGACGATGATGTCGTTGCCTTGCGACCGCGCCACGAAATCGAGCTGCGGATCGAGGTCGCCGACCAGAGTGACCTCACCTTCGTCGAAGGTTATGCGCTGGCCGATAATGGAAAGGCGTCCGCGAATCATGTTGAAGCCGCCGACCGGCTGGATGTTTGTGACGGGGCCGGTGAGGCGGACCGTGCCGCCGAGTTCGGCGTCGAGGCCGCGGCCACGCACGAAGATGCGCGCCGGCGCGCTGACCGTTACATTGATCTGTACGACGCTCGGCCGGGCGGAGGGCATTGGCGTTCCATCGTCGGCGCGTGCACGCTCCAGCGTGCGCTTAACGGCCGGCGGCGGATTGATGTGGCGCACCTGGATGGAGGCCGCGCCGCCAGAAAGGTTTTCCGGTACGACGATCTCGGCGCGCGCAATGTCGATATCGCCTGACAGAAGCGGGTCGCGGGTGAGGGGACCTGTCAGCGACAATGCGCCGCTCACCGTGGCGGTGACCATCTCGCCATCTGTGTGGCGAGCATCGTCGAGCCGGATGCGCAGGTCGGCCGGGAAACCGGCTGCGGCGTTTGTCGACACATTGCCGGAAACCGAGACGCGGCCGCCGGCTGCGAGTGCTGCCGAGCCTTCGCTGATCGATATGCTGTCGCCGACGATGTTGGCGGCAAGACGCACGTCATTGATGCGCAGGTTGGTCAGGGGATCGACCGCGGAGGCATTCGAGGTGGTCACGGTGCCATTGACGATCGGCTTGTCGAGGCTGCCATTCACCGTCGCATTGGCGGACACGGTGCCCGAAAGCTGCGTGCCACGGTCGGCCAGGGCACGGTTGGCGATGGACAGGGGGGCTGTGCCCGCAATGTTGAGGGCGAGACCTGAGCCTTTGAGCGGAAGCGTTCCGTTTGCCGTCACGTTCAGCCCTGAAGGTGCGTCCGCCGTCAGGTTGGACAACATCACGCGATTGTTCGCGAAGCGCCCGTTGGCAGTCATCTGCAGGGGGGCGACGCCAGCGTTCGACAATGCTGCGGCGCCAAGGCTTGCGGCACGCAGGTCGAATTCCGCCTGAGGGGAGGAGAGCTTGCCGCTCACATTGGCCGTGCCGGTCAGCTGGCCGGACAGGTTCTGCCCCTTGGCAACCCGGTTGAGGACGGCAAGCGGAAATGCCTCGAGCGCCACATTGAGCGACAAGTCGCCATTGTCCAGCGGCACGCCTCCGCGCGCGCTGGCGCGCAGGCCCTCCGGACTGACGACACTCGTATCGATGGCGAGCCGTTCATTCGTGGTGTTGCCGCGGGCATCCACGTCAAGCGTGCTCAGACCGGCCTGGCGAAGCAATGCGGATGCGATTTCGCGGCCCGTCACATCGAACGAGATTTGCGGGCTTTCTCGTGTTCCCTCGACACGGGCATTGCCGTTGAGCATGCCGCCCATGGCGAGATCGGGGCGGATTGCATTGGCGATGGACAGGGGGATGCGTTCAAGGGCGACTGTCAGATCAAGCGTTTCGGTGACGCGACCGGCTGCATTCAATCGCCCGCCGGCTATATCGAGCGCGAGCGGGTCGAGTGTGAAATTGCTGCCTTCGACGAGCATGGAAGCGGGGTCGACGAGGTGGGCTTCGAGCTGACCTTGCTTGAGGGAAAGGGATGAAAGACCGATGCGATAGCCTTCGCCCTCAGGCGCCAGCGAGCCGTCCGTCTCAAGCCTTGTTCCCTGTGCAAGGACGGCATTGCCGGAGAAATTCGTCGTCTGACCGCTGTGGTCTGCCTTTGCGTCGAAAGTGGAAATATCGAGATTGGCCGCCTTGATGCCGCGCGCGGCGAGGTTGCCGGCCACGACGGGGATGCCGAAGAGATCGTCAATCGAGGCTGAAAGATCAGCGCTGGAGATCGCCGTTTCATTGATGAAAAGCCCCTCGATCCCGGCGGTTGCGGTCGCGGTCTGACGTCCGTTTTCCGGTGCGAGCCTGATATCGGCCTCCACGGCGCCCTTCGCCTCGTGGAGGAAAAGGGCTGCTGCGGTGGAGATGTCCGCCGCATCGATGCGCAAGGTGCCATCCAGCATGCCGCTGGCATCCTGACCGATATCGCCGCTCGCTGTGGCCCCGCCGGCACGGAAGGAAAAGCCGGTCAGCCGCTTTTTCTCCTTGTCGAGCAAAACCCCGCCGGCCAGTTCGACCCGCTCGCCCGACAGGAAGCCATCGCCGGCGATCTTGCCCGTCAACGCTCCCTTTTCAAGCTGCCCATCGAAGCCCAGAAGACCGTCGGACAGGTCTCTGCCGGAGAGGGTGGCGCGCGGTGCCCTGGCGCTGAAGGTGAGGTTGATGCGCCCTTCGGCACCTTCGGCGCGGCCGACCGCTGTGAGGGGGCCCCCGGCGCGGGGGGAAAGATCGGCCATGTCGGCAAGTGCCGCCTCGAATTGGAAATTGGCGGTGTCGCTTGCAAAAGTGCCGTCCGCCTCGAGCGTGAGCTGCTCATTGGCGAGCTTCAGCTTGCGGGCAGTGATGCCCTCCGGGCCGCGGGCGATCCCCCCGTCGATGCGGGTCACGCCGGCAAGCAGATTGCCCGCGGCCTCGTTTTCGATGACGAGGTCGGTCGCCGTTCCGTCGAGCATCAGGTCGAAGCTGCCGCCGATCGGCCTGATGATGCCGCTTGCGGCGAGGTCGACAGCGCCGGCAAGCGCTTGCCCGGCAAGGGCGGAGAAGGGGATCAGGCTTGCGGCCTTGACGTCTATGTCGCCGTTGAACGCGAAATCGTTCACCTTGCCCTTGAGAGCAAGCGCCAGCCCATTGGCGGCAAGGCGGGCCTGTTCGATGTCGACCGGCGCGCCGGCGTGCCAGTCCCCGCGTGCGTCGAGCGTCAGCGTTTCGCCAAGGGCCGCGCCGATTTCGGGTCTGCGGGCTTTTATCTCGGAGAGGGCGCCGTCCAGCTCGAAACTGATGTGCCGATCCGCCGGTGCATGCAGGTTCTGCGCAAGCCCCCCCATGGTGAGCTGTGCCTTGCCTGCCGCGAAATCGGTGGTCTGCAGAGCATCGATGTCGAGCCTGCCGCTCCAGCGCTGCGCGCCGGCCTCGCCGAATGTGACGTTGAGAGCGGCCGTATCGAGGGAAGTATTGCCGCCGGCAATGGGGAGAAGAACCCGCCCGCCGCGCGGGTCGGCTATGCGCGCGCTCAGCGACAGCGCGGTGAGGAAGCCATCGCTGTCGGTCTCAGAGGCCGCTTCAAGACGCATGGCTGCGCTGGAAAGCTCGAGATTCTCGATCAGAAGCCCGCCGCCTTGCTTGGAGACGCCGTTTGCCGAAAGCGTGGTTTCGTCTCCGAAGAAACTGCGGAATTCGGTGGGCATGAGGCGGGCGATATCGCCTTCCAGACGGGCCGAAAAGCCCAGGCCCTCGTCGCGCCCGCGAAGCTGGGCAAGACCGGTTACCGTCTGGACCCCGGCCGTTTCGAGCGCGAGGTTCAAGTCCAGTGTGTCGAGCGGTCCATTGCCGGCCAGCGTCAATGTCAGGGGAGGCCGTCCTTCGATGTTGAGCAGGTTGGCGACAACGCCGTCGGCAGGCTCGTTCAATGTCAGGTCGAGGGCAAGGATGCGCGTCTCATTGGAGAATGCGGTGGCGAGCTGGAACCGTCCGCCGGGGCCATCCAGGCGCTGGATATCGAGCGTCGTGTCGAGGTTGCCGCTATCGAGTTTCAATTTGCCGCCAAGGCTCAGTTCCGCAGCGAGGCCGAAAACGCTTTCGCCGAATGTGGCGGAAGCGACTTCCAGCTGCTGCAGATCGACCGCGAGCGGCAATTCGGGGATTTCGAATGATTTCGATTCAGGTGCCGGGAGCCCTTCATCGGGCAGGGGGCGACGCAGGACCTCGATTTTTTCCGCCGCGAGGCGCTGGACATCCAGTCTCTGGCGAAGGATCAGCGTCGAACGGCTCCAGTCGATGGCCGCGTTCTGCACACGCAGCCACACGCCTTCGCGGTCGGCGATCGTGATTTCGCCGATCACAGCTTGCGAGGAGAGGACCCCCTGAATGCCTGAAATCCGGATTTGACGGTTGGGGGTGGATAGCTGGTCTTCCAGAAGGCGCGTGAAGAAAGAGCTTTCTTCCTCGGGGGAGGCGTCGGCGGCGGGAGCACTATCCTGTGCCATGGCCGGCAACAGCAGGACAAAAAGGGCGAGGGCTGCAAGAATCCGGGTCAAAACGCTTGTCCTATCCCGACATAAAAGGCGACGCTCGGGTCTCCCGACCGGCGGTCCAGCGGCACGGCGACGTCGAGGCGGATGGGGCCAAGAGGGGTGAGGTAGCGCAAGCCACCGCCCACGCCGATCCGGACATCCTCGGAGAAATCCGGATAGGGCTCGGCGCTTACCGCACCGGCATCGATGAAGGCGACCACTCCGATACTGTCCGTCAGGCGGGCACGCAGTTCGGCGGAGGCTTCAACCGACGAGCGTCCACCGGCAATGCCCGAAGGTGTTTCCACGCCGATATTGCGGTAGGCGTAACCGCGGACGGAACCGCCACCGCCGGCAAAGAAGAGTTTGTCGGGCGGTGTTTCGCCAATCGGTGCTCCCACCAGCGCGCCGATCTTGGCGCGTCCGGCAAGCACGAAGCGTCCATCGCTGCCGAAGTCCTCATAGGCGCGGCCTTCCAGCATCATACGGGCTGCGAGATTGCCGTATTCCATTTCATAGAACGGTTCGGCGGTGATCTCCGCCAGGAAACCGGTGGTCGCATCGGCAGGGTTGTCGCGGCTGTCATAGGTGACCGTTCCGGCAAGCCCGATGGTGGTGAAATCGCGGGTTCCGAAATCGTCCTCGAAGCGGGCACGGCCTGCATTTGCAAAAAGGCTGCCCGAGAATTCCTTCGTGAACTCATGGCGAAAGCCGGCCTCAGCCGTAACGCTGGTACGGGTATAGCGTTCCAGGACCTCGCGGTCGCCGAATATGGAGGCCTGGAAGTCGGTGTCAGGCGTGTAGACCCCCGGCTTCAGGAAGGTGGTGCCGACGCGATAGGTCAGGTCTTCAGGCTTGAAAGTGTTGACGAGGCCCGAAACCTTGCCTTCGAAACGCAACCGTTCCGCGCGACCGAACAGGTTGCGGTGCATCCAGTAGGCTTCCATGCCGAGCCCGTCGAGCGTCGAATAGGTGCCGCCAACGCCGAAGCGGCGAGGCAGGCGTTCCTGGACGACGAGTGAAAGGGGCAGCACTCCGTCGGGGCCGATCTCGTCGGCCTCCTCGATCCGGGCGGAGCGGAAAACTTCGAGTTTGGACAGTCGCTCACGGGCGCGGGCGATGTCGTCGGGATCATATTCGCGACCGGCAACAAGGCCCGTCTGGCGGGCTACGAATTCCGGGTCCATCCGCTCGGTGCCACTGACCGTGACGCCGCCGTAATAGGCTTTGCGACCAGGCTTTACGGTGAGAACGGCGTCAATCGTATCGCTGTCGTGGGCTGCGGTGACACGGCGCTCGATCACTTCGGCTTTGGCGTGACCTTGCTGCCGCCATGCTTCGACAGCCAATCTTCCCGCCTGCAGGATCGTGCCCGAGGGGGCTGGTTTTCCAGGCGCGAAGCCAATGTCGGCCGGATCATCGACGCGATCGTTCCTGTTCAAGGCGGGGGGCGCCTTGTTGACAATCTCGGCCTGACGAAAGTTGAAGGCAGGTCCGGGATCGACGCTCACGCGGATGGTGGCGGGATTGGCGAGGTTCGCATCAATCGGGAGATCGGACGCCTCGCGCCCGTCGATCGTGATGCTGATCGACCCGCCATAACGAGCATCCGCATACAGCGTGTTCAGGAGACGGCTGTAGTCGCTGCGGGCCTTGACGATCAGGCCCGCCGCGCCGGATGCCGGCTTTTCGCGGTCCGCCCACAGCGTGGAGGCCCCTTTCAGGGATTTTTCCGCCTTTTCGGCCTCTTCGGGCAGCACGAAGTCGACCGTGTAATTCCACGGTTCGCCGATCGTGTCTTCCTGCTCGGCAGCCTTGTCGCGGACGAAGAGTTTCAGCCCGAAGAATTCGAAAGCATTGGCGGGGGCCTGATGGGCGACAACGAGCAGCACAGCTGCCAAAGCCGCGCTCGCAATTGTGCGCACCGTCGCTCTGGCGGCATCCCCACTCAATACACTCTCCTTGCCAACCTACGCCGCATTTTGCGTCACGAGCGTTGACGTGACGTTAACGATAAAAATCGGGCACACGCCTGCTTTAAAACACAAAGGCGACATGGCTCCAATCCCTTGCCAGCTCAGTATGAGAAATGTGGCCTAATGGGGGTGTTATTGGAAATAAACGCGTAAATTGCCCTAGCCCGGTCCCTGCAGGACTTTTCGAAGATGAACTCAACGCCGTGAAAGATCCGAAAGGGTCTGGCTGCACGCGGCGACAGCAAAGCCTTTTGCAGGGCAGGGAAGCGAATCGATGAAAGAAGAAACTGCCGCGGTCGAAACCGGGCAAGCAGCAGAAAAGCGGGCGCCACGCAAAAGGGCAAGTCCGACCCAAGATGCAGGACAGCCCTCACGCCAGGGACGTGCCGTTTATCTGGTCGATGGAGCACGCACACCGTTCCTGAGGCTTTATGGGAGGCCGGGTCCGTTTACGGCCAGCGACCTGGCAGTTCAGTGCGGCCGGCCTCTACTGTTGAGGCAAAGGTTCTCGCCGGAGGATTTTGACGAAGTGATCATGGGTTGTGCGCAGACAATACCGGAGGATAGCAATCCTGCCCGCTCTGTGGCGCTGCGCTTGGGCATGGGGGATACGATGTCCGCCTTCACCGTCAAGGCTAATGGCGGATCCGGTATGCGGGCTATCGACCTTGCGTTTGGGGCAATTGAGGCGGGCAGGGCTGATCTGGTGCTCGCGGGAGGAGCGGACGCCCCCTCACATCATCTTATGAAGGAGTCCGCATCCAGTTCGTTGGAAATCGCCGAGGCACACGCCATGGGGCATCGCGTGGAGGAGTCTGCATACTTCTTCGGGATTTCAAGGGAAGCTGCCGATGCGTTTGCGCTCGAAAGTCATCGACGATGTGCGAAGGCGGCAAAGAACAGTGCTTTTGAAGGCGAACTCGTGCCGGCAGTGGACCGCAGCGGCAATCTCTACGAAGCCGATGAGACTGTTCAACAGGACGGTTCTGTGGAGGCGCTGGCCGCTTTGCCTCCTGATCTGGAGAATCCCTATGGGCGAGTGACGCGCGGCAACGCTGCGCTGCTTGCAGACGGTGCCTGTTGGCTGATCCTGGCATCAGCCCAGGCGGTCAAGATGCATAAACTGACCCCACTTGCACGCATCGTGGACAGCGAATGGCTGGCGTTGCAGCCCGACAACTCTTCGATTGCACCAACTGTTTGTGTGAATGCCCTGTTGCGCAAGCGCGACCTTGCTGGAAGCGATATTGATCTGTGGGAACTGAATGAGATGTTCTCCGCACAGATATTGGCGTGCCTTGCTGCATGGGAAGACAAGGATTTCTGCAGGGAAACGCTAGGCCTCAAGACTGCGTTTGGCCGTATCGACAGGAAGAAACTCAATGTAGATGGCGGGGCCATTAGCCTTGGACATCCATTCGCCGCCAGCAGTAGTCGAATCGTTCTTCACCTCGCGAATGCCATTCGGCAACGTGGCTTAAAACGTGGACTTGCCGCCGAGGCCGTCAGCGATGGTCAGGCAGGCGCCATTCTCCTAGAGGCAATATGATGACATTCGCTGACACAGCCATGAAAGTCTATACGGATGTGCGGACATTGGCTCTCGGCCCGCAAGGTAAATCTGTTCTGGCAAGCCGGCATTGGCGTCTGGTTCAGGATTCCAACCAGATCGTCTGGCTTCTGTTCGATTTCTATGGAAGCGAAACAAACCGGGTTTCAAATGCTGTTCTTGCCGATCTCGATTTATGTCTGGGCAAGATAGAGGCTATCCGCCCGGCCGGACTCGTCCTGCGCTCTGCGAAGAAAAGCGGGTTTGCGGAAGGCCTCGATATCGCCGAATTGCGGAACCTGGAAGGGACTGCTGAAATTGAGGCGGTGATGACGCGCGGGCATGAAGTGCTCGATAGGCTGGCCGCATTGCAGATGCCTACTGTGGCGGTCGTGCACGGGCATTGCCTTGGAGCAGGGCTGGAGATCGCGCTTGCCTGCAAGAGCCGCATTGCCATTGAGGGCACCATGTTGGGCTTTCCCGATATCCATCTGGGGCTTCACCCTGGCCTTGGAGGCACGGTGCGCCTGCCGGCGGTGGTTGGGACATCCGAAGCCCTGACGATGATGATCGAGGGCGAAGTCATGACGGCGAGGGCTGCGCTTGACGCGGGACTGGTCGATGCCGTCATCGAGGAACGCCATGTAGAGAATGCGATTTCGGCTGTTGTCTCAGAGGATGGAGCCCGTCATCCACGGCGCGCTCAGCAAACCGCATTGTTTCCTGGAATGCGTACGCTGACGGCGCATCGGATGCGTTCGAGGCTGAACGCTGGCAAACCAGAAATGAGCTATCCCGCTCCCCATAGCCTCGTCGATCTTTGGCAGAGCCGCTCTTCAAGGCAAAAAAACATGCAAAAGGTGGAAATCCAGTCCTTTGCGCGTCTCCTGAACGGTAGCACAGCCCGAAATCTGATCCGCAATTCCCTGCTGCGGGACGGGTTGGTGCAACGTGGAAAGGGTAGCTCCGGCATTCAGCGGGTGCATGTTATCGGAGCCGGCACTGTCGGCGGTGATATTGCCGCCCTTTGTGCGGCGCGTGGATATGATGTCACTTTGAACGATCAGAACCCTCAGGCCATTGCCAAGGCTATCGGTCGGGCTAGTCGCTATTTTGAGAATACCTTTAGTGAAAGAGGTCAAAGGGAGAAGTCCTTTGACAGGCTGATGGCGGATTTCTCCGGCAGCGGTCTGGCGAAGGCCGATCTTGTGATCGAGGCCTTGCCGGAAGATCTTGAAACCAAGAAGGCCGTGCTTCAAAGCGTCGTCCCGGGGATGAAACAAAGCGCGCTCGTTGCCACAACGACGGCAGGTATTCCCCTTGAGCTTCTTTCGGAGGGATTACCGCGTGCTAACCGCCTGGTCGGTATTCATTTTCTCGTCCCTGTTTTGCAGACGGAGCTTACGGAGATCATCGTTCACAAGCGCGCCTCCTTCGAGGCGCTGGAAATCGCTCAGGCATTCTGCGGAAGCCTCGATCGTTTGCCGGTCCAGGTGAAAAGCTCGCCGGGATTCCTGATCAACCGGGTCTTCATGCCGTACTTCCTTGAGGCAATGATCATGCAGGAGCATGGCATCAGCCGTGAACTCATCGACAATGCGGCTAGGGAATTTGGCATGACGATGGGACCGATCGAGTTCGCCGACTGGATCGGTATAGACGTCTGCCTGGAAGCGATAAGGGCAATGGGTGAGGGCCACCCAAGCATATCACAGGTGCCGGCGGCCCTGGCGGAAATGGTTTCTCGAGGGGAGACCGGTATGGCGGCAGGGCAGGGGTTTTATCATTACGACAAAACTGCGGAACCCGTGCGCAAGAAAGCTACCACCAATGCGAATCCTGCAATTATCGACCGTTTGATTTTGCCCATGGTGAACGCCTGTGTCGCTTGTTTGCGCGAGGGCGTGGTGGCTGACGAGGAAATTCTCGACATTGCGGTCGTGTCGGGATTGGGATTTGCTCCCTTCAGAGGTGGGCCGCTGCATTACGCGCGGGCAAGCGGCCTTGCGGCGGTCATCTCCGAACTTGAGCGTCTGCAACACAAATATGGTGACAGGTTTGCGCCCGATCCCGGCTGGATTCGGCTCGGCATCGGCGGAAGCAGGCCGCAGGACTTGCTTCTTCTGGAACCCGAAAGCATCTCCACGCTTTTTCTTCCAATAAAAACGGAAGATGCAGGAGGTTCAAATGCCCGCAAGATCGAAAGCTCAGCAAAGGGCAGCGGGAGCGGCACTCGCAGCAAAACGCGGGGAACGCGCAAAGTCAAAGCTGAAAGGCGCGTCGCAGGAGATGTATGAAAGCATGAGCGAGAAGGAACTGGAGGATTTGGCCGAAACCAAGCGCCAGGGGCTTCCCGAACATAAAAGCAGTTGAATGAGGGACCGGATCGTTCCTGCTTCTCATTTCTCGGAGAGAAAAGCGGGAGCGATCCGATTCCGATCCCTGCGGTTGCCTGCCGGCTTCAGCGGGCGGCCAGCTTTTCGCCGACGAACCTGCGTATGCGCAGAGCCGCCTCGCGCAGCACTTCTTCTTCCTGGCAAAGCGAAATGCGAATATGGCCGTTGGCGGCCTCGCCGAAACTCGCGCCCGGCATCACGGCCACATTTTCGGCGGCCAGAAGATCCCAAGCGAATTTTTCACTGTCCTCTTCCACCGCGCGGATGTCGAGCATCACATACATGCCGCCCTGCGAACCGCGAACGATAACGCCGTTCATTCCGTGAATGGCGTCAAGAAATGCGTTTCGTCGATTTTTGTAACGCTCTGCGATTTCCTGCACGCCATAGCCGTTTTCCACGGCTGCGATGGCCGCGCGCGACACGAAATCAGGGATGCCGTAGGTGGCGACCAGGTTGAGGTTGGTCATGACCGAGATCATTTCGGCAGGCCCCGTCAGCCATCCGATGCGCCAGCCGGTCATTCCATGGCTTTTCGACAGGGAGTTGATGACCAGCGTGCGATCTTTCATGCCGGGCAGGGAACGGGGCGAAACATGGTCCACGTCAGCGCGTATCGTCCAATACACTTCATCCGAAAGAAGCCACAGATCGCGCCGGCGGCAGATTTCGGCGATCCGCTCCATGGTGCTGCGCGAGTAGATCGCACCTGTGGGATTGTTCGGCGAATTGATAAGGATGGCGCGCGTATCGGGTTCGAGGGCGGCCTCGATCTCTTCAAGCCTCGGCTCGAAACCGTTTTCGGCATGGGTTTCGATTTCGGTGTAGCGTCCGCCTGCGGCGCGCACCGTTCCGGGATAGGTCGCATAATAGGGGGATACGATCACCGCATGCGAACCTGGATCGAGAATGCCCTGGAACGCCGCGTACAAAGCCCCCTGACCGCCAATGGTGACCAGAATTTCGTCGGCGCTCGTTTCTACGCCGGTGCATTCCTGGGAGAGCCTTGCAAAGCCTTCACGCAGGCGGGGAAGGCCTGGAAGCTGGGTATAGTGGTGATAGCCCGCCCGCACCGCATCGACGCAGGCCTCGACGGTTCCCTCCGGCGTATCGAAATCGTGATCGCCGACCGATAACATGATGATCTTGTCGCCTGCTTCCTTGCGTCCGAGCGCTGCGAAGTGAACCTCCCAGCCATTCTTGCCGGAAGGAACAATATGGGAAATGCGTTTTGAGGGCTGGGGCATGGGACTCTCTTGCAAATATAATCGGTCAGATCTTGTCTGGAGGCGACGGCTCTGGCGTCCGAGACTTCTTGAATGCGGGTTCTATCAAAGGAGCCGGGGAGGCGGTAGCTGCTATCGCCTGCGGGGTCTGCGACCATTTGATGAAATCATTTTTTCGCTTCATTCCTGCTTATTAGCGAGCGGCGGAGAGGCGATCGCCTTGCAAACTGCCGCTTGCAACAATCCCGGTGTGGCAATATTGCAGGCCGTTTCCTCCTGTGGATCGAGCGAAAGGAACAGGCATGCTGGCCCGGAAGGGGAATGGTGGCGCAACGAAAAAGGAAGCGGTGGACGAGGCTCTCACCTCGCGCCGGTCCGTGCGCGCCTTTTTGCCGGACCCGGTGGACGACGAAACCATCGGCGAGATCATGCGGGTTGCAGCACGGGCTCCTTCCGGTACGAATATGCAACCCTGGAAGGTCTATGTGGTGTCGGGGGAGCGCAAGGAAGCGCTTTCGAAGGCCATCCTGGCCAGCGGAGTGCGGCCCGAAAAGATCGAATGGGACGAATACAAATATTATCCCGACAAATTCTTTGAGCCGTATCTCGCGCGCCGCCGCGCCGTTGGCTACGCTCTTTATACGCTTCTGGGAATCGGTCGGCGGGAAGTGGAGCGCATGCGTGCGCAGCATGACCGCAACTTCACCTTTTTCGATGCGCCCGTCGGTCTGATCTTCACCATCGACCGTCGTCTCAATGTCGGTTCGTGGCTCGATCTCGGCATGTTCGTTCAGTCGGTGATGATTGCCGCCCGGGCCCGCGATCTTCACACATGCCCGCAGGCTGCCTTCGCGCCCTATCATCGTGAAATCAGGCCATTGCTGAATATTCCCGACGAGGAGATCGTGGTTTGCGGGATGGCGCTCGGGCATGAGGACACGAGCAAGCCTGAAAACGCTCTGCGCAGCGAACGGGCCGCGCTGGAGGAATTCGTCTCCTTCATTCGCTAGAGGTGCGTGCACTCATCCGGGCGTTGAATGCGACCCTCCAGCCGCAAGATGCCTTGCAGTGTTCGCCCCATGTCGATGACACGTGTCGCTTGCTTACAAAAATGTAACTTCCCGGCAAGATTGCCGTAATGTTGATCCTGTCATTCTTCGTTCATTCCCTGCCGCTCATCCAAGGCGGCTCCCCTTTACGAGGAGACTGACATGAAGACCAAGATACTGCTCTCGGCACTTGCTGCGACGCTCATTGCCGGTTCTGCGGCGATTGCCCAGAACGGACCCGGAAACGCCACTCCGCCGGCTGCCGGCGCACAGGGCGCGATGAAAGGTTCCATGGGCGGCCCGATGAACGGTATGGGTGGCGGCCGGATGGCGCATCTGGACGCCGATGGCGATGGTGCGATTTCCCTCGAGGAATTCTCCAGCATGCGTCTTGAGCAACTGAAGGCCGCCGACGCGGATGGCGACGGTGTGCTTTCCGAGGCTGAGCTTCAGGACCATGTCCAACAGCGCCAGCTGGAACGCAAGGCGCGCCGGGCTGCGAGCCGTCTCGATGTGGATGGCGATGGCAAGGTGACGATTGCCGAGATCGAAGGGCTCCAGAAAAAGCGTTTTGCCCTTATGGATGCCAACAATGACGGCAAGATCGAACAGGACGAGATGCGTCGCGGTTTCCGCATGATGGCGGATGCGCGTGGCGACGGCGATGGCCGCGGGATGCGCGGTGAACGCCGCGAAATGCATCAGAAAGGTGGTCGCTGGGGCGGAGACTGGCGCGGCGGCAAGCATGGCGGCGGTCAGGGACGCGGCATGAACCAGGCTGCTCCCGACACCGACGCGGATACGTCCAACCAGTAGAATTTCCGATCTTCCACCAATCTGGGAAACCTGTCTCGAGTTTCGGCGGGTTTCTTCAGTCCAGGGCCAAGACCCCCGGACAAGAGCGGGCCACCGTCCCCCAATGGTGGCCCGCTCTCTATTGAGCCGGCCTCTGCGGGGCGATTTCGCTTGAAATGTCGGACGGGGATGTGGAGGGTTACGGGAAGTGCTTGCCGCGCGGGCTGTGCTCGGGCAATGTCACGGCGACGAACCGCCCGGCGGTTTATAGTCGACCCTTTCTTTCAGAAACCGCCGACATCGTGATACGTTTTATTTCAGTTTCTCCGTTTTCCGCGCTCCTGGCCGTCGTGCTCGGTTTCCTTTTGTGCGTTTCTGCGTTCGCGCAGGACGTTCAGAATCTGGTCGCCAGCCAGCGCCAGGTGATCACCACCGTCGAACAGCAAGTGGACAAGCTGGCCGCCCAGGTGAACGACCAGGTCACGGACGACGCCAAGCTGGTGGACGTTCGCGTCGAGCTGGAACGGCTGGCTCGCGAGCTGTTTGATGCAAGCCTTGCGTTTCGCCCGCGTCTTACGGAGGTCAATACGCGGCTCGAACAACTTGGCGCTGCGCGCGGCGAGGGGGAGCCGGCCGAGCCGGAGGAAGTGACGGCGGAGCGGACCCGCCTTCTGGACGAGAAGGCAAGCTTCAATGTTCTGATCGGGGACGCCGAACGGCTTTCCGTCCGGATCTCAGGCGTTATCGACAAGATCGCCCAGATGCGGCGTGACCTGTTCGCGCGCACGCTGTCACGCCGCTACGATATCACCGCGGCGCTGGGCACGGATGTGCTTGGTGAATTCACCAGGGAACTGGGCAAGGTCTACAAGACCGTATCCGCCTGGATCAGCTTCACGGTCAAGTACCGGCTGAAGCCGCTTTTGGGGGCGGGTTTCCTGGCGGTTCTGGCTGCGCTCTGCCTTCAGTTTGGCGGCCGCCGCCTGTTCGGTGCTTTCGTCAAGCCCGATCTGGCCGAAGAGAACCCGACCTATCTCAGTCGACTTTCGGTGGCCCTGTTCTCGACGCTCGTCCCCTCGGCCTCCTTCGCCGTTTTCCTAGCGTCGTCCTATTATTTCCTCGACTATTTCCGGTTGCTCAGGGTCGATATCGCTCCGCTTCTGTGGGCTTTCTTCACCGTCATCATCCTTGTCTATTTCGTCTACAAGCTGGCGCGCGCCATTCTCGCGCCGCGAATGGCGAACTGGCGCCTGTTGCCGGTGCGCACGGATGCTGCGCGGTGGCTGGTGGTGCTTGCAACGCTGACGGCGGCGGCTACCGGCTTCGACCATTTCATGGACCAGGTCTATCTGCAGCTGAACTCCCAGTTGTCGTTGACCGTGGCCTCCAGCCTTGTCGCAACCGTCGTGGTGGGGCTCCTCGTGATGCTGATCGGCAGCGTGAGGCCCCTGAACGACGAGGAGGGCAGGCCAAGGCACTGGCCGATGAAGTTCCGTTACCTTCTGTTTCTGATGGGCGGTGCGATCATTGTGGCGGCGCTGCTTGGCTATATCGGCTTTGCGCGGTTCATCTCGCAGCAGGTCGTCGTTACCGGCGCCATCGTGGCGACGATGTATATCGGGTTCCTGACCTCCGGGGCGATCACCACGGAAGGGGCCTTCGCCAAGTCATGGCTGGCGCGCAAGCTCGAACAATATTCTGCGTTCGATGACACCACGCTCGACCAGATCGGGCTCGGATTTGGCATGCTCATCAATGTCCTGGTGGTGGTGATGGGGGTGCCCCTGATCCTGCTGCAATGGGGCTTCCGCTGGGCCGACCTGACAGCCTGGAGCTACCGGATGGCAGGACCGATCCAGATCGGTTCCCTGTCCTTTTCGGTCATCGGTATCCTGACGGGCATTCTGGTCTTCATCCTTGGCTACTTCTTCACGCGCTGGTTCCAGGGATGGCTCGACGGCTCGGTCATGTCGCGAAGCCGCATGGATTCCGGTGTGCGCAATTCCATCCGTACGGGTGTCGGCTATGTCGGCCTTGTCCTTGCGGGGTTGATCGGGGTTTCCGCCGCCGGCATTAATCTTTCGAACCTCGCGCTCGTGGCCGGCGCCCTTTCGCTCGGCATTGGTTTCGGCCTCCAGAACATCGTGTCGAACTTCGTGTCAGGCCTTATCCTGCTCGCCGAACGACCCTTCAAGGCTGGTGACTGGATCGTGGCTGGCGGCGTGTCCGGTACGGTGCGCAAGATTTCCGTGCGGGCGACCGAGATCGAGACCTTCCAGCGGCAGACGGTCATTCTTCCCAACTCGGAACTGATCAACGCCGCAGTCGGCAACTGGACGCACAGGAACAAGCTGGGGCGTATCGAGATTCCCATCGGGGTGGGGTATGCATCCGATGCCCGGCGCGTCCACCAGATCCTTCTCGATATCGCAAAGAGCCATCCGATGGTTCTCAAGAACCCTGAGCCTTTCGTGCTGTTTGCAGGTTTCGGCGCTTCTTCGCTCGATTTCGAGGTTCGCGTCTATCTCTCCGACATCACGACGCAGGTGACCGTCCAGAACGATATCCGCTTCGCAATTCTGGAAGCCTTCGCAGAAGAAGGGATTGAAATTCCCTTCCCGCAGCAGGATGTGCATGTGCGGTCGGGCAGGCTGGAGATTGATGCAGTCACGCCGGTGGCCAAGGATGCATCAAAGCCGGTCGTACACGAGCATTCCGTCGAGACGCAGTCGTCTGAAGCCGGAAAACGGCGCCGTCGCAAGATTGATCCGGAATAGGCCGGAAAAGCACTCTGTGAACCGGGTGTTCAGTTGCCGTTCACGTTGAATGTCCTATAAGTTCAAGCGAAAAGAGGCTGAGGCCTCGCTGAAAACAGGGGCGGTGGTGACACCGATGGAGCCTATGAAAAAGTCAATCCTGGCGGCGACCATGCTGCTCATGGCCGGTGGAGCCGCTTTTGCGGCCAGCGCCGTGAACCGGGACAGCGAGCCGCGGACACTGGTGGTTACGGAAGGCGGAAGCCAGTCGGAGTTGATCGTGGGTCCGGGTGAGACCGTCGAATTCTGCAGCTCCGGTTGCTTCGTGACCATGCCGAATGGCGACCGCGAAGTGCTGACGGGTTCCGAGAGGATCGAGATTTCGGGCGGAACCGGCCGCATCCGCTGATTTTCCTGCCATCGCGGGATGTTCCTGTCCCGCCAAGGAAAGGCCGCGCCTCACGCGGCCTTTTATTTATTGTATTAGACAGTTATTAAGCTTGATCGCCGATTTCGTCTTTGCGGCGGTTGCCGAAAGGTCAGAGTTCAGAATTCCGAAGTCCATTTCGCCTATGCCCGTTTCTACGGTGGGAATGAAAGGGGGCTTTGATGGACGCGCGGACAGAACGCACTGCAGTACCGCTTGCTGTCGATCTGGATGGTACGCTGATTGCGACCGATTTGCTGTGGGAGAGTTTGTTTCTTCTTCTGCGGCAGCGACCACTTTGCCTTTTTCTTCTTCCCTTCTGGCTGCTTGGTGGCAGAGCCAGGCTGAAATGCGAGATCGCCGAACGCGTGGAGATCGATGCGGGCGGCTTGCCTTACAGGCAGGCACTTGTGAACCAGCTTGCCGAGGATCGCGCGGCCGGGCGCCATATCGTTCTTGCCACGGCGGCGCCGCGCAAATTCGCGGAGGCGATCGCCAGCCATCTGGGCGTTTTCGATGCGGTGATTTCCAGCGAACCCGGACGCAACATGGCCTCCAGGGTGAAACGCGATGCGCTGATCGAAGCCTTCGGGGATGGCGGTTTCGATTATGCGGGCAACAGCCGGGCCGACATCGCGGTGTTCGATGCAGCGCGCGCCGCGCTGGTGGTGGCTCCCGACAGCGCCGCCGCGCGCTGGCACGCCCGCAATGGCGGTGAACTGATCGAAGGCGAAAAGCCGAGCCTGCGCACCTATGTAAAGATGCTGCGCGCGCACCAGTGGCTCAAGAATGCGCTGATCTTCGTTCCGATGATCCTGAGCCACGAATATCTCAATTCGGATATGTTCATTCCGGCCGTGCTTGCCTTCATCTCGTTTTCGGCTGCGGCTTCTGCGATCTACATTCTCAACGATTTCTTCGATCTTTCGCTTGATCGCCGGCATCCGACCAAGCGCAACCGTCCTTTCGCCAGCGGCGTGCTGTCGATCCCGTTTGGCTTTGCCGCCATGATCGGACTCCTGGCAATCAGTGTCGGGATCGCGTTTCTTTTGCCCCCGCTTTATGGGATGGTCCTTGCCGCCTATCTGGTCGCGACCACCGCCTATTCGCTTGCCATCAAGCGCATGCTTCTTCTCGACGTGCTGATGCTCGCCGGTCTTTATACGGTCCGCATCCTGGCCGGCAGCGCGGCAACCGGCAGCGGCGTCTCCTTCTGGCTTCTGGCCTTCTCCGTCTTCTTCTTCCTGTCGCTGGCGCTGGTGAAGCGCTATGTGGAACTGCGCGGGACGTCGCTGCAGGCAGGCGAGCGGATTGCCGGGCGCGGATATCGCATCGAGGATCAGGAAGTCATTTCGCAGGCGGGCATGGCCTCGGCCTTTTCTTCCGCAATGGTTCTGGCGCTCTACATCCAGAGCAGCGCGGTGCGTGAGCTCTATTCCATGCCGTGGCTGATCTGGCCGCTTTGCCCGATCGTGCTCTACATCACGATCCGTATCTGGGTGCTGGCGCGCCGCAACGAGATGCATGACGATCCCATCGTTTTCATCATCAGGGACTGGCGCAGCCAGCTGGTCGGTGTCTTCGGCGCAATTCTTCTGTTCTACGCGGGACTGTGAGGACATGACCGACCATTCCGCATTCGGGCTGGTGCGCCGTGGCAAGGCGCGGGTCCTCGATGCCGACCAGGCCATCGAGGCGCTACGCGCCGGCAAGCGCTTCTCCGAGACCGTATTGCCCTATGGCAACGGGCGCTCCTATGGCGACACCTGCCTGAACGATGCGGGCGTACTGATCGATATGCGCTCCAGGGCGCGCATCCTTGCCTTCGATGCGGGGAGCGGTCTTCTGAGTGCGGAAGCGGGCCTCATGTTGTCCGATCTCATTGCCCATGTGGCGCCGCGCGGCTGGTTTCCTGCCGTTGTGCCGGGAACGAAATTCGTGACCCTTGGCGGGGCAATCGCCAATGATGTGCATGGCAAGAACCATCATCGCCGGGGAACGTTCGGCAGCCATGTGGTTTCCCTGACGCTGTTGCGCTCCGATGGTTCGGTCAGCCGGTGCAGCGCCACGGAGAATGGCGAGCTCTTTCGCGCGACGATTGGCGGAATGGGACTTACCGGCGTCATTCTCGACGCCACCATCCGCCTGATGAAAGTCGATGCCGCGGATGTGGACGAACGGGTGCTGGGCTTCTCCGGCCTTGAGGAGTATTTCGACCTGGCCGAGCCCGCCGATGCGGAAAATGAGTATGCGGTCGCGTGGATCGACCAGCTTGCTTCCGGCAGAAGAGCCGGGCGCGGTTTTCTTCTTACGGCCAACCATGCCGAGGAAGGCGCCCCTTTCCGGGTCGCGCCTGCGCCCAGACTGTCGGTTCCCTTCAGGCCGCCGGTGAATCTGATCAACCGCTGGTCCCTTGCTTTGTTCAACCGCGCCTTTGCCTGGTCGAAGGGGCGGGCCGAGGGCGTGCGCCGCTCCTCCTACGGCAGTTATTTCTTTCCGCTCGATGCGGTGGGGCACTGGAATCGCCTTTACGGACCGCGTGGACTTTTGCAGCACCAGAGCGTCATTCCGTTCGACGCAGCGCGTACCGTCATACCGGCGATGCTTGCGGCGGCGCGTGAGGCGGGGCAGGCCTCCTTCCTGACGGTCTTAAAGCGTTTCGGAGCGGTGGCTTCGCCGGGAATTTTGTCCTTCCCGCGCCCTGGCTATACGTTGACGCTCGACTTTTCGAATGCGGGCCGTGTCACGGAACAATTGTTCGAGCGGCTCGACCGCATGACGGTCGATGCCGGCGGCGCGGTCAATCCCTACAAGGATGCGCGCATGGGCGCCGCGCTTTTCGCTGCTTCCTTTCCGCATTGGCGGGATATGGAGCGATTGCGCGACCCCCGTTTTCTCTCTGATTTCTGGCGCCGGACGGCGATGCGCCTGGATATGGCGGGCGAGGGGGACCGGGATGCGGCCGAATAGAGTCGAAACAACGGCTTCAGGCCGGAAATTCATGCAATGGATGCAATTTTCCCGCGACGCTTCACGCTTTGTTTGCGCGTTGCGGTTATGACGGGCACGGGTGGGTCAAGATGAAATATATTCCTTTCATACTCTTCACGGTGATGACGAACGCGGCGGCGCAGCTCATGCTGAAATACGGCATGATGACGCTTGGCCCGCTCACCTTCGCCGGTATCAATCCAATCCTGAAGATCCTTCAGATCGTCTTCAGTCCGTGGATTTTTGCGGGACTTTGCGTGTTCGTCATCTCCATGGCGTCGCATCTCTACGTCCTGTCCAAGGTGGACCTCTCGTTCGCCTATCCGTTTCTGAGCCTGGCCTATGTCGCGGTGGCGGTGTTCGCCTACTTCCTCTTCAAGGAAGACCTGAACGCCTACCGCATCGGGGGCATTGCGCTCATCTGCGTGGGAACCGTGCTGATCGCCCAGAGCGGGCGGGAGACGCACGACAAGGAAGCTGCGCTTTCTACCGAAAAACTCCAGTCCGAAAGGTCGATCATCCAATGAGACACATCATTTTCGGCGGCGACGGCTTTGTCGGCCGTCATCTCGCTCCCAAACTCATCGCGGATGGCAAGGACGTTATCGTCGCCGATATCGTGAAGAGCGATCTGCCGCACTACCGCAACGTCGCGTTCACCCATTGCGACGTGACCGACCCGGCTGCGGTGGCCAGGCTCGGCATGAAGGCCGACGACATGGTCTACAACCTGTCGGCCAAGATGCTCTCGCCGATTCAGGTGCGCGCCAAGCGGCACGATTTCTTCTATCCGGTGAATTACCACGGCACGGTGAACATCATCGAGGCCATGGACAAGGCGGGCGCCTCCAAGCTGGTGCACTTCACCACCGACATGATCTACGGTCACACGGTCACCTATCCGATGACGGAAGATCACCCGGTCTCGCCGCTTGGCGAATACGGCCAGTCCAAGCTCGATACGGAGGTGCTTGCCGCCGAATGGCGCAAGCGCGGCATGCGTATTTCCCTGTTCCGCCCGCGTCTCATCATCGGACCGGGACGCCTCGGCATTCTCGAAAAACTGTTCAAGCTGATCGATATGAACCTGCCGGTTCCCATGATCGGATCGGGCAAGAACCCCTATCAGTTCATTTCGGTTTTCGATTGCGCGGAAGCCGCGCGCCTTGCCTATGAAGCAGGCTTGCCGAACGAGGCCTACAATCTCGGTTCGCTCAATCCGCCGCCGGTGCGCAAGCTTCTTGGCGATCTCGTCAAGCATGCCGGGTCGCGCTCCTTCCTGCTGCCGACGCCGGGCTGGGCGGTCAAGCGCACGCTCGACCTGCTCGATGCCGTGAACATGCCGATCATGGACCCGGAGCAATATCTGATTGCCGACGAGATGTGCGTTCTCGACGTCTCCAAGGGTGAGCGCGATCTCGGCTGGGTGCCGCAGTATCGCGATGAAGACATGCTGATTGCCGCCTATGACGAATACCGCGCCAAGAAGGCCGGACAGTCGCTTGGCGCGCATCAGATCGCGGCCGAGTAGGGGAGGTTTCCATGACCGTTGTGACCAAGACCGATACGACAGGAGCAAGGCTCGTGACGAATGCACCCGAACTCGCCCCGCGCACCATCGCGCGCCCCGATCTCCTGACGCTGGATCAGGCGAAGGCGCTCAGCGTCGATCAGATGACGGAGCTCTTCAAGGCGCATCTGAACCCCGGCCAGCTTCACTTCATGAAGTTGCTGGGCTTCCACAAGGTGAAGATCGAACGCGCCGAGGGCATGTATTACATCGATCAGAACGGCCGCAAGATTCTGGATTTCTTCGGCGGTTTCGGTTCGCTCGCCTTCGGCCACAATCATCCGCGCATCCTTGAGGCCCGAAAGACTTTTCAGGATGAGAAGCGGCAGGAAATCGCCATCGCCTTCATGTCGCAATATGCGACGGCGCTTGCGGCCAACCTTGCCGCCTGTTCGCCCGGCGATCTCGACATGGTGTTTCTCGGATCCTCGGGCTCTGAGGCCATGGAATCGGCGGTGAAGCTTGCCGAGCGCGCCGCAGGGCCGAAGCGCCCCAAGATCGTCTATGCCGAAAATTCCTTCCACGGAAAGACGAAGGGCGTGCTGACGATCACGGACGGTAATCTCTACCGCGCCGAGTTCCGCCTCACCGACAATACGGTGCGTGTGCCTTTTGGCGATATCGACGCCATCGAGCATGCGTTCCGCACCGACCCGGAGATCGGGGCCATCGTTCTTGAAACCGTCCAGGGCGGCGGTGGCATCAACGAGGCGTCGCGGGAGTTCTGGCAGAAGCTGCGCCAGCTCTGCGACCAGTATGGCGTGATCTGGGTTGCCGACGAGGTGCAGTGCGGTTTCGGTCGTACGGGCCGCTTCTATGCCTTCGAACATTATGATGTCGTGCCCGACATCACCGCGCTCGCCAAATCGCTGGGCGCGGGCAAGGCGGCCATGGCTGCGATGATCGCCAAGCGCGACATCTACATGAAGGCCTATGGTTCTCCAAAGACGGCCATGATCCATGCGATGGCGACATTTGGCGGCATCGGCGAGGCCTGCGCCACGGCCATCGAGGGCATCAACACGCTCTATGACGAAGGGCTGATGGAAAATGCCGAGAGCACCGGCGCCTATCTGCTTGAGCGGCTTCAGGCCCTGAAGGAGAAGTATCCGCGCATCGTCAAGGATGTGCGCGGGCGCGGCTGCATGATGGGCCTTGAGTTCCAGGATTTCTCGCAGACGCTTCCGGCGGTGATGCGCCCGGTGGTCGGCATGCTCGACGACAAGCTGAAAGGCTCGCTGTCAGGCTTCGTCGGCGCGCTGCTTCTCAGGGACTACGACGTTCTGGTGGCTTTCACCGAGTATAACCGCAATGTCGTCCGCCTCCTGCCGCCACTCATCATGCAGCGCGAGCATGTCGACAAGCTGGTGGATTCGCTCGATGACCTGCTTGGACGCGGGGTCGTGGCCATCGTGAAGGACTTTGTGAAAAGCCAGGTGAAATAGTCAGCGCTCTGACGAGATGAGTCAGGACCTCTTTTCAAGAGGCTGAAATATCTTGGAAATTTTGTCTCTCGCATAATAACTGGCCGGGCTTGTCCCGGCCTTTTTTTTACCACGCGGAGCCTTGTGCTTCTGCTTTACGCATTGTTGCAGGCCTCAGGTGATCCCCCCTGAGGCCTGCAAATGCTCTATCGCAGGCCGAACACTACGGGCAGACCGAAGGCAAGCAACAGGCTGACAGCCAGTCCGAGCATGGCCTTGGCGGCGTCCTGCCCGACGATGCGTGAGGTTTCCCGCGCCGAGGGCTTGTACATATGGAAGGAAATCGCGAATTCGCGCCCGGCCAGAAGCCCAAGAAACACCCAGGTGGTGGACATGGGAATGTCGCTCATCTCCTTGAAGACGAACAGAATGATCCCGTACATGAAGTCGATTATCGTTGCCGCGCGAATATCGACGGTTCCGGTCTTGGTCGTCACGATCTTCTGGATCGCGCCGCCATTGTTCTTGAATATCCAGGCATGCAGTGCAAACAGCCAGACCAATGCCAGCCCCAGTTCCCAGGCGGCGAGCTGGCGCGGCAGGTAGGCGAAAATATTGGCAAGGTCCTGAATAAGCCATTGGCTCCAGAGAAACCCGGTCGAACACCATTGCAGCGCCGTCCAATAGGCGGGAACCGGTTCGCCATAGGTCTTGTCGAAATGCTCGGTGGTGCGGCGAAACACCGTGTAATAAAGGACAATCGAGGCGATGAACGCGACGGCGTATCCCAGTCCCGACTTGACCAGCATGTCGCCGATGTTTTGCGAGGCTCCCGATCCGATGGCAAAGACCGACAGCACCAGAAAGGTGGTGGATACAGGCACGCCGAAATGCGTCAGGATCAGGATGATGAAGGGCGGGATCAGGTACATCAACGAGATGCCGCCATCGGGCATCGGGAACTTGTCCAGCCGCCCGTAGGCCGGGTCTCCGCCCGAGCTGACCCAGCCATAGATCAGCACGATTGCAAGGATACTGCAGGCGAAGAGCCACAATACCCACCAGGGCCGATGCGCGTTCGACGACAGGAAGGTGCCGAGCGTCTGGATGGCGTCATTGGCGACAATGGAATAAGCCGCCAGCGAAAAACCGACGATCATGAAAATTGCGGTTAAGTCCATCTCTTGCCCTTTATTGGCGTAACGATCTGGAAGTCCCATATCCGCCGAATATAAAGGGGATATGTCAGTCGCTTCGGCCGGTCTTGCTCAGGGCGATGAGTAATTTACGGCATCATGATCTTCGGTGAAGGCAGTTGCGCAATCCGGCCGCGCATGAGTTTGTGCCTCTGGCGCAGGATGGGACCCTCATCTTCTTGCTTTGAGCATGCAAGGGGGGGCGAGCGATGCTCGCCGGCTTTGTCGGATGCCCGGTTTACTCGATCAGACCGGCCAGCCGGGGGCTCACATAGGCGTCAAAGCACTTGTCCAGTTCGATGCGCTTGTGGTTGCGCATGGCGGGCTCGTAGAGCTTGAGGAGGTCAGCGTTGGCCGTCGTCAGCGGGCAGGTCGGGTGCAGGATCAGATCCGTTTCGCGCACCGCCTCCAGCGCCTCTTGGCCGGGTTGCGGGACGGCGCGGGTGGGATCGGCGCCAATGGCCACATGTTCGGGCGCCTGCCGATCGAGAAGCCAGGGGAAGGGGTTGACGAAGTTCAGGTTGAGGATGGTTTCGAAGCGGACGCCCTTTTCGGCCTCCAGCGTCTCGATATCGGTGATGGCGCGGTCGATGGCCATCAGATGCGCCGCCTGAAAGTCGAACTCGGAATAGAACATATAGGCCGGCAGCTCCTGAATGCGGATGAAATCGGCGTAGGTGGCGCGGTGGCTGGCGTAGAAATCCAGCATCTTTTGCGCGCGCGCCAGAATTTCAGGACGCATGTTGACGCGGCCCAGCGTTTTCAGGTTCCGAGATGGAAGCGCCACATTCTTGATCGAACCCACATAGGTGCGTGCAGCCCGCTCCGCGGTGTTGACGACAGGCGGCAGGGCCGTGGCGGCAGCAAGCACGGCTGCGGTCGCGAACATCCTGTCGGGCCCATGCTCTTTCCACAGGGCGATGAGCGCTGGAAGTATGGCCGGCCACAGGAAGATGAGCGCCTGGCTTCCGGTGTTCTGGGTTTCAAAGAAGATGCCAATGACAAGGACCGCACCGATCCAGAATGCGTCGCGATCGAGGAAGCGGGCGAGCGCTGCCGGCCGAAGCCCACCCAGCGCGCGCAAGTCGCGGCCCACCGCGGCACGGTCTTCATAGATGAGGAAAAGGATAAGCGCGGTCGCGGGAAGCACGATGCCGAAGGTCAGCGACGCGGCCTGAAGGAAGCGGGGCGCGAGGCTGTCCTCGTTGAGTGCGACGAGGGCGAGAATGTCGCCGATATAGTTCAGTGCGAAACCGTTCCACAACTGGAGCGCACAAAGGACCAGAAAGAAGCCGATGGCCGTTGCAGCCGCTGTCCTGAAGGTTACGCGTCCGGCAAGGAAAGCAAACAGGCACAGGAGCCCGCCAGCGGCAAAACCCGTGATCTTGGTGAGGAACAGCGCCGTCATGCCGGCCAGGATGGCGATGAAGAGGAGACGCTGGCTGCGCAGATAGATCAGCGCGACGGTCAGCGCATAGAGAAGCTGGCAGACCTGCCGGTTGTAAATGCCGAAACCATCGGATCCGGGAAAGGGAAAGAACTCGCGCGTGTTGAAGGGCAGCACCGCAAAGATCAGAAAAGGCACGAGGATCGCGAAAGCCGTTTTTCGCGACGTGCGGCTGATCTCGGCAAGGCCGAGCGCCATCAGGGGCGCGGTGACGACGAACAATGACCAGTGAACGAGAAGCAGTGGCTGTGCATCCGCGAAAAGCTTCAGTCCTCCGGCAAAGAGATAATAGCCAAGGGGGCCGACGGGCGCGAAGAAGTCGCTCGCCGGTATCTGGCCGGAGAAAAGCCGGTTGGCCGCGTCGAAATAGATGAAGAGGTCCCAGTACATGGACCCGATGGGCACATTCACCGGAAGAAGGAGAATTGCCGTCAACGCAAGCGCAACAACAGCAAGGACAAAAGCGGGGCTGAACAGCATTCTGCCCGTATCTGCCGCTTCCCCGTGTGCTGTATCCGCCATGATCCTCGCCCCCAGTCCATTCGCAAGCTTGACGTGGTTCTTTCTACAGGAGCGGCGATCACAAGAAGTTAATCGCGCACCGGGCCGAAGTCTGTTTTGCCGGCATTTCGCTTGAGGTATAGTTCGCGCATGTCCGGGTTCATCGCAACATCGCGCATTCCGGGGCGTGGCATTCTTGCCGCGGGGGCGTTGTTTTGCGGCCTCGTTCTTGCCGGTGGAACCGCGCAGGCGCAGGAGACCGTGGATGTGGAGCTCGTCCTTGCTGTCGATGTTTCCCTTTCCATGTCCGCCGGGGAACTGGAGATTCAGCGTCGCGGCTATGCGGAAGCGCTGGTTCACCAGGATGTCGTCAACGCCATCCTGAACGGGGCATATGGCAAGATCGCCGTCACCTATTTCGAATGGGCGGGTTCTTTCTCGCAGCATGTCGTGGTGCCGTGGACCGTAATCGCTTCCGCGGAGGATGCGCGCCGGGTGGCCGACAGGCTGTCGGCCAGCGTGCCAGCGAGCGCGCGTCGAACATCGATCTCAGGCGCGCTGCAGTTTGCGGGTGACCTGTTTGCCGAGAGCGGTTTTCGCGGCCTGCGTCGCGTGGTGGATGTCTCGGGCGACGGACCGAACAATCAGGGAGCGCCGGTTTTGGGCGCGCGCGATGCGCTGATTGAAAAGGGAATCACGGTCAATGGCCTGCCGCTCATGACAAGCGGCGGTCCGGGCGGCGGGTTCGATGTCCCCGACCTCGATATCTATTACCGCAACTGCGTCATTGGCGGGCCGGGGGCCTTCATGATCCCCGTCAATGACTGGCCCCAGTTTCCCGAAGCGATCCGTCGCAAACTGGTGCTGGAACTGGCGGATGCGGAAACGGGCGGGCTGCCCGTCGTTCTTGCGCAGGCGGAAGCCTATGATTGCCTGATCGGCGAGAGGATGTGGCAGAGCCGCTCCTGGATTTGGCGCGATCCGTAATTTCACAAAGATGCGGCAACGCTTTCCAGTTGTTCGGCGCATTGGCCCCAGCCTTCGTAAAAGCCCATCTTCCGATGCATGTTCCGGTCTTCCTTGCTCCAGTGCAGAACCCTTGCAATATAACGCGTCCCGCCTTTGTCGGCGTCCTCCAGCGTCAGGACAAGGGTCATGAAGGGTTTTTGGGACGGTTCCCAGGCCGACACATAGGCATCAGTGGTCACGATCTTGTGGTTTTCGATCACCTCAAGATAAACGCCCATATTGGGATATTCCTTCCCCTCAGGATCAGCCATGACGATCAGGCTCGCGCCGCCGGGGCGAACGTCCAGCTCTGCCCTCGGGGTCGACCACGGTGTCGGCGCAAACCACAGGGGAAGGATTTCGGGGTCGGTCCAGGCGCGAAAGACGTTTTTGCGCGGAGCATTCAATATGCGGGCGAGAACGAGTTCGCGGTCGGAACCGGGTTCCAGGTCGATCGGAGTTGCCATGGCATCTCTCCCACCCGCGCCGGCTGTCTGCCGGCCACAGGCCGTGCATGCCCCACCGACCGAGGTGCCATTCTACTCCTGGCGCCTGCGTGGCGATAATCATTTTTGCATGCAGGATGAAATCGCCGGAGATGCCGGCGCCGGCACTATCGCTTGCGGCACCGGCTCTCATTTCTGGTGGTTAAGGGACGACCATGCGTGGCGTGATGCATCATCGCATCGAACTCGACGGCGAAGTCACGCAGGGCCGTCCAGACAGGCTCAAGTCTGACGGGCTTGAGCCTGCTGGATTTGAGCCAGATGTATTTTGGAAGCTCCGTCATGCGCATCTCCTGTCCCGAAATTCAGAAGCGGGAAATGCCGCGACGCTCCTGTCCATCCATGCGGGAAGCATAGTGGCCGGGGCCGAACTGGCTCGGCCAGCCGATGTCCTTCAGGATTTCAGGGGGCAGGGTGCCGATCACGCGCTCGGTGCGGCGGCGGCTCATGGCGTTGCGATAGTTGCGGACATATTCATTGAAACGGCTCAACACAGTCATTTTGGCCTCCTGTGCGTTGTCTCAGCCTTGTTCGGTTTTTGAATGCCCTTGACTATGAGAAAGATCTGTTATTCAATAAAACTAAATAAAATCATCGTTTCGATCAGAAAAACTGAATGTAGCAGATATGAACGCTCCGCTCAACCATCCCTTACCCTTGCTGGAACTCGACGTTTTACGCACCTTTGTGGCCATTGCCGAAACCGGCAGTTTCACCTCGGCGGCGAATGCCGTTTTCCGCACGCCTTCTGCGGTTTCGATGCAGATCAAGAAGCTGGAGGAACTCCTGGGCTGTTCGGTGTTCGAGCGCGATGCGCGCTCGGTTTCGCTGACGGCCGACGGAGAGTTATTGCTCGACTATGCGCGGCGGCTTCTGGCGCTCAACCGCGAGGCGGTTTCGAAGTTCGTGATGCCGGATATCAGCGGCGTCGTGCGATTAGGGTCGCCCGACGATTTCGGTGAACGCATTCTTCCAGCTGTCTTACGGCGCTTTGCCCAAACCCATCCCTCCATCGCGGTCGACGTGGTGATCGACCAGAGCTCCAATCTGCGCAAGCGCATGGCAAACCGGCAGCTCGATCTCACTCTTCTCACCTGCACCGATGGTATGGACGAGACCAATGTGCAGGTCATCTTTACGGAACCGATCGTGTGGGCCGGTGCAAAGGGCGGAAGCGCCCATCTGCGCAAGCCCCTGCCGCTTTCCATCTGGGAAGAGGGATGCGCCTGGCGCGCCGGCGCGCTCAAGGCCATGGAGCGGGATGGGCGTGATTACCGCATTGCCTATATGAGCGCGCATGCAACGGGGCAGCGCTCCGCCATCCTTTCCGATCTTGCCATTGCACCGTTACCCAAGTCCTTTTTGCGCGACGATCTCGTGGAACTCGGTGTCGAGGATGGTCTGCCGGAAATGGGGAACTATCACATCGGCATGATCGTTGCTCCCGATGCGTCAGCGCCCGTGCAGGCGGCCGCAGATCATATTCGCGCCGCCTTCGAGATGTTGTGCAAATCTGGCCGGCCCTGAGGGCGCCGTGCGTTCTTTCGGACGCGCAAAGGACGCTTTATCTTTTGGCTTGTCCGCATTTTGCGGATGTCAGGTGATGCCACCTGGCCACAAAATGCCTCAGGCGAAGCGGGAAAAGGCTTTTGAACAAGGATGAACACATCGAGATTGCCGGTATTGCGCTCTCGAGTCCGCAAAAGCGGATGTTTGCGCAGGCCGGGCTGACGAAACTCGATGTTGCGCGCCATTTTCAGCGCGTTGCAGGACGCATGTTGCCTTTCCTCGAGAAGCGTCTGGTCAGTCTGTTGCGTTGCCCCGATGGCATCGAGGGACAGTGCTTCTTTCAGCGTCATGGCGCGAGGGGATTTCCCGAAGCGGTCAAACGCATGGAAATCAAGGAAAAGGATGGCGGATGCGAGGATTATCTTCATATCGAAGATCTTACCGGCTTGATTGCCGCCGTGCAGATGGGGTCGCTGGAATTCCACATATGGGGATCACGGATAGACAGGCTTGAGAAGCCGGATCGGCTCGTTTTCGATCTGGATCCCGACGAGGGGCTCGATTTCGCGGATGTGCGCGATGGCGCGTTTGCAGTGCGCGACCGGCTTGAGGCGATTGGCCTCAAATCTGTGCCTTTGCTGACCGGCGGAAAGGGCATTCACGTGGTGGTGCCGGTGCAGGCACGCACGGAATGGCCCGCTGTGAAAACCTTTGCCAAGGGGCTTGCGGAAACCTTGGCTGTGGCCGAGCCGGAGCGTTTCGTCGCGGAGGCTTCCAAGGCGAAACGGAAGGGGCGTATCTTCATTGACTGGCTGCGCAACGAGCGGTCGGCGACGGCGGTTGCGCCCTATTCGATACGCGCCCGGTCGGGCGGGCCCGTGGCGACGCCTGTGTCGTGGGAAGAATTGCGGGAAATCGAGGCTGCCAGCGCCTTCCACATCGGGGATATGGAAGGCCGATTGGCGATGAGCGATCCCTGGATTGACGCCGGGCAATGGCATCAATCGCTGCGGCGCGACATGATTGACGCCGTTACTGGATGAGAAAACCCGCAAGTGCGCCCGCCGCGCCGACCACCGCAGCAATGACGAGAAGCGACAGGGTGCCGCAAAAGAGTCCGAAGCTCAGAAGGATGCCATCGCGCTCCGACAGTGCAAGGCCGATCAAGACGCAGGAGAAAGCCGGAAACCAGTTGCCGAGCGGAATCGGCAAGGTGACTGCGATGGCCAGGATCAGTTCTATCACGCCGATAATGCGATCGGCCTGTTCGCGGCCGAAAGGCCAATAGCGCGGCTTGATGAACTGCTCCAGCCAGACAAGGCGCGGGATGACCTTCTGGCTCATGTGCCGGAATTTGTCTGCACCGATGGATTTGCTGAGGATGAAGCGGGGAAGCCAGACCGTCTTGTTGCCCAGCACCATCTGCATGGCGATGATGACGATCGGGGGGCCAAGAACGATGGTGCTGCCGGGGGGGAAGGGAAGCAGGTTGAGCGATGCGAAGAAGACGAGGAGCGCGGCAAAACTCCGGTCGCCGAGTGCCTGTCTGATTTCGGCAATCGTCACCTTTTCGCCGGCGCGATCGGCAAGTTCCTGAAAAATACAGGACAGACGGCGGGGAGGGTGTTCAGCAGGCGAGGCGCCCGACACCGTATCCAATTCCATCCCCTCCGCTTTCACTGCACCACCCCCGTTGCCGGACGAATCTCAACCGATCCGGACGGGAGTTTTCCAAAAAAGCGATTAAGCCTTGATGACAGAAGCCGCAAGCGCGTTGTCTCGGACGAAACGCGTTGCCTGTCGGTGGGAAGGCCGGTGGGAAGGGACCTGCCCTTGAGCGGGTTCATGAAATGGCTTCGTGCAGTGATGGTTCGTGGTCCGGGCTGTTTTGGGGCAGCAGCATTTTTCCAGTGCATCTGCCCTAAAAACAGATATGTGCGAGAACTTTTTATCCCGTCGCGCGTTCTGGGTATTGTTGCCCCGGTCTCTATTTATTGTTTGGGGCATTTGTGAGGGAGATTAAAATGAAGGTTTCGGTTCTTTTGCGCCTTGCCGCTGTGATTGTCGTCGGGGCTTTGGCCGCCGGTTGCGCCAATACGATCCGCGGCGTCGGGCAGGATACGGCCAATGCCGTGGATGCCACGCAGAATGCGGGCCGCAACATTTCGCGGGCTGCCGAATAATTGACAGAGAGATTGATTTGTAGCGATTGCATCGGGCCCTGTTCTGCTTCTTGAGCAGGGCCTTGCAAGATGTCGGTCAATCGGTGGAAGTGTCTGTTTCCATTTATTAACCATGCCATCAGATATTACAACCCAGGGTTATGTTTTCCTGTCCGATCTGTCGTTTTATGATAGTGTGATGTCACGGGGCGATCATCGCATCGAGTAGGACTAATCCATGCGTAAGCCCCTTATGATCGGCGCCATTCTGGCGTTGTTACCTTCCTTTGCATATTCGGCAAGTGGCATCGTTCCCTTTCGCGGGGAGGTGATGTCGACCTGTGCGATTACCGTCGACCGGGCGGGGACCCTGGCCATCAGCCCCGATTATACCGTTCTGAGCTCGACCCAATCGGGCGGAATTGCGGGGCAGGTTTCGATCCTTGCCTCTGGCGTTGGTTACTCTGTTTCCACGTCGGCCCCTGCCTCCTTTTCTTCCGCACCGCCCACCGGAAACAGCCAGGTTACGTTTGCCTCAAGCTATAGCGCGAGCGGTGCCACGACAGCGCTTAACGTCTCAGGGACAACCATGACGCCGCTGGTGTCCGGGTTGACAAACCTGAGTGTCGATCTGATCGCGACCAAGTCGAGTGGTGTATTCCGGTCGGGTACCTACGCGGCCGATGTGGTCGTGACCTGCGAATAGGGTATCCAATGATGGCGAAACTCTTTCCGGCGATCCTTTGCGCGATCTTCGCATCTCCGGCCTTTGCCCAATCGATGACTCCGATGCGCGGAGAAATCACCAGCTTTTCGGAGGACTTCGCCGTCAGGGTCTATCCGCATAATCCTTACCGGCACCGGATCGAGGTGTCGGTGAGGGTCTATGACGAGAATTTCAAACCGGTCGCGGCACAGGTGACGCCGCAGACCGTGATGCTGGGGAGCAATGCTTCACGATCGGTGATCGTCTCCGTCGGTTTTGGCGACAGCAAGATGCGGCGCGTTCGCGTGTGCACGGAGAGCATTCCGTTCCCGGATCAGAAAACGAGGATAATGGCACAGATATGCGGACGTTTTATCGCGCACCGCGCACATTGAGCGCGGTCTTATTCATGTCGGTGTTTGCGGTTCCTGCCGCGCTCGCTGGCGAAACCCAATACATCATCAATCAGAATCAATCCGGTATGACGCTGCCCGGCGTGGTCATGCCCAACGGCTTTGACGAAGTGCGGGCGGCGGACGGCACAACCTGCCGTTCATCCATGGCGGGGTCGGGAGCCTATCTCGATTCCGGCCTCATCGGTGGGGGGCTGGATGGCGGCTCAAGTTCGTTGTCGGCCTATGGACGCTTCGTCGTGCCGCTCGGTGAAAAGCCGGCCAGGCTCAATTGCGACAGGCTGTACCAGCTTGAACTGGAGCGTCTGGAACTGGAGGTCCGGCTTCTCAAGCAGGGACTTGACCCGCGCGCGACGAGCAATCGCGGTGGCGTGTGGGCGGCTGACGGGAGTTGGAAGACTACGGGCCGACGATAAGAACGGTGTTTCATAAATTCGCTTGTCTTTGGGGACGTCGCTAATAAAATAGCGGCGTCTTTTGTTTTTTATATATGGTATATTCATGAATGATTATTTTTGGATTATTAGATTTGTTTTGTGTTTTGTTTTTTTAGGTATAAAATTCTCTTCAGCAAATACATTGGTTCCTTTTGATGCTGATGTTAAAAGCTCCTGCACCATCACCTTGCTTACTGGCGGAACGATGGTTTCCAACGGGACAACCAAGCTGAGCTCGTCAGAAAATGGCGGGCGTGCTGGAAAGGTTGCCATTTTTACTACCGGAGAAGATTTCCATGTCTCTCTTAAAGCGCCTACGGATTTCCAAAAATCTCCAGCAGGGGTAGGAGATGTCCGTTTTTCGACTTCTTATAGTTCATCTGGCGCAACCGTAGCTTCCGATGTAGAAGGTAGTACATCTACAAAATTGGGCCGTGGTGCAAGTAATGTAAGTATAAACCTTGTGGCATCTGCTTCCGGATTTGTTTTTCCAAATGGAAAATATTCTACTAATGTAACTGTTTTATGTGAATAATTTTAAATTTGTGTTGAGGAATGTTATTTTGAAATTTACAATATATAAGAATTTATCTTTTATAAATTTACCGAATCGCACTCATAAGCATTTTCTTTGCCCATGCTCCGACTTGTATTGGGCATGGCCATGAGGCCTTGGTTTCTCACCGGCGGATTGTTGTTGTGTGCGATACTGGATGCGCGGGCTCAATCCATGAGCCCGATGCGTGCAGAAGTTACCAGCTACTCCGACGAGTTTGCCGTTCGGGTTTTCCCGCGCAATCCCTATCAACACGCCATCCCGGTTTCGGTTCATGTCTACGACCAGGATTTCAAACCCATTGCTGCGCGGGTTTCGCCGTTTAAGTTTCGCCTGGGGGCAGGTGGTTCCAGAACCGTTCTGGTGATTGTCAGTTTTGAAGGAAAACGCGAACGGCGAATTCGCATCTGCACGGAGAGCGTTCCGTTTGCAGACAAGGAAATGAATGTAAGGGCAAAGGTATGCGGTCGCTTTATCGCTCGTCGATTATCCTAGCCCTTGCGTCGGCCGCCACATTCCTGCCGCAGCATGGTCTTGCAGGCAGTCGCGGGCACGGGGGCGGTCGTTACGAGCAGAAAAGCTTCACCCTTCCGGGCGTCAGCATGCCAGGAGGTTTCGATGAGGTGCGTGCGGCTGACGGCACCACTTGCCGCGCGGCCATGGGGGGATCGGGAGCTTATCTCGATTCCGGCGTCATCGGTGGTGGGCTGAATGAAGACACGCGCTCTTTGTCAGCTTATGGACGCCTTGTCGTGCCGTTGGGGCGGCAGCCAACACGTCTTAACTGTGACCGCCTCTACCAGCTCGAGCTGCGTCGCCTCGAGCTTGAGGTGAAGATGCTCGAGCGTGGCCTCGATCCGCGTGGCGGCGGGGTCGCGTCCTCTTCGGGCGGTTGGGCCGAGGGGCCAGAGTGGACGCATAAGGGAGAATGATGGGGTTGGAGCGCTTGTCCTGCCTGCGTGGCGGGTGAGCGCTCCTTCGTCCATTTCTTTCGTTCGCGGGGCCGCTTTGCCCGAGGACCCGATGGTCTCCATTGACCCTTTCCGTTTGCTGCACTTGCCAGTTTCGTTCCTGGGCATATGATGCTGGAAGCGGTCGTTCGGCCGCGCTTTCAGCATTCGGAGAGACCCATGAAAATGCGCCGCCTTGGACGCAGCGACCTCGTCGTTTCGCAAATTTGCCTTGGAACCATGACTTTCGGCGAGCAAAACACGCAGGAAGAAGGGCATGCCCAGATGGACGTGGCCTTTGAGCGGGGCGTCAATTTCCTCGATATGGCCGAGCTTTATCCGATACCGCCCAAGGCCGAGACGCAAGGCCGCACGGAGAAGATCGTGGGAAGCTGGGTCAAGGCGCGGGGCAATCGCGACAAAGTGATCATCGCTTCGAAAGTGGTGGGGCGCTCTGCACATGAATGGTTCCGGGGCGGGCGGCCTTCGAAACTGGTGCGTGCCGATATCATGGACGCCATCGACAAATCGCTTGCAAGACTGAGCATGGAGCATATCGATCTCTACCAGATTCACTGGCCGGACAGGAATGGTCCGTTCGGCTCCAATCCCACCCGCATGCCAGACAATATCGAGCCTTTGCCCGATGAGACGCCGATTGCAGAAACGCTGGCCGTTTTCGACGAGTTGGTGAAGGCGGGCAAGATCCGTTATCTCGGCCTTTCCAATGAAAGCTCCTGGGGAGTGATGCGCTATATCGCAGAGTCTGATCGCGCAACTGGACCAAGGCCGATCTCGCTGCAGAATGCCTATAACCTGCTCAATCGCACCTTTGAGGTGAACCTCGCCGAAACCTGCCAGCGCGAGGATGTGGGGCTGCTGGCCTACTCACCGCTGGCCCAAGGATATCTCAGCGGAAAGTATGATGGCGGAGCGCTTCCCGAAGGTTCGCGCAAGGCGCTCTTCAACCGGCTTCAGCGTTATGAAAAGCCCGGCGCATTGGAGGCTATCGCTGCCTATAATGCCATGGCGCGGGAGTTCGGGCTGACGCCTGCCCGTTTTGCCAATGCCTTTGTCAATTCCAGGCCTTTCGTGACTTCCAATATCGTGGGAGCGACCAGCACAGAGCAGCTTGGCGAGGCGCTGGACGCGCTCGATGTGGTCTGGACCCCCGCCATGCAGGAGGCCGTGGACGGGCTGCATCAGAAGGTGGGAAATCCGGCCTTCTGACCCGGAGAGGAGTGCCTGGGCAATCAAGGGCAAAAAGCCGCGCGGTCGCCCGCGCGGCTTTCTTCCATAACCGTCGTGTTTTCAGACGGCAGGGCGAGCGTCATTGGGGCCAAGCACCACGACGCGTGAACCGGTCGGTACACGGTTGTAAAGATCCATGATGTCCTGATTGAGCATGCGGATGCAGCCCGAGGAGACCGATTTGCCAATGGACCATTGTTCATTGGTGCCGTGCAGGCGGTAAAGCGTGTCTTCGCCATTGCGGTAGAGATAGAGGGCGCGCGAGCCGAGCGGGTTGGTGAGGCCACCTTTCATGCCGTCGGCAAGCTTTCCGTAACGGTCGGGCTCGCGGGCAATCATGGCAGGGGTAGGGCGCCAATAGGGCCAGCGAGCCTTGCGTCCGATGGTGGCGTCCCCCTCATATTCAAGGCCAGCCTTTGCGACGCCGACGCCATAGCGCATTGCCTTGCCGCCTTCCATTACCAGATAGAGGAAACGGTTGTAGGGGTCGACAATGATTGTACCCACCCGCTCATTCGTTGGATAATCGACGACCTGGCGCAGGTATTTCCGGTCGAATTTTGCGACGTCCACGGCCGGGATGATGGTGCCATTGTCATCGATCTCGCTGTAGAGCTCCGAATAATAGGCCAGTTGTGGCGATGTGGGCTCGGTCTGCTCGGCGATCTGCATGGAGCCTGTGGTGGTGCAGGCGGCCGCGAGGGCCGGCAGAAGGCCGACCACCAACAGGCGTCTCAAGGGCAGGGGGCGGTCATTGTCAGGCGTGTTTTTCGGGGAGGGGGCTGGACGGTTCATTCCTACAAAACTCTCTTCACGACGCTTTCGTTCCGTGAGAAAACGGAACGGAACAGGCGGTGTTGCCAATTGATTTGGCCAACTCGTGCGTGACGCTTCGACGCTAAATGTGGCGCAGAGGTGGCTCTGCAAGCCAGTCTGCACCCGAAAAGATAAGACTGTATTTTAAAAGACACAGTGAACGGTATCGCGAGGCTGCGATCGCGCTGTAGCCCTTTCCCGGAGGCGGTATCGCGCATACTGGGCCAGTCTCTTGAAATGGTTGCCCTATTGCTTCGGCAGGCGAAAGAGCGTGGAAGCCCGGGCCGCGTAAACTGCTTTTGAAAGGAATTTGCATGGCTAACCTGCCTGTCGTGGGCGTAATCGCCTGTACGCGTCCGGTCGAGGGCGAGGCCGCCCAGATCGTGAAAGAGCGATACCTGCTTGCGGTACGGCGGCATGCCGAGGCCTTGCCGGTGATTCTGCCGAGCAATCTGTTGCCCGGCGACATGGATGGCCTTCTGCCGCGGCTCGATGCCGTGCTTTTGACGGGCAGCAACTCGAATATCGAGCCGTCCCGTTATGGATCGCCTCTTGCCCGGCGGGGCCCGGCGGATGGCCCCCGCGACGATACGACGGCAAGGTTGATTGAAGCGGCGGTAAAGGAGGGCAAGCCGCTCTTCGGTATTTGCCGCGGCCTGCAGGAAATCAACGTGGCGTTTGGCGGGACCATCGAGGATGAACGCGAGAACGGCCAGCCGGAATTGTCCCACCATGCCCCCGAAGACGCAAATCTCGAGGCAATGTTCGGGTATGGGCATGCGGCGCGGGTCGTGGCCGGCGGGGCATATGAAAAGGCGATCGGCACCCACGGCGAGATCGATGTCAACAGTGTGCATTTCCAGCGCATCGGCAAGCTTGGCCAAGGTCTTGCTGCAACGGTCAAATCCCTGGATGGCGTTGTCGAGGGTGTGGTTGCCACCGGCTCGAAGGCCCCTGTCTTTGCCGTGCAGTGGCATCCCGAATGGCGCCCGGAGGAGCGTCCTCACGACCTTGCATTCTGGCATTATCTCGGTCGTGTGGCGCGCGGGGAAACAGGTTGAACGGGGATGTGCGCAGGCCACCGGCGTTCATAAAATAATTTTATCAGATCAATTCCGCATTGCGATTGGACATGGGCCCGAGCTTGCCCTGAAATTGCCGCATCTTAAACGGGTGTAGGTCCATGACTGAGAAGAAACTGTATCTGAAATTTGTCGAGGCAGACGTTACAGGCATTATTTCTCTTTATTGGGAAACGGCTCCGGAGACCTGCAAGGCCATCTGGGGCGCGCTTGAAAAACCGATCCAGATTCCCGCCAGCCACGCAATCTTCTCCGGTCCCGAAATCATGATGGGCCTGCCCGAGGAAGCGCGCAATTTCGATCCGCTGGCGCTGCCGCCGGAAAACCAGACCGTGCTGCCGCAGCCCGGCGAAATGCTTTGGTTCTACCAGCCGAAGAACTTCTTCAAGATCGACCCGGACGAGTTCTGGGAAGTGGGCATGTTCTACGGCGAGGGTGGGCGCACCTTCGGCCCGACGGGCTGGATTTCCTGCACCTATTTCGCGCGGATGACGGAAGGTCTGGATGCCATTGCCAATCAGTGCCGCCTGATCCGCAAGGAGGGCATCAAGACGGTCGAGCTCGGCCGCCTCGCCTGATGAATTTGGCCCGTCCGGGTTCCGGGCGGGCCGTTTGTTTGTGGCAACGATAAAGAGAGCAAGGGAACGCACATGAAGACTTCAGCCAAATTCGGTATTGCAGGCCTTTCGGCGCTGATGGCCAGCACCGCGCTTGCGCAGGCCGAGACCATCACCATCAATTCCTTTGGCGGCGCTTACGAAGAAGCGCATCGCGAATGCATCATCACCCCCTTTGAGAAGAAGACCGGGGCCAGCGTGCAGGTCGTGACCGCCTATTCTGCCGACGCCTTTGCGCAGCTTCGCGCCCAGAAGGAAGCGCCGCAGTTCGACGTCATTCATTTCTCCGGCGGTCAGGAGATTGTCGCCGCGCAGGAAGGGCTGCTGTCGCCCATCGACGCATCGAAGCTTTCCAATGCGGGTGACGTCTATGACTTCGCCAAGGCCAATCTGGCCAAGGGCGAGGGCCCTGCCTATTCCATCGCGGCCATCGGCCTCGTCTACAATTCGCAGACGGCCGATCCAAAGCCCACGAACTGGAAAGACCTTCTGAGCGACGCCTATTCCGATCATATCGTCCTGACGGATATTTCGAACGGTTATGGCATGCTGGGATTCCTGATGCTCAACCAGGTGAGCGGCGGCGATCTGGACAACATCCAGCCGGGTCTCGATGCGGTCAAGACGTTGCTCGACAATGGAGCCATCGTGGTTTCGACCTCGCCGGAAATCCAGCAGGAATTCGCCCAGAACGACGCCTGGATCGCCGCCTACGCTTCCGATTATGCCTATACGCTGCGCAAGGCCGGCCTGCCGGTGGCTTTCGTGCAGGGGCAGGAAGGTACGCCGGCAAGCTTCATCACCACCAATCTGGTGGCCGGCCGTCCGAACCAGGATCTCGCGCTTCAGTTCATCGATATGTCGATCTCTGCGGAGGCTCAGGCCTGTTTCGCGGAGAAGCTGCGCTACTCTCCCACCAACTCCAAGGCCGAGCTTTCCGATGAAGTCGCAGCCGACGTCGCTTATGGCGAGGAAGGCGTGAAGGGGCTGATCCGCTTCGATCCGGTCAAGATCGAGGCCAACCGCGCTGCCTGGGTCGACGCCTGGAACCGGACCATCGCCCGCTAGACCCTTTGGCTTCGAGCGCTTGCCACGCACTCCGTGCTCTTCTCGCCCGCGGGGAGAGCACGGAGCGTGGAAGCAGGCTTTCTTCTCCCCCTAGTGCGGGGAGAAGTTCCCGGCAGGGGATGAGGGGCGTTCGCCCGGCGCTCGCAGTTTGATCCGCCTCCATGCGGGCGGACAGAGGGCGAGCCGATGCGTTATCATCGGGCCCCGAACAGGAATTTGGACAAGATGACGATGACAGACCGCGCGGAAAACACGCTGCTGATCCTGCCGGGCCTTGTGCTTCTGGTGCTGGCGTTCTTCGTGCCCATCGCGCAGATGCTGGTTTTGTCGGTGGCCGGCGAAAACGGACCGACATTGGCGCATTTCGAGCGCTTTCTGAGTGATCCCTATTATCTGAACGTCTTGTGGCGCACGGTGCGGCTTTCGGCGATCATCACGCTGATCTGCGCGCTGATCGGCTTTCCGCTTGCCTATATCATGGCGCATGTGAGCGCGCGGGCCAGGCTCTGGCTGGTGATCATGGTGATCCTCCCGCTGATGACGAGCGTGGTCGTGCGCACCTTCGGCTGGATGGTGCTTCTGAGCCGTAGCGGGCTCATCCCCGAGGTCCTGCGTGACATGGGGCTTGTGGGGCGAAATTTCAGCCTGATGCAGACCGAAACGGCCATCGTCGTCGGCATGGTGCAGGTGCTTTTGCCCTTCATGACCCTTTCGATCCTCGGTGTCGTGACGCGCATCGACCGGCGGCTCGAGGAAGCTGCGCGTACCATGGGCTGCGGTTTCCTGCAGCCTTTGCGGACCGTGGTCCTGCCTCTGTCGACGCCGGGTATCGTTGCGGGGTCTCTGCTGGTCTTCACGCTGTCGGCCAGTTCCTTCGTCACGCCGAACCTGCTTGGCGGCTCGCGCATCCAGGTGCTTGCTGCCTCGATCTATCGTTCGGTGACGCAAACGCTCGACTGGCCGTTCGCCGCCGCACAGGCCGTCATTCTCTTCGTGGGCATTCTGGTTTTGTTGATGCCCTATGCCAGACTGTCGGGGCGCCCCAATGGTTAAAGCCGTTCCCACGCCGATCCGGATTGCCACGATCCTTTTCGTGGTTCTTACGGGCATCTTCCTTTTGGCGCCGCTAGTGGTCATCGCCGGCGTGTCGGTTTCCGAAAGCCAGTTCATCGCTTTTCCGCCGACCGGGTTTTCCTTCCGCTGGTACGAGGCGGTGTTTTCGTCCGACGCCTATCTTTCGGCCGCGTGGATCAGCTTGCGGGTGGCGCTTCTGGTCACCGTCACCTCGTGCCTCATTGGCGGGGCGGCGGCGATTGCACTGCATCGGCGCAAGCTGCCGTTCTCGGGGGCCTTGTCCACGCTGTTCCTGTCGCCGCTGGTGCTGCCCACCATCATCTATGCCATCGGCATGCTGATGCTGTGGAGCGCGCTCTTCGGGCCGGTTTCGATCCTCACATTGTGGGTCAGCCACACCATCGTGACGACGCCCTATGTGATCCGCACGACACTTGCCGTGCTTTCGGAATCCAACCCGTTTCTGGAGGAAGCTGCCCAGACCATGGGTGCCAACCGCTTCCAGCGGCTGAGGCTCGTGGTGTTGCCGCAGTGCCTGCCGGGCCTTGCCGCCGGCACGTTCTTCGCCTTCAACATTTCCTTCGACGAAGCGGTTCTGGCGCTCTTCCTGCGCAAGCCGGGGATGACGACGCTGCCTGTCCAGATCTACGGACAGCTTGAATTCAGTCCCGATCCGACCGTCGCCGCCGTTTCCACCATCATGATCGGCCTTACCGTCCTTCTGATCTTCCTGATCGACCGGATGCTTGGCCTGCAACGTTTCGCGAGCACCTGACCCATGGCCGAAGTCCGCCTCAACGCCATCAAGAAAGCCTTTGGTCCCGTCAAGGTCCTGCACGGCGTCTCACTCGATATCGCCTCGGGCGAATTCGTGAGCCTGCTGGGTGCTTCGGGCTGCGGCAAGACCACGCTCCTGCGCATCGTCGCGGGATTGGAAAGCGTCACTTCGGGCTCTGTCCAGATCGGCGGCCGCGATGTGACGGCGCTGCCGCCCGAAAAGCGCGACATTGCCATGATGTTCCAATCCTATGCGCTGCTGCCGCATCTGAGTGTTGCGGAGAATGTACGTTTTCCCTTGCGCATGCGGCGCATCGGAACGCTCGAGGAACAACGCGAGAAGGTGCGGGAGGCGCTGGAAACGGTGCAACTCGGCCATCTTGCCGAACGTCGGCCGCACCAGCTTTCCGGCGGCCAGCAGCAGCGTGTGGCGCTGGCGCGCGCGATCGTCTCGCGGCCTGAAATCCTGCTTCTCGACGAACCGCTGTCCAATCTCGACGCACGGTTGCGCGAAGACATGCAGGTGGAACTGATCGAGATCCACAAGCGGCTCGGCCTGACCACTCTTTTCGTCACTCACGACCAGGAAGAGGCGCTCAGCCTTTCGGATCGTATCGTGCTTCTGAACAAGGGGGCGGTCGAACAGGAGGGGGGACCGCGCGAAATCTATGCCCACCCCGCCACCGGTTATGCGTCAAGCTTTCTGGGAGCGGCCAATCTTCTTGCCGCTGAGATTGCCGACAGTGCGGACGGGCCTGTCGCGCGCCTTGAAGACGGGCAGGAGCTCAACCTGCCCGTGGAAGAGAAGCTGCGCGGCCCCGTGACGCTTGCCCTGCGCCAGGAGGACCTGACGCTTTCAGGCGGTGAGGGCGTGGGCCTGAAGGGGCGCGTGCGCACGCGCGTCTATCTGGGAGCACGCAGTCGCTATGTCGTCCGGCTTGGCGGGGGAGAGGTGCGTATTCTGGCACCGCACGATCTGGATTTCGAGGGGGGCGAGGCCGTCCGGCTCACCATCGATCCCGCGCGTATCCGCGTTCTTTCGCGTGATGAGCGGACCTGAATTTCTTTTCTTCAATGCAATCGCCTTCAGGCGAATGGAGACACGCCATGAGCAGTCTTGAAACACGTCTTTTCATCAATGGTGCATTCGTGGCGGGTGAGGGCGCGGAAGAGCCTGCATTCGACCCGTCGCGCGGCGTGGAACTTGCGCGTGTGGCTTCGGCCAGTGCGACGCAGGTCGATGGCGCGGTCAATGCCGCGCATACGGCGTTCCAGCGCTGGCGGCGCACCACTCCCAAGGAGCGCAGCCGCATGCTCTGGGCCATCGCCGACAAGGTGGAGGAAAACGCGGCTGCGCTTGCCCAGGTGGAATCGCTCAATGCCGGCAAGCCGCGCCGCTTCGTCGAGGCGGGGGAGCTTGCCAATGTGGCCGACGTCTTCCGCTTCTTCGCCACCGCCGTGCGCAACGTGCCGGGGATCGCCGCCGACGGATACCGCGCCCACAACATGACCAGCATGGTGCGCCGCGATCCCATCGGCGTGGTCGCTTCCATCGCGCCGTGGAACTATCCGCTCCTGATGGCTGCATGGAAGATCGCGCCGGCGCTTGCTGCGGGAAATACGGTCGTGATCAAGCCTTCGGAGAACACGCCGCTCAGCCTTTTGCGCCTCGCGCCGATCCTGAACGAGGTGCTTCCGGAGGGGGTGATCAACATCATTTGCGGTAACGGGCCGGATGTCGGCCAGGCGCTGATCTCGCATCCATTGGTGCGCATGATCTCACTGACGGGGGACGTGCGCACGGGGCGTGCCATCCTCAAGGCGGCCGCCGGCGAGCAGATCAAGCGTACGCATCTGGAACTGGGCGGCAAGGCGCCGGTCATTGTGCTGAAGGATGCCGATCTCGACGCGGTCGTGAATACGCTGCGCGAGGCGAGTTTCTACAATGCCGGGCAGGACTGCACGGCCGCATGCCGTGTTCTTGCCGATGCGGCCATCGCCGACGAACTCACCGACAAGCTTGCCGTCATGGTCGACAGTCTGGTCTATGGCGCGCCGGAACGCGACGATGTGGAGTTCGGGCCGCTCATCAGCGCGCGCCAGCAGGAGCGTGTGGCAGGTTTCGTCGAGCGCGCGCGGGCGGAGGGAGCCGACATTGTGAGCGGCGGCAAGACGCCGGAGGGGCCGGGCTTCTTCCATGCGCCGACACTGGTGCGTGCGCCCGTTCAGGCCGAAATCGTGCAGAAGGAGGTTTTCGGACCTGTGGTGACGGTCACGGATTTCGATGCGCCCGAAACCGCACTCGCCTGGGCCAATGCCTCGGAATACGGGCTTGCTTCTTCCGTGTGGTCGCGCGATGCGGGGGCGGCGCTGCGGCTGGCCAACGATCTCGAATATGGCGTCACCTGGGTCAACACCCACGGCGTTTTCGCCACTGAAATGCCCCATGGCGGCATGAAGAACTCCGGATACGGTTCCGACCTCTCCATGCAGTCGCTGCTCGATTACACGCAGGTGCGGCACGTGATGGTGGCTTAGGGCATTGTGCAATCGGGTGGAGTGCCTGGCGTGTGCATAAATGCGCAACACAGGGAGATCGAGCGGAGCAGCGTTTCAGTGAAACGATGAGCCGCTCGGGGTGACGCCGCGCCGCCATGTGGCCGCTGGTTCTCTGATACGCCGGGCCTTTGCGCCAATGCCCCCGCCCGCCGGCAGCCGGGAAGCCTGCTGGAATTGCATTGCGCGCGGCGTTCACGCCGTCAGTCCATCCAGGCCATTTCCGGTTCGACGCTGGCGCAGAAACGGGCGGCGCTGATGCGGGCCTGATTGATGACCTTGCGAATGAAATCCTGATGCGTGGACGCCTGGTAGGTGGCCACGATGTGCATTGGCGGAAAGCGCTTGGCCACCCGCACCTGATGCAACAGCCCCATTTTCAGCTCGCGCCGGATCGTCACGGCCGGAATGGCACCGACGCCGAAACCGTCGATCAGAAGATTGATGATGGCATAGAGCGAGTTGCAGCTCGTCAGCTTCGATGCGAGCGCCTGCTCGTCGTGGAAATAGGGTGCGATCATCTGATAGGGAGGCGAGTTGCGCGGGAAGCTGATGATCGGCAGGCCGGCCAGCTCGGCAACGCTGTAGATCTTGTGCGGATCGATCAGCTTCGGTGAGCCGGCCCAGACCATCTGCAGGATGCAGGAGGTGAAGCTGCGGAATCCGTCGTCGAGAACAGGATGCAGCGAGAAGATGACGTCGAACTCGCCCTTGCTCATGCCCTGCACCAGATGCTTGGTGCCATCCACCGTCAGCTCGATCTTGAGGTTCGGAAAGGTCTGGTGGAGGGAATCGATGAGGTGCGGCATCCAGGTCGAGGAAATCGAATCGATGGCGCCGATGCGCAATGGCTCCAGCGCCGGCGCGGCTTCTCCCTGAAGCGAGCCTTTGAGCCTGTCTATATCGGCCAGAATGGCTTCGAAGCGATGCAGCACCTCCTCGCCGTCGGCCGTCAGGGAGAAGCTGCCGTCACCCCGGTTTATGAGCCTGCTCTTCAGTTCGGATTCAAGCGCGGCCAGGCGGCTGGAAATGGCCGGCTGGGTGGTATTCAGCTCCTCGGCGGTGCGCCCGAAATGGCGGTTCCGCGCGAGCGCGACGAAGGTTTTCATGTCCAGGGTGCGCATGAAACCACCATATAAACGCGCCTTCCAGGATGTATAGGGAAATTGCCGGCCATGCACCTGGCGGAACGGGGCGACTCATCGCGCAGCCCAACTGGTTTACGGTTTGGTTAACACGATGATTCAAACTTTATTGTCGACTCTCGGATAGATGATGCGGCTTGTCGTGTTTCGTTGGGGCGCTCACGGCGTCCTCGTCCTGTTCTTGTGTCGCCGAAGGTCGCCATGCGTTCTCTCGCGTTAACCCTTGTCGGTCTCGTCAGCCTTGGCCTTGCCGGTTGCACGGGAACCTCCAATCTCGAAACGGCCCTTCAGGTCGCCAAGCCTTCCATGGAGACCACGGCCTCCGTGGTGCGGCCCAATGTGGTGGTGCCTGATGTTCCGGTCGGGGAGAGCGTTTCCGGCTATGCGACGGATGCGGGCATGACGGCGATCGCAGAGCCGGATCGCCTGCCGGCACCGGCCTTCGAGAAGGTCGCCATGGTGACGCCGCCAAAACCGACGCTGCGGCCTTCCGCGCCGCGCCGCGGGCAGGTCTATCGCAGCCGCTTCAGCGATGCGAAGCCGGTGAGCTTCGGCAAGGTCACGCCCAAGCATCATGCCGTGCACGGTGTTGACGTGTCGCGCTGGCAGGGGGAGATCAACTGGCCAAAGCTGCGCGAGCACGGCGCGAACTTCGCCTATATCAAGGCTACCGACGGCATCGATCACATGGATCCGATGTTCCGCAAGAACTGGGACGGCGCCCACCGGGCGGGTATAAAGCGCGGGGCCTATCACTTCTTCTTCTGGTGCCGCCGGGCCTCGGACCAGGCGGAATGGTTCATCCGCAATGTGCCCAAGGTGAAGGGCGCGCTGCCTCCGGTTCTCGACGTGGAATGGAACCATCAGTCGAGCTGCAAGTGGCGTCCCTCGCGCGCGGAAATCATCGAGAAGATGCAGGTCTTCCTCGACCGGCTGGAACGGCATTACGGCCAGCGGCCGATCATCTACACCGCGCCCGATTTCTATGCCGACAATCTGAAGGGCGCATTCCCGAACCATCCCTTCTGGCTGCGCTCGGTGGCGGCTCATCCCTCGAAGCTCTATCCGGGCCGCAACTGGGTGTTCTGGCAATATTCGGGTTCGGGGCTTTCCAAGGGCGTGGACGGACGCATCGACCTCAACGTATTTGCCGGCGACGAGCAGGAATGGTGGCGCTGGCTCGGCAAGACGGGTGGGTGAGGGGACTTATCCGCACCAGGATTCCTTGTATCCTTTCCATCGGTGGGCGAGCCCTTCGGCAACCAGCACCTCGCCCAAGGAGCGGCCGTTGCGATAAACGGCCCGCAATTTCCTGCCGTACTGATCGCGATCGCGATCCGATAGGCGTTGCAATTGGACTGGACCGGCGTTGAGCAATTGATGGAGCCGCTTCTGTGCGCGCATGCCCAGTCTGCTTTCGCGTGCGCACCCCGGTTTCGAAATCTCTGGCGTGTTGATATCGGATATCCGGATTTTCTCGCCGCCGAAGTAAAAGGTGTCTCCGTCGACAACACAATTCGTGCGTCTGCCGTGCCCACAGATGGAGAAGTGTTTCAGAACCGCAGGCTTTGAAACGACAGAAAGAGCGACCACGTCGGATATGCCTTTGTTGGATGGTGCAGGGAGAATAAAGCCTGCTGCAAAGCCTCCCATCGCGACCAGGATGAGCATCGTGATGAAACGCGATCTGTTTCCTGGTGGCCGCGGATATTCGGGCGGCCGGGTCCAGCCGCTTCGTCTCCAGTCCAGGTTCTCAATTTTTCTCGGGCTTGCCGTCATGGTCGACGACTATGTCGCGGCGAGTCTTGAGATGAGGTTCTGCATTTAGGGCAATTTCTAACGAACTGAACTCTTGCGGTCGCAAAGAGTCAGAGAGCCGCGCAAGGCGCGGCTCTCTGCATCACGTTCTACAGTCGAAAGAGGCTTTATGAGCACCCGCTCGTGGCGCCGCAGGTGTCGCACTTCTCGCAGGTGCCGTTGCGCACCATGGTGAAGTTCTGGCACTCCGAGCACATGTTGCCGGTGTAGCCCTGCATGATCGCCTGCTGGCGGCGGTGGCTCTCGACCTTCTTGGCGTCGGCTGCCTCCTGGGCGGCCTCATCCGTGAAGAGCACCTCGGTCACGCCCTCCTGCTCGGCTTCCACGGCCAGCTCGCGCGCGCGCTCCTCGTAGTCGCGGCGGAAAGCCGTCGCTTCTTCCTGGAGACCGGCTACGGCCGGCTTCAACGCATGCACGGTCGCGCCCGAGGATACGGCGCGCACCGCCGGCGCGCTGCCTTCGCCCTTCGGCTCGCCGCTCTTGCCGGAAACCACCTTGAAGGGGGTGGCGCCGCGCGTCAGGCCTTTTGAGAAGGGAAGGGCCTTGCCTTCGTTGATACCGCGACCAAGCGCGGTGTTGGTGAAATCGGACGTGTCCACATGGGCGAGGTCCGAACGGCCCAGATAGGAAACGGCCAGCTCGCGGAACACATAGTCGAGGATCGACGTGGCGTTCTTGATGGCGTCATTGCCCTGGACCATGCCGGCCGGCTCGAACTTGGTGAAGGTGAAGGCCTCCACATATTCCTCGAGCGGCACGCCATATTGCAGGCCGAGCGAGATGGCGATGGCGAAATTGTTCATCATGGCGCGGAAGGCCGCGCCTTCCTTGTGCATGTCGATGAAAATCTCGCCGAGGCGGCCGTCATCGAATTCGCCGGTGCGCAGGTAGACCTTGTGCCCGCCCACGACCGCCTTCTGGGTGTAGCCCTTGCGGCGGTTCGGAAGCTTTTCGCGCTCACGCACCACTTTCTCGACAATGCGCTCGACGATTTTTTCCGTGACGATCGCAGCCTGCGCGGCATTCGGCGCGGCGATCAGCTCTTCAACCAGATCGTCGGCTTCTTCCTCGTCGTCCGAGAGCAGCGAGGCGTTGAGCGGCTGCGAAAGCTTGGAGCCATCGCGATAGAGGGCGTTGGCCTTCAGCGCGAGCTTCCAGGACAGCATATAGGCTTCCTTGCAGTCCTCCACCGTCGCGTCATTGGGCATGTTGATGGTCTTGGAGATCGCGCCCGAGATGAACGGCTGGGCAGCCGCCATCATGCGGATGTGGCTCTCAACGGACAGATAGCGCTTGCCGATCTTGCCGCACGGATTGGCGCAATCGAAGACGGGCAGGTGCTCTTCCTTCAGATGCGGGGCGCCCTCGAGGGTCATCGCGCCGCATATGTGGATGTTGGCGGCCTCGATCTCCTTCTTCGTGAAACCGAGAGCCGGCAGCATCTCGAAGGAGAAGTCGTCGAGCTGTTCCTGCGTGAAGCCGAGCGCGGTCTTGCAAAATTCCTCGCCGAGCGTCCACTTGTTGAAGGCGAACTTGATGTCGAAGGCCGACTTCAAGGCCGTGTTGAGGGTGGCGACCTTCTCGTCGTCGAAGCCCTTGGCCTTCAGCGTCGAGGGGTTGATGCCGGGCGCCTGGTCGAGATTGCCGTGACCGACCGCATAGGCCTCGATCTCGGCGATCTGGGCTTCGGAATAGCCGAGCGTGCGCAGGGCTTCCGGCACGGCGCGGTTGATGATCTTGAAGTAGCCGCCGCCGGCCAGCTTCTTGAACTTCACCAGGGCGAAATCGGGCTCGATGCCGGTCGTGTCGCAATCCATGACGAGGCCGATCGTGCCGGTGGGCGCGATGACGGTCGACTGGGCGTTGCGGTAGCCGTTCTTCTCGCCGAGTTCGAGCGCCCGGTCCCAGGCGCGCCTGGCATGCTCGATGAGGGCAGGGTGCGGGCAATCCTCCGCCTTCAGCGGCACGGGATCGACCGAAAGGCCCTCATAGCCTTCGCTCAGACCATGGGCGGCGCGGCGATGGTTGCGGATGACGCGCAGCATATGTTCGGCATTGCGCTCGTAGTCCTGGAACGCGCCGAGCTCACCGGCCATCTCCGCCGAGGTGGCGTAGGAAACACCGGTCATGATGGCCGTCAGCGCGCCGCAGATGGCGCGGCCTTCGGCTGAATCATAGGGAATGCCCGAGGTCATCAGCAGGCCGCCGATATTGGCGTAGCCGAGGCCGAGCGTGCGGTATTCGTAGGAAAGACGTGCGATTTCCTTGGAGGGGAACTGCGCCATCATCACCGAAATTTCCAGAACCACGGTCCACAGGCGCACCGTGTGCTCATAGGCGGCGATGTCGATGGAGCCGTCCTTGTTGCGGTACTGGAGCAGGTTCATGGAGGCCAGGTTGCAGGCCGTATCGTCCAGGAACATGTATTCCGAGCACGGATTGGAGGCGCGGATCGGGCCGGCGGCCGGCGAGGTGTGCCAGTCGTTCATCGTGCTGTTGAAATGGAGGCCGGGATCTGCTGACGCCCAGGCGGCGTAGCCGATCTTTTCCCAAAGGTCGCGCGCCTTCAGCGTGCGGGCAACCTTGCCGTCGATGCGGTTGACGAGGTTCCAGTCCCCGTCGGTCTCCACAGCGCGCAGGAAGTCGTCCTTCAGGGAGACGGAATTGTTGGAATTCTGGCCGGACACCGTCAGATAGGCTTCCGAATCCCAGTCCGTATCATAGGTCTTGAACTCGATATCCGTGTAGCCCTGGCGGGCGAACTGGATCACACGCTTGACGTAGTTTTCCGGCACGGCGTTGCGCTTGGCGGCGCGGATTTCGCGCTTGAGAGCCGGGTTCTTGGCCGGGTCGAAGCAGTCACCATTGTCGCCCTCGCAATTGACGCAGGCCTTCATGATGGATTCAAGATGCTTCCTGACGATCTTGGAACCGGTGACGAGGGCGGCGACCTTCTGCTCCTCCTTCACCTTCCAGTCGATATAGGCCTCGATATCAGGATGGTCGATGTCGACCACGACCATCTTGGCGGCGCGGCGCGTCGTGCCGCCGGACTTGATGGCGCCAGCGGCCCGGTCGCCGATCTTGAGGAATGACATCAGGCCGGAAGACTTGCCGCCGCCGGAGAGCTTTTCGCCTTCCCCGCGCAGATGCGAGAAGTTGGAGCCGGTGCCGGAGCCGTATTTGAACAGGCGCGCCTCGCGAACCCACAGATCCATGATGCCGCCTTCATTGACGAGATCGTCGCCGACGGACTGGATGAAGCAGGCATGGGGCTGCGGATGCTCGTAGGCCGATTTGGACTTGGTGAGCTTTCCGGTGAAGGGATCGACATAATGATGGCCCTGGCCGGGGCCATCAATGCCATAGGCCCAATGCAGGCCGGTGTTGAACCATTGCGGGGAGTTCGGCGCCACGCGCTGGGTGGCGAGCATGTAGCACAATTCATCCATGAAAGCCTGCGCATCGGCTTCCGAATTGAAGTATCCGCCCTTCCAGCCCCAGTAGGTCCAGGTGCCGGCAAGGCGGTTGAAAACCTGTGCTGCGCTCGTCTCGGAACCGTAGCGTTCATCCTCGGGAAGTGTCTTCAGCGCCGCTTCGTCGGCCACCGAACGCCACAGGAACGACGGAACGTCGTTTTCCTCGACCTTCTTCAGCCGCGCCGGCACGCCGGCCTTGCGGAAGTATTTCTGCGCCAGAATATCGCTCGCCACCTGGGAGAATTGCGCAGGCACGTCGATGTTTTCCAGCCGGAAGACGATGGAGCCATCCGGGTTCTTGATTTCGCTGGTGGCCTTGCGGAAAGCAATTTCCGCATAAGGGCTCTTGCCTGCCTTCGTGAAGCGACGTTCGATGCGCATTTCGTCCTCTTTGCCCCCGTCCTAAATATAGTACTCGCGCCGACAAATGCCTCATCACATTTTGCCGGGCGAAGCTCCTGGTCCGCCGACTGCCGCCAATACCCGAAGCGGCTCTCCGTTTTTGAAGGTTGGTGCCTTGCGCGTAACCGCGTTTCCGGATCGCCAAAGCCATTGTCCCGCATGTTGCGGAACCGCCCCCAACCTCACGCAACAAACGATCCTGCTGCGACATAACATTCGCGCTATCTAGTGTGAAAGCATACCCGGATACACTAAATGTAGTGTTAACAGCTTTCTTAACAAGAGCCAACGCGCAGCTCTCGCCTGCTGGTCTCAAGGCGCAAAAATCCCCGAGCCCGGCCCAAAACAAATGCTGGGGGGCCTCTGGAAAACGCAACACAATCCGGAAAATCGGCCGACTCGGTAAGTGGCCAACCACGCCGTGAGACGCAGACTAGAACTTCATAAAAAGCGACTCGTGGCAGGCCGTCAAGCAGTCGTTTCCTGATATGGCGGAACCGCTAGATGTTGTGTGTGGGTGTGTGAATATTGGGGAAGTCGGCGGACAGCGCTTGCTTCTGCGGAAAGCCTTGATTTCCAGGGCCTGCATGAAGGCGGCAAATTTGTTTCCGGTCGTGCAGGCTGGTCTGCGCACGCGATGAAATTTTTTATGCGATACCGAGGCTGAAATCCCGCGCCTGAATCAGGCGATGAAATCCAGGAAAAGGAAAATGCCGGCCGACAGGATGGCTGCGGCGGGCACGGTCGTCACCCAGGCTGCCACGATGGTGCGCACATGCACGCGCCGCACAAGCTTGCGCCTTGCGATTTCCTCGCGGGACGTGGTTTGCAGTTCCAGCTCTTCTTCGTCGGCCTCAGCATTGCCGTTCTTCTTGAACTCGATGCCCTTGCGCTCAAGATAGGCGCGGCGGCGCTTGGAGCGGGCGGTATACCACTCGCGGAAGAAGCCAACGCCGAAAATGGCGCCGACGGCTGTGTGGGTGGAACTGATCGGCAGGCCGAGACCTGAAGCGATGATCACAGTGATCGCCGCCGATAGCGCGACGCAAAAGGCGCGCATCGGGTTGAGCTTGGTAATCTGCTCGCCAACCATGCGAATGAGCTTGGGACCGAACAGAACGAGCCCCAGGGAAATGCCGGCGGCGCCGATGATCATCACCCAAAGCGGTATTGCGACCGTCGCATCGACCGTATGCTGCTGAGCGGTAAAAACAATCGCGGCAAGCGGACCGACGGCATTGGCTACATCGTTTGCGCCATGGGCGAAGGAGAGCAGGGCGGCTGAAATGACCAGCGGCAGGTGAAACAGGCGGCGCAAGGACTGGTTGCGGTTTTCCATGCCTTCGGACTGGCGGCGCACGAGCATGTGCGCTCCGAACCAGCTGACGGCAAAGACGCCAAGCCCGATCAACAGCGCATCGGACTGACGGATCTTCATGAGGTGGTTCAGGCCCTTCGTCGCCAGATAGGAGGCGAAGGCGCCGGCCATGACCGCGATCAGAAGGGGCACCCAGCGGCGCGCCGCCGTGATCTTGTCATCCTGATAGATGATCGCCGTCTTGATGAAGGCGAGGAACATCGCCGCGACGATGCCGCCAATCACCGGAGAAACGACCCAGCTTGCCGCGATCTGCGCCATGGTGTGCCAGTCGACGGAAGAGATTCCGGCTGCCGCAACGCCCGCGCCCACGACGCCACCCACCACCGAATGGGTGGTGGAAACCGGGGCGCCGATCCAGGTGGCCAGATTGATCCAGAGCGCGGATGAGATGAGGGCGGCCATCATGGCGCGCACGAAGGTTTCAGGCGTTCCCACCGCGGCGGGATCGATAATGCCCTTCGAAATGGTGCTCACCACATCGCCGCCTGCGATAAGCGCGCCGGCCGTTTCGAAGACGGCTGCGATAAGAAGCGCCCCGCCCAGCGTCATCGCCTTGGCGCCGACCGCCGGGCCGACATTGTTGGCCACGTCGTTGGCACCGATATTGAGCGCCATGTAGGCCCCGATCGCCGCCGCAGCGACGATGATGATGGCGCCGGGTTCGCCAAATGTGTAGGTGCCTGCGAAAATGGCGGCAAGGGCCAGAAAGAGAAGAGCCAGACCTGGCGCCACGAGGCCGCGCGCGACGGTGCTCGTGGCCTCCTCGACATGGACGAGCTTGTCCAGGTCCTTGTCGAGCGTCTGCTTGCGCGGAGTTGTGGCGGTTTCGGTCATGCCAAATCCAGTGTTCGAGCCGCGCGGTCCCTGCGGACTGCGCGCGACATCACGCCCGGTTCGGGCCGGTTGGGAACGGGTTAGGAGACAACGGCCTCAACGGCAAGCCGCCAGGGGCCATGGACCTCCCTCAGGCAGCAATTTCCCGTGGATTGTCGGCGAAGCGCAGCAGCATCTCCGCCAGATCGGGCTCATCGACCAGCCGCGCGGCATCGCGGGCCGAGAACCAGCGGCGGGTGCGCTTCTTGCGCTCCGGCCATTTGTTGTGTTCCCGCGTCACCCGAAGAGGGATGATCGCGACCTCGCAGCGCCACTCGACCCCGGACCCGCGAAGCTTCTTGTAATAGAAGCGGCCGATCTCCGTGTCCGCCGCCACGCCCTCGATGCCGGCTTCCTCGACCGCCTCTCGCTGGGCAGTCTGGCCCAGGCGTTCAGGCCCCTCGGGCCAGCCCTTCGGCAGCACCCAGCGGCCGGTGTCGCGGCTCGTCACAAGCATGATTTCCAGGGAACCGTCCTTTGCGGATGTACGCCATGGCAGGGCCGCGGCCTGGACGCGGCGCGGATTGCCGCCGAACAGACGCCGGACCCTTTCGGTCAACCGCATGCGTGTGCAGTGACTGATAATCACACTTCTCCTTCTTCCCGGCTTCATGTCCGGGATTCACAACAGGCCCCTCGGTTCCGAATAGACTGCTTACGCGATTACCCGAAGCGGATTTGCATCGCAGCGTGGGCGGCGATTCTACAAACGCTCAAACCCTGACTGACAGAGATAATCGATCTTGGCGAATAATCAACCGTATTGCCGCATACGGGCACACGAGCGCCCTGTCCGCGGGGTCATGCGCGGGGTGCTTCAAACGGGTTCCGGTCTTCCGTGGTCTGCGGGGGCAGGGGCCGGTCAGGTCAATCCGGCTGGCCGTCGGCAATCGGCTTCTGGTAGGAAAAGCCCATGTCCCAGGGGAAATAAATCCAGGTGTCCTGCGAAACCTCGGTAACGAAGGTGTCGACCAGCGGGCGGCCCTTCGGCTTGGCATAGACCGTAGCGAAATGCGCGCGGGGCATCATGGCACGCACGATCGCCGCCGTTTTGCCCGTATCCGTCAGGTCATCGACGATGAGGACATCCACGCCGTCATTTTCCATCAGCGAGGGGTGGACCTCCTTCAATATCCTGAGGTCGCCCTGTTCGGTGTAATCGTGGTAGGAGGCAACGCAGACGGTCTCGATGAGGCGGATGTCGAGTTCACGCGCAATGACGGCGGCAGGAACAAGCCCGCCACGGGTGATGCAGACGATGGCTTTCCACTGGCCGTTGACGCCGGACAGGCGCCAGGCAAGCGCACGCGCGTCGCGGTGGAACTGATCCCAGGAGACGGGAAAGGCTTTTTCGGGAAGAGACATTATCCATGCACTCCACTGAGCGCGCGTGAGGGCGCGGAAAACAGAATGCGCGGGGGATTAGCCGGAAATGGCCGTCGCGTGCAAGCCCGATGCCGATTTTACGGCCGTTTCCGTGCATTTTCCCGCAGGAGCGCCATTTTTTCGGGTGAAAGCATGGCGCTCCCGGTGTCGGCCTGCCTAGCCGGCGGCTTGGCTTAGTGCGACAAAAGTGTCGGGATCGTCATGGATTGAAGCAGCGTACGCGTGGCGCCCCCGAAAACGAATTCCTTGAGACGCGAGCGCCCGAACGCTCCCATGACGAGCAGGTCAGCGCCCGTATCGGCAATGCGATTGTCGATCACCTCGCCATGCGCCACACCGCCCGAATTATCGATCTTGATGGTGACCTCGACATCATGGCGGGCGAGTGCGGCGGCAATGGCCGTTCCTGCCATAGCTGCGTCGCGACGGGGCGTGTCCTGAGGGTCGACGCACAGAATCTCGACGCTCTCGGCCTCCTTCATGAAGGGCAGGGCATCGAAAGCTGCGCGAGCTGCCTGCTTGCTGCCGTTCCAGGCGAGGATGATCTTCTTGAAACTGGCTGCCCGTTCCTTGCGCACATAGGGCACGAGGAGGAGCGGGCGGCCGGTCTCAAAAAGCAGCGCCTCGATATTGGCGATCATGCCGGAACTTGCATCAGGATCCGTCTGCTGCGCGACGACAAGGTCGGCGCTGCGCGCGCTTTCGATGCCGGAAACGGCAGAATCGCCCGACACACTGTCGAAACCGCGCCATTCATTGGCCACCCCCTCGATGCGGGCGCGTTCTTCGAACAGGGCGCGGATGACGGCATGGCGGCGGCTGGTCTCTTCCTGCATGTCGACGCTGAAATCAACGACCGGCCCGCCCATCGGCGAGGCGATCACCATTGGCAATGCCTCCGCGTGGAGGCCGATGACATGGCTGTCGTGGCGCGAGGCCAGGGGCAGAGCGAGATCGAGGACGCGGCCGGCGTCGGCTTCGCTCTGCAGAATGGCGAGGATGGTCTTGTAGGTCATTTCAGACTCCCTGATCTCGTCTCGCATAGGCCCTGGGGCGGTGCCCCTTCCGGCAATGCGCCACTGGACAATATAGCACGATCGTGTCCGTCCCGAAGGACGCGCGGCGCCCGATCAGGGCGTCGCGGTCACTATAGGGCGGCGCGCATCGCGCGACTTGAGCCAGATCAATTGACGGAGGGTTCCTGCGGTTGCATCGACGCGAGCATCCTTTCAACGGCTTCGGTTGCCGCGACGAGGGCTTCCTGCGAGCGCGAACGAATGATGATCTCCGTCCAGAAGCCATCTTCGCCGTATTGGGGATAGGAACCGATGATTGTATCGGGATGAGCCTTCTGGATCTCGCCGAGCGGGCCGCCGATGGTGCCTTCGGGAAGCGGAGAGGGGACGGAACGCGTGCTCAGCTTCGTGCCCGTTTCAAGTGTCGGCATCACATTGTCGAGCATGGCCTGAAAAATGGATGGAACACCAGCCATGACATAGACGTTGGCGACGTGGAAGCCGGGTGCGATGGAGATCGGATTGTCGATGTGCGTGGCACCTTCGGGCATCCTTGCCATGCGTTTGCGCGCCTGTGTGAATTCGATGCCGCGTTTTGCGTAATGGGATTCCAGCAGGCGGTAGGCCTTGTCGTCATAGACACAGGGGAGGCCGAGCGCGAAGGCTATGGAGTCAGCGGTGATGTCATCATGGGTGGGGCCGATACCGCCGGTGGTGAAGACATAGGTGTTGCGCGCGCGCAGCGTGTTGACCGCCTCGGCAATTGCCTCGCGATCGTCAGACACAACGCGGACCTCCTTGAGGTCGATTCCGACAGCCGTCAGCATGTCGGCAAGATGACCGATATTCTTGTCCTTGGTGCGGCCTGAAAGGATTTCATCTCCGATAACGACCATGCCGGCGGTCACGATGTCTGTCATGTGCCTGATTCCTGGTTTGCGGCCCGGCTGCGGACCTCGTTGCAGGCACACAGATAGACGGGCTCTCACGGTGGCACAATAGCGCTTCGGGAACCCGAAAGGGCGCGCGGGGAGGGCTCGAACCCACTGTTCTTTCGCAATTGTCGACTGTGGGAGAGGGGCTCCCTGTGAGGAGAGACTGTCTTTGAATGGTGAACAGTGTGTCGGGAACTTGGCTGTTTTTTGTGAACTCCGAGGTGGCTACATTCCGGCACTGAAACCACCGGATCTGCTGGTTTATCGAAACGATCGGGCCGCGGGACGATTTCTCACAATTAGGAACCTGGAGTGATACGAATGACCAAGATTCTCGTTCTTTACTATTCGAGCTGGGGCCATATGGAAGCGATGGCCAAGGCTGCGGCCGAGGGCGCGCGTGCGGCCGGCGCCGATGTGACGATCAAGCGGGTTCCCGAACTGGTGCCCGAGGAGGTCGCCAAGAAGGCGCATTACAAGCTCGACCAGGATGCGCCGATCGCCGAGCCCCTGGAGCTTGCCGATTATGACGGGTTCATTTTCGGCGTTTCCACGCGCTATGGCATGATGGCCTCCCAGATCAAGAATTTCCTCGATCAGACGGGCCCTCTGTGGGCGGAAGGAAAGCTCATCGACAAGCCGGCCACGGTGATGGTGTCGACCGCAACCCAGCATGGCGGGGCGGAGGTCGCCCTCATTTCCACGCAGACCGCCCTCCAGCATCACGGAATGTTGATCGTACCCTTATCCTACGCCTACCAGGATCAGATGGGTAACGACGTGGTGCGCGGCGGAGCTCCCTATGGCATGACTACAACCAGCAATGGCGATGGTTCACGCATGCCTTCCGAGCAGGAACTGGAAGGCGCGCACTTCCAGGGCAAGCGTCTTGCGGAAATCACTGCCAAACTTTCCGGTTGAATTCATTCGTATATGCAATGAAATTGAAACGGGTGGTTGCGGCCGCCCGTTTTCCATTCTGAACATACGTATTTTTGCAGGAACATGCGTATCGTGCTTGATCGCGAGGATTTCTCTCGCTAGTCGTTGTGCCCGAGCGGACGTGGCGAAACTGGTAGACGCAAGGGACTTAAAATTCCTCGATCCTAGATCATGCGGGTTCGATTCCCGCCGTCCGCACCAATTTTGCTCTCATATGAGCAGATGAGTTTATCTCGGATGCCGGAATGATGCTGTGCCGGAAACGGCTATATGGCGCTTGTCCCGGCCAGACTTGCCCCGCACAGGTCCAGATTTTGCCACTTTCGATGGTGTCATCGCGTGTCTTGAAGCCATCGAGAGTGGACAGGACAGAAGGAATGCGCGGCCGACTGCCTCCGGCAGGACGCGCCGCACCTCAGCCTTTCGGGCTGGCTACCACGTGATGCTTGTCAGCACGATATACAGGAACCAAGCGCCGATGACGACAATGGACACTGCGGCGAGCACCCAAGTGGTTTCAGTTGTAAAGCGCTTGATCATTTTCATGGCCATGGTGCGTCCTCTCGAGGAAAGCCGTTTCGTCGCTTGTCTGCGCTGATGCGGCGGCATACGCGCCGTCGGCAATGGAGTTCGGAATTCCAGGCACATGGAAATGGGGATCACTGCCGGGTGTTGAGCAGTTCAACCATCTCGATTGCGTCTGACATCTGCATTCCTGTAGTCTGCCGGCTTCCAACTTCCGCCGGCAATCCCGTTGAGACCGCGAATACGGTCCAGGTACCATTCTGTTCGATCCGTTTCCCAAATCGATGGTCACAATATTGGATCTCTGCCACCCTGTTTTCTCCGGGTCGTTTTTCGCTTTGTGGGGGCGTCGGGCGTATCTGTGGCCGCCACCTCCATTGCCATCTTCAATCGGGCCTCGCGTAGACGCGCCGTCTTCTTGTCGCGCGCTTCGGCTTCGGCTTTGACGATGCCTTTGGCCGTGTGGCCATTTTTCTCAGCCTTCGCGTCCGCTTTGGCTTTGCTTGAGCCAAACAAATTATGCCTGGTAATGTTTGCGTTCATCGCCTGCTTCCATTGGGTGCAGAGAACAAAAAAGGCCGGGCGCAAGCCCGACCTCCCGTCATCACCAACAATCCCTGCCAGTACATCCGTGGTCAGGGATCGAGAGTGAAATGCTAGGCAGCTTGAAGGTTGTCTGCAGCGCTTTTGCCGTTCCGGTTATCCTTGACGATGTCAAAGCTCACCTTCTGGCCTTCAACAAGGCTCTGAATACCAGCACGCTCAAGTGCGGAGACGTGGACAAATACATCCGGGTCGCCGTTTTCGGGGCTGATGAAGCCGAAGCCTTTGGTCGAATTGAAGAATTTTACTGTACCTGTATGCATGACGATCTCCTTTAATCGGCAATAAGGGGCAATGCCGCGCGGTGCGCAGCAATGATATTGATCGATGTTGAGAGAAGAAGATCGAAAAAACCGCTATTACGGCAGAAACAAAGTTCGACAGGCAAAATCGATATTTCAAAATATAGGATATAAATTCAATTTAAGCAATGCTGAGTGCAGATTTATTTTTTTAAGTACCGGTTTTTGCGGCTTTTCTCTTCGTGGTGCCGATGTATGATTTTGTCGGTTGAGGCTGACAGGGATCGTCAGCGGTTCGCGACCTCCCGTTATCAGAGCCCGCCTCAAATCCTTCGCCCACGGCATGCCCGCCCTGTCCGCAAACAGGCGATGGATGGCGCGGTTGTTGTCCGTGCCGTTCCGTGATCTTGCAAGTCCAGGCGCGAAACGATTGCAGGGGCGGGTTTCAAAGGATCGAAGCGGTCTCCTGGCCGCATCGAAGCGGCATTGCGCACGATCCTAACGGAGATCGAAGCCGGTCAATGTGCGGGGCCGGCGGGACTTTCAGGAATGGGCTTCTGGTCGAGTGTGCCGGAGTAGATTACCGTTCCACTCGCGTCGGAGATCGTCATGGCGTCGGGTCGCTGGGGCATGTCGAGTGTTTGCGCAAGCCTTAGTGCAACTTCCATGGCATCCTCGAAGTCGACGGCTTCCCGGGTCTCCCGCCCGATGACGGCATGAGCGTCGTCTGCGTCCCGGGTGCGATAGAATTCGATTACGACCTGCATCGCCCTCTTTCTCCGCTCTGTCCAGGCTGGTCGGGTCTCAGCCCCTGGCTTTGCCGCTTGGGGCGCCGGCATTGCGGTCTGCGGCGAGCTTGACCTGATTTCCGAATGGGATTTCAGGTTTGGGCGGAGCCTTTGTCTGTTTCGGCTTTCTCACTTCGCGATTGCTGCGTTTCTGTCCTTTGGCCATGGCCTGTCGTCCTTTCGGTGAGAGTTTTGTCGCCGCCAGCCAGCGGTTAGCCTATCGGCTCAAGGCTGTCTTGCGTTGCCACTCGTTCATAGCGTTCATCGTCGTTGCGGATTCGGTATTGGGGTAAATCTCCCGTCAACGGCAGCGTTGCAGTAACCTGGTACACTTCCTCAGGCAGTGCCGGGCCTTTGAATCCGCCTTTCAGGCGGACGCTTTGCCCTACCGCGAAGATATGCGCCGGAGCCTCCTTCCGGACTTTACGGACGGGTCGTTGACTGCGTGGCTTTGGGGTCATGGTTGCTGCTTGTCCTTTTCAAGTGCCGTTTCGAGGTCGGCAGGGCTAATCGGGATCATCCGATGCGTCTGACTGTTCACGCCGATCGCAGGCAGGTGGACAAAAGCGCGGATGCGTCGCCACGCAAGGCGGGAAGGGGCATCGATCAGCTCCTCCTCTTGGTCGACGCGATAATCGCCTCCGGGCTGCACGGCGTCGAAGCCAGGCAACCGGAAGGGCAGGGAGAACCGGACGACGGTCTGCGTGGTACGGGTGGTCATGAACAGATGCCTCCGCAGGAGCACGCGTTGCCTGCATTGTTCCAATCCAGACCGCAGACAATTCCAACATTATCCCGGTGCCGCCGGTACATCCGTGGTCAGCTCCGGGATCATTCGCAGGTTAGAACGAACGGCATGCGCGCCGGATTGACGCCATGCATATGCTGTCGAGAATCTGGATGGGTGTATGGCGGGTCGAAGCCTCTGACACCGCGAAGCCAAATCGGCCCAATCAACGTATCTTACACATACGCCTCAACCACCCCCCAAACAAGACGCTTCTCCCGTTTATTTTAATGCAGGAAACAGGAGTTCTGTTGCTGCTGGTTCAGGTTTCAGTTTTCGTCGAGAAAAAATTCGAAATCCCGGCGAAAAAAAACGATTTTGGAAAATACTGAGTGCGGATTTGTTTTCCGTTCAATTTTTCAGCGACCTTTCTTCCTTTTCCGATCGCGAATGATTTTCTCGATCAGGTCTGCCACGGCTTGTTGAGCGGTTTCCGCCACTTCGCTATCCAAAACGGATTCAAAGCCTGTGAACTCGGCGAGCCCGCAATATTTGGAGACGATGTATCGCTGCGGATGGAGGAGAGCCAGCTGGCATACGGGCATGCTGCCGGAATACCGCACGTTACGGCGAAGGAAGGCTCCCTTCCGCCCAACGCCGTTTGTCTGGGCGTTCACGGTGATGACATTGCTCTCCACGCTCAGGGTAAAGGAAAGCGCGCGGGTCGACTTTCTTTCAACGAGTTCGCTCAGCCTTCGATGTGCTCGTTGAAAAGCGGGAATGTCGAGCGCGCTTCCTGATTGCGGCTGGTCGATTTGAGATGACGGGCTTTGATGGCGGGTGCAGCTGTCGCACATCAGTCTTCCTTCTTGCACATGCGTGCGCTGGATATGCCGATCCACGCGCGCGCACGAGCGCGAGCGTTATCTTGACCGGATGATGTGTCCCTTGGCTGCAATCATAGTTATTCGGCTCACTGTTGGAAGGCGAAAATGTAAGCCGGCGTCAACACTCTACCGTTTTCCTCGACCGGGGCGGGGAGGCCGTTTCGCAGCCGGATGGATGGCCAAGCAAGACGTTCGCGGCGTGGATTGATGGGGGAGCCCAGGTGGTCTCTTCTTTCCATCAAGTCGTTTCCACAGCTATATGCGTCGACCTGTGGAGCAGTTTTGTGCTCTTGAGGAACCTCCTTTCAGCCGGGTTGCGTGAAAGTTCATGATAATTCGATCCCGGCGCGCGATGTCGGGGTGAAATACTTCCGGTGATCGAAATTATTTCAGAGCGACATTAAACTTGTGATTTCCAAAGCTCCCGGATCCCCTTCGAAACGCCTCCGATAGTGCATCTGTTCTAATGGCCAAACTCCCCATGCCGTGCTGAATGGCACGTTCTGGAGCAGCCGAGTGTCCGGCTCGATGCTCAACGGCGCTTTGACAGCATTTGGCATTTTGATTTGGGAGATCGTCATTGATTTCTAACAGGAAGTTTCTCGAGCTTAAGAGATGGCTCCGCAATTCCACGGCTCTGGGCTATGCTGGTTTGAGTGTTGTGCTCTCGGGCGTTGCACCGCTCGGATTTGGCGAGGCGCGGGCGCAGGTCGTGTGTGATACCCGCCTGGGCAGCAATCCAGCCATCACCGATTGTACACTTGCGCAGGGTTCGGCCACCTGGACACAACAACATGCCATCAATGGCGAACTGCGTGTCGGCCGGGTGAACGGCGTGCCCGCCGAATTGTCTATCGTTGGTTCGAAGGTCTACAGCGGTGCGGGATTTATCGGCTATGGCGGCAGTAATGCTGCGCCGAATACGGGCACCGTAAGGGTCTCTGGCGCCGGCGCGGAATGGCATCTTCTGGGCGATGCGCCCATAGCCTATGCGGGCGTGCTCGGTATCGGTGCGAGCGGCACCGGTTATGGCAATGGCTCCCTCATTATCGAAAACGGCGGCAAGGTTTTCGCCGAAACGGTTCGCATCAGCAATGCGGTCGGATCAGGTGGCGAATCCCATATCGTCGTTTCAGGCGAGGGCTCCGTGCTGGAGGCGGATGAATTCCGTGGCTTGAGCAGCAGCACGGCGATTGTCGATCCCATCACCATCCGGGACGGGGGACTTATCTCCACCAACTCTGTTTCTCTCGGCGGGCAGGGGAGTTCGGTACTGGTCAGCGGTTCGGGATCGAGGTGGCTCAATAGCGGCGCCATGATCAACCGAAACGGCTTTGCCATCGAGAGCGGGGGCAAAGTGGAAACGCAGAGCCTGAAGCTTAGCAAGAACACGACCGTCACGGGCGCCGGCTCCGTGTTGCATGCCAGCGAGCGCGTGGACCTCGAAGGCGCTTTCAACACGGGATACATTACGGTTTCCGATGGCGGTTTGCTGGAAACGCCAATCCTTGCGATTTCGTCGCAAGGCGGGATGCGTGTGGAGAGCGGTGGCAGGGTGAGCGCCGATACGGCTGGTGTCGGGCTCCTTGCCTATCTGACGGTCGATGGCCAGGACAGCCAGCTTGACGTTTCCGGCAATTTCAATGCGAACGGAGCGGTGGCGCTCAGCGGAAACGGGCGGCTGGAGATCGGAGGCCAGTTCAATCTTCGCAAGTCGCTCATCATTGGCGGCGTGAAGGAAAGCGATGACGGTTGGTTGGAGCTGGGCGAGGCGAGCGCTGCCGGTTCTCTCAATGCAGATGCAACAATCGCCCTCGATGACGCCGGTCTCTATTTCAATCATACCGACGCCGGCTACCTCTTTTCAAACCGCCTCTCGGGCGGTGGCTTCATTGCAAGCTACTCCGGGGAGACCATCATCGACGGCGATCTGTCCGACTTCTATGCAACGAAACGCGATGATCTGGCTGTTGTCGTCGACGGTGCGGATGCGCGACTCGTGTTGAAGAGCGACATGGACGGGACAGATCTCGATGCACGGGCCGACCGGGAGACCGGAACCACATTCGAGGTCAAGAGCGGCACGCTGATCGTCGACGGCGCCGTTGGCCGCATTTATGAAGTCGAGGGTGAACCCGGAGAAAAACTCGCCCGCTATTCGAACCGCATCGCGGTTTGGGGAGCGGAATCGAACAATGAATATGCCGACCGCGATCCGACCCTGTTCGGCCGGCTTGGCGGTTCGGGAACCGTCGGCTCCGTCTTGCTGGAAAGGAATGCGCGTATTGCGCCGGGCAACAATTCAGCCGGCACACTGACCGTCATGGGCTCGCTCGCCTTTCACGATAATTCGGTCTACGAAGTGGACGTTCTTGGCGATGGCACAAGCGACAAGATCGTCATCAAGGACATCGGCTATGAGTCGTCGCTGGACATCTTCGACCGGGGCGGAAAGGTCACGATCGGCAACGGAGTCAATGTCGAGGTTACCGCTCTCGATGCCGCGACAAGCTACCAAAATGGCCAGACATATACGATCCTGACCGCCGAAAAGGGCATTTCGGGCGAATTCGCAGCGGCGATCTCCAAGTCGGCCTTCTTGGATGTCGATCTCGTACATGGGGCGAATGAGGTTGACTTGACGATCTCTGTCGCGGACGCAGGAGGGCCCGGCGATCCGGGCGACCCCGGCGATCCGGGCGACCCCGGCGATCCGGGCGACCCCGGTGATCCGGGCGACCCTGGTGATCCGGGCGACCCTGGTGATCCGGGCGATCCGGGCGGACCTGGAGCAGGTCTTTTTGACCGCGTCGCCCGGACGGTCAACCAGCGCAATGTGGCCGTTGCGCTCAACACGCTGGAGCAGAGCGGTTCGTCGTTGTTGCTCTATAATCGGCTGCTTTTGCTAAGCGCCGGGGAGGCTCAGGCTGCTTTCGAACAGCTTTCCGGCGAGGTTCACGCTTCTGCTCAGACTGCGCTCCTTCTTGGCAACCAGTATGTGCGGGACGTCACCAACAGCCGCATCCGCTCCGCTTTCGGTAACGTTGCGGCGGCAAGCCTGCCGGTTCTCGCCTATGGTGAGGATGGCCCCAGACTTGAAGAGGCAGGCGCGCCCGGTCTTGCGGCCTGGGGGCAGGCTTTCGGCTCCTGGAGCCATATGGAAGGGGATGCCAATGCGGGTGATCTGGGCGTCTCGACCGGCGGTTTCCTAACCGGCATCGATGCGCCGCTCGGAGACTGGAGGGCGGGTCTTCTCGCCGGATACAGCCGCTCCACATTCGATGTCGATGCCCGCGCATCCTCCGGCGACAGCGACAACTACCATCTCGGCCTCTATGGCGGTTCTCAGTGGGGCGCACTGTCGTTCCGCTCGGGACTTTCCTATACATGGCACAGGGTGTCGACCAGCCGCTCGGTCGTGTTTCCAGGCTTCAACGAACACCTGACCGCCGATTATGACGCCGGCAGCTTCCAGGCTTACGGGGAACTCGGTTACCGCTTCGACAGGGGGGCTGCGTCCTTTGAGCCGTTTGCGAACCTTGCCTATGTGAACCTGCGTACCGATGGCTTCACGGAAGAGGGGGGAGTGGCGGCCCTCACCGGCACAAGCCAAAAACTCAACACCGCCTTCACCACGCTGGGGGTGCGGGCCTCGTCCGATTTCATGCTTGGCGGAATCCAGGCTATTGCCAGCGGAACCGTGGGCTGGCGTCATGCTTTCGGCGACATCGATCCGGCCTCGCAATTCGCTTTCTCCGGCAGTGAAGCCTATACGATCACCGGCGTTCCCATCGCGCGAGATACGGTCGTGCTCCAGCTTGGCCTCGACATGAAGGTGACCCAAAACACGACCCTCGGCATAAGCTACAATGGCGAGTTCGGGTCAGGTTCGGGCACGAACGGTCTCGACGCGCGATTGGGTATTCGCTTCTGATGCGGTCTTGCAAATTTCTTGTGCCGATGGTGGCGATTTTCATCGCCGCCATCGGCAGTGCATCAAGGGCCGATTCTCCGTCCTCCTTGTCGGAGACCTATGAGAACTGGACTGTCGCCTGTCTTGGGCGAAGTGGAGAACGCCGATGTGCATTTTCCCAACGGCAGGTCCAGAAGAGCGGCCAGCGTGTCCTTGTGATCGAACTTGCGCCTTCCGCTGATGGCGGGCTGCGAGGCTCGCTTGTGTTGCCTTTCGGGCTGGATCTCAAACGGGGAGCCACCTTCAGCATCGATGAGCTGCCGCCGGGCAAGCCGTCGCATTTCAAGACCTGCCTTCCCGTGGGATGTGTCCTTGCTCTGGTCTTCACGAAGGAAACAACGAAAGCGTTGCGGGGGAGCGAGACATTGAAGATCAGCACCTATGCCAGCGACGAGCAGCAGGAAGTGCCGTTCTTGGTTTCGCTAAAGGGGTTTGCCGCAGCACTCGACCGTACGATCACCTTGGCACGGAAGTGAGTGACGATGCGCGATATCCGTACCGGAACCGGCGTTTCGCAATTCAGCCAACCAACCGGATAGCCTCGCTTCGAACCCTGTTCCTGCCGCTCGTCTTGGCTTGATAGAGCGCGCGGTCCGCCCGTTCGAGGAGAGCGTAGAAATCCTCCTTGCCGCCAGCCGTATAGGCCACGCCCACACTGACGGTCACCGAAATCTCCTTGCTTTCCGCTGTAATCGTTTTCTCCTCTGTCTTCATCCGGATGCGTTCGGCGAATTTGACAGCCGTCTGTTGGTCGACATCGTGAAGAATGACGCAGAATTCTTCGCCACCCACGCGGGCGGCAACGTCCGAAACACGAATCCGGTTCGAGAGAATTTCTGCAAAATGGCACAGAACACGGTCTCCGGCAGCGTGACCGTAACTGTCGTTGATCGACTTGAAGTGATCCAGATCGAAAATGATGGCTGCGGTGCGGGGACTGGCCGGGGCGGTGTAGCGCTCGATCAGGGCTCGCCGGTTGAGAAGCTTCGTCAAGGGATCGGTGATGGCTTCCATCCGATGGAAGCGGGAAATTCTCGCCTGATTGCCTGCCAGTGACAGGGCCCCAATGCCGGTCAATCCGATAATGACGACAATGGAATTGATGCCCTCGGCCCAATTGGCCGGGTATTCGGTGAGGACCCATTTGCGCTCCAGCACGATGGCGAGGCTGCACAGGGCAAAGGAAAGCGCGGTGATTGCGTAGAGGGTTGCGTTTGCGGCCATGACGATCGGGGATTCCGCCCGGCCGACCCAATGTTGCCAACCGGACAGAACGAGGAGCAGGGCAAGCGCAAGATTGGCGATGATCGTGCCTATACCGGAATAGCCTGTCGCGAAGGCGGCAAGGGTCGAGAGGACGCCCAATCCGGTGACCGCACAAACCGCGGTCCAGTTTGTCTTGCCAAGCCGGAACCGCATGGACCCCGCATAGATCAGTCCGAAGCCGATCAGCAATGCGGAAAACGAACCGGTCTGAAGAAGGGGATCGTAGTAGCGGCCGAGGGCGCTTATGGGAATGATGCCGAGAACGATAAAGCCGAGGCCGCATGTCCACTCAAGCAGGAAGGTGTCGCCGCGCGAGCCGATCCATGCCCCAAGAAGTGTGAAACACAGTGCCGCGCTTGATACGCCGATTGCGATTAGAAGAGTAACCTGATCGAAAAGCACGAGCTTGCAGAACCTCCGCCCAACGGGTCTTTCTAAGCTCAGCAGTGCTTAACGCTCGGCAAAACGCCTTTCGTGACGGGCGGGAAATGCGCTGTTTCAAGGGTTATGGTGATTAAATTGTTATCCGGCTTCTTTGCGCTGGCGCCTCGCGATCCTGGCATTAGCTCCAGATGATGCCGCCCGATTACAAGGCTCCCGGGGCAATCGATGCGCCTGCCATTCCAGCATCTAGCTGCTCGATAGCTTCATCATCACGATGCCGGCAACGATGAGCAGGGCCGCGACGATGCGCATGGGGGGTGCCGCTTCGCCCAGTGCGAATATGCCGACAGCGAAGGCACCCACGGCGCCGATGCCTGTCCAGATCGTGTAGGCTGTGCCGAGCGGCAGCGTTTTCATGGAAACCGACAACAGCGCGAAGCTGGCGACCATCGTCACCAGGGTGATCGCTGTCGGGGTCAGAAGGCTGAATCCCTCGGATTTCTTCATGAAATAGGACCACAAGACTTCCAGCAATCCAGCGGCAACGAGCAAAACCCACGCCATGACCCATAGCTCCTTTAGCGAGCCGGGCCGTCCCGGAATGATTTTGGAAGAAAGAGGTCGTCCCCTCCATCCTTGAGATGGGGCAGGCGCAGGGGTGTTTCAAGCCCCGGTTTGCACCAGTTTGGCCCTGGCAACCCTGATAACGGCCCGCGTGAGCTCATGAAGATGTTCGGCGGCCAAACGGTTGATCTGCCAGAAAAGAGGAACATCCAGGGGCGTATCGGGCACCAGTTCGACAAGCCGGCCCGACGCCAGATGATCGCGCGCAAGTTCGGCGGGATTGAGAGCCCATCCCATGCCGGCGAGGCTTCCTTCGAGAAAGCTCTGGGTCGAGGGAAGCCAATGGGTTGGAAAACTCACCGCGCGGCCAAAGACCCGCCGGGCCCAGACAGTCTGGAGCCGATCTTTCTGGTTGAAGGTGAGAGCGGGGGCCATTTCGCAGGCTTCCGCCGTGACACCGCCGGGAAAATGTCGATCGAGAAACCGCGGGCTGGCCGTCGCGTGATATCGCAGCGCCCCCAAGGGCGTGACACGGCAACCCTGGACGGGATCGGCATTTGAGGTGAGTGCCGCGAGAACCTTGCCGCGCCGCAGCCAGTCCGCCGTGTGATCCTGATCGTCGATCGCGATGTTCATCAGATAGCCGGTCTTGTCGGTGAAGGAGGCTATGGCCTCCAGAAACCAGGTGCCGAGACTGTCGGCATTGGTCGCCACATTCAGCGTCACATGCCGGGACGGGGAGGAAGGGTCTGCCAGTCCGGGCAGATGCTCCATCAGCTCTTTTTCCAGTATGCCGAGGCGCTCCATATGCCGGCAGAGCCAAGCTCCTTTTTCCGTGGCCGTGCAGGGTATGCCCCGCTCGATCAGAACTGCGCCGAGCCGTTCTTCCAGATGCTTCACCCGTTGGGAAATGGCTGAGGGGGTGACGTTGAGGGAGGCAGCTGCTTTTTCAAAACTCCCCGTGCGGACAATCGCAGCGACGGCGCGGGCGGCGGCATAGTCGATCATGATTAGATTTTCTAATTCCGGATTATCTTCTTTAATTATCCTAATTATCGGCAGTCGCATATAGGGGGGAAGTGAAAACACAGTCGAACGGCGGGGCAATGGAGCCATCAGTCTTCTTGACCGGAATGATGATGGGGCTCAGCCTCATCGTTGCCATCGGTGCACAAAACGCTTTCGTCCTCCGTCAGGGATTGATCGGCAGGTACGTTCTGGCTGTATGTCTGGCCTGTGCCGTATCCGATGCCATTCTGATAACGGTAGGTGTGACCAGCTTCGGCAAGATTGCGCAGTGGCTTCCCTTCATCGAGCCGGCAATGCGTTATGGCGGGGCCGCCTTCCTGTTCTGGTACGGGGCAAACAGTCTGATATCGGCCATGCGGTCCGGTGATGCGCTGACCGCCGATATGTCCGCGGGTGGCGATGGGCTGGTGCGGACGCTGGCGGCCTGCCTGGCCATCACCTGGCTGAACCCTCACGTCTATCTTGACACCGTGGTTCTTCTGGGCACGATCTCGACCCAGTTTGCCGATCACCGAAAATCATTCGCGGCCGGTGCGATAACGGGGTCTTTCGTTTTCTTTCTGGCGCTCGGATACGGGGCAAGCTGGCTGCGCCCGCTCTTTGCACGGCCACAGGCCTGGCGGGTATTCGAGGTGGTCATTGCGCTCATCATGTGGGCGATTGCGGGCAAGCTGGTCGCCGGCACCTGAAATGCCTGGGTTGTGCGGTCAGGTTGGGAGAGGGGAATGGACGGTCTTCATCATCTGCCGGTGGTTTTCGCCGTCTATGCGATTGCCGCCGGAAGTCCCGGTCCGAGCACGCTGCGCATCATGGGCGTGGCGATGCACCATGGCCGGCGTGCGGGGCTTGCGCTTGCCGCCGGGGTGGTTTCCGGCTCGCTCTTCTGGGGTGTTTGCGCCGCAACCGGCGTGTCCGCATTTCTGGCACGTTATGCTGAAACGCTTCTGGTCCTGAAAATACTGGGCGGCCTTTATCTGCTCTATCTCGCCGTAAAGGCGGCGCGTAGCGCATTTTCATCCGCAAGCCCGCCACTCAACGCTGCGTCGGAAGAGGGAACCGCTCCTTCTTCGCTGACGCTCTACAGGCATGGCTTGATCATGCATGTGGCCAATCCGAAGGCTGTTCTCGCCTGGATTGCCCTTGTAAGTCTCGGGCTCGGCCCCGATGCCTCATGGCGGGAGGCTGCCGTCATCCTTGCCGGTTGTGCGGTCCTGAGTGTGTCGATCTTCTGCGGCTATGCGATCGTCTTTTCCACGGGGCCGATGGTCCGTTTCTATTGCCGCATGCGCCGTGGCATCGAGGCACTGCTTGCTGCGGCCTTCGGGCTGGCCGGGCTGCGCCTGCTCATGTCGCAGAGCTGAGCCGAACCTGCGCTGCCGGCTCGGAAAGCTGCGGGCCACGGAATTTCAGGCAGCCTCCGGGGAGCGCTGATCTTCAACGCTGCCCGGAGGCTGCCTCGAAGACGGCCCATTGGGCTTTGAAGGCCCTTTGATATGCGGGTCTGGCTTCTCCTCGGTCGATATAGGCGAGCAACGGCGCATGGATGTCCAGCAGGCCCGTTCCCTTCAATCTCTGCAGGACCGTCACCATCAGGAGATCGCCGGCACTGAAGTCGCCATCGAGCCAATCGGCGCTGCCAAGATGCTCGGCCAGTTCCTTCAGGCGTTTATGAATACGCTCTTCGAGGATTGTGCGGCGCGCTTCATACCATGTCTCGCCGTGTTCCAGAATTCGGGCCAGGGCATGTTCGAAGATTGGCGGTTCAAGGGTGTTCAGCGCCGCAAACATCCAGGCTATCGCACGGGATCTGGCATTCTCGTCGGCAGGCAGGAGGGCAGGCAGGAGGGATGTGTGACGCTCGGCAATATGAAGCACGATCGCGCCAGATTCGAACAGGACGAGATCGCCTTCCTCATAGGTCGGAATCTGGCCGAAGGGGTTCAGGAACCGATGAGCGGGCTCCTTCATTGCCTCGAAGGAGAGAAGGCGGGTTCGATACGCCTGTCCAACCTCTTCAAGCGCCCAGCGAACGCGCATGTCGCGTGCCAGACCCTTGCCTCGGTCCGGCGACTTCTCGAAGGCTGTGATGGTGGGGACCATTGGAAAACTCCCGTCGTTTGTCGGTCCGGCCTGGACGGGAGGGGCTGCGCCCGCCACGGTCAAAATCCGAACCTTGTATCCCCAGGACGAGCGGACAGCCGTTTTCCCGACACCCTGCCTTGCGATTTCTGATGCAGATTGCGGCCGGTTACGACAGAACCTGGAAATACTGAACGATCCATACGATCTGAACGATCAGTGCAATGACGACGAACCATAAGTGAAACCGGCGGTTCTGAACGAACATCGCGACGAGAGAGAGCGCGATCATCGCGCTTTGCCTGACCGGATATTCCAGGCCCATCTCCCGGAAATGATCCATCCCCTTGATCAGCGTGTCCATGACATCGGTCGCACACAGGGCGGCCAACAGACCGTAGAACCATTTCTGGCGGGAATGGAAATAGTCGGCATAGCCTGAATAGTCGTTCATCTGGTCGGGAAAGAGCAGGGCGCAGATGAAGAAGAAAAGCGCTGCATAGAGGATGACGAATATGTAGAGCTCAAAGGTCCACTGGGTGATGCGCAGAAGACCGAACTCGAACCACCAGAAGTGCACAACCGCCAGAAAAAGAAACAGCACCCATCCAATGTGGACGGGATAGATATGGCTTTTGTTCGGGTGCTGGACGAAGCGGGCGAGCCCGTTGAGGAGGCGTGCCAGGCTCAAACCCATGACGACACCGAGAATGACCCGGATGTGAACCACCTGATCGGTGTGCTGAACTGGATTTTCCATGTTTCCCCGCCATGGCTCATTCATCACCCGAATCGATGTCGGACGATTGTTCCCCATCATAACGCATCGGACGGATCGAATTGCCGAAAGGATGATCGGAATATGAGGCGCGCGCTTCTGGCAGAGGAGGGGCGGCGGTACTGTTCGGAGGGGGCGCCGACGTCAGGAAGACGAATGCCGGCGAGGCCGTTTTCTGTTCGTCGGGAGCGTGAAAAAGGGTTTCGGCGACGGGCTGGTTTTTTCCGAAGGCGCAGGATCACCGATGAAGCGCGAGACCGCCTCGACGAGGCCGAAAGACAAGGCGAAATAGGCCGTGGCCAGAGATGCCGCCTCAAAAATGTACATCCAGTCAATCATGTCGACCTTCTTGCGCCACAAACACGACATGAACGTGAAGTGGGCGCGCGTGGCTCCATCACTAATTTTAGCCGACTGCAATCTTCCTCCTGTGCATGACTGTCGCTGAATCAATAAGCCGGCTCCGATCTTAACCCCAGGGCAACACTCCTCTGGTAGCGCGCTGCCCATGAAACGGGTTTTGCTTCACGCCGCCATCGCAACCTTATTCTCCATGTTCGCCTCCGCAGCGATTTGCTGGGTCGTCCTGACCTTGATGGGAAGCGCGGTGAACTGGTTTCCGATCGCCATGAGCGTGCTTTGTCCCTTGCTCATCGCCTTTCCCGTGAGCGCGGTGACATTTCACCAGAAGCAGCGCATTGCCGGGGCTCACGAGGCATTGGCGGCGGCTCATCAGCAGCTTGCCCAGGTGCACAGGCAACTTGCCGCCGCCGCGCGTCTTGACGATATGACCGACCTTTTGAACCGGGGAGCCTTCATCCGGCAGGTGAATGAGGCCGGAGCGCGCGGCAATGGTGGTGTTCTTTTGGTGATCGACGCCGATTATTTCAAGGACATCAACGATACATTTGGTCACCTTGCCGGTGACCGCGCCCTATGCGCGATTGCGAAGGCCATCAGAAATTGCCTGGATCGCCCGGCTGCGGCGGGGCGTATAGGGGGGGAGGAATTCGGGGTGTTTCTGGAGGCCATGGGCTTGCCCGAGGGCAAGGCGGTCGCCGAGAAAATACGCCAGGCGGTGGAGCGCATTTCCCTGTGTTCCGAGCAGGGCGAGCGGATTGGCTTGAGCGTGAGCATCGGTGTCGCCCGCGTGGCGACGGATGCCGATTTCTCGCGCCTGATGGCTGCTGCCGACCGTGAACTTTACAGGGCGAAGCGCGGCGGGCGCAATCGGATTGCCGCGGCAGGGAGCGACAGGCCTATGGTGGTCAACGGCTGATCGCTGCGTGATTGGCCTTGCCGGAAACCCGCCAATGGACGGCTATGGATAAGCCCCCCCCAAAAAACGCCGGCCGGAATGAAACCGGCCAGCGCCAAGACATTACCCCGAGTGCCATGCGTCCTTTCGGGCGCATAATGGGCGCTCGGTTCTTTTCGTTTTCCCGCACTCATGCGGTCTGGCACGGGCGCCTGACCGCAAAAGGTTCTAGCGGCGGCAGCGGGCCCGATAGATGCGGCCATTGCGGTCGCGGTATTCGCAATACCCGTTGCGCAGGTTACGCACCAGAAGGCCGCCAAGCGCACCGGCACCCGCACCGATGAGCGCGCCACGTCCGCCGCCGGCAAGACCGCCGACCACGGCACCGGCCGCCGTACCCACGCCTACATCCCGCTCGGTTGTCGTGCAACCGGCAAGGGCAAGCAATGCAACCGCTGAAATGAGTACATTCCGCATCTTTGAAACTCCGCACATGTGCCTTGTCTGGGGCGCCTCGGCTTGCCGGGCGCCATTATTGGGGCCAAAACTGGGATCAGGCTCGACGGAGCTGCAAGAATCTCCTCCACCGGGCCATATCCAGTCTGATGGAGAGACGGCTAAAGAGCAAGCGTGTCGATCGTCCTCCGAAATGGCTGGGCTGAACGGCGCTGACCGGACATCAACCCTTGAGTGAAAGCATGCCTGTTTCTCTTTTCCTTGCAGCATTTACGGCAGGTTTCACGGCTGCTTTCACCGCAGTGGTCTGCGGTGTTGCGATCCTGCTGATCCGCTGGATACCGTTCAACAGGACGATACAATGGGCGTTGAAGGCGAGCGTCATAGTGATTGGGGAGCGACCATAATGCTGTGGCTCGTCTCGGGAAAAACCGGGTTCTACCCCTTCTTTTCCCTGACGATGACAACCGGCGGTCTCGACGTATACAGCCATGAATCGTTGAGGGAGGCGGCATTAGCCCGCCGTTCGGCACGCCTGTCCAAGTCCAGGCGTTGCAGGCATTCGGCAAAGGCGTCGTTCTTGCGTGTGAAGCCATAGGAGCGGCAGGTCTCTTCGTCCGCCGCGCGTTGTTCCTGGGGTGTCATCGTGGTGCAGCCGGCCGTTGCCGCCAGTACAAGAAGAAGGGGTGGAAGAATTGACCGCATCATATACTCCGGACAACCAAAATCCCCATTGCCCACGCGCAGCAGATCACAAAAGCCCTTTGCGAACAAGCGTCTCCCAACGGGCGACGGCAGACTGGAAATCAGGGCTTGTTGCCTGAAGCTCCTCGCTGGAAGAGGGGCAGTTGCCCGAAATAACGCGCCCTTTCGCGATAAAGGGCAGGAATGGCGAGCGAGGCGATGGCGCCCAGTGCGATGGCCGATTTGCCCCATTCGTTGAAGGGGCCATGGTGATATTCGAAGCCCTTCAAGAGATAGATGACGATCACGTGCCAGGCATAGACCTGCAAGGAGTGGCGGCCGATCAGGCGCAGGAAGGACAGGCTGAAAACGAACCGCATGCCATTGCCCAGGGCGCGCACGAGTGTGTTCCGTGCGGCAGGTCCGGCCATGATCAACCACGCCACGAGAAAGCCCGTGGCCATGAAATTCACCAGATAGACGAAGCTGAACTCGACGCGATTGTCGAGGCTGGAGAAGCGTTCCATCATGGGTTCGGGCAGGAGCTTGAACGTGAAGCCGAGACGGAAGGTGAGGAACGCAAGAAACACGGCCAGGGCCGCCCAGACAGGCGACGTGTTGCGGGGCGAAATGAATGTGTCCCAATCGATCTGCCTGGTCGAGGTCAGTGCGCCGAGAATGAGGCCGGACATGAAAACGGCCTGCCAGGCAAGCACGTTGAATGCCGTGCGGAACATCTGCTCGTCATGGAGCAGGCCCAGAAGCGAACCGATGCCTTTTGCGACCGGGAAGTGAAGCCCGAGCTGCACGGCGATCCAGAGGACCGCCGATAGTGCTGCGACCCACATCCAGCGGCCGGTCACGCAGAGCCAGATGAGTGGCGGGGACACCAGCATGTAGACGATGTACTGGGGCAGAATGTCCATATAGGTCGGCTGGTACAGCAAGAGCAGCGAGGCTATCGCGTAGAACGGGTCATGGTCTGCAAGCGACCACAGCCATGGTTCCCAATAGGTGGACGAGGCGCCGAGAACGAGGCCGAGCGCCATCACCACCAGAAGGCAGCCCGCGGCATAGCGATAAATCTCGAACGCCCGTTTGCGGACCTTGCGCGCACCTGAAGCGTAGCCTTCCTTGAGCATGCGCCGCGCATAGACCATGCCCACGAGAAGGCCGGACAGGAAGACGAACCCCTGGGCGTCCTGAACATATCCCAGTTCACCATGGTTGAATTTGACGAGCAGGTACCCACCCTCGAAGGTGAGGTGATTCAACACCATGAAAACGAGGAAATAGCCTCGCATTCCGTCCAGTATTTCCAGGCGTCGCATGATCTCTTTCATCAGTCATGGAGCCACCCCGAAGTGAAAGGGCCATTAGCATGCGATGGTTCCGGCGCCTCAATCACGTTCTGTTCTGCGGCGTGCGGGAGCGTGATGCCGGATGCGGCAAGTGGTTGAAAAAAAACGGGTCCCGGTTGCCCGGAACCCGCCTCATCTTTTGTTTCGCCTTTTTTGTTTCGCCTTGTTTCGGCGCTTGTCTCAGAAGGTCACCGAGGCTGCGAACGTGAAGGTGCGTCCGGGAGCGTAGACGGGGTCGATGCCGCCACGGTTGGAGCTTGCCGCATAGCTGGAGCGCTCGAAATACTGTTCGTTGAACAGGTTGTCGACGCCAACGCGCAGCGAGAGATTTTCGTAGGCGGGCGGGGTCCAGGCCGCGTAGGCGTTGACCACCGTATAGGAAGGCTGGTCGTAGAAGCCATTGGTGGTGGCCACCGCATCGGTCACCTTGCCCGCCCATTCGACTGTCGCGCCGACCGTGAGATTGTAATCGGTCAGAGTGTGGTCGATGTAGAAGGTCGCCATATCGCCGATCGGCATGAAGGTGCCGCTGTTGGGCAGTGCCGAAATGCCGCCAACGGTCACGTCTGCCTTGGTGTAGGTTGCGCCGATCCGTGTGTTGCCCCAGTCGTAGCTGGCGTTCAGTGTCACGCCGCGGCTGCGATATTCGTCCGGATCATTGTTGAGGGACGGCGCGTCGTAGTCCGGCAGGCCGCTGATGCGTGTATCGAAATAGGTGATGCCGCCCTTCCAGTTGTCTCCACCGACATTCAGGCCGACCTTGAAGTTCCTGGCCTCGCCTGCCGAGAAACCCGGATCGGTGTAGAAGCTGTTGTCGCGGGCATGCACATAGCCGTAATCGCCGATGACATAGCCGAGCCAGGTGCGCGAGGCGCCGACGAACACTTCGATATTGTCGTTGAAGCGATAGGCTAGTGTGCCGTTCACACTTGCCCCGCTGTCGGAGAAGGTGTTGCCGTCCCAGTCCTTGAAGCGGTGCCCATCGAAGCGGGCGCCGGCCGACAGATTGAAGCCGTTGTCGAAGTCGAAGCGTCCCTGAACGAAAGCACCCAGTTGTTCGGTCGAGAAGTCGCGGTACCGGCGGTTGTTGTTGCCGTAATTGTCGGTGTGATAGTCGTGTTTGCCGACATCCATGCCGGCCGTCACGTTACCCGGTCCCACCACGAAGGTGTTCTGCACCTTGCCACCCACGAGATCCTCCTCGAGGATCATGTTGCCATTGGTGCGGGCCTGATAATTGTCGCGCCAATAGTCATTCTGGCTGAAATAGACCATCACTTCTGGATCCCATAAATCGGTCGGATTGGTGGAGGTGTAGGTCAGTTTGACGCTTTCGCGGTCGATCTTGAGCGGATGCAGTTCGTCGCCTGCGAGACCGAGATTCATCTTGATGAGACGGTCGGCCTTGTCGCGGCTGCGCTCGTAGCCCAGTTCGATGCGGTTGTCGCCAAACTCGTAGCCAAGTTTGGTGAGGATGTTGCGCGCGGCCGGCTCGGTTCCCAGAACCTCGTTTCCGTCACCATCCTCATAGTCGTCACCCTTCGTGCCGTGCATCATAACGAACCAGTCGAAACCGTCGATAAGACCGTAGGCTGCGAGGCTGCTTGAAACGCCACGTCCATTGGTGCCGTATGAGACGGAGGCTTTGCCGCCGAGTGTCTTGCCGTCCTTCAAGAGGTCCCTGGCGCCGACCGTTTCGTAGCGGATCGCACCCGCGGCTGCGGCAAAACCGGAATCGGCGGCAGCCGCGCCTGCTTCCACCTCGACGCGTTTCAGGAAGGCGGGATCGACGACATTCGAGCCGGTGTGATGCCAGCTGGTCGCGGTCTGGGGCACCCCGTCAACGGTGACGGCAAGATTGGACTGTTCCATGCCCAGGACGTGAATGCGCTTGGAAGGACCGCCGCCGCCCGAAACGGTGACGGAGGATTCGCGCGAGAAGAGTTCAGAAACGTCGGCCGGCTGCAGTTCCTCGATGTCTTCCTGCGTCAGCACGGTGCCGCCGGTGGCTTCGATGTTCTCCTGCCCATCCTTCACAACGTAGATCGTGTTGAGGATATAGGTGCCGGACGCATCGATCGTGCTGCCCTGATCGGCATTGATCGCGGTTGTCTGATCATCCTGCGGACTGGTGGTTTCCTGGGCGAAAGCGGGCAGGAGCGCCGCAACGCTTACGGCCGAGGCAAGGCCAGCCGCGCGTAAGTGGATCAGGGACATCATAAATTCCATTCGGTTGCGCTGAGAAAGGGAATACACCCGGAGACGGCGCCGAACTTATTAAGATGAATTATAGAGTCAAGTTATTCGAAACAATGCTCTACAGGAATGTGATGTCCTGTAACAATTTGGGCACAGAAACGCACGGCGCGCGGCGCCGGTCTTTGGAAAAATCACATTAATTCAGGTGCATAGGCGAGGCCCCGGCTTCGGTGACCCGCCTCAAGCCTGCTATTCGTCTGCATTTTTGCTGACGTCAGACGGTTCGGCCTGATTGCAGGACGCTCTAGCCGTGGTTGGCAATCACCTCGAGGAAGGGCGCGCCGTAGCGGTCGAGCTTGGCTTCGCCCACGCCTGAAATTCCTGCAAGTTCGGCGCGGCTGGCAGGGCGGCGTGAGGCCATTTCAACGAGCGTCCTGTCGTGGAAAATGACATAGGGCGGCAGGTTCTGCTCGCGGGCGATTTCCATGCGCTTTTCGCGCAGAGCCTTGAACAGCGCTCCATCGGTGGCATCGAGCACGCTGGCGCCCGGGGAGCGTGCCGCCTTGCGGCCCCGGCTTCCCGCAGGGCGCGGCACGCGCAGCATCAGCCTGGGCTTTTCCTTCAGGAAGCGCGCGCCCCTTTCGGAGATCGACAATCCGCCATGGCCGGCCAGATCGACATCGACAAGTCCACGCGCGATCATCTGGCGCAGGATTGAGCGCCAGGTGCGCTGGTCGTGCTCGCGGCCTATGCCATAGGTCGAAATGCGGTCGTGGCCGAAGCGGGCAATGCGTTCGTCTTCCTCGCCCAGAAGAACTGAGACGATATAGGCCTGCCCGAAACGTTCGCCCGTGCGATAGATGCAGGACAAGGCTTTCTGCGCGGCAATGGTGCCGTCGAAACGCTCCGGCGGATTGGCGCAGGTGTCGCAGTTTCCGCAAGGCGTGCATTCATCGCCGAAATAGGAAAGCAATATCTGCCGGCGGCATTCGGCTGTTTCGGTGAGACCCAGAAGAGCGTCGAGCTTCTGTTGCTCCATGCGCTTGCGCTGGTCCGGGGCGTCGGATTCGGTAATGAAGCGGCGGCGCAAAGCCACATCCTCGAAACCGTAGAGCATGAGCGCGTCGGCGGGAAGACCGTCGCGCCCGGCGCGCCCGGTCTCCTGATAATAGGCTTCGATGCTGCCAGGCAGGTCGATATGGGCGACGAAGCGGACATCCGGCTTGTCGATGCCCATGCCGAAGGCGATGGTGGCGACCATGATCACCGCCTCCTCGCGTTGAAAACGGGTCTGGTTGACCTCGCGCAGCGCCTTGTCCATACCCCCGTGATAGGGCAGGGCATGGAAACCCTGTTCCTGAAGCCAGGCGGCGGTCTCCTCGGTTCGCCGCTTGGAAAGGCAATAGACGATGCCGCTCTCTCCCTTGCGCGTTTCGAGAAAACGCATCAGCTGGCGGCGCGGATTGTCTTTTTCCTCGATGGCATAGCGGATGTTGGGACGGTCGAAGCCGGCAATGAAGGCATCGCGCTCGTCTATGTGAAGATGCGAGATGATCTCGGCGCGGGTGGGGGCATCCGCCGTTGCCGTCAACGCCATGCGAGGCGTGTCGGGAAACATCTCCACGAGGGCGTCGAGCTGGCGGTAATGCGGGCGGAAATCATGCCCCCACTGCGACAGGCAATGGGCTTCATCGATGGCGATGACGGAGAGTTTCGTTTCCCGCAACCGGTCGATGACGCCGGGACGCAGCAGCGTCTCGGGCGCGACGTAAAGAAGATCGAGTGTTCCGTCGAAGACCGAGCGCCACAATGCCCGGCGTTCCTCGGGCGGAAGGTCGGAGTTAAGCGCGGCGGCGCGCACGCCGGCCTGGCGCAGCGCGGCGACCTGATCCGCCATCAGCGCGATCAACGGCGATACGACGAGGCCCAGGCCGGGCCGGCAGAGCGCAGGAATCTGATAGCAAAGCGATTTTCCTCCGCCCGTTGGCATCAGAACGAACGCATTGTTGCCGGCAATCACATGGGAGACGATTTCGGCCTGACGCCCACGGAAGGCTTCATAGCCGTAGACGGTCTTGAGGATTTCTATTGGGGCGGCAGTCACGCAAAACCTGTGGGGCAACGGCAAGAAGAACCAGTCGGGGAATCGACACGTGCCCCCTGTTTAACAGCTTTGGCGCGATGCCACAGGCTTCCCGCTTCTCTCCATTTGTCCGAAGGTCTCGACCGCGAAGTCCAGAAAGGCGCGAAGCTTCGCCTGCACGTGGCGGTTCGACGGGTAGACGGCGTAAAGCGTGGTCTCGACCGGACACCATTCGTCCAGCACACTGACAAGGCGTCCGGTCTCCAGATCCTCTTCCACATAAAGGCGTGGGATGAGGCTGATGCCGAAACCGGCGCGCAGCGCATCCCGCACCGCCAGGCTGGAGCCAACCTTGTAGCGCCCGTTTATGGGCACGTTCACCGTCTCGTCATTCCTGTGGAAACTCCACTCATCCGCGTGATCGGAAAGGGTGAACTGAACGCAATTGTGGGACCGCAGGTCCTGCGGATGGACCGGACGGCCATGTCTCTCAAGATAGGCGGGCGCGCAACAGACAGCATGGCGCAATGTCAGAAGCTTTCGCGCAATCAGGCTCGAATCTTCCAGGCGATCGCTGCCGCGCAGGGCAATGTCGAATCCTTCCTCCACAACATTCACCCGGCGGTCGTCCATGCGCAGATCGAGTGTAATTTCAGGATAGCGTTCAAGAAACTCGGGAATGGCCTTCGAGAGTGCGAAAAGCGTGGTGGTCATGGGAGCACTGACGCGCAAGAACCCGCTCGGGCGCTGTTGCAGGGGGCCAAGGGCGCTATCGGCTTCTTCCAGATCATCGAGAATACGAACGACCCGCTCATGATACAGCCGTCCTGCCTCCGTAAGGCTCATCCGCCGGGTTGTCCGGTTGAAAAGGCGCACCGCAAGATGCGCTTCGAGCTCGCCGATATTCTTGCTGACGGCTGCGGGAGAAAGGCGCAGATGGCGTGCTGCCTCCGCGAAACTGCCAAGCTCGACCACGTGTCGAAAGACGGCAAGGGCCCTGAGACGATCCACTATTCGCTACTTTCCGTAATGAGTGATTGCCTGATCTTCTCTATTATAATTGTTTTTGCAATGAATTAGCTGATGGGCACCGTCAAGTGCGCATTGTGTGAGAATGCGCAGCCATGTTCAGGTGTGAAATGCACAAAACCAGTACCAGCATAACCGGCGCCCATCTCGGCATGCTTCTGTGGGCCCTCATTGTAGGGGCGTCCTTTCCCGCGGTCGGTCTCCTCAGCGAAGGCCTGCCGCCGCTTCTGCTGACAGCCATGCGCTTTGCGATTGCCGCGCTCGCCATGCTGCCTTTCACCCGGCGCGCGGGACGGCTTTTGCCGGGAAAGGCAGGGCTTTTGCTTTACGCCGCGCTTGGGCTTTGCCAGGCGGGGTTTTTCGGCATCATGTTCTGGGCCGCGCATCGCGTCAGCGCTCTTTCCATGTCCGCCCTGTTCGTGAGCATGCCGCTTCTTGCCTATGGAACAGGCCGGCTGATCGGCGTTGAAAGAAGGGCCGGCGGACTTTTGGCAATTCTTGCCCTCGGAGCGATCGGCGCACTGGCGCTGGCGCTCGCGCAGACCGGCGGCGACATGGCGCAACTGCAGTTCGGCTGGGCAGAAGGGTTCTTCTTCGTAGGTTGCATTGCTTCCGCGCTTTACCCGGTTCTTTCCAAATGGGGGCTTTCCCATGGCGTGCTTTCGGTAAATCCGGCCGTTCGCACCTTCTGGAGCCTTGCGACCGGGGGGGGCATCATCGCCCTTGCCGGGCTCGCAAGCGAACCTGTCGCCCTGATGGGCCGCATGCAGCTTCGCGATGTCGTGCTCGTCGCCTATCTCGGCGTCTTCTCCAGCGGCGTGACCTTCCTTCTGATGCAGCGGGGCACCGGCGTCCTCACCCCCGGTGCGGTGACGGCCTACAGCTATCTCGTTCCGTTTGTTTCAATGCTTGTCCTTTTCATCATGCGGCCGGATCTGATCGGCTGGTACTGGCTGCCGGGCAGTGTTCTTGTGCTGCTTGCCATCGTGCTGCTTTTGCTGCGCGGGGAGGGAAAAAACTTTCAACCGATTGAAGCCACTATGGGCGGGGGCAAACCCGCCGGGTGACTTGTGAAATCGCTGCAAGGCAATTACCTACAAGACGGTACAAAAGGTAATGGCTATGGCGGAAAGAGGCAGACCGAGAGCTTTCGACAGGGATGAAGCCCTGCATCGCGCGATGCATGTCTTCTGGTCCTGCGGCTATGAGGGAGCCTCCGTCAATGATCTGGCGCAGGCCATGGGCATCAACAAGCCCAGTCTTTATGCGGCTTTCGGCTGCAAGGAAGAGCTCTTTCGCGCGGCAATCCGGCTGTATGAGCAGGAGGAGGGTGCGCCGGTCGGCGAGGCGCTCGAATGTTCGCGCACCGCGCGCGGCGCCATCGAAACGGCGCTCAGGATAATTGCGCGGGGATATACAAATCCTGACAATCCGCGCGGCTGCATGCTGGTTGTCTCGGCTCTGGCGGGCGCGCCCGAAAGCAGCCGCGTGTGCAATTTTCTTGCCGCAAACCGCCGCGAAGGCGAGGAGAATTTCAAGCGCCGGGTCGCCCGCGGGATCGTTGAAGGCGATGTTCCTGCCTCCGCTAATCCCGACCGGGTGGCCGGCTTTTACGCGACCGTCATGCACGGGCTTTCGATCCGCGCGCGCGATGGAGCGAGCGCCGGCGAGCTGGAGCATATCATAGACAGTGCGATGGCCGCGTGGGACGCGATCGCCCGGTAGGCATCTGCCGGGGCTTGCCGTCGTCCTCGATCAGTCTGAGGATGGCGCTCGTTGCTTTTGTGTTTTCGCGTCAATGCAAATGTCAGGTGCTTCCACCTGACCGGAAAACGCTCCAGGCACCGTGTTTTCGGAAACACTGGTTTCAGTGCGCGTTGCCGGTTGCAAGCTCGATGACCTGCAGAGGCGTCGTGATCACGATGTCGGCGGCGGTGCCGAAGGTCTGACCGACCCCCTTCACAAGGTTTTCCATCTGCCCCGCGACAAGGGGTTCCTCACGTTCGTTGAGATTGCCCTGGCTCGACAGCCGCTCGCCAAGAAGCTTCACGAGAACAGGGTTCTCGGCGAATTTCGTGTGATTGAGCCAACTGTCCGACGAGACCTTCGTGACATCGACGACCACAACGCCCAGATCCGTCAGGTCCTTGGCGTCTGTGTAATCACCAAGGCGCGGCTGGTTGCCCGCTATGATGCCGGACAATGTCAACGCGCGGTCGTTGCGCGACGTCAGGATCAGGAAGGGATGTTTCGGCACGCCATAGCGGCGCATCTGCCCCTTGAAGACGTCCAGATCGAGATCCGGAGAGGCCAGAACGACATCGGCGATCCGTCCGCCCAGATCGCGATCACCGGTGATTGCAAGCTGGCGGAGCGCCTCCATAGTGACCCAGCTGCCCATCGAATGCGCGACAATGTCGATGCGCTTGGCGCCGGCGCGCGCGACCATGCGTATCGTTTCCTCCAATGCGTCGCGGGCGGTGGTGGCGCTGTTGTTGTCGTAGACGTAGTCTATGGTGCGGCCGGCTGAAGGCCATGAAAACAGGATCGGCGCGCCGCTATACTGGGCGTCGTGAAAAATCTGGGCGGCGCGATAGACGGCGGCGTCGAAACCGGTGTTGTAACCGTGGATGAAGATCAAGGCCCGACCGCCGTGTTCGGCAATGCTTTTGGCCAGAGCCTCCTCGAACGGCTTTTCCTCGGGATAGAGCGTGGCGCGGCGCGCGGCGAAATAGCGGGCAGGGTCAGCCACCTTCGGATTGGGCGCGAGCTCCATCCTGCCGGTTTCATGGGTGGCGGGAATCGAGATGTCGACGCGGGCGAAAGCAGCCGCCGGAGCACGTTTGCCATCGAATATCTCACCGGGCTTTTCAGTCGAGGCACGGTTCGTCACAATGAAGATGTCGTGGATGGCGGCCACCTGCGCGTCCGTTGCCGGCGCGATTGTCTGGGCGATGAGGCGCGAGGGATTGGGGTTGGCGCAGCCGGCCAACACCATTGCCAGGAGCAGGCATGCAATGCTTCGCGGCTTTCTGAACGACATTCGTTGCATCCCGTGCGCCTGAACAAGAATTTCTGAGGAGCCTTCCCATCGCCCCTGGGGCGCGGGTGGCGAACGCTATCTCTCCCAGAAAACAGGCGTGAAGATGACAAGAACAGCCAGAATTTCAAGCCTCCCCATCAACATTGCAAGTGCCATGATCCACTTTGCCAGATCGGGAAGGGGAGCGAAGGTTCCCGCCGGCCCCACGATGGGGCCGAGGCCAGGACCGACATTGGTGAGGCCGGTCAATGCGGCCGACACGGCGGTGACGAAATCGAGTCCGGTGGCCGCGAGCGCAAGAAACAGGAACGCCCAGATGACCAGAAAGGCCGACATATAGAGGACGACCGCACGTTGCATGTCGTCTTCGACGGGTCTGTCGCCATAGCGGACCGTGACGACGGTGTTGGGATAGACGAAACGGCGAAGACCGTTGCTCAAGAGCTTGAACAGGATGAGAAAGCGATAGGCTTTGATGCCGCCGGTCGTGGACCCCGAGCAGCCGCCGAGAAACATTGCCACGAATGCTGCCGCCGTGGCGAAGGCGCCCCATTGGGCATAATCATCGCTTGCATAACCGGCGGTGCTGATGATCGAGACCATGTTGAACGCCGAATGGGTGAGGGCATCGAGGAAGGGTCTTTCGTGGGCGATGCGTAAGTAGATCGCCACGGCCAGGACAAAGGCCACCACATAGCCGGCGAACACACGGATCTGGGGGTCGCGCAGCGCGTCGAGCCGGCCACGTAACGCAAAGAGGATCAGGATCGAAAACGGCAGGGCGCTGATGAACATGAACACCGTTCCGATCCACAGGATCGCGGCGTTGTCGCGATAATAGCCCATGGAGGAATCATGGGTGGAAAACCCCGCCGTGGCGATGGTGGTCAGCGCGTGGTTCAACGCGTCGAAGATGCGCATCCCGGCAAATGTGTAGGCGATGGCGCAGGCCAGCGTCAGCGCGGCATAGATGCCAACGAGGCTGATGGCGAATGTGGAGAAGCGATCGAAGGGACGGTCCTCGATATCGGAGGATTCGATGCGGAAGTAGGAAACGCCGCCGACATTGAGGAATGGCAGGACGAAAAGGCCAAGGGCGATCACGCCGAGCCCGCCGATCCATTGCAGGATAGAGCGCCATAGAAGGATGCCGGGGGGCATGGTGTCGAGGCCGACAATCACCGTGGCGCCGGTTGCCGTTATGCCCGATACCGATTCGAAGAAGGCGTCGGCGAGGCTGAGTTCGACTGAGGCGGCAAGAAAAGGCACCGAACCGACGGCGCAACCGGTCAACCATAAGAGATTGACCACCAGAAAGCCGAAGCGCGAGGTAATGGCGGGTGCGCGCCCTTGTGTGGCAAGCGACAGGCCGATGGCAAGACCGCCTGAAAACAGGGCGGAGAAGGCGAAGACCCGCCAGTCATCATTGCCGAAATAGAGATCGACCGCAGCTGGTATGAGCATGGCCGCCGACAGATAGACGCCGAAAACCGAAGCAATATGCAATGCTGCGCGAATGGCCAGATAATGCAATTCACTACCTCGGGCTGCGGGTGATGCGTCTCTTTTCGGGGCGCCTTGCCCGGCAGCCCGCGGCCGAGAGTGGCGTCGGGCGGCGGGATATGCAATAGCCGCTTGCGGGCATTGCGTCAAAGTCGACAGACCTGGCTACCTACGATAATGCCCTTGATTTTCCGCCGCTTGCCGGGATGGCGGGTTCACCATCGGCCCATGCCAGGCATGCACAGCGCAGAGACGGACAGGAAAGACGATGATCGTGCAGAAAGAAACCAATGAGTTTGTCGGCGCCGTCGGTGATGCCGCTAAGGCGGTGCGGGAACTTTTCGCCGAAACGCCACTGCAGGAAAATGTCTATCTCTCCAAGAAAACGGGCGCACGGGTCTTCCTGAAGCGTGAGGATTTGACCCCGGTGCGCTCTTACAAGCTGCGAGGCGCCTTCAATTTCTTTCGCAAGGCAATCGCCGGCGGGCTGCGCGCCAAGCATTTCGTCTGTGCCTCGGCTGGCAATCACGCGCAGGGTTTCGCCTATGTGTGCCGCCATTTCGAGCGGCGCGGCGTTGTGTTCATGCCGGTGACGACGCCGCAGCAGAAGATAGACAAGACACGCATCTTCGGCGGTGAATTTGTCGAGATCAGGCTTGTCGGCGACTTCTTCGACGATTGCTACCGGGCGGCGCAGCAATTCGCGGTCGAGGGCAGCGGCGTGATGGTGCCGCCTTTCGACAATCCCGACATCATCGAGGGGCAGGCAACCGTGGGCCTGGAGATCGCAGAACAGCTTAGGCGAGAGACCGATGCGCGGGTCGATGACGCGATGGTCATTCTGCCGGTGGGGGGCGGGGGGCTTGCGTCGGGCGTTACGCGGTATTTGCGCGAAAGCGGTCATCAGACGGAATTCGCCTTCGCGGAACCGGCCGGGGCGGGCAGTTTGCGGCAGGCGCTGGCGCAGGACCGGCCGGTAAAGCTCGCCAAGGTGGACAATTTCGTCGACGGTGCGGCCGTGGCGGAAATCGGCGCTGAGCCTTTTTCCCTTTTGCGCGATTTCGATGCCCGCACCGTGCATCTGGTGCCGGAAAACAGGCTCTGCGCAACAATGGTGGAAATGCTCAACATCGAGGGCATCGTGCTGGAACCCGCCGGTGCGCTGGCGATCGACACGCTCAAGGATTACTCGCGCGCGCAGCTTGCCGGTCGCACGGTTGTGGCGGTGGTTTCGGGGGGGAATTTCGATTTCGAGCGCCTTCCCGACGTCAAGGAGCGTGCGCTGCGCTTCGACGGGCTGAAGAAATATTTCATCTTCCGTTTCCCGCAGCGGCCGGGGGCTTTGCGCGACTTCCTCGATCTTCTCGGCCCCGAGGACGACATCACTCGCTTCGAGTATCTGAAGAAATCGGCCCGCAATTTCGGCTCGGTGCTGATCGGGCTCGAAACGCGCAAGCGCGAGAATTTCGACATTCTGACCGAGCGCTTCAAGGCAGCCGGCTGGGCCTATCAGGACATTACCGAAAACGATACCATCGCCGGCCTCATCATCTAGAACAATTTGCAGCCGGTGGTCCCGTCCGATGTCCGCATAAATGCGGCGTACAATGGGATGGAGGTCCTCTTTGTGGCCGAAAGAGCGCGGAGTTCCAGGAGAGGAAATGGCCAAGTCACGTTACATCGTCCTGTTTCGCGGCGTGGGTGGAACCACCCAATTGCCGGTCAAGCAATTGCGGCAGGTGCTGGGAGATGCGGGGTTCGAGGAGGTCTCCACCTATATCAACAGCGGCAATGCGGTTTTGACCTCGGCCGACGATGAGAGGGCGGTAGCCGGAAAAGTCATCCGAGCCGTCAGAACCCATATGGGGTTCGAGAAGGCGGTGATGGTGCGTTCGCTCGAGGACTGGCAGCGCATGATCGATGACAATCCCTATTTCGATGAGGCGGAAGCGGCGCCCACCACGGTGCATGTCTTCACCATGGAGCACGCAGCGGATGCCGTGGCGCAGCGGGCGCTTGCAGCGAAAGCCACCGGAACGGAACGCTTCTCCATCGAAGGGCGTACGCTCTATCTCCACACGCCCGACGGCATGGGGCGCTCGCTTTTTGCTCCGAAGATCGAGCCCACGCTGAAAACCGCAATGACGGGACGAAACTGGCGCAGCATGCTTGCTCTTGCAAAGCTTGCGCGCGGAGATTGATTTTCGCAGTGCACAACAATTCGTTTGCACTTTTTGCGCCGATGGCCCATATGCACCTCATAGACGCATGGGCCGGTTGAGACCGGCTTTCTTATTACGGACTGGTTGCGTCTTTGCGATTCCCGCCTCGAGCAGGGATCACGCCGGCATAAGCCGGCCACGACAGCGCAACCGCGCGGGCAGGGCCCGCCCGTGTCGTTTACTCCAAACACTTTTCGGCAGGTTGCGCCCTGCCGCTCACAATTGTTGCGGCGCAGCCCTGATGGCGCGCCCGCAGGAAAGACGAAAGACATTGACTGACAACAACACAGCGAAGCCGCAGGGCTTTGCCGAACTCGGAATCACAGGCGGCCTTTTGAAAGCCGCGCTCGATGCGGGTTTCGAAACCCCCAAACCCATTCAGGAAAAGGCCATTCCGGCGATGCTCCAGGGCCGCGACGTTCTGGGCATTGCCCAGACGGGCTCGGGCAAGACCGCGGCTTTCTCGCTGCCGATCCTGTCGCAGATCATCGGCCTTGGCACCAAGCGCCTGCCGCGGACGGCACGCGCGCTCATCCTGTGCCCGACGCGTGAGCTTGCGGTGCAGATCGACGAGGTGGTGCGTGGCCTCGCCAAGCATGCCCACCTTGCCACGGCACTGGTGCTGGGCGGTGTTTCGCGTGGCTCGCAGGTGCGCCGGCTCGCCCAGGGGGTGGATGTCCTCATCGCCACGCCCGGCCGCCTGACCGATATCGTGCGCTCCGGGGAACTCTCGCTTGCCGAAACGCGCTGGCTGGTTCTCGACGAGGCCGACCGCATGCTCGACATGGGCTTCATCAACGATGTGCGCCGCATTGCCCGCGCCACCCATGCGAACCGCCAGACGGCGCTCTTTTCGGCGACGATGCCGAAGGAGATCGATCAGCTGGCAGGCAGCCTTCTGAAGGAGCCGCTGCGTGTGGAGATCGCGCGCGAATCGACCACTGCCGGCGAGATCAAGCAGGGCCTCATCATGGCGCGCACGCGCCAGAAACGCAAAATCCTGTCCGACATGCTGGCCGATGAGAAGCTGCGCTCCGTGATCGTCTTCGCCCGCACCAAGCATGGCGCCGACCGTGTGACGCGGGATCTGACGCGCGATGGTTTCGAGGCGGCGGTGATCCACGGCAACAAGTCACAGAATGCGCGCCAGAAGGCGCTCAACGGTTTTCGTGACGGCAGCATGCGCATCCTCGTCGCGACTGACATCGCCGCACGCGGCATTGACGTTCCCGGTGTGACGCATGTCATCAATTTCGATCTGCCGGATCAGCCCGAGAGCTATGTGCATCGTATCGGCCGCACGGGCCGCAATGGCGCCAGCGGCGAGGCGATCACCCTTTGCGATCCGACCGAAGCGGACAAGCTGAAGGCGGTTGAAAAGACCATTCGCGCGCGTTTGCCGCTGATTTCCGACGTCACCCCTGAGCCCGATCCGGTGGGTGCGAACCCGCAGGCGCACAGGCCCGCAGGCCAGATGCCGGCTCAGCCGCACCATCGGGCGAGTGGGCCCAAGCCCGTCAAACCGAAGACGGCTGAAGAAGGTGGACGGGATTCGCGCAAGCGTCAGCCGAACCGCCCCGAGCGCGGCGCGGTTGCCGCCAAGAGCGGCGAGGGACGCCCCGAAGGGGCCAAACCGGGACGCCGCCGCAAGCGCAATCGTGGCCGCCGGCCGAACGCTCAGGCCGCCTGAGCGCAGGTTGCCGGCAGGCCGTGTTCGGCCGATAGGGGCATCTGGCCCAATTGAGCACCGGGTGCGGCTGGGTTACGCCAGCCCATCCGGTTAATTGGCCAATGCAGGAGGCAAGGGCGGCATGGCGGGAATCGTTGCCCTTACCGTCGGGTATTTTCTTTCGCAGTTCTATCGTTCGTTCCTGGCGGTTCTGACGCCGGCGCTGACACAGGATATTGGAGCGACGAAAGCGGACCTTTCCATCGCCTCGGGCGCGTGGTTCGTCGTCTTCGCCCTCATGCAATTCGTTGTCGGGGTAAGCCTCGACCGCTATGGCCCGCGCAGGACGGCATCATTTCTGCTAGTGTTCGGGGGTGCGGGCGGCGCCGTTCTCTTCGCGGCCGCAAGCAATGCCTGGATGGTGGTGTTGGCCATGGCGCTCAACGGGATCGGCTGCTCAGCCGTTCTGATGGCCGCCGTCTTCATTTTCGCCAAGTCGTTCTCCCCGGCGCGTCTGGCAATCCTCATTTCATGGCTGATCGCGTTCGGCACGATGGGCAATGTGATCAGTTCCGCGCCGATGGCTGCGGCTGCCGAAGCGTTCGGTTGGCGCGCCGTGATGGTGGGACTTGCCGTATTCACGCTTCTCGTTGGCGTTGCGATCTACACGCTTGTGCGCGACCCTGAAACGGATCCGGAAGAGAGCGGCGCCAATAGCGGCTTCGGCGGTTATATCGAGCTTCTTAAGCTGCGGGTTCTCTGGCCGATCCTTCCGCTGGTGATCTTCAACTATGCGCCTTCGGCCAGTATCCGGGGTCTTTGGGCCGGTCCGTTTCTCGCCGATGTCTACAACGCCGACGCGCTCCTCATCGGCGAGGTGACCCTTTTCATGGCGATCGCCATGTCTGTGGGTAGCTTCCTCTACGGCCCGCTCGACATGTTCTTCAAGACGCGCAAATGGGTTGCCTTTTGCGGCAACATCATCGCGCTTACCGCACTTGGCCTGCTTGCGCTGTTTCCCCTTTCCGGGATTCCGGCGGTCACTGTGCTTCTCGTGGTGGTCGGGCTTTGCGGAGCGAGTTACGGTCTGATGATGTCGCATGGCCGGGCGTTTGTGCCGTCCCATCTGACAGGGCGCGGCGTGACCCTTCTCAATTTCTTTTCCACCGGAGGCGTTGGCGTGATGCAATTCGCGACAGGAGGTGTGGTTGCCGCAACGGCCGTGCCTGGCGATCCGCTTGCCAGCTACCAACCGCTGTTTCTCTTCTATTTCGTGATGCTTGGGCTCGCCCTTGCGATCTATCTCTTCTGCCGCGATGCGCCGCCTGAGGTGCAGGCAAGACATCGGGATTGAGGCGGGCAGCAACACCGTCCGCCTGTCCATCCGGTGGTGGAGGTCAGCCCTTGTGCGGCCCGTGTTCAGCCCTTGTGGGGCCCGTGTTTTCTGCGCGGTCCCGCGGTCCTCTTCTTCCAGCCCGTCACCTGATTCATCATGAAGAAGACGATGGGGCTGGGAAACAGGCGCAATGCCTTCAGGGGCCACACCAGCCGACGCGGGAAGGCAATCTCGTAGCCGCCCTTCGAAAGACCGTTTGCAATACGATCCGCCGCCTCACTCGCCGTCAGGAGCGCGGGCTTGCGGAAAGGTGTCTTCTCGGTCAGCGGCGTGGCCACAAAGCCCGGATTGATGATCTGGCAGCGAATATTGATCTTCTCGAGATCGAAACGCAGCCCTTCCACCAGATTGTTGAGCGCTGCCTTGGTGGAACCATAGGCCGCTGCCGACGGCATGCCGAAGAAGGCGGTCACCGATCCCATGACGGCAATATGCCCGAAGCCGCGCTCGCGCATGCGGTCGGAAACCGGGATGAGGCCGTTCAGTGTCCCGAATACATTGACATCGTAGCTGCGACGGAAATTGGCGGTTTCCATGCGGTCGCCGCGCACGGGAAGATAAAGCCCCGCATTGAACACGGCGAGGGCTATGGGGCCGAGGGTCTTTTCAATAAGCGCCACGGTTTTCTCCATTCCCGCCTCGTTCATCACGTCGCAGGGAAAGGTGAATATCCGGCCCTTCAGGTGACGTGCTTCCTCGGTGATCGAGGCGAGATTGTCTTCCGCGCGCGCGGTTGCCGCCACCGTGTAGCCCTTGTGGGCAAGATTGAGGGCGAGCGCACGTCCGATACCGGTGCTGGCGCCGGTGATCCAGGCAATTCCGTCTTTCGGATCGGCTCGGTAGAGCGCCATCGTTCCCCCTTGTCGTCGGCCAGACTTAACCCTCGCCGCAGTAGTTGAAAAGGCGGTGGAGTTCACTTCGCACGGGAAAAGACGCTGTGCCACGGGGAAAAGACTTTGGGGGCGAAAATGCGCGGGAAACGGCTTGCGTGGAAATTTGCTTGCCGGGCAGGTCTTTCAGGATGCTGGCTTTGCGTGTTGAAGCCGTTTGGCGCAAAATCCCACCTTGCCAGTTCCGGGCGGGCTTCTTACCCTCCGTCAAAATCATATGAGGTCGCCATGAAGAACTCCGTCGTAGACGCCATCGGAAACACACCGCTGATCCGCCTGGGGCGGGCATCCGAGGAGACGGGATGCGAAATCTTCGGCAAGGCCGAATTCATGAACCCCGGCCAATCGGTGAAGGACAGGGCGGGCCTCTTCATCATCCGGGATGCTGAAAAACGCGGTCTGCTGCGGCCTGGCGGTGTCATTGTCGAGGGAACGGCTGGCAATACCGGTATCGGGCTGACGCTCGTGGCCAAGGCTCTCGGTTACCGTACGGTCATCGTTATTCCCGAAACGCAGAGCCAGGAGAAGAAAGATGCCCTTCGCCTCCTGGGGGCAGAGCTGATCGAGGTGCCTGCGGTGCCTTACAAGAACCCGAACAATTATGTGAAGGTATCCGGACGGCTGGCCGAGCAGTTGGCCAGGACCGAATCGAACGGTGCGATCTGGGCCAATCAGTTCGACAATGTCGCCAACCGCAACGGCCATGTGAACACGACGGCGGCCGAAATCTTCGAACAGACGGGCGGCAAGGTGGACGGTTTCGTCTCGGCCGTTGGCACGGGGGGCACGCTTGCCGGCGTTGCCGAAGGGTTGCGCAGCCGCGCCAGTGGCGTGAAGATTGCTCTCGCCGACCCGATGGGGGCTGCCCTCTACAGCTATTATACGAGCGGCGACCTCAAATCGGAGGGCAGTTCCATCACCGAGGGTATCGGGCAGGGGCGCATCACCGCCAATCTCGATGGCTTCACACCCGATTTTTCCTATCAGATACCCGATGAGGAGGCGTTGCCGATCATCTTCGATCTGGTGCAGGAGGAGGGGCTTTGCCTTGGCGGCTCCACCGGCATCAACATTGCCGGCGCCATCCGCCTTGCCCGTGAACTGGGGCCGGGACACCGCATCGTCACGGTGCTCTGCGACCATGGCACACGTTACCAGTCGAAGCTCTTCAATCCTGCATTTCTGCGCGGCAAAAGCCTGCCGACGCCGGATTGGCTCGAACAAACGCCACAGATCGACGTTCCTTTCGAAGAGGTTGCATGATGGGCGAGACAACCGAGACGCTCTTTCGCGAGGATGCTTATTTACGCGAGGCAGAAGCAACCGTCTCAGACATCAACGACCGGGGCGGCATACTGCTCGACCGCACGATCTTCTACGCGACGTCGGGCGGCCAGCCCGGCGATACCGGACGGCTGATCCGCTCTGACGGCGCGACCGTGGAAATCGCGGCGACCGTGACCGGCGAGACCAAGGACGAGATCATCCATGTTCCCGCCGCCGGACAGGCGTTGCCGGAAGCCGGTGAGAAAGTGCGTCTTGAAATCGACTGGGAACGCCGGCTGAAACTCATGCGCATGCACACGGCCTGCCATCTCCTCAGCGTGATATGTCCCTGTCCCATTACCGGAGCTTCAGTGGGGGAGGAGGATTCCCGCGTGGATTTCGACCTGCCGGACGCGGGTTTCACCAAAGAAGACGTCACGGCGAAACTGATGGAGCTGGTTAAGGCCGACCATCCCGTATCCATTCGCTGGATCAGCGATGAGGAACTCGCCGCCAATCCGGGACTGATCAAATCCAAGAATGTGCGTCCGCCGACCGGAGGCGGCAGAATCCGGCTTGTGTGCATCGGAGACAATGATAGCGTCGACAGCCAGCCCTGCGGGGGTACCCATGTGGCGCGCACCGGTCAGGTGGGAGAAATCCACATCGGGAAAATCGAGAAGAAGGGGCGTGAAAACCGCCGCTTCCGCATTCGTTTCGGCCCCATGCCGGCCGTTTGAGAGGGACCATGAGCGAGACGAGCCGCTTTACCGTTTCCGCCGAGTGGCTGGAAAGGCATCTGGAAGATCCCGGCCTGTGCGTGGTCGATGCTTCCTGGTATCTGCCGGCGCAGGGCCGCAATGCGCGCGCTGAATACGAGGCCGCGCACATCCCGCGCGCCGTATTCTTCGATCAGGATGTGGTGGTGGCGCGGAATGCGACGCTGCCGCACACATTGCCTGATGCGCACACCTTCGAACGGCATGCGAGCGCCATGGGAATCACACGGGACGACACGATTGTCGTCTATGACGGGCCTGGCTTCTTTTCGGCGCCGCGCGTGTGGTGGATGTTTCGTATCATGGGCGCGCAAAAGGTCTATGTGCTGGAGGGCGGCATCGATGGATGGCGTGCCGAGGGGCGTATCGTCACCAGCGAACCCACAAGGGTCGCGGCGAGCGTCTTCGACGCCAGGCTCGATCACGGCCGGGTGGTCGATCTCGATGAGATGCGGGCCGTGGTGGCGGATGGTGGCGGGCAGGTGGCAGATGCCCGCTCGCCGGGGCGCTTTTCCGGCGCCGAACCCGAGCCGCGGGAGGGGGTGCGTTCGGGGCATATGCCCGGCGCGCGCAACGTTCCCGCCTCCATACTGTCACGCGATGGAAAGCTCCTGCCGCCGGCGGAACTGCGCGCGATTTTCCAGAAGGCCGGAATCGACCTCAACAAGCCCGTTGTCACATCCTGCGGCTCCGGGGTTACGGCGGCTGTCATCACGCTGGCCCTGGAAACCCTCGGGCATACCGACAACCGGCTTTATGATGGCTCCTGGACGGAATGGGGCGGGCACGCAGACACGCCGGTCGAGACGGACGTCTGACCAAGCTGAAGGCCAGGCAACGAGCCGTTCATCGGCAATTCAGGGCGCGCAGGGAAATATGTCGACATATTGGTTATGTCCTGAAAGGAACACTCGATGCTGAACCGCCGTCAGATGCTTGGTGCCGCCATTGCCGCCTGTCTCTTGCCGGGCGCGGCCATGGCGCAGTCCTCCATGCCTTCCGCTTCACAGATCCAGCGTCGGCTGGAAGTGGCGCCCACCCAAAGGGTGCGCCCGCAGGATCGCGTCACCGTTCAGGAACTCAAGCGCCGGCCCGACCTGCGCCGCCGCGCTCCCTCCATCGATATCCAGGCGATCAATTTCGAGTTTGATTCCGCGGAGGTGCCGCGTTCGCAGTACCGCAAGGTCGCTCAGATCGCGGATGCACTGAAGCAGTTGCGTCGCCGCCGTCCCGGCACCGTGGTTCTGCTCGAGGGTCATACCGACGCGGTCGGGTCCTTCGGTTATAACCAGCGCCTGTCGGAACAACGCGCCGCCTCGCTCAGGCGCACCCTCGTGCGCCAGTTCGGCGTTCCTGCGCGCATGATGGAAACGGTTGGCTATGGCGAGGAATTCCTGCTTGTGCCGACCCAGAACGAAAACTGGCGCAACCGCCGCGTGACCCTGCGCCGGATCGACGATTTCATCCGCTAGCGCCTGTGGCCGGGAAAATTGCCCGGCCTTGTCTGAAACGAAAAATGCCCGCCGTTTCCGGCGGGCAGGTTCGGGAGGAAAGCAGGGGCGAAGCTCAGGCCGCGATGACGGCCTGCGGCTCAGCCATCTCATACCCAAGCGCCTCGGCCACGGCGCGGTTGGTGATGCGGCCCTTGTGCACATTGAGGCCATTGCGCAGATTGGCGTCGTCGATCAGCGCTTTCAGGCCCTGGTCGGCAAGCTGAAGACCGTGATGCAGTGTTGCGTTGTTCAGAGCATGTGCCGAGGTGACCGGAACCGCGCCCGGCATGTTCGCCACGCAATAATGGATGATGCCATCGACCTCGTAGGTCGGGTCGGAATGGGTCGTGGCGTGGGATGTTTCGAAACAGCCGCCCTGGTCGATGGCAACATCCACCAGAACCGCTCCCTGCTTCATGCCGGAGAGCATTTCGCGGGTCACGAGCTTCGGCGCCGCAGCGCCCGGAATAAGCACGGCGCCCACCACGACATCAGCGGAGAAACATTCCTCTTCCAACGCTTCCACGGTGGAGTAACGGGTGTGGACACGGCCGTTGAAGATGTCGTCGAGCTGACGCAGGCGCGGGATGGAGCGGTCAAGGATCGTCACATCGGCGCCCAGACCCACGGCCATCTTGGCTGCGTTGAGGCCCACGACACCGCCGCCGATCACCGTCACCTTGCCGGGAAGAACACCGGGCACGCCACCCAGAAGAACGCCCCGGCCGCCATTGGCCTTCTGGAGCGCGGTGGCGCCGGCCTGAATGGCGAGGCGGCCAGCCACCTCCGACATGGGGGCGAGGAGAGGCAGGCCCCCGCGTCCGTCCGTGACGGTTTCGTAGGCGATCGCAGTCACGCCCGAATCAATCAGGCCGCGCGTCTGGTCCGGATCCGGAGCGAGATGGAGATAGGTGTAGAGAATCTGGCCTTCGCGAAGCTGAACCCATTCGGAGGGCTGGGGTTCCTTGACCTTCACGATCATGTCGGACTTGGCGAAAACCTCGGCCGCGGTCTTTGCGATGCCCGCTCCTGCTGCGCGGTAGGCATTGTCGTCCGCACCAATACCTGCGCCAGCACCGGCCTCCACCAGCACGTCGTGGCCATGGGCCACATATTCACGAACAGCGCCGGGGGTAAGGCCGACGCGATATTCATGGTTTTTGATTTCTTTCGGGCAGCCGACGCGCATTGTGTTTCTCCTCCGGGGATTGTGCAGCCTTTGATCTGGCATAAGGCATGAGACCACAAAAAGCGCCGAAGGTCCTTGCGAACACATTTGCAGAGTGAGGCGAAATTCGATACTTTTTGCAAGATACCAAAATTTTTCAGGAGGAAATTCGAACAATGGCTCTGGATAGGATTGATATCGCCATTTTGGATGCCCTCCAGCAGGATGGGCGCATGTCCAATTCCACCCTGGCGGAGAAGGTCGGTCTGTCGCAATCGGCCTGTTCGCGCCGTCTCGACAATCTCGAAAAGAGCGGCGTTATCAAAGGCTACCACGCCGAGCTCTCGAATGTCGCCCTCGGTCACTCGATGACGGTGATTGTGCACATCTCACTGTCGGGCCAGTTCGAGCGCACCTTGAGCGAGTTCGAGGCGGCTGTGAAACGCTGCCCCAATGTTTTGTCCTGCCACCTCATGTCGGGCGAGTACGATTATATATTGAGGATCGCGGCAAAAGACCTGCAGGACTACGAGCGAATCCACAAGGAGTGGCTGACAGGCATGCCCCATGTGATCCGCATCAATTCCGCCTTTGCGCTGCGCGAGGTGATCGACCGCACCGCGGTGGGGCTGAAGCCGGATCTGGGCTGAAGGCGGATGCGTTTGAAAACGTCATCGAAGCGTCATCAGATTCTGCTGGAAGTCGGTGCGCAACAGCGCAATCATCCGGTTTTGCCATAGGAGAGACGGGCATGGATCATGGACTTTCGCACATGTCGAGACGTTCCTTTCTGGCGAGATCGGCGGTTCTGGCAGGATCGGCGGCGGCCGGGTCTCTGGTGCTGATGCACCCCTTTTCGGCGCGAGCGGCCGGCAACCAGGCGCATCTGCGGATCATGGAGACCACGGACCTGCATGTCCACGTGTTCCCCTACGATTACTATGCGGACAAGCCCAATGACACGATGGGGCTTGCCCGAACCGCCTCCATCATCGATGCGATCCGCGCGGAGGCCACGAATTCCATCCTGGTCGACAATGGCGACTTCCTGCAAGGCAACCCGATGGGGGACTATATCGCCTATGAGCGGGGCATGCGCGAGGGGGACCTGCATCCGGTCATCAAGGGCATGAACGTGCTCGGTTATGATTGCTCGACGCTGGGGAACCACGAATTCAACTACGGGCTCGATTTCCTGTTCAAGGTGCTGTCGGGCGCGAACTTTCCCTTTGTCTGCGCCAATCTGACCAAGGGAACGCTGGCAGCGAACGGCCGCGATGACGATCTTTTCCTGAAACCCTATGTGATCCTCGAGCGCAAGGTGAAAGACGGCAACGGGGAAGAACACCCCTTGCGCATCGGCCTCATCGGCTTCGTGCCGCCGCAGGTCATGAACTGGGATTCCAAGCACCTGACCGGCAAGGCCATGACGCGCGACATCGTGCGGGCGGCGCAAGCCTGGGTGCCGCAGATGAAGGAAGAGGGGGCGGACCTGATCGTCGCGCTTTCCCATTCGGGAATGGGGTCGATGCAGTATGCCGAAAACCTGGAAAACGCCTCGCTGCTTCTGGCTGGCGTCGATGGCATCGACGCCATTGTCACCGGTCACAGCCATCTGGATTTTCCGGGGCCGAAATTCGACGGGTTGGAAGGTCTCGACAACGTGAAAGGCACCATCAACGGCAAGCCGGGCGTGATGGGCGGTTTCTGGGGCTCCCATCTGGGCCTGATCGACCTTCTTCTGGAACGCGAGGGAAACAGCTGGCGGATCGTGGGCTCCACCTCGGAGGCACGGCCGATTTTCAAGCGCGTGGAGCGCAAGACGGAACCGCTCGTTCAAAGCAAGCCGGAGGTGGAGGACGCCGTCCGCGAGGATCACGCGGCGACGCTCAAATATGTGCGCACCGCCGTGGGCAAGACCTCTGCGCCGCTCTATTCCTATTTTGCGCTGGTTGCCGACGATCCCTCCGTCCAGATCGTGAGCCAGGCGCAAGTCTGGTACATCACCGACATGCTGAAGGAGGGCCCATACAAGGACCTGCCTGTTCTTTCGGCAGCAGCCCCCTTCAAGGCGGGCGGTCGTGGCGGTCCGGACTATTACACGGATGTCGCTGCCGGCGACGTGGCGATCAAGAATGTCGCCGATCTCTATCTTTATCCCAACACGGTCCAGGCGGTGCTCGTCACCGGTGCGGATGTTAAGGAATGGCTGGAGATGTCGGCGGGCATCTTCAACAGGGTGGAGCCGGGCAAGGCCGACCAACCCCTGCTCGACGCGTCCTTCCCATCTTATAATTTCGATGTGATCGACGGGGTGACATATGCGATCGACCTTTCGCAACCCGCCAGATACTCACCGAAGGGCGACCTGCTCAATGCGGATGCAAGCCGCATCGTCGATCTCGCCTTCAACGGTGCTCCCGTCGATCCTGCACAGGAATTCGTGGTGGCCACCAACAATTATCGTGGCGGCGGCGGCGGCAATTTTCCGGGCATCGGACCGGACAAGGTGATCTTCGCCGCGCCTGACACCAATCGCGATGTGATCGTGCGCTATATCGTCGAACAGGGGACGATCAATCCCTCGGCGGATGCCAACTGGCGTTTCAAGCCGCTGCCGGGAACCTCGGTGCTGTTTGAAACGGGTCCGAGGGCGGCGCGTTTCGCGAAGGATGTGAAGGGCGTTTCCATCGAAGCGGCAGGTGAAGGGCAGGAGGGCTTCGCGCTTTATCGCATCGCGCTTTGAGAATGCCGTTCCTTGCCATGGGTCGGGCCGCTTGCCCGGCCTTTTTCTTTTGGAAACAATTGGGTATGGAGGATTGCGGATATCTTGAATCGACTGCGCGACGGTGGGGCGCATTGACATAGCAAGCATCGGAGAGCGATCTGCCGATGCTCACATTCGGAGACTTGCCATGATTCGCCACATCGTTTTCTTCAGCGCCAGGGACAAGGCCGATGTCGGGCGCATTGCCGAAAAGCTCGGGAAGCTGGGTGAAATCCCCCATTCCGACTTTTTCGAGATCGGGATCAACACGAAGGTCGACCAGATCGGGACGGAAGTGGACGTGATCGTCTATGGCGAGTTTCGCGACGAGGCCGCGCTTGCCGCCTACAAGGCACATCCCACCTATGACGCCTGCACGTCCGAGGTCCGGCCTCTGCGCGAGATGCGCTATGCGGCCGATTTCGTATCGCGTGCCTGAGCCCGCTTTCCCTCAGTCCGATTTCAGGTTCTTGTAGTCCGACAAGGCATGGTCCCTTGCCGTGGCGTGGTCGACCATCGGCTCGGGATAGGTCTTGCCAAGGGTGATGCCGGCCTTCTTCAACGCTTCGCCCTTGGCCTTCCATGGTTTGTGGATGTCCCTGGAAGACAGGCCTTCCAGTTCGGGAACGTAGCGCCGGACATAGTCGCCTTCGGAATCGAATTTTTCGCCCTGGAGTACAGGGTTGAAGATGCGGAAATAGGGAGCGGCATCGGCGCCCGAACCTGCCACCCATTGCCAGTTGGCGGGGTTGCTCGCTGGGTCCGCGTCGACCAGCGTGTCCCAGAACCATCGTTCGCCCTCGCGCCAGTCCAGTCTCAGATCCTTCACGAGAAAGGATGCAACGATCATGCGGGCGCGGTTGTGCATCCAGCCGGTCTGCCAAAGCTGGCGCATGGCTGCATCGACGACCGGATAACCCGTTCTTCCCCTCTGCCAGTCCTGCGAAGCCTTATCGTCTCTGTTCCAGGGGAAGGCATCGAAAACGCTGTTGAAGTTTATCGTTGCAAGCTGCGGGTTGTGGAACAGGAGATGCCAGCAGAATTCCCGCCAGCCAAGCTCCTTGCGGAAGGTTTGCAGGTCGCCCGGCGTCAGGTCGTTGCAGCGCTCGAGATGCTGCCAGATTTGATAGGGGGTGATTTCGCCATGGGCGAGATGCGGCGAAAGGCCTGATGTCGCCTCGCTCGCCATGTTGTCGCGCAGCCTCTCATAGCCCTTGCCGCCGCCGTCGAGAAAGGCTTCGAGACGCTCATGCGCGCCGGTTTCGCCGGGCGTCCAGGCCTCGCGCAAACCGCCTGCCCAGTCCGGCCTGGTTGGCAAAAGCTGCCAGTCGTCGAGCGTGTCGCCCTTTACGTCGCCTTTGAAGCCGGAGAGCTTTTCGGGAATATCGGCCGGATGACGCGGCACAAGCCCGGCGGATACGGCCCGCCAGAAGGGTGTGAAGACGCGATAAAAGCCACCCGAGCCGGTTTTGACACGCCAGGGTTCGTGCAGGAGTTGGCCGGGGAAGCTCTCGGCAGCGATGCCGTGCTCCTTGAGGGCAGCCTTCATCCTTTTGTCGGCGTCGATGGCTGCGGGCTCGTAGCGGCGGTTCCAGAAGACCGCAGCCGCACCGGTTTCCCGCACGAGGGCCATCGCCGTTTCGGCCATTCTGCCCCGTCGCAGGACGAGATTTGCGCCCAAATCCGACAGACGATCGGCAAGGTCGCGAAGGGAATGATGAAGCCACCAACGGCGCGCGCCGCCAAGGGCGCGCATGCCTTCGCTTTCCTCGTCGAGTATGAAGGCGATAACCACCGGTCGGCCGCAATCCGATGCGGCAGACAGGGCGAGATTGTCTGCGAGCCTCAGATCGTGACGAAACAGCACGAGTGCCGGCGCATCGACGTCATTGTGGTTTGTCATGGGATTGTGCCGGAGTGGGCGTTCAATCGTCGTTGGCGGCGTTGAGTTCCTCGGGACGCCGGCCCTCGTCGCCGTCATCTTGCGGCTGGGCGAAACCCCGTTCGATCAACCAACTGCGTAAGATGCCTTCGGCGGCCTCTGTGCGGGACTGGCCATGCCCTTCGCTCGCGATGAAGCGATCAAGGGCGGTGACGATGCCCGATTTGACCGTCAGGGTGATTTTCTGTTCGCCGGCTTGGATCTTGTCGTTCATGGTTCCTGCCTTTTTGAAACAGCTTACAGCCGTCGCGTTGCCCGGCAAAGCCGGTGGCTTTGAGGCAGGTTCCGCCGCAGGGGCTAGATCAGCTGCCGTTCGAAAATCCTGCGCCGCATGGCGTAATAGGGAACGGGGCTGCCGGGCGTTAGTTCCGGGTCCTCACGCAGCCGTTTGTCGAGATCGTCCAGAATGGTGCGGGTGATGAGCGGAACCTCGGTTTCCTTGGCATCGGCAATGGGAAGCCAGACGAGCTCTTCGAGCTCATTGGTGGGGCCGCCTTCGGGCAGTTCCAGCGCCACCTGGTCGCGCCAGATGGCGAGGAAACGCGTGTCGAAGCGGCGGATGCGGCCGGGCGGGGTGACCGCGCGGGCGATAAAGCGAAGATCGGCGAGCGAAGGCCGGATACCGTGTTCGGCAAAGCCCTGCCAGTCTTTCGAGCTGGTGGAGAAGGGGCCTTTTTCACCGATCAGCAGGCCGGCCTCCTCATAGGTCTCACGGACCGCCGACATGGCAATGGCGCGCGCACGCGCGGCACTTGTCCGCGCGCCGCTGCCGATCAGTCTCTTTTCCTCGTCCGGGTGCAGGCCGTGGGCGACCGGGATGCGGGCATCGGCGGCATCCGTGCGGCCACCGGGAAAGACGAAGCGGCCCGGCATGAACGCATGCCTGCTGTGCCGCCGGCCCATCAGAACGCGTACCACATCGCCAGAGCGGTCGAGCAGCATCAGGGTGGCCGAATCGCGCGGGCGCATCGGCTTGCCGCCAAGGGCGAAATCCTTCGCTTCGGCCTTGTCGAGCGCTGCCCTGTCCAGGCCATCCATTCGCGTGGGGGTGTCCGACACGGGCGCCCTCCGGCCTAGAGCTGTTCGGGATGGGTTTCGAAACTATCGGTCTCGTCGCCGAAACCGTGCATGTAATATGCCCATTGCAGGCCGACGATGGAGCCTTTGATTGGGCCGATCAGGGCCAATGACATGATCAGCGTGATGGGCACCCAGATCGACAGATGCACCCAGCCCGGCCAGTCGGTCATCGCTTCCATGCCCATGAATGCGCCGACGACGATGTGGCCGACGATCAAAATAACGAGATAGGCGGGCAAATCGTCGGCGCGATGATGATGCAGTTCTTCACCGCAAACCGCGCAACGGTCCTCCACCTTCAGGTAGGACCGGAAGAGCTTTCCTTCGCCGCAATGGGGGCAGCGCCCGAAAAATCCCCGCTTCATGGCCTCATAGGCCGAGCGAGCAGGCTTCTTCTTAACGTTCGCACCGCCGAAAAGCTGTTCTTCCGCCATTATCGTCTCCTGCTCTGGGAGGCACGGTTGCGCGTGCTCTTGCCGCGATCGCGTCCGCCCTTTGCCTTGTGGAACGACTTCATGGTGCCGGGAAGCCGCTCGGGTTCGCTCAACATTTCAAAGCGCATGGCTCCTGCCAGGGGCGCAACCTCCACCAGCCGCACGGACACCGTATCACCCAGCTGGAACCCTTTTCCGCTCCGCTCGCCGATCAGAGCATGCCGAGCCTCGTCGTAGATATAATAATCATCTCCGAGCGTGGAAACCGGGATAAAGCCATCAGCGCCGTAATCGGGCAATTGGACAAAAAGACCCGCTCGGGCGACACCGGAAATGCTGGCCTCGAATTCCTCGCCGATGCGGCTCGACAGGTGTTCGGCGATGAGCCGATCGACCGTGTCGCGTTCGGCGGCCATGGCCCGCCGCTCCGTCGTGGATATAAGGGCGGCCACCTCTTCGAGGCGTGCTTCCTCGTCGGGCGTGATGCCATCCTTGCCGAAGCCGAGCGCGGATATGAGCGCCCGGTGCACGATCAGGTCCGCATAGCGGCGGATCGGCGAGGTGAAGTGGGCATAGCGACGAAGATTGAGACCGAAATGCCCCAGATTCTCGGGTGCGTATACCGCCTGGCTCTGCGAGCGCAGCACCACCTCGTTTACCAACTGCTCGTGCTCTGTGCCACGTACGCGGGCAAGAATGGCGTTGAACTGGGCGGGGCGAAGCTGGGCGCCACGGGCAAGCGATATCTCGAAAGTGCGCAGAAATTCGCGCAGCGCTTCCTGCTTGGCAAGGGAGGGGACGTCGTGCACCCGGTAGACCAGCGGTTGGCGCTTTGCCTCCAAAGTCTCCGCCGCTGCCACATTGGCCTGCACCATGAATTCCTCGATCAGCTTGTGGGCGTCGAGGCGGGGGGGAACGACCACGCGGTCGACCGTACCGTCGGCCTTGAGCAGAATCTTGCGCTCGGGCAGATCGAGCTCCAGCGGCTGGCGAGCGTTGCGACCTCGTTTCAGCGCTTCATAGGCTGCCCAGAGCGGGCGCAGCACCGGATCGAGCAGCGGGCCGGTCTTGTCGTCGGGCGCGCCGTCAATGGCCGCCTGCGTCTGCTGGTAGGACAGTTTCGCCGCCGAGCGGATCATGACACGGTGAAAACTGTGGCCGAGCTTGCGTCCGTCCGCAGTGAAGCGCATGCGCACGGCAAGGGCAGGGCGCGCCTCGCCTTCGCGAAGCGAACACAGGTCGTTGGAGATACGCTCCGGCAGCATCGGCACCACACGGTCGGGGAAATAGACCGAATTGCCCCGCTTGAGCGCTTCGCGGTCGAGGGCGCTTCCCGGACGCACATAATTGGCCACGTCGGCGATGGCGACGGTTGCGATGAACCCGCCGGGGTTGTTCTCGTCGACGTCCGGTTCGGCCATCACCGCGTCGTCATGATCCTTGGCGTCGGCGGGATCGATGGTGATGAGAGGCAAGTCACGCCAATCCTCACGCCCCGACATGTCGGCGGGACGGGCAGCTTCCGCCTCCTCGATCACGCCTGAGGGAAAGATATAGGGAATCTCATGGGCATGGATGGCGATCATGGAGACCGCCTTTTCGCTCGACAGGGAACCTATGACCGACAGGACCTTGCCGTGAGCCGACCCGTAGCGTCCGACCGAAACGGGTTCGACTTCCACAAGATCACCCTCCTCGGCGTTGCCGCGGAAGGCATCGTCGATGAGCAGTTCGCGCTGCGTGCGCTCGACCGGCTCTATGCGGAAGGTTCCGTCCTTGGTCCTGCGCAGCACGCCGAGAACGCTCTGCCGACGCTTTTCGAACACTTTCATGACCCGGCCCGTATAGGCGGGGCCGCTGTCGTTGTCCGTGGGGAAGACGCGGGCGAGGACGCGGTCGCCGATGCCGGCGGCACGGCCCGTCTTCTGGGCGCGGATCTCGACCAGGGGCAGCGGGCCGGCGCCCTCGTCCTGGTCGTCGCGTTCGGCGGGACGGGCAATCAAGGCACCGCCCGCGTCCCGTGAAAAGATGTCGAGAACCACCACATGCGGCAGCGAGCCGGGCTTCATCAGGCGCTTGCGGCTCTTCTTCAGGAGCCCCTCATCCTGCAATTCGCGCAGGATGTCCTTCAGCCACACACGGTCACCCCCCTTGAGGCCGAACGCCTTCGCTATGTCGCGCTTGGCTGTGCGGTCGGGATTGTCGGTGATGAAGCGCAAAACCTCTTCGCGGCTTGGCAGGTGAGGGTTTGCGGAACCTTTCGCGCCGGACTGCTTGGCGGAGCGGGGGGATTTGCTGCCGGATATCCTGCGCGCCAAGGCGTTATTCCTTTTTCTTGGTCGCGGTTTTCTTGGTTGCCGTTTTCGCAGCAGCCGTCTTCTTCGCGGGGGCCTTCCTGGCTGCGGGCTTTTTCGCCGTCTTGCCGCCCTTGCCGCCCTTGCCGGCCTTGGCCGTGATCAGCTCCAGCGCCTCCTCGAGCGTGATCTGCATCGGGTCCTTGCCCTTGGGCAATGTGGCGTTGACCTTGCCGTAGTTGACATAGGGGCCATAGCGGCCGTCACGCACGGTAACCTTGCCGCCATCGGGATGATCGCCCAACTCCTTGAGGGCGGCGGGTGTTGAACGTCCGCGCCCGCCCGCACCGCGCGATTTCTTTTCCGCGATCACGGTGACGGCACGGTTGAGACCGATGGAAAAGACATCCTCCACCGATTCCAGATTGGCATAACCGCCGTCATGCAGCAGGAACGGACCGTAGCGGCCAATCCCGGCCGAGATCATCTTGCCGCTCTCGGGATGCTTGCCAATATCGCGCGGCAGGGCAAGAAGGGCGAGCGCCTTCTCGAGGTCAATGCTGGCGGGCGTCCAGCCCTTGGGCAGGCTGGCGCGCTTTGCTTCCTTGCCTTCGCCGCGCTGCACATAGGGACCAAACCGGCCCGAGCGCAGGGTGATGTCTTCGGCGGTGTGCGGGTCCTTGCCCAGCACCTTGTCACCGTCGAGGCCGTTTTCCCCGTCTTCGCCGTTGCCTTCACCGAACTGGCGTGTGTAGCCGCATTCGGGATAGTTGGAGCAGCCCACGAACGCGCCATGACGACCGAGCTTCAGCGAAAGCTGGCCAGAGCCGCAGCGCGGGCAGGCGCGGGGATCGCCACCGTCCTCACGGGCAGGGAAGGCCAGAGGCGCGAGTTCTTCGTTGAGTGCGTTCAGGACATCCGTAACGCGCAATTCCTTGGTGCCGTCGACATGGCTGGAAAAGTCCGTCCAGAAATCGCGCAGCACGTCCTTCCAGGAAAGCTGACCGTCGGAGATCTTGTCGAGCTTCTCCTCCAGATCCGCCGTGAAGTCGTACTCCACATAGCGTTCAAAGAAGTTTTCGAGGAAAGCTGTGACGAGACGACCCTTCGCTTGGGGGATCAGGCGGCGTTTGTCGATGGTGACGTAGTCCCGGTCCTCAAGTGTCTTCAGCGTTGCAGCATAGGTGGAGGGGCGGCCGATGCCGAGTTCCTCCATCTTCTTGATGAGGGAGGCTTCCGAATAGCGCGGCGGCGGTTCGGTGGAATGCTGGGTCGCGTCGATCTCGCGGCAGGCCTGGGTCTCGCCCTCGCGGATTTCAGGGAGGCGGCGGCTTTCCTCGTCGTCGCTATTGTCTTCCTCCTTGTCGACGCCGTAGGCGGCAAGGAAGCCCTCGAAACGGATGACGGAGCCGATCGCTCGCAGATTGGCCTTGCGTTCGCCATTGACGGCTTCGATTTCGACCGTGGTGCGCTCGATCTCGGCTGCCTCCATCTGGCTGGCGATGGCGCGTTTCCAGATCATCTCATAAAGACGCGCCTGATCGGCATCGAGATATTTGCGTATTTCGGCAGGCGTGCGGGAGAAATCCGTGGGGCGGATCGCTTCATGCGCCTCCTGGGCATTCTTGGCCTTCACCGAATAGAAGCGAGGCTTTTCGGGCAGGAACTTCTCGCCAAATTCCTTGCCGATGGCCGCACGCGCCTGATCCAGCGCTTCGGGGGCCATCTGGACGCCGTCGGTACGCATATAGGTGATGAGACCGGTCGTCTCGCCGCCAATGTCGATGCCCTCATAAAGGCGCTGGGCGATCTGCATGGTGCGGCTTGCGCCAAAGCTGAGGCGCGAGGAGGCGGCCTGCTGCAACGTAGAGGTGGTGAAGGGGGGCGCGGGATTGCGTCGCGTCGGCTTGGCCTCGACCGACAGGGCGCGGAAACTGGCTCCCTGCAGCATCGCCTTGATGCCGTCGGCCTGTTCCTTGTTCTTGATGTCCAGCTTTTGCAGCTTCTTGCCGTCGAGCGCGGTCAGACGAGCCTCGAACAGTTCGTCGCGCGGCGTGGTCAGTCTGGCGGCGATCTGCCAATATTCCTCGCGTACGAAGCGCTCGATCTCGGCCTCGCGGTCGCAGACAAGGCGCAGCGCCACCGACTGCACGCGCCCTGCCGAGCGTGCGCCCGGCAATTTGCGCCACAGAACCGGTGAAAGCGTGAAGCCCACGAGATAGTCCAGCGCCCGGCGCGCAAGATAGGCATCGACAAGCGGCACATCCACATCGCGCGGGTGCGCCATGGCGTCGAGCACGGCCTTCTTCGTAATGGCGTTGAAGACGACACGGCGAACGGATTTGTCCTTCAGGGCCTTCTTCTGGCGCAGCACTTCCAGAACGTGCCAGGAAATCGCCTCGCCTTCGCGATCCGGGTCAGTTGCCAGAAACAGCGTGTCGGCATCCTTCACCGCCTTGGTGATGTCGCTCAATCGTTTGGAGGAAGCGCTGTCGACAGCCCAGGACATCGCGAAGTCCTCGTCGGGAAGTACCGAACCATCCTTGGCCGGAAGATCGCGGACATGGCCGAACGAGGCCAGAACCTTATAGTTCGAGCCCAGATACTTGTTGATGGTTTTCGCCTTGGCGGGCGACTCGACGATGACGAGATCCATAAGCTTTAAAATGTCCCAGCGGTCTTTGCGGATTGCCCGATGCCGCGATGTTTGACGAATCCAGCCTCGTCAAATGGCTGTGCTTTCCCGTGCGGTCAAGGGGGCGGGGGAAATTCACCTTGTGGAAGGCGAAGGGCGAACAGTTTTTCGTTTATAGTAAAATTTCCGTTTATTTGTTTATAATGCTGTGTATACTTCCACTGGGTCCTTAATGGAGACTACTGGGGAACAGGCAACAGGCTGGGGTTTACCGCGCGCTGAAGGGAGTGTCTGCGGATGGGTGAGCATTATGGCAGGAGGCGGACCGAGACGCTTGATTATCTTCAGGCCATGCTCGGTCAATTGCGAACGATGGCGCTTGCCGAGAGGTGCGACATGCTCGCCTATATGATCGAGATGGCTTATCTCGAGGCAAGCGACATCATTCGCGGTCAGAGACCGTTTCAACTGGATGAGGAGGGGTTTGCCTCAGAGGGCGGCAACAAGGGAAACCGCGCCTCCTGAGTGGCGCTCCAGCCGTCCGGCGAGATCGAGCTCGAGAAGAACGGTGAATATCTGGGCCGGATGCAGGCCGGTGTGGCGGATCAATTCGTCCACACCGACAGGTGTCGGCCCGAGCGACTCTATGATCCTGTCACGGTCGCTATCGCTTGGCGGCGGAGCCGCGGTGTAAATCTCCGGCTCTTCCAGACGCTCGATGACAGGCAAGGGAGCGCCGATGAGCGGCGCGATTTCCGTCAGCACATCCGCCGTTTCGGTTACCAGCGTGACCCCCTGCTTCAAAAGCTGGTTGGTGCCTGCCGCACGCGGGTCGAGCGGCGATCCGGGCACTGCGAAAACGAGCCTGCCCATGTCGGCGGCGAGCCGTGCGCTGATAAGCGAACCGGAGCGATGTGCCGCTTCCACCACGATCAAACCGTAGGAAAGGCCTGCCACGAGACGGTTGCGGCGCGGGAAATCGCGTGCGCGCGGTGACCAGCCGAAGGGCATTTCGCTCAGAATAATCCCCTTTTGAGCGATGTCGGCATAAAGCGCATCATTTTCCGGCGGGTAGGGGCGATCGAGCCCGCCGGCCAGGACTGCGATTGTGCCACTGTCGAGAGAAGCCTTGTGGGCGGCCGCATCGATGCCGCGCGCAAGTCCGGAGGCAACGGCGTAACCGGCCACGCCCAATTCGCGGGCCAGCGTTTGCGCCATCTTTATGCCGGCGAGCGAGGCGTTGCGCGCGCCGACGATGGCGACTGTCGGGCGTTGGGCTATATCCAGTCGTCCCTTCACGGCGATCAGGGGCGGCGGCTGGTCCATACGCCGCATGAGCGGCGGATAGGCCGGTTCTCCCACGGCCACGAACTCGGCACCGAAACGCGCGGCGAGGGCTATCTCTTGCTCGGCATCTTCAGAAGATGCGACGACGATGCGTTTACGCGCGCCGCCGCGCGCGGCAAGTTCCGGCAGCATTTCAAGTGCGGTTTCTGCCGAACCGAAACGGTTTATCAGTTCTCGGAATGTGGCGGGGCCGACATTTTCGCTGCGCAAAAGCCTTAGCCAGGCGAGACGCTGGCGGTCGTTCAACCGCCGCTCGCCGGGCAGCGGGCCTGTCACCCCTTGCTCCCGATGCGCGTTTCGGTGCCTGCCAAGAGCCGCCCGATATTGGCGCGGTGCTTGATGAAGACGATAACGCTGAGAAGCACGAACAGTTCGGCCGTTTGCACGTAGCCCAGGAAATAGAGGCCGATCGGGACGATGACCGCGGCCACGAGCGCTGAAAGCGATGAGTAGCGGGTGAGGAAGGCAACCGCCAGCCAGACGGCCGCGAAAATCAAGGCGCCTGGCCATGCAAGCCCAATCAATATACCGAGATAGGTCGCCACGCCCTTGCCGCCCCTGAAACCCAGCCAGACGGGAAAGAGGTGGCCGAGAAAAGCGCCGAGGCCGGCCGCGATTGCCTGATCGGGACCGTAAAGCCCCGCGATCAGCACCGCGGCGGTTCCCTTCAGCGCGTCCAGCAGGAGGGTGAGGGCGGCGAGCTTCTTGTTGCCGGTGCGCAGCACGTTGGTGGCGCCGATATTGCCCGATCCGATCTTGCGCACATCGCCCAGACCTGCCGCGCGCGTTATCAGGAGGCCAAAGGGAATTGACCCCAGAAGATATCCGAAAATCAGCGCGGCGATGAGATAAGGCAGCGCAAGCTGCCAACTGATCGGATCCGGCATATGGCTGTCCTCGCTCCCCCGCGTGTCAGGCGGTAAATACTTTGCGTCCCGCAACCATGGTTTGCAAGACCCGACCCTGCATGCGCGCACCTTCGAAACACGTGTTTTTCGACAGGGAGCGAATGTCGGCCTCCCGCACCAGCCAGGGAGCATCGAGGTCGACCAGCACGAGATCGGCGGGCGCGCCGGGCTTGAGCGTGCCACCGGAAAGGCCGAGCAGGCGGGCGGGGGCCGTGGAGAGGCATTCGACCAGCCGCAGCAGCGGCACATCACCGTTGTGATAGAGGCGCAGGCTTGCCGAAAGCAGTGTTTCAAGGCCAATGGCGCCGGCTTCCGCCTCCGCGAAGGGCAGGCGTTTCGTGTCGACGTCCTGCGGGTCGTGCGATGAAACGATAATGTCGATGGCGCCGGTGCGGATCGCTTCAACCATCGCCAGCCGGTCGTCCTCGGCGCGCAGCGGCGGCGACAGGCGGAAGAAGGTGCGGTAGTCGCCGATATCGTTCTCGTTCAGCGCCAGATGATTGATCGAGACACCCGCGCTGACATTGACGCCCTCGTTCTTGGCGCGCGCCACCGCTTCGGCGGACATGGCGGTGGAGATTTTGGCGGCGTGATACCGTCCACGCGTCAGGCGCGCCAGCATCAGGTCTCGCATCAGCGGAATGGCCTCAGCCTCGCGCGGGATGCCGGCAAGACCGAGCCAGCTTGCAAACAGGCCCTCATTCATGACGCCGGACGAGGCAAGCGCGGGGTCCTGCGTCTCATGCGCGACGACAATGTCGAGATCGCGCGCATAGGTGAGGGCGCGGCGCATGGTGAGCGGGCTTGCAATCGTCCTGTGCCCCTCGGTCAACATGACGGCGCCGGCCTCCTTGAGAAGGCCGAACTCGCACAATTCGTGTCCCGCAAATCCCTTGGTGACCGCGGCGGAGGGAAAGATGTTCACGCTTGCGGTCTCGCGCGCGGTCCGCAGCACGAATTCCACCAGCGCCACGTCGTCGATCACCGGGTTTGTGTCGGGCATCATCACGATGGATGTCACACCGCCGGCCGCCGCCGCCCGGCTTGCAGAAGCGATCGTCTCGCGATGTTCTGCTCCAGGTTCCCCGATAAAGACGCGGGCATCGATCAGTCCCGGCAGGACCGCATGGCCATGGCAGTCGACGATCTCCGCGCCTTCGGGCGTTCCCTGGTTGGCGGCATCGGCGCCAGAAGCGAGGATTCGACCGTCCTCGACGATGACGGCGCCTTTCTCGTCCAGACCACGCGAGGGATCGACAATGCGCGCATTGGTGTAGACGACTGCGCTCATGCCGTTTCTCCCCCGATAGTTTCCCCTTCGGCGTTGCGGCGTGGATCCAGCAAGGCCTCCATCACGGCCATGCGAACGGCCACGCCCATCTCCACCTGTTCCTGGATGAGGCTTTGCGGACCATCGGCTATCTCGGAGGCGATCTCCACGCCGCGGTTCATCGGGCCGGGATGCATGACAAGCACGTCGTCCCTTGCGATCTTCAATTTCCGCGCGTCCAGGCCGTAAAGGCGAAAATATTCACGCACTGAAGGCACCAGGGAGCCCGCCATGCGCTCGCGCTGAAGGCGCAGCATCATGACGATATCGGCTCCCTTCAGCCCGTCTTCCATGCGCGTGAAGACCTCCACGCCCATCTGCTCAATGCCCGAAGGCAGCAGCGTCGACGGGGCCACGACACGAACGCTGGCGCCGAGCGCGTTCAAGAGAACGATGTTGGAGCGGGCGACGCGCGAATACAGAATGTCGCCGCAGATCGCCACGGTCAGCCCGCCGATCCGGCCCTTGGCGCGGCGAATGGTCAGGGCGTCGAGGAGGGCCTGGGTCGGATGTTCATGCGCGCCATCTCCCGCATTGACGACGGAACAGGACACCTTCTGCGCCAGAAGCGCGGCCGCGCCCGCCGCTGAATGGCGTATCACCAGAATGTCGGGCCGCATGGCGTTGAGCGTGATCGCTGTATCGAGAAGCGTTTCCCCCTTCTTCGTGGAAGAGGAGGCGACCGACATGTTCATCACGTCGGCTCCAAGCCGTTTTCCCGCAAGCTCAAACGAGGATTGCGTCCGGGTGGAGGCTTCGTAAAACAGGTTGATTTGCGTGCGCCCGCGCAGCGTGGCGGTCTTTTTTTCCTTCTGCCGCGATATGGCGACGGCAGCGTCGGCGCGGTCGAGAAGGGTTTCGATGTCCAAGGGCGAAAGGCCCTTGATGCCAAGCAGGTGGCGGTGCGGGAAAAGCGGAAAGGGCGCGTTTGTCATATCAAGTCGCTGCTATAGGCTCGGCCAGGGCCGGCTGCAAGGGTGCATTCGCGACAGGCGCGGTCATCCCCCAAGATTCACTGGATTTTCTTCTTTATGGATTGGCAACGCATGGCTTGGCACTATGGGAGCGGAAGCTGCGTCGATTCGCGACGCTTTCAGCCATGTGGCCCCGGACCGAGTGACAGAGTGAAGCCGTGACGCACGAAGTGATCAACCAGCCGCCGCCTCTTGCCGGAACCAATGCCTGGCGAAGCGATCCGTTGCTGATGCAGGCAGGCGAACGCTTTTCGGAGCCGGTGCGCAAGGAAATGGAAGCGCTCGGGCGTTTCGTGCGCACCCAGGAGGCGCTTGATCTGGCGCGGCTTGCCAACACAGAGACGCCGCAGCTCAAGACCCATGACCGCTATGGGCGGCGGGCGGATTTCGTGGAGTATCATCCCGCCTATCACGCGTTGATGCGCCGTTCCGTGGCCAATGGGCTTCATTCCTCGATCTGGGAAAACTCCGAAACCGAGAGCGGCATGCGCCATCAGGCGCGCGCCGCGCGGTTCTTCCTCACCTCGCAGCTCGAAAGCGGCCATCTTTGCCCGCTGACCATGACGAGCGCCTCGCTCGCCGCGCTCATGTCCGACAGCCCGATGTTCCGGCGCTGGGCGCCACGGGTGGCGGTGCGCAAATACGATCATTCCAGCAAGCCGGTGGCCCAGAAAACGGGCATCACCATCGGCATGGGCATGACCGAAAAGCAAGGCGGGACCGATGTGCGGGCCAACACGACGCGGGCCGAACGCGTCGAGGGCAGCATTTACCGGATCACCGGCCACAAATGGTTCCTTTCCGCCCCCATGTCGGATGCCTTTCTCATTCTGGCGCAGACGGAGGAAGGGCTTTCCTGTTTCCTCGTTCCAAGGCTTCTGGAAGACGAGCGCCACAATGGAATGCAGTTCCAGCGCCTGAAGGACAAGCTTGGCAATCGCTCCAATGCCTCTTCGGAGGTCGAGCTGCATGGAACCATGGGGGAGCTTGTGGGCGAACCCGGTTCAGGCGTGCGCACCATCATGGACATGGTCACGCTGACGCGGCTCGATTGCGCGCTGGGCTCCGTCGGTCTCATGCGGGCAAGCCTTGCGGAAGCCGTGCACCATGCACGTCACCGGCAGGTTTTCGGCAAGCCGCTTTTCGACCAGCCGCTCATGCTGCGTGTCCTGGCCGATATGGCGCTCGATGTGGCGGCGGCGACCGCGCTTTCCCTGCGCCTGGCGCGTGCCTTCGACGAGGCGGCCGACAGCCGGGCCGAGGCGGCCTTCGCGCGGGTCATGACGCCGGTCGTCAAATACTGGGTCTGCAAGCTCGGGCCGGCCATCACCTATGAGGCCATGGAGTGTCTCGGCGGGAACGGCTATGTCGAGGAAGCGCCAATGGCGCGGTACTATCGAGAAGCCCCGGTCAATGCGATCTGGGAAGGCTCCGGCAATGTCATGGCGCTCGATGTGCTGCGCGTGCTCGGACGCAATTCCAACCTGTTCAACGACGTGCTTGGCCTGATCGGCAATGATCTGGGTGAAAAGGGCAATGCAACGCTTGAGGTCCTGGCGGCCGCGGCGCGGGTGTGCGAGAGCGATGAAGGTTCCGCGCGCATCCTCATCGAGCAACTGGCCCTGGCGGCAGCGGCTGCCGAATTGCGGCGCATGGGGGCAGGGCGTGTTGCCGACGCTTTCATCGAAACCCGGCTGGCCGGTCAATGGCGCAGCACATATGGCATGCTCGATGCACGCCATGACGCAGCCGCCATTCTGGACGTGCTCTATCCCGAAGCGACCTGACCGACCACCATCATCACGAGCGGTATCGTGAAGAAGGCAAGGATGGTCTGCATGGTCACGGTCGATGCGTAAAGCGGCGCATCGCCGCCGATCTGGCGCGCCAGCAGATAGCCGTTCATGGCTGTCGGCACCGCAGCGCAAAGCGCCAGATAATTGAGGGCAGGCCCGGAGATGCCGAAGGCGATCGACACGCCGATCAGGAGAACCGGGAAGGCGATCAGCTTCATCAGAACGGCGATCCACAGCGCGGCGTTCGCGCTGACCAGATCGCCCGGCCGCAAGCCGGCGCCGATCACCAGAAGTCCCATGCCGAGAGCGGCCCTGCCGACCAGATCCAGCGTCATCGAAAGGGGCGTATAAAGCCCGAAAGGCAGGAACCGGTAGAGCACGGCGACGATGCCCGAAACGATCAGAGGGTTCTTGGCCATGGCCATGAAAACCTTGGACCAGGAGGCGCCCTGGTCGGCAAAGCGCGTGACGATGAACACACACGCGATGTTCACCGGCACCATGATGACCGCCATGACGAGTGCGACGACGGCGCTGCCTTCGGGCGGGAACATGTTCTGGGCGACGGCAAGCGCCATGAAGCCATTCCAGCGTATCGCGGTCTGGAACACGGATGAATACTGGCTATGGCGGATGATGCCGGTGTTCTTCAGAAGCGGCCAGAGCGCCAGAAGCAGCCCGATCATCAGGGCAAGCGCGATGGCAATGGCGCTCAGCATCGTATCGAGGGCGAGGCCGGAGAAATCGGCATTGACGATGGTGGTGAACTGAAGGGCCGGATAGAGAAACCAGAAGCAGAGCTGTTCCAGGCCGGGCCAGGCTTCGTCGCGGATGACCGGTGTCCTGCGCAGCACATTGCCTGCGACGATCAACAAAAAGATCGGGATGATGTTCTCGAAAATGACAAGCATTGCAGGAACCGTACGGGAAGGGCTGCTTTTGCGTAGAGCCCGGCGGCCCGTCTGTAAAGATCGGAAGCCTTTATAACTGTTTTGAAAATTAACCTTAACAAATGGTAAGCGTTGCGGCGCGAATTGGGGCAGTCCACTCTAGCGGCAGGAGATTCCTGATGCGCCGCTTTCTCACCGTACTGTTGTCATTCTACTGGATAGCCTTCTTCTCGCTTGCCGCGTGGGCCGGACTGCTGTCGGGCGCACTGCCGTCCGTGAGCGGCGGGTTCTTGAATATGGCCGGTGGATTTGCCCCTGTGATCGCCAATTCGCTGATCGCGGTTCTGTTCCTGTGGACAGCGCTTTCGGCGGCGCTCGATGGGGCGGAGGGCGGCCAGCAGACGGAAGAGATTGCGCGACTTGCCTGTGCCGGCGGCGTGGGGCTGATGTTCATGTCGTTTCTGAACGGGGCGACGATGCACTCCGCAACGCTGCCTGGGCCTGGGGAAACCAGTGTTCTTCTTGCGCTTCTCGTCAGCTACGTGGTCATCCGCATCGAGCGGCGGGACGCGCCGCCGCGCGACGACAAATTGGCTGTCGCGACACCGGTTTCCATCGCGCGGCTCAATGCGCTTGGCGCGGCCCACGGCTCGCTTCTCGACCGCATCCCCATGCCGCGCGTGACGGCCTCCATCATTCCCTTTGACGATGTAAAGGGCAGCTGATGCGCTATCTGCTTCTCTTCTGGGCTTTGCCTCTGGGGCTTTTCTGGGGTTGGTATTGGATTTCCTACCACGATCTCAACCTAGGCTTCGCATTCCTCAGCAGGCAGGCCAACGATCTCGTCTTCGGGATCTACGGGAACGTTCTGGGCATCGATCCGGCAACCATTCCGGGTCTTGTGGGGCGCGCGACGGTGTTCGATTCCTTCCTTCTGTTCGGCATTCTCGCCTTCAGGCGACGCAAGGCCATCCTGGCATGGCTGCGCGAGCGGGGAGAAAGGCATCAGACGGCCGGAAGCGAGAAACCCACCGCTTCTGCCTGACCTCCTGAAACGCTGATTTTTATTTGCCGACTTCAAGATGGCGGCGTTTCTTCAAAGATTGATTCAGGTCCGGGGCGGCATTCACCAACGCGCGTGCGGCTTCGGTCCTTGGAGCATCGAGGACGGTATGGGTCGGTCCACGCTCCACGATCTGTCCTTCATCCATGACCATGACTTCGTCGGTGATGGCGCGCGCGACTGTCAGGTCGTGGGTGATGAAGAGATAGGTCAGACCCAACCGATGATTCAGGTCGGCAAACAGGTCCAGAACCTGCGCGCGGATGGAAACGTCGAGGGCCGAAACCGGTTCGTCCGCCACGATCAGCTTGGGCCGGGTAATGATGGCGCGCGCGATGGAAATCCGCTGACGCTGTCCGCCCGAGAATTCATGCGGAAATTTTTCCATGTCGGCGGGCGCCAGACCGACAAGCTGCAATGCTTCCGCCACCCGCTCGCGGCGCTCTTGCGCGGATGGCTTCTCATCGAGCAGGTGCAGCGGCTCGGCCACCAGACGTTCCACCCGATGGCGTGGGTTGAAGGAGCCGTAAGGATCCTGAAACACGACCTGCATGTCCCGTCGGGCATGGCGCAGTTCCCGCTGGCTCCTGCCGGCAAGATTTTCGCCGGCGAGGCGGATTTCACCAGCGGTGGGTGTGTCCAGCGCAAGGATCATGCGGGCTAAGGTCGATTTTCCGCAACCTGAACGGCCGACCAGAGCCACTGCGTGACCGGTGTCCAGGGAAAAGCTCACATCGTCCACCGCGCGAAAGGGTTTTGCGCGGGAAAAAAGCCCTGTTCGTGCGCCGGGATAATCCCGGACGACGTTGCGTACGTCCAGAAGGCGGGTCGGCTTGGCGTCGGGGGATGCCGGGTTGCGCGGCCTTGCTGGAACATGGGTGGAGGCTTCCGCGAGCCGGCGCGTATAGGGATGACGCTGTTCGGTGAGCACAGATGCCGTGGGGCCGCTCTCCATCACTTCACCGTGCCGCAGGATCGTGACACGGTCGGCCATCTCGGCGACCACCGCAAGATCGTGGGAGATCAGGAGCAGGCCCATGCGGCGCTCGAAAACCAGTTCACGCAGCAATTCCAGTATCTGCGCCTGCAGAACCACGTCGAGCGCGGTGGTGGGTTCGTCGGCGATCAGGAGCTTGGGGTTCAGAGCGCAGGCAATGGCGATGACGACACGCTGGCGCTGACCGCCCGAAAGCTGGTGCGGAAAGCGCGAGAGCGGAAACTTCGCTTCAGGCAGGCCGACGCGGTCGAGTATGGCGCGGGCACGGTTTTCCGCGTTGGCGCGGCTTTCGCCCGTGTGCCAGCGAATGCCTTCGGCCACCTGTTCTCCGATCGTCTTGACCGGGTTGAGCGCGGTCATCGGCTCCTGAAACACCATGCCGAGATCGTCGCCGCGCAGGCGGCACATGGCTTCTTCCGGCGCCTTCAGAATGTCGATGCCGTCGAAGGTGACGCTTCCTTGCGCGCGTGCAGCTTCCGGCAGAAGCTGCATCACTGTAAGGGCGGTCATCGACTTCCCAGAGCCGGATTCACCCACCAGACCAAGAACCTCACCGGGCTCTATCGTGAGATCGACATCCTTCAGGATCGGAATGCCGGCAATATCGAGCGACAGGTTTTCTATCGATAAGAGGCTCATCTTTCGCGCCTCAGCCGTGGGTCGAGCAGATCGCGCAGACCATCGCCCAGCAGGTTGAGCCCGAGCACCGTCACGACGATCGCCAGTCCGGGAAAGAGGGCCAGATGCGGCGCGACGATCATGCGGGTCTGAGCCTCGAAGAGCATGCGCCCCCAGGAGGGCATGGGCGGTTGAGCGCCAAGGCCCAGATAGGAAAGGCCGGCTTCGGCGAGGATGCCGAGTGCGAACTGGATCGTGCCCTGCACGAGAAGAAGGGCCGCGATGTTCGGCAGGATATGTTCGAGGCTGATCAGGAATTTGCTTTTGCCGGCGGCGCGCGCCGCCAGGATGAATTCGCGCGGCCATACGGACAGGGCGCCGGCGCGCGCGACCCGCGCGAAGACCGGTACATTGAAGATGCCGATGGCGATGATGGCGTTGACGGCGCCAGGGCCGAAAATGGCAGTGATCATGATCGCCGACAAAAGCGCGGGGAAGGCGAAGACCAGATCGTTGAAGCGCATCAGTACTTCGTCGACGAGGCCGCCGCGGGCGGCGGCCCAGCAGCCGAGCGGCACGCCGACGCCCATGCCGATCCCCACCGCAACGACGGCGACGGCGATGGAATTGCGCGCCCCGATCATGATCATGGACAGGATGTCGCGGCCAAGATGATCGGTGCCGAAGAGATGGGCCAGCGACAGGCCCTGGAGCTTGTCGGCCACGGTCAGGACGGTGATGTCATAGGGCGTCCAGAGGAAGGAGAGGAGCGCCATGGCCGCAATCAGCAGCGTGATGCACAGACCGATGACGAAGGAGCGGTTGGCAAGCGCCATTCTCAGGAAATGCGGCGCGTCCGGGTTCTCATGCAGCGTGGGATCGATGCTCATCGGCGCGTCCTTAAGCGCGGATCGACGATGGCGTATCCGATATCGACCAGAATATTGACGAGAATGACGCTGGCAACCAGCAGCATGACCACGCCTTCCACCACGATCAGGTCACGCTGGGTAATGGCCTGAAAGACGAGGCGGCCCAGGCCGGGAAGGTAGAAGACGTTCTCGATGATGATGGTGCCAGCCAGAAGGAAGGCGAATTGCAGGCCGAGAATGGTGAGGACCGGGATCAGCGCGTTGCGCAATGCGTGGTGCCAGAGCACCACGCGGCGCGGCATGCCCTTGGCACGGGCCGTGCGGATATAATCCTCACCCAGCACTTCCAGCATGGCGGATCGGGTGACGCGGGCAAGGATCGCGGCCTGCGGCAAGGCAAGTGCTATGGCCGGCAGGATCAGCGCCTTGAAGCCCGGCCAAAGGCCGGCGTTCCAGCCGGGAAAGCCACCAGCCGGCACAAGCCGCAGCCAGACGGCGAACAGATAGATGAGAAGGAGCGCGAACCAGAAATTGGGGATGGCCACGCCCACCTGCGCTACGCCCATGCTGATCGTGTCGGCGGGGCGGCCACGCCGGGACGCGGCGAAAATGCCGACAGGCAGGGCAATCACGGTCGACAGGATGAGTGACAGGATGGCGAGCGGCAGCGAGACGGCAGCCCTTTCGCCGATCAGTTCGATGACCGGCGAGGAATAGGTGTAGGAGCGCCCGAAATCGCCGACGAGCATTCCCGAGGCCCAGTCCAGGTAACGCATCAGCAATGGCTGGTTGAGACCCATCTGCTCGCGCAGGGTGGCCAGTGCCTCCGGTTCGGCGTTCATGCCGAGCATGATGAGAGCGGGGTCGCCCGGCACCACCTCAAGAACAGCGAATACGACCATCGAGGCCACGACAAGCGTTGCGAGGCCGATAAGAAGGCGTTTTGCGAGATAGGCGGTCACGGGCAGGGCTCCGCCCGGCATTGGAGGCTGCGGCCTGTCAGGGCAGCCCCTTTGCCGGGCACGGGCCTAATCGGTCCATTTCACCTCGGTCAGGTCGTTTGCCTGAATGGGAGAATTTTCCCACATGCCCTGCACCTTCGCGTCCCAGACACCGATCTTGGGAAGCTGGAACAGAAAGCCGTTGACGGCATCCTCCGCGATGATCTTCTGCGCCGTCTTGTAGAGATCGGCACGGCGCGCCGGGTCAGAGGTCACGTCCAGCGTGTTGATGACTTCCTTCAGGGCCGGGTTGGCATAATTGAAATAGTAGTCGTCACGGGCGTAGATGTTGATGTCGTTCGGCTCGGTATGGGAGACGATGCTCAGGTCGTAATCCTTGTTCTTGAACACCTGCTCCAGCCACTGGGCCCATTCGACCGGAACAATCTGCAGGTCGATGCCGATCTGACGCAACTGCGAGGCCACGACCTCTCCGCCCTGGCGGGCATAGGGTGGGGGCGGCAGCTTCAGCGTCGCCTTGAACCCGTCCGGATAGCCCGCCTCGGCGAGCAGTTCCTTCGCCTTGGCCGGATCGTAGGGATAGGTGCCTGTCAGGTCCACATAGGCGGAGTTTGCCGGGGAGAAATGGGAACCGATCTCGGGGGCTTCGCTGTATCCGGCGCCGGCAATGATCTCGGGCCGGTTCAAGGCATGGGCAATCGCCTGGCGCACCTTGAGATTGTTGAAGGGTTCCTTGCCGTTATTGGTGGCAAGGATCGTCTCGCCTTCGGTCGCGCCGATCTTGACGACGAAGCGCGGGTCGCTCTCGATCTGGGAGAGAGCATCACCGACGGGCATTTGCGGGAAAGCCTGCACGTCGCCCGATAAGAGGGCCGGGATTGCGGCGGCGGCGTCGGGAACGATGCGGAATTCCGCCTTCTCCAATGCCACTGGATCGCCCCAGTAGTCGGGATTGCGCACCAGGCGGACAGCCGAACCCTTGGCCCAGCTGTCGAATTTGAAGGGGCCGGTGCCGATGGGCTTTTCCTTGTTGCCGTCAGCCGATTCCGGCGCAACGATCACGGCATCGCCCCAGCCCATATTGTAGAGGAAGGCGCCCTGCGGTGTCTTGAGCGTGACCTTAACCGTCTGCGGATCGACCGCTTCGACCGTATCGATGGCGGCGAAGAGCTGCTTCTGGGCGTTGGTCGAATCCTCGGCGCGCGCGCGGTCGAGCGTGAATTTCACGTCTTCGGCATCGAAATCCGTGCCGTCATGAAACTTGACGCCCGTATGGAGCTTGAAGGTGTATACCTTGCCGTCTTCGGAGACTTCCCAGCTCTCTGCCAGGGAGGGTTCCACCTCGCCATTGCGGCCGACACGGGTCAGGCCCTGGAAGAGGTTGGCATAGACGATTTCGTCGATCGCGGCGGCCGCACTTGCGGTCGGATCGAGATGGGGCGGTTCAAGAACGACGCCCACGACGAGATCGGTTCGCGCGGCGAGTGCGGCGGTTCCGGCCGCCAATAACAGCGCAGCGCCACCGATGATGGACTTGATCGCTTTCATGTTTCTCTCCCGGAAAGCCTCCGAATTGCGGAGGAGTGAAGCGCGATTTCGCGCGCGAGTAAATCGTCTGGATGCGCCTGTCCTCAACCTGGAGGGCGCGCGCCCCTCAGAAGCACGTCGAGGCTCATCGCCATGACGGTGGCGGATTGCGCCATGTCCTCGATGCCGACCCATTCGTCGGGCTGGTGAGCAAGGTCGAGTATGCCCGGGCCATAGGCCACGCAATCGTGCAGATGGCCGATGCGCGAGATATGTTTCTGGTCATAGGTGCCGGGCGAGATGACATATTCAGGCTCCTTGCCGAATACTTCCCGGATGCCGGTCGCGATGGCGCTCGGCACGGGGGCGTCGCGCTCGGTCATCAAGGGCAGGACCTCCATGAGGTCGCGAATGGCGTAGTCGAATTTGGGCCGTTCCCGTTTCAGCTTTTCAAGGATCGAGACGACCTCGCCCTTCACTTCGGCGATGTTTTCCTCGATCAGGAAGCGGCGGTCGAGCACGAGGCGGCAGGAATCGGCGACGTTCGGCGCGGGAAGACCGGGAAAGAAGTCCTCCGTCTGCCCGCCATGGACCGAGTTCAGGTTGAGGGTGGAGCGGCGCGCGCCCTCCGGCACGACCGGCATGCGCGTCTGCTTGCGGTCGAGGGCAGGGAAAAGCTCCTCCTCGAAGGCATGGAGCACTGCCCCCATATGGCGGATCGCTGAATCGCCCAGAAACGGCATCGCCCCGTGCGCGATCGCGCCATGGGTCTCGATCTCGGCCCACCAGACGCCGCGATGGCCAAGGCAGATACGATCCTTGTTGAGCGGCTCGGGGATGATCACATGGTCGACACGCGGCTTCGAGAAGAAGCCCTCGCGGGCAAGATAGGCGACGCCGCCGAAGCCTCCCGATTCCTCGTCCGCTGTGCCGGAAATCTCTATGGCGCCCGGAAAGTCAGGATAGACGGCCATGAAAGCCTCTGCCGCGACGATGGAAGCCGCAAGGCCGCCCTTCATGTCGCAGGCGCCGCGCCCATAAACGCGGCCATCGCGCACGAGGCCCGCATAGGGATCGACGGTCCAGCCTTCGCCGGCTTCCACCACATCGATATGCGAGTTGAAATGCACGGTGGCTCCCGGCGCGCGTCCCTCCCGGCGGGCGATCACATTGGTGCGGGGATACCGGTCGCAATCACCCGGAGCCCCCTCGCCACGCACATATTGGACCGCAAAGCCGCTGCGGGCCAGGCGACGGCCGATATACTCGGCGCAGGGCGTGTAGGCTTCTCCCGGCGGGTTCACCGTCGGGAAACGGATCAGTTCGGTTGTGAGGGCAACCAGGTCATCGATGCGGCCGCGAACGGCAAGGGCGAGCTGTTCGTTCATGGCGGCAGTAGAGCTTCCCCCGACGGGCTTTGCAAGACGGTCTACACGCGATTGTGACAGGAGCCTGCTTGCGCGTTTAGGGCGAATGGGCTCATCTGGAACTGTATTTTAATGTTTGTAACCATTTTGAAGTAGAGTGCGTTTTTGCACGGGATGAAAGAGGGAAAAACTGGGGGCGAATATGAAGAGCTTCTTCTATGCTTTGGCTGTGTCGGGGCTGATTCTTGTCGGCGGCGCGGCTGAAACTCTCGCGGCCAATCTCGTGGCACGCGTGAGCCTTTCCAAGCAGGAAATGACGGTCACGCAGGGGGGACGTGTGCTCCACCGCTGGCGTGTATCCACTGCGCGCAAAGGCTATGTGACGCCACGCGGCCAGTGGAAACCCAAACGCATGCACAAGATGTGGCATTCGCGCAAATACGACATGTCGCCGATGCCTTATTCGATTTTCTATCACGGCGGTTATGCGATCCACGGCACCAATGCCGTTTCGCGTCTTGGCCGTCCGGCATCGCATGGCTGCGTACGCCTGCACACGGCTAACGCAGCACGGCTCTATTCTCTGGTTCAGAGAGCTGGGCCCGGGAACACACGCATCATCGTCACGGATTGACGAGAAGCCAGAGCCCCTGCGGCGGGAACAGCCTGCCTACATGGCCCAGCGCTTGTGGAACCACATCCACTGGCCTGGGTCTTCGCGTACCCAGCGCTCAACCGTGTCGTTGAGAAGCTGGGCGCTTGCCGCGATATCGATCACACCATCCTTGTCGCGCGGCAGGGTGACCTTGTCTTCCACCACGAGCCGGTAGCGGCCACCGGGAAGACGGATGCAGCGGGCAGGGTAGACATCGCAATCATATTGCCGTGCAAGCTTGGGCAGGAGCGGGTTGGTCAGGCATTCGCGTCCGAAGAAGCGCGTGCGCACGCCTTTCTGGAATTTCTGATCCACCAGAACGCCGATATTGCCGCCTTCGTCGAGAACGCGGGCGAGTTGCAGCGCCGCACCGGCCTGCGAGGGCACGAGGCCGCCCATGGCACTCTGCCGGGTCTTGAGGATATAATCCGCCACATAGGTATTGTTGGGCGGGCGGAAGAGCGATGTCGCGGCAAGCCCGAATTTGGCGGCGGCAATCGGCAGAAACTCGAAATTGCCGAGGTGGCCGGTGAAGAAGATATGCGGCTTGCCGGCTTCCTCGCGCAGCTTCACGAAGACATCGATGCCGGTGACCTCCACGCGGCCAGGCGTTTCGGCTTCGGGATCGAAATCGAAGAGCTTGTCCAGAAAAACATATTCGACTGCGAGGCGGGCCATGTTGCCCCACATGTCGAGGGCGATGGCCTCGATTTCTTCCGCGCTCTTTTCTGGATAGGCCTGACGCAGATTGTCGAGCGCCAGACGGTGGCGGCCGACAAGCGGTCCAAGGCGACGGGCGACCCGTTCGGCGAGATCGAGGGCGCGTTCGGGCGGCAGCATGCGCAGGAGCGTGAGGACGGCGATGATGAGCTTCGCCGTCAGCCAGTACTCGACTGTTTTCAGCCTTTTGCCGAGGAGAAAGAGAAAGCGCTTCATCCCCGGTGTCAGTCGACCCGCAGGATGATCTTGCCGAAGACGTCGCGACCTTCCATGCGTTCGAGCGCCACGCCGATGTCGTCGAAGCCGACCTCGGTGTCGATGACCGGGGAAACGATGCCGGCGGCCATCTTCTGCATGGCGTCAGCCATGTTCTCCATGCGGCAGCCGAAGGAACCGAAAAGCTTCAGCTGTTGCTGGAAGAGCTGCATCAGGTTCATGCTCGTGGAAACGCCGGAGGTGGAGCCGCAGGTGACCAGACGCCCGCCGCGCTTCAATGAAAGCAGCGAGCCGGCCCAGGTGTCGGCACCCACATGCTCGAAGACCACGTCGACGCCGCGCTTCTTCGTGATCTTGCGCACCACGCCCTCGAAACGGTCCTCGCGGTAGTTGATCACGTGATCGGCGCCAAGCGCCTTGGCCTTCTCGATCTTGTCGTTCGAGCCGACCGTGGTGATGACGGTGCAGCCCATGCGCTTGGCAAGCTGGATGGCCGCGCTGCCGATGCCCGAACCACCGGCCTGGACAAGAATCGTCTCGCCGGACTCCAGCTTCGCATTGTCGAACAGCATGTGCTCGACCGTTCCGAAGGTAACCGGCGCAACGGCCGCACCGACCGCATCGACGCCGGGAGGAGCTGGCACCAGAAGGCGTGCCGGCAGGTTGATCTTTTCCTGCGCGAAGCCATCGAGGTGAAAGCCGTGGACGCCGGAGACATGTTCGCACAGATTGTCGCGGCCTTCACGGCAGGGACGGCAAAGGCCGCAGGTGCGTGCGCCATAGATGGAGACGAGCTGACCGGGCAGGAGATTGCCGACACCGGGGCCGACCGCTTCCACCACGCCGGAAGCCTCCGCACCCACCACGAGCGGCATCTTGCGCTTGGCGAACGCCATGCCCCGCCAACCCCAGACATCGATATGGTTCAGGGCGACCGCGCTGATCTTCAGCGTCACTTCGCCCTGGCCAGGGGCCGGAGGCGGCGGGAGGTCGACGGTTTCGAGCTTGCGATCCGCGACGAGTTGCAATGCGCGCATGAAATCTTCCGCTGGTTCCTGCCGTCCGGAAGGCGTTCGAAAGGCCATGCGTCCAGACGGGCGCCAAAGCGACGCTTATCTTATTGTGCTTTGCCGCATTTTGCGGCGTCTGGGAGCGATGTCCCGATTGCGAAGTGCTCTAGACCGGTTCACGCGCCATGACAAGGCAGGTGTTCTGGCCTCCGAACCCGAAGGAGTTCGACAGGACGGTCGAGACCTGCGCTTCGCGCTTGCGGTTGGGCACCACATCAAGCTCGATGGCCGGGTCCGGTGTGTCGTAGTTGATGGTCGGGGGAATGACACCCTCGCGCATGGTCATGAGCGAGAATACGGCCTCCACGGCGCCGGCCGCCGAAAGGGTGTGACCGATCATCGACTTGTTGGAGGAGATCGGGAGGTTCCTGATCCGCTCGCCGAAGACGGTGGATAGCGAGAGATGCTCCATCTTGTCGTTCTCAGGCGTCGAGGTGCCGTGAGCGTTGACATATTCCACCTCGTCCTCGGACATGCCCGCATCCGAGAGCGCGGCGCGGACAGCGCCGATGGCCGGCGAGCCGTCCGGCTTGGAACGGGTGCGATGGAAATCGTCTGCCTTTTCGCCGCAGCCGCGCATGATGCCGAGGATTTCGGCGCCGCGCGCCCTGGCGCTTTCGAGCGATTCGAGCACCAGCGCACCAGCGCCCTCCGCCAGCACGAAGCCGCTGCGATCCTTGGAGAAAGGACGTGAGGCCTTTTCGGGGACGTCGTTCTGCGTGGTCAGCGCCGAAAGGAGCGAGAAGCGGATCAGCGCCTCCGCCGTGGCCGATCCATCGGCGCCAATAGCCAGCGCCCGGTCGCATTCGCCACGGCGGATCGCCTCGATGCCGAGCTGAATGGCGGTGGCGCCGGAGGCGCAGGCGGTCGAAAGCGTAATGGGCAAGCCGCGCGTGCCGAATGTCTCGGCCAGCCGGTCGGCGATGGTGGCGAACTGGCTTTCTTCGAAAAGTTCGAGAGCGTGGGCGGTGCGGGCCGCCTCGATCAGGTCCTTGTTGCCGTCATGCTTCCGGGCGCCGGCATAGAGGGAAAGCCGATGATGCCAGTCGAGCTCCACCGGCGGGGCCGCAAGGAAAAGCGGTCCGGCGAAATCGCTGTCGGGAAAGCCCGACTGACCGACGGCTTCAGCCGCTGCCAGATGGGCGAGCTCAAAGGTGAGGGCGCTTGCACCGCGGTTGCTTGCTGGCAGGAAATCCACCGTTCCGGCGATTTTCGTTGCCAGATGATCTACGGGGAAGCGGGTGATGGGATGAATGCCCGAGCGGCCATTGATCAGCGCGTTCCAGTTGTCTTCGCGGCCCTGGCCGAGCGACGTCACCACGCCCATGCCGGTAACGGCAACCACGGGTCTTCCATAACTATCGGTCGTTTTCACCTGATCGCTCTCTTTCCTGCCGGGAAACCGAGGTGGGAACCGGGGTCAGGCCCTGGTGACCACGCCCATTCCCTCGAAGCAATGATAGCCCACCGCTGTTGCCAGAACCGCCTCCGGCTCGCCGTCGAATGCGGCTTCCTTTTCCGGGTCGAAGGCGGGAAATGCCTTGCCATGGTGCACGGCCAGAGCGGCCAAAGCCACCGCAAAGGGAAATTGCGCTTCCTTCAGATGACCCGTCAGGGAGGAGAAAGCGCGTGGAACGATGTTGCCCCTGGCCGCCATCGCCTCGGCTTCGGCCCTGGTCGCCTCATGGGCGCCGGATGCTCCGGAAACCGACATCAAAGGCCCTTCGGGAAGGGATAGCGCGTCGAGCATGGCCGAAAGGTCGCCGGCCAGTGGCGTGGCCTTGCGGCGGCTGCGGCGGGAGACCACCGGGCCTATCGCCGCATAGGCCTCGCGGCCGCGCCTTGCGGCGTGCTCGCGCGATTCCAGAACGAGGAAGGCTGCGCCCGAGCCCGTTATGACGCCGCCGCCCTGCGCACCCTCGCGCTGCCAGATGGGCTTCCAGTTCTCGCGGTGCAGGAAGCCGGCCAGCTCATAGGCCAGAAGCATGTCCGAATGCTCGGTCTGGAAAGCGGCGCCGACCAGAAGATGCGAGGACTGGCCCGAGCGGATGCGCGCGGCTGCCGTTTCTATCGCGGAAACGCCGGCGCCTTCCTCGCCCATGAAGGTGCGGGACGAACCGGTGACCTTGTGGACGATGGAGATGTTGCCGGCAAGCAGATTGGAAAGCTGCGCCAGAAAGAGGGTCGGGCGCAGTTCCGTCGTCAGCTTTTCGTTGAGAAGAACGTCGTGGTCGTTTCGCGACAGGGAAGCGTTGAGGATGGCTTCATCCACGGTCTCGTCGCGCTCGCCGCCGCCGGCGGCAACCACCATGTCCATGGACGAGCACAGCGCCTCGTCATCTTTCAGGCCTGCATCATCGAGCGCCAGACCCGCCGCATAGGTGCCCAAGCGTTGCCAGGTTTCCATCTGGCGCTGATCGCCGCGCCGCGGAATCTGCTGGCTCCAGTCGATTTCGGGCAGCGGATGGATGGTGTAGGGCGCAAAGCGCTCGGGATCCATGACAGGGGCGGGGCTTGCCGCCGTCAGGGCCTTCCAGTGCGCATCCACCCCTTCGCCAAGCGAGGAGACGATGCCCATGCCGGTGATGACAACGTCGCGCGGGCTCATTCCATCCTCTCAAGACATGCTTCTAGATACTGCTTTTAGATACTGCTTTACTCTAAACCGGACGATCAGGCGGCCTTGGCGGCGACCAGTTCGTCGATCTTGGCGCACAGGTTCTTCATGACGAAATACTCTTCCGTCGAAACCTTGCCGTCATTAACTTCCTGCGTCCACTTCTCGAGCGGAACCTTGATGCCGAATTCCTTGTCGATGGCGAATACGATGTCGAGAAAGTCCAGGCTGTCGATGCCCAGGTCGTCGATCGTGTGGCTCTCCGGCGTAATCTTGTCGCGATCGATCTCGCTCGTTTCGGCGATGATGTCGGCAACCTTGTCGAATGTCGTCACTGCGTGGCCCTCGGTCTGGGGAGATTCTTCTGAATAAGATTGATCGTGGGGTCTCTAATCGGTTTTTGCCGGCAGGAAAAGGGTATTCCTTGAGCGCTTAACCAACGATCAGTTGAATGTGATGCGCGCGGCGGCGTGGAGGTTGTCGCCTCCTCGTGACAAAATGATGGCTTCTCCCTCGCGGGCGCGTCCGCCGATCAGGGCCTCGATGATTTCGAGATGCGTGACCATGATGAGATTGCCCGACCCGGTGAAGTCTGCGATTCGCTCCAGAATCTCGGCTTTCTGCGCCGCAAGTGCGGTTTCGTCCGATGCTATGTCGAGTGCGGCAAAAATCTCCGTCTCATCGGCCCCGAACGCCAGGACCGCCGTGTCGCGGGCGCGGCAATAGCGGCTCGTCAGGATGCGCTCAACGGGCGCCGCACGGGCCTGAAAGAGTGCGCCGATGCGTCTTGCCTGCTGGCGGCCACGGTCGGAGAGATTGCGTTGCGTGCCGCATTTCTCGATATCGAAATTGGCTGGATCGCCGTTTCCAGGCGCATTCGCATGGCGCATCAGAACCACCTGGCCGCCATTGCGCAGAAGGGCCCATCCGGCTTCCGTCGCATGCGCGGCAAGGGGGAGGACAAACAGCGCCATGGCGAGAACAAAACGAAACATCCAGCAATTCCCGTAGAAGTATTGCCTACCATATAGGGATGACGGCGGTTCATGAAAGGTGCCGGGTGGCATGCAGTATGCCGCAATGCCGCAAGTCTGTGCGCAAACACCGGTAACGGGCTTCATTTGCCTGACGATTGATTATAAGTCAGAGCCATGTCGCCTCTCGTCGAAACCGTCGCCTTCGTCTTCGGACTTGTCGCCTTTGGCTATGCTTCGGGATGGGGCGGGCTTCTCAAGGACGATGTGGGAGATGCGCTGTCGGCCTTCGCCGTATCGGTCGCGGTCCCGCTTCTTCTCTTTCGCACCATGGCCAGCGCCGACTTTGCCCATGGGGCGCCATGGGCATTGTGGATCACCTATTTCACGGCTGTCGGCGTTGCCTGGATCGCAGGTCAATTCACCATCACGCGCGTTTTCGGGCGCGACGAGCGGGCCGGCGTCGTGGCTGGACTGTCCACGAGTTTTTCCAATCTGGTCCTGCTTGGCATTCCTTTCATGCTTGGCATTTTCGGCCAGCAGGGCTTCGAGACGCTGTCGCTGATCATCTCCATCCATCTGCCGATCATGATGGGCCTGTCGATCCTGCTGTTCTCACTTCTGGGACGCAGTTCCGGCGGCGGTTTCCTCGGCGTGTTACGCGAGTTTCTGACCAGCCTTCTGTCGAATCCGCTCATCATCGGCATCATTGCCGGGCTTCTGTGGCGCGCTTCCGGTCTTGAAATGCCGGCTCTGGGCACGCGGTTCGTGGACGCTCTTGCCAATGTGGCCGGCACGGTGGCGCTGTTTGCCATGGGGCTCGGCCTGCGCAAGTTCGGCATTTCGGGCGATGTGCGCCCGGCTGTGACTATTGCGGCACTGAAACTTTTTTTGATGCCGGCGGTTGCTCTCCTGATGGCCAAGCTCATCGGGCTGCCCTTTGCGAGCGCCCAGATCGCCGTGGCCGCAGCCTCGCTGCCTTCCGGCGTCAACCCCTATCTCATCGCCTCGCGCTTCGGCACGGGGCAGGGACTGGCCAGCAACTCGATGACCATCGCGACGCTCGCGGCGGTCCTGACCACTGCGTTCTGGCTTTCGGTGGTCGGCTGGGCCTATCAATAGGTCCAGACAGTCCCTAGCGCCATGGCTCAAAACCGGGATTGGTGCGCGGCGACCGGAGGAACGGGATGCCCGGAGGGCAGGCATCCGGCGGAATCAATTGCGCGGTTGACGCGCCAACAGAAGGGAGAAGGACATGCTCCAGAAAACAAGCCATTTCTTGCGCGAGGCAAACTACATCAATGGCGAATGGGTCGGCGCGGACTCAGGCAAGACCATCGATGTGAACAATCCCGCAACGGGACTGAAGATTGGAACCGTGCCGCGTTGCGGCGGCGCCGAGACGCGGCGCGCCATCGAGGCGGCGGAAGCAGCGTTCCACTCCTGGAAGAAAACCTCTGCGGATCATCGCGCCAAGATGCTGCGCAAGCTGCATGACGCGATCATGGACAATCAGGACGCGCTGGCCGAACTGCTTGTCATGGAGCAGGGCAAGCCCTTCGCCGAAGCCAAGGGTGAAGTCGGCATGTCGGCGGCCTATGTGCTCTGGTATGCCGAGGAGGGCCGCCGCATCTATGGCGATATCGTGCCTTCGCCCTGGGCGGATCGGCGCATCCTCGTGACGAAGGAGCCGGTCGGCGTCATTGGCGCCGTCACGCCGTGGAACTTCCCGTCGTCCATGCTGGCCCGCAAGATCGGCCCGGCGCTCGCCTCCGGCTGTACGGCCGTCGCCAAACCCGCGTCACAGACACCTTATTCTGGGCTCGCCTGGGGCGTGCTCTGCGAGGATGTGGGCTTTCCGAAGGGCGTGGTGAATATCGTTACCGGAGCGGCCTCGGAGATCGGCGACGAGCTGTGCCTCAACCCGCTGGTTCGCAAGATCACCTTCACCGGTTCGACGGAGGTCGGCAAGGCGCTGATCGAGAAGACGGCGGGAACGGTGAAGAAGGTTTCCATGGAACTCGGCGGCAATGCGCCGTTCATCGTCTTCGACGATGCCGATCTCGACCGTGCGGTCGAAGGTGCCATGGCCGCCAAATATCGCAATTCCGGGCAGACCTGCGTGTGCACCAACCGCTTCTTCGTTCAGGCGGGCATCTATGACAGGTTCGTCGAGAAGCTCGCGGCTGCCGCCAACACGCTGAAAGTCGGGCCGGGCCTCGACGAGGGGACCCAGCAGGGACCGCTGATCGACGACAAGGCGGTCGAGAAGGTCAGGGAACTGATCGCGGACGCGGAGAAAAAGGGCGCCAAGATCGCCGCTGGTGGCGCGGCGCATGCGCTGGGCGGCACATTTTTCCAGCCGACCGTCATTTCCGGCGCGACCCCGGACATGCGCTTCATGCAGGAAGAGATTTTCGGACCGGTGGCCCCGGTCTTCAAGTTCGAGAGCGAAGAGGACGCGATCCGGCTCGCCAACGATACGGTTTTCGGTCTCGCATGCTATTTCTACACCGGAGATCTGGGCCGTGCCTTCCGGGTCATGGAAGGGCTGAAATACGGTCTCGTCGGTGTGAATGAAGGCATCATAACCACTGTGGAGGCGCCTTTCGGCGGTCTCAAGGAATCGGGCCTCGGCAAGGAAGGCGGACATCAGGGCATCGAGGACTATCTCGATACCAAGTATGTCTGCATCGGCGGGCTCGGACTCTAATCGCGATTTGCGGACTTCGGGAGAAAGCCGGCTTTGGGCCGGCTTTTTTCGTTTGGGGAACCGTCTCCATTGTGCAGCCGCAGCATTTCTATGGCCCGGCAGATGCGGCTGCGCTACAACAAGGCACGACAAGGAGGGACGGAATGACAACGCAGAAACGAAGCGGCGGCAGGGGCCTTACTCTTGCTGTTATCGGGCTTTTGGTCGCCGCGCTTGCGGTCTATGCGGGGTACAGGCTCTTTGCGCCGCCACCGGCGACGGTGGATATGACCTATAATACGGTCAGTTCCGATGGGCTTTATCAGGTGATGTTTGAAACCGATACGTTGCCCATTCCGCTCAATGAAACGCATTCCTGGGTGCTGACCGTGACGACGCCCGAGGGGGAACCGGTGAACGATGCCGTAATCGGTATTGACGGCGGCATGCCGGCCCACGGGCACGGTCTGCCGACCGAACCGAAGGTGACGGATGTGCTGGGCGAAGGACGCTATCAGGTGGAAGGTATGCGCTTCAATATGGGCGGTCACTGGGAAATACGGGTCGGCATCAGTGCTGCGCAGGGAACCGACGAGGCAACCTTCAATATCGATCTGTAGGGCAGGCGGAGCGATGAGGGCCTTGTTTGGCGGGCGTCATTTCCAATGGCCGGTCCAACGGCCGGTCCAACGACCGATCCAACGACCAGTCCAACGACCGGTCCAACGACCAGTCCAACCGCTGCTCCAACGGCCAGTCTGCGCGTTTCTTGCCCTTGCTTTGCTGGCGGCGCTTTCGGCCTGCGGCTCGGAGGATTTCAGTGAGGCGGAAAAGAAGGCGATCGGGTCACTCTCCCTCGATGCCTTGAGGCCCCTGCCGCTGGATGCGGGTAACCGCTATTCGGGCAATGCGGAGGCGGCGGCTTTCGGTGCGGTGCTTTTCGAGGATGAGGGCCTGAGCGGGGCGGGCAATGTCAGCTGCGCCACGTGCCACAAGGCAGAACGTCAGTTCCAGGACGATCTTCCGCGGGGTGTGGGCGTCGCCGAGACCGACCGGCGCACCATGCCGCTTGCGGGCGTTGCGTGGGGTCCCTGGCAATTCTGGGACGGACGGCGCGACAGCCTGTGGTCGCAGGCGCTGGTGCCGCTGGAAGACAGGCGCGAGCATGCGGGAAACCGCACCGCCTATGCTCGCTACGTCGGTGCCCGCCATGGTGAAGCCTATGAAGCGCTCTTCGGTCCGCTGCCGCCACTCGATCATCTCCCTTTGGATGCGAGCCCGAGGGGAAACACAGCCGAACAGGCCGCCTGGGAAGGGATGACGTCGCAGGAGCGCGATGCGGTCGACCGCGTCTTTGCCAATATCGGCAAGGCGCTCGCCGCTTTCGAGGAAACCCTGACACCGCGCGAAACACGCTTCGACCGTTTCGCACGGGCTGTCTCCGGGGGGCGCGAACCGGAGGGGAATGCCGCTTTCTCCGCTCTCGAGCGAGAAGGCTTGCGGCTTTTCATCGGCAAGGCGAACTGCCTTGAGTGCCACAACGGCCCGCGTTTCACTGACGATCATTTTCACAATACCGGCGTGCCCCCGGTGAGCGGGCGCGCCGAAGATCGCGGCAGGGCGGCAGCCCTTCGCGAGGTGCAGGACGATCCGTTCAACTGTCTGGGACCCTATAGCGATGCGATGCCTGACGACTGCACCGCTCTGCGTTTCATGCAGAAGGAACCGGCGCAGTTCGAACGCGCCTACAAGACGCCGTCCTTGCGCGGTGCGGCCAGCCGGCCGCCTTATATGCATGCCGGGCAATTCGACACGCTGGAGGCTGTGATCGACCACTACAGCGATGCGCCCGAGGCTGCGTCCGGCACAAGCGAGATACGTGGCGTCATCTTCACCGAACGCGGACGCAAGGCGTTGATCGCCTTCCTTAAAACGCTGGACCCGGAGCCCTGAACGCCGGGCTTTCGCGGGGAGAGCCTTGTTTTCCTGTAATTTTTCCGATGGCGGGTGATGGCGGGCGATCGCAAAATGCAATCGGTGCCACAAGTTCATTTTCGAAAGCCATGGTGCACGACACCCCATCGCATCCAACCGCGCACAATTTCATTGCCGGGAGATCGGCCATGACCGGAAACGGCGTTTCCCCGTACTGCAGCGGAGGCCGGGCGAGACCGCCTTGCGGTAAAATGCTTCAATGATCCTTCACCGTCTCCATGCTGACGAAGGTGGACGTGCGGGCCACGTGGGGCAGGGCGGAGATCTTCTCACCAAGCACCTTGCGGTAGGTGGCGATGTCGCGTGTGCGCACTTTCAGAAGATAATCGAAGCCTGCCGCCGTCATGTGGCATTGCTCGATTTCCGGCACGCCGAGCACGGCCTTGTTGAAGGCTGCGAGCGCGGAGGACCGCGTGTCGGACAATTCCACCTGCACGAAGGCGATGTGGCCTTCGCCAATGCGGGCACGGTCGATGATCGCTGAGTAACCGCGAATGTAGCCCTCTTTCTCAAGCCGGCGCAGCCGCGCCTGCACGGGCGTCTTGGAAAGGCCGACCCGGCGTGCCAGTTCGGCTATGGAAAGCCGCCCGTCCTGGGTCAGGGCGTTCAGGATGTTGCGATCGATCCTGTCTATTCGTTCTACAGACATGTATTTTTGTAGTCCAATTGGGATTTTTTAGGCCTTACCATGGTTTTCTATCCCTGCAAAGCTTGAGCAAATGGCCCGAAAAGCCATGGGAGCTGTGTTATGGTGTCCCAAATCCGGTTGTTTGCCGGCGCGCAAAGCCATTTTTGTCGAGGACATCATGCCGAAGAATGCGACTGCATCGCTGAGAGGCGAGATTCGTGCCCATTATCTGGCCGACGAGGGGGCGGTGCTGAAGCGGCTCATCGTCCAGGCGGGGCTTTCCGACGAGGAACGGCAGAGAATCTCGACCGATGCCGCGGGGCTGGTGAACGCGGTCCGTTCGTCCTCCGATACGCATCTGATGGAGGCGTTCCTGTCCGAATACGGGCTGTCGACGCGCGAGGGCGTGGCGCTGATGTGTCTGGCGGAGGCGCTTTTGCGTGTGCCGGACGCGGAGACCATGGATGACCTGATCCGCGACAAGATCGCCCCGCATGACTGGTCGGCGCATTCGGGCGAATCCGCCTCGATCTTCGTGAACGCCTCGACCTGGGCATTGATGCTGACCGGCCGTGTGCTCGACGACGAGGGCGAGGGCGTGGAGGCGACATTGCGGGGGCTGGTGCGGCGGCTCGGCGAGCCGGTCATCCGCAAGGCGGTGTCCAAGGCGATGCGCGAGATGGGCGAGCAGTTCGTACTCGGGCGAACCATCGACGAGGCGATGAAGCGCGGCCAGTCCATGGTTTCGAAGGGATACTCATATTCCTTCGACATGCTGGGCGAGGCCGCCCGCACGGAAGCCGACGCATTGCGCTATCACAAGGCCTACGCGGATGCGATCGCAGCATTGAAGCGGGGCGCCAATCGCGACGACATTCGGGCCAATCCAGGCATCTCGGTCAAGCTCTCGGCGCTTCACCCGCGCTACGAGGAAGCCCAGAAGGAGACGATGCTTCCGGTGATGATCGAGCGGCTGACGAGCCTTGCCATCGCCGCGCGCGATGCCCGGATGGGATTGAACATCGATGCGGAGGAAGCCGACCGCCTCGACCTCTCGCTGGATGTGATCGCGGCGGTTCTGGCGGATCCTCGGCTTGAGGGCTGGGATGGCTTCGGCGTGGTGGTGCAGGCCTATGGTCTGCGCGCTTCCTTCGTTGTGGACTGGCTCTACGATCTGGCCACCCGTCTCGACCGGCGCATCATGGTGCGCCTTGTGAAGGGCGCCTACTGGGATACCGAGATCAAGCGCGGGCAGGTTATGGGGCTTTCCGGCTTTCCGGTCTTCACGCGCAAGGTCAATACCGATGTGAGCTACATCTCCAATGCGCGCAAGCTGCTTGGCATGACCGACCGCATCTACCCGCAATTCGCAACCCACAATGCGCATACGGCTGCGGCCATACTCGCCATGGCGCCGGATCGCGACGCCTTCGAGTTCCAGCGCCTGCACGGCATGGGCGAGGCGCTGCACGAGGTGGTGCGCAAGCGCGAAGGCACGCGCTGCCGCATCTATGCGCCGGTCGGTGCGCATCAGGACCTGCTCGCCTATCTCGTGCGCCGTCTTCTTGAGAACGGAGCCAATTCCTCCTTCGTGCACCAGATCGTCGACACGGATGTGCGTGCGGAAACCATTGCCGCGGATCCCTTCGCAGCGGCGCAAGCCGAGCGTTCCGCCTTCAACACCGCGATCCAGCGACCGAGCGAGATTTTCGGCGAGGGACGCGTCAATTCCAGAGGCTGGGACATCACGGACCCCGTGACGTTCGCCGAACTCGAAAAGGCCCGCGCGCCCTTTGCAGCCCCGCACAAGTGGGTGGCGGGACCTGCGACCCACGCGAAGGGGAAGGGAGACAGTCACGACGTTCTCAATCCCGCCGACCTTTCCGAGGTCGTCGGCACGGTGACGGATGCGACGGCCAAGCAGGTGGACGAGGCCGTGGGGTTCGCCCTCAAGGCGCAACCCGCATGGGCCGCGACCCCCGCCGCAGAACGGGGCGCCATTTTGCGGCGCATCGCCGATCTCTATGAGGCGCACGCGGCGGAATTCTTCGCCCTTGCCACGCGTGAGGCGGGCAAGACGCTGCTCGACGGCATCGCCGAAGTGCGCGAAGCTGTGGATTTCCTGCGCTATTACGCCAAGGAGGCGCCGCAGGCTGAAAAGGGCACCGAGGCGCGCGGTGTCATTGTCTGCATCTCGCCCTGGAATTTCCCGCTCGCCATTTTCACGGGGCAGATCGCCGCAGCGCTCGCCACGGGCAATGCCGTGATCGCGAAGCCCGCCGAAAACACGTCGCTCATTGCCGCTCGCGCCGTGCAACTCATGCATGAAGGCGGCATTCCCAAGGACGTGATCCAGCTTCTGACGGGCAGCGGTTCCAAGATTGGCGGACCGCTGACGGCGGATCCGCGCATAGCGGGCGTTTGCTTCACCGGTTCGACGGAGGTTGCGCGCCTCATCGAACGGCAGCTTGCCGCCAATGCGGGCCCCGACGCCATGCTGATCGCCGAGACGGGCGGCCTCAACGCCATGATCGTTGATTCCACCGCCTTGCCCGAACAAGCGGTCCGCGACATTGTCGCCTCGGCCTTCCAGAGCGCCGGCCAGCGCTGTTCTGCCCTGCGCATGCTCTACGTCCAGAAGGATGTGGAAGGCCGTATCGTCGAAATGCTCGAAGGCGCCATGAAAGCCCTTAAACTGGGTAATCCGTGGCAGATTTCCACCGATGTCGGACCGGTGATCGACGACGAGGCTCTGCAATCCATTTCCAGCTATGCGGAGAAATTGTCCGGGCAAGGCCGGTTGATCGCGGCGCTTGACGCGCCTGCCGGCGGGCGCCATGTGGCGCCGGCGGCCTTCCGCGTGTCGGGCATTGGCGAACTGGAGCGGGAGGTGTTCGGACCGATCCTGCATGTGGCCACCTTCGAGGCCGATGCCATCGACAAAGTGATTTCAGATGTAAACGCAAAGGGTTATGGCCTTACGTTCGGGCTTCACACCCGTATCGATGCCCGTGCCCAGCACGTTATCGACCGCGTTCATGCCGGAAATATCTACGTCAACCGCAACCAGATCGGTGCGGTGGTCGGTTCGCAGCCTTTCGGCGGTGAGGGTCTTTCGGGCACGGGGCCGAAGGCGGGCGGTCCGCACTATCTGCGCCGCTTCCGCCGTCTGGCAGCCCCTGCCGAGATGGTGGAGGCTGGCGGCAAGGCAGTGGAGGGGGCGGAGCTTGCCCGTCTCATGCCGGCTCTCGCTCCGGCATGGTCGTCCTCGGGCGACCGGCTTGCAGTGTTGCGAAAACTGCTGCGCGGCAAGGGCGCGGACGCGATGGCTGCAGCCGCGGCGCTCGACCAGGGACCGGTGGACCTGCCCGGACCGACGGGGGAGGCGAATACGCTCATGTTGACGCCTCGCGGCCATGTTCTATGTCTTGGCGCCAGCGAGGATGTGTTGCTTGCCCAGACGATACAGGCACTGGCAACGGGCAATGCCGTTCTTGCCGTTCATCCTGCCGCCTCGCGCGTTTTGAAGCCGCTCGCCGGCCAGGGGCTTCCCTTGTCTGCCGTTGACGGGACCGTCTCGCCCGAGATGCTCAGTGTGCTTCCCGATATCGATCTGGTTGCCGCTTCCGGTGGCGAGAGCTGGTTAAAGGCACTGCGAGGAGCCCTTGCCGGCCGGAAAGGCGCCATCGTTCCATTGGTCACGGAAGCGCTTTATCCGGCGGCCTATGCGCATGAGAGGGCGATCTGCGTGGATACGACTGCAGCCGGTGGCAATGCCAGCCTGCTTGCCGCCGTCTGATCCGATCGAAGCCGGAGAGTTCGACGGCGCGCTCGGGAGAGCGAACCGGATTTGAGGCAGGATTGAAGGAAAGAAGGGCGAGCCTGACGGCTCGCCCTTTTGTTTATCGCGTCGAGAAATCGATGGGCACGGTAAAGGGCCAGGAGGCCCGGCCCGCGCCATCGGGAATTGGGGGGAAGGGAGCGGCGCGGCGAACTGTCTCAAGTGCCGCGCGATCCAGGATTGACGAGCCGGAACTGCGGCTGACGCGCAGGCTGCTCACTCCGCCATTGCTGGTGATGGTGAAACTGACGCGCACCTGGCCGCGAAGTCTCTCGCGCTTGGCTTCGCTTGGATAACGGCGCGCACGACGCAGCTTGGCGACAACCTTTCCAGGATAGTTCGACACACGCGCATTGCCAGCCTGAGAGGCGCGCGCCGACTGGCGTCCGCCATTGGAGACGGCACCCTTGGCCCCACCATTGGCCGTGCCGCGGCGTGCGTTCTGGCGGTCATTGCCCCGTGAGCCGCTCGAATGTTTCCTGGGTGGCTCCTTGCGCGCCACCTGCTTCGGCTTCTCGACTTCTTTCCGCTCAACACGTTTTGGCGGCGTGTAGGCGGGACGGCGCGAGGGAACAGGCACTTCAACGACAGCGGCGGCCTGTTCCACCTCTTCGACCGGTTCGACAACGTTATCGGTGACCGGCGTGATCTCGGTTTCCACGGTCTCCATTTCCGTTTCGACGGTCTCAGGCGCCACGGTTTCTTCGACAGGTGCTTCCGGTGTCACCTCGGTTGCCGTTTCGGGAACCACCTCGTCCGGCGTTTCCTCGGAAACGGGGTCGATCTCATCGGCAATTTCGCCAGCGGCCATCATGTCGGAGAAGGCGTCGCCGGCAATGGAAATCTCGGTTTCGCCGCCACCGGCGATCTGAATATCGTCGGAGCGCGTCATGATATAGCCGCCCGCACCGGCATGGAGCGTCAGAGAGGCGATAAGTGCCACCGCCCATTTGAAAGGCTTCTTGTTCATTCTGCTGCACGTTCCGTCACGATGCTGATCCTGCTCGCACCGGCCGCCTTCAGGGCGCCGACGATATCGACAAGGCGGGCGGCGGGCAGGTTCCGGTCTGCGGCGACAGTGACTTCAAGGCCCTGGGTTTCTGAGGCGGCACTGCGCTTTGCCGCCACGAAACCGGCCGCATCCACCGTTTCACCGTTGGCCCGCATCTCGCCTGTTTCCGTCACGAACAAGGCGCCCGGTGGCTCGGAACGTTCAGCGTCGGCCGTGGTGATCAGGTCCACCTCATTGTCGAGCGGAGGTGTGAGCGTTCCGGCCACAAGGAAGAAGATCAGCATCAGGAAGACGATATTGATCAGCGCAATGGTGCTTTCGCGCTGGCGCGTGGGACGGGGACGGGCAAGACGCAGCATGGGTCACCTCGTGATCGAAAGGGTAAGGCTCGTGTCTCTGCGAATGCGTTCGACGGCGCTGACCAGGGCCTGGGAGGTCAGTTCGCCCCTGACGAGGAGAACCGCCGTTTCGGCACCGGCATCGCCAAGACGCAGCAACTCCGCGACCGCTTCGTCCTCATCCAGCGTCTGGCCATTGATGCGCCAGCCATCCTCGCCATCCAGGCGAATGAGGATATCCGGCGTCTTGCCGCTGAGACTGGCCGATGCCGGCCCGCCCGAAACCTCAACCTTGGCAAACCGCGTGAAGGTCGAGGAGAGCATGAAGAACAGAAGCAGCAGGAAGATCACGTCGATCAGCGACGTGAGCGACAGCGGACGTCTGCGGAAGGGGGCATGTGCCTCAATGCGCATGGCTTGCTGCACCCGCGCGCAATGCGACCGGCGCGACGCGCTGGACATTTGAAGGCTGCTGTTCCGCGCCCTCCAGCGCAGCATGGGACAGGACGGCACTGGTCATCGTCTCGATCGCCACGCGCTCATTGTCGAGGCGGGTTTCGAACCATGTGAGCACCAGAGACACCGGCATGGCGACGGCAAGGCCGCACGCGGTCGTCAGAAGCGCGACCCAGATACCGCCCGCAAGGATGGAGGGATCCACTGCGTTGCCCGCAGACTGCAATTTCTGGAAAGCGTCGATCATGCCGAGCACCGTGCCGAACAGACCGAGCAGCGGAGCGACCTGGGCAATGGCGTCGAGCGCACGGAAGCCGCGTTGCAGATCATGCAGGCGGCCGAGCGCCAGGCGGCTGACCTCATCTTCGACCGCTCCCTTCTCGGCCTTGCCCGAGGCGGTCAGGCGCATCGCCGTGGCAAGGGCTTCCTCCACGGGAGAGCGGGCGTTGGAAAGCATTGCGCGCGCTTCGCTCTGGTCGTGGTGGAACCAGGCGTGCAGCGCCCGGTTCGAGCGACCATGCCTGCCGACGCGCTCACGCTGGAACTGCACGAATTTGAGCAGGATCAGGGCGAGAGCGAAAACGGAAAGCAGCGCGATGATCGCCACGACCGGGCCGCCGAGCCGGAGAAAGGAACCGATGGTGGTGACGAGGTCGTCAATCATGATGGAAGTCCTGTGGAAACACGTGATGATTGGAACCGGCTTGCGCCTTATTTGCCGAAGGAGACGCTGCTGCGGGTTGTCGGGTTGAGCCGGGCGACGCAGTCGCCGGCTTCGATCCCGTCGCCCTCGCAGGCCGAAGCGTCATTGACCAGAACGCGACCGATCGCATCGCATTTGGCATCGGCGAGGTCGAAGCGGCGCACCTTGGTCTTGGCTGCGGGCAGATCCTGGAAATCGAGTACCATGAGCCGCTCCACCATGCCTTCCTTGTCGAACAGTGCGATCTCATAGGCGGCCTTGCCGATGTCACGCTTGAGCCCGTTTTCCACAACGAAGGCAATGCGGCAGCCCTTGTCGCTGTCCTGCAGCGCATTGAGTTCGAGATTGATTGTCCCGGACCTTGCGTCTTCCGCGGCGGCGCTGAAAGCGGGCGCGCAGAAGGCTGCCGCCGCCAGCGCGATGCTGGCGACGGTATTGCGGCGGGGGCAGGGTAATCGAGACGGCATTCTATCCTCCGAAACGCACGGTTGCGGCGAGTTTGACGGTCAGGCCGGGCTGTCCGTAGACCCCGTCGGAGGTGTCGACGATGGGCAGCACGTATTTCTTGTCGAACAGGTTGTCGACGCGGAAGTCGAACCTGAGGTTCTCGTTCGGCTGGTAGTTCGCATACAGATTGACCAGCGTATAATCGTTGGCATAGGCGGAGCCCTTGGGAGCCTTGTTGAACTGCACTTCGCCTCCGACTGTCAGACGCCGGTCGAGGAAGCGCATGCCGCCGTCGAGCGTGACACTTGCCGAGGGAATGGTCGTGAGATCGGAACGAACACCGTCCCGGTCGATCTGATGACCGTTGATCAGGTTGATGCCGAGGCCTGCGAAATACCGCCCCGCATCATATCGACCCTCAAGCTCGAAACCCTTGATCTTGGCCGCATAGACGTTCTGGTATTGCGCGCACATCGTATGCCCGAGTGCGGCGCATTCGCTTCCCGGAAGGGCCGGAAAGGTCGGGATCGTGATGTAATCCTTGATGTCGTTGTAGAAATAGGCCGCTTTCAGACGCAGCGAATCCTCGCTGTCGAGAAGTCCGTTGGCGGAGTAGTTGACGCCGGCCTCCCAGGTGCGGCCGGTTTCAGGCTTCAGATCGGGGTTCGGCAGGAACGCAAAGCTGAAGCCAGGGAAGGAATGGCCGCCCGTGATATAAGCCTCGGAGGTGTTCGGCGCGCGATAGCCCTCCGAGTAGGAGCCGTAGACCTGCAGGCCTGAAAGCGCGCCTTCCTTGAAGGGCGAAACGCCGACGCTGATGCGTGGCGACAGGCGGTCGCCGGAACTCTCGTCCGATGCCTTGAGCTTGTAGGAATCGTAACGCAGGCCAGCCACGACCTCCAGCCAGTCATAGGTCATCTTGTCCTGGACATAGGCGCCCCACACGCTGCGCGTGCCGGTGGGGTTGTAGCTGTCAGAGCCGCCGCTCGCGGATTTCGACTTGAAATCGTCATAGACCCAGTCGCCGCCCACGGTCAGTTCATGGACAATGAGGCCGGTGTCGAAATAGGACGTGTTCCAGATGTCGAAGCTGGTGGTACGCAGATCGTATCCGGATTCGGCACCCGAATCCCATTGACCCAGATCGAGAAGGTTGACCGCGCCCTTGACGTTGAGGTTCAGCCATTTCTCTTCATCGTCGGAAACCTTGAACTCGCCGGTGAAGGCATTGCTGTCGAGGCGATAGTCGCGGGTGGCGGTGGAGGACCACTCATCGCGCGACCCGGTCCAGCCAAGCGTCAGTTCGCTGTTTTCGCTCGGCTTGATCGTGCCTTTGAGGTGGCCGCTCAGGACGTCGAAGGCGGAATTGTCGATGCGTGTGCCATCGCCATCCTTGTAGTCGCCATAGTCGCGCCACACGACGTTGCCAATGATGGAGGCCATGTCATTGAAGCGATAGGCGCCCGTCGCGCTGGTCGTCCAGCCGGAGCCGTTCGATTCGTAGCGTCCGGTAACCGACAGAGCATAGGTCTCGTCTTCCCGCAGGAAGTCCTCGGCCTTCTTCGTCTCGAAATAGACCACGCCGCCGATGGCGCCTGAACCATAGGTGTTGGCGCTCGGTCCGCGGATCACGTCAACCTGCTTGATGAGGTCGGGATCGAGCCAGAACATGCGCGACACTTCGTGGCCGGCCTTGTGGAAATTCTGCCGGGCACCGTCGACAATGACTGCAACACGTCCGGCATCCTGAAGGCCGCGAATGTTGACGTTGCTGACGGAGGGGCGACCATCCGAATAAACCTTGATACCAGGAACACCGAAAAAGATGTCATTGGAGGTGGTGGCCATGCGGCGCTCCAGCTCCTCTCCGCTGATCTGGCTCACGGATGCGAGGGTTTCGAGCGCGGTTTCGCCGGTGCGGCTGACGATCGTTATGCGATCCAGGAGAGTGGGTGTCTCGCCGGAGGCCTTTTCCTGCACTTGCTCGGCCTGGGCATTCCCTTCCTGGGCGAGGACCGGCACCATTGTTGCCGGCGCGAGGACTGCCAGCGCAGTCCCGTAAACAAGAAGCGCTTTACGCTGCTTCACATGCATCAACATTCAAAATTCCCCAATAGCTACAAATGAAACTGGCCGACTGGCGCTGGCTTGTCGGCTCCCTCCGGACACGAGAATTTTTTCTTGAGAATTCCACTCCGGTATTGCAGTGGCTATAAAATATGATAAGGAAAGTCAAGAAACTCAATTGCGAAATGCGCCGGCAAGCCGGACGTCGTGAGCGAAGCGAAAAGGAGGGCTCTTCATGAAGACCTATTTGTCCATCGACCCGACGGGGCAGTCTGATATGCGCCAATGGAATGCGGCACGTAACGGGCTTGTTCCCGACCGCACCGTTTCCAGCGTTGATCTGTTTGAAGGGCGCAAGGAGATCGGGATCGAGCACCATGGTGCGTATTACCGTCTCAAGATCACGCGCCAGGGCAAGCTGATCCTGAACAAGTAGCCTGACAACTGGACGGAAGTGACTCATGAACATTCAAGCCATCCGTGCGCCCGAAGGCATTCGGCGCGCCCGTAGCGAGAACCCGAAGATGCGGGAGCGTGATCTCGCAATGCATTTGGGAATAACGGAAGCCGAGCTTCTGGCTGCTCACATCGGGCAGGGCGTTACGCGTATCAGCGCAACGGTGGCGGACGTGCTTCCTTCGCTTGAAATGCTGGGCGAGGTTATGGCGCTGACACGCAATGAAAGCGTGGTTCACGAAAAGGTCGGCGTTTATGAGAGCGCGAAAACGACGGTAGGGCCCCAGCACGCGCTGATCCTGGGCGGCGATATCGATCTGCGTATTTTTCCTTCACGGTGGGCCTATGGCTTTGCAGTGGAGAAAACGGACGAAGAAGGGGGCGTGCGCCGCAGCCTCCAGTTCTTCGATGCCGCCGGTGACGCGGTTCACAAGGTTCATCTGCGTCCGAATTCGGATGTCGCTGCCTATGAGGCGCTGGTCGGCGAGTTGCAGCTCGACGATCAGTCTTCGGCGATCTCCGTCAGTGGCGAGAAGATACGCGAGGAAGCCACGGGCGACGACCTGCCGACTTCCGACGTTCTGCGCGAACGCTGGAGCGCCATGACGGACGTTCACCAGCTTTTCAATATCCTGCGCAAGTTGAAACTCACCCGGCATCAGGCCGTTCATCTTATCGGTGAGGACTATGCCTGGCGGCTCGACAATGACGCGCTTACCGCGATGCTTTACCAGGCGGTGCGCGACGAGGTTCCGATCATGTGCTTCGTGGGCAGCAGCGGCTGCATCCAGATTCACACGGGTACCATTCACACGGTGAAACCCATGGGACCATGGATCAATGTGCTCGACCCCGGATTCAATCTCCATCTGCGCACCGATCACGTGCATGAGCTTTGGGCCGTGCGCAAGCCGGTGAAGGAAGGTCATGTCACTTCCATCGAAGCCTATGGGGCAGACGGTCAGCTCATCACGCAGTTCTTCGGCGAGCGCCATGAGGGGCAGGACGAGCGTCCCGACTGGCGCATCATGGTGGAACGCCTTCAGCGTTTGCCCGTCTCCGAGGTTGCATAGGAGGGCGATCGATGCAGGTCTTCAGGAAACCGGTTCGGGCAATGCGGTCGAGCGCATTTGTAGCGGCTTGCCTTCTTTCATCCGCGCTTTTGGCGCCGGCTTCGGCTGACGAGGTCGAGACATTCCGCGATTCCTCCCGGATCGTGTCCGTGGGCGGCGCGCTTACGGAGATCGTCTACGGCCTCGGTGAGGAAGGACGCCTGGTCGCGCGCGACACGACGAGCACTTATCCGGAATCCGTGAAGGAAATTCAGGATGTCGGCTACATGCGCGCCTTGTCCCCGGAAGGCGTGCTTTCGGTCAATCCGACGGCGATCATCGCTGCGGAAGGCAGCGGGCCGGAAACGACGATGAACGTCCTTGAAAAGGCCGATGTGGATATGGTCGTGGTTCCCGAAGGCTACAGCCGTGAGGGAATTCTGCGCAAGATTCGTGTCATCGGCGCAGCGTTGGGTGTCGAGGAAAAAGCGGAGACGCTTGCCGCAAGGGTCGATTCCGACCTCCGCGCCGCCGAGCGGGCCGCCAGGGAGCAAAGCGGGCAGAAGCGGGTTCTGTTCATCCTGAGCATGCAGGGTGGCCGGGTGTTGGCTGCCGGTGGGAATACCGCTGCCGACGGGATCATCCAGATGGCCGGCGCCATCAACGCGGTCGCGGGCTATTCCGGCTACAAGCAGATGACCGACGAGGCCATAGCCGAGGCTGCGCCCGATGTGATCTTGATGATGAAGCGCGGCGAGGGGCCGGAAAGGGGGGAAGACCAGGTGTTCGCTCATCCGGCGATATCCGGCACGCCAGCGGGCCGGAACCATGCCCTGATCACCATGGACGGCTCCTATCTTCTGGGTTTTGGACCGCGCACGGCTTCCGCCATCCGCGACCTGTCGGCCCGGCTGCATGACGTGAAAGCTGCGACGGACTGAATGGCCTTACAGGAACAGGTGAGCCAGGCACGCGCCGAGCGATGGACATCCGCCGAGGGAGACCGCTCGTCGCGGGCGCGTCTCGCCATCGGTGCGCTTCTTCTTCTCTATCTTCTGGTCTGCCTGGCAAGCCTTGGCGCGGGGGCATCGGACATGACCTTGCGCGATGTGCTGCGCGCATTGATCAACCTTGGCTCCGATGAGGCGGTTTCGGCGCGGGATCGGATCATCCTGTTCGATATACGCCTGCCGCGCATCGTGCTCGGAAGCCTGATCGGTGCTTCGCTGGCTGTCTCCGGCGCGGTCATGCAGGGGCTTTTTCGCAATCCGCTTGCCGATCCGGGCATTGTGGGCGTCGCGTCGGGAGCGGGGCTTGCCGCGATCGTGGTAATCGTTCTTGGCGGGACGGCCGCGCTAGGGCCTGTCGTCGGATTGCTTGGCATTTTCGCATTGCCGCTCGCAGCCTTCTTCGGAGGGCTCATCGCCACGCTTCTTCTTTTCCGTGTTGCGACCCGTGCCGGGAGAACCTCCATCGCCACCATGCTTCTGGCAGGTATTGCGCTGGGCGCGATGGCCGGAGCCTTTTCGGGCGTGCTCATCTATATCGCCGATGACCAGCAGCTTCGCGACCTTACCTTCTGGGGGCTTGGTTCTCTGGCTGGAGCCACCTGGAGCAAGGTCTTCTCGGCGGGGCCGGTTATCGTTGCCGCGCTTTGCGCCGCACCGTTTCTCGCTCGGGGCCTCGATGCGATGGTGTTGGGAGAAGCGACGGCAAACCATCTGGGTATACGGGTGCAGCACGTCAAGAATGCCGCTATCGTCGCCGTCGCTGCTGCAACCGGCGCTTCGGTCGCCGTCGCGGGCAGTATCGGTTTCGTGGGTATCGTGGTGCCGCACCTCCTGCGGCTGACCATAGGCCCCGAGCACCGTTACCTCCTGCCAGCGGCAGCACTTCTCGGCGCATGCCTTCTGCTTCTGGCGGATGTGATCAGCCGTCTGGTCGTGGCGCCTGCCGAGCTTCCCATCGGTATCGTGACGGCGGCAATCGGTGCGCCGTTCTTCCTCTGGATCCTGCTTCGGCAGCGTGGTTTTCTGGATATGTGATGTCGATCGACGTTCGGAACCTTGGTGTTTCCATCGGGCGCAAGACCATATTGTCGGGCGTGAACCTCACCGCGCACCCCGGAACTCTCACGGCTGTTGTGGGCCCCAATGGTTCAGGCAAGACGACCTTTCTGAAAGCAGTGTCGGGCGACATCGCCCATTCGGGGGAAATCCACCTTAACGGGATATCGCTTGCGGCGATGAAGCCGTGGCAAGCAGCCGTTCACAGGGCGGTGCTGCCGCAGGCGGCCTCGCTTTCCTTTCCGTATACGGTGCGCGAAATCGTGAAACTGGGCTTGATGAGCGGACGATCGGGCGCAAGCGAGCGGGAGCTTGCCCGCCTGCCGGAAAAGGCGCTTGCGCGTGTTGATCTCGATGGTTTCGCGGGGCGTTTCTATCAGGAGCTTTCAGGCGGCGAACAGCAGCGTGTCCAGCTTGCGCGTGTTTTGTGCCAGGTCTGGTGTCCGGTTCTCGATGGGGTTGCGCGTTTTCTGCTGTTGGATGAACCGGTCTCCAGTCTCGATATCAAGCATCAGCTGACCATCATGGAGATCGCCCGCGATTTTGCCGCTGCGGGTGGCGGGGTGATCGCCATATTGCATGATCTCAACCTCACGGCGCGCTATGCGGATCAGGTTGCGATGATGTATCGCGGCCGGCTGGCTGCCTGTGGGAGCGTTGAAGACGTGCTTACCGACGATCTGGTTTCAGACGTTTTTGAATGCCGGATAAGGATGAGCACGCCGCCGCCTGCCGGTGCTCCCTTCGTCCTGCCGCAGATGGCGGAACTCTGACCGATATGGTCAGCGTTGCAGATTGGGTATGCAGATCGCCGTGACAGTTCTGCTGGCTGCACAGTGTTCGCGAAGGACGGTGCCGTACCAGGGCAATCTCACTGGCACCTGCTGAACACCAGCGCGGCATTGACACCGCCAAAGCCAAAGGCGTTGGACAGAACATGCCTCACTTCTGCCGGCCGTGCCTCGCCCGACAGGAGATCGAAGCCTTCCGCCTCCGGCATTCGCCGTTCGATGTTGAGGCTGGGAGGAAGCATCTGGTTCTGGATGGCAAGGACTGAGAAGACCGCCTCTATCGCACCTGCGGCTCCAAGCATGTGGCCTGTCGCAGATTTGGTGGATCCGAGAGCGACGTCGCCTGCCGCCGCCCCCAGGATTCTTTCGAGCGCAGCGAGCTCCGCCGCATCGCCAACCGGTGTCGAGGTGGCATGGGCGTTGATGTAGTCGATCGCGTTGGGCTCTATGCCGGCCATCGACAGTGCGATTTCCATTGCGCGGGCAGCTTCACGCCCGTCGGCCCAGCCGGCGGTGACATGGTGGGCATCGGTCGTGGTGCCGTAGCCTGTCAGTACGGCGAGCGGACGGGCACCGCGCCGCTTGGCATGGCTCAGGCGCTCGATTACCAGCATCGCCGCGCCCTCAGATAGAACGAAGCCATCATGGTCGGCATCGAAGGGACGCGATGCCCTGTGAGGTTCGTCATTGAAGTTGAAAGACAGCGCTCTTGCTGCCGTGAACCCGCCAATGGCGACTGGATCGACACACCCCTCCGTCCCGCCGCATAAAGCAATATCGGCTTCGCCGCTCCTGATCAGGCGCATGGCGTCGCCAATCGCCTGCGCGGAGGCGGCACAGGCCGTTGTTGGCGAACCGGCTGGGCCATGGAAGCCGAAACGTATCGCAATCTGCCCTGCGGCAAGGTTCGGCAGGAAGGACGGCACAACGAAAGGCGACAGACGTCGCACGCCAGCGGATCGAATAACATCGTTCGCAGCGGTGATTGCCGGAACACCGCCCACACCCGTGCCGACGATGGTGGCTGTCCGTAACCGTTCTTCGGTGTTTTCTGGATGCCAGTTTGCGTTATCCAGCGCCTCCAGAGCAGCAGCCATCGCATAGTGGATGAACAGATCAGTCTTGCGTAACTCCCGTGGCTCCATGGCAGATTCAGGGTCGAACCCTTCGGAATCTTCCTTCTGGCTTGGAACGAGACCAGCAATTCGGCATTTCCAGCCTTCGGTGTCGAAGCGGGCATTCGCCCGGATACCGGTATGGCCGGCCACCAGCCGCTTCCAATTGGCGGCGACGCCTGCGCCAAGGGGGGAAACAGCGCCGAGCCCCGTCACGACTATTGGTTCATGCATGATCATCTCTCTTGTGCATCTACACCGTGTATATGCACATTAGGAATAATCAAGCAATACCGGAACCGCTCATTCTTGCGAGAGGTGCTTGGCCACACGCAGGTATGTTTCAACGTCGTCCGCTGCCAGACCTTTCAGGAGTTGGTCCTTCGAGGATTGCCATTCCGGCAGGAGACGGTCCAACAGCGTGTCTCCATCCTTCGTCAATTCGCAAAGGCGAGCGTTTCCCGCGAGGCCTGAGACGCGCCGAACAAGCCCCTTGGTCTCCAGCAGATCGAGGTTCCGCGTTAGACTGGTTCGATCGAGAGCCACCCGTTGCGCCAGCATTGCGACGGGTTCACCGGGATTGAAACGGATTGCGGCCAGAAGAGCGAATTGCTGGACCGTCACGCCGAATGGTCTGACATGGGCGTCATGGCGCCGCAGCAATGTACGTGCTGCCACGATTGTATTGAGAACCAGGCATTTTGACAGGTCGTCGGGCATCGGCATGCCTAAGCTAGAATATTGTTTGCGCGTGGAAGTCAATGCAGCCCGCGCCCCGCGCCCTTCCAGGCTGCCACCGGTGATGGGATTCTTCCCCTTGATGAGCTTGCGCCAGGGCTATCGTTATCCATGCGCCTGCTGCGCGAACAGGCGCGCCACTTCACCGCGTTCAATCAGAACTGTTCACCTCAATCGAACGCGGAAGGGCACGAACGCTGATCCGATCATCGGAGAGGCGCCACGATTAAGCGACGTCGACCCCTCCGGCGATCGCTGCGCAAGGCTTCCAGCCGGCGGACATGAGCCTCGACGTGCCCTCATGGTCGCCACCGGGGACGCGGCCCCCGCATTTCGCCGGCTTCAGATGGCAGCGTTCGTCACTGCTCACCATGCTTGGCAAAGGCCGTGATGAAGGTGCCGGACAGCCGGTCAGATATGGAAGAGGCTGCCGATACGGGGGCTCTCCAGCTAACTGGCAGCGGCGCGGACCGGCAATTCGTCGATGCGCAACAGATGCCGCATGTCCGGTTTGGAATCGACCAGATCCTGGATCGTGTAGCTGCCGAGCACCTCGAAGAAGGCGTTCAGAGCCTTGCGAAGCGCTTCGTTGAGGCCGCAGCTGTCGACGAGCGGACAGTCCGAGCCGTCTCCCTCGAAACATTCAGCCATGGCGAAATTGTCTTCGGTCACCCGCACGACATCGAAAAGCGTGATGGCGGAGGCCTCCTTGGCAAGCCGGACACCGCCATGGCGTCCGCGGACGGTTTCAACGAAACCGTGCTCGACGAGGGGTTGCAGAATCTTGAACAGGAAGAGATCAGAAAGCGTGTAGGCTTCGGCGATATCGGAGATGCGGCTTAAACGGCCCTGGTTGGCCGCACAGTACATCAGGATCCGGATGGCGTAATTGGTTTGTCTTGTCAGGCGCATAACGGTCCTCTTGCATAGCGTTCGTGCAATATGGACCATCGTTTAGAATAATTCCAGAGAGTAGCGAAAAAATACATGATTTTTATGATCAACTTTTTATGAGAACATTGATACGCGGTCGATTGCAGCCTTGCTATGCGGCGGGATCGTGGCGCTGAACAGGGAATTTGCCGCCTTCTCCATGGCGAATGCGTGAAGAATAGGCGTTTCGCGCTGCGGCGCGGAAGGATTCTTGCCATTTTTGTTGCGATGCACAATACTCGGCGCATTGGGGAGCCAAGAACAAGCCCGAAGGGCACGACCCGATTTCTCCTGAAACTGCATATGTGCCGGGCAGCACCCCGGTGCCGTGCCGTGGCTTCGGAAAGGCAACCCGATGAATGCACATGTTCTCGCAGACGAACTCGGTCGAGCGCCGGTCGTTTCCGACTGGGTGAGCGTCGATCAGAAGATGATCGACAGTTTCGCCGATTGCACCAACGACCATCAATGGATTCATGTCGACAGGGCGCGGGCGCGCGACGAAGGACCGTTCGGCGCCACTGTGGCGCACGGTTTCCTGACCTTATCGCTTCTTTCAAGCCTTTCCTATGATTGTGGAGCCTGGCCGGAGCGGCTTGGAACCATCATCAATTATGGGCTCGACCGTTTGCGTTTCCTGGCACCCGTCAAGGCCGGCAGTCGTGTGCGGCTGCATGCAAAGCTGAAGGATATCGAGGAGAAGGCCCCCGGTCGGCTCCTCGTGCGCCATCACAGCGAAGTTGAGATCGAAGGCGAGGAGACGCCCGCCCTCGTGGCCGAAACGGTCATCCTCCTCATCCTCGACGAGGCGAAGGCCTGATCGGTTCTATTCGGCGTCGGGCTGGTTTGCCGGCGCCGCATCGATAAAAGGCTGAAGCTTCATGCAGGCTTCGTTGATGCGCGTTATCACCGGATAGGGCGCCATGTCGACGTCGAACCGTCGATTGTTGGCGACCTGAGCGACGAGGCAGATATCGGCCATGCCCGGCATTTCTCCGTGGCAGAAGGTCCCTGTTTGCGGGCTCTGCGACAACAGCGCCTCAAGCGGTTCGAATGTGGTCGCCACCCAGTGACGGAACCATGAGGCGACTTCCGCGTCGTCGGCGTTGTAGCGCTGGCGCAGGGCCCCGAGCACACGCAGATTGTTTACGGGGTGAATCTCGCAGGCGATCATCTGCGAAAGCATGCGCACGCGTGCGCGGCCATGCGGGTCGGCCGGCAGCAGTGGCGGCTCTGGCGCCATTTCTTCCAGAAATTCCATGATCGCCATGGATTGGGCGATCATGGTGCCGTCGCTCCAGACCAGAGCCGGAACAAGGCCCTGGGGATTGACCGACAGATAGGCCGGTGAGCGTTGCTCGCCGTGACGCAGATGGTGCGCCACATAGCGATAGGCGATGCCTTTCATGGCGAGCGCGATGCGGACGCGATAGGAGGTCGACGAGCGGAAGTAATTGTGCAGGACAATCTCGCTCATCGGCTTCAGGCCTTTGCGATGTCGATCGAAATTTCACCGACGCCCTCGACGCCGCCTGTCATGCGATCGCCGCGCAGGACAGCGCCGACGCCGGCCGGTGTTCCGGTGTAGATCAGGTCGCCCGGCTTGAGTTCCACCGCGCGGCTGCAGATGGCGATCACGTCGGCAACCGGCCAGATCAGTTCATCCAGATCGCCTTCCTGACGGGTTTCACCGTTGACCGCGAGCCAGACACGCCCTTTCTGCGGATGGCCGCTTCTGGCGACGGGCATGATCGGCGCACACGGGGCGGAGCGGTCGAACGCCTTGCCCCAATCCCAGGGCTGGCCCTTCTTCTTGGCAGCGCCCTGCAGGTCGCGGCGGGTCAGGTCGATGCCGACCGCATATCCGAAAACATGGTCCAGCGCGTTCCCGGCGGGAATGTCGCTGCCGCCTTTGCCGATGGCTACGACCAGCTCGATCTCGTGATGCAGGTCTTCGGTCAGGGAAGGGTAGGGGATGGTCGAGCCGCTATCGACCACCGCATCTGCCGGTTTGGAAAAGAAGAATGGTGGTTCGCGGTCCGGGTCCTGTCCCATTTCGCGGGCATGCGCCGCATAATTGCGGCCAACGCAGAAAATGCGGCGGACGGGGAAGCGCTCTTCGCTGTCGAGGATGGCGACAGATGGCGGAACAGGTGGCGCGAAGGCGAAATCGGTCATTTGGTTCTCCCGGATAAGCGTTCAGGAGACATGGCCGAATTGTGCGCTTCCGGCAAGCCTGTTGCGCGGACCGGGTGCTGACAGCCAGCTTCCGGGAGCGGATTTTCCCGTCTTGTCCGGATGGACGGCACGGCGCGGCCGTGCGGGGCCGCGCCGTCCATTCAGTGTCAGTCGGGATCTGCTCCTTCGGCAATCGGCTCGTCCGCGAGCTTCGGCCGGAGGTAACGGCCGACGATGAGCGGCAAAACGAAGCCGATGATGGCGAAGGACCAGAGCGCGATGGCAAGCCAGGAATCGAACAGCATCATCCAGTCGCCATTGTGAATGGTCATGGCGCGGCGCAGGTTCTTCTCCATCTGATCGCCCAGCAGTACGCCAAGGATGATCGGCACCAGCGGAACGTCCAGCTTGCGCAGAACCCAGCCGATCACGCCGAAGGCAACCATCACCACGAGGTCGAATGTGGAGCCGGAAATGCCGTAAATGCCGACGAAGGAGATCATCGCCACGGCCGGCATGAGATAGCGGGTGGGCACCAGAAGCACACGCACGAACAGCGACACGAGCGGCAGGTTCATGGCCAGAAGCATCAGGTTGCCGATGAACAGCGCCGCAATCAGGCCCCACACGACGTCGGGATTCTGCTGGAAGAGCAGGGGGCCAGGCGTGATGTTGAGCGCCAGAAGCATGGCCAGAAGCACGGCCGTGGTTCCCGAACCCGGCACGCCGAGCGCCAGCATGGGCACCAGCGCACCGCCGGCGGCCGCGTTGTTGCCGGCTTCGGGGGCGGCAACGCCGCGCGGATCGCCCTTGCCGAAGGTTCCGTTGCGGTCGGACAGGCGCTTTTCGAACGTATAGGAGATGAAGGAACCGAGTGAGGCGCCGGCTCCCGGCAGAACGCCCGCGATGAAGCCCAGGATGGTCGAGCGTCCCATGGCGGGAAGCGTCGCGCGCACCATCTTCCACGGGGGGACGATCCTGCCGACCTTCATCGACCGGTCGCTTCCGCTTCCGCCTGCCCGGTGCTCCAGAAAGATGAACACTTCCGACAGGGCAAACAGGCCGACGATCGCTACCAGGAAGTCGATGCCGTCATAGAGATGGACTTCGCCGAAGGAAAACCGCGGCACGCCCGTCTGTCCGTCGACGCCGATGGTGGAAATGCCGAGGCCCAGGGCGGCGGCGAAGGCAGCCTTCGCCTGGTTCCGGCTCGCTATGCCGCCAAGGGTGGCGAAGGCCAGCACGAAGAGTGCGAAATATTCAGCCGGACCGAACAAAAGAGCGACCTTGACCAGCTGGGGCGCCAGAAACACGAGGCCCCAGGTGGCGAAGAAGGCGCCGACGAAGGAGGCAAGCCCGGAGATCGCCAGCGCTTCGCCGGCCTGGCCGGCACGCGCCATGGGATAACCGTCGAGCGTCGTCATCAGCGCCGGTTCGTCGCCTGGAATGTTGAGCAGGATCGAGGATATGCGCCCGCCATACATGGCGCCGTAGTAAACGCTCGTCAGCAAGATCAGCGCCGGCGTTGCCGGCAGGCCGAGCGTGAAGGCGAGCGGAATGAGGATCGCGACGCCATTGGACGGGCCTAAGCCCGGAAGCGCCCCGATGATGGTTCCGAGAAAGCAGCCGACAAGCGCCAGCATCAGGTTCTGGAAGGTGAGCGCGACGGCAAAGCCATCCGCCAGGGAAGCCAGAGTGTCCATAACGCGCCTCCGCTCAGAAACCCCAGGGGCCGCGCGCCAGCGACAACCCGAGGACAAGGTGGAAAATCACATAGATGCCGACCGCGATCGCAACGCCGGCGACCATGGCGGAAACGGGCCGTGCGCCAAGGCGCCAGGACAGATATGCGGCGGCAACCGTCGTGCAGGCGACGAAACCGTAATCCTTCAGGAACATCGCGTAGGCGATCATCACCGCAGCGGCGACGCCGATCTCGAAAAGGCGCGGGAAGGCAGGCCATTCCGGCTCGGTGTCAGGTTTCCAAAGAACCACTGCGCTCGCAATCGCGAGCACAACGCCGATCATGTAGGGAAAGGCGCGCGGCCCGAACGGATCGGAAATGAAGCTGAGTTCGATCACGCTTGCCTGCCACAGATAGAAGGCGGCAAGCAGGAGACCGAAAACGCCAAAGATGCGGTCGCTCATCTGGGACCCCGTTTTCTAGCGCACAGGCCCCGGAACCAATCGTGGTTCTCGTGGGGGCGCGGTGTGCGGATCAAATAGCTATCGGCGGCCATTCCGCGTCCTGGGAACGTGTGGCGCCGCGGTGTTTTCACCTGATGCAATTCGGGCCTGTGGGGTGACCCCGCAGGCCCGATGAAAATCCGCTCGCGTTACTTCACGATGCCGATCTGTTTGGAAAGCTCGGTGATGGAAGCGATGGATTCCTTCACGAAAGCCTGGAACTGGTCGCCCTGGAGGTCGAGCGGGGCAAGACCGTTTGCGGCCATGATGCCTTTCCACTCGTCGGACGCGTAGACTTTGCCGACGGCATCGACCCAGTATTTGTAGGCCTCGTCGGACATGCCGCCGGGGGCATAGAAGCCGCGCCAGTTCGCGCCGATCACGTCGATGCCCTGTTCCTTGGCGGTCGGGAAGGAAGAGAAGTCGCCTTCTAGGCGCTCGGGCGCAAGAACGGCGATGACCTTGATGTCGCCGGAATCCACGAAGCCCTTCGCTTCCGAAGCATCGCCCGTGAAGGCCTGGACGGACCCTGCAAGGAGCTGCGTCACGGCTTCGCCGCCGCCGTCGAAAGCGACGTATTTGACCTTGCGGACGTCTTCCACGCCTGCCTTGTTTGCGGCGATCAGGACCTTGAGGTGATCCCATCCGCCGACGGCCGAGCCGCCCGCCACGGAAACGGAGGTCGGGTCCTTCTTGATCATATCCATCAGTTCGGGAAGCGTGTTGATGGACGAATTCTTGGCGACCGCGATGATGCCGTAATCGGCTCCGACGGAACCGATCCAGCGCACCTGGTCCATGGTGTTGCCGGGGAAAGCGCCCTGGGCGAGGCGGGTTGCGGTGGCCGATGAGGCCGCGACGATGAGGCTGTTGTCATCGTTGCGTTTGCTGACCACTTCGGCATAGGCAACGCCGCCGCCGCCGCCCGCGACGTTCGACACCTGCATGGAGCCGGGGACGATTTTCAGGTCCTGAAGAGCCTTGCCGACCTGGCGGCAAGTGAAATCCCAGCCGCCGCCGGGAGCCGCCGGCGCGATGCACTCGGTCTTGCCCGGATCGAAGGCAAAGGCGGACAGGCTGGATGCAAGGGTGAACGCGGCCGCAAGGCCGATCAGCTTCTTCATGAGATTTCCTCCACTCGAGCGACCCTGCCGCAAAGAGAACAGGATCCTCCTCCGATGTTCACTCTACCGCATTTCCTCGTGTGGCGCCTCTCCCATGAGGCGCGCAAGCGCTGCGGCAGCCAAAGACTTGTTCTCCTGGCAACGCGGAGCCTATAGGTTGAGCCTGTCAACAAGCTGTCAGAATGCGGGTCGCATGCATTTTTTGATTGTCGAGGATACGCGGGACGTCGCCGAAGCCATCGAGCGGCGGCTTGAAAAGGCCGGGCATGTAAGCGACCGGGCCGAAACGCTGGAGGACGCCTGGCACTTCGCGAGCATGAGCCGGCATGATCTCATCATTCTCGATATCAATTTGCCTGACGGGTCGGGTATCGCGTTCCTGCGGCGTCTGCGGGGGGAGGGCAACCGCGTTCCCGTTCTCGTTCTGACGGCGCGGCTTGCCGTCAACGACAAGATCGACGCGCTGGATCTGGGCGCCGACGACTACATGGTCAAGCCCTTCGATCTGGGCGAACTGGAAGCGCGCATCAGGGCTATCGTGCGCCGGCGCAGCGGTGGAGCGGATCGCACGCTTTCGGCCGGGCGTCTGGTCTTCGACATGGCGGCGCGCAGTGTCACGATCGATGGCGTCGTCTGCGAATTGACGCGTCGCGAGCAGACGCTGCTTGAGATATTTCTGACCAATCGCGGGCGTGTCCTCGACAAGGAAGACCTGCTTGTGCGGCTGTTCGGTCATGATGGCGAAAAGAACCCCAATGCGGTCGAACTCTATGTCGGGCGCCTGCGCCGAAAGATCGAGGGGTCGGGCCTTGAAATCCGAACGCTCAGAGGGCTTGGCTACCAGGCGGTTGTCGCAGGAGCCGATGTCTGATGCAGGTCCGGGCCGACGGCGAACCGCTCAATCGTGGCCTCTCGGTCACCTACCGTCTTGCGATAGCGCTCACGCTCGTATTGACCCTGGCCGTGGCGGCGACGATCTTCGCGGCCTATGGCTATGGCCGCCGCGCTGCCAACGAGGCCTTCGACCGGCTTCTGCAAGGCGCTGCGCTTCAGATCGCAGAGCGCATTTTCGTGGTGGAAGGCGAGATTCGCGTCGATATTCCCGTCTCTGCCTTCGAACTGCTTTCGCTGGCGGAAAATGAGCGTGTCTTCTACCGTGTCACGCGCCCGGACGGGGAGACGCTGACGGGCTATGAGAGCTTTCCCCTGCCTGCCGAGGGGCGTTCCATCCCGGCGTCCGGGCTTGCCTATGAAACCGCCTTTGGGGGCGAAAGGGTGCGGGCGCTCGTCATGCCGCGTCACCTGTCTGAGCGGGCGGTGACAGGTGATATCTATGTGGTGGTGGCTCACACGATGGGTAGCCGGGACCAGCTGGCACGCAGCGTCGCCACGCAGGCGGTGACCGTCATTGCCGGCGCGGGGCTTGCCATTCTGGTCCTGGCCCTCATCGCCATGCGCTATGCAATGCGCCCGCTGGAGCGTATCCAGAACGCGATCCTTGAGCGTGATCCTCTTGATTTGTCTCCGTTTTCCATGCGCGCGCCGGATGAAGTCTCCGCCCTGGTGGCCGCCATCAACCGCTTCATGGGCAGGCTCGACCGAAGGGTGCGCGCAATGCAGGACTATGTGGCCGATTCGGCGCATCAGATCCGCACTTCGATCACAGCGCTGCGTGCGCATAGCGAATTGGCGCTCGAGGAGGATGATCCCGAGCGGCTCAAGGCGTTGCACCGGCGAATCCGCAGCCGCGCCATCGGGTTGAACCGTCTTACCGATCAGCTTCTGAGCCATGCCCTGGTCACGCATCGGGCCGATACGGCTCCACTGGAGCGGCTCGATCTGCGCCGTATAGCCGTCGATGCGGAACGGGAATTCGGACAGATCGCAGGTACCGGTCGCATGCGGATCAAGCTCGACCTGGCGGAGGAACCTGTCGAGATTGCCGGCGATGCCTTCAGCCTTCGCGAGGCGATCAAGAATCTTCTCAACAATGCTGTCTCGCACGGCAAGGCACCCGTAGGGTTGGCGGTGCGCCGCGAGCCGCATGGCCGTGCCTGTGTCTGGGTGAACGATCGCGGCAGCGGGCTTCCCATCGACAATGCTTCCGAAATCGGCCAGCGTTTCGCCATCAATCCCAACAAGCCCGAAAGCGCGGGGCTGGGATTGGCGATCGTGCGGGAGGTCGCGGAGTTTCATCATGGGCGCATCCGCATCGAGCGCAGCGACGATCATTTCGCCATCGGGCTCGATCTGCCGATGTTGAAGCCGGAAAGCGAAGAAGAATGAAACGCTTGATCCTAGTTGCTGGAGCCGTTCTTTTACTGTCGCTTGCGCGGACAAGCTTCGCTGAAGACACGGTTTTCCCTGCTCCCGGAGACAAGGCCGAAACGCTTGTGATCGGGAGCGTGACGGATATCGTTTTCATCGAGGGGCTGATCGAGGCCTTCCAAACGGCCAATCCGTCGACTGAGGTCATCTACCGGCAGATGACGAGCCTCGATCTTTATGCAGCGGCCGCAGAGGCCTGCACCAAAGGCACGTTCTTCGCCGACACGGTGATTTCGTCGGCAATCCCCGAGCAGGTCAGGCTTGTGAATGACGGGTGCTCGGAACCCTTCCGTTTTTCCCTGCCCGCCGATCTTCCGGACTGGGCCTCCTGGCGCAATGAGCTGGTAGGGCTCACTTTCGAGCCGGCGGTGATCGTTTATGACCGTCAGGGCCTCAATCCGGCCGATGTGCCGCGCAATCGTTTCGAGCTCGTCGACCTTCTGCGCCAGACGGAGCGTTTCAGGGGGCGGATAGGCACCTATGACATTGAGGATTCGGGGGTCGGGTATATTTTCGCCTTCGAGGATGCGGCGCAGGCCTCGACCTGGGGGCGTCTTCTGGAGAGCCTTGGGCAGAACCGCGCCCAGCTTTTCTGTTGCAGCTCGGATGTGATCGACGGCGTGGCCTCGGGGCGCCTCGTACTGGGCTATAATGTCCTTGGCTCCTATGCGCTTGCGCGGCAGGCGGCCGATCCGCGGATCGGCATCATTTTCCCCTCGGATTATACGCTGGCACTGTCGCGGGCTGCCTATGTGTCGCGCGACGCACATAATGTGCGGGCTGCCAATGCCCTCGTCGCACTTGCGCTCTCGGATACAGGACAGAGGATACTTTCAGGCGATTCCAAGCTTTATTCCTCGCGCAACGGGCCGGAAATGCTGGCACGGGCCGATGCGGTGTCGGGCGGGGTCACGGGGGCTGCCGCCTTCAGGCCCATCGCCTTGTCTCCGGCCCTGCTGGTCGGTCTCGACCAGGTCAAGCGCAAGGCATTCCTCGATCAATGGCGCAAATCCTTTCAGGCCGGCAAGGACGATTGAGGATTATCTCCTGCCGGGCTTGCACGGCTTTCCCCATGCGGATTTGCTTTCGCCGCATCCTTGGCTAATCATGCGGCAAGGCATGGGAGGATGCGGGAAGAAATGGCTACCGGACAGGCAGCGAGACGGCCGCGCGATGTGACCGCCGACCCGGAGTTCGGCCCGTGGCTGGCGCAGGCGTCGATTCTGGTGATCGACGACGAGCCGGGCATGCGTAATTTCCTCGTGCGCACGCTTGGCCCGCGCTGCAAGCAGCTCGACGAGGCTGCCGATACGGAAGAGGCCTCGCGCAAGCTCGACCGCCATCACTACGACGTCGTGATCCTGGACAATATCATGCCCGGCAAGAACGGTGTCGACTGGCTGGCTGAACAGCGCGCCATAGGCTTTTTCTCCAACGCCATCCTTATGACCGCCTATGCCGATCTTGAAACGGCGATCCAGGCCCTGCGGGCGGGGGCTGTCGATTTCATCCTCAAGCCGTTCCGCTCCAACCAGCTTCTCAACGCCGTCGCGCGCTGCCTCGACCAGATGCGGTTGCAGCGCGAAAACTACGTGTTGCGTTATGAACTGAAATCCACTTCCGATCATGTGCTCTTACGGGACAAGCTCATTGGCCATTCAAAGGCGATCAGCGATGTCCGCGAGGCGATCGCGCGGGTGGCGCCGCTGCCCACGTCTGTGCTTCTGACGGGACAGTCGGGAACCGGCAAGGAGGTTGCCGCACGCTCGCTTCATTCGCTTTCGGACCGTTCCGACAAGCCCTTCGTGCCCGTCAATTGCGCAGCCATTCCCCCCGACATGATCGAAACGGAACTTTTCGGGCATCTGAAGGGGGCTTTCACCGGGGCTGAATCCGGCCGGGAAGGGCTGTTTTTGCATGCACAGAACGGAACCCTCTTTCTCGATGAAATCGGCGAATTACCGCTTGCCACGCAAAGCAAGCTCTTAAGGGTTCTCGAAGACCGGCGCATTCGTCCCGTCGGTTCAGAGCGCGAAATCCCGGTCGATCTGCGTTTCATATTCGCGACCAATGCCGAACTGGAAAAGCTGGTGGAAGCGGGGCGTTTCCGTGCCGATCTCTTCTTCCGCATCAACGTCATGCAAATCCATCTGCCACCGCTGAAGGACCGGGGGGACGATGTGCGCGAGCTTGCCGAACTGTTCATGCACAAGCTCTCCCAGCAACTGGGCATGCCCGAAGTGCCGATAGAGAGCCAGACGCGGGCGGCATTTGCCCGCTATGATTGGCCAGGCAATGTGCGCGAATTGCGCAATCTGGTTGAGCGTTCGCTGATCCTTGGTCGTTTTCCCGATGATTTCGGTGGCCAGGTTGCGGCGGGTGACGTCGCGGACGGTCTCAGCCTGGCGGATGTGGAGCGGCATCATATTCTCAGCGTTCTGAGAGGGCTTGGCGGCGACCGGGATGCGGCCGCACGGCAGCTCGGCATCTCCCGAAAAACCATCGATCGCAAATGTGCGGCCTGGAATGTCTGATGGGCCGGTTCATGCATCCGGCCGGGGGCAGGGCCGTTCCGTCCGGTTCCGCCTTCTGGCAATCGCATTGCTGCCCACGCTTGTCATTTTACCGCTGCTTCTGGGGATGGCGGTCTATCGCTGGAACGCCAAGTTCGATGCCGCGCTGACCTCGAAGGTCAATGGAGACCTCACGATCGCACATCAGTATTTCGCCCGGATTCTGGAGAATACGGGTGAGCAATTGGTGGCGCTCGGCCAGTCGGCGCGTTTCAGGGATGTCGCCGGCCAGCCGCAGGTCTTGTCCGCCCTGCTTGAGGAAAACAGGGAGCGCCTCGAACTCGATTTTCTCTATCTGGTCACGGCGAACGGAAACCTTCAAGCTTCCGCGCCGGCGCTTGCGGGCAGTCCGCGGCAGGACTGGCCCATCATCGTGCACGCTCTGGAAGGAGAGGCCTCGACCGGGGTCGACATCTTTTCCCCTCAAGACCTTGAAGCAATCTCCATGGATCTGGCACGCCGTGCGGAACTCGAGCTTGTGCCCACGACCAATGCGGTTCCGACCGACAGGAACACGGAAACACGCGGCATGGTGGTGCATTCGGCAAGCCCTGTTCAACTCGCCGACGGCCGTTCGGCGGCTCTGGTGGGCGGCATCCTGTTGAACCGGAACCTCGTGTTCATCGATACGATCAACGATCTGGTCTACCGGGAGGCAAGCCTGCCCGAGGGAAGCCAGGGGACCGCGACGCTCTTTCTGGAGGATGTGCGCATCAGCACCAATGTGCGCCTCTTCGAAGGACGGCGCGCGCTCGGAACGCGGGTTTCGGCGGCGGTGCGCTCGGCCGTTCTGGGTGAAGGGCGCGTCTGGCTCGACAGCGCCTTTGTCGTCAACGACTGGTACATTTCGGCCTATGAACCGATCAGCGACAGCACGGGGCAACGGGTCGGGATGCTTTACGTGGGCTTTCTCGAAGCTCCGTTCACGCAGGCCAAATACACGACGCTTCTGACCATCGCGGCAGCTTTCCTCGCCATTACCGCGCTCAGTGTTCCGATTTTCCTGCGCTGGGCGCGCTCCATCTTTCAGCCGCTCGAACGCATGGCGGGCACGATTTTACAGGTGGAAGGGGGAGACCTTGGCGCGCGCACGGGAATTCTGGGCGTGGATGACGAGATCGGGCGGGTCGCGCAGCATCTCGACCATCTCCTCGAGCTTTTGCAGGAACGCGATCGCCAATTGCGCGCCTGGAACGAGGAGCTCAACACACGTGTCGAGGAGCGAACGCGGGAACTGAAACTCGCCAATCGACAGCTCGAAGCGACAACCAAGCAATTGATCATGTCGGAAAAGCTGGCTGCGATCGGCGAAATCACGGCCGGCGTGGCGCATGAAATCAACAATCCCATAGCCGTCATGCAAGGCAATCTGGAGGTGGTCCGGCAGGTGATGGGCGAACGCGCTGACGAGGCGAAAACAGAATTTCGGCTGCTGGACGAGCAGATCCATCGCATCAGCCAGATCGTCACCAAGCTTCTGCAATTTGCCAAGCCCGAGGAGTATGCGGGGTTCGTCGAGCGGCACGCGCCTTCTCAGGTCATTTCGGACACGCTTCCACTGGTGCAGCATCTTCTCAACAAGACCGGCATTGCCGTCGAGCGCGACGACCGGGCGGAGCGGCTGGTGCTCATGAACCGGACGGAATTGCAGCAGGTTCTGGTGAACCTTATCGTCAATGCCGTTCATGCCATGCCCGATGGGGGGAGGCTGACGCTCAAGACCCGCGACAGCGAGCGGGATGGGCGGGCAGGCGTCCTGCTCGAAGTGGCCGATACCGGCGTGGGCATGAGTCCCGAACTTCTCGCCAAGGTGTTCGATCCCTTCTTCACCACGAAGCGGCGGGAAGGCACAGGCCTTGGCCTCTCCATAAGCCAGACGCTGATCAGCCGGCAAGGCGGCAAGGTTTCCGCTGTCAGCGAACCGGGCAAGGGCACGCTGTTTTCCGTCTGGCTGCCGGAAGCGAGCTGAAACAGGTCCCCAAAGGACATTTTGTCCGCCTCCTTCGGACAAAATGTCCATAGCCGCTTTCTCTTGCTCGATAAGTATTTGAAATCGCTGGTCGCCCAACTTGGCATGCGCGTTGCTTGGGACAATGCGCAATGCAAGAGGAGGACCATCATTCCTGCGGGTTGCCGGCACGCCTGAAGGCGCCGGACGTGGCTGGAGGAAGCCGCGGGGACCCGCTGATCTCGATCACTTAACCAGCTGGACGGCCGCCACGGGGATGTGGCGGAAGGAGGAGGAAATTCATGTCCGCAGCAAGTGAAGCTTTATCCGGCGTACCGGCGGGAGGAATTCTCGACCGGGAACGCATTATCGCGCGTCCGGGATTCAACCGCTGGCTTGTTCCGCCAGCGGCACTCGCCATCCATCTGTGCATCGGCATGGCTTACGGTTTCAGTGTCTTCTGGCTGCCGCTGTCGCAGGCAGTCGGCGTTAGCGAGCGGGTGGTCTGCCAGGATATGACGCTCGTCTCGGCCCTGTTCACGACGAGTTGCGACTGGCGCGTATCCGATCTCGGCTGGATCTACACGCTGTTTTTCGTGCTTCTGGGGTCGGCTGCCGCAATCTGGGGCGGCTGGCTGGAGCGCGCAGGGCCTCGCAAGGCGGGCGTGGTGGCGGCGATCTGCTGGTGCGGTGGCATCGCGATCGCAGCGCTCGGCGTCATGATCCACCAGCTTTGGCTGATGTGGCTTGGAGCGGGTGTGATCGGCGGCATCGGTCTCGGTCTTGGCTATATCTCGCCCGTATCGACGCTCATCAAGTGGTTTCCTGACCGGCGCGGCATGGCGACGGGCATGGCCATCATGGGCTTTGGTGGCGGTGCGATGATCGGCGCGCCGCTGGCGGACATGCTGATGAACACCTTCAAGGCAGCCGATTCAGTGGGCGTGTGGCAGACTTTCCTCGTCATGGCGGTCATCTATTTCGTCTTCATGATGGGGGGAGCCTTCGGTTATCGCATTCCGCCCGCGGGCTGGCGCCCGGATGGCTGGACACCTCCGGCGCAGAGCACGAAGTCGATGATCACGACACGTCATGTCCATCTGCGCGACGCCCACAAGACCAAGCAGTTCTGGCTGATCTGGGCGGTGCTTACCCTCAATGTCTCGGCAGGCATCGGCGTGATCGGCATGGCCTCGCCAATGCTTCAGGAAATTTTCGGCGGTCGCCTCATCGGCATGCCGGAACTGAGTTTCGGGCAACTGGACGCGTCGCAGAAAACGGCAATCGCAGCCATTGCGGCTGGCTTTGCCGGGCTGTTGTCGCTTTTCAATATCGGTGGGCGGTTTTTCTGGGCCTCGCTTTCCGACAAGATCGGCCGCAAGAATACCTATTATGCGTTCTTCCTGATTGGCATCGTGCTCTACGCACTGGCGCCTTCGGCGGCGCATATGGGCAGCCAGCTCCTGTTCGTCCTGATGTTCTGCATCATCCTGTCCATGTATGGCGGTGGATTTGCCACCATTCCAGCCTATCTCGCGGATATTTTCGGAACCCAATTCGTTGGCGCCATTCATGGCCGGTTGCTGACGGCCTGGGCGACGGCCGGCATAATCGGTCCCGTGGTGGTAAATTATATTCGGGAAGCCCAGCTGAATGCCGGCATTCCGCGCGAACAGGTCTACGATTTCACCATGTATATTCTGGCGGGCATGCTTCTGCTCGGCCTGATCTGCAACATGCTGGTCAAGCCGCTGCCCGAGAAGTGGTATATGTCGGACGAGGAAGTCGCCAAGCTGCAGGCCAAGAGTGCGACGGATGCTTCCGTTCCAACCGGGTCCTTCGGCATCGGCAAGGGCGGGTTCGACGGGACGGCGCTTGCGGCATGGGCGGTGGTCGGCATCCCCATCCTGTGGGGTATCTGGATCACGATGCAGAAGACCGCTGCCCTGTTCTGAGCCGGTGTTCTCAAGCCGCCCCATGGCCGCTTGCGGCCATGGGGCAATCACGATCGAGAAACGCGGTTGAAGAATTCGGTTGAAGAATTCCTGGGATTTGACGAAAGTCGTACTTATCTTGTTTCATTCCAGCCGGTAAGGAACCGGTCAGATGGATGAAACGGTTTTTGTGCGGGCCAGCGCACATCGCATCTAGTGCCATGGGTGGATGGCGCTTCAGCGGTTTCGCACATGTTGCCCTCCGGTTTAGCCCCACCGGAGGGCTTTTTTATCATCCTTGCGTACAGCATTCGGGCAACCCGATGCCGCTTGAACCAACCAGGGCTTGTAGGACTGGCGGGCTGCGTCTATCTCCCTTGCGGATTGTACAGGCGGAGCGATATGGCGGAAGAGCACATCATCATCATAGGCGCCGGTCATGGCGGCGTTCAGGCGGCTGCGAGCCTTCGTGAAGAGGGGTTTGCGGGGAAACTGAGCCTGATTTCGGCCGATCCCGAATTGCCCTATCACAAGCCGCCATTGTCGAAGGCCTTTCTCAAGGCGCCAGATGCCGAACCGCAAATATTGAAGGCGGAGGCGTTCTATACAAGCCAGGGAATAGACCTTCTCCGGGGCGTAAGCGTGAGCGGCGTCGATGTTCGGAACCGCAGGGTCACGCTCGAGGATGGATCCGAACTTTCCTGGACAAAATTGCTCATCGCGACCGGCGCGCGCCCGCGCATCCTGAATGTGCCTGGAAGCGATCTCCAGGGCGTGTTCAGCCTGCGCGACTGCGCCGATGCCCGCCGGTTGAGGGAGGGTGCCGCCAGTGCACGGGCGGTGACGGTGATCGGCGGCGGTTTCATCGGGCTGGAAGTGGCGGCCACAATGGCATTGGCGGGCAAGAAGGTCGCGGTCGTGGAGGCTACGGATCGTTTGCTCGGACGTGCGGTGTCGCCGCGTGTAGCGCGCTTCATGCGCGCCTATCACGAGGGGCTCGGCATAAGAGTGCTTACTGGAACCGGTGTCGGAGAGATCGAAGGAAGGGATGGCCGCGTGAGCGCTGTCGTCACGGAAGCGGGCGAACGTATCGAGAGCGACGCCGTTCTGGTCGGTATCGGCGCCGTTCCCGACATGGCGCTTGCCGATGCGGCGGGCCTTTTGTGCGACAACGGCATTCATGTCGATGCATCGTGCCGGACAGACGAGGCCGATATCTATGCCATCGGCGATTGTGTTTCGTTCCCGCACAAGGCGTCCGGCCGACGCCTCCGGCTGGAATCCGTTCAAAACGCCACGGACCAGGGGCGCACCGCCGCAAAGGCCATGACGGGACAGGACGTGGAATACGACGCCGTAGCCTGGTTCTGGTCGGATCAGGGCGATCGCAAGTTGCAGATGGCGGGGCTCGCCTTCGATGTCGATCGCGAGATCGTTACTGGCGACGAGGCTGGCGGTGCTTTCGCGGTATTTCTTTTTTCCGGTGAACGCCTTGTGGCCGTCGAGACGGTGAACCGGCCGGGTGAGCATATGCTTGCGCGCCGCATGCTGGCGGCCGGGTTTTCCCCCACCGAAGAGGAAATAGCGGCCGGGCCGGCGGCGATGAAGGCGGCCCTTGAGCGGTTTACGGCGGCATGGTGAGGCGAGGTTGGCCGGCAAACCTGTTGCAAGCGCCTGCCGCTGATGGCAAAACCTGGCCTTTGGAGCCTATCGGAACACCGGCATTCATGAAGATCGAGCGCCTCGATACGACAGGAAAGATATTTGCGGTCGCGCCCATGATCGACTGGACGGATCGCCATTGCCGTTTTTTCCATCGGCAATTGTCGCAGCGGGCGGTTCTTTATACGGAAATGATCGTTGCCGATGCGGCAATCCATGGTGACCGGGAAAGGCTTCTGGGGTTCGATGAATGCGAACATCCCGTTGTATTGCAGCTTGGCGGCTCCGATCCGGCAAAGCTTGCGCAGGCTGCGGCTATCGGCGCCGACTATGGCTATAACGAGATCAACCTGAATGTGGGATGCCCTTCCGATCGTGTTCAGTCGGGTACATTCGGCGCCTGCCTGATGAAGACGCCGGCTCAGGTCGGTGCGCTGGTCGCCGCCATGAAGGCGCGTGTCCAGCTGCCGGTGACGGTCAAATGCCGCATCGGCGTGGATGAGCAGGACCCCGAAGAAGCACTCGACGCGCTCGCAGACGCTGTCTGGGCGGCGGGGGGCGACGCTTTATGGGTTCATGCACGAAAGGCATGGCTGCAGGGGCTGAGTCCGAAGGAAAACCGGGATATTCCACCGCTCGATTATGGCCGGGTCTATCGTCTGAAGCAAAGCAACTCCAACCGCTTTGTCGGCATCAATGGCGGTATCGATACGATTTCAGCCGCGCGCGATCATCTGGAGAAGGTGGATGGCGTCATGCTGGGGCGGGCAGCCTACCAGACACCCGCTCTGCTTGGAGGCGTCGATGCCTTGATCGAAGGCGGCGAGCCTCGCCCCATCGATTACGACGGACTGATCGAGACCATGACCGATTATGCGGGCCGCCACATCGCCGCAGGCGGGCGGCTCTCGCATGTCACCCGACATATGGTCGGTCTGTTCCACGGGTATGCCGGAGCGCGGCGCTATCGCCAAATTCTGTCCAGCGATGCAACGCAAAGGGATGCGGGGCCGGAAGTGCTTCGCGCCGCCTTTGCCGCCGTGGATATGACATCCGCGCTGGATGCGGCCTGACAGGCTCCTCAAAGGCCGAGCGCGCGACTGATTTCAGGCTCTGCGTCGCGCCAGTGATCGAGCATCGTGATGCCATCCGGCAAGGGAGGCATGAGCGCACGCATCGAGGTGTCGGCCATCAGGTGGAAGAGATGGGCATCGTGCACGGCCTCTCTCGCGGACACAAGATTGTAGGGCATGTCGTCGATGAACGCGACGGGGCGGGGGTGGTTGCCGCGTAAAGCCTTGATTGCAGGACCCTTGGCCCGTTCGGTCGTCAGAAGCGGGTAGTTGAGCTCGAAACGATCGAGCAGCCTGCGCCTTGTGGCCCAGTGACGATGGGGCATGGCCGTGAGAAGCACGACCTCGGCAGCCCTGGCAATATTCGCAATGGTTTCAGCCGCATCTTCGGCCGGTTCCTGCCAGTCGTCCTGAACGACAAAGAAGTCGTCCACGAGCTGGTGCACCACCTCCTTTGGCGCCTGTTCACCTGTCGCCCGATCGAACACATTGCCGTTGAGCGCGAAGGAATCGAAACGCAATTCGTAGCCGCGCGATTGCAGGTAACGCGGAAACGGCCGGATGAACTCGAGAATGACGTCGTCCACATCCAGAACCAGAAGCGGAAGGTTGCTTGCGGCGAGTTCTGCAATTTGCCTCGCGGTTTGCGGATCGTCGCTCATCAATGCCTCTTGGGTTCAACGCCGGAGTTCCTACGGCTGTATGTCATAGGCGGCGCCGCCGCCTGGAAGGGCTGACGGCGCCGCGGCAATGGTTGCAGGCGATATGCCGCTTGCCTGCGAAAAGCGCAACAGGGTCGGTTCATGGTTGAGGATGAAGCCGAGAACCCCTGCCAGGAAACCCGGTTCGGCGGCAGCCTGGCGAATCTGCGATGCCTCGATGCCGGTGAGGCTCAGAAAACGGGGCAAAAGGTCCGGTTCGCCTGCAATGAAGGCCAGGGCATTGATGGCGATCTGTTCGGCTTCGGCTTTCTGCATGGCTGTTCTCCGGGGGTGAATGGGCTGGGGAGAGGCTTCAAAAGGGGGAGAGGCTGCGTCCTCAACAGAAACTGCGCTTGAACCCTTCAATTCAAAGACGATAATTACCGATTCATAAATCAGATTGCGCGAGTATCGCGTCAGAATCTGTGCTTTCGGGATGTGCCTGGACAGATCATCGGTGATTGTGTCCGGTCGCGAGGGACAGTGGGACGGGTTTAATGTCGAAGAAGGTCATGATTGTCGAGGACAATGAGCTCAATATGAAGCTTTTCCGCGATCTCATCGAAGCCAGCGGCTACGAAACCGTTCGCACCCGCGACGGCCTTCATGCACTCGATCTTGCCCGCGAACATCGGCCCGATCTGATTCTCATGGATATCCAGTTACCCGAGGTCTCGGGCCTCGAGGTTACGAAATGGCTGAAACAAGATGACGATCTCCACACGATTCCGGTCATCGCCGTGACGGCCTTTGCAATGAAGGGCGATGAGGAACGTATCCGGCAGGGGGGATGCGAAGCCTATATCTCGAAGCCCATCTCGGTGCCGAATTTCATCGAGACGATCAAATCCTATCTCGGAGACGCCTGATGAGCGAACGGCGCACCGAGGGCCAGAAGGGGCAAGGCCATGACTGCGCGCATCCTCGTCGTTGACGACGTACCGTCAAACGTCAAACTTCTCGAAGCACGGCTTCTGGCGGAATATTTCGATGTGGCCACTGCCATGGGCGGTGAAGAGGCCCTGGCGATTTGCGCCCGAGGCAATATCGATGTGATCGTCCTCGACGTGATGATGCCCGACCTCGATGGTTTCGAGGTGTGCCGTCGGCTCAAGGCCGACCCGAAGACGCAACATATCCCCGTGGTTCTCGTGACTGCGCTCGACAAGACGTCCGACCGTATCCGGGGACTTGAGGCCGGCGCGGACGATTTCCTGAGCAAGCCGGTCAACGAGCTGCAACTTATCAGCCGCGTGCGCAGTCTGGCGCGCCTGAAAACGCTGGGCGACGAGTTGCGGCTGCGGACTGCGACTTCGGAAAACGCCGGTTTTGAACACTTTCTTGGCCGCCGTGCGAGCGAGCGTCTGGATATGCAGCGCGTACTTCTCATCGATGAGGACAGCCAGTCCTCCGCAGGTATCTGCAACATGCTTGCGGGGACCTTCGAGGTCGAGGTGGAAGACGACCCGCAGGCCGGCTTCTTCCGCGCGGCGGAGGGCGGCTACGAGTGCATTCTCGTGTCGACGGCGTTTTCCAATTACGATCCGTTGCGATTGTGCTCGCAGCTGCGGGCACTCGATCGCACGCGCCTTGTTCCGATCATTCTGGTTGCCGACGCGGATGAGGAGGAGCGGATTTCGCGGGCGCTGGAGATGGCGGTGAACGATTACGTGGTGCGTGAGGTCGATCCACAGGAACTTATCGCTCGCCTGCGCACCCAATTGCGCCGCAAACGCTATAATGACCTGTTGCGCGCCAGCGTGACTGAAAGCATCGAACTGGCGGTCACGGATCCTCTGACGGGGCTGCACAATCGACGTTTCCTCGAAAGCCATCTGCAAACCCTGTTCGACCGTGCGGTGACGCGGATGCGGCCCTTGTCCATGATGATGATGGATATCGATGCCTTCAAGCAGATCAACGACCGCTGGGGACACGATGGCGGCGATGGCGTGCTGCGCGAATTCGCAGACCGGCTCCGCCGCAACATCCGCGGAAACGACCTTATCTGCCGTTATGGTGGCGAGGAATTCGTGATCATCATGCCAGACACCGATCTTTCGGTGGCTGGCCATGTGGCCGAGCGGGTGCGGGCCTACATCGCGGCCGAGCCGTTCGTGGTCAATGGCGGCATCGATGCGATCCCCGTCACGGCCAGCGTCGGCGTCGCCGAGCTCAAGGCGGGGCAGGAAAGCGCCGGGGATCTGATGAAGCGGGCCGACCTTGCACTTTACGAAGCCAAGACTGGCGGCCGCAACCGCGTGGTCGCCCAGGCGGCGTGATGGTGCAGGCATTTAACCGGCTTATTGCCTGCCTGCCAGAACAGTTCAATGAAATGTGATGGGGCCATCACAAGAAGCCGGCTTGCAGACAAGCAAGCGCGATCCATATTTACCTTAATACTAGGCAAGCTGTCGGAATGGTTAAGTAAGTGTTGATTTTCGTCAGCGCTTGCGCAAGTCTCATCGTGGGGACGGGGTAGGGCATGCAAGGGTTTCTTGGCAAACCCGCTTTCACCTCGTCTGAAATTTGAGATACCCCATGATGCTCAGGTCCGCCGCATCTCCTGGGTCCGTGGGGTCGGTCGGTCGGCGCTGGTGAATAGTGGCCTCCTCGTACCGCTGCCAGATTGCCGGCCGACCCCCAAGCTTTCAATTCGTGCTGCTTCAGTTCGTCCTGCTTCAGGCAACAAAAAACGCCGCTCTGAGGCGGCGTTTCGGTAAGCACGATGGGAAAGATCCTACTTGATCTTGGTTTCCCGAAACTCGACGTGCTTCTTCGCAACCGGGTCGTATTTGCGCTTGGTCATCTTTTCGGTCATCGTACGGCTGTTCTTCTTCGCGACGTAGAAGAAACCGGTATCGGCCGTCGACTGGAGCTTGATCTTGATGGTCGTGGCCTTGGCCATGTCTGTCGTCCGTTCCTGATGATTTTGGTGGCTGCGCGAGCGAAGGAATCCTTAAGCCTGCGCGAAAAGTCTGGCGGACACATAAAGGGAACCCCCGGAAAGTCAAGCCCGTTCCCTCCTTGAAACCGGATCGGGGAGCATCCTGATCGTGAAAGCCGCGGGGATTTGACGGAAAACGCGCCTTGACCTTCCAGTTGCTGGAAGCCCCATATCACGAACATCGTCAGTGGATTAGAGTTCCGGAGTGGCCAGCGAGGACCGAGATACATGGAAAATCATCGCCATCACCATCATGATTCCTCTCAGGGGGACGCCGGGAATGAGGACATCATACGGGATCCTGTCTGCGGCATGACGGTTGACCCGAACGCCGGCAAACCGGCGGCGGATCATGATGGCAGGCGGTATCATTTTTGCAGCGCCTCCTGCCGCGACAAATTTCTGGCCCATCCCGAAAACTATCTGACGGCCAAGGACCCGGTCTGCGGCATGATGGTGGAGCGAGCGACGGCGCGCCACATGCACAAGCATGAGGGGGAGCGCTTCTATTTCTGTTCTTCTGGCTGTGCCGACAAGTTCTCCTCCCATCCGCAAACCTATCTCGCGGACAGGCCGAAGCCCGCGCCGGTGCCCAAGGGAACCAAATATACCTGCCCGATGCATCCGGAGATCATTCGCGACGGGCCTGGTGATTGTCCGAAATGCGGCATGGCGCTTGAGCCGATGGGGGTTCCCTCGGGAAACGAGGGGCCGAATCCCGAGCTTGTCGACTTCACGCGCCGCTTCTGGGTCAGCACCCTGCTTGCCGTACCCGTCTTCATCATCGCAATGTCGCCCATGGTCGGGCTCCCGGTCCGTGACTGGATCGGCGAGAAACTGGCCGTCTGGCTTGAGTTTCTTCTGGCAAGCCCGGTTGTGTTGTGGGCGGCCTGGCCGTTTTTCAAGCGCGGCTGGCAGTCCATCGTCAACCGCAGCCCCAATATGTGGACGCTGATCGCGATCGGTGTCGGGGCAGCATATCTCTACTCAGTGGCTGCGACGCTTTTCCCGAGGGCTTTTCCGTCTTCCTTCCATACCCATGCGGGCACGGTGCCCGTCTATTTCGAGGCGGCCGCGGTGATCGTCGCGCTCGTTTTCCTGGGGCAGGTCCTCGAGCTCAAGGCGCGAGAGCGTACGGGTTCGGCCATTCGAGCGCTGCTTGACCTGTCGCCGAAGACGGCCCGGCGGATTGCCGCTGACGGCGCGGAAAATGACGTTCCCCTGGACGAAGTGCAGGTTGGGGACCGGTTGCGTATTCGACCGGGCGAATCCGTTCCCGTTGACGGGACCGTGGAGGAAGGGCGCTCATCCGTCGATGAATCGATGATCACCGGCGAACCGGTTCCGGTCGAGAAGGAGAATGGCGATCCCGTTACAGGCGGCACGCTCAACCGCAATGGGGCGCTCGTGATGCGGGCGGAGCGTGTGGGAAGCGAGACCATGCTTGCGCGGATCGTGGAGATGGTGGCAAGCGCGCAGCGCTCCCGCGCGCCGATTCAGGGCATGGCTGACCGCGTGTCGGGCTGGTTCGTTCCGGCGGTGGTGCTGGTTGCAATCATAGCGTTCGTGGTCTGGTCGATCTTCGGCCCGCAGCCGAGCATGGTCTATGCGATCGTTTCGGCGGTTTCCGTGCTGATCATTGCCTGTCCATGTGCGCTGGGGCTTGCCACGCCGATGTCGATCATGACGGCGACCGGCCGTGGAGCGCAGGCGGGGGTGCTGATCCGGGATGCCGAGGCACTGGAACGCTTTGCAGGCGTCGACACGCTGATCGTGGACAAAACCGGCACGCTTACGGAAGGGCGTCCGCGCCTTTCCGACGTGGTGGTTGGCGAGGGCGTGAAGCGCGAAAGGCTTCTCACGCTGGCCGCGAGCCTCGAGCGCGGCTCGGAGCATCCTCTCGCAGAGGCGATTGTCGAGGGGGCGGAAGCTGAAGGGCTGAAACTCGCAGATGTCTCGGATTTCGACGCGGTGACTGGCAAGGGGGTCTCCGGCACCGTTTTGGGTACGAGAGTGATGCTTGGCAATGCGGCCATGATGAAGGATGCCCGCATTGATCATTCAGTCTTCGCGCAACAGGCCGAAGCGCTCCAGAGCGAAGGCAAGACGGCGATGTTCGTGGTGTTTGACGGTTTGCTGTCGGGCATTGTCGCGGTTGCGGATCCGATCAAGGAGAATGCCGCCTCAGCCATCCGCGATCTGCATGAGGGCGGTTTGAAGATCATCATGGCAACGGGTGACAACCTGCGCACCGCTGAAGCCGTTGCCCGCAAGCTTGGTATCGATGCGGTGAAAGCCGATGTTCTGCCTGAAGACAAGAAAGCGCTGGTGGAGGAATTGCGTGGGCGGGGCGCCAGGGTTGCCATGGCTGGCGACGGCGTAAACGACGCGCCCGCCCTTGCTGCCGCCGATGTCGGCATAGCGATGGGAACGGGTGCGGATGTGGCCATGCAAAGTGCGGGCATAACCCTGGTGAAAGGCGACCTCAGCGGGATCGTCCGGGCGCGCAGGCTGGCGCACGCCACGCTTTCCAACATCAAGCAGAACCTGTTCCTGGCCTTTGTCTACAACTCGCTTGGCGTTCCCATAGCGGCAGGCATTCTCCACCCGATTTTTGGCTTGCTTTTGTCGCCGATGATCGCGGCCGCGGCCATGAGCCTGTCGTCGGTTTCGGTGATCGGAAATGCGCTGCGGTTGCGGAGGGTGCGGCTCTGAGGGCCCCAGACCCATCCGACGGCAGTGCTACCTTTACGATTTTCCCTAAGTTTCCTATTATTTCTTTCTAATACAAAAGTGACATAGCTTGCCCTTGTTTTGACGAAATCTTTCCAGTGCTAGCGGATTGACGAATGGGCAAGATATTTCAGTGCTTTCCTGGAAATAAATGCGTTTTAGATTTATTCTTTATCTCCATTTTTCTCTGCCTTGTTTGCATTACATCTGCAGCGGCCCAAGAGGGCTTCCTGCAGAAGGATGTGACAAGCACAGGCCTTGTAGGATCAGACAAAGGGGGAATCCCCTTAACCAAATGTCCGGCTGGAAGCTTTATCACCGCCATCGAGCATTGGGACAAGGATGTAGGGACTGCCTCTGCAGTCGGTATGACCGGGCGTGTGCGGCTGACTTGCAGCCCCGTGAGCACTGATGGCGATAATGTTTCTTTTGGCACTTCAACGACGGTTTCAGGCACTGCTTATTCCGGCATCGATAATCTCCAGATGGCTACTTGCCCATCGGGACAGGTCAGTGTGTTGTTCTATGGGCGCGACCGGATTACGGTGGCTCCTTACCCTTGGGCAAGCCAGGTCGGTATAGCCTGTCGCCCGCTCTCGCTTTCGACCGGAGACTGGCTACAGATCGATACGTCGGTCGCGATAGTGCGTAGAGACGCCGGTGTTATCGAAAGCAGTGCAACCCATGAATCGCGTGGCCCCTTCTGCGACGGCTACGATGTGCTGCACGGATTTTCTCCCCAATACGGCGGAGAGGGATATGACGGCATTCGCGTCGCATGTTCGAACTTCTCCCAGGCCCGTCTTTCCGCGCTCATGACCTTCGAAGATTTTACTTGGGCGCAGACGGTTGGCGCCTCGGGCTGGCTCGTCAACCTGAGCTGGAACGGTTCCAATATGTCGGGTGGGCTTGGCAAGACGCCCTATCTGGTTGCAAGCGACAACAACACCAATGAATTTCAAAGCGCGCAGGAGCTTTATGTCGGAAATAACTCCGGATACCGTGCTGCAGTGGCCCAAAGACCTGTCAATGTCCCGTCAAACAGCTACGTGCAGTCGGGAACCTGCGTCACAGGGCAGACGCTGACTCTGCGGCAAGATGCCTCCTGCGAACTGAAGGTCACAGGGCGACCGGATATCGCCATCGCTATGGTGGCCCCTACCTCTGATTTCACCGAATATGGCGTGGCGCAGACCGTGACGGTTACGGCAACCAACCGTGGCCCCGGCGCCACCGACGGCAACGACGGTTTTTCCGTCAACACCGAGTTGCCTTCGGGTTGGAGTCTGAGTGGGACGCTGCCCGTCAACTGCACGCAAAGCGGGCAAGTGATCTCGTGTGCTCTCAATCCTACTCCGCTGTCTGCAGCTTTGTCTCCCGGCGGCGCGGGCGGTAGCCAGAGCTTCGTCTTTCCGGTCAAAGTTGATGCTCCCACGGCTGGAGGCACGTACGCCATCACCGCTTCACTTGGCCGTAGTGGCCCGGATGGCGATAACGATGCGACCAATGTCGACTATGACACGACCAATGACGTCGCACGGAACAACATTAAATTCGTGCCGACTTCCGCCGCCGTCGCCGCGCCGCAGAAGACCGTCTCCGACGCCAACGGAAACGGCGTTGCGGAACCGGGAGAAGTGCTCACCTACACGATCGTGCTACACAACACCGGTAGCACGACAGCAACCGGTTACGCCCTTACCGATCTTCTCGACTCGAACACCACCTTTCAGACGGCGAGTTCCAACGGCACGCATTCGGGAGGGACGATAAGTTGGAGTTCACTTACTATACCGTTCCAGTCCGGAGGGGTGCCCGGTCAACTTACCTTGACGGTTACCGCCATCGTGAAGTCCTCGATCCCCGATCTGGTGGCGTCGATCACAAATCGCGCATACCGTACCGGAAGTCCGATGCCAGATTGCAAGGCATCGCCAACGCCATCTTCCTGCGCCTCCTTGCCCACGCCGGCGCGTATCGGGCTACAAAAGACAGGGACTTGGGTGGACAATCCAAGTGCTGGCATCATCGGGCAGCCGGATGTTGAGGATGCCGTAGAATACTCGTTTGTCGTCACTAATCTGGGTGGTCTGGCCATCAGCAATATGGTGCTTCTAGACAGGGCGCTGCCGGTCCCCGGGCTTCCAACGACCTTGCCGCCTGGTGGAACCGCCACCCCGCATAGGGTGAGCTACCGGCTGCTTCAATCTGAGATTGATGCGGGCAGCGCCGTGAACATCGCGCAGATAACCGGGAAGGATCAGAATGGTGGCGATGTTTCGGTGTCCGCCAATGCCTCGGTGTCGTTGACCCGCGCGCCAGCAGTGTCGCTCACCAAGTCCGGCACCTACAAG